>Ga0116154_10000003_pt1 | contig 507154 bp, 348 predicted proteins | sample AD_UKC030_MetaG_FD_89898 | JGI IMG/M metagenome (GOLD analysis project Ga0116154, IMG submission 89898) | Active sludge microbial communities of municipal wastewater-treating anaerobic digesters from USA - AD_UKC030_MetaG | ecosystem: Engineered > Bioreactor > Anaerobic > Digestate | place... | reverse complement strand
CTGCTACTCGCTCATTGGCTTGATCGAGTGGAAGCGATCGGGTGGGCGAACTGGCTTCGGCAGGAATTCCTAACAGGCACGGCTTTGACTGTTATTCTCGCCTTGCTCGTCCTACTGATGCCTGTGCGACAGGCGATGAAAGCCGGTGGTGAACTCGGCCGGCGGTGCCCGGTGTGTGATGGCGGCATCGCACGGCAGGCCAAGTACTGCGGGGAGTGCGGGTCAAGGGTGTGAAGGCGACTATGAGCGTTACCCTCGCGGAACAGAAACAGCTCCTCGCAGACCATGCATACTCGGCCACGTGTCAGACGCACCCGATGGCGTGGCCTTCGGTCGATCTTTCTCCAGCAAGAGCTTCCGCTGTAAGGTCAAGAACCCCTACCGCTGACATCGACTCACGCTGAGGTAATCGACGACCTTGGAAGCACGCCTCTTGCCAAGGAGGGCCAAGAGGCCTGATCCCCTTTGTTGCCGTGCTCATCCTGGTCGGCATGTCAACTCCTGAGCATTGTCAACAGCCAACTTGACCGTTATGCGACAAGCCGGTCGAACTCGTCATGGAAGACCTGAAAGAAGTGCTTCCGGTAGGTTTCGATCTCAACGTCGGCTGTAACGTCACCCACCTCGTCTTCGTCCTCGTCCACGTTGGCCAAGAGATGAACTGCGTCGGGATCACCGAACAACTGGCGACTCAGGTCGGCCTGTATCAGGCGGTCAAGATCAGATGGCTCTTCATAAAGAAGGCTGAAGAAGCTGGCGGTCAGTTCTGTGTTCGCATCGACAATCGACTCGTTTGACATCGCACGCCCTCTTTCCTTACATTGCCACGATCGGCTCAACGGCGAGGCGATCTCGCATGAGTTCGCTGCCGACGACCGTATGTTGAGCTTCAGCATCTGCAGCTGGCAGCGTCGTGCCGATCGCGGGCCTGCCTGCTATACCTGCGACTGGTGGGTGTGAAGACCGGGGAAGTGCTCCAGACCATCAAGCCGCTCGGCTCCCACATGCTGCAGCGGTCACAGATCGAACTGGATCAGCGGCAGAGACGAACGCTGGGCTTGGATTTGGCCGACGAGAGCACCGAACCGAGCTTCGAACGGATCGGCCTGTGGGACGTGAGCCTGTCGCCGAACTGGGCGGCACTTGTGGCCGTGGCCTGAAACTCAGGCCCCTCCCATGTCACGATGCACTCAGAACCAGATCATCCGTGAACACTGTACTGAACCTGCCGTTCTCGAGTTCATAGCCGACCGGGTAGCACGATAGCGGCAGGAAACCGCAGGGCGTGTTTCGGAACCCACGCAATTCCAAACAGTTACGTCGCGGTCCCCCGGCAGGGCAACCAACGAACCTCGAATACCCAAACGACCCTCTGGGCTCTGCGCGAGCCAGAGGTTATCGTGATTCCCGCCATCTGGCCTTGCCGACCTTTAAGACTGCCGTGCGGGCATCCTGGTGCTGAACGCTCGGGCGGGTGCGGCTCCCGCGGCTTCACTCCAAGGCCTGCGTCGGGCCAACCTGTTGTAACGTTACAACCACATCTGGGGTTTGTTAGGGCTATCCGAGTCTTCCGGTTGCAGGAGAGACCAATCGGAGAAATCGCTCAATTCCTTAGGAAAAACGCGTTCTTGAGGTGTATTGGTGTATTGCCTCCTCAAGGACTCGAACCTTGAACCCGCTGATTAAGAGTCAGCTGCTCTGCCAATTGAGCTAAGGAGGCGGGGGTTACCCCGTCTGAGGAACAAAGTATAGCCGATCCGGACGGCGGTCTCAAGGGCCGGCAACGCAGTTTCAGATGGGGTTGGCAAGCCGGGACGGCCGACGGCCGGCGCGGGTCGGAGGGCGGTGCCACAGTTCCCGGCTCGTCCGGCTGGGGAGTCGGCCTCCGCCTTCGGGCTCCACCGCTCCGGGTGCTTTTCGGCTTGTCAGGGATAGTAGCCCTGCTCGAGAACCAGCGTTTCAGGCGGGCAGTGCCAGACATGACTGCCTCGAAGAGGACGGTGATCTGCGGCCACGCCCACAGTAGCCGCTACCAGCTGTGTCGTCTCCGAGCAGAGTCCCGGGTGGGTCATGGATCTGAGGCCGCCGCCGCCGCTCACGTCCACCAGGCAGTCCATGATGGAGCGGCGAGGGCGACGCTGCCCACACGCCATGGCTTGCGCTTGCGGCAGAGTCTCTGGGGACCGTCATGGCCGGCCCATGCAACCAGCGACCTCGGCCGACCCTGATCGAGTGGCTCCCCTTGCCCAAATCGTGTTCTTGCGTCAGAGTATCCATCCGTCGTTGTCACTGGCTCATTTTGTGGAGAGGGTACTCATGCAACCGCTTCAGATCGGCGTATGCTCGTGGTCCTTGGCGATTCCCGATCTCGCCCAGGCCCTGGTGACCGTTCGGGACAAGCTCAAGCTCGGCCTGGTGCAGGTCGGGTTCTTCGATGACGGCTACAAGGACATCAACAAGATGGTGGACCTTGTGACGGAGAGCCGTCTGGAAGTCAGCGCCACCTGCGTAGGGTTCGCAGGAGAGGACTACTCCAGTATCCAAAACATAGCGGCCAGCGGTGGTTACATCCCCAATAGCTTGTGGGAGGAGCGTCGGGCCAAGACCATTGCTGTGGCCGACATTACGGCCAAGCTGGGCGTCAAGCTGCTGGCAGCGCACGTTGGCTTCGTTCCGCACGACCGCGAGGACGCGCAGTATTTGCGCCTGGTGGGCCGTCTAAGGGATATTTGTGATGCGCTGGGTGCCCGGGGCATCACGCTGGTGATGGAGACGGGCCAAGAGCAGGCGGAAGCGCTCATCGACTTCATCGAGGCCGTGGGGTGCAGGAACATCGGCGTGAATTTCGATCCGGCCAACATGATTCTGTACGGTGTAGGTGAGCCGCTTGAGGCGGTGGCTCTGCTGAAGGAGCGGATTGTCCATGTGCACATGAAAGACGCCAACTGGTCGGCCAAGCCAGGCCGGGATTGGGGCGCGGAGGTCGTTCTGGGTACCGGCCAAGCGGACATTCCGCGGATTGTGAGCAAGCTGCGTGCCCAGGGCTACCGGGGACCGCTGGTGATCGAGCGCGAGGCGGGCAATCAGCGGCTGGCTGATATCCAGGAAGCGGCCCGCCTGCTTGAATCGCTGGTGCGTTAGCGATAAGGTGGCCGATCGGATCATGGGCACCTCGGGCGGGGAACAAGTCGCTGCAGGAAGGTCTGAAGTCATGGTTCAGGAGCATGCGGCAGTCCAGCAGTCTCCTTCGGGTAACGGCAAGCACATCGCCCCGTACCTCTTCGAACTCTCGTGGGAAGTGTGTTCGCAGGCGGGAGGCATTTACACCGTCCTGCGAAGCAAGGCCCCGGCCGCGATCCGCCGCTGGGGCGATCACTACTTCCTGATCGGGCCGTACCGGGAGCACACCGCCGCGGTCGAGTTCGAGCTGGAGACTCCGGATGGCCCGGTGGCTCAAGTGCTCGAGAAGCTCCGCGAGCGGGGGGTGGTCTTCCATCACGGGCGATGGCTGATCACCGGCCGGCCGCACGTCCTGCTCGCCGATATGCGGGGCATGCACGATCGGCTCGGCGAGATGAAGTACTACCTCTGGAAGGACCTTGGGATCGGCACCCCCGACAACGACTCGGAGCTGAACGACCTGGTCGTCTTTGGCTTCATGGTGGCCGAGCTGCTTCAAGCCGTCCACGAGGCTCTGGACGATTACCCCATGCTCGCCCACTTCCACGAGTGGCAGGCGGCGGTGGCCCTGCCTCTGCTCAAGCACCGCAAGGTCGAGTTTCCGACCGTATTCACCACCCATGCGACGCTGGTTGGCCGCAGCCTCAGCGCTGCGAACGCCAACCTGTACGATCATCTCCACGAGATCGATGGCGCCGCGGTGGCCTACGAGCATGGCTTCAGCCACCGCTACAGCATCGAACGGGCCGCAGCCCACTCCGCCGACGTCTTCACCACCGTGTCGGGCATCACCGCCATGGAGGCCAAGCAATTCCTTGGCCGCCAGCCGGAAGTGCTTGTGCCCAACGGCCTCAACGTGGAGCGGTTCTCCGCACCCTACGAGTTCCAGAATCTGCATCGCAAGTGCAAGCAGCTCATCCATGAGTTCGTGATGGGCCATTTCTTCTCCAGCTACACGTTTGACCTCGACCGGACACTGTACCTCTTCTCTGCCGGCCGCTACGAGTACCGCAACAAGGGCTTCGACATGTTCATCGAGGCCCTGTTCCAGCTGAACCAGTGGCTCAAGAGCGAGCCGTCGGATGTCACCGTGGTGGCGTTCCTCATCGCTCCGGCCTCCTACCGGGCGCTCAACGTGGACACGCTGAACCGCCAGGCGATGTTCCACGAACTCCGCGATACCTGCGAGTCGATCCAGGAGAACATGGGTCACCGCCTGTTTCAGACCGTGGCCGAGGGTCGCATGCCCACCCTGGACGACCTTCTGGACGAGTACGCTCGCGTCCGGGTCAAGCGAATGATGCATGCCTGGCGGAAGTACGCCCAGCCGACGATCGTGACCCATGACCTCTGGGACGACGGTAACGATGCGATTCTGCGGCACTTGCGGCACCGCCATCTGCTGAACGCGGCCGACGACCCGGTCAAGGTGGTGTTCCACCCGGAGTTCATCACCTCGACCAGCCCTGTTCTCGGCCTGGAATACGATCAGTTTGTCCGCGGCTGTAATCTTGGGGTGTTTCCTTCGTACTACGAACCATGGGGCTATACGCCGATGGAATGTGTCGTCCGGGGCATCCCGACCATCACCAGCGATCTCAGTGGTTTTGGGGCTTACGTGATGAGCCACTTCCCGGACCACGACGAGAACGGGATCTTCGTCGCTCGGCGGCGGGGCCAGCCGTTTCACGAGACGGTAAGCCAGATCACCGCCTGGCTGCACGGCTTCACCCAGATGGGCCGGCGGGACCGTATTCAGCTTCGCAACCGAGTCGAGACGTACGCGACCCACTTCGACTGGAGCGAGATGGGCCGGTACTACCGCGTCGCTCGCCGCTGGGCTTTCCAGAAGCACTACCCACAACTGGATATCCTGCCGGTCGAGGTGACCCAGGTCCCGGAGGTGAGCCCGCGGTCCAAAGCCGGTTCGCGCGTCAGCAAGGCCAAGCGTGGTCGTGGATCCAAAGGCGAATCACGGAAACTGTAGCTGCCTCTCGTCCGATTTGGGCGATGCCTGAACCGTCGACAGGGATGGAGGTGCCGTCATGTTCGCGAGAGTGACCAACGGACTGTCATTGGCCCGGGCCAGTTGGGAAGTCCTCAAGCTCGACAAGGAACTGCTGGTTTTTCCACTTCTCAGCGGTATCGCTTGCCTGATGGTCTTAGCCAGTTTTGCAGTTCCACTCATCGGTAGCGACTACGTGCAGACCATTGTGGACGACGAGTCCATTCGTGCCGAGGTGCAATCCGATCCGCTGCTGTGGGTGGTGCTGTTCGCGTTCTACTTCGCCAACTACTTCGTGATCGTGTTCTTCAACTCGGCCCTGGTCGGGTGCGCGATGATCCGGTTCCAGGGCGGCGATCCCACGGTGGCGGACGGCTTCCGTATCGCCTTTGCCCGGCTTCCTCAGATTGCCTCCTGGGCCCTGGTCAGCGCGACCGTGGGTGTGATCCTCAAGGCCATCGAGTCTCGGTCGGAGCGGATCGGGAAATTCGTGGCCGGCCTGCTGGGCATGGCCTGGGGGGTCACCACCTACTTCGTCGTGCCTGTCCTGGTGGTCGAGAAGGTTGGCCCATTCGAGGCGATCAAGCGAAGCGTCAGCATCCTGAGGCGGGCTTGGGGCGAAGCGCTGGTCTCCAACATCGGCATCGGCCTGGTCGTCTTCTTCGCCACACTGATCTGCTTCGTGCCCGGCATCCTGGGCGCGGTGGCAGGCCTGGTTTACGGCCAGATGGTCCTGATGGCGGTGGGGATCGCTGTCAGCGTCGTCCTGGTCATCCTGGTCTCGCTGATCTCGTCCGCTCTTCACGCCGTCATTGTTGGGGCACTCTACCAGTACGCCTCCAACGGGAAGGTGCCGGGAGCATTCGATTCCGACGCCCTTCGAGGGGCTTTCGCCAGCCGCTGACGAGCCTCGACGACGGTCACTTTGTTCATCTGGGTTCTCGTAGCCTCGACCGTGATCGACGCCGTGGTGGTCTCGGCGGTGCTCTTTGCCCGGATGCCGGTCGGCGAGGAGCCGAGGTCAGGTAGCCACGAGTGTCGTCGCGTTGCCGGCTTGTTGCGTTTTCGATCTTGGTTGCAGCCCTGTTACCTGCTGCGTATCCTGGCCACTTGATCATGAAACCGACCCCCATCTTCTTCGCATCGGGGCTTTGTGCCACACTGTTATTGGGCGCGTCCGTCCTGGCGGGGGGTGGCGATACGTCCGCCTCCTCGGCTTCGCGGGAACGGGTCGCGATCTCGCCTTGGCCGGCCAAGTTCCGGATCTATGTCGGGACGTACACCGGGCCCAAGAGCAAGGGGATCTACGCCCTGGTCATGGATACGGCCGACGGGCGGCTCAAGCCGGAAGGCCTCGCCGGCGAAGTGGCCAACCCCTCCTATCTGTCCGTGCACCCGAACGGGCAATTCCTCTATGCGGCGGGCGAGTTGGACACTTTCGCAGGCAAGAAGAGCGGCGCGGTCAGTGCGTTCTCCATTGCGGCCGACTCCGGCAAGCTGAACCTGCTTAACCAACAGCCCTCCGGCGGGCGCGGGCCCTGCCATCTGACCGTGGACGGGACGGGCAAGAACGTCCTGGTCGCCAACTACTCGAGCGGCAGTGTGGCCGTGCTCCCCATCGCAGCCGACGGCATGCTGGGTGAGCCGACGGCCATGGTTCAACACCAGGGTTCGGGTCCCAACCGCGGGCGCCAGGAAGGCCCGCATGCCCACTCCATCAACCTCGACGCCGAAGGCCGCTTCGCCGTTGCCGCCGATCTCGGTGTGGACAAGCTCTTCGTATATCGGTTCGATCCCGCCAAGGGTTCCTTGACCGCCAATGAGCCCCCTGCCGGTTCGGTCGCGCCCGGCTCCGGGCCGCGTCATTTCGCGTTTCACCCCGACGGCCGGCACGCCTACGTGATCAACGAGCTGACCTCGACGGTCGCCGCCTTCGACTACGATCCCAAAGCCGGTACCCTCCGCGAGATCCAGACCCTCTCCGCACTGCCCGCCGACTGGTCGGGCAGGAGCTTCGCCGCCCACATCCTGGTTCATCCCTCCGGGAGGTTCCTGTACGCCTCCAACCGCGGCCACGACAGCATCGCCGTCTTTTCTGTCGACGAGAAGACCGGCCGGCTCTCCGTCGTCGGCCACGAGCCCACCCTGGGCAAGAACCCGCGCAATTTCGGTATCGACCCCTCCGGCGCGTGGCTGCTGGCGGCCAATCAGAATGCCGACTCGCTGGTTCTCTTTCGAATCCACCCCAAGACCGGCCGGCTCGAGGACCGCGGAATCAAGGCCGAAGTCCCCTCGCCGGTCTGCGTGCGTTTCTTGCCGCTTGGAGGTTGAGGACGCTCGGCGGCCAGGCTCTCCACGCCGTCACCCCTTCATTGTGTGACTGCTCTGTATCCACCCAGTGCCACAGCTCGGCGTGGCTCTGCCGCGGCCCTACCGCTCGGTCGAGACCTTCTCCGGTTTGGCGGAATCACCTGACATCGTCACCGGAAGACGGAAGACATCGCCGGCCTGGTTGCAGAAGTACAGCCGCGAGTCGGAAGGCTGACGAGCGTGCCCGTCGGCCCAGAAGCCGTAGAAGTCCGGGTTCGCGTTCACCGGTCGGCGAAGGTAGGTGTGATTGTACTTGCTGCCGGTGGTCATCTGGCGAGTCAGCTTCCAACTCTTCCCCTGATCCCGGCTGATCCACATCGCAACTTCTCCACCGGTGTTGAACGCTTGCGGACCGTCCTGGCTGGGGCCGATGATTCGCCACAGGTCCGGAGCCTCGATGTAGATCGAACCGGTGTCGTAGTTGTTGTCGGCCAGGATGTCCCCGCTGCGAATCTCCCACGCGGAGCCGGTCCAATGGGCCGTGGTCCAATGCCGAGGCCCATTCTCGGGTCCCGATTCGTAGCCCTTGCTGGTCGTGTACAAGATCACCGGGCGCCCCTCGGCGTCGTGAGTGATGTCCTGGATGTAGACCAGCAGCCCCTTGCTCTCATACTCCTGCACCAGGGCGGGGTTCACGATCTCGGTCAGTGGAAGCTGCAGCCCTTCGCCGCCGGCCGTCTTCCAGGTCTTCCCGAAGTCAGAAGATTCCATGTAATAGAGGTTCGTTCGCCAGTTGACGCCCTTGCCTTTGGGGTGATACATGAAGCTGGTGCCGATCCTGCCGCCGCCCATCGGTCCACTCACCTGGTAGTGTCCTTCTCCGATGCTCAAGAGCAGGCGACGCTCCGACCAGTTCACGCCGTCGGGGCTGGTGAACATGCAGACCGTGCGGCCCGGGTTGTAGTAGGTGTGCAGGAAGAGGAACCCGTGTCCCGGCAAGTACGCCGGCTGAGGGTACGAGAAGTTGCCCGTCCAAATCAGGTCGAATCCATCGATGCGGTGAGGCTCCTTGCTGCGCGAGATGTACGACGGGCGCCCCCGGCCATGGCTGCTCGAGAACACCCAGAGGTGTCCTTTCTCGTCGATGCTGAGAACGGGGTTGTCGTGGGCGTCGGAGGTCTTCTTGTCCAGCAGAATCGTGGGACGGGGCACCATACCGGTCTCGTGATCGTAGAAGGAGACCATGTGGGTCAATCGCTGGTTGGAGTCCCTGGTCGTTCCGCCGTAGACGAAGAAGGTCTTCTTGACCGCAGGCACGTGCCAGGCAAAGGGAAGGTGGTTGGCGCAGTAGGTCCCCAGTCCACCGCTGTACTTGTAGACGTACTCGTCGTTGGACGGCTGATTCATGTACCAGATGCCGCGATAGCCGTCATCCTTGCCGTTGAGCACCACCTGAGGCTCGCTTCGCTCGATGCGCCTGGCGGCGGGAACAGACGCAGGCTCGCTCTTCCACGCATCGCCGGCCGGGCTCCCGCCCGTCCATCGCCCGGCCAGATCACGATTCAGGCTGGCGGACGTCTCGCCCCGTGCAGCGGCCATGACCTCCTCTCCGCTGAGTACCCGGCGCCAGATGCGAAGATCGTCCATCCGCCCGCTGACAAACCTCTCATGGTCATCAAGCGAGCCGATGTAAACCTTGCCCGTTCCGACGTCCATTTGCCCTTTCGCCGGTGCGGTTTTGACCAGCCGGCCGTTCATGAAGACCTGGATCGACTCCCCGTCGTAGGTTCCCGCGTAATGCGTCCACTCGCCGGGCTTCGGTGGTGGGGCATCGGCGTGAGCGTAGCCACCGCGCTGATGGCCGATCAACATCCGGACCTGCTTGTCAAAAAGATAGAAGGTGAACGACTCGCTGACCGGCCCGCGGTTGAGGAAGACCTGCGATTCTGCGATGGCATCCAGCTTCACCCACGCGGACACGCTCAGGGCTTTCGGCTTGAGCGCCAGGGCCTCAGCAGGAACGGCGTAGGCGGTCCGGCCGTTGAACGCGACGCCGTCAGCCGGCCGTTTCAGGCCGGGTTGCTCGACTCCAACTGCAGGGGTGACGACAGCCAGTATCCATACAATCACAAGCCGGTGACCTGATCGCATGTGTCCACTCCTTCTACCCGCTGGTGGGCAAGCCAAGCCATGTGTCCGCATGACCGCCTGATCGTCCGGCGCACGCGTGCCCTTGTCAACCAACGCAGGCAAACGCTCGAAGAGGGACCTGGGCGAGCTACGGCAGACAGCCCGGCGTCTGCTGCGGCGTCCAGGCAACGTCCGGCCCGGTGATACACTCCAGGAACGAGGCAACGTCGATTTGGCCGATCGCGCCATCACCATCGCGGTCGAAGCAGAGGCACTCGGGCAAGATCCACGGTCCTCCGGCCTCGTCGCCCGTAAAACACGCCTGCAACTTGCCGAAGTCGGACTGGTCGACATCGGCATCGGCGTCTGCATCCGCGAAAGGCAACGGGCAGGCGGGGTAGCACGGCTCTTGACCGGAAGTGGTCGGGGGCAGGATGAAGTCATTCGGACTCAGGGCCGCGTCCACGATGCGGACCTCGTCAATCCAGCCGACGAAGCCTCGCTCGCCGAGTCCTGTCGCCAGATCGTTGCCGATGACGATTGGGTCGTCGCTGGCGGATGCCAGGGCGACGCCGGTCAGCGCGCCCTCCTCTTGGCTGTCCAGATACCACCGAAGACCCCCGTCGTAAACGAGCGCGAAGTGGTGCCAGGAACCCGGTTGGATCGGCGTCCGGCCGAACGTCGTGTGGTCGGTCTGGTCCGCACCGAGCCAGTACACCGCAAGGACGTTGTGGCCGTTCACGGCCTGAAGCCCGATGGCCAGACGGGAACCACCGGTCGTTCCGCCCGCTCTCTGGCTCACCAACCGGCGGCCGACCGCCGAGGGCATGGTGACGGGTTGTGTGTCAGCGCTGCTGAAGAGACCCTCGAAAGTCAGGTTGGTTCGCAGGTGGCCGGCATTGCCCCGCAGGCAAGTGCTGATCGCGACGCCCTGGCCGTTCGGCCACGAGAGGGCAAAGGACCCGGCCATGGATGCCGGGGCGTCGCCTACGCCTGTCTGGCCGTAGGCGGCGTACGAAGGCTTCGGGGTCCCGGCCGATGTCCCGTATGGCCCGAAAGTGTTCTCGATCGTGCCGTCGGCCCCGGAATCCGGGAGCCCGTGGCTGACCGCAGTCCCCGGCTCCATCTCGAAACCGGAGCACCAGAGGACGCCTGCCGTCGGCTGTTGACCGCATGAGAGCTCACAGTGGCCGCCGTTGATCAGCAGTTCCGAGAAGTCCAAGGCCCGGTCACTGATTCGGATACTGTCCAGCAAACCGTAGAAGCCGCGGTCGGAGGAGCCGTCCAGCCGCAGATTGCCGATGGCCAGGATGCCGGCTCCTGGCGGGGCCATGTCTGCCTCGAGGACTTCGCCCTCCTGATTCGAGTTGAGGAACCAGCGAAGATGCGAACTCTCACAGATCAGGGCAAAGTAATACCAGGTGTTGGCTAGCACCGGCGTCGTGCCAAAATGCATCATGTTGGTGCCGTCGGGCGTCTTGTAGAACACGGCCAGGACATTCTTGGATCCGTTCGCGTGCAGGCCGATCGCCAGGCGGGTCGTACCGTCAACCGACTGCTTCTGTGTGACCAGGCGACGCCCGATGTAGGTTGGGAAACTGATCGCCGCACTCTCCGGCGTCTTGAAGTATCCTTCGAAGGTGAGTGACACGGCGAGGTTGCCCGCATCGCTGGCAATGCTGGTGGAGATGCCGTTGGTCCTGCTGTTGGGCATTGAAAGGGCAAACGCGCCGGCGCCCGCCGAAGGTGCCGCCCCGACGCCGCTCTGATTGTACGCCGCATACGTCAACGCCTGGGTGCCCGTCGGCCGCCCCGGTGTGCCGGCGGCATTCGCGACCCGGACCGCCGCTTGGCCGTGCAAAACGGGTGCTGAGCGGGTCTCGAATGACGACTGCCAGAGAGGGCTCGCGGTCGCCGACGGGCTGAAATCGGTTGCTCGCTCCGGGCGAGCGGTGTCACCGCGCATCAAGGTGGGCAGGCGCCAGACGTGCGTGCCGGCTCGGTTGCAGAAGTAGAGCCGTGATTCGCTCTTCGCGAAGGGATCGCCGTCCGCCCAGTAGGCATAAAACGGGTCCCGAGCATGGCGGGGCCGGCGAACGTAGGAATGGTTGTACTGGCTCGCGGTCGTCACGTCTCGCGCCTTCGTCCAGGTCCCGCCAAGGTCATGGCTGAGCCAGACGGCGACCTCCCCGCCGGTGCCATACACTTGCGGCCCGTTCTCGGTTGGGCCCACGATTCGCAGCAGGTCACCTTCGATGCAAAGGCTGCCCATGTCGTAATTGTGATCGGAGACGGTGATGTGACTGTACACCCACTGTTGCCCCGTCCAGCGGGCCAGGTGCCAGGTTCGAGGATCTCCCGCCGGCCCCGCCGCATAGTTGCCGGATGTGATGTAGACGATGTGGGGATTGCCCTGGTCATCGAGGTTGGTGTCGTTGATGTAGCACAGCTTGCCCTGAGCCTGATAATCGACCAGAAGCGCCGCGTTGCTGACCTGGCTGAGCGGTACCGTGACCGGGGTGCCGCCGGCCGTTGTCCACGTTTGACCACGGTCGGTGGTCTGGAGGTAGTAGAGATTGGTTCGCTTGTCGACATCGCCGCCCGGGTGGTAGTTGAAAGCGGTCGCGATCTTCCCGTCGCGCTCACAACTGGTCTGGTAGTGGCCGCCGAAGCCTGCCATCTTGTAGTGCGGTGACCAGTGGATGCCGTCGCTGCTGGTTGCCCAGTAGAGCTCGCGGCCGGCGGTGTACTTGGTGAACATGTGCAGGAACAGCGGTTGCCCTATCCCGTCGTCCAGATACCACGGCTGCGGATATGTGCGTTCGTCGGCGAGTTGATATTCCCAAGTATCGATCGAGTACGGCCGCGCGCTGCGGTAGACAAGCCCGGGCCGGACCGTGCCTCGCCCGCTGATGAAGACCCACAAGTGCCCTTCGCGGTCGATGAGCAGCGCCCCGTTGTCGTGAGGGTCGCTGATGCCGACCTTGTGGTAGACGACCACCGGTCGAGGCACTTCGCAGCTGGCGTGGTCGTAGCAGGAGGCCACGATCAGCAGATCGCCACTCCCATCGTCCACGCCCCCGTAGACGAAGAAGGTCTTGTTCACCGCTGGAGCATAGACGGCCGTGGGTACATGGTTGGCCGTGTAGGTGCTGAGCCCGCCGGAGTATTTCGGCCCCCACTCGTTGTCCTGGCCGATCGTGAACCAGATGCCCCGGTAGCCGTCCAATCGGGTGTTGGTCTCGACACCCCGGGCCGAGTCGACCAGGGGGATGATCGCCACGGCCATCGCGAGGATCAGTACCCGGCGAACGTGCCCCCCGGGTCGCATCACTGGCACGCTCGCGCCCTCGGCGATTGAGGAGCTGGCTATCCGTCGTTGACGCATGTCAGAGATCCCCCCTGAGCCCCATCAGAGCCGGCCCTCACTCCGCCCCGGTGGGAGCCTCCGCGACACAACACATTCTGGGTCCATTCCGCCCGGCGGCTTCGAGCCAACCGGCTGCTGGGTCGTCACGGTGAGCAGTCCGGGGTCAGGTCCGAACTCCAGGGAACCGCCGGGCCGGTCACGCACTTCGCGAACGCCGCGAGATCGCTCGCGTCAACCTTGTTGTCGCCGGTGTTGTCCAGGCAGAGACACGGATTCCCCTCGGCCAGGATCTCGGCAAAGCAGAGCTGATACCGGCTGAAGTCGAGCTGGTCCACGTCGCCGTCGTCGTCCATATCGGCGAACGGCCGGTTGCACCACTTGCCCAGACAGGAGTCGAGCCCCGCGGTCATGAAGTCCGCTGGAGCGATGACATGGTCGCTGACCACGACCTTGTCCAGCAGCCCGTAGAAGCCGCGGCCTCCGGTGCCAGTGGTGCGGTCGTTCCCGATGACGATCGGGGCGGAGCCGGGACTTGCCAAGGCCGGAGCCAGAAGCTCGCCCTGCAGCTGCCCGTCGAGGTACCAGCGGATGTCCGTGCCGTCGTAAACCAAGGCGAAGTGGTACCAGGTGTTGGGTTGAATCTGGGTCGTGCCGCGCACGGGCGTAACCACGCCGCTGGTGTCGGCCCAAGCCACGGACAGCACGTTGTGGGTCGGGGCGGCATCGTCGTTGGCGGCCAGCCCGATTGCCAGCCGCGACTGGCCTTCGGACGCTGAACGCATCATGCTGACCAGGCGGCTACCCACGTACGACGCCATCACCGGAGTGGTCCGGAATGGGTTGAAGTAGCCCTGGATCGTGACCGCGTTGGCTACATTTCCGGTGTCGCTGGGCACGTTCGTGTTCACCGCCACGTTCGATAGATCCGGCAGAGACAGTACAAACGAACCGGTGAGCTTGGCGGGGTCGATGATCGCCGGTACCGCCGGAACACCTGTCTGGCCGAAAGCGGTATAGAAGCTCGCGAGAACGCCCGCTGGCGTGCCGTTCGGCGGCCCGAACAAGTTGTCAATGCAGTTCATGGTCTCCGCCGCTTGACCATCAGTCACCGGCTGGCCCTTGCTGGTCTCGAACGTGGACCGCCACAGCAGACCGCTGCCCGCACCGCCGCCCTTGACCAGCATCTGGTCGGTCGCGAGAACCTTATCCCAGATCCGAATCTCGTCCAGCAAACCGTAGAATCCGCGATCGTTGGTCGCCGCCGTGCTCCGGTTATTCGCCAGGACGATCTTGGCTGTCCCGACGCCGACTACGCTTGGGCTGAGCACCTCGCCCTCCTGGATACCATCCAGATACCAGCGCAGGGCAGTGCTGTCGTATGTCATCGCGAAATGATACCACCGGTTCGCTTCGATGGGTGTTGTTCCATACTCGATGTGGTTGATCACCCCTGTGGCTGTTCCATCCGACTCCGCCCAGTACGTGGCCAGCAGGTTCTTGTCCTCGCCCGGATCGCCGTCCGGGGCAAGCGGATCGGTGACTGATGCATACGTCGATCCTACCCGAATCTCGTCGATCTCACCCTTGTCCAGATTCGCTCCGCTGACGATCCGCAGGTAGCCGAGCATCGCCGTCCCGCTGAGCGTATTCGTCAACATCCAGGTCGTCGGCTCAGTGGTCGGCGTGGTATCGCTGGGCCCGTAGATGCTCATGTAGCATTCGTCGACCGTCGCGGCATGGCTGACGATCTTGGCAATCACGAAGTACGTGTCGCCCGCAACCACCGTGCCCGTGGCATTGGCCGCCTGATTCAGGAAGAACGCGTCGCCGCTGGTCATGCCGATGCGGATCGTCTGGTTGGTCGTGCTGTTGCCCAGGTTGATCTCCAGGTTGTCAGCGGAAGTGGCGGCCGTGGACGTCTTCCGCATCAGCGCGCTCACGTACATCACCTCGCCTTCCGTCGTCAGGTCGAGAGACCGGCTCAGTTGCCGGGCCGCTGCGCCGTTCTTGACGCTGACGCGGGCCCCCAACGGATCGTACGGGAACGCTCCCGAGTCCAGACTCGTCGCGTCGTCCGACAGGGTGGCCGCGGCCGTAGTCCCGCTACTGACCCACGCCTCAGCCCAGCCCTTGCCCCCCGCCTGGCCAACTAGCGTCGTCCCGGTGCCGTAGTCGAAGCCCTCATAGTCGAAGAGACCGGCCACAACCCCGACTCGCGCGGTATGAACCCCGATCGCCAGGCGCGATTGCCCGTCGTCCGCGGATCGCTTCTGCGTGACCAGCCGGCGGGCAATGTACGTCGGCGAAGTCACCGGATCCGCGTTCGGCATGTAGAAATACCCCTCGAACGTCAGGCTACTCCCCAGGTTCCCGGCATCGCTCCGCAGGTTGGTGTTAATCCCTGTCCGGCGGTCATCCGGCGTGGACAGCGCAAATGAGGCCGCCTGCCCTCCCGGATCGATCGTCGACGGAATCAGCCCGGCATACAGGCCGTGCTGCACATACAGCAGCGCCGGCAGGCTGGTTACACTGCCGGTCGCTTGCCCGGCGGCGCCGACGGCGTTGTCCACGACCTCGGCGATCTGATCCTGGCTCACCGCCTCGCCCTGCTCGGTTTCAAACGGAGAGCACCAGATCGGCTTCGCAGACACCGCGGGGCCGAGCATTAGCATCGCCGCCGACACGATCACGGCCAGACACGAACCCCGGCCGAACCCTGTTGCCTTCAGATCGCCTCGCATACTCTCCTCCTTCTCTTGATTCGATCAAGGTACAGCCTCTTGGTTCTTGGCGTGGCGTCGAGCGGGAAATGCGCCCCTGCCCCCTCCTGCTGGGTCATGCTGTTTCCCCCCGTCGCCCACTCGCCCCTCTCTTTCCGTTCCCGATACTCCAGGCACCAACCGGCCGGCAGTCATCCAGGCCGACTGTCACGGAAGATGGTCAAGCAGCTTGTAGTACGCGACATGCTCCTCCGGCGTCGGAGCCTCCGAAGTGATCGGCCGCAGGCGGTCGACCAGGTCGGGTTTCGCCCATCGCACCGCGCTGTCACTGAACAGGCGGTTGAAGCCCTTCCGGGCATGCGGGGAGGACACCAGCCCCTCCACGATGCCACCGCCCTTGAACTTGTTCACCCCGGTGAAGTCGGAGTAGATGACCTTGTTCGAGTAACGCCCCATCTTCCAGCCGGTCAGGACTCCGGGCGGCATCGGCTCCATCTGCGTCGAGGACCCGATCTGCGAGTTGGCCTTCGGAACTTCGATCAGCCGAGCCGGATAGGAGGAACGCACCGGTACCTTGGACTCCAATGCCGCCCACCCGGCGTCACTGTACCAGGTGTTGTCCGGGCCGTTGAAGACGAGGCTGGCACAGTCCCCGGGGCTTTGGCCGGAGCAGTAGAACAGCTTGGGTTCGGTCACATAACGCCGGTTGGCCAGTAGGCCGAGGTTCACCGTGCCCGGTTCCGGAGTGCGCATGTAGTAGGTGGTGAAGGCCGTGGTCGTGCGATAGAGCGGCGGCAGTTGCTCCCGATGCTCGTTCGCGTAGGCGTTCAGGGCCACGCCTACCTGGTGCAGATTGCTGGCACAGTCGGATCGCAAGGCCATGTCCTTGGCGGCCTTGAGACTCGGGATCAGAATCGAGATCAGCAAGGCGATGACAGCGACGACCACCAGCACTTCGATCAGGGTAAACGCCCCCATCGTTCGCCGCGTGGCTCGTCGACGTGTGCCCGTCTGGGGTCCCATGGGCGGTGCTCCTCAAGCAGAGACTCCGCGGATAGGGTTCGCCACCGCTCAGACCCCTCCTGACTTGGTCCGAGCACCCCCCCTGGCTACCATCTGCCCTCGTCTGTATAGCGGTCACGATAGCCCTTTGCCTCCAATAATGCAAAGGTTTTTCCCAGACGAGCCGGACACGGGTCCCGGAGCGACAGCCTTCCGGTCCGACAAGCGGAAAGACTGCTTAGAATGGCGGCCGACGTCTGGAGAGTCACCCACCCGATCCCCGCCGGTGGTCGTGAACGGGCTCCTCTCGCTCCCCAGGGCGCTTCGCCGAGCCGGGGCACGCCGGAGAGGGCCGGCGGGGTTCGCTGACCAGCAATGAGAACCTCTGATCGAGGGCCCTTCTCCGGCCGTCATCCGCACATAAAAAACTTAATATCAGGTATTTAAGGAGATTATTGCGCAATTGCTATTTTCTGTTTGCCTCGGGTCAGTTCCTGGTGTATATGTTAGGTGTTTGTTAGGTAGACGCGTCAAGGGGCATGCCGAAGGAGAAACACACCCTTGGCTCAGGAGAAGGGTCGGGTCGAGTCGGGTGGGAAGCGCTGGGGTAGTGGGCGAAGAGGCGGTCGATGCCGGTGCCAGACGCCGACGTCGGAGGGTTGCACAGGGCGGAGGGGATGGGATGCGGGTCGATGTCGAGGTGGAGGCGGTCCCGGTGGAGGCCACCGCTCGGCTGGCGGAGGTGTGCTTGCGGTTTGGCGTGCCACTGGCCGGAAGCGCGCGGAGCGTGGCCCGGGGAGTGGAGTTGGACCTGCGGCCGGGAACGATCACGCTGGTGCTGGGGCCGTCGGGGGCTGGGAAGACACGGCTCTTGCGGGCGGTGGAGCGGCAGTGCCCCACGGCGCGGTGGGTGAACACCTTGCCGTTTCCCCTGGACGTGTCCGTGCTGGACGCAGTGGCCCCGGCCCGACCACTGCACGAGGCCCTGGGGATCCTGACGGCCTGCGGGCTGGGCGAGCCGATGCTCTGGATTCGGTCCTTTGACCAGTTGTCCGAGGGGGAGAAGTTCCGGGCTCGGCTTGCCCGGTCGCTCTCGCTTCGGCGCCGCAACGAGGAGTCCGGTCCACTGCTGTGCGACGAGTTCGGGGCGGTCCTGCACGATCGGGTCACGCACGGCGTGGCGTTCGGCCTTCGCAAACTGGTCGATCGCCAAAAGCTCACCTTGTTGGTCGCGACCTGCCGGGATGACTTGGAGGAGGATCTCCAGCCGGATCGGGCGGTGAGGATGGGAGCCCGAGAGGCGATCAGTGGTCAGGAGTCAACCATCAGCAAGACGACGGGGGCGATCTCGAGGCGGTCGTTCTCGCTCCTGCCGCGGTTGAGGATTGAGGCAGGAACGGTCCGGGATTACGAGCCTTTTGCGGCATGGCACTACCGCGGGGGAGACTCCCTGGGGTTTGTCGACAAGGTGTTCGTACTGAGGGAGCAATCTGGAGGTGCAGGGCTGGGGGTGGTCGTGTACGGCCGGCCGGTGCTGGAGTTGGCTCTGCGAAACCAGGTGACGGGCGGGCGCTTCAGCGGCCGTCCGGAACGGCTCAATGCCGAGGTGCGGGTGCTCAAACGACTCGTGATCCACCCGGATGTTCGGGGTTGCGGGTTGGGACATTGGCTGGTGAGAAGAACGCTCCCGCTGGTGGGCACGCCGTATGTCGAATGCCTGGCGGCCATGGGTGCGGTGAATCCGGTGTTCGAGAAGGCGGGAATGACCCGGGTGGGTACCGTGGCCCTGCCGCCGGCGCAGGAACGGGTTCTGGCCGCGCTCCGCACCGAGGGAGTGGATCCGTGGGCGGCCGATTTCGTGGTCAGAATGTCCCAGCGACCTGCCGCCCGCCAACGGGTGGCCGACAGCATCGTGACCTGGTATCGCGGCATGACTCGCTCGGGACGGCAGCGGGTCGCCCGGCTCACCCCGTCGACTCTGGCCCAGGTGTTTCGGCAGATCGCCGGGTCGCGGCCAGTGTACTTCTGGTGGCAGGGCCAGGAGGAGCAGTCTATGAGCGGCAGGTGATGAATGGTGCGGCGAGGAGTGATCGCAGGTGTCTTTGCCATGTAGGTAGTGCGATGCCGGAGGGAGTCATGAGGATGGTCGAGATGATTCAGCGAACAGTGCGGCCGTTGGGGTCGCGGAAGGTTCGCGTGGCCCTGGCGACGGTGCTGGCGGCCTATGCGGCCGAGTATGGTCTGGGTGTCAGCGAGGAGATGGTGTTAACCGTCCTCGGCGTGGGTGTGGCCCTCATTCTCGGAATCGCACACGAGGACGCCGGGAAGAATGGAAGTGCCGAGGGCGGAGCCTGAAGGGCGCTGTGAGCCACGAGTGAGGCTCCTCCGACCCTCCCGTCGTGAGGGAGGCGGTTGTGCGGCGGACTGGGTGCTGGATACAAACTTCAATGGGCGGAGGTGTGAGATGACGCGATGGTTGGGGGTCATTCTGCTGGTCGTGAGTGGCTGTGGTGGGGATGCGCGGATGGAGATGTCGGCCGCGGATGCCCTTTCGGCGGCGGCGAGTCAGATGGAGGCGACGCTGCGCGAGTATCACGACGAGGTCGGCCGGCACGACGACGCACGGGAGGCGCAGGTCGTCGCCGCGTTCGTGGAACGGGTCAAAGTCGCGGCCACGCAACCGACCGCGCTCGAGTCGCACACCGGCGACCTCGCGTCGGCGTTGAAGGCGATTCGCCAGGACCGGGAAGCCGAACACACCCGGCTCGCGGCGGCCAAGGACAATGTCGGCGTACTCCGCGAGATGGCCAAGGGCATGCAGCGACTGGCGATCGACAACCTGTCGCTCCAGGACGAGATGCGACGGTATCTGGCCGGGTGGGTGGAGGCGAAGAGGAAGGCGGAAGCCGCTGATTGACACGCAAGAGCGGAGGGCGCGGAAACAGACTCGGAGAGCGCGGAACGGCGATGCGGGAAGATGCGGCCGGAGAGGACCGGGAGTTAATCTCGGAAGGGAGCGAGCGGCAGGTCTTCAGCCTGTCGTTGGATCGGCCGGATGCCGGTCTCGCACCCGACGAGATAGAAACGAGTGCGAACGGAAAGGAGCGATCGAATGACGGACACAGCGGTAGTCGCGGCAGGCTTAAGCGAGTTGGATCGATTGGTGAGCAGCCTGGAAGCGGTCAGTCGAACAGTGAGGGAGACCCGGCCGACGGATGCAATCGACCGGGTGTTGGCCGATTCTCGGCGCACCACAACCGTCGTGTCCTTGCGCGAGGCGCCTGAGGTGGAGGCGTTTCGCCAGGCACTGGTCGACGGGCAGATTCGGGGCGACGCGGTCAATCGGCTCCTGCGTCTGGTCAACGAGGTGGTGGTGGCGTTGGTCCAGTAGCAAAGAGAAGGACAGCCCGGGCCTGGTCGAAAGAGCCGCGTACTCATTGCCGAGTGCTGAACGTTCGCGGAGGGCGGGAGAGGAACGCATGGCTTGGGAGCAGACGGCCGTTCTGGTAGGTATCCTCTCGCCGCTGGTGGGGACGCCCCTGGCGATGATCACACTCTACCTGCGAGCGATTCGCGATCAGCAGGCCAGCGGCATCAGCATGCTGACCCGGCGCATCCAGACCATGGAGAGCGCCATTCACGAGCTGGTGCGGTCCGCGGCGGATTTCGAGCGCGAGTACACCACCAAGGAAGAGTGGGTTCGCGAGTCCATGTACGCCCGGCAGCGACTGGAGCGGCTGACCGAGTTGGCGACCAGAATCCAAGTCGAGTTGGAGAACGGGCACGGCGTCGCCGCCCAGATCGGGCGGATGGCGGCGGCGATGACCGATGTAGCCGCCGCCTGTCGGCAGATGACTGGGGTCGAGGTGGAATCCGAGGGGTCGGGCGAGACAACCGGGGAATCGTGCGGTGCTTTCCGAGAGGGAGGAAGCGATGAGCGGTGAATCCTGTGCCCGGCAGATCAAGCAGGTGCGGAACGAAGTCCTGGTGGTGCTGAAGATGCTCTACCCGGCCGCGTTGCAGGGCGAGCAGATCCTGCGAGCCCTGTTGGCGGTCTTTCCACAACTGGAGTGGGACCAGCTCAAAAAGGACTTGGCTTATCTGTGCGAAAAGGGATACGTTCAGCGGATCGTGGCCGAGATCGAAGGCGACGGCCGCGCGACCACCTGGCGGAGGCGGTGGTTCCGATTGACGTCAAGCGGGGTCGAGGTCGCGGATCACTGCGTCGAAGACAAGGCCCTGGAAGTGTAGATCGGCCGACGGTCTATCGGCCGCGCCTGGCTCAACCGCTGTCGATACGCTGGCACGGTGAGTCCGGCCAACAAAACCCGCCCATGCCTGTGGCTCACGACGCCGATACACGGTGGCCCAATCGAAGGTCAGGTTACCCGTTGCTCTTGGGTTGGCCCGGGTGCTGGTTGTTGGTCCCTGAGGGCGGCGGGAGCATCTGGGACTGATCGTTGCCGAGGGTCTTGGATGGGTCGTCCTCGACTCCCTTCAGGCCCTTCTTGAACTCGACGACACTCTGGCCGAGCGATTTGCCCAGCTCGGGCAGCTTCCGGCCAAAAAAGAGGAACGCAAGGGCGAGCAGCAGGAGCAGCTCGTACATGTTGGGTACCCACGCCAGTATGTTCATGCCGTACATGATCGTGCCACTCCTGCGCGGAACCCAGCGGCCTTCGGACGAGAGGCTGTCCCGCCAACCGGACGTCATCGAACAGAAAGATTATACGGCCTGGAGGGGGCGTGCGTCAAACCGCCGAAAGAAGGCTTGCGGCTAACACCCGAGCGGTCGGCTACCCGCCCACCTCGGGCGCCGGAGCGGTGTCACTGGCTGATTCCTGTGGCTCGGCACCCGCCGCCGGGTAGAAATCCCCCTTGGAGGCGGTCGGGTTGGGTGACCTGCCCACCGTGGCGTCGTGATCCTTGCCTACCACGCCGTCACTGACCAGGGCCGTGCACGGCGGCACGACCACCGCGCTCACCGGCGTGCACAACGTGTTCAGACCGAACCGGCCTGCACTGTAGAACATCGCCAGGTAGTCGGCACAAGTCCACGCGGATTGCCCGTCGCCGTCACCCTTGTCCTCGAACGGGTCCTCGAACCAGAGCGACCAGTGCGGGACCGCGCCGTCCGCGAGCGGAGCCTCGATCGCAGGCGTGTTGCGCTGACGAACGACCGGAGCATGACCCGATGCCAGGATGCCGTCCTGCGTGGGTGTGGACCAGGTGTCACGTGACAGGGCGTCGTCTCGCCACGGGTTGGCCGCCGGCGGCTGGTTGCAGGCGATCAGAGCGGCAAAGATCGTTACCCCCACGAGACCGACGAAAACGCGAGTTCGGTTCATGCCACGTACTCCATCAGGCCACCCGTATCGGCAGAGAGTATAACCTCGGAAACGCCGCAAGACCACAAGCCCCACGCCGGCTACCAGCGCCGCGCCAGAGACTCCCGAGAGTCAGGCTCCAGCCCAGCAAGGCCAACGCGAAGCCAAACGCCGCCTCGAAGCTCCCCAAGCGGTCACCCTTCCTCCTTGATGTCCAGGGCGTAGTTGGGTGCCTCACGCGTGATGGCGATGTCGTGCGGATGAGACTCGACCACGCCGGCCGCCGAGACACGGATGAATCGGGCCTTGGTGCGGAGTTCCTCGATAGTCCGGGTTCCACAGTAGCCCATGCCCGCCCGCAGGCCACCGATGAGCTGGTAGGTGAACTCGGCCAGCTTGCCCCGGTACGCGACCCGCCCTTCCACCCCCTCGGGTACCAGCTTGTCCGGCTTGCACTGGCCGCCCTGCCCGTACCGGTCTGCGCTCCCGTGGACCATGGCCCCAAGCGAGCCCATCCCACGGTACTCCTTGAACCTTCGACCCTTCCAGATGACCAGCTGGCCGGGCGATTCGTCCAGACCGGCAAAAAGCGAGCCGATCATGACCGAACTGGCCCCGGCCGCGATGGCCTTGGTCACGTCGCCCGAGTAGCGGATGCCGCCGTCGGCAATGATCGGGACGCCGGCCGGGTTGGCAACCGATCCGACATTCATGATCGCCGTGATCTGCGGCACACCGACGCCGGATACGATCCGAGTCGTACAGATCGAGCCCGGCCCGATCCCGACCTTGACCGCGTCCGCCCCTGCCTCGATGAGATCGGCGGCACCTTCCGCCGTGGCGATGTTGCCGGCGATGATGTCAATCTCGTGCTTCTTGCGGACCGCCCGGACCGTCTCGATCACGTTCTCGCTGTGCCCGTGGGCGGAATCAACCACGATGAGGTCCACGTCATTGGCGATGAGCGACTCGACCCGTTCGTAATCGTACACGCCAACCGCCGCCCCGACCCGCAGCCGCCCGCGGGAGTCCTTGCAGCTCGTGGGGAACAGCCGGCTTCGCTCGATGTCACGAATGGTGATCAGCCCCGCCAGCTTGCCGGCCTTGTCAACCAAGAGCAGCTTCTCGACCTTGTGGGCGTGAAGGATCTTCTCGGCTTCCTCGAGCGTCGTCTCCGGGGGAGCGGTCACGAGGTTCCGCCCGGTCATCACCTCACGGATCAAACGGTCCTCGGAAACGGACAGAAACCGCAGATCGCGGCTGGTGATGATGCCCACCAGCTTGCCTTCGTCCACCGTGATCGGAACGCCGGACAGGTTGTGCAGCCGCATCACCTCCCGGGCTCTGCTGACCGGATCGGTCGGGCGAAGCGTGATCGGATCAAGAATGACGCCGGATTCCGATCGCTTGACCTTGTAGACCTCTCGGGTCTGGGCATCCACCGACAGGTTCTTGTGGATGATGCCGATGCCGCCTTCCTGGGCCAGGGCGATGGCCAGGGCGGACTCGGTGACCGTGTCCATCGGGGCGGAAATCAGCGGAATGTTCAGCGGAATCCGCCGGGTCAGCCGGGTGGTGACGTCCGCCACCCGAGGCACGATCGCCGAGCGGGCTGGAACGAGCAGGACATCATCAAAGGTAATGCCGTCATCCGCGAGGATCTTGGGGGATGAACCGGTTCCGATCGAGTTGGAGCAAAGTGTGTTGGTGGCCATGACGCTTTATATCGCAGGGAGAAAGACACGTCAAGGGGAAAACGACCGGCGGGCAACGTCTCCGTGGCGGGGCCGCCGCCCGGGCAGGCGGACTCAATCACCAGGAGGATGAGCCCCGTGATTCATGAGCCCTTCGACGTGGGCCTGGGTGGAGTCGGCCAGGCTGGCCAGGTCGTAGCCGCCTTCCAGGATCGTCACCAGCCGTCCGCCACAGAGCGAATCGGCCAGGGCTCGGACTTGGCGGGTCATCCAGCCGAAAGCATCGGTGCTGAGATTGATCTGACCGAGCGGGTCCTGCTCGTGAGCGTCGAAACCGGTGGACACCAGGATGAAACCGGGCTTGAACGCCGCAATCTTGGGGAGAATCTGCTCCTCAAAGGCCTCGCGATACTCCTCATCGCCTGTACCCGGCATCATGGGAATGTTCAGCGTCAGGCCGACGGCATCGGCCGCACCGGTCTCCCACTCGAAGCCTGTGCCCGGGAAAAGCGTGTAGGGATGCTGGTGGACGCTGATGAACAGGGTGCCCGCGTCCGCGTCGAACTGGTGCTGGGTGCCGTTGCCGTGGTGCACGTCCCAGTCCAGGATGGCGACTCGTTCGACCCCGTGTTCGGCGTGCAGGTGCTCGGCCGCAATGGCGGTGTTGTTCAGGAAACAGAAGCCCATCGCGGATCGGTACTCGGCATGGTGGCCGGGCGGGCGAACCGGACAGAAGGCATTGCGGAGCTCTCCGGCCATGACCCGGTCGACGGCGGCTACGCACCCGCCGGCCGCCAGCCGGGCGATGTCATAGCTCGATGGGCAGATCGGACAGTCGGGCGTGTCGATGGCGTGCTCGCCTTGCTCGCAGTGCCGCCGGAACCGGTCGACGTATTCCCGAGCATGGACGCGTTCGACGAGCTTGAGATCCACATACGGCGGCTCGATGATCACGGATCGTTTGAGCAGCCCGGTCTGTCGCAGGCGTTCGTAGATCGCGGTCAGCCGGTCCGGTCGCTCAGGATGGTGCGGGCCGGTATCGTGGCGAAGAAACCCCTCCGTCCAGACTATGCCCGTCGAGGCCATGGCAACATTATAGCGGCCTCATGTGACCCATGCGAGACGAGGCCGGCCGCGCCGGAACCTCGCCGATGGACGGCGAGAACTCCAATGAGAGGAGCCCGTCCCGCCGCTGCACCCGCTCGCCGGCCGAACGCCGGGAGGACACCGCATGCGGGACGAGCTCCGACCCACGTTCCTCGTGAACCGCCCCCCTGCTCAACCCGAAGTCTTCCTCCAAACGAGCCTCGCACGCAAGATGCCGGCGATGCCGAATGTGAGCAGAGCCGCCGTCAGGCCGACCGCCAGACCGACGGTGAGCGGTGCGGGCAGCATCGGGCAGAAGACCAGCAGGACGGCGGCGGCGGCGATGAACAGGTCCTGATGATTGCGAGTCCGGCTATGCATGTTCCCTCGCTCCTATCGTCTGAGAGCCTATCCCGTTAGGTGGAGGACCGGCATCTTGCCGGCCAAGTGACAGGCCGGAAGCCTGTCCCACACTCCCAACTGAGACAGGCTCCAAGTCCGTCGTTGGCCATGGACGACCCCTGGCCGCCTACCCGCTACTGCTGCGGGCCGTCCGCCGGTCCGGAGGCAGGTCGCAGGGCCGTCGAGACGCCGGTGGGTAGCTCGCTCGGCTGCACGTCGCGAATCGTCAGGTCCGCGTCGATGACCCGGTAGGTCGCCGCACCGTTGGGCTGATACCACAAGATCGGAGTACCCGCCTGGTTGAGAGGGACGTCCTTGCCCGCGTAGCGGAAGTCCTCGCCGTTCTTCGGGTCGTTGATGAACATCCAGCCGCGGCCGACGAGCGACATCGCCTGCATCATCTGAGCCTCTAGTTCCTTCTTCTTGGCGGGTTCGGCCATGGCCAGCACCATCCGCTTTCCGGCGGCCCCGGCGATGGAAACCAGGCTCAGGTCCGCGGGGAACTTGCCGTCGTTGAACTCGGCCGCGGCCTTCAGGGCGTTGAGCAGGTCCTGCTCGGCGGCCGGGCCCAAGTCCATCTTGAAGGTCTGCGATTCATAGCCCTCCGGCGGGCTGAGGCTCAGTAGCGACTCGTCCACCGGCTGATCCCAGACAAAGTCCGTCATCGTCATGGTCGTCGTGGGCAGCATGCCGACCTTCAGGGTCTGTTCCACCTGCAGCGGCAGGCGGGTCTGCGGGTCGGCCCAGATGGTCATCTCCTGCCCAGGCGTGACCACCTTGAAGCCCTTCGCGGTCCGGCCGGCGACGACCTTGTCCTCCAGGGGCGCCGCGCAGGATTCGTCGAGCTGCCGGAAGATGTCGAGCAGGTTGGACTGCTTCTGCTCCGGCGGCAGGTTGGACATCTCCATCACGGTCGCCCGCTTGGTCAGCGGCTCGAGGCTCAGGCACCGCCCCTGAGACCAGTCCCAGATCATGACCATGCCGCTCGGCTGGACCGTTTGCCGCATTCGTCCGCCGTCCACGATGAGAACGTCGGTTGTCACCGTCTGGGCGGCTATCCCGGGCACCTGCACCACGGACGTGCCCTTGAAACAGACCGAATGCACCTGCCGAACGGTCTTGAGGATCTCCGCGAAGGCTACCGAGGATCCGTGCTGATGCAGCCCCCAGAACGAGAACGTGCCGAAGGCAATGACCACGGCGGCCGCAACCGCCAGTTTCGTCATCGATTTCATCTGAATGAGTCTCCTCAACAAGCGTGGTTGGTTTGGCTCCACGCCGCCGTCCATCCTCGCGAGCGTCTTCTCGACGAGTTCGGGCGACGGCCCATTCGGGACGTCCGCGTCCCGAAGCACGGAAACCGCACGCTCGAGCAGATCATTCCCGGGATTGTTGTGCTCAAGCGACATGACTCACCTCGATCAACTCTCTCGACCGGTGGATCCGCCCAGGAGCTCTTGAAGCCTGGCACGGGCCCGATGCAGGGTCACACCCACCGCGTCAATGGACAGTCCCAGCTCGGAAGCGATTTCCTCGTAACTCAATCCGCTCAGACACCGCAGACAGAAGACCGCGCTTTGCCGCGGCGCCAGCTCGCAGAGCGCCGCCCGAAGACGGTCGCCCAGCTCGGCATCCAGGGCCGCTTGGTCCGGGCTCGGCCCCGACGCCGCAACCTGCTCGAAGGAGATGCCCGGTGCCCGCCGGCGAGCGGCCCGAATCCGGCGCCGCAAGTGATCCAAGGCTCGCGCCGTGGCCAGCCGCTGGAGCAGCCCGGGCCAGTTCGTCACTTCCTGCCGGTCGGCGTATTCGATGGCCGACACGAAGGTCTCCTGGAAACAGTCCGCGGCATCGGCGTCCTGACCGAGCAGCCGATACGCGGTCTTCCACACGATCGGACCGTGTTGGCGAACAATGAGCGGCCACTCGATCACTGAGGTGCACCCTTCCGTGATGGTCAGTACTGCCGTCATGCGTCCATAGAGTCGCCGACGGCTGGGGCTTTCTTACACCGAAATGCGGTTGGATGCCAAGTCTTTGTCGGGGCGTGGTTTGCCGCTCTTAGGGAACCCGGTTGGCCGGAAGCGTTCCGCGGTCGGCGATGGGCCACCGGCCGGACGAGGGGATGTCGGCGATTGAGCCGCCAAGGGGCCATGGTCGCCCGGCGGGGCGGAAGCAGGCGAGCGAGGCGGAGATCGGGCCGACGATGGCGGTTCGAGGAGTTGACCAGACGATCGCCGCCGGGGCGGAGCCGCAAAGACGACTATACTCCTAAAAGATCTTTTAAAAAGTTTTTAAGGGTATCCTGTGTGCCTACCAGCGGGCCCGGTGGAGCCAGACCAGGTTGTCGATGAACCCGCCCAGCTTCCAGTGGTTGGAAACGAGGCGTTCGCCGACGCAGCGGGAGACGCCGGGGAAATGCTTGATGTCGTGGAAGGCGACGGTGGCCTTGGGGCCGAGCCACGGCTCGAGTCTGGCCCAGTCGGTGCTCACCGATTCATAGCTGTGATCGCCGTCGAGGAAGAGGAAGCCCAGGGGCGCCTCGAAATCGCCCGGCTCCAGAAGTTCGCTGCGTTTCCGGATCGGGCGGATCACCGAGCCCAGGCCGCGGGTGTTGTGCTCGAAGACGGCGAGGGTGTCCTGCAGGCCCTCGGGCATGGTTTCGTTGCCCCAGGTGTCGACGCAGTAGAGCCGGCCGGCGATCTGGCTCATGGCCGTGCCGATGTAGCAGGCGGAGGCCCCGAAGTGCGAACCCACCTCGAGGGCGATGGTACCAGGCGGGCACGAGCGGGCCAGGCGGTAGAGGGTGACCAGTTCGACCGGGCTGCAGTAGGAGAAGATCGCCCCGGCGTCGCTGCCGGTGAAGGCGGATACGCGGCGGGTGACGACCTCGAGCTCGGACGGTCTGATCGTGCGCCAGGCGAAGGTGGTTAATCGATCCAGGAAGGAGGGGGGAGCGGTGGGGCGCCAAGAAGCGGGTTTGAGTGCAGCGGTCTGGGTCATGGGTGGTAGCCTTTCAGCAGAAAGCGGATGGCGCCTTCCATCTGGCCGAGGCGGAAGTGGAATGCGATGCGATAGTCCGGGCTCAGGGCGTGGGGCGTGCTCACCCGGTAGTGGAGGTACTCGCGGGCGACGCGGCTGAACATGCGGAGGTGATCCCAGAACAGGTGGGTTCGCCAGGCCAGCGTGTCCTGCCGGTTGAACTGGAGCGACTTGCAGATCGGGCGCGACTGCCCGAAGCCGCGTTGCAGGCGGCAGAGATACGGTACGGACAGTCGATGCCGGGAGATGAAGTGTTCCAGGCTCATGGCCGGGTTGTACCATAGTTCGTAGCCGGTGTTCCGGATGCGGAAGACGATCTCGGTATCGCCGCCGGCGGTGAGATGTCTGCCGCTGCGATCGGTGAGGATTCCGGCATCGAGCCAGCCGCAATCGCGCAGGGCCTGGCGTCGCAGGACGAGTCCGGCGCCGACCAGATGCGAGGGGCTGGCCGCGGGCTGGATGCGGAGGGGCTGGTCGCCGTAGTCCTGCTCGGCGAAGCTGGCCCGGTATCGGGCGACGGTCTGGTCGGGGGGGACCTCCCAGGCAACGCGGGTTCGGCCGCCGATCGCGCCGGCTTGGGGGTGGGCGTGGCAGAACGCGATGGTCTGGCGCACCCAGTCGGGGGCGATGAAGCAGTCGTCGTCGATGAGAGCGATCCACTCGGAGTTGGTTTCAGCCACGGCCCGACGGCGGGCGTGGGTCAGCCCCTGCCGGCATTCGAGCACGCGGCGCAGGCCGGGGATGTGTCCGGCGGCCGCGTACCGATCCACCACCGCGGCGGTGTCGTCGGTGCTGTTGTTGTCGATGACGAGCGTGGACCAGTTTTTGGAGGTATGATCCTGGCGCTCGATGGCGGCCAAGGCGCGATCCAGCAGTCTGGCGTTGTTGTAGGTGCAGATCGCGAGCGTCACCTGGTCCATATCAGGCCGCTCCCTGCCTGGCGGCGTCGAGCCCGTGGCTCTCCCATTGGAGGGCCGGAGAGATCACCCCGCGCCGGCCGTCAGCGCCGGGACTGTTGACCGGGGACACCTCGAAGCGAATGGCGTCCTCGACGCGATCCAGGACGCGGCTGCTCTCCTGGTGGACGCCCACGGCGATGTCGTAGTAGCCGGGCTTCCACACGTCGCCGGGCAGATGGCAGAGGGTGCGGCAGCGACCGGGTTGGCGGACGAGCGGGACGCTGCCCGGGCAGTCCTGTTCGGCGGACACGAACACGGCCACATCCATGGCGTTCTTGAGGGTCAGGTTGAACGTGGCCCCGTAGACCGGCCGCCGGACGATGCTGTCGATCTCCACCGCGAGGGGTGGGCCGAAGGGCACGGTGGGGGTGCAGGAGCCGTCTCGGCCGATGAGCCGTACGCCGGTGATCTGGACCAGCTTGGCCGGGTCCAGGTCGCGGTCGGAGCATTTCCACTCGCTGTGTCCCCTGGAGATGGTGGTGAGGTACTGCTGGATCACCGCGGAGGGTTTTCCCATTCCCGCCACCTCCCCGTTCCTGAGCCACAGGCAGGAAGTGCACTGGCGGGCCATGACGTCCATGTTGTGGCTGACCAGCAGGATAGTGCGGCCCTGGCGGGCCACGGTGTCCATCTTGCCCAGGCACTTGTTCTGGAAGGCTACGTCGCCGACGGCCAGCACCTCGTCGACCAGCAGGATCTCGGTGGCCAGATGGGCGGCGACGGCGAACGCCAGGCGGACGTACATGCCGCTGGAGTAGTGTTTGACCGGGGTGTCGACGAACTTCTCCACTTCGGAGAAGGCGACGATCTCGTCGAAACGGGCGTCGATCTCGGCCTTGCGCATGCCGAGCATGGCTCCGTTGAGATAGACGTTCTCGCGACCGGTGAGTTCGCGGTGGAAGCCGGTGCCGACCTCGAGGAGGCTGGCCAGCCGGCCGTGAACGCGGGCTCGGCCGCCGGTTGGGTCGGTGATTCGGGAGAGGATCTTGAGCAGGGTGCTCTTGCCGGCCCCGTTGGGTCCGATGATTCCGAGCACCTCGCCGGGCTGGACCTGGAAGGACACCTCTTTGAGGGCCCAGAATCGGCGGTCCTCGGCCGGCGGTCTGCCCTTTGCCCGCAGGCGACGGAACGGATACCGCACCGCATTGGCCAGCACGGTGTTGAGGCGGCGGTCGCGGCGTTTGCGGGCCCCGAGCTTGTACTGCTTGGACAAGCCCTCAACGATGATGGCCGGTTGGCTCATGCGACTCCCTTCGGCAGTCGGGTCCACGGGCCCGACGGGCCTCTACGCCACGTCCACGAAGTGCCTTTCCGTCCGATAGAAGAAATACAAACCGAACAGAAAAACGCCGACAGCGATCACCGCCGAGAAGCTCAGTGACAGCCAGTTGAACGGCTGGTTCAGCAACGCCGAACGATACGCATCGATGATTCCGGTCATCGGGTTGATCATGAGCAGCCAGCGGAGTTTGCCGGGCACCAAGTCGGCCGGGTAGATCACCGGACTGACGTACATCCACGCTCCCATCAGGGAGCCGATGACGAAGCGGACATCGTGGTACATGACGGTCAGGCCGGCGAGGAGGTAGCCGATCCCCAGGGCGGTGATGACGGTGAGCAGCACCAGGACGGGCAGCAGGGCCACGGACGCGCCGGGCAAGTAGCCGTAGCCGAGCATCATGCAGCCGTAGATCAGGAAGCTGATGGCCAGGCTGGTGAGTTCGGCGAAGACGCTTGATGTCGGCAGGATGACGCGGGGGAAGTAGACTTTGGACAGCAGGTGGGCGTTGTTGAGCAGGCTGCCGGTGGCTCCGAGCACGGCCGCGGAGAAGAAGGTCCAGGGGAGCAACCCGGCATAGAGGAAGAGGGGGTAAGGTGCGCCCTGGGAGGGCATTCCGGCCAGCTTGCCGAAGACGAAGGAGAAGACGACCAAGTTGGCCAGGGGTCGGAGCACGGCCCAGGCTGGTCCGAGGACGGTCTGTTTGTACTGGACTTTGATATCCCGCCAGACCAGGAAGTAGAGCAGCTCGTGGAAGCGAAGGAGCTCCTTGAAGTCGACGGCCTGCCAGCCGCAGCGGGGGCGGATGTCGAGGGTCGGGAGGTTGGCCGGGCTGGCTGGCGTCTCGGGGGTCGGAGGCAGGGTTGAGGCTGCTCCGGCATGGCCGGTCGCGAAGTCCAAAGGTAGCGTACTCATCGCGGCGCTGTTCCTCGCGGCCCCTGTATAGGCTCATAAGATCATTATTAGTAAGATCTTACGATCTCTTGAAGTCCTGTTCGGTCGTTCCCGCGGCAGACCATCCGCCCGGAGCGGTTCGATGGACCTACCCGTTTATCGGAGGTGGGGGAGGCGCGGATTAGTTACAGATGGTTGTCCTCGAGTCGTCACAGATCCTTGTCCTGGAGTAGTTGTGGGTCCTTGTCATGGAGTCGTGACGGATCGTTGTCACGGAGTAGCTACAGGTCGTCGTCGTAGAGCATGTCGGGCACGCCGTCGTCCTTGAGGGCGGTGGAGCGGAGGCGTTCGGCCTCGGCTTCTTTCATGGTCTGCCACTGCTCGGGGGTGATGACGATCTCCCGGGCCTGGCTGCCCTTGTACTCGCCGACGATGCCGGCGGCGGCCATTTCCTCGATGAGGCGGCTGGCCCGGGAGTAGCCGACGGCCAGGCGGCGCTGCAGCAGGCTCACGCTGCCGCGTTTGGTTTCCAGGACGATCTCGACGGCTTTGTCGAAGAGTTCGTCGCGTGGTCCGTCGGTGCTGATTTCCTGGTTGCGGAGCTGGATGAGTTCGGGGTGGAATTCGGGGGCCCCGCGTTCCTTGAGGAAGTTGATGACGGACTTGAGTTCGGCGTCTTCGAGGTAGGTGCCCTGGGCGCGCATGAGCTTGGAGGATCCTGGTGGCAGGTAGAGCATATCGCCCTGTCCCATGAGGACCTCGGCCCCGTTCTGGTCGAGGACGATGCGGGAGTCCATGCGCGAGGCGACGCGGAACGCGATCCGGCAGGGCAGGTTGCTCTTGATGAGGCCGGTGACGATCTTGGCTTCCGGCCGCTGGGTGGCCACGATGATATGGATGCCGACCGCCCGGCTCTTCTGGGCCAGACGCGACAGGTGGTGCTCGACCTCCTTGGCGGAGAGCATCATCATGTCCGCCAGCTCGTCGATGATGATCACGATGTACGGCAGGTGCGAGGGGATCTGGATCTCTTCCTCGGGCGTGGACGGCTGGAACCGCTCGCGTTTCTCCTCCTTGTTCAGCCGGTTGTAGGCGGCGATATTGCGGACGCCGGCCTCGGCCAGGAGGGCGTAGCGTTCATCCATTTTGACGGTGGCCCATTCCAGGATCTTCTCGGCGCGTTCCATCTCGGTCACGATGGGGCACATCAGGTGGGGTACTTCGCGGAACATGCTCATTTCGACCATCTTGGGGTCGACCAGGATAAGTTTGACGAGGTCTGGTCGCTGGGTCATGAGGATCGAGATGATGATCGAGTTGATGCACACGCTCTTGCCCGAGCCGGTGGTTCCGGCGATGAGCATGTGTGGCATCTTGGTCAGGTCGCTGACCAGGGCTCCGCCGCTGGCGTCCTTCCCGAGGAACAGAGGAAGCTGCATCTTCTGGGCGGCGGCGCCGGCCAGGGTCATGAGTTCCTTGATGCGGACCTTTTCCTTATCGAGGTTTGGGACTTCGATACCGATGGTGTTCTTGCCGGGGATAGGGGCGACGACGCGGACGCTGGGGGCCTTGAGTGATCGGGCGATATCGTTGGCCAGCGAGGAGATCTGACTGACCTTGACGCCGGGGGCGACGGAGATCTCGAACATGGTGATGACCGGCCCGGTGTCGATTTCGACGACCTTGGCTTCGATCTTATAGTCGAGGAGCGTCTGTTCCAGGATGCGGGCCTTTTCGCGGACCAGGGCTTCCTGGTGGGAGGTGAAGGTGTACTCCGGCTCCTGCAGGACGGTGATCGGCGGGTAGGTCCATTCGGCCAGCTCGGTCGGATAGGGCTTGGGGACGGGTGGTGGGGCGGCGGCGCCTGGTTTAGGCGGCTGTGACGCCCGGATGATCATTCGGGGTCCAGGCCCGGTGTCCGGGGTCTGGTCCTCGGACTCCTCGTCGGACTCGCCGGTTTCGGTGTTGTCCGTGTCCTCGACGTCGGTCTCTTCGTCCTCCTCTTCGGCGTCTTGTTCCTCGATCTGGGCCGAGTCTTCCGTATCGTTCTCGCACTCGCCTTCGGCCGTCTCGTCGATCGTTTCTTCCTCTTCGGTGTCGGCCGCGGCGTCGAGGGAGGGTTTTTGGTGCTCATCCGGATCGAGGACGGCGGTGCCGGTCTCCTTGACGGCCGCCCGCTTGGGCGTGGTTTTGGATTCGGTTGTTTTGACGTCGGCCTTGTTGCCGGTGTTTCGGCCGGGGTTGATTCTCAGCTCGGCGGAGCCGGAAGCTCGCCCGGCGCCGGCGGTTCCGCCGGCCAAGGCGGGTTGTCGGCGTCCGGGCAGGATGGTGGCGAGTCGCTGGAAGGGTGCCGCGAGCCGGGCGGTCCAGGAGGTTTTGGGCAGGCGTTGGCGGACCTCCTCGGCCAGTTCCTGGATCTGTCCGCGGCGTTCGCGGATGGCCTGGGGGATGCGGAGGATCAGGCCCTCGGTGGTGAACAGGAGGCCGACCAGGCACAGGTATGCCAGGACGGGCAGGGTACCGATCTTGAATGAGCTGACCAGCCATGTGGCCAGGACGTAGCCGAGCACACCTCCGCGGAGTTCGGGCCAACGAGGTGCCTCGGACGCCTCGAAGAAGAGCGAGCAGAGCGAGCTGAATGGCCAGGCAAGGTCGGAGCGGAAGGCCCAGCTGAACGGCCAGGGGAGGTTGTGGACCTCGGCGACGGAGGGGGTGAGCAGATGGAAGCAGACGGAGGTGACGCTGATGAGCACGGCCACACCGATGACCCGCTGCCAGAGGGATGGCAGTCGTCCGACCCGGGCGAGAACGCCGATGGCCGCGGTCAGACCGGCGACGGCGGCGTAGGCTCCGCCTCCGAAGTAGATGAACATATGGTAGGCGATCCAGGCTCCGGCTCGCCCGCCGTCATTGTTGGCCGGTGCAGGATGGGGCCAGTTGTGGGGGCTGGGCCAGTCGGTGGGGTCGAAGCTGAGGATACTCAGCCAGAGGAAGGCACAGACGATGAGGGAGAGCAGGATCACACATCCACGGATCAACTGTCGTCGTTCCTGAGAGGTGGTCATAACGGGCGTTTCCTCCGTGTCACGCCGGCCAACACCGGAACAGGCGGTATCGTATCTGTCCGCTGCTGGAGTGCCAGGACCGGTTGCCGGATTTCCGGCAACTTTTCGGGTCGACCGGTTCCGGCGCAGACTACAAGCCCGGGCAGGGGCGCACCCGAATGAGTGAATATCGGACCCGGCTGCTCTGGTGCTGGAGGATTTTCGGCGGTGGGGGGTGGGGTGGGTTTCTTGGGGGGATTCGGGTGGCCGAACGAAGCCAACGATCGGGGGCGGGAGGGGCGTTTTCGACCGCGCCAGGGCGGTTTTTTCGCTGGGAGGTCAGAATCTCGGGCGCCAAACGAACCCATTGAAGCCGTTCCAAGCGGGCCGCCCGATAGCGGGTCTGGGCGGCGTGGAGGCATTTGAACCCCATCGGTTGTTGCCGGGGCCGGGGACTGGTCGTTTGGGGGTGTCTCCGGCGTGTTGGCGGGTGACCGACAGGGGTGGGGCCATCCGCTGTGCTGATAACACGGCGGGTGTCCCGGCGGAGTATGCAGGGGCTTTGGTGGGCGGAGTGTGGAGGGTGGAGAAGGGGGAGTGGGAGGGAGGTGTCCAGGGGGTGGAGGCTGCTTGGCAGGCCATCCGGGATGGGGCCCGGATGGTCTGCCGGGCGGTTGATGCGGAAGGTGCGAGATCGAACGGGGGACTCAGTTCTCCTTGGTCTGGAGCACGCGGTAGACCAGTGCTCCGAGGATGGCCCCGGCGATCGGTGCCACCCAGAACAGCCACAGTTGGGCGACTGCCCAGCTGCCCATGAATACGGCCACGCCGGTGCTTCTGGCGGGGTTGACTGACGTGTTGGTGACGGGGATGCTGATCAGGTGGATGAGGGTGAGGCCGAGGCCGATGGCGATGGGGGCGAAGCCTGGGGGTGCTTTTTTGTCGGTGGCTCCGAGGATGATGATGAGGAACATCATGGTCATGACGATTTCGCAGACCAGGCAGGCATAGAGGGAGTAGCCGCCGGGGGAATGCTCGCCGAATCCGTTTGACGCGAATCCGCCGGAGAGGTCGAAGCCCTTTTTGCCGCTGGCGATGAAGAACAGGACTCCGCCGGCGGCGATGGCCCCGAGGACCTGGGCGAGGATGTAGGGGACGAGTTTAGCGGCCGGGAAGCGGCCGCCGACGCACAAGCCGACGGAGACTGCGGGGTTGAGATGGCAGCCGGAGATATGCCCGATGGCGAAGGCCATGGTGAGGACGGTCAGGCCGAATGCGAGGGACACGCCGAGCAGTCCGATGCCGACGTTGGGGAATGCCGCGGCCAGCACGGCACTCCCGCACCCACCCAGCACCAGCCAAAAAGTCCCGAAGAACTCTGCCCCGATCGGTTTCATGTTTTCTCCTTTCTTTCGCGAGGATCTGCTGTTGTGATGAACCGCAGGGGTTGGATTATAGGGTCTCGAGGGGGCGAGTCAAGGGCGGTGGGCGGGGGTGTCAGGTGGTGGGGGTGTGGGGATGGTTTTCTTGACAGGGGGGGTGGTGGAGCTAGCATGGGCTCATGGGGCGATCGCCGCGGATCACCGAGCCGGGTGTTGTGTATCACCTGTTGAACCGACGGGTGATGCGGCTGCCGATCTTTGAGCGGGATGGGGACTATGCGGCGTTTGAGGGGGTGTTGGTGGAGGGGTTGGACCGGCCGGATGCTCCGCAGCTGCTGGCCTATTGTCTGATGCCCAATCACTGGCATTTGGTGGTCAGGGCCACCAGGGGGACGAACCTCTCGACCTGGATGCAGTGGATGACGGTGACGCACGCTCACCGCTGGCACGCTCACCGTCGCACGGTGGGGGAGGGGCCGCTGTACCAAGGGCGATTCAGGAGTTTTCCGGTTCAGGAGGATGTTCACTTTCTGATCGTATGCCGGTACGTTGAGGCGAACGCATTTCGGGCGGGCCTGGTGGGACGGGCGGAGGACTGGCGGTGGTGCAGTCTGTGGGCGTGGCGGATGGGGGGGGGGTGGTCTGGGTGGCCGGGTCAAGTCCTGGCCGGTGGACCGGCCGCGGAACTGGCTGGCGGACGTCAACCGTCCGATGGCGGAGAAGGCGTTGAAGGTGGTCCGGCAGTCGGCCGCGCGGGGTGTGCCCCTAGGGGCGGATCGGTGGAAGCGGCGGATTGCGGACCGGCTGGGTTTGCAGGTGGCGTTGCGTCCGCGCGGGCGGCCGCGGAAGGTGAGCCCCGAGGCGGGTGCCGCGGAATAAATCATCCTGACACCTGTTTTGGGGTGGCGGGTTTTTCTCTGGCAAAGCGCCGGGGGGGAGTTATGATACCGCTTCATCTGTGGCACGTGTCGCAGGCCTTGGCGGGAGCAAGCGCGGCTTCCGTGGGGTAGAGCGAGGAAGGGGTCGCCCAGTAGCATCGGGTGGCCCCCGGACGGCACCATTCATCATTGGAAGGAGAACACGATGGCCAACGAAAGCCTACCTGCCTATCTGGCGTCGGCGAAGCCGAACCCGCTTACCAACCGGGCTCCGTGGTACAAGAACACGGCCCAGACGTTTGCGGGGATTTTCCTCTGGTTTGCGTTTTATGATCAGTTGGCGGGCACCCAGGCGGGGCCCGGTGCGCTGGCCATGGGAGGGCTGGGGACGGCCATCCTGGGGCTGATTGCCGCCGGGCTGATCTGTCACTTTCTGTTCTATCTTGTGCCGGGCATGCTGGGCATGAAGACGGGATACCCGCTGTACATTGTGGGGACGAGCACGTTCGGTACCAAGGGCGGTTACTTCCTGCCGGGCATTTTCATGGGTCTGCTGCAGATCGGCTGGTACAGCGTCGCGACCTACTACGCGACCAAGCTTGTGCTGGCCGGCTTCAACATGACCGACCCGCACGACAATACGCTTTTTGGCCCGCCGCCGCCGGGTGGCCAGAACGCGTTCAGCCTGGTTTTCGTGGTGATGGCGGTGATCTGGGGCTACCTGTTTGCCTTCCTGGGCGGGATGGGCATTGGCATGGTAGCCCGGCTGGCCACGTATTTTCCGATTGTGCCGATCGTGCTGCTGATCATTGCGGCGGCCATGGCCTCCAAGCATCTGGGCAGCTTTGATCGCGAGCAGGTGGCGCGGAACAGCGTGGCCGCCCAGTCGGTGATCAATGCGGCGGTTGACGTGGCGAAGGCCCAGGCCGCGGCCGAGGGCAAGAGTGAGGCTGACGTCAAGGCTGTGGGCGAGAAAGTGGCCGGCGATATGACCAAGGCGACGGTCGATCCGGCGGTTCTTGCGGTCGCCAAGATTGACGACAAAGGCCAGGCAATCATCGACGGGCTCAAGCTTGCGGGTTTTCTGCTGATGATTCAGCTTGTGGTGGGATTCACGGCCACGGCGGGGGCGTGTGGTGCTGATTTCTGCAGTGCGAACCGTCATGCGGATGACGTTTCGAAGGGTGGTCTAATCGGCATTGCCCTGGCGATTGTCTTTGCGGGCGGGCTGGCCATGGTGACGGTGGCGGGTGCCCAAGGTGCGTTGAACGCGGGGATCGCCGGTGGCGAGGTCAAGTATGGCCAGTTGACGAACTACACGTTTGGCGGTTCGCTGGGGGTTCTCAGCAAGACGCTGGGCGGGCAGGTGATGCCGATTCTGTTTGCTCTTGGCTCGGTTGCCTCGGCGTGCTTCTGTTCCTTCATCATTGGAAACAGTCTATCGACGATGCTGGCCAAGCCGAAGGCTCGGGTGGCGATTACGATGGCGGGGGCGACGATCGGTATCGTTCTGGCGGCGTTGGGTGTGGCGGGCAATCTGGCTGGGTTCTTCGGTCTGATCGGTGCGTCGTTTGGTCCGGTGATTGGCGCGATGATCGCTGATTACCTGCTGAGCGGTGGGCGCTGGGTCGGCCCGCGTGAGGGGGTGAGTATTCCCGGGTATGCTGCGTGGTTGATTGGCTTCCTGGTTGGCATTTCGAACAACAGCTTCCTGTTCGGCGAGAATCCGCCGGTGCCGGGCTGGTTCCCGACGGGGGTAGCCTCGCTGGTGGTTGGTTTCATTGTTTATGCGGTGCTGGCCAAGGCGGGCATGGAAGGCAAGCCGGTGCCGTATGAGCTTGGCCCGACGGATGCGTCCAAGGCGGACGTTGCCCAGGTCTAGTCGGGGCGCCGGATTCACAGAGACGGTTCGATTTCAGGGGCCGGGACCTCCGTGAAGGGGTGTACCGGCCCCTGGTGTTGTTGGTGCTAGGGTCTGCGGGGCAGTAACCTACGGATGGCGGCCACAGGGGAGGTGGGCTCCGCGGCCGTGGGATGGATTCAGGTACATGGCGGATGGTCGTGGTTATCGCGGGCTCGCGGTCATGCTCACGCTTGGGGCGGTGGGCATGGTTTTCTGGCGGGCCTGGGTGGCCGACGATGCGTTCATTACCTTTCGGCACGTCAACCACTGTCTGGCCGGTCATGGGCCGGTGTTCAACGTTGGAGAGCGTGTTCAGGGGTTCAGTCACCCGCTGTGGTTTCTGATTCTGCTGGCGGGTGGGGTGTTCTTCGATGTCTACACGGTAGCGGTTGTGGCCGGGCTGGTGTGTACCGCGGTGCTGGTTCTGGGGCTGGCCTGGCACATGCGGCGTGAGGCCGGGCCGGCGGTGCAGTTGTCCGCGGTCATGGCAGTGCTGCTCAGCTCGCACACGTTTGTTGAGTATCAGACCTCGGGGCTGGAATCGTCGCTGACGAATGCGGTGGTGGTTTTACTGGTTGCGGGTTTACTGGCGGGGGTTCGGGAAGGTGAGGGCACGTCGGGGTGGGGATTCTCCGCGGCTGCTTCCTTGGGCGAGGGGGTAGGGGTCAGGCCGCCCGAGTCCGGCGGTAATCCTGGGCGGGCTCTTTCGCTGCCGGTTGTTGTTTTGCTGTGCGTTGTGGTGGTTACGAATCGGCCGGACCAAGTGGCGTTGTCGGGACCGATCGCGGTGTGGGCGTTGGTTCAGCTGGTGAAGGCTCGGCGGTGGCGACTGTGGCTGGCTTCGGCTGCGGCCTGCGTTCCGGCCGTGGCCTGGTACGGTTTTGCCACGGTGTACTACGGCACGCCGCTGCCGAACACCGCATATGCCAAGCTTGCGCTTCCCGGGTCGGTTGCGAAGCTGAAGGGGATTCTGTACTTGCGTGATTACGCGTGGCATGAGCCGGGCCAGGCGGTGATGGCCGCGTTCTGCCTGCTGGCGGCGGCGTTCTGGGCGGTACACCTGGTTGTTCGCCGGAAACCTGGAGCCGCGGTTGTTGCCTGTTTGGCGTTGGGGCTTTGGCTGCAATTGGCCTGCGTGGTCCGGGAGGGTGGCGATTTCATGCGTGGTCGTACGCTCGCGCCGGTGCTGGTAGGCAGTATCGTGTTCGGCGGGATGCTGCTGGGCAGGCTTTTGCCCGTTCATCGTATGGCCCGATGGTGTTCATGGATCGCGGCGATCGTGTTGCTGGTTGTTTGCCCCGTGCGAATGGGTCGAATCGAAGTGGTTGAGGGGTTCCTGAGGGGCTGGAACTACTTTCGTGACGAGGCCCAGACCCGGCCATGGCTGGTGGTGGTGCTCATGGCGGTGTTGCTTGCCGTGGGGTTCGCGGCGCACCGTCTGCTCACCCGGTGGGATTCGTCGCGTCGGGCCTCGGGTGTTTTCATTGGGCTGGCCACGATCCAGGTTTTCTGGCTCATTGCCGGGATGGGGTCGCTCAATCTGTCGGGGCCGACCACGGTGATGCTGGCGTTGGTCTGGGTGGGCAGCAGCTTCATCATTGGCTGTCTGATGGCCGAGCGAAGGGTGGTTTTTGGGCCGGTGCTGGGGGGCGTTGCGTTGCTGGTGGGGACGATCGGCTCGCTCTGTGATTTCACGCCGCGGATTGGCGAGTTGGCCAGGGGCACGGACATTGTGGACGAGTATTCCTGGTACACGAATGAGTGGACGGAAAGTCGTTTTCGCGAACCGCGTTATCAGCGCAACTCCAATGTTCGGGAGTGGGCTCGAGTCGGCCAGAGCGCGCGGCGATATGCGGACAAGTACGGGCCGATGACCATGGCCCTGGGCGCGATCGGCATTGTCTCCTGGCAAGCGGGTTCGAAGGTCAGTGTGGTCGACTGGCACGGTCTGACGGACCCGTACATTGCCCGGCTGAAGGCTTATCCCGGTTCGCGTGTCGGGCACATGGAGCACGAGGTTCCGCTGGACTACTACCGATCGCGAGGCGTGGTGAATCTGCTGCCGAACTGGAAGGAGCGGCTGGAGCGGCTCGATCCGACGCTGATCGAGGAGGCTCGGGGGCTGCAGGAGTCGGCCCGCTGGCCTGACCCGGCTGATCGGGGCCGATGGCAGTTGGTGGACACGATGACCCGGGGGGAGGTGTTCTCGCGTGAACGTTTCGCCCAGATCCCCCGGTATGCCTGGCCGAGCCGGTAGGGCCCGGCTTGAAATCGGGGGTACTGATCCATAAGGTATCCTCTCCCGAGAAGGACGCTGATTGTTATGCTTGAAGAACTTACGGCAGAAGTCAAACAGGCATTGGCCGAGGCCGAGCAGCTCATTGCCGCTGCCAAGACGGTGGATGAGCTTCGCCAGGCGGAGAGTCGGCTGATGGGTAAGCAGGGTACTCTGGGCAAGCTGTTGGCCTCGATTGGCAAGTTGCCTGCGGAGCATCGCGGGGCGGCTGGGAAGGAGATCAATCTGGCCAAGAAGGCGATCACGGAGCGGTTTGCTTGCGTCCGGACGGTGATCGAGCAGGCGGCGGACAAGCAAGCGGCGGTTGGGGCCCAGGCTTACGACCCGACGCTGCCGGCTCCGGTTGTACCGCGTGGGAGCGTGCACCCGGTGACGGCGGTGCAGTGGGAGGTTGAGGACATCATGGCCCGTCTGGGTTTTGTGGTGGTGGCCGGGCCGGAGATGGAGACTGACTACTACAACTTCGAGGCCCTGAACATACCGGCGATGCACCCGGCTCGTGACATGCAGGACACGTTCTGGCTGACCAACGGTTGGCTGCTGCGGACGCACACGTCGCCCTGTCAGGTTCGGGCGATGGAGAAGCTGGGTCCGCCGTTGCGGGTGATTGCGCCGGGGCGTGTATTCCGTTACGAGACCGAGGATGCCTCGCACGGCAATACTTTTCACCAGCTTGAAGGGTTGATGATTGATCGCCGGATTTCGATCGCCAATCTGATTGGGGTGATGAAGCTGATTCTGGTTGAGGTCTTCAAGCGTGACATCAAGGTACGGCTGCGACCCGGGTTTTTCCCGTTTGTCGAGCCTGGCTTTGAGCTGGACATGAGTTGCGAGATCTGCGGCGGCTCGGGCTGCGCGACGTGCAAGCGGAGCGGTTGGGTGGAGATCCTGCCGTGCGGGATGGTTCATCCGAACGTGTTGCGTTTCGGCGGGATTGACCCGCACGAGTACACCGGTTTTGCCTTTGGGATGGGGTTGACTCGCCTGGCGATGATGCGCTACGGCGTGCAGGACATCCGCGGCCTCAACAGTGGTGACCTGCGGGCGATCATCCGGCCGGAGCAGCGCAACGGCCCGGCCATTATTGAGAAGAACGAGTAGCTGACCGCAGATCGCTGATGGCTGACAGCTCACACAAAAGGAATCATCCGTGTTCGTCTCATTCAACTGGATTCGTGACTTCGTCGATTTGCCCACTGACCTGGACGCACGGGTGCTTGCCGAGCACTTCACGGTGACGTCGGCCGAGGTGGAGGGTGTGGAGCAGATCAGCTGCGGCGCCTTGGGGCTGATCGCGGCGGAGGTTGTGGCGCTGGAAGCGATTGCGGGTAGTGCCGGCCAGCTTGTGGTCAAGGTGAACACCGGTTCGGCTCAGCTGGATACGGTCACCATCGCCCAGGGTCTCAAGGTTGGCGACCGGGTGGTCTTCGCCCCGCCGGGGGCGGTGCTTGCGGGCGTTGGGGTGGTGGGCGAGCGCAAGGTGAGCGGGCACAGGAGCGCCGGCATGATCGTGCCGGGTGATGCCCTGAGCCTGCCGACCGTCGGCCAGCGTGCCCTGTGGCTTCCCCCGGCCACTCGAGCGGGCGAGAAGATCGACATGGCTCTTTTCAACGACTGGGTCATGGAGATTGACAACAAGTCGATCACCAATCGGCCGGACCTGTGGGGTCACTATGGTGTTGCCCGCGAGCTGGCGGCGATACACGGCAGACCGCTGAAGAGCTACCCGGTGGCGCCGCTGGATGAAGTGGACGACAAGTCGCAGCCGGGGGTACCGATCGTCATCGACGACCCGGCCCGCTGCCCGCGATACAGCGCCCTGCGGTTCACGGGGGTTCGGGCGCAGCCGGCGCCGCTGTGGATGCAGGTTCGGCTCGCCCACGTGGGCATGCGGCCGATCGACATTCTGGTTGATCTGACCAACTACATCATGGCCGAGCTGGGGCAGCCGATGCACGCGTTCGACTGTTCGACCATCGATCGCATCGAGGTTGCCACGGCCAAGACTGGGGAGCAATTCACCACGCTCGACGGCACGGCTCGGACCATGCCTGAGGGTGCGTTGATGATCCAGTCCAACCGCCGCTCGGTAGCCTTGGCCGGGATCATGGGTGGGGCTGATACCGAGGTGACGGCCAAGACCGAGTCGCTGCTGCTGGAGAGTGCGAACTTCGACCCGGCGGTGATCCGGCGGTGTGCGACCGCCCTGGGCCATCGCACGGACGCGAGCGCCCGGTTCGAGAAGTCGCTGGACCCGGCGACGACGGTGCTGGGCATTCAGCGGTTCGTGTACCTGGCCAAGCCCGAACTGCCGGGCATGAAGTTCACCAGCCGGCTGTCCGACTGCTTCCCCAGGCCTCCGAAGACCACCACGGTGCGCGTCGATCCTGAGTTTGTGAGCATGTACGTCGGGCGGCCGGTGTCGGCGGACGAGATCTCCCGGATTCTCAAGCCGCTTGAGTTTGGAGTGAGAAGTGAAGGCAAGGTGCTAGATGTCACCGTGCCGAGCTTCCGGGCGACCAAGGACATCAGCATTGAGGCGGATGTCATCGAGGAGGTGGCCCGCTTCATCGGGTACGGCTCGATCGAGCCGGTGCTGCCGACGATCACGGTTCGTTACGCGGAGCCGACCGACCAGGCTCGATTCGAACGGCAGACGCTTTCGCTCCTGTGCGGCGGGATGAGCTACGCCGAGATCCACCGCCACGTCTGGTTCACGGCCGACTGGCTCAAGCAGATCGGCTATGAGCCGGGTGAGTGCATCACGCTGCGCAACCCGGCGGCGGCCGGCACCGAGCGGCTGCGAACCACGCTGATCCCGGGCATGCTGGCCGCGGTCGATCTCAATCGTCACCATTTCGAGAAGTTCGACCTGGTGGAGGTCGGCAGCGTGTTCTCGGCCAAGGCCGCGGAAGGCAAGGCGGGCGACGCGGAGCGTGAGCGGCGGCACATGGCTCTGGCCCTGGTTGCGCCCGGGCGCAAGAGCACTCACGAGGATGAGCTGCTTCGGCGGCTCAAGACCGATCTGACCACTTGGCTGTATCAGACGCTGAAGTATCCGCTCCGGTTCGTTCCCGCCGAGCCGAGCTACCCGTGGGAGCACGAGGCCAAGACCGCGGCCGTCGAGTTTGATGGCAAGCCGTTGGGCCGGATCACGGTACTGCCGGCGGCGACGAAGCGGCGGATCGACGAGCACTTGGCGGCGTGGTCGATCGCGCTGGCCGAGGTCGATCTGTCGGCCGTGCTGAGCCTGCGTCCGCTGCACCGCAGGCTGGTGCCCGTGCCGGTCCACCCGCAGATTGATCTAGATTTCTCGCTGTTGGCGGCCAGCGGCTGCCGTTACCCCGAGCTGGAGAAGACGCTGGCTGGTTACAGCCACGCCCTGTTGCGGCGGTTCGCGTTCGTGGACAGCTACGAGGGCGGCTCGGTGCCGGCGGGCAAGCGGAGCTTCACCTTCCGGGCGACGATCGGCGACGCTGCGCGGACGCTGACTGAGGAGGACATCCAGGGCTTCCGGGCGGACTTTCTCGGGTTCATCGAGAAGAACGGGTTGGCGCTGCGAACGTAACCTCGCCCGGGGCTCGTCCGGCACGTGTGGGATCGGCTGGCTTGTTCGGGCCGCTGTAGAAGCCCTGGAGAATGCCAAAGTCATCCTGGTCCGAGTCGTCGTCGCGATTGCCATCGGCGTGACTGAAGGTCTGCACCGACAGGCGGGCGGCGGACCGATGATGGCCGGGCCGGCTCGACGGCGACGGGGGTCAATCGGAGGGCGAGGCGGCATCCGATAGGGTCTCATCGGAGGCATCGTAGTCGCCGGCATGCGGGCGCCAGGCACGTTCGGGGGAGGGTGGCGGCGGAGGAGGTGCGGTCGGGTTGGTCTGGCGAATGGCGGAGAGAATCGCGAGTCGTTCGGAGCCGAGGAGCTGGCTGACGGCCTGCCTGAACTCCGGCGTCGGGCGGACATAGTAGTCGGGGTTGGCTCGCACGGTCACCTTGACCCGTTCCTTGGTCCAGAGTTCCAGGAAGACCGGCTTGTCGCCGCGAAACCTGCGGATGGTCTGCTGGAGGGTCTTGAGCGTTTCTTCGGGGGTATCGTCGCCGAGGCGGAGCAGGACCATCGAGCTGAGCCGTTCGTCGGCGGCCTCGAGGGGGATGAGGTCATTGACGCGCAGGGAGGGCTCCTGTCGTCGGCGGTCGACCTGACCCTTGAAGAAGACCACCGTTTCCAGGGCGAGCTGTGACTGGAACTTCTCCAATTCCTTGGGAAAGAGGATGACCTCGATCTGGCCGTGCAAGTCCTCGAGGGTGACGATGCCCATTTTCTTTCCGGCGCTGGTTCCGTTCTTGATGGGGACGGTTCGTATCTTGCTGATCATTCCGCCGACGGTGACTTCGGACCCTTCGGTAAATCGGACCAGATCGACGGTTCGGGCGGAGGCGTACTTGCGGAGTGTTTCCTCGTGGGCGCTGAGGGGGTGTCGGGTCACGTAGAAGCCGAGGACCGCTTTCTCGTGGGCGAGCATCTCGGCCTCGTTCCACTGGGCGTTGGGCATCTTGGGTTCGATTTTCTCGATGCCCGGCCCGCCGAACAGGGACATCTGCCCGCTGCGACGATCGGCTGCGAGCGAGGCTCCCTGGGCGATGGCGTCGTCGAGCACGAGCATCAGGGCCTTGCGCATCGCGCCGGTGGAATCGAATGCTCCGCACTTGATCAGAGCCTCGAGTACCGCCCGGTTGACGGAAGCCAGGTCCACCCGCTCGCAGAAATCGAAGATGGAGCGGAACGTTCCGCCCTTGTTCCTGGCCGCCAGGATCGCCCCGACGGCCTTGCTGCCGACGCCCTTGATGGCCGCGAGCCCGAAGCGGATGGTGGGCCGGTCGCCCTTGCCGCGGACCACGGTGAAGGTTTCCTGGGACACGTTCACGTCGGGCGGGGCGATGTCGAGGCCCATTTTCTTGCACTCTTCGATGTGTTCGACGACCTTGTCGGTCGAGTCCATTTCGAAGGCAAGCAGGGCGGCCATGTACTCGGCCGGATAGTAGACCTTGAGGAAGGCGGTCTGGAACGCGACCAGGGCGTAGCCGGTCGAGTGGGCCTTGTTGAACGCGTACTTACCGAACTCGAGGACATCGGCGAAGATCTGCTCGGCCACCTCGCGTTTGACGCCCTTATCGCCGACGCCGACCAGGAAGGGTTCGCGCATCGACTCGATGATGCTGGTTTTTTTCTTGCTGATCGCCTTGGCCAGGCGGAAGGCCTTCTTGAGTTCGATTCCGCCGAGCCGGTTGACCAGTCGCGACACCTGTTCCTGGTAGACCATGATGCCGTAGGTTTCCTGGAGGACCTCGGTCATGATCGGGTGGGGCGTGGTCCACTTGTCGCCGTGCTTGCGGGTCACGTACTGATCGATGTAGGCCATGGGGCCGGGTCGGTAAAGGGCGTTCGCGGCGATCAGGTCCTCGACGCAGGTGGGGCGCATTTTCATGAGCACGTCGCGCATGCCGCCGGACTCGAACTGGAACACGCCTTTGGTATCGCCGCGGGCGAACAAGGCGAAGACCTTCTGATCGGTGAGGTCGAGTTTTTCCAGATCGAGGTCCAGGCCATGGTTTTGCCTGACCAGTTGGCGGGCGCGTTCGATGACGCTGAGCGTCTTGAGGCCCAGGAGGTCCATTTTGAGCAGGCCGCACTTCTCGACGCCGGGCCCGTCGAACTGGGTGACGGTTTGTTCCGAGTTTTCAGCCCGATACAGGGGCACGAGATCGTCTAAGGGGTTGTCGCTGATGACCACGGCGGCGGCGTGCACGCCCACGTGGCGGGCGAGGCCTTCGAGCCGCCTGCTGATGTCGATGACGTCGCGGATCTTGTCGTTTTCCCTGTAGAGGCGCTGCAGTTCCGGCTCCTGGCTCATCGCCTTGTCGACGGTCATCTTGAGCTCTTCGGGGATGAGCTTGGTGAGTGCGTTGGCCTCCTCGAAGCCCAGGCCCATGACGCGGCTGACGTCCTTGACCACGGCCTTGGCCTTGAGAGTTCCGTAGGTGATGACCTGGGCGACGTGGCCGTACTTCTTGCGGACGTACTCGATGACCCGTTCGCGGCCGACCTGGCAGATATCGATATCGATATCGGGCATTTCGTCGCGGTCCGGGTCCATGAACCGTTCGAAGTAGAGTTCGTAGCGGAGGGGGTCGGGCGCGGACAGATTGAGGCAGTAGCCGACGACGGTGGAGCAGCCACTGCCTCTGGCCCCGCAGGGGATTCCCTCGGCGCGGGCGTAGCTGACGAAATCCCAGACGATCAGGAAGTAGCTGGAGAATCCCTTGGACCCGATGACTTCGAGTTCGTAGTCGATGCGTTCGCGGATTTCGGGTGTGATCTGGGCGTATTTTCGGGTTGCCCCGGCGTACACCAGTTCGCGGAGATAATCGCGGTCGGTCTTGCCGGCGGGGACGTGGTAGACGGGGGCGTGGGTTTTACCGAACTCGATGTCGACGTTGCACAGGTCGGCCAGGTGTTCGGTGGTGTCCAGGGCGTCGGGGTAGTCCTTGAACAGCTCCTGCATTTCGGCGCGGCTCTTGAGGTAGAACTGGTCGGACTCGAACTTGAAGCGTTTTTCGTCCGCGAGTTTGGCTCCGGTGTTGATGCAGCAGAGCACGTCGTGGGCGCGGACGTCGTCTGGGCTGAGGTAGTGGACGTCGTTGGCGACGGTGACGCCGATGCCCAGTCGGCGGGCGAGGTCGTGGAGGAGGGGGTTGACGGTCTTCTGTTCGGGGAGGCCGTGGTCCTGGAGTTCTATGTAGAAGTTTTCCTCGCCGAAGATACCCAGGTAGATTCTGGCGATTGCCTCGGCGTCCTTGCGGCGGTCGGCGAGTAGGGCCTGGGGGATTTCGCCGCCCAGGCAGGCGCTGGTGCAGATGAGGCCGCCGGCGTGTTCTCGGAGGACGTCCTTGTCGATGCGTGGCTTGTAGTAGAAGCCCTCGCGGTAGGCGATGGAACTGAGCTTGAGGAGGTTGCGGTAGCCGGTGTTGTCGCGGGCCAGCAGGAGCAGGTGGTAGCTTGCGTCGGCGACGCCCTTGGTTTCCTTGCTCCGCCGGTCGCCGGGGGCCATGTAGGTTTCGAGGCCGATGATCGGCTTGACGCCGGCCTTCCGGGCGGCCTCGTAGAATGGCACCACGGCGAAAAGGTTGCCGTGGTCGGTCACCGCCACGGCCTTGCCGCCGTCGGCCTTGACCTTGGCCATGAGGTCATCGATCCGGGTGGCCCCGTCGAGCAGGCTCAGGTGGGTGTGCAAGTGCAGGTGGGTGAAGGTTGAGGGTAATGCCGCGGCCAAGCCCGCCTCCCTGGGTGATCCCGTTCGGTCCGTCGGTTTCTCGATGGGGGATTCTACGTCCCGAGTGACCCCCCGAGCAAGCATGTCGGCAGGTCTTGGTGCGGGGTGCTGTGAGTTTTTCCGCCCGGTACGCTCCTGGCCTTGCGGCCGGCTTTGGGTCGGTTCGGTACCTTGCGTATCGTCTTGCGGCTCGCGCCGGGGCAGAGGGCTTCGATCCGAGTGATCCGAAACCGGACTGAAAGGCGATCGACGGCCTGCGTGACCCGTTTGCACCTGGTCGTTGGGATCCGAAGGCGTGTGCGATGCAGGATTCCTCGGAATGGATGCAGGACTCCTCGGAATGATTGTGTTTTGCTCTGATCGGAACGGATGGCTGGGTCCGGTCTGCCGTTGTCGTGCTACACTCGGAGCGACGCCCGCCGGTGCTCGTTCGGTTCTCTGGTGGGTTTGCCACGGGGCGACGTCCTCAGCGACACGGGTGTGGCGGGAGGAGCGGATGCAGGCGCAGGGTCGTCCTCTGTTTGACGGGAGAGATACCATGAGGCAGGAATCGACGCGCGTGAGGCGTTTCGCCGTTGGTGTCGGGCTGGGACTTTGGCTGGTCGCCCGACCGGCGCTGGCCGGCTCTGCGGCTACTGGTGACTGCGGGCCGGGGACGGTCAAGGTCTGCGGCACGGTGACGGTGAAGAACACCAGCGGGGCGGAGGCCAACGACTTTCATTTCTACATGTACCAGAACGACCGTCCGAGTGTGCAGGTCATGGGTGCGACGGTGAGCAGCGCCGGCTGTGACAGCATGAGCATCTCGCTGGGGACGGACAACGGGACCCCGACGCCGCCGCCAGGCAACCACGGCGCGTCGGTGAGCGGTTCGAGTTGCACCCCGATCCCGCCGGGCGGCACGATCAGCATGCAAGTCTGCCTGTGCATGAACGAGCGGAACTGCATCAAGTTCAAGGATACCTACTTCACGTCGGATGGCACGCCTCTTCCGCCTGGTGGTGGGGGCGGGGGCGGTCCCCCGGCCGGCGGATGGCGGATTCTGCGGCCGTACAAGGGTGGCGGCGGCGGCAGCCGGGTGCCAGGAGGAAGCGGTGGCCAAGGTGCCCAGGAGGATGACGGTGGCAGCGGCAACTGGATACACATGGTGTGCATTGAGAATGACGATACCCGCTGGGTGGTGCTGGAGGAGCTGAAGCTGCTGGCTTCGATGACTTCATATGCGAACGCGGACACGGACATCGACTGGGCGGGCATCGAGCCGGTGGCGGATGTCGCCGGGCGGCCTCCGGTGTGCATTCCGCCGGGTGGCCGGTGGTGCTTTCCCTTTGAGACCATCGGTTCCTATGTCGGAGGACACATTTACCAGCGCTACAAGATCCGGCCCGAGCACCCCGGTGAATGCAGCGGCATCAGCAGTGTTCGCAGCGGTCGTGGGCTGCTGGAGGATGCGGACAACTCCATGCTGGTGGTGGGCGATCATCCTCCCGAGACTCCGCTGACCGAGGTTCTGGATATCGCGGATTACCTCGACGGGCGATCGTCCAACGACTACTACCGGACGATCGAGGCGGCGGTGACTTTTGGCGGGGGTACACTTCCGGCCATTCCCGCGGGCTTCTTCGGGCCCGGGTCGGAGCCGTTCACCGGCACCGTCCTGATGAAGGGCATGCCGGTGGATCCGACGGTGAGCCACGCCGACACGATCGTTGGACGGCACGGCGAGGCGTATCTGCCAAGCGACGGCTCCGGAGACACGATTCCGATTGAACTGCGGGGAATGAGCCTGGTCAGCGTTAGCCCGATCACGGTGACCTACCAGGAGAGCCATCCGCTCTGGTTTGACGTATTCGTGCCCTCAAGTCAGACCCATGGAACGCAGACCATCAAGGCCAACCTGAGCAAGGATGACGGCCTGTCCATCTTGGGCGTCCGCGAGACATCGCCGGTCGATCCAACGCCGCCGGACATGATGCTCCTGATGCTGGCGAGCGATCTGGGCGGTGAAGTCGGCGGGTATGGTCCGCAAGCGGCTCTGGAGGTCTTCTTTCAGCCGACGATCTCGATGCCGGTTCTGCCGCCGATCAGCGGAGCCAGCGTGCGGTGCAGGATCACCTCGCCGAGCGGGCTCGAGTCGCCTTTCACGGAACCGCCAACGGTGCAGTACAGTCCCTCATTCTTCGATGTCCTCTTTGCGGTTTCTCTGGACGGGCTCTCAACGAGTTACCACCACATTCAAGGCTCGATTCCTCCGGAGCAGCCGCTGCAGTTCCAGCTGGTTGAGATTGTGTCCCAGGCGGATACGAGCTCCTTTGATCTCGCATTCGTCCTGCAGGCGAGCGGGGCAACGGTCTTCTCGGCTCCGATCATCCGGATGCTGGAAGACGGTGGCGCCGAGTCGGTTTCGAGCGAGTTGTTTGACGTGTCGATGAACCTGGACGCCGATTTTCCGGCGACAGGTTCGATGACGATTGTGCGGGATTCGCCGAACGGCGGGACCTTCACGAGCACATTGCAGGTCCGGCCCATGTTCGCCTTCGCCCCGATCGGTGGTGGGCCGGCGACGCCGCCGTTGCCCGGTGTGTCGCCTTACGTTGTCCACCAGAAGGCGCCGCACGGCTGGCAATACGCACCGCCGGCCTTTCCCATCTTCAACAGCGGGCCGAACTTTTTCCCCGCGGGAAGCGGGCCGGTGGAATGGGAAGCCGCGGACGGCTCGGTCGTTTCGGTTGGGCCGGCGTTCCCGCCGGAGCCCTTCGGGCACCCGGTCACCTTCACCTGCTCGGAGGCCTCTCCGGGGTCCGCCAGGATTGAGGTGCTGCCGACCGGCGAGGTTTTGGACCTGGTCATTCCCTCGGCCATGAACGCCGAGCAGAAGCGCGACCATCTGGTTTCCACGCTGGTGCTGCAGCAGCCCCAATACTATCCGACGACCGCCGGCACGGACGCGTTCACCCTGAACGGTTTTCTTCCGGGGACCTCCATCCGCTTCGCGACGGGAACCAGCGCGGAGGCCCAGGACAAGCTCACCACGGCGGGCACGCGCAGCGGACAGATCGCGTTCGCCGGATCGTTCGAACCGTATGACGGCCATCACCAGCCGGCGGTATTCACCGCCGGAATCGTGACCGACGTCGGCGAGCTGACCGCCCTGGTTTCCGCCCAGGAACTCGGTTTTCAGACCGACGGGCCGATCATCTGTCAGGCTCTTTTCCAGCGGCTTGGGCCAATGGCTCCGCCCCACGGCGCCCAGATCCAGTGCGCCGGTGACCGGCTGGAAGTCTACTTTGATCCCGCCTACACGGTGGCGCGTGGCGGGGTCGTTTTCGGTACGACGTCGCCAACAGACGGCTGCTCGGGACAGGTGGTCATCTCGTGCCATCCGGCGGACTCGGACTGCGACGGTGACGTCGACCTGGCCGATGTGTTTGTGCTGGCGTCTTGCGCCTCGGGGCCGGCCGTGCCGGTGTCGCCGGGGTGCGCAGGTCGCGACCTGGACGACGACAACGACGTTGACCAGTCGGACTTCGGGATCGTCCAGGGCTGCTACAGCGGCTCGAACAAGGCAGCGGATCCGCAATGCGTGGACTGACCAGGGCAGGGGAGATCGTTCATTCCGCGAGGGAGGGTCGGCCGGCGTGATGCGTCGCGTCGCATCGCGCTCCGGTCCGTGTCTGGCATGCTCTGAACCAGGTCATCCTTGTCGCGAAACCTGGTGAGTCTCATCCTCACGAGAGCGTCGAGCCTGAAGGTAGGAAACGACGCCAGCGGTTCGGACTCGGTCGCCTTCGGCGCGGAGTCATCACGGCGTGGCTTGGAGCCTATCGCCGCAGGTATGGGACCGGTATCTTGCCGGCCAAGTGACAGGCTGGAAGCCTGTCCCACACTCCCAAGCAAGTGAGACAGGCTCCTGTTGAGCGCGCTTCTGTGTGTGGTGGTCGGATTGGGGTTCAGGCCAAGTATTTTCTGTGGTGGCGAGGGGTTCGCGTTTGCCGAGCCGGGCCCTGGAAATAAGTGCCGACCTGGAGCGTTTGGCTGGGTATGGGCGCGCCGGTGGGCGGTGATTTGCTCTGGTCGGCCGCCCTCGGGGTCGTGTATCGGGGTACGAGACTTAGACCGTGTCGACGGGGCATTGTTGAACCGAGAGGTTCTCCTGACAGGGGAGGTTTTGGTCATGTTCGCAACGCATCGCATCGGATGGATGGTTCTGGGCTTGGCATGGTTGGCGATCCCGTCGGTCTGGGTGGCATCTGCCGGCGAACCCGAGGAGCGGGATCGGGCGGTGGCCCGGGATCGGCAGGGAGACGAGAAACGAATTCAGCAGATGATTGACCGCCGGGTTGACCAGCGGATCCGCGAGCTGGTGGAGAAGTTCGGGCCGGAAGTGCAGCGGCGGGTTGCGGCGATCCGTGATCAGGTCCTGCCGCGGATGATCGAGGGCAGCAGGTTGGGGGGTGGGGCGGGCTTTGCCCGTCGCGGCCCGATGCAGGCTCGGGCTGGCCGTGGCCTGGGCCGACCGGGACAGGGGTTTGGGCGGGGCTTTGGTCCCGGGTGGCTTGGGGGCGGCAAGGCGGGGGGTGGGCGTGGGGGTTTCGGGCCCGCGGGACGTTCGTGGGGCTTCGGTAGTCCGGGAATGGGCCGGGGCTTGCCCGGGACGGGCGGACCGATGGGTATGCGCGAGCGGCTTCACCAGCGGATGGGCAGGGGGTTTTCCGAGCCTTGGGAATGTCCGATGATGGGGCCGAGGTACGAGGGCTACGGGCGGCGCGGTCTGGGTCTTGGGCGTGAGTTTGGTGCCGGGCGAGGCCTGGGGCTCGGGCGTGAGGCGAACGCGGGTGCGATGAAGAACCGGCTTCGCAAACGTGTGATGGCCAACCGGGGTGGTGACGCCCTGGATCGGCCTGCCAGGAAGGACAAGGGTGGCCCGGAGATGGATCGTCCTATCGACAAGGAGAAGCCGGTATTTCGCGATGGGGGTGGCGCGGGCCGGCCGATGGAGCCCGGTCAGGGTCGTGGGCGTGGCCAGGGGTTTGGTCGCGGTCAGGATTTTGGGGTGGGCCCGGGTCCTGGCTCGGGCGGGGGGTTTGGCCAGGGTCCGGGGTTTGGACCGGGGTTTGGACAGGGGTTTGGACAGGGGTTTGGACAGGGGTTTGGACAGGGGCGCGGGCGTGGTCTGGGTGGAGGGCCTGGCGGGCCGGAGGGTGCCAAGCCCGAGGGGGGTTCTGAAGGGAAGGCGGTCAGACCGGAAGCCGGGGTTGGTCGTGGGATGGGCCGCGGTCGAGTCGATGCCGAGGGTCCTGGAGGAGCAGCTGCGGCGCCGGTTCTTCGGCCCAACGTGAATCCGCTGTTCGGCGTGCTGGATGCCAATCGCGATGGCGAGCTCCAGCCCCAGGAGTTCAAGCGTTTTGGCGAACTGCTCAAGAAGGCGATCAACGAGAACGGCGACAAGCCGATCAAGGTGGACGAATGGAATCGGATTCTGCGGCAGGTGGCCCGGGAGTTGCGTGGGGGAGTTGGTCCGGCGCCGGCCAAGGAGCCGAAGAAGGAGTGAGAGCCGAGGATCATGGGCGGGGGGTGACCGGTCGGGCAGCCGCTCAGGGGCCGGCGGGCAGTTTCTGTCGCGTTCGCATCCGGCCGGCATGGACGTGTTGATCGCGTTCATGCCGGCCACTCCTGTTGATTGGCCGCGATCCGCGGGCTACGGTGTGCCCATGGATTCGGGTCGGCGCTCATTTGGTCATGCTGTGGTGCCGGCCTGTGGAGGAGCCTGCCGATGATGGGACCAAGTCCTCAGCCACCTTTGACAGGTTTTCGGTTCATCATGGCCGTTGCCGCCGCGATTGCGTTGAGTATCCAGCCCTCGATCTCGCGAGCCGGTCCGCACAACCCCGACACCGACTGGTTCCAGAAGGCCGGCTATGGTGTCTTTGTTCACTATCTGTGGGATCTCCAGAACGAAGCCCGGCAGGTCCAGAGTCTCGGCCGGCAGACGTCGTGGGAGGAGTGTGTTCGCGAGTTCGACGTGGACCGCTTCGCCGATGCCATGGCCGAGGCGGGGGCCGGCTACGTCATTTTCACCATGCACCAGCGTACGCGTTTCCTCATTGCTCCGAACGCCACGTTTGATCGGCTCACCGGCTACGAACCGGGGGAAGCCTGCTGCACGCGGGATCTCGTTGCGGAGTTGCACGGGGCTCTGGCCCGCAAGCGGATCCCCCTGATGCTCTACTGGACGGGCGACGGGCCGCGTGAGGACGAGAAGGCTGCGGCCGCACTGGGCTGGAAAGTTCCGGTTCCCGCGGAGTACGTGAGGAAGTGGGCGAGCGTGGTTCAGGAATACGGTGAGCGGTACGGCGAGAAGGTTGCCGGCTGGTGGACGGACGGCTGCTATCCGTTCATCGGCTACGACGACGAGAAGCTTGGCATACTCGCGAAAGCACTGAGGGCCGGGAACGCGAAGCGCATCATTGCCATGAATCCCGGCGTTCTGAACGGTGTTCGGGGTTACACGCCTCATGAGGACTTCACTTGCGGGGAAGAGAACGCATTTCACGATCAGCCCGCCTCGCGGTGGATCGACGGCGAGCAGTGGCACATTCTATCGTTCCTGGGCTGCGGGCGAAGTCACATCGGGGCGGCATGGGGCATGGCGGGAACGGGTTACACCAAGCAGGAGCTGATCGAGTACGTGTTCGAGGTGAACAACGGGGGCGGCGTGGTGTCGATCGACGTGCTGCTGTATCGGGACGGGGGGCTGGATCGGTCGCAGCTGCAGATTCTGAAGGCTTTGCGTCCTGGCCTCGCGGGGATGAAGACACGTCCAGTCGTTCCGCCGGGGAATCTGGCGTTTCGCAAACCCGCCCGATTGTTGAGTCTGGACGGCTCACACGAGCTGGAGGTCAACGGTGGCGTTCACCCGGCCAGGCTGGGTGTTGACGGTCGAGGTGATACCACCGCGCTGGCCGGTGGCGAATGGCCCTGGACGTACGAGGTGGACCTTCTGCAGGCGCGTGCGGTACGGCGGGTCAAGGTGTCTTTTGCGAAGGACGGCTTTGCCACGCAGCTGCGTGTTCAAGTTTCGGCTAACCGCAAGACCTGGCAGACCGTGGTCTCGGTCGACAACCATGACGGCGGTGTGGTGGATGCTGAATCGGCGCCTGTTCAGGCCCGTTGGCTGAGGGTCAGTGCCCTGAAGCCTGACGGCCCCGACCAGAAGGGCGTCCAGATGGCCGTCGCGGAGTTCGAGGCATACGAGTGATCGGCATATCCTGGGCGAGTCGGCGTCCGGATGCCATGGTTTCCCGGGGCGTGAGTCTTTCGATCTGGGCTATGCCACGGCATCGACGCGCGCCCCGCCGGTATCTGGTCGGGCGCTGGGTTCGATGCCGGCGTTGGTATAGGCGCCGCAGACCGTGCCGGTCGAGACGATCTGGCTCTGGATGGAGTCGACGCTCAGCGAGGAACTGGAGTAGTAGAGCGACGTGCTCTGTTGGGTGCTGTTCTGTTGCTGGAGCTGCACCAGGCCGGCCATCAAGGCCAGCAGGCTCTTCTTGTCGTCTTCGTTCTGGGTTTTCATGAACTCCATGAGCAGCATGAGCAGGACCGCTCCGAGCAGTTCGTTGCTGACCGCCGCAGTCTGCGTTTGGGAGACGAGCAGTGTTTGCGAGGATGCGCTCACCAGCTGGGAGGAGACGAGCTGGGTGGCGGTCGCGTTTCCGGCCCCGGCCGCCGCTCCCATGGACGGCGGGGTGGTGGCGGCGCCGGACCTCATGGCCGGCGATGCGACCGTCCCGTCCATGGCGGTCATGGGGCTGGTGCGGAGGGGCAGGATGCTGGCGGAGTATCCTCCGATAGCTGACACAGGATCCACGTCTTCTTCCTCCTCTGATCCCCGACCCGGGGGTCTCTCTCCCCTCCTGGTTCAGAGCAGGGATTGTGCCCGGAGCGACGATCTGGGGTTCGAGGCTCTGGCTTGGCTTTAAGCTGCTGTTTGATAATGGTTTATGTGATCGGCGATGGTCTGAGCGGCGTGTGCGGTCTGTGCCGGCGTGACGCACCGGAGGGCGCGCCAGGACGCCTTGTGGCCACAAAGGCTTGTCACACATGAGCTTAGGGGACGTTGACGGGCCATGCGGCCTGCTGCAGCCCCGTGGTTCCCGACGGTTGGATCCGGCAGGGGACGCGGCGTACCGCGGCCGGGTGTGTTCGGCTCCCGCTGCACGGTTTCGAGGGGTCGATGTTGGCCTGGGCCCCGTCTTCCCCGGAATCCGCGTCATCTGCAGATCGTCGTCTTCCCGTTCTTGCCGTCGCTGCGGCCACCTTGCTCTTGGTCCTGCATGTACCTCTATTTAGAGAAAGGCTTCTGACCCCTTTTTGGTCCCCTGGGGTGTTTGTGTCCCGGGCTGTTCGCGGTGAAAATGGGGTGGCAAGGACCGCTGTCACCGAGGGTATGCATGGTCACGGCGATGGATCGAGCGATGCGGCGGGGCAGGATCGAGCTCATCTGTGGCTGCATGTTCAGCGGCAAGAGTGAGCGGCTGATCCAGCGGGTTGAGCAGGCTGGTGCGGCCGGTGTTTCGGTTGTGGCCTTCAAGCACGCCTGCGACGACCGCTATGGAGGCGACCAGATCGTGGCGCACAGTGGTTTGCGGGTTGCGGCCTACCGGGCGGCCAGCCCCGTGGAGATTCTTCGCGGGGTGGGCGAGGCTCGGCTGGTGGTGATCGACGAAGCCCAGTTCTTCACTGCCGATCTGGTGGATGCCTGCCGTCAGCTGGCGGCGGAGGGGCGGGACGTGGTGGTGGGCGGGCTGGATCGCGATTCGTGGGGTTTGCCGTTTGGGCCGATGCCGGAGCTCGAGGCGATTGCCGATGAGGTCACGCGTACGCGGGGGGTGTGTGCTCGGTGCGGCCGGCCGGCGGAATACACTTTTCGGCGCGTGCCGGTGGCGGGTAAGACCATGGTGGGGGGTGGGGAGGCCTACGAGCCGCGTTGCAGAGATTGTTTTGCGGCCCCGCCGATCGAGTTGAGGCGGTGATGGGGTTTGATGTGGTGATTGCTGCGAGCCGCTGTGGTTGCGGCGGGCGTCGTGACTGTTGAAGGAGATGGGCCATGGGATTGGATTCGGCGGGTGGGCATGGCTATCGGCCGTTGCTTGATCTGAGGCAGACCGAGCGGGCGATTCGGACGATCAAGGAGTTCTTCCAGGTCAACCTCGCCGAGGCTCTGAATCTGCAGCGGGTCAGTGCTCCGTTGTTCGTGCCTGCCGACACCGGGATCAATGACAATCTCAACGGGGTTGAGCGGCCGATCTCATTCCCGGTGAAGGATCTCGACGACCGCCGGGCGGAGATTGTGCAGTCGCTGGCCAAGTGGAAGCGGATGGCTCTGGCGGATTACGGCTTTGGTCCGGGGGAGGGGATTTACACGGACATGAACGCGATTCGCCCGGACGAGAAGCTTGACGAGCTGCATTCGATCTACGTGGACCAGTGGGACTGGGAGCGGGTCATGTCCGCCGGTGAGCGGAACCTGGACTTCCTCCGGTGGGTGGTGGAGCGCATTTACGAGGTGGTTCGTCGCACCGAGCGGTGCGTTTCGGAGGCTTATCCGGTTGTCAAGCCGTATTTGCCCGATCGGATTCACTTTGTACACACTGAGGAGTTGCAGCGGCGGTTTCCGGATCTGCCTCCGCGCGATCGCGAGAACCGGGTTTGCCGGGAGTTCGGTGCCGTGTTCATCATTGGCATCGGGTCGAAGCTGGCGGACGGGCAGGCCCACGACGGTCGGGCCCCGGACTATGACGACTGGTCGACGCCCACGGCCGGCGGCAAGGGGCTCAACGGGGACGTTTTTGTATGGAACCAGGTGCTAGGGCGTGGTTTTGAGTTGTCGTCGATGGGTATTCGGGTTGATGCCGAGGCCCTTGTTCGGCAACTGGAGGTGACCGGCACGCGCGAACGAGCGAGCCTGCTGTTTCATCGTCGATTGCTGGCCGGGGAGTTGCCTCAGACTATTGGCGGCGGCATTGGCCAGTCGCGGCTGTGCATGTTGTTCCTGCGCAAGGCGCACGTTGGCGAGGTGCAGTCGAGCCTGTGGCCGGACGGGTGGCGAGAGGAGCTCAAGAAGAAGGGCATCGTTCTGCTGTAGGGTGGCCGTACGGGGGTGGGTTGGGGCCGGTGGTTACCGGGAGTGCGGGGCAGGGTGGCGCTCGGTCATTGGAGTGGGGCGATGGGGGCTGACCGTTGAGGGGATGGGTTGGGGGGTGAGGATCACGGTTGGCGGTCGGGCTTTCGGGCCGCGAACTGGAGATGGGGGCAACGCGCGAGGTTGGCCGGATCGCGGGCCAGGCGCTTCTCGATGGCTGCCCAGCGGCGGCGGGTGGCTGGATCTTCAAGTTGTTCGCGGCAGCGGCGCATCGGCAGGACGGTTTTGCCAGTCAATTCCAGCATTTCAAGGCCGGACATGGTGACCATCCTGGCGATCTGTTCCGGCTCGAAGGTATGGACTTCGAACCGCTCTGACGGATCGCGGGTCAGCCAGTGGGTCCGGCCGGTGCGAAGGAATCGTTCCAGTTCCTCGATCTGACCTTTCTCGAGGTAGTAGTCCACGCAGGCCACGCGGTTGTCCAGGGTGGCGACCAGGATGCCGCGGGGGGCCAGGCAACGGGCGATCTGCCGCAGGGCGGCTTGCGGATCCGCGGCCAGGCCGATGGGTTCGCCGATCGCCATGGCGAAGGCGAAATGATCGGCCGGCAGGGCGGCGAGATCCATGAGGTCGGCCTGGATGAAGTCCGCTTTCTGTTCGCTGCCCATCTTGGCCGCAAGCCGGCGAGCCTCGTCCACCATGTTGGCGGACAGGTCGACGAAGGTGACCCGGTAGCCGCTCTTGAGCAGCTTGCGGCCCCATTTGCCCGCGCCGCAACCGAGGTCGACCGCGGGGGCGTTGACGTTGGCCGGCAAGTGGCGTTTGAGGTACTCCCAGGTCAGGTCGTCGTGCCACTGCCAGTAGGCGTCGTCGTAAACGGCCTCGTACCGCCCGGCGACCCGGTCGTGGTAACGCTGGTTGGAGCTGCGATGGGAACGCATGGAGAAGCCGAAACCGAAACGCCGAAAGGGGACGTTGCCCCGTCGAGCCGTCACCGCCTCGAAAGTACAGCCTGGGGAGGTGTCCGTTTCCGGTGGTCCTCCGCCCGGTCACTCCGGGGAGCAGCGCGCGGGCGGGAGCCGGGGACTGGGCACGTCCGCCATTTCTGCCTGGCGCGCAGCACTTTCAACTCAGCACCTGCTCACAGCAGCTCCGCGATCTGGATCGCGTTCAGGGCGGCGCCTTTGCGGAGCTGGTCACCGCTGACGAAGAGGTCGATGCCCCGGCCGTCGGGCTGGCTGATGTCCTGGCGGATGCGGCCGACGAGCACGTCGTCGCCGTCGCTGGAGTCGATCGGCATCGGGAAGTAGTTCTTCTCGCGATCGTCCACGATGCGCGTGCCGGGGGCCGAGCGGAGCGTTTCGAAGACCTGCTTCTCGGTCACCGGCCTGGCGAAGGTGATGTTGATCGCTTCGGAGTGGGCCCGCGGCACGGGGACGCGAACGCAGGTCGCGGAGACCTGGATCCTGTCGCAGTGGAACATCTTGCGGGTCTCGTTGACCATTTTCATCTCTTCCTCGTTGTAGCCATTGGCGGTGATCTTCGAGTTATGGCTGAAGAGATTGAACGCGATCCGGTGGGGCAGGACTCGGGGCGTGACCTTCTTGCCGGCCAGCAGATCGCGGCTCTGCTCCTCGAGTTCGAGCATGGCCTGATAGCCGGCCCCGCTGGCCGCCTGGTAGGTGCTCACCACCAGCCGCTCGATCGGGCAGAGCTTGTGCAGGGGCCAAACGGGGACGACCATGATGATGGTCGAGCAGTTGGGGTTGGCGATGATTCCCTTGTGCTTCCTGATGTCTTCGGGGTTGACCTCGGGGACGACGAGGGGGACGTTCGGATCCATGCGGAACGCCGAGGAGTTGTCCACGACCACGGTGCCGGCCTGGGCGGCGATAGGGGCGAACTTGCGGCTGATGAAAGCCCCGGCGGAGAAGAGGGCGATATCGACGCCTTTGAAGCTGGTCTCGGTCAATTCAGCCACCGTGTGCGGTTCGCCCTTGAAGGCAATTGTCTTGCCCGCGGACCGGGCCGACGCGAGGAAGGTCATCTTCTTGCAGGCGAACTTCCTCTGCTCAAGGACGCGAATGAACTCCTGCCCCACCGCACCGGTGGCGCCCACAACCGCGACATGACCAGCCATCTCGAAAGGACTCCTGAGTTGCGCCGGTCCGGGTCCCAAGTCCTGCCTGATTCGTCAGGTCACCTGTCTCAGGAATGCCCGAGCCCGACTGGCGCGCAGCGCGGTATTGTATTGGAATCTGCCGGTCGGGGCAATCGTTGGCGGAATCGGGTCGTGGCCTCGTGGTTCCGAGCCGTGTCGTGGTTCTGGTTCGGGGTTCTGCTGGGCGGCGGGCCTACTCGAGATCCCAGTTGTGGCTCGGTCACTTTGTCCGGCCGAAGAAGGCCTGGTTCCAGCGGAGCTGATTGCGCAGATCGCCCAGTCGGGTCGTGCCGTCGATGCGCACGCATTCGAGGCCGGCCATTTCCGCGAAGTCCTCGAAGCACTCGGTGGTGATTGCCTGGCTGAGCACGGTGTGGTGGGGTCCGCCGGCGTAGATCCACGCGGCCGCCGCGGTCTTCAGGTCGGGGCGGGGGATCCACATGGCCCGGGCCACGGGCAGGCGGGGCATGGCCTGGTCCGATTCGACCGCATCGATCTCGTTGACCAGCAACCGGAAGCGGTCGCCGAGGTCGATCATGGCCATGTTGATGCCGGGTCCGGCGGGGGCGGTGAAGACCAGTCGGACGGGGTCGCCCTTCCCGCCGATCCCCAGGGCGTGAGATTCGCAGGATGGTTTGACGGCGGCCAGCGAGGGGCAGACCTCGAGCATGTGGGCGCCCAGCACCTTGGGTCCCGAGGGGTGCAGGTGGTAGGTGTAGTCCTCCATGAAGGATGTGCCGCCCTTGAGGCCGGTGGCCATGACTTTGACGGCGCGGAGGAGTGCGGCGGTCTTCCAGTCGCCCTCGGCGCCGAAGCCGTAGCCGGCCGCCATCAGCCGTTGGGCGGCGATGCCGGGCAGCTGGTCCAGCCCGTGGAGGTTCTCGAAGGTGTCGGTAAAGGCCTTGAAGCCGCCGGCGTCGAGGAAGGCCTTGAGGCCGAGCTCAGAGCGGGCGGCGTAGCGCAAGGCATCGCGTTTTGCCCCACCGGGACGAAGGGGTGTCTCCATCGTGTATTGGGTGTCGTACTCGGCGACGAGGCGATCGATGGCCGCGTCGGACACGTCCTTGATGTACTGGACCATGTCGCCGATGCCGTAGCCGTTGACTTCGACGCCGAGTCGGATCTGGGCCTCGACCTTGTCGCCCTCGGTCACGGCGACCTGTCGCATGTTGTCACCGATGCGGGCGACCTTCAGGTTGCGCAGTTCGTGCAGGCCGGCGGCGGCCCGCTGCCAGACGGCGAGCCGGTCCTGGACCTCCGGGTCCTGCCAGTGACCGACGACCACCTTGCGGGGCTGCTGCATGCGGGCGCAGATGAAGCCGAACTCGCGGTCGCCGTGAGCGGCCTGGTTGAGGTTCATGAAGTCCATGTCGATGGTGGCCCAGGGCAGGTCGCGGTTGTACTGGGTATGCAGATGGGCCATGGGTTTGTCGAGGGCCTGAAGGCCGGCGATCCACATTTTCGCGGGCGAGAAGGTGTGCATCCAGGTGATCAATCCGATGCAATGGGGGGCGGCGTTGGCCTCGCGGCACACCCGCAGGATTGAGTCTGCGGTGGTCACGACCGGCCTGAACTCCAGGTGGATGGGCAAGCGTGCGGAGGCGTTCAAGCCTTCGACCATCCGGCGGCTGTTGTCGGCCACCTGCTTCAGGGCCTCCTCTCCGTAGAGATGCTGGCTGCCGGTGATGAACCATACTTCCAGGGTATCGAATGCCATGATCGTCTCCTCTCGGGCTTGGGCCGAATCGGTTTACTTCTTCTGTCCATAATAGGCGGCCGGTCCGTGCTTGCGCTGGTAGTGCTTATCGAGGACAAACGGTTCGAGGCCGGGTGCGGCGGGGTCGATGAGCCGGGTTCCCAGGGCGATCTCGGCGACGGCCTCGAGGGCGACGGCGTTGCGGACCGACTCGCCGGCGTCGGTGCCCCAGGTGAACGGTCCGTGGCCCGCGACCAGGACGGCGGGCATGGCCACCGGATCCAGGGTGGCGAATTGCTCCACGATGACTCGTCCGGTATTGGTCTCGTAGTCGCCGGTGACCTCTGCCTCGGTCAGGGCCCGGGTTACCGGCACGGCTCCGCGGAAGTGGTCCGCGTGGGTGGTGCCCAGGCAGGGGATCTCGCGCCGGGCCTGGGCGAACATGGTGGCGTGCCGGCTGTGCGTGTGGGTGATTCCGCCCACCCGCGGGAAGCTGCGGTACAGGAGCAGGTGTGTGGGGGTGTCGCTCGAGGGCCGCCACTTGCCTTCGACGACTCTCCCGTCCAGATCGACCACGGACATATCTGGCGGCTGGAGCAGGTCGTAGGCCACGCCGCTGGGCTTGATGACTACCAGCCCCCGGTCGCGGTCGATCGCGCTGGTATTGCCCCAGGTGAGGGTAACCAACCCGCAATGCACGAGCTCGCGGTTGGCCTGGCAGACCGCCTCTCTGAGCGAATCGAGCACGGCTCACGCCTCCTGGCGGACGCGGGATCGCAAGGCGATGAGGTCCTTCATGACCGACGGTAGAGGGCTGGTCCCGCCGGCGGTTCCGAACGCGTCGTGCAATTGCCGGTAGATGCGGTAGAGCTCGGCGTAGACATCGGCGGCGGGCTGGCGTGGCCGGTAGACCTTGGGCTTGACCCCGGTCATGGCTTGCTGAGCGGCGGGCACGTCGGGGTAGGCTCCGCCGACGACGGCGCCGAAGATAGCGGCGCCCAGGGCGCAGGTCTGGGCCGACCGGCTGATCTTCATCGGCCGGTTGCACACGTCGGCGTAGATCTGCATCACGAAGGGGTTCTTTTCGGCGATGCCGCCGCAGTTGACCACCTCGCCGACGGCCATGCCGTACTCCTCGAACCGCTTGATGATGGTGAGTGCGCCGAACGCCGTGGCCTCGACCAGGGCCCGGTAGATTTCCGGGGCGTTGGTGTGCAGTGTCTGGCCGACCAGGAGTCCGGAGAGGAGGGGGTCGACAAGGATGGTTCGGTTGCCGTTGTTCCAGTCCAGGGCGACCAAGCCGCTCTCGCCGGGTTTGAGTTTCTCGGCCTGGCGGGTGAGGTTGACGTGGGCGTCGCCCTTGGCCGCGTAGGCTGCGGGGGCGAGCTGTTTGACGAACCAGTTGAAGATGTCGCCGACGGCGGACTGGCCGGCTTCCAGTCCGTACATGCCCGGCACGATGGAGCCGGGCACGATTCCGCACACTCCCGGGATGTCCGCCAGGCGGCCGTCCATTGGTGAGACGAGCATGTCGCAGGTGCTGGTGCCGATGATTTTGACCAGGGTGCCGGGTTTGATGCCGGCGCCGACGGCGCCCATGTGGGCGTCGAACGCCCCGACCGCGACGGGGAGGCCGGCGGGCAGGCCGACCTTCTTGGCCGTTTCGGCGGTCAGGTTTCCGGCCTTGCGGTCGGAAGGCAGGGCGGGCCTGGCGTAGCAGTTGGCGACCCGGGGCAGGTCTGGATCGAGGCTTTCGAGGAATACGGTGCCCGGCAATCCGCCCCACTGGTCGTGGTACATGGCCTTGTGGCCGGCGGCGCAGATGCCGCGTGGCAGGGTAGCGGGGTTCGTGTTTCCGGTGATGAACGCGGGCACGAAGTCGGCCAGTTCCACCCAGGATGCTGCCGCGGCGAAGACTTTGGGTGCGGTCCGTTTGCAGTGCAGGAGCTTGGACCAGTACCACTCGCTGCTGTAGGTTCCGCCGCACTTGAGGAGGTAGCCGTCGGGGTGGGAGCGGGCTTTTTCGGTGATTTCGGCGGCCTCCGCGTGGCCGGTGTGGTCTTTCCACAGCCAGGCCTGGGCGGCCAGGTTCTTCCTGAAGGCTGGCTTCAGGGCCAGCGGGGTGCCGTCCGCGTCCACGGGGAGGGGTGTGGAGCCGGTGGTGTCGACGCCGATGCCGACCACGTTTTCCGGCTTGAAGCCGGGGAGGCGCCTGGCGGCAGCGACTGCGCCGCGGACCGATGCGTAGAAGCCCGCGATGTAGTCCGCGGGGTTTTGCCGGGCGAGATTGGGGTCCTTCGGGTCGAGGAGGATTCCCGCTTCTCCGCTCGGGTAGTTGAACACCTTGGAGGCCACTTCGCGGCCGTCCTTGAGATCGACCACCAGTGCCCGGACGCTGTTGGTCCCGTAGTCGACGCCGATCGCAAACTGCCGTCCTTTGCCGGAACGCGGGCCCATGAATGACTCCTTCCACCTGTCTCCGAGATGACGGATTGGTTACGCCACGTCGGCCCGCGGGGGGCCGGCGCGCCCTGACAACTCAAGACACGATCTGCCTGCCGAGCAGGGTTCTCGTGGCCTGCCGGGCATGATAACCGAAGTGGCCCGGCCCATCGAGGTGGCCTGCGGGGATGGTCGGCTGCGGTTGGGGGGTTCGATGCGGTGACTCCGGAGGCCTGGCCGACGAGCGGAGGCGGGGGGGCAAGTCGAGAGCACGGGACGGTTGGGCGGTGGGGGTGAAGGGGGAGGGGGGGCGTGGTCGGAAGCGGATGGTGTTATGGCGTGGCCACGGGGGCCGGTGCCGGCGATCTGCCGCCGAGGGCTTTCACGATGGTGGCGGGCACGTCGCGTGGGGCGCACTGATACTGGGCGGCGCCCAGATCGACGGCGACCTTGGGCATTCCGTAAACCACGCAGCTTTGCCGGTCCTGGGCGATGGTCACCGCCCCGGCCTGGCGGAGGCGGAGGAGAGCGTGGGCCCCGTCGGCGCCCATGCCGGTGAGGAGCACGCCGATGACCTTACGGGCGGTGATGCGGGCCGCGGAATCGAAGAGCATTTCGACGCTTGGGCAATGGCGGTTGACCAAGTCGGTTCCGGCGTAGCGGATGCGGAGGCCGGTTCCGGCGGCGAGGATCTGCATCTGGTGGTCGCCGCGGGCCAGGAGGGCGGTTCCCGGGTCGATGATTTCGCCGTCCACGGCCTCGCGGACGGACAGAGCGGCCGCCCGATCGAGGTGCTGGGCGAAGGAGGCGGTGAAGCCGGCGGGCATGTGCTGGACCATGGCGATCGGCGGGAAGTCAGAAGGTGTGACCGCCAGGAGCTGGCGGATGGCATCGGTTCCTCCGGTTGATGCTCCGAGGACGACGAGGTAGCGGTTTGGGTCGAGGCCGGCGGACCGAAACGACGGGGGGTTGACCTTGACCGGCAGGGGTGGGGGGGCGGGGATGGCGACGGACGCGGCCCGGAGTTTATCGGCGAGTTCGGCGCCCAGTCGCTGAAGGCTCTGGCGGTTGGGGGTGGCCGGTTTGAAGATGACGTCCAGGGCTCCGACCTCGATGGCTTCGAGGGCGGCCAGATGGCCGGCGGGGGTCGAGTCGCTGCACATGATGACCGGGACGGGATAGTGGATGGTGAGTTTGCGGAGGAAGGTCAGCCCGTCCATTCGGGGCATCTGCAGATCGAGGATGATGACGTCGGGGTGGTAAGCGATGATGAGGTCGCGGGCCTCGTAGGGGTCTTTGGCTGCTCCGACGACGCGGGCGGTCCGCACGTCGCTCAGGGCCCGCGCGAGGGTTGCCCGCACGAGTGGCGAGTCATCGACGATCAGGACCTTGACCGGACCTCTTCTCCGCACAGCAGACTCCGATTCTCCGGTCCATTCTCCTGGACCGAGTTCACTGTCGCTGATAGACGGTGGGTTCCACGTACATCAGCGGGTGATCGATTCCGTTCAGACTCTCTGAGTGCCCGATCATCAGGAATCCCCCCGGCCGGAGCTGGCTGGCCAGCTTGTTCACCAGGGTATGCTGAGTCTGGCGGTCGAAGTAGATCATGACGTTCCGGCAGAAGATGACGTGGAAACCGTGGCGGAACGGGAAACTCGGGGTCATCAGGTTGAACCGCGAGAAGGTCATGATCTTGCGCAGTTCCGGGATCAGCTGGAAGAGGAGTTGCCCGTCTTGGCCGCGGATTCTCTGGAAGTACCTGGCCTTGAGGTTGGCCGGAACGGTGCCGACCCGATGCATCTCGTAGGTGCCCAGTTTGGCTCGGCTGAGCACCTTGACGGAGAGATCGGTGGCCAGGATCTTCAGCTCGATTCCCGGGTGTTGAAGGAGGGCATCGTGGGCGATCATGGCGATCGAGTGGGGTTCCTCGCCGCTGGAGCAAGCCGCGCTCCAGATGCGCAGGCAGGGGTTGTCGGCGCACCACTTGCGGTCCTCGACCCAGGTCTTGATGATCGAGCTCAGCAGGTGGAAGTGGCGGATTTCCCGGAACAGGTGGGTGGTGTTGGTGGTGATGGCGTCGAGCAGTTCGCAGAGCTTCTCTCCGCTCGGATCCGCCTCGATGGTCCGGAAGTAGTGTCTGAAGGACGTGTACTCGCCGGTGCGGATCTTCCTGCCGAGCCGGGCTCGGACCAGCTGCATCTTGTTGGCCCCGAGGTTGATGCCGCTCTTGGCGTAGACCAACCGGCGGATCAGCTCGTAGTCATTCCGGGTGAGATCCTGGGTGTCGGCATGCATTTCCTTCTCCTCGCTTGTCCTAGGCCCCGGCCGGCGATGGTGTTTCGCCCTCGACGAGATGGACCAGCTGGATGCGGGAGCCATCGACCGAGAGGCTGGCGACGTTGGGGTCCCGGGCGGCGATGAACTCCGGCACTTCGGGCAGGACACGGCACTGGGGGATGCTCAGGTTGTAGATGTCCTGCGAGCCGAAGAACTGGGTGACCAGCTGGCCGCAGAGGATGTTCATGAATTCTCTGACCGCATCCTCGGACTGGTCGTTGACCTGGGGAGCCTCGGGATCGACGCCGAGGAGGTTGGCGGCCAATCCTCTGGTGAAGCGGCGGGGGCAGTGGAACACCAGCGTGCCGCGGTTTGGGCCGAGGTAGCGGACGCTCGTTTCCAGCCAGACATCCTGGTCGGAGGGCTCGCTTTCCTCGTCGTCCGTGAACATGAACGCCAGGTTGGCGAGGATCTCAGAAAAGAGCTCCTTCAGCGTCGTTTTCGTTTGTGGCATGGTCTTTGACTCCCAGGAGGGGTTTCAACACGTCGCGGAGTTGTTCGGGGTGGAACGGCTTGCGTACGTAACCGAAGGCCCCGATCGACTCGAGCTCGGCGATTCGCTGCCGGCTCCCCTCGGTGGACACGATCACGATGGGGATGTCCTTGAGCCTGCGGTTGCCGCGCATGCGGGTGAGGAGCTGGATTCCATTCATCGTGGGCATGTTGATGTCCACGAGCATCACCGCGACCGGATGGTCGTTGAGTTGGGCCAGGGCCTCGATCCCGTTGGAGGCCTCGTAGACCTCGCCGACGTTGAGGCCGGCGATGTCCAGGGTCTTCTTCACCATCTGCCGAATCGTTACCGAATCATCCACGATCAAGACGTCGTGTGACATCTCTAGACCTCCTGCCTTGCGAGCGCCGGATCGAGTTCCTGGCTTGCCGAGGCCTGGTCGAACATATTTTCCACCCGTTTCAGTTCCATGAGGGTCTGGGCGCCGATCAATTCGAGGTCGGGCTCGCCCATGCCGTACCGGGCCATGACGCGTTCGTCGGCGCGGTAGCACAGTTCGTCGGCTCCGAGTCCGATTCCCAGCAGCAGGCACACGCAGTCGGCGAGGTGCAGGGCATCGACCAGGCTGTTGGGCGGATCCAGGGCCGCGGGGTTGTGATGGTGGCGGATGCCGAGGGTGATGGCCTCGGGGAGCTGCCATTTCTCGGCCACCCGGCCGCCGATCTCGTCGTGCGAGAAGCCGAGGATCTGTTTTTCCGCTTCGGCGAAGCTGAGGTGGTTTTCGTTGACTCGTCGGGCGATCTCGGCGAATTCCTCGGCCACGTACTCGTTGAGGATGACCTTTCCGATGTCGTGGAGCAATCCGGCGGTGAACAGCAGGCTCTTGTTGTCGAAGTCGAGGTGTTCGGAAAGGGAGGAGCTGGCGATGGCGACGCCGACGGAGTGTTTCCACAGGGTGCCCGGGGGCAAGCCGTAGCCCGGCTGGCTCTTGCACAGCAGGGTATTGGTGTGCACGGCCATGACCAGTTGGAGCACCTTGGTTGTTCCCAGGCAGCGCATGGCGTCACTGAGGGAGTACACCTGGCGGGTCAGGCCGAAGAAGGCGGAGTTCACGATCCTGAGCATCTGGCTGGTCACGGCCTGATCGTAGCGGATGGTTTCGACGATCTGTTCCACGGTACTCTTCGGGTCGTTGACGACGGTGATGAGCTTGAGGACCGTACCCGGCAACGGCTGGATTTCGCGCACCCGGCTGAGGATTGCGTCCACAGTGGTCATAGCTCAACCTCCCCGTCGCGCTTTTTGACGGTGACCCGGCCATCGGCGACCGACAGTCTCAGGGTGCGGCTGTGGTCTCCGCCGACATCCTCGGCCTCGATGAGGATGCCGTTTTTCCAGAAGATCTTGCGCAAGGCGATGTAGTTGCGTTTTCCGATATTGAACATGCCCTTGTCATCGAGCAGCGAGGAGCCGCCGGCCACCTTGGCGATGATCCGCTTCTTGGCGGCTCCGAGCTCGTAGGCCGCCCGGAACATGGCGGGGATGCCGGTATCCGCGAACATGGCCGGGTTGGTCCTGGCCTTCTCGGGGGCGATGGTTGAGGAAGGCAGCATGTAGTGTATCATGCCTCCCACGTGAACCTCCGGATCCCAGATGGTAACCCCGATGCAGCTCCCCAGGGAGTGGGTTACCAGCACATCCTGTGGGTTGCCGGATACCACCATGTCCGCGATGTCGACGACTTCCATCACAACCCGCGTCTCCCCGCTCGGCCTGCATCTCTCAGCCCAGCACCGAGTCCCGCCCCATGACCAGGTCTTCGGAGTTCAGGACCTTGGCGATGTCCAGGAGGATCTTGACTTCATCCTTGACCTTGCCCATGCCCAGGATGAAGCCGGTGTCGACGGTCCCGTTCCACTGCGGTGGCGGCTCGATGTTGTCCGCGGGGATGTCGTTTACCTCGCTGACCGTATCCACGATAATGCCGATCATCGTTCCCACGTCGACCACGATGATGCAGGTCTGATCGTTGTACTCGGTTCGCGGCAGGTCGAATTTGGCCCGCAGGTCGATGACAGGGATGACCTTGCCTCGGAGGTTGATGACGCCCTCCACGAAATCCGGGGTTTGGGGGACCTTGGTGATATCCAGCAGCCCCATGATTTCGCGCACCTTGAGGATTTCGACGCCGTACTCCTCGTTGTCCAGCTTGAAGGTCAGGTACTTGCCGCCGAGCGGTGGTTGTCCGCCGGATCCGGGCATGTTCGCCGTCGGCCTGTCAAGCAGCGTGTTCATGGGGAACCTCCTTGGGGTTGGAATCCGGCCGGCGACCGATCAGTTGCCGCTGCTGGTATCGTTCGTGAGCCTCGACCAGGCCGGAGGCCTCCATGATCAGGCCGACGCGTCCGTCGCCCAGGATGGCGGCGCCGGCGATGCCCTGCAGTCCCTCGAATCGCTCGCCCAGGGTCTTGATGACCACTTGCTGCTGGCCGAGCAGGTCGTCGACGACGAAGCCGACCGGCCGGCCATCGACGTTGCAGATCACGACCATGGCGTCGCACGGGTCCACCCGCTCGCTCAGTCCGAGGAGTATTCCCAGGGGGATGAGCGGGATGAGCTGTTCGCGGACCTGGATCATTTCGCCGCGCTGCTGAATCGTGAACACCTGATCGGGTACCGGGCGCAATGCCTGGGCGATGGCGATGGTGGGGATGATGAATCGTTCGCGGCCGACGCTGACCACCATGCCGTCGATGATGGCGAGCGTCAGAGGCAGCCGGATGTAGAACGTCGAGCCCTTTCCCTTCTCGGAGGCGATTTCGACCTTACCGCGGAGCTGGTCGATGTTTCGCCTGACGACGTCCATGCCCACGCCGCGGCCGGAGATGTCGGTGACCTGGGCGGCGGTGGAGAAGCCGGGGGCGAAGATGAGCTGGTACGCCTGCTGGTCGGTCAGCTCCTCGCCCGGCTGGACCAGGCCCTTTTCGATGCCCTTGGTGACGAGCATCTGCGGGTCGAGGCCTTTGCCGTCGTCGCTGATCTCGACCACGATGTTGCCGCCCTGGTGATAGGCGGCCAGGTGAACGTGCCCGACCGGGTTCTTGCCCGCCGCCCGGCGAGCCTCGGGGGGCTCGATCCCGTGATCGACCGCGTTGCGGACCATATGGATCAGTGGATCGCTGATCTGCTGGATGACGTTCTTATCGAGTTCGGTTTCCTCGCCGGCGAGGCTGAGCTGGACCTGCTTGCCGGCCTTTCGGGAGACATCGCGTACCAGGCGGGCCATTTTCTGGAAGGTGCCGCCGATCTGGACCATCCGCAGCGACATGGCCATTTCCTGGACGTTGCGCACGATCTTGCTGACCTGGCCGACGTCCTTGTTGAGCTTGGGGTCGCCGCTGATCAGCGAGTTGGCGTTGACCAGGGTCTGGGCGATGACCAGCTCGCCGACCATGTCGACCAGGAAGTCGAGCTTGGCGGTATCGATGCGGACGGAGAGGTCGGTGGCTCCGCCGGGTTGTCCGCTGGCGGGGGCGGCGCTGGCGGGGGGAACGAAGGGCGGGGCGGAAGCCGACGCCGCGGGTGCCGGCTGAGTCTGGGCCGGCATGGTCGCGTTTTCGATCGGCGGGCGGTCCGCGCCTTGGGCTCGCGTCTGGGTGCGGATGGCTCGGCCGATCTGCCTGGGGGTCGCGCTTTTCAGGTCGATGAGGATCTCGCCCAGTTTCTGACCGGGGCTGGTCTTCTGCATTTCAACAGCGAGTGCCACGGCTTCCGGCGAAGTGGCGCCGGTCTCGATGAGGATGTCCCCGAGCCGCTTGGGCGACCCGAACGAATCGCTGGTGCTGGTGTCCACGCTGAGCTGGCCGGAGACGATGGCCCGGAGTCTGTCGATCGTTTCGGCCACGGGCGGCTGGGGAATGGTGTCGCCGCGAGGGTCGGTCAGGTAGACGCCGATCGCGTTGACCTGCAGTTTGAGGATATCCACCACGGCGAAGATCAGGTCAATCAAGCCGGGCGTGACCTGGCGTTCTCCCTTGCGTCCCTGATCCAGCAGCGTCTCGACCTCGTGGGTCAGAGAGTTGATGTCCCGGAGGTTGAGGAAGCCGGCCATGCCTTTGATGGTATGGAACGGCCGGAACAGGTCATTGATCTTCTCGGTGTTGTTCGGGGCGGCTTCGACATCGAGGAGCGCGCCTTCGACGGCCTCGATGTGTTCGCGGGCCTCTTCGACGAAGCCCTTGACGAACTCGAGTTCGCCTTCGTTGATCTTGAGCGGCTGGGATTGGTAGGTTGCGGGAATGCTGCCGCTGAGGGCCACCTGCGGTGCGCAGGGGGTTTTCGGCCGCTCGGCGGTGGTCGGTGCTGCGGACCGGGTCTGTCCGACAGCGGGGGGAGCCGAGGGGGCCGATGGTGACGGAGTGGTCGGTTCCGCCGGCAGCTGACGGGGCAGGCTCTCGGAGGCGAGTTCGGCCAGCCTGGCGATGGAGCCGGACATGTCCGTGAACGCGGCGGTCACGTTGGTGATCTCTCCGAGGATGAGCGCTTCCAGCTGGCTGCTGACGGTGGTGGTCTGTTGGGCTACGGGCGGGCAGGGGACGGGACCGCGCTCCTCCGTCGCTCGGATCACTTTCTCGCACCAGCCATGCATCTGGGCCAGTGAGCTGAGGTCATCGGGTTCGATCCGGCCAACGGTGTCGGAGAGTCGGGTGACGAGTTCGCTGAGATCTCGGGCGGAGAGCTTCTCGATGGCCTTGGTCATGATTCACCCTTTTGCGTTGACGGCGTCAGCACGACGGTTCAATCCTCATGGTCGCGCCGCCTGGCTCCTTTTGCCCGCCCCGCAGGCTGCCCCTGTCCGCATCCAGAGTCGTCCCCGGTGGGTATGTCGGCTGATCGCGGAGAGGACTTCACGCCAAAGGCGCTTGCCTTCCGTCGCGAAATCGGCACAATACCGCCCTGCGGCCGTATGTTGCGGCCGGTGTCGTCACACTCGCCCGGGATCTCTGATCTGCGAGGATTCAAAGGAGAAACGAACATGGCCCCGCGGACCCTTCGTGCCCTTCGATCGTTATCGGTCGTCCTGGTGGTGCTCACGGCCCAAGGCCTGGTGCAGGCCATCACCACGGGCTCGCTGCTGAATGACATGACCGATCTGCAGCGATTGGCCGAGCAGCCGTCGCCGGCCTACACGACCAAGCAGTTCTCGAGTTATGATCGCGCGTCGACCGATCCGCAGATCGCCACGGAGAAGAACTGGTTTGCCAACGGCGACTGCGGGCGGTACTTACGGATCGAGGAGCGAGCCGGCCGTAAGGAGCACGTCATGATGGACATTGACGGGCCCGGGGCCATCGTCAGGATCTGGTCGGCCAATCCCAAGGGGACCTTAAGAATCTACCTGGACGGCGGTGCTGAGCCGGTGCTTCAGGCGCCCATGTCCGATCTGCTGGGTGGCAAGGTGGAAGGGCTTCCCAAGCCGATCGCGGGGGAACGCTCTGCGGGCTGGAACCTGTACTTTCCCATTCCGTATGCCAAGCACTGCAAGGTGACCAGCGATCAAGGCGACTTCTACTACCACGTGAATTATCGGACCTACCCGGCGGGAACGGAGGTCCGGACGTTTGTGGCGGAGGACCTGAAGCAGTACGCGGAGGAGATCAAGGCCCTGGCCAAGAAGCTGGCGTCCCCGCGATCAGCGGTGGTTCTGCCCGGGGATGCTGCGAAGACGAGCTTCAGCAAGTCCTTGGCGGCGGGGGCGGGGGTGGACCTTGTGGAGTTGGAGGGTGCCAAGGCGATTCGCCTTCTCGAGATGACGCTGTCGGCCAAGGATCTGGCGGCGGCCGCTCGGGGCGTAGTGATCCAGATGACCTTTGACGGGGAGCAGACGGTGGAGAGTCCGGTGGGTGATTTCTTCGGTACGGCTCCGGGTCTCAACGCATTTGAGGCGTTGCCCTGCGGTATCGTGGCCGGCAGTCCGACGACGCTTTACTCCCACTGGGTCATGCCGTTCAAGAGCAGGGCGAGGATTGCGGTGCGGAATCTCGGCAAGGAGCCGGTGCAGATTGCGGGGACCGCGGCCAGCGTGCCCTACTCCTGGACCTCCGGATCGATGCACTTCCATGCCAAGTGGCGGATCCAGCGTGATCTGCCGACCCGGCCGTTCACCGACTGGGCTCATCTGGAGTGCACGGGCTCTGGCCGATTTGTTGGCGGATCGCTGCATGTGGTCAATCCGGTGCGTGACTGGTGGGGTGAGGGTGATGAGAAGATCTACGTTGACGGCGAGGCGATGCCGAGTCACTTCGGCACGGGGACCGAGGACTACTACGGCTACGCGTGGTGCAATCCGGCGTTGTTCGTGCACGCGTACCACAACCAGCCCCGGTGTGACGGGCCGGGCAACTACGGCAACACCTCGGTGAATCGTTTTCACATCATTGATGACATCCCATTCACGAAGCAGTTCAAGTTTGACATCGAGAACTGGCACTCGCATGTCACTGCGAAGACGGTTCGGGCGGCGGTCAGTTACTGGTATGCCCAGCCGGGGGGGAAGGACTTTTTTGCGCCCCTGGCGGCCGCGGACCTGGTTCTGACCGAGGTGCCCGAATACCAGGTGCCCCGAGTGCCGGGGGCCCTCGAGGGCGAGAAGCTGAAGGTGGTCAGCAAGACGGGCAAGCTGGAGATCCAGGATCTGGGCGAGCGCTACAGCAACGGCTGCCAGCTCTGGTGGACCCAGGCCAAGCCCGGCGAGAAGCTGGAACTGACGTTCGAGGCCAAGGAAGCGGGGCGCAAGCACGTGATGGTCAGGTTGACCAAGGCTCGCGATTACGGTCAGGTTCAGCTGTACGTCAATGGACAGAAAGCCGGGGCGGTCATGGATCTCTACAACCCGGACGTCATCGCCACGGAGGAGATCGACCTCGGGGCCTTTGATCTCAAGGCTGGCGAGAACCAGTTGGGGGTCGAGATCACTGGAGCGAACGAGAAGGCGATCCAGGCGTACATGTTCGGCCTGGACTACGTGAAGCTGAAGTGACCGCGTCGAGGTCTGCCGTGGCAGGGCCTCGGCCGTGGGAGGGCGGAGCCGTACGCGGATTGGACCGTGGCGGGCGGCGCCGGAGGGATTGGCCATGCGATCGTTCTGGTGTCTTTGGGTGGGCCTGGTCATGGTATCGTTCGGGCCGAGGCTGTCGGCGGTGGCCGGGGTGCCGGCGGTTCAGACCGGCATTGACGTGCTGGTGACGGACGGTTTCAGGCCCCTGGCCGGCAAGCGTGTAGGGCTGGTCACGAATCCGACGGGTGTCACGTTTGACCTGCGGAGCACGGCGGACGTGCTGAACAAGGCTCCGAACGTCAAGCTGGTGGCCCTGTTCGGGCCGGAGCACGGCATTCGCGGGGATGTATTTGCGGGGGACAGGGTAGCCGACTCGGTTGACACCGCGACCGGCGTTCCGGTGTATTCGCTTTACGGCAAGACGCACAAGCCGACTCCGGACATGCTCAAGGGAATCGACGTGCTGGTCTACGACATCCAGGACATTGGTTCCCGCTCTTACACCTACATCAGCACGATGGGCATCGTCATGGAGGCTGCGGCGGAGAACCACATCGAGTTCATGGTTCTGGATCGGCCCAATCCGCTGACCGGCAATCGGGTGGAAGGCCGGCTGATCGACGAAGCCCATCGCAAGATCGGCTCGAACGTGGGCAAGTATCCGATTCCCTACCTCTATGGTCTGACCTGCGGCGAACTGGCCCGAATGATCAACGAGGAGGGTTGGCTGGCCAAGGGTGTCAAGTGCAAGCTCGCTGTGATTCCGATGACCGGCTGGCGGCGGGACATGTGGTTTGACCAGACGGGTCTGCCCTGGGTGCCGACCTCCCCGCACGTTCCCCGGGCGGACGTGGCCATGTTCTACGCCGCCACGGGTATCATGGGGGAACTGCAGACGGTCAGCGAGGGCGTAGGCTACACGCTGCCGTTCGAACTGGCGGGCGCCCCGTTCATCAAGGATGCCGAGGCCCTGGCCCAGAACCTCAACAATCGGCGGCTGCCCGGGGTTCGGTTTCGCCCGATCTACTTCAAGCCTTATTACATTGATCGGATCAAGGGACAGGCATGCGGCGGCGTGCAGATCCACATCACCGACCGGGAGCATGTCGAGCTGACGCCGATCCAGTTTCACATCATGGATGCGATCCGGGAACTCTACCCGAACGAAAACCTGATCGGCGACGGCAAGCGGTTGGACATGTTGTCCAAAGTCTGTGGCACGGATCGCATCGGCGAGATGCTCGGGCAGAGAAGGCCGTCCGAGGAGATTATCCGTTTCTGGAGCAGTGATCTCGAGGCGTACATGGCCAAGCGGGTCAAGTTCCTGCTCTATGATTGACAGGCTCGCGGTCGGGCGGATATGCTCCTGCTGACGGCTGTTTTCCTCCCATCAACGAGGGCTACACATGACCAAGACATCATTCTTGAGCGGCATTTCCATTGGCGTGCTGATCGTCCTGGCGGTGCTTGGCTGCCGGGAGCAGGCTCCGAGCGGCGGAGCGGGCGGCGGGGCCGCCAGCCAGCCGGCATTGGCAGGCGCGATCGTGCTGACCTACGCCAACTTCCCGCCGGCGAAGACCTTCCCCTGCGTGCAGATGGAGCGGTGGAAGACGGAGATCGAGAAACGCACCAAGGGCAAGGTCACGGTGAAGACATCGCCGGGCGGCACGCTCCTGGGTGCCAAGAACATGTTTGACGGGATCATCTCCGGCGTGGCCGACATCGGTAACTTCGCCATGAGCTACCAGCCGGGCCGATTCCCGGTATCCGAGGCCGTGGACCAGCCGCTGAGTTTCGCCAGCGCCAAGGCGGCCTCGCTCACCCTGTACGACCTCATCGAGAAGTACCAGCCCAAGGAGTTCGAGAAGGTCAAGCTGGTGACGCTATTCACCTGCCCGCCCGCCAGCATCATGACGACCAAGCCGGTGCAGTCGCTGGCCGACCTCAAGGGCATGTCGCTTCGGGTATCCGGGACGGCCACCGATGTGATCAAGAGCCTGGGGGCCACGCCGGTCGGCATGCCGCAGTCGGACACGCCTGACGCTCTCCAGAAAGGTGTCATCCAGGGTGTGGTGTCGTCTCTCGAGGTGCTTGAGGACATGGGGTATGCCTCGTACTGTCCTTATGCCACCCCGGCCAACCTTCACGTGGTCACGTTCGCGGTGGTGATGAACCTGGAGAAGTGGGAGTCGCTGCCGGCGGACGTGAAGAGGGTGATTGACGAGCTGGGCCGCGATCAGGCCGCCTGGACCGGCGAATACGTGGACAAGCATGTTGCCGAAGCTCTGGCCTGGGCCAAGGAGAAGCACAATCACCAGGTCAACAAGCTGCCGGACTCGGACTTGGCCCAGATGGCCGAGGCGTTCAAGCCGTTGGTGGACGCGTACGTGGACAGGCTGGTCAAGGCCGGTCTGCCCGGCAAGGAGATCATGGCCGATCTGCTTCGCCTCAAGGCGGAGCACGAGAAGGCCCCCTGAGCCGGAGGACGTCGCGTGGCGTGGCTTGACAAGTTGACCTTGGTCGTCAATCGCGTGCTGATTGTGCTGGGTGGGGTTGCCGTGCTCCTGCTGATGGGCGTGGCCACGACGAACGTGGTCATGCGCCTGTTTGGCGGGAACCTCGAAGGGGCCTACGAACTCGTGGGTTTTGCCGGGGCGGTGGCCGTCGCCTGTGCTCTGGGGGCCACCCAGCGACGGAAAGACCACATCGTGGTGGACATCATCAGCCGCTCCTATCCTCCTGTGGTGGCGAAGCTGGTCGACGGTCTCCAGTACCTGGTCACGCTCGTTTTTTTCGCCATCATCGCCTACCAGGTATTCCGGCACGCAATGGCCTTGCGTGAGAACGGCGAGGTTTCGGAGACACTCAAGATCATCTACTATCCCTTTGTGGTCTGCGTGGCGGCGGGCTGCGCGGCCATGGTTCTCAATCTCGCGGTCGATCTGACCCACCTTTTCGGGCGGCCCCGGCCCCGGGTGGCCTCATGAGCGACCCGGTCCTCGGGCTCTGTGCCATTGGCATCATGGTCGTGGCCATGCTTGTGTCGCGCATGCCGGCCGCGTTCGTCATGGCCATCATCGGCTTTGTGGGGATCGCCGTGGTTCGTTCCCCCGAAGCGGCCATGGGCATTCTCCGCACCGAAGTCTGGACTTCCTTCTCCAAGCAGGAGTTCACGGTCATTCCGATGTTCATCCTGGTCGGGGAGTTCATCTTCTATGCCGGCTACAACGACCGGCTGTTCCACGCCACCTACACCTGGGCGGGCCATCGGCGTGGCGGGCTGGCCATCGCGACCATGCTGGCCTGTGCCGGGTTCTCCGCGATCTGCGGCTCCAACACCGCCACCGCCGCCACGATGAGCGCGGTGGCGATCCCATCGATGAAGCGCTACAACTACCACGCGATTCTCCGCGCCGGCGCGGTGGCGGCCGGGTCGACCCTCGGCGTCATGATCCCGCCGAGCATCGTGCTGGTGGTCTACGGGCTCTACACCGGCCAGTCGATCGGCAAGCTTTTTGTCGGCACCTTGATTCCCGGTGGCCTGCTCACCGTGTTCCTGGCCCTGACCGTCGTGGTGATCTGCCGTCGTCATCCCGACTGGGGTCCCGAAGGTCCCAACGCCACCTGGGGCGAGCGTCTGCGGTGCATTCCCGACGTGCTCGACATTCTCGTCCTGTTCCTGGTCATCATGTCCGCTCTGCTGTCGGGCTTCGTGACTGCGACCGAAGCGGCGGCGGTCGGCTGCACGCTGGGCCTGCTGTTCTGCCTGTTGCGCCGCCGTCTGAGCTGGCACGCTTTCACCATGGCGGTCTATGACACGCTGCGCATCTCCTGTCTGGTGTTCATGATTCTGGTTGGGGCGACGCTGTTCGGGCGATTCATGAACGTCACCGGGCTTCCCGACGCCGTCGCCCAGTGGATCGGCGGTCTGGCGTGGCCGTCCTGGGCGGTTCTGCTGACGATGCTCTTGTGCTACCTGGTCGGCGGCTGCTTCATGGATGCCTTGGCGTTCCTGCTGATTTCGTTGCCGATCTTCTCGCCGCTAGTGGCCAAGATGGGCTACGACCCGGTCTGGTTTGGCGAGGTCATCTGCCTGGTGACGACCCTGGGCGCGATCACCCCGCCGGTCGGCATCTCCTGCTTCGTGGTGGCGGGCATGTCCAAGGAGGTGCCCATGGAGCAGGTGTTCAAAGGGGCGATGTACTACCTTCCGGCGTACATCATCACCTTCCTCCTGATGCTGCTTTCCCCGTACTGGACCGTCCTGGCCTTGTCCAACCTGGCGCGATGATCAGACATCTCAGGCGTTCGCGGCTGGTCAGCGTTCATCCGCCGACAGAGCAACGTTGGCTATGCTGTAAACCCGCTATGCAACCTCGCGGTCATCCCTGCACGGCGGCGCTGGGCCTGGGGGGCCCAATCGGGGACCATTTCGACTCGATGGGCCTTGCACGCCAAGTACTGGGGTGGAAGGTTTCGCGCCGAGGAGCGCGATCACTCCGTGGGCCGATTGACCGGGATCAACGCGGGGAGGTGCGGCACCCTGGTAGGCTTTTTTCTGACTCGCCAGGGCGGCGTCATCCCAGAACCCATTGGTCAGCCGCACAGCAGGTGGATGCGGCATCGAAAGGGCGATCCGACAGGGGATCCAACGGCTCGTAAGCGACCTCGTCTGTGGATTCGGTATACCCGCGGCGTGCGACGGGGGAGGCGCGGGCTTGTTGCCCACATGAGGCCCACGGTATGGAGTCGGGATGAACGCCGAGTAGGCGCGGTGGACGCGACAAGATATACTGGACGAGTGCCGGGAGAAGTGCGCCGTGCACATCGCCAAATCTGCACGGTGAAGTCGCTGGGGTGGTTGTACGACAAATCACTTTCTCATGTAAGGAGGTCTGAGATGCAGAAGCGCGGGCGCTGGCTGGCGGGCCTTGCTCTGACCCTCGTCTGGGGATCGAGTGGCTACGCCCAAGTGATCGGGGATTGGGAAAACGGATCGATGGATGGGTGGGCGGTCTCCGGGGGCGCGCCCGCAGGCACGACCGTCGATTTCAGCACGACCGGGGCGACGCGAGGCACCTCGGCTCTCAGAGTGACGGCCGGGGCGAACAACTACCATCAGGTTCTGGCCATTTCGCTGAACAATCCAGCAGGGCTGGATGCCTTCTTCGGCAACAACCAGTTCGATGTCAACGTGACCCGGGTGGCGTCCGAATGGGTTGGGGCGACGAGTTGGTGGAACGGCCTGCACCTGATTGTGAATGCCAGTTCGGATCTGGGGGGTGTCTGGCAGGATCTTGGCTGGTCGGGTGGGTGGAACAACGGGAACGGCACGGCCACGGTGACGGCCTCGTGGGACTACAGCGCCGTCAAGGAACTGATCGACAGGAACACCATCGCCTACCTCGATTTGGTCATCGTCACGAACTTCGACACCGCTTTCACCGCGTGGGGCTCGCACTACCTGGACGATGCGCATTTCACGCAAGGCTGGCCCGGGATCAGCGACTGGGAGGATCGGGCAGACGGCTGGTCAAGCTGGGGCGCCACCACACCCTTCACCTACAGTGCGACCGGGGCCACACTGAACACTCGAAGCCTGAAGATGCAGAACGCGGTCGGGGGCTGGAGGAATGCGATCGCTTACAGCGTCACGGGTCATGGCCAGGTCGCGCAGTTCCTGGCCAGCGACATCTTCGCCGTCGACGTGACGCGGCTGGTTGCCGACTGGACGCCGGATCCGGCGGCGACAAGCAAGGGTGCCAGTCTGATGTTGGTCGTGAACTACGGCGACAGCCTCAGCGGCAGAGGCTGGCGAATGATCGGCGAAACGGTCTCGTGGGACGGTACGGCGGACTCGACCGTCACGGCGGCGTGGGACTATGCCTTCCTCAAGGCCGACATCCCAACCAACACCGGCTGGCTCGAACTCGTTCTTGTCACCAACACGTGGGGGTACACCGGCACGGCCACGTACTACCTGGACAACGCCCGCTTCGCACCCGGGCCGGCGGGTCGATACACGATCAACGAGTTCGACACGGCTGAGGAGGCCGCTCAGTGGCATATCAACAACGACAACTTGCCGGGGGCCACGGTGGAATGGGACCCGACGGTTGACTTCGACGGTGGGGCGTGTGGTCCGGATGGCAACCCACTCCCTGGCGGGGCCAATCCCTGCTCCGGTTCTCTCAAGGTCACCGTGCCCTGGACGCCCACCGGGGACGATGGCGTGGTGATTCAGCGTGACATGTTCCCTGAAGGCATGGACTTGACCGAGTACACCGTCTTCGAAGCCACGGCCAAGCACGATCCAAGTTCACCGGCGTACCAGTGGGGCGGGGCGGGGTGGAGCAACTGGATCTTCCAGAGCACCGGTTGGAGCTGGGACGGGATAGCTCACGGCAACCTCAACAACACGGGGGACCGTTCGCTGAACGACTGGACGTCTTACGATACGGTCTGGAACGGCCTGCCGAATCCGGTCCCCCCGCGGGACATGGTCAGAGCCATCGTATTCCAGCTCGGCGGAGTGAGAGACGTGCAGGTCAATGGCGCCAATGGAACCACCATCTTCTGGATCGACAACATCCGCCTTGGCCGCGATCGCTCCTGCCAGGATCCGCTCCATTGCGTGTTGTGCGGCGACCTCACAGATACCGACGGGGACGGACGCACGGACATCTGCCAGAGCGAGAATCCTGACTGCCACGGCACCATCTACTGCCCGATGGAGACCGAGTGCAGCAACGGGCTCGACGACGACGGTGACGGCCTGATCGATTGTGCCGACTCTGACTGTGCCACCACGAGCCACAACTGCATCTACCACGACCCGTTCGCGGATATTGACGGCGACGGCGACGTAGATCAGCTTGACTTTGGCAAGTTCCAGCTCTGTTTCACGGGGGATATGCAGGGGCCCCCGGCGATGGGCTGCGGCACGCTAGATCGGGACAACGACGCGGACGTGGACGCCATGGACCTGGCCAAGTTCCAGGACTGCTTCAGCGGACCGATGGTCCCGGCCGACAAAGCCTGCGACGGCGTCGAGCCGCCTTGAGGCAGTCGTCCGGCGAAAGAGCCACGCCCGCCGAACGGGTATCAGCCCGGTGCGCGAGCGAGGAGTGTAGCCAGGCACGATTCCAAGCCGCCACTCGGTCGCGCATCTCGGCCGAGTGGTGGCTTTTTTTCTTTGGGGCTACCGTGCGGCTGGTGACGGTTGAGTATCGGTCGGCGCATTGCCGGACGGTGGACCATAAACAGAGAGTTGAGTTCGGCATTTGCGGGGCTGGACTTGGTCTGCGACGGAAAGGGCAGCCTCGTTCTCCTGCAAGCGACCTCCGGTTATCGAACAAGGCGGATGGCGTGTTTCGGCCCGAACGAAGCGCGGCCAACCGCTTCGATCCCGATGAGGAGATCGGTCGGATCCGTTCCGCCTGGAGGTACGACGATCGCATCGTCGACGATTGTGGAGCCCTGGTGATCCACAGAAGCGGGCAGGGGTATTCTCCGAGCGCGATCTCCCTCGCGGATCACCAACACGACGCAGCCCGGTCGCCTGACATCTTGGCCGGAACTGATCCAGCGGGCTTCCCCCAGATTCGTGAGCGTTACCCGTAGCCGCGTCGCGACATCGCTACGCAGCTTGATCGAGGCTCCGTTTTCGAGTGCGGACCATCTACCGTCGGCACCTTCCACTTCGACTGAGTCAAATGCGGCATCGAGGTATTTCGGCGGATTGTGCTCGCTGTGGGGTACGTTGCCGATCGCGTCCAGCGGACACTCGGCGGAGGTCGTGGTTGTGCCCTTGGTTCGAAGGCCCGGCGTCCGGCCGGTCTCGATCGCTTTCCAGAACTCGTCCTTGGCCGCGTCATAGATCCCGGAAACGCCGTCGGGATGCCGGTCGCGGTCGATTTCGATCCAATGGTCGACAGGTTTGGGCAAGGGGGCATTGAGCAATGGGCCGGCCTGTTCGCGGATGACCGGGGTCACCGGGCGGTCAGAGCCATCCGGGTTGATGATACCGTAGTCGCTGGCCTCGTGGCAGCGGAAGCCGCCGGGGTACCACCAGAAGAACACGCCGTCGGTTCCGCTGGCGATGAACATGCGGTACAGGTCGCGGTAGAGCTGGGCCTGGAAGGTCATGAGGGTGGGTGACGGTGCCATGGTGCCGAGATCCCAGACGTGGACCCCGGCCTCGGCCCAGATGACCGGCCGGTTTGGTCCTGCCCAGCGGGCGTAGGCCACCTGAAACCAACCCGGCCTGACCTTCTCCCAATCGCCGATTCGGCCATAGGCTTCGGGAGCCAGGAAGTCGACGGCCGCCGCCAGGTATGGGAAGTCATAGGTGATCCGGCCGTTCCACCGGTATGTTGGGCAAGCGGCGTCGGCCATGCGGAAGCTGACCAGGTGATTCGGGTCGATCTCGCGGACCCGATGCCGGGCGTGGCCGTACTTGTGATAGAGCAGGGTGTCGAGGAATCGCCGGTAGGCCGCGGTCATGGCCCGCCATGGTCCGTTGGTGTCGATTTGCTCCGGCGGGGGACTGGTGATCGTGCCGGCGGCATCGCGCGGCACGGGTACCTGCCAGTCCTTCTCGGCAGCATCGATACTCCCGTAGCGTTCCACGATCCACTGTTCCCAATGGCGGTCCCAGATTCTGCGTTCCTCGCGGGTACCGAAGGTCGGCTCCCAATCCAGGTCGTAGGCGAAGATTGTGTCGTTCTCCCTCAGGTGGTTGAACTCGATGATCTCCTTCATCAGCGGCCAGCAAGGGGTGAAGTTCTTCGGTGAGCCGGGGCGCAATGACAGATTGGCTCTCAGATCGAGGTCTTCCAGCCGTCGGAGCAGGTCGAGCAGGTTCTGGTCGCGGATGGCCTGGTGGTAGACGAAGACGCTGACCGAGTTGAGTCCCAAGGCCTTGATTCGTTCAAGGTCTCGTTGGGCGATCTCGGGGTCGTAGGATCGCCTGCCGAGCCAGTTTTCGAAGTAGGCGCCGTCCTCGGTGCCGATCCCCGACGATGGCATGTAGTTGACGCCGTGGGCCCGCCAGGGTTTGCCGTCGAGCGTGAAATGGCCGTCCTTGGTGGTGACGAAGTGTTTCTCCTGCCGGGACTCGCAGGCCTGGGCCTCGGAAACGACGCGGTCGATGACTGTGCCGCCGAGCAGCAGCTCCGCGCAGACCTTGAGTCCCCTGCGTGGCCAAGCGGCTGGCTTCCAGGTTGCTTCCGCCGATGCTATCCGGTCACCGTCGAAGCGGATGGGCCAGCTTTTCTGCCAGACTTGGCGGCCGGTGTCGTTGTCGCTCAGCGTGACGCGTGCCTCGACGGGTCCGGGCTCGCCCGTGTTCGCCTGAAAGGCTCGCACGCCGATCCGCATGGACTGGTCCGGGAAGTAGGCGAAATGATCGGTCCCACCATCGAGCAGGAGCGTGCCCCGGCTCATCCACCGGGCGACTTGGCCGATCCTCCGAATGGCCTGCGGGTGCCTGTACCAATCGTTGTCGGCGATGCCGAATGACGCCCAGAGCCCGCCCTTGTGTGGCCCGTCGGCGTGGCCGATCAGTGTGGCGGGGGTGCCTCGCCATTGTCCGTCGGTGGTGCGGGCCTCGATGAGCGGGATCCAGCGCCAGGTTCGGTTCGAGTCGAAGCCGCCGCCGCGCGGTCGGGGGTGTGGCGAGCGAAGATGGGCGGGGAGGGTGAGGGTGGCCGGCTCGATGATGGCCTGGTCATCCCGGACGACGAGGGTGCGGACCGCGTGGCAGTCGAACAGCTTGTAGACCGGGGCGAGGGTTTCGAGGCGCGGCAGGGTGGCGGTGGTGCAGAGCTGGTCGTACTCCGGGCTGGCCATGGCGGTGCCGAACGGCCCGATCCAGTACTCGTGCGGGCCGCTGCCGACGCTGCGGGTGTGGCTGGCGGCCAGGCCGACGAAGAGGGCGTTGGCGTTCTCAGGCTGGAACGGGCCTGTGGACCGCGCTGGGATGCTCTCCCAGTAACGGAAATCGCGAGGTGTGAGCACGTATTGTCGCCACTCCTGGGCGAGGGCGACGACTGCGATCCAGCGGGATCCGTCCTTTTCTCGCCATTCGATCGCGAGTTCGCGGGTGTTCGGTCCGCCGCGGGCGGCGAAGATCGTCAGGGTGTGCCCCGGCGGGAACGGCGCGGTGAGGTTTTCCTGTCCGTGGGTGTCCCAGTTCTCCATTTTTGAGCAGGTCACATGGAGGGCTCGTCGCCCGGCTTGGGGGCCCTCGTCGGTCGTCTTTGCAGTGGTGGCGCCGTCGCCGGGCCCGTGGGTGCGTATCCAGCGGGCGATGCTTGGTGGCGTGAAGTCGAAGATGACGTGTGGAGGCAGATCACCGGCATGTGACCGCTGGTAGTCCTCGCGAGACATCCAGCGTCCCTCGGCCGGGATCAGGGCCTGTTCCCAGAGCGGGGTCTTGAGGGCGATGATGTCGCCGCCCGATCGGGCGAAGGCCTCGATGGGTGCTGCCGCGGCATCCGGCAGCGTATTCCCATTTGCCAGGGCGAGCAGGTCGAACTTGCCGGCATTGAGGCGAGCGGGGTCGCACAACCCGGTCGCGTCCAGTTCGGCGACTTCGTACCCGGCCTGTCGAAGCTCGGTTCCGAGTGCGGTTACCACGTCGGGGTCTTCGCCGGGCAGTCCCGTGCAGGACAATGCCGCCCGGGGCTGGTGGGCCTGACTCGGCTGGAGCGGGAGGGCAAGACTGGCCATCGACACGAAGGCGACGACGGAGGCTTGGTGTGTGTGGATCCGCATGAGGGGATGTCTCCTTGGTAGCCCCGAGACGAAGGATGTTGTAACCTGATTCGACGGCCGGGACCAGCGTTTCGCGTGGCGGCGTCGGGAGCCGCAGGAGCCGACGTTGGAGGTCCTTTCGGCGTCAGAGGAGGAACACGATGCCTCGCGCGTACCTCGTTGCTTTCGTTGGGGCGGCGATGCCGGTTGTGCTTTCGTGGCCATTCCCTTGCGCGGTGGCCGAGGAGCCCTCTCCCCCGGCTGCCGGTCCGATGGCTGCGAGCGGTGATGCCTTGTGGGATCTGGCTCGGCGCCATGCTCCGAGCATCCGTTTCTCCACGCTTTTCACCGCGGAAGATGTTCGTCATCACCTGGGTGGCCCGGAGGCCGTGAACCGGGCGATGCGCTGGTGCAAGGATACCGGTGTCACCCACGTGTATCTGGAGAGCTTCCGGGGTGGCTACACGGCCCCGAAGGCGTTGCTGCTCAGCGCCAAGAAAGCGTTCGCCGACGCCGGCTTTCTGGTCAGCGGCTGCGTCACCACCGTGGGCATCGGCCGCAAGCCTTCGGACGGCTGGCTGTTTCCCTGCTTCAGCGAGCCGGCCGGCCAGGCCAAGCTGGCGGAGGTCTTCGGGTACGCCGCCGAACTGTTCGACGAGGTCATGATCGACGATTTCTTCGCCACCCAGTGCGAGTGCCCGGATTGTGTCAAGGGGCGCGGCGACAAGTCCTGGGCCGAGTATCGATGCGATCTGCTCATGGACGTCTCCCAGCGGTTTGTCCTGGAGCCGGCCCGGAAGGCCAATCCCAAGGTGAAGCTGATCCTGAAGTATCCCCAGTGGTACGAGCAGTTTCACAAGCGTGGTTACGAGGTTGTTCGCCAGACGAGGCTCTACGACAAGATCTGGGTGGGCACCGAGACGCGTGAGCCGGACAGCAAGGAATGGGGCCGCAAGAGCCAGTATGAGGCTTACTTCATCATGCGCTGGCTGGGCGCGATTGGCGGCCCCAAGTGCGGCGGCGGATGGTTCGATCCCTACGGTACCAAGCCGGCCACCTACGTCGAGCAGGCCCGCCAGACCATCCTGGGGGGAGCGGGCGAGGCGGTCCTGTTCTGCTACGGTTCGCTGCAGAATGAGACTGGACCAGCCAACGTGAAGGCCCTGCGGCAGGAAATGCCCCGGCTGTTCCGGCTGGCGGGACTGGTGCGTGGCTTGACCCCGCGGGGGATTGCCGCCCCCAAGCCGCCCAACAGCGACGCGGAGGGTGACGAGTACGTCTATGACTACCTGGGGCTGCTCGGCTTGCCCTTGGTGCCGTCGGACGAGATTCGCGTCGATGTGCCGTGCGCGTTCCTGCCTCGGCAGGTGTTGAAGGACGAGGAGCTGCCCGAGAAGCTGAGCCGGATGATCAAGGCCCGCACGCCGCTGCTTCTGACGCAGACGCTGGCCAAGCTGCTGCCTGACTCGGTGAAAGTCGGCGGCGACTCCATCGAGCTGCTGGAGGTGCCCAAGGACCCGTGGCAACTGATGGGCCTGCCTGCAGAGCGGTTGAAGGCGATTCGCAAGCTCATGCTTGGGCCGCTGGGTGTGGAGTTCGATGCGCCCAGCCGGGTAGCCCTCTACCTCTTCGGAGATCATATCGCAGTCATCGAGAACTTCAACGATCGTGAGGTTGAAGTCTGGGTGAAGATGGCGGCTGACAGGGCCGGTCCGCAGAGGGGTCCCAGGGCATTGCTGGGAGTTCCGGCGGATGCGGCCCCGACGACCACCGGCGGTGGCTCGACCCGAGTCACGCTGGCGCCCCGTTCACTGATCGTTCTTGACTTCTGATGTCGAGGTGGCGACTGGGCCGGCTTGGGCATCGCCGGGCCTGGGCCGGGGTCTTGAATGATGGGTGCCTGGTTCAGTGCTCCTTGCCCGCGTAGGCTTTGGTGCGGGTATCGACGCGGATGAGATCGCCGGTCTTGATGAAGAGGGGCACGCGCACGGTGAGCCCGTTCTCCAGGCTGGCTTCCTTGGTGATGTTGGCGGCCGTACCGACCGAATGCTCCGGTGCGGCCGTGAGGGTTACCTTGAGGGGAATGATGTCCGGCATCTCCAGGGAGGTCGGGGCATCGTCCACGAACATGACGCGGTATTCCTGACCTTCGACAAGGAAGGGCTCGTGCCCGCCCAGCGGAGGACCGCTGAGCTCGTACTCTTCGAATGTCTCGCTGTCCATGAACACTCGGAGGTCGCCTTTGGGGTACAGGTACTGCATAGTCCGCCAGGCTCGGTCGACTTCGGCGACGGGCAGCAGATCGTCAAGCGAGCGATCCACCGGACGGCCGTCGCGAATGTCGCGGAGGGCGACGTGGACGGTCGGGCGCTGCTTGCCCGCGTGGTGTTCCTGGAAGTCGGAGACCTCGTAGACATGGTTCTGGTGTCGGATGAGCATTCCGCGTTTGAGTGGAATGTTGGCCATAGCCTGTCTCCTCGGCTCGGAAATGAAGGTCGCCCTATTATACCACGAACCGGGATGGGCAAGGCTGATGCTCGGGGTGGGGCAAGTGGGGGGGAGGCGGTCGGCGGGGAGTGCGGTCGGCGGGGTGGGGTAGCCCCTGGGCGGGCGGCGTGGGGGGGCGGCGGGACCTCCGGGAGCGAGGAGATTTCGCTGTACGCCGGGTACCCATCCGGGCTATCATTGATGGGAGGGATCCTGGGGTTTAAGGTGAAACGGGTTTGGGTGACACGGCGGGGGAGTGGGCGACCCAGACCTCGGACAGGAGTGCCCAAGCATGTCTCTCGCAGACCGCCATGGTTCGAGTCGCGGCAGAACCGGCTTCACGCTGATCGAGGTTTTGGTGGTTGTCGCGATCATCGCCCTGCTGATCTCGGTGTTGATTCCGTCCCTGCACAAGGCTCGCGAGCAGGCCAAGGTCATGGTCTGCAAGACCCGGCTGGGTCAGTTGTACCGCGGCCACGCCTTCTACGCTGCTGACGACAAGCAGGGCCAGTTTCCCCACTGGAGCTGGTGGCTGTTCGACGGGGTCGGACACGGCGAGGCGAAGGTCAACTACAACGCGGCGGCCGACGTGTATGCCAAGACCGGCGGCGTACGTTCGCCCGACTCACGTGTCTGGGTGACCTACGGTGACATCTTCCGGTATCTCCGGGATCCCGAGGTCTACTTCTGTCCCGGGGACACGAAGGTCCGGCCGCAGAGCAGCTCGATTGGCAATGGCCGGGGCTCGAACGGCCAGCATCCGATTCACAGCTTTGTGCGGGTGGTCGATCCGAATTTCTTCATTCAGAAGAAGATCGACGGAGCGGATGTCAACAATGGCCAGCTTCAGCCGGGTGATTTCATCAATCCGGACAAGCTCCGTCCGGGGGTCTTCAAGGGGGACAGCGAGGGCCTGCCCCAGGTGAAGAATTTCCAGTCAATTCCATGCCGTGTCGGCATGATGTACGAGGAGGACCAGGGGTTGGGGGACCTTGCCATCACCCGGTCTGCGACCCTGAACGACGGGCACAGCAGCGTCGTGGTGTACACTGACTACATGTCGGCTCGTCATCAGCGCCGCGGTCATATGCTATTCTTCGACGGTCATGCCGAGTTGTGCGAGACCGACCGGTGGAACAACTACAGCAAGGACAAGTACGTACTCTACCGGGTTCTTGGGGCGGGCAATTACATTCCTCCGAAGCCTTAACGGCGAGGCGGTCGGGACATGAGCCATAGTTCAGGCAAATCCGATGCAGGTGGTCGCGGCCTGGGGTGGGGGCGGTTGATCTTGGGGGCCGTGGCGGCGATCTGCATCGGGGGGACGGCTTGGATCCTCTGGCCTTCGGACGAGGCCAAGCCGGAACCGGGCATCAGTGCGTTCGTGCCGAAGGTTCTCTGTTCATCCTGCGGCTTCTTTGGGGACGCGAAGGCGGTGGCGTTGGACGGCGACTCCGCGGCGGCACCCGCCCTCGGCCCGGGCTACAAGTGCCCCAAGTGCAACAAACGGACGCTCTATGCCAACCCCTACATCTGCAAGAAATGTGCGACCCCCTTTCTGGGGCAGCCGAACGGCGCGGGCGATTTTGTCGGGAAGTGCCCCAAGTGCGGCCTGGTGAACTGAGTCGCATCTGTCCTGGTCCGGGGATCATTTGCCATCCAGAAGCGGCCGGATTACAAAGGACACGATGACCGCAAGAGGTTCAGTCTGCCTTGGGTTGGCCCTGGTGGTGCTGGGGGCGAGCGGCGCCGGGGGCCACGCGGCCGGTTTGGACTCTCCCTGCCCGGTCGAGTGGCAGGGCTTGCCCTTTGGTGATGCCCTTCGCGAATTGGCTGGTCGGCTGGACCTGCCCTATGTCGTTGACGCGTCTGTTTCGGCGGAGGCTGCCCAGACCAGGATTCGACTCCTGGCGTCTCATGTGGATGGTCGGCAAGCGTTGCGGTGGCTGGCTCGCTCCGCCGGCCTTGAGGCCGTGGTGGTCGACCGCACGATTCTTGTCGCCCGAGGCGACCGATTGCCTGAGGCGTGGAAATGGCGAGGGGGGGTGCCGGCGCGTGGCCGGGATGGCCAGGAAGCGGCATGGGCGGGGATGCGGGGGCGAGTGGCCGCCGTCGATTGGGTGGATGCGCCCCTGAGTGTCGTGGTTCGGGATCTGCCCAGGTCATTCGGTGTGGATCTGGTGGTCCATCCCGACATTCTGGCCAAGGAAGTCCTGATTCACCTTCAGCAGTCGGCGGCCACGCTGGAGTCTGTTCGCGATGAACTGGCCCGCAGTCTGGACGCCGAGGTGGGCTACGATGATGGTGTCCTTTGGGCTCGCCCTGCCCACCTGCCCCAGGGCCCCGCGGGATCCGCCCCTGCGTTTATTCCTGAACTTATTAACGCGAAAACGGATCAGCCGCTGCGTCGTCCGGTGGTGATCGACCGGCCGTTGGCTGACTGGCAGGCATTCCGGGGTGTTGTAGCCCGGGCGACAGGACTGAACTGCCGCGTGGAGGTTGTTGCGGGGGCGGCGTCGGCCGGGCTGGAGGCCCGGGGGTCTGTCGGGGAGGTGCTCGAGGGCGCAAGGCTTTTAGGGCTCATGAGTTACCAGCTTCAGGCGGGGGGCGAAAAGGGCTTGCCAACATTGCTCATCCAAGTACGGGCGGCCAACCGATAAGCCCCATACGGCGAAAGGGCTTGGGGCACGGAAAAAGCCCTTGACGGGTCAGGATTGAGGTATACACTTTCCGCGGACGGTAACCGGTAGCTCCGATTGTCGACCCATGTTGTTCATGTGAGGGAGCGTTGACATGCTGTGTGTGGATTCAAATGCCGAGGATCTGAGCCTCCAGGCCGTCGCCGATCCTACCTCCGGGGACCGGGCGGAGACGAGTGTCCTGGTGCTTCAAGGCACCGGCCGATTCTCCGCTCCCGGCTTCGGGCCGGCCATCCGCTGGGCATTCGCCCCGGGGTCGTTCGAAGTTCAGTGTGCTCGTCGCGAGGATGACGAGGAGGAGGACGAGGAAGAGTTCGAGGACTATCCCTTCGAGGAGGAGGATGAGGACGATTTCGACGACGATCTTGACGATGACCTGGACGACGACCTCGACGACGACGAGGACATGGACGATGATCTGGAAGAAGAGGAGTGATTGCCGGGTCCAGATTATCGCCGTCGCACTTCAACCGGGTGACTGATCGACGGACCCGATCACTCACCACTGCGGGGTAACCGGGTGACTGTCTTACCTGAAGAGCAACAGCCGTATACCGGACCGGAGCGACGCAGCCAGGACCGGCGAGCACCGGTCGATCGTCGGGGGGGCCTGGAGCGTCGCCGGGGGCCGGGTCGCCGCCGGAGTGATCTTCGCCGGCAGGCCGAAGAAGGGGAGATGACCGACGAGCTCCTCGAGTTTGTCCTGGCCGTCGACGAGTACAAGCGGATCAACAAGCGCCCGTTCCCGACTTGGAGCGAGGTGTTTGAAGTGATACGATATCTAGGGTACCGCAAGGTAGCGGACCGTGGTGAGCACATCGATCGCCCGGCGGGGGATCCGTCGGAGCCTTCGAAGAGTTGACCGGATGTTTCAGCCGGGAGATCGGGCTTGGAGATGACCGACCAAGCTGCGTTCGTGTTCAAGACCATCCTTGCCCTGGGACCGCTGGCGGTCTACTTCCTGGGCTTGGGGCTGGTCAACAGCCAGGCTCGCCCGTGCATTCTGAGCGCCCGGGCGGACTTCTGCATCCTCGCCACCGTGTTTGTTCCGCTGATCGCCGCGCCCGTTGTTTTGCTGCTGGAGCATGACCAGGTTGGCCTGGTCAGTGTGGCCATTATCGGCGTGGCCGGTCTGTTCTTCACCCTGTTGCCCCGTCCGGGCAGCGGCTGGGTGGTGTACAACTGCAGCCCGGCTCAGGGTCGCCGCCTGCTGTACCAGGCCTACCGGCGGCTCGGCTGGCGGGTCGAGTCGGCGGAGCCCGACCGGCACCGCATTCCCGGGGCCGGCCTCAGCGTCAGCCTGAGTGCTCTGCCTCTGCTGCGGAGCGTCACCCTCTCGGTGGAGAGTGCCGACCGCCGGGACTCCGCGGCCAAGTCGCACGAGCTGGTCGCCGCGTTCCGCGATGAGCTGGCGGAAGAGGCCATGCTCCCGTCCGCCACCGGCGTCAGCCTGGTGGTTATCGGCGCCGCCCTCCTCGGCGTACCGATGTGGTACCTGTTCCACAACATGCAACTCATCGTCGACGTGGTCCGCCGAATCCTGACCGCGTGAGCATTCCTGGCGGGTGAACTCGCGGCGTACCGCGGAAGCGCCTGCCCTACCTTGTGATCGTGGTCACATCGGGTATCCGACGTTGTGGGCGTCTTCTACAGCCGGTACTGCGGGATTTTCAGCAGCTCGCCGTTCTTCAAGGCGGACTGATGGGCGACGATTCCGGCCACGGTCATGTTGAGGGCCTGGGCGATATCGATGAGGGGTTTGCGGTTCTCGAGGATCGCGGTGACGAACTCGTTCATCAGGTATCCGTGCGAGCCGCCGTGGCCGCCGGCGTCGACCTTCGGGGGGAGCGGCGGGCGCTTGAGGTTGGGCAGGTTTTTCTCCAGACCCTCGTATTTGCCGTAGAACGAGCCCTTCTGGCCGCGGATCCGGCCCTTTTCGCCGCTGTCGCCGGGGGTATCCCAGCTGACCGCCATCCGCGACATGCCGCCCTCGCTGGTGCGGAACAGGGCGATCTCGGTGCCGAACGGGTTCTTGTAGGGGTTGTTCGCCGGCTTGAGTTGATTGATGAGGCTCGGGATTCCCATGCACGAGACTTCGGTGAAGCTTCCGCCGCTGGCCCCCACGTAGTAAGCGTTGGAGTGGGTGGGGTACCACTGCGGAGGCAAGCCGACGCGCCAGCCCTTGTAGGACGGGATGGGCTCGGACATATAGTGGTAGTACTCGCCTTCGGAGTAGACCAGCTTGCCGAGGCCGCCGGCGTTGTAGATCTGCCGCATGGCGTAGAGGTCTTCGTGGAAGTAGGAGGTTTCGAACAGCATATACTTTCTTCCGGTGTTTTTGACCGCCTCGAAGAGCATGTCGGCCTCCTCGAGCGAGCCGAAGACTGCGGGTACGGCCGAGGCGACGTCCTTGCCGCTCTTCAGCACCTCGATGCACAGCCGGGCGTGGCTTGGGGCGTCGGTGGCGACGAACACCGCCTCGATGGACTTGTCCTTGATCATCTCCTCGAGCGAGGGGTACGTCTTGTCGCAGCGGCAGGCCTTGGCCAGTTCGGCGCAGCGGTCGGGTTGCAGGTCGGCCACGCCCGTGATCTGGACGTTGGGGTGGTCCTGGAAGCTGAAGGCGGCCCCGAAGCTGCAGACTCCGTAGCCCGCGATGCCGACCTTGATCTTGCGGTCCGAGACCGGCTTCCAGCCCTTCGAGGCGTTCGGATCGGTGGGGGCCTTCTCGAAGCCCTGAATCACCTTCTCCTCGGCCCGGGCGGTCTGGGACAGGCCCAGGGCGGCGGCGCCGGCGCCGACCGCCTGCAGGAATGAACGTCGGGTGGATCGATCGCGCATCGCGGGTCCTCCTTGAAGATGTCGCCGGAAATCGGCGAATCAGCGACGTTTACACCGGCTGGCGGGGTGCGTCAAGGACGGGCGGGAGATGAGGGATGGAGAGTAGCGAAAGGGGGCTCCCGCATCACAGAGTGGCCTGGGACTGGTCAGCGACAGCGACAGCCATTCTGCGTTTCCCGTTCTCCATTTTCAAGCCGGTGTCTGCGGCGTGCGATGGCATTCTTCGTCGTCAGGGGTAGAATCCGAGGGGAATGTCTGGCGGCCTGGGGCGATGCGCTCGACGACTGGGTTGAGTGTGTGGGCGCGAGATGGATTGTCCGGGGCGGTTGCGGGGGGATTGTGGGTCGGGAGGTGGCCTTGCGATGGATTTGACCGAGGCACTGGAAGTCCTTGCCCGGGAGGGTTCACGGCTTCGCGATCCCTGGGCCTTGCCGTGGGAGGATCGCGACCAGCAGGCGGTCCATGCCCTTCGGTTTCGGTCGAACCTCGACGCGGAGGGCCAATCCCTGTTGATGGTGGCCGTGCTCGGGGGGGCTTCGTCCGGCAAAAGCACGGTGTTCAATAATCTGCTCGACGGTCATCGGGCCAGTTGCGTCACGGTGAAGGCCCATTCGACCCGAGGTGTCATCATGGCGGTTCATCAGGACCACCGCGACCGGATTGGCCGGTGGTTTGGCGAGCCGCAGCTCATGTTTCCCTCGCTGAAGCTGCATGAGGTCGGCATCGAGGAGGCGGTGCTGGGCGATCCCGCGGTCGTGACGGTGGTGTATCACGCCATCGAGCGGCTCAAGCCGGTCCTGCTTCTGGACACGCCGGATCTGACCTCCGCCCACTCCGAGCGTGAGGGCGATCTGGCCAAGAGCCTGCTGCCGTGGTTCGACAAGGTCCTTCTGGTGGTCAACTTTCCGCAGCGGTGGCGGGATCGGCAGGTGGCCGAGTTTGCCGGGGATGCGGTTCTGTTCTGCCCGGACCGGTTCGTTCTTTTCAACCACACCCAGGAGGGTGAGTTGGGTGATCCCGAGCGTCGGGCCCTCGACGAGCAGGCCGGCCGGCTTCGAGCCCGGTTCGCGATCGTCGACTACAGTGCCGGGCGGGGACTGAGGAGGCTCGTACTTCCGGATGCCATCTGGTCGTTGCTGGCCAAGGCACCCGAGCACCGGCTGGGTCTGCTGCGCCGGCAGGTGCATCGCGCTGCCGAGGACGTTTACAGCGAGAATGAGCTGCGGCGCCAACTGCTGGCCGAACTCAAGGGCCGGCTGCAGGCGTGTGGTGAGAAGCACCTGCCCAGCGAGAAAGACTGCATCCGGGCGATGATGACCCAGGAGGAGCAGCAGGCGGTTCTCTGGTTTCGCAACCGGCTGCTGGGGGTCAAGCGCTTCCGGGAGAAGATGGAGAGTGGGGCGGCCCGCGTCGCCGGCGTGTTGTCGAAGATCCCCGTGGTTGGGCGATTGTTCGAGGCCTCGGCCGATGCTCCTTTCCTCGCCCGGGACCCGCGAGAGACCCGTGAACAGATTGCCTGGAAGTATTTTGAGAGTTCCTGCGGGTCCTTGCTTGCCGAGTTCAACAAGGTGTCGAGGTCCAGCAAGTTCTGGAAGCACCTGGGCCGGGCCGCCGACCCTTGTCCTTCGCCCGGCGGAGCGATTCAGGACTACCGGGAGAGAATGGTGCAGGTCATCCAGCGGCTGGACGGGGCGCTGACGAACTGGGCCAAGGCGGTGCAGAGCCAATGGGAGGGTGTTGGGGCGGCTGTCGCCGGAGCCGCGAGCGCCGGGACTGCGGCCGCTCTTGTGCTGCTCTATCTCCACGCCGGGCCGATCGGCTGGCTTCTGATCGGCAAGATCGTGGTCGCTCACTGGGCGATTCTGGCGGGTACGATCGTCACCGGGGCCGCGGGAGGCAAACCGCTGAGGCAGACGATCGTTGCCCTCCAGGAGAAGCTGGGCCTCAGCCGGGAGTATCGGCAGGTTCAGGAAGCGGCGGTGGCTTACCGGGGACTGATGGAGGAGTTCGCCTGGCAGGTGTCGCGGCAGCTTCACCAGACCGCTGAAGCGTGGGTGCTCGATCCTCAGACTCCGTTGGCGGAGGCTCTTGACGTGCTCAGTCAGGGCGAGGAGGGTGAGCCATGAGCGATGCCCTGCTCATCGCCCGGAGAATGGAGCGGTTGCAGAGCGTCAACGAGCAGCTGGCCGGCCTGTTCCATCGTGATCCCCTGCCGCTTGACCGGGGCGGGGGTTCCGGCCCGAGAGATCCGCTGGTGGTGTGCGGACTGCTGGGTGGCAAGGATGTCGGGAAGTCCACGCTGATCAACGCCCTGGTGGGTGAAGCCATCAGCAGGGACGACCGCGAGGTTGGCGAGGGAACCGCTCGACCGGTTGTCTACGTTCACCGGGCCATGGAGGCGTACGTGCGAGAGCGCTTCCGCTCGACGCGCGGAGCGCCGGAGATCCACCGCCACGAGGACGCGGGCACGCGCAATCTGGCACTCGTGGACATGCCCGATTTCGACAGCGAGCTGCGGACGCACGAGCAGATCGTGCGTGAGTACCTGCCACTGCTGGATCGCGTTCTCTGGGTGACCAGTCCGCAGAAAGCCAACGATCGGATCTGGGTGGAATACACGCGGAAGGCGCTGAAGGATCTCGGCAATGTGTACTGTGTTCTGAATCGGGCCGATGAGCTGCTCGAGGACGACGAGGGCTATCCGGCCGGAGCGGGCCGGGACCCTGCCGAACGATTCTGGCGGGAGCAAGCTGCCTGGTTCGAGGATCAGCTCCGTGATGTGCAGTACGACGTTCCCCGGGAGCGGCAGTTCCTGGTTTGTGCGAAGTATCCGACGGCCGACCGGATCGTGGATGCCGTGGCCCGGTCGTGGGGTGGCCTGGACGGCCGGTCAACGGGCGGTTCGCAGCAGCTCGTGGCCGGTGTTGCGGGCCGGCTGGAGAGCGAGATGGTTCGTCTGCGGAGGATGCTCTTCGCCCAGGTCAGCGAATGGGAGGCGGCGCGGATCAAGGGTCTCAACGACCAGGTGAAGCTGCGGGCCTATGCCGAGAGTGTCCGCCGCACGTACGAGCTTGATTTCTGGATCGAGCGGCTATCGCAGGTCTGTGATCCGGTCTGTGCCGACGTGCTTCAGGAGGAGGCGTTCGAGGCTGACTACTGCATGACGGTCGCTGGGCGGCTTGCTCGCCAGCAGAGCTCGCTGATGACCCTGGCGGATCGGCTGATGGAGGACCGGATTGAGAAGTGGCCCGCGCTGCGCTGGCTGTATTGGCTGGCGAGGTGGCCGCTGCGCCGGGTTGGCATGGCGATCGCGTCGCCGGGCCGGGCGGGGGAGGATGCCGCCCCGCGTTGGGGTTCCGGGCCGTTCTCGGTCGCCGGCCGGGGTCTGGAGCATCGGATCCGCTTCCTGATCCAGAAGCTGGAAGGGGAGGATGAAGCGGTGCAGGTCTTCCGCCTGGAGGAACAGATGCCCAAGGCCGAGGCCTTGGCGGCGAAGGTCAAGGCGGAGGTTCGCGAGCACGCCCTGGCCGGTGATGGCCAGTGGCTTGAGGAGCGATCGCAGCTGTACCGGGCGGGGCCTGTCCGGCGCGGCATCCTGTGGCTGATTCTGCTCTGGTTCGTGATTGCGCAGCCGCTGGGGGAGGGCATCCTCGAGACGTTCAGCGCTGCCCATGCCCAGACGCTGCTGCACGGGCTGTACAAGACGGTGGCGGCGCTGGGGGCCGCCCATCTGCTGCAGGGCATGCTGGTGGTCTGTGCGGTGTACGGGGCCTGCCTGGGCGTCATGTACTCCCGATGCATCCGCGAGGTGCGCGCCTATGTCCGGGGCGATCGAGGGGGTAGCCGGGCGGCCCAGATCGCGGCAGCCCTGCGGAGCGAGCTGGCCGAGAACGTGGTCGGCGAGGTTCTCCGCCCGCTGCGCGGGGTCCACGACCGCCTGAGCCGCCTGTCCGGTGAACTGGCGGAGGTTGCAGATTGCCGGAAGGACGTGCACGACTCACGACCGCCGGAGTCGGATCCGGCGAGCTGAAGGCCGGCCTCGGCGGGCGATGGTGGACCGCGGGGCGCCGGCTGTTGGCCGGATCGGTCGGGTTGGCATCGCCCGTTCGACCGGACCTTCTCTCTTGATCCACGCCCTGCTATCGAGTAGGAGAGTATTCGCGCCGGCGTAGGGCGCCGCCGATTCCGGTGTATCGGTTGTGACGTATCGACGTTTCGACCTTCATCTGAATGCTCCACTACTTCCGTATTCTCGGCCTCTTCGCCCGGGTGAGCATCCAGAACGATGCCGCCTATCGAGCGGACTTCTTTTCCAGCCTGGTCATGTCTCTGCTGGGGTTTACGGCGGAGCTGCTCAACCTTTGGGCCATCTTCTCCAACGTGAGGTCATTCAACAACTGGAGCGTTCCCCAGATGGTGGTTCTGATCGGCATCTTCAAGACCATCCAGGGGATGATCGGCCTGTTCATCGCCCCGAACATGCGGATGATCATGGAGGACATTCGTGACGGCCGACTCGATTTTGCGATCCTCAAGCCGATGCATGTTCAGTTCTACGCCAGCGTTCGCCGCCTGGCGTTCTGGCGAGCGACCGACGTGGTCCTGGGGCTGGCCATGATCGTCGTGGGCTGCAGCAGACTGGATGTCTTTCCTACGGTCGGCATGGTATCCTCATTTCTGGTGATGCTCGCCGCCGGCATGGTGATCATTTACTCGTTCTGGCTGGTGCTGGCGACCTGTGCCTTCTGGTTCACCCGGTTGTCGAACATCGAGATGGTTTTCTGGAACCTCTTCGAGGCCGGCCGCTACCCGGTGGACATTTTCCCGTTCGGGATCCGATTCGCCCTGACCTACGTCGTCCCGCTTGCGTTTCTGACCACCTACCCGGCCGCGGCCCTGACCGGCAGGATGGAGTTCAACTGGCTGGTGGTGACCGTTGTCCTGGCCGGCGTTTCGTTGGTTGTCTCCGCGCGGTTCTGGCAGCTGGGGCTGCGGCATTACAGCGGAGCATCGGCTTGACCCGCTGCGTCGTCAGGGAGCGGTCATAGTCCGTGCTATCAGTCCCGAACAGGCCTCAGAAGTCACTCCCCGGGGAGTGGTACCCGAGGACGTCGTGCACGTCTCCGCCGTGGTCAAGGTATGATGCTGTGTACCGATCTGGCCACAGACGACCTGGTCCCGCGAATGCGGTGCTCGTTGGCGTGTTCCCTCGGGCGGGTGTGATTCTGGAGATTCGCGGGTGTCGGGACAAAAACGGCGGGAATTGCGCGAACCATCCGGCTGCCCAAAGGCACGTAAAGGGGTGGCACAGACAATGGAGGATCGACGATGCCAACCGTCCGCGCCATGCGAGTCGTGGAGGCCGAAGGCTCCAGCTCCCTTTCCCGAGTTCATGGACTGTCCCAGGCGTTCCCGATCGCCCGAAGGCTCGGATCGGGCCGTTTCCTTGGCCTCGGATTGCTGCTTTTGCTGCCCACCTCGCCCGGGGCATTCGCCGCCGAGGGCAGCCGGTACTTTGCCATCACGGTGGTCGACGAGCAGACCGGCCGCGGGGTGCCTCTGGTCGAGCTCACCACGACGAACAGCATCCGCTACTACACGGACAGCAACGGGATCGTCGCCCTGGACGAGCCGGGGCTCATGGGCCAGAAGGTGTTCTTCACCGTCAAGAGCCATGGCTACGAGTTCGCCAAGGACGGCTTTGGCTTTCCCGGCAAGCCCCTCGAGGTCGCCCCTGGGGGGAGCGCGACGCTCAAGGTCAAGCGGATCAACATTGCCGAACGTCTTTACCGCGTTACCGGGCAGGGCATCTACCGCGACACGGTGCTCCTCGGTCGCCAGCCACCCTTGCGCGAACCGGTGCTCAACGGCCAGGTCATGGGTTCGGACAGCGTGCAGCACATCATTTACGGCGGTCGCAACTTCTGGTTCTGGGGTGACACGGGCCGACCGTCCTATCCGCTGGGGAATTTCTTCACCACCGGGGCGACGTCCGCCCTGCCCGGCAAGGGTGCTCTCGATCCTGAGGTCGGCGTAGATCTCTCGTACTTCGTGGACGAGACCGGCTTCGCCAAGAAGATGACTCCGATGCCTGGCAGCAACCCGGTCTGGATTGATGCCCTGGTGACTCTCCCTGATGAGACCGGACGTGAGGGTCTGTACTGCGCGTTTGCCAAGGTGACCCAGGCCATGGAGGCGATCGAACGAGGCGTACTCAAGTACGACGACGGCAAGCAGGTCTTCGCCAAGGTGACGCAGTTCGATCTGAAGAACCCGGTCCGGCCCGCCGGACACCCTTTCCGCCACACCGACAAGGGGGTGGAGTACATCTACTTCGCCCAGCCGTTCCCCTTCACACGCGTCCGGGCGGAGGTGAAGTCGTACCTGGACCAAGGTGCGTACGAGGTGTACTCATGCCTGAGGGAGGGTACTCGCGTTGACGCCCGCCAGGTCGACCGGCACGCCGACGGCTCGATCCGCTATGCCTGGAAGAAGAACACGCCGGCCCTCGATCCCAAGGAGGAAGGCGAGTACATCAAGGCGGGCCTGCTCAAGCCGGAGGAGGCCCTGTTGCTGCTCCGGGATACCGGGACGGGCAAGGCGGTCACGGCCCACGCCGGCTCGGTCTACTGGAACGAGTACCGCAAACGGTGGATCACGATTCGCTGCGAGGTGTTCGGCACGTCGATGCTGGGGGAGACCTGGTACGCCGAGGGCGACACGCCGCTCGGCCCGTGGGTCTATGCCCGCAAGATCGTCACCCACGACAAGTACAGCTTCTACAATCCCAAGCATCACCCGGTCTTCGACCGTGACCGCGGGCGAATCATCTACTTCGAAGGCACCTACACCTTCACCTTCTCCGGCAATACCGAAGCCACGCCGCGGTACGACTACAACCAGATGATGTACAGGCTCAACCTGGACGATCCTCGATTGGTCTCGCCCGTACCGATCTACGAGGTCGAGGAGCAGGGTGTCCGGGTGCTCCGCGTGGCGGATCGTCTGCCGACCGCCGGCGGGCGATATCGCATCGCGTTTTTCGCCCCGGACCGGTCCGCTCCCAACACCCTACCGGTCTACGAGCAAGGGACTCCCGAAGCCGGTTACCGGTTGACCATCGGGGAGGCGAAGGCCAAGCCCGCCGACGGTTTGAAGGCGTGTTTCCATGCTTTGCCCGCCGACGCCAAGGACCCGCCGGCCACGACCGTGCCGCTGTTCGCCTTCACCGATTCGAAGGGCGGCACGATTTACGGCACGGAGGAGAGTCCTGCGGGGGATGGATTCACCAGATCCGAACGGCCGCTCTGTCGAGTCTGGAAGAATCCCTCGAAGCTGGAGTGGCAGGTCCGCTGACCGCTGCCGAGGGCGGGCCGGCCGGGGTCACGGGTCGGTCCGCGGATTTGTTCGTCTCGCGTCGGTGTCGTAGACTGCTCCCCTGGACAGGTGGATTGCAGACCAGGGACCGAGTCCGGGGAGTCACCCTTGACGCTGAAAGAGAAACTGGCGGGTAAGTTCATTGTATTCGACGGACCGGACGGCTCCGGCAAGGGGACGCAGTTACGGCTACTGGCCGAGGAGCTGCGCCGGCAGGGTGCTGAGATCGTGCTGGGCAAGGACCCCGGCGGCAGTGAGATCGGTGACCGGATCCGGGCGATCCTGCTCCGCCATGATCTGTCGCTGATGGACGTCCGCTGCGAGACGATGCTGTTCATGGCGTCGCGGGCTCAGCTCGTCGGCGAGGTGATCGAGCCCGCCCTCAAGGCAGGCAAGATCGTCCTCTGCGACCGGTTCATTTCCGCGACGTGTGCCTACCAGGGGGCGGCCGGCTACGACATTCAACGGATCATCAAGCTGGGCAGCTTCGCCGTCGGCGATACCTGGCCGCACCTGACGGTGGTGGTGGACATTCCGGTCGAGGAGGGGTTCCGCCGCACCGGCCGCAACCCCTCGGGGGCTCCACGGCGGCGAACGGACGCGAACCAGGGCCTGCTCCTGGCCGACATTGAGCCGGACGCCATGGAGATCCGGCCGATCGCGTTCCACCGCAAGGTGCGCAAGTTGTTTCTGGAACTGCCGCCGGAATACCCCGGCAAGGTGGTGGTCATCGACGGTTCTGGCGCCCAAGGTGACGTTCACCGCCAGGTGATGGAGACCATCGAGCGTGTCGATTTTTGACGTTCAGCACCAGGATCGAGCCCACCGCGTGATCCAGCGTTCACTGGCCAGCGGGCGCATGCCCCACGCGTACCTGTTCGCCGGGGCGGAAGGCATCGGCCGCGAGCTGCTGGCCGAGCGACTTGCCCGCCTGCTGCTGTGTGGGGCACGTATTCGCCGAGCCCTGCCCGAGCCCATTGCCGGAGCTCTGCCCGATGGACACGGCTGGGACGCCTGCGGCCGGTGCGAAGACTGCATCCTTACCACCGCGGGCACCCACCCGGATCTCCACCGCATCTATCGCCAGCTGAGCCACCAACACCCGGATGCCGAGGTTCGCAAGAGGAAGGCTCAGGATCTCTCCATCGATGTCATCCGGCACTTCGTGATTGACCGGGTTGGCCTGCGGCCCAGGCAAGGCCGGGCCAAGGTGTTCATCGTTCGCGAGGCTGAACGACTCAGCGATCAGGCGCAGAACGCCCTGCTGAAGACGCTCGAGGAACCGCCGTCGGACACGTACCTCATCCTGCTGACAACGGCCATGGACCGCATGCTCCCGACCACCCGGTCGCGGTGTCAGCAGGTCAGCTTCGGCCTTCTCCCGATCGACTTCGTTGCCAGCCAGCTGCGATCGCTCCGCCCGGGCGCCGCCGAGGAGGTGACCAGCTACCTTGCCCGTCGTTCGGGAGGCAGCATCGGCCAAGCTCTGGTGCAATTCGATGACGGCATTCATGCGATGAAGTTGAAATGGGGCCACCAGCTGGTCACCCTTACGGCCAGGCCGGCGGGGTTCTCGGCTCATGCGCTGGCCGCCCCGTTCCTGGCCGATGCCAAGGAACTGGCCAGGTGCGCCGCCCAGCGTGATCCCGAGATTACCGATTCCGTCGCCACTCGGGCGAGTCTGCAGGTTCTTTTTTCCATCCTGGCCGACTTCTACCTCGATGGGCTTCGCCGGAATTTGGGGATGAGCGCGAGTTGGGTCAACAGCGACCAGATGGACGTGGTGGAGTATCTGGGCACGGCCATGAGTGCGGGCGTGATTCGGAAGTGTCTGGCCCAGATCGCCGAGGCTGATGCCAACGCGGGGCGGAACGCGGCGTTCGAACTGGTGCTGGAAGGGCTTTTCATTCGCTTGGCGGCCGTCGTCGAGGGCCGCGCGCTGGTTCTAAGCCGTCGCAGCGCCGGGTGATCATGGGCCGTCCTGCCTGATTGTCCAAACCGCCCACCGCCGGTTATACTGAGCTTCGGTGTGAGGAGTACCCGGTGATGTTCCGTTGCGGTGGTTCGGGCACGGCCTATGAACGATGCGGCAAGACGGGCGAGAAGCTTTTTCCCGTCACCGCCGTGCGTTACGGTCGCATGAACTACATCGGGGAGTTCTCCCACCCGCCGGACATGCCCGTGACGTGTGGCGGGAAGGTGATCATTCTCACTGAACGCGGCATTGAGATCGGCCAGCAGGTTCCTCGGACCTGTTACGGCTGCAGGCAATCGGTTCCTCGTGACCAGATGCGGGCATATGCCCAGGCCAGCGGGGAGGAGTTTTACCAGATCAAGAACGGCCGGATCCTCCGCCCGGCGACGGAGGCCGATCTGGCCGAGCTGCGTCACATTGAGGAGGGCTGCAAGGCCAAGCTGGCCTCATGCCGGGCGATCGCCTCCGAGCTTGGCCTGCAGATGAAGATCGTCGACTGCGAGCACGTTTTCGGCGGCGAGCGGGTCGTTTTCTACTTCATGTCCGAGGAACGGGTGGACTTCCGGGAACTCGTCCGGCGGCTGGCTGCCGAGTTCCAGACTCGCATCGAGATGCGGCAAGTTGGAGCCCGCGATGAGGCCCGGTTGCTGGCCGACTATGAAACCTGCGGGCGCGAGTGCTGCTGCCGCAACTTCCTGAAGACGCTCCGCCCGATTGGCATGCAGATGGCCAAGCTGCAAAAGGCGACGCTGGACCCGTCCAAGGTGAGCGGCCGTTGTGGACGGCTCAAGTGCTGCCTGCGTTACGAGCACGAGACCTACGAAGGCCTGGTCAAGAAGCTGCCCCGCGTGGGTGCCCGGGTCGTCACCAAGGAGGGGACGGGTAAGGTGATCGACCGGCAGGTGCTCACCCAGCTGGTCAAGATTCTGGGCGATGATGACCGGGTCTTCGTCGTCCAGAACGAGGATATCACTGAGCGACTGGCCCCTCTCCCGGGGGGCGGTGGTCAGGCGCCGCCCAAGCCTCGCGAGCAAGGCTCGGGGCCCGCTCGCCGCCAGTCTCCGCCAAGCCAGGAGGAGACCGCCGACAAGCCGGACGAGCCGCCGAGCGAGCCGGAGGAGCCCTCGGCCGAGGTTCCGCCGGAGACGCAAGCGGAACTCCCCCGGGGTTCGCGGACTCTGCCGGCCGATGGGGCTCAGGAACCCGCTTCACCCCCGGACGGCCCCGGGCCTGGGGCTGCCCGAGGCGAGGGCGGATTGTCGCGGCCGAGTGATGCTTCGGAAGGCGGACGTCGTCAAGGGCGTTCCCGGCGTCGTCGGCGGGGGCGAGGGCGGGATCGCCGTTCGGGCCCACCCGGCTCAGCACCGTCTGGCGGGGGATCTTGACCGCGATGCCGGTCGCAGGGTCAAATGGTCTTCAATGTCCCATAAACCGTCGAAGTCATTGGAGCAGATCGTTCGCGAGGTGGGACGGTATTCCGTCGACGCTTTTCTGTTCGTTCAGGAGTGCATCGGCCTAGCCTCGGATCGAGTCCACGGCCCGCTCTCCCAGGAACAGGCGGCGCTGGCCCAGTGGATGGCTCGCGAGGGGATCGGCCCGGACGAACTGTCGGATCGTGCCCAGGCGGGTGATCTTCCCCCTGACATTGCCCGGGCGGTGAAGAGTCTCGGCGGGCTGCACCGGGTGAACCGTCACGTCACCGGGCAGCAGCTCTGCGAGGCGATTCGGGAGATTGCTCTGGAACGATGGGGTCTGATGGCCCGCAATGTTCTGACCCGCTGGAACATCACCTCCACCGAGGACATCGGGGCCATCGTTTTCGCCCTGGTGGAGAACGGCTGGCTCCAGAAACAGCCCACCGATCGGATCGAGGACTTCGAGCACGTGTTCTCGTTCAGTGAAGCCTTCGATCACCACTACCAGATCGGGGCGAAGTAACCATCCGCGATTCTGTTTTCGGACCTTTCAGGCCCTCCTCACCCGGGTCGCTTTTTACGCGAACTGCCGCGCACCCTGGCCGATAGCGATAGCAGGTCCATGGGGCCCAGCCCTTCTGGGGGGACGCCACAGAAACGCCGCCGGCGGGATGCTGTTGCCATGAACGACTGGTTGGACGCTGAAACACGGGCCGAGCGAGCGATGCAGCTCAGCGAATCGCGCCAGTGGCAGCAGGCTCTGGCCGAACTCGATGCCGCCATCGCGATCAACCCGCACGACGTCCACTGGCACATTCAGCGTGGCAACATCCTCGATGAGCTCGAGCGATACGAAGAAGCGGTCGAAGCCTACGAAACCGCGCTCGCGATGGATGATGAATCCGCCGAGGTCGCCACGTTCCTGGGGATGGACTTGATACGGGTCGGCCGTCACGAGGACGCGGTACGCCTGTTCGAGGGTCTGGCCGCTCGCCAGGTTGACTACGAGCCGGCCTACTGCAACCAGATCGCGGCGTACACCCGCATCGGCGATCACGAGAAGGCCGAGGAGATGTTCTACGTTGCCCAGCAGCTGGAGCCCGATTGCCCGCACTGCTTTCATCATCTGGCGGAGTCACTTGCCTGCCGGGGGCAGTTTGACCGTGCCCTGTTCTGTTGGCAACGCGTGCTCGACATTGCGCCCGACTACCCGAATGTTCAGCGCCGGATTGCCCAGGTGCATCGCGTTCAGGGCGACCGGGCCAAGGCCCGTGAAGCCTATCTTGAAGCTCTTCGGGCCGATCCCGGCAACTGCGATCTCCTGGCCGACCTGGGCGACCTGATGATCGAAATGGGCGACCTCGAGGCCGCGGCGGCCAAGTTCTCCTACTTGCTCGATCTGGAGCCCGATCACACCCGGGGCAACGTCATGCTCGGTCTGATTGAGCTTCGCAACGGTCGGCATGCGTCCGCGGTCGAGCGTTTTGAGTTTGTCCTGGCCGTCGAGCCGGACTACCCCGGCCTGCGCACTTATCTCGGCGAAGCCGAATACTGTCGGGCGAACATCGCCGGAGCGGTCGAGCACCTCAAAGCGGCGATCGAGCAGGACCCGCGGGATACCGTGGCGCTGGTCGCGATGGGCAACTGCCACCTCAAGGCTCGGCGGCTGGATGATGCCGAGGATTACTATCGCAAGGCCCTTGCGGTCCGGCCGGACGTGGTGGCCGCCCTGCACAACCTGGCGGTCTGCCGGTTCCTCGCGGACGACCTCGAGAAGGGTGTTCGCTACTGTCGGCGGGCCTTGCGCCACGATCCTGCGAACGTGATGGTCATGTACAAGCTGGCCCTGGCGCAGATGGAACAGGGTCACTGGGCGGAAGCAGGGGATTTCGTTCGCAGGGGGCTCAGCCTCGATCCTGAACACGCCGGCATGAACTACCTTGCCCGTCACACGCGCCGGTTGAAGCTGCGCTGGTACGTCGGCCGCGTTCTTCACCTTGATCGCCGCCTGCTTCACCTGGTTGTCAACGCATGTCGGACGGTGACTCCGGCGCCGGCCTGAAATCGACTCCCACACGGACAATACTGTCTATCGAGGCCCCATGCCTGACCACCGGGCCAAGTCAGCTCTGGGCCTGCACATTGACGCGGTCAATTCGGCGCTGCCTGCGGCGGGCGGGTTTCTCGGGCTTCACGTGAATGCTGGTGCGAGGCCGTCGGCTGTCGACGGGAGGAGTTGCTCGGGTGAACCATCGGATGTGCTGCGGGAACGAGGAGGGACTCCCGCAGATCAGTCGCTCGTTGGCGCTTCTTGGTGACTGATCATGACCCCGGGACCGATCCCAAGTATCAGCAGAGGGTTCTCGGGATCTTCCAGACCCTGGCACCCGGGGCGCAGCGGGAGGGCACGAGCATCGGGCTGGGTCTGGTCAAGCAGAACGTTGAAGGTTATGCTGGAACGGTCGAGTTGGAGTCCGGCATCGGACCAGGGTGTACCTTCTGATTGACATTGCCTCTCTGGCGGGTGGAGTCGCTGATATGCGAAGCAGGAAGCCGATTCTTCTGGTGGAGGATGACGAAGTTGATCAGATGACCATCCAGCGAGCCCTGAAGGAGATTCACGTCACCAATCGCCTGGACATCGTCCGTAACGGCGAGGAAGCCCTCGCGTTTTTGAGGGACCCCGCCCAGGATCGCCCGGGCATCATTCTGCTGGACCTCAATATGCCCCGGATGAACGGCGTGGAGTTCCTGCGCGCGGTCAAGGCGGATACGGCGTTGAGAGGGATACCCGTCATTGTGTTGACGTCTTCCCGCGAGGAACAGGATCGGGTCGAGAGCTTCAACCTGAGCGTCGCGGGCTACATGGTGAAGCCGGTTGACTACCGCCAGTTCGTCGAAGTGGTTCGGACCATCGATCTGTACTGGACGCTCAGCGAACTGCCCGAATAGGAGGGAACCGGTGAACGGCCAACCGATTCGGATTCTGTACATTGAGGACGACCTGGTTGATCGCATGGCGCTCGAGCGGTTTGTGAGGAGCCGGTCGCTCCCGTACGAGTGCACCATTGCTGAGTCGGCTCACGACGCCCGGGCGCACCTGGCGTCCAAGCACTTCGATCTCGTCATCTCCGACTACGCCCTGGGGGACGGCACCTGTCTTGAGCTTCTGCCGAGTTGCCGGGGCGTGCCGTTCATTGTGATTACCGGGACCGGCAGCGAGGAAACGGCCGTCGAGGCGATGAAGCTGGGGGCGGCGGACTATCTGATCAAGGACCCGGACGGGTACTACCTCAAGGTTCTTCCGGCGACGGTCCAGAACGTCCTGCAGCGTCACAAGGCGGAGACCGAGCTGGAGCTGTACCGGGCGGGCCTCGAGGACCTGGTGCGGAAACGCACCGCCGAGCTTGAGGCCGAGATTCAGGAGCGTCGGCGGGCTCAGGAAGCTCTGCAGGCAAGCGAGGAACGGCTGCGGGCGGCGCTGTCGGCGGCGAACATGGGAACCTGGCGTTGGGACGTCCTGAAGGACCAGGAAACGAGGGATGCCGGCCTCAACCGGATTCTGGGGCTTGATCCGGTGGAGTCGGTCCGAAATGTGCGCGACTTCTTCGATCGCGTTCATGACGAGGACCGCCAGGAGGTGAAAGAAGCGTTCCTGGCCGCGTGCCGGAATCGGGGTCCCTACCTGGCGGAGTTTCGCATCGTGCGTCCGGACGGCACCATCCGCTGGCTGCGTGATCAAGGCAGGCCGTTCTTTGAGGAATCCGGCACGCTGCGATACGTGACCGGGGCCACGGTGGACATTACCGAGCGCAAGGAGGCGGAGGCCGAGCGGGCTCGCCTGGAGAGACGCATCAGGCAGATTGACAAGCTCAACGCCCTGGGAGAACTCGCCCTCGGCGCGGCCCACGAGTTCGGCAACTGCCTGACGGTGGTCCGTTCCGCGATGGAATTGCTCCAGGATCGTCGGACGGACCCGGAATCGGGCTCCCACCCGATCCAGATCATCTCTCAGGCGGTTGCTCAAGGAGCCACGGTTGCCCGCTCGCTGCAGACGTTCGGACGCGACCTTCCCACCGAGAAAACTGCCCTTGACTTGCGGGAGGTCCTGAAAGAAACGCAGCTGTTGCTCGAGCACACCCTGCCCAGGGTGATCACGCTCGAGGTCACCTGCGCGAGCGACGATCCGATCCGGCTTCACGCCGACCGGGCTCAACTGCAGCAGGTCCTGCTCAACCTGGCCCTGAATGCCCGTGATGCCATGCCGGAAGGCGGCCGGCTCCGCATTTGTGCCAGGCTCAAAGCCGCCTCCGGTGTGGGCGACGGCCCGGAGAGGACATCGTCAGGCATGCCGTACGCCGAGTTGTCCGTAACCGACACGGGTGCAGGCATCTCCCAGGACATCCTGCCCCACATCTTCGACCCGTTCTTTTCGACCAAGCCCCGGGGGAAGGGCACGGGGCTGGGATTGTCGATCGTCCACGGCATCGTCCACGATCACGGCGGCAGAATCGATGTTCATTCAACGGTCGGCACGGGTACCACGTTCACCATTCTCCTGCCCTGCCAGGAGGCGGGCGTCGACGACGAGGCGGAGGGTCCGGGTCGCGAGGTTCCCCGTGGCCATGGGGAATCGGTCCTGGTGGCCGTGAGGGATCCGCTTCTGCGCGGCCTGGCGGCTACCTATCTCGAGTCGGCGGGGTATCGGACACGGCAGGCCGAGAACATGGCCGCGGTCGAGGAACGGCTGGGAGCTGCGTCCGGCGGCGTTCAACTGGTGATCCTGGACGCGTCGCTTGCCGGCGAGGGGGGATTCGGTTGCCTGGCCGGGGTGCGGAAGATGAGCCCATCCCTTCCGATCGTTCTGCTGGCTGAGACTACCGGCTTGCCTTCGGGCCGGCTCGATGCCCATACCTTGGCGATCTCCGGCCCCTATGACATGCCCCAACTGGCCGAGCTTGTTCACCAATCGCTCGCTTTCGCCAAGAGTGGGCAAGCGGTCTCCTGACACGTCGGATCGCGTTTCCGGGGACCGGGGACCGGTGGAACCGGTCATTCGTGGCGCAGGGCCTCGATGGGATGCAGGATGGCGGCCTTGAAGGCCGGCACGATGCCGAACAGCACGCCCACTCCCGCGGAGAAGCCGAAGCCCAGCCCGACCGCCCACCACGGGATGATCACGCTGATCATCTGCGGGTGCAGCGACGCCAGGTAGCAGGCCCCGTAGCCGATGGCCAGGCCGATTCCCCCGCCCAGGGAACTGAGCAGCACAGCCTCGGTCATGAACTGAGCGAGGATGTCCCGCCGGCGGGCGCCGACTGCCTTGCGCAGGCCGATTTCCCGGGTCCGCTCGGTCACCGACACCAGCATGACGTTCATAATCCCGATGCCTCCAACCAGAAGTGAGATGCCCACGACGCCGGCCAAGGCGCTGGTGGCAATCAAGCTGATCTTGTTGAACTCCTTGAGGATCTCGTCCTGCGTCTCGATCCCGAAATCGTTCGGCTGGTCCGGGGCGAGTTCATGCCGGTGGCGGAGGGTGCTGGTGATCTGGGCTTTCGCCTCGGGCACGAGTTCCGGGGCCTGGGCGCGGACCATGAAGGCCAACAGCCGCCGGGCGGTGGGAAACAGCTTCAATCCGGTGGTGAAGGGCACCAGGACGAGATTGTCCTGGCTCTCGCCGAAGAACGAGCCTTTCGACTTCAGGATGCCGACGACCTGGAAACGCTGACCCGCGACCTGGACGTAACGGCCCATGAGGTCCGTGTCCATCTGCAGCTTGCGGAGCACTTCGCGTCCGACCACGCACACCTGCCGGCGTGATTCGATGTCCACCGGCCCGAAGCATCGCCCCACCTCGACGTCAAAGCCGCGGATCAGGTTGAACTTATCGGTGGTGGCGACGAGCGACGTCTCCAGTTTGACATCCCGGTAGATGAGCGTGGTTCGGCGCTCGATCAGCGGGGCGAGGGTGGCGATCGCCGGACAGCGGCGTTCCACGGCCTCCAGATCCTCAGGGGTCATTTCGATGCGGCCCAAGGCTTGCCCGGCGTCACCCGGAGGGCGCTGGGGCCAGACCCACATCGCGTTCGTGCCCAGCCCCTGCAGGAAATTGGTCACGTAGGATGAGAAACCCTGGATGACCGCGACTACGGTAATGACCGAGCTGACCGCGATGATGATGCCGAGCACCGTCAGCACGGATCGCATCTTGTTCATCCAGAGCTGTTCAAGCCCTGTCGCGATGTTGGCCAGCAGCTTCATTCAGGGTATCCGATTCCACGTACCCGTCCCTCAGCCGGATGACCCGCTGACACCGGGCGGCCACCTCGGCTTCGTGGGTCACGACGATGATGGTCTGCCCGGCGGCGTGCAGCGAGTCGAAGAGGGCCATGATTTCGTTGCCGGTGGCGGTGTCGAGGTTTCCCGTCGGCTCGTCCGCCAGGAGGATGGCCGGGTGCCGCACCAGGGCCCGGGCGATGGCCACGCGTTGCCGCTGCCCGCCCGAAAGCTCGTTGGGACGATGGGCCATCCGGTCGGCCAGGCCCACCCGCCGGAGGGCGTCGGTCGCCAGCTGCCGCCGATGCCGAGATCCGCCGTAGACGAGGGGCAGCTGGACATTCTTGAGCGCGGTGGCCCGGGGCAGCAGTTCGAAGGTCTGGAAAACGAAGCCGATCTGTTCTCCGCGAATCCGGGCCAGGGCTGACTGCGACACGCGGCTGACATCGTGCCCGTTGAGCCGGTAGACGCCGCCTCCGGGAATGTCCAGGCAGCCCAAGATGTTCATCAGCGTGCTCTTGCCCGAGCCGCTCGGTCCCATGACGGCGACGTACTCGTTGCGGCAAATGGTCAGGCTGATGCCTGTCAGAGCGTGGATCTCCTCGACCCCGACGCGGTAGGTCTTGGTCAGGTTCTCGAGTTCGATCATCGGCGGTTCGGGCGCGGCTTCTCCGCTTGCCGGATCACTGACCGATTTGGTGGTTGGCTCGGCCACTTGCGTTGGGCTCATCCTGGCGCGCGGGTACGTTCCCGCACCTGCTCACTCATGCCTTCACGACCCGGCCGGGCGGGTCGCCGTCGCCCCCGTCGCCTCTACCGCCTGCCCGTGCTTCAGCACATCCAGAACGCGATACGGGCCCATGATGACCTGGTCGTCGCTCCCCAGACCCGAGGTGATCTCGACGTGACTCTCGTCACTGATGTCCGTCTGAACCAGACGAGCCTGGGCCTTGCCGTCCTTGATCACGAAGACCACCTTAAGGTACTCGGCCTCCGGCTCGCGACTTCGCCGAGTCCGGCCCGGTGCGGCCGGCGCGGTCGCGGGGCTCGCCGCCGATGACGTGGTCGAGGCTTCGGTCGCCCCCTCGTTCACCGCCTCGGCGGGCAGATCCTTACGCTTGCGGTGCCGAATGGCTTGGATCGGCACCGCCAGGGCATTCTCGTGCCGACGCACCTCGATCTCGACGCTGGCCGTCATCCCCGACCGGACACGCGGATCGGCCGACTCGACCAGGATCCGTGTCTCGAAGGTGGTGACCTCGACCTGTTTGACGCCCTTGGGCGTCACCCGCTGAACGACGCCGGGGATGGCCGTGCGATCGTCGGTGGTCAGGTAGATCCAGGCTCGCTGGCCCGGCCTGACCCGAACCACGTCCGACTCGTCGATCTGCGTCTTGACCTCCATGCGGGCCATGTCGCTGATGACCATGAACACGGCGCCGGGCAGATTCATCGTACCCGGGATGAGCACTTCGCCTTCCTCCGCCAGGATTTGGGCCACGACCCCGTCGATCGGCGAGATGATGGACGTGCGCCTGAGGTCCTCCTGGGCCGCGTCGAGGGCCCCTTGGGCCTCGATGCTCTCCTGCTGGGCCATGTCGCGGGCTGCCTGGAGGCGGCTCAGAATCGTCGCCACGTTCTCCCGCTCGTCGATGCTGGCCGCATCGCTCGCGATCAGGTTTTTGTAGCGTTTGTCATCACGCTCCGCCTTTTCCAGGTCCGCGCTGACCTGGCGGATGGCCGCCTTGAGCCGCTGCACCCGGGCCTCGGCGGAGCGGACGCGGGCCTCGTAGTCCGCGGCATCCAGCTGTGCGAGCAGGGCTCCCTTCTTGACCGCGTCACCCTCCTTGACCGGAAGCTTCAGGACCCGCCCGACCACCTGCGAGCTGATCTCGACCTCGACAACGGGTTGGATCGTGCCTGGTGCCGTGACAACGTGAGTGATAGGCCGACGAGTGGGTTTCTGAGCCTCGACCTGCAGCGCCGCCGGCGGCGCGAAACTCCAGTTCAGTTTCCGCGGCGAACCTCGAAGCCGATGGTTCGCATAGACCAGCGCGATCACGATCAGAACCGCGGCGACAAGCAGGATCATCTTCTTCATGGCGGCGATCTCAAATCGTGACTTCGCCCCCCAGCGAATCCACCAGCCACACGGTTCCGGTTCGCAGACCGGCCGCGCCCGCCCACAACAGGATAGACAGAAACACCGCTCCTCGGGTGGAGAGCTGGCCGGATCGACTGATCCCGATGGCGGCCAGGGCGTAGAACCAGAGGCTGAACGGATCCACCGCCTGCAAGCCGGCGTAAAGCCAGGCCGAAGCTTCCGGACGTCCGCGCAACAGCACCGCCAGCGATGTCTCCACCTCGACCGAGTGGAGGCTGATCATCAGCGGCACGACGACCGCCTGCCGCAGGACTTCGACATAGGCGGCAAAGGTCAGGATCGAAACCAGGCCGTGGTAGGCGGGTTTCCGGCCGGACATGGCCACGGCCACGAACGCCACTGCGGCTCCGAGAAAGATCCGACCGAGCGTTTCGATGGGTCCCTGGAGAACGGACGCCCCGCTGGCCAGGACCTTCCAGAACACCGCGGCTTCCCGTGCGGTGCGGAGCCGATCATCCAATTCATCCCGCTTGACCTCGCCGACGGAAGTGCGCTCAATCAGCGCGAGGCTCTTTTCAGTGGAAATATCCACTGACCGCCCGATTAGCCCGGAGAAGACGACCGCGTATCCCGCCGCCGCCAGAAGCACGACCAGCAACGCCAGCGGTCCGCCGTAGGACGTAGCCAGGTCGAATTGCTGATAGAAGTGAACAGGGGCCGTGTAGAGGCTCGGGATGTCGCGGATTCCGGACGACAAGTCATCCTCCGTGGAGCAGAATACCGGATCGGCAGTTGCCAAGGAAGAGGATGGCACTCGGCGTTCGGTGATCAAGTCAACGTAGCTCGTGCGGTGATGGACCGGTCGCAGCCGTGCGGTTCACTCTCCTATAGAGCGAGGTCCGGTTCTCGGGATCGAGCGAATCCGTCGTTCATCTCGCGGCGCGGGCTCGGCTCCGCTGGGCAGATGACCATGCGTATCCCGGCGGCAAACCGTACGCCGGCTACACCGGTGCGGCGGCTCGTCGGCGGTGGTCTACGGCGAAGGGTGGGCATCTCTCTCGGAGACGTGAGGCCATCTCCGAAAGCAGTTGATGGGAGGTTGCAGGATGCCCGAGCCTCGCGCCGACCGCGACGTCAAGGACGGTTCGTGAGGCTCGCGGCGGGCCCCGGCCAGGACACGTGTCTCCAAGGCCGGCCTGGTCGGCGGACCACGACCGGCGGCCCCCTCCACCCAAGGGCATCGGCCGGTCGACGGAAATCCGTCTATGGCGCCCTGGTGAGAGCCCGCTGGAATGAGCTACTTTCTGCGGTGGTCTAGTCCGGCCAGCAGAGGGGCTGCTGGGGATGAGCGCCATGTCCTCGTCATCTGGTTGGCCGAGACGCAGCAGGGCGGGGGAAATGCGGGACATCGGTCGGCGGATGGTTCCCGGCAAGGTGCAGAGGACCTGGAGCTCTCGGCATGGGCGTACGTCCTCGCTATGTGTTACAAGCCTTGTTGAAACCGTCAATTATGCGCCGCCGCTACTCAAGAAGGACCTCCTTTCCGGCCGATGCATCCCCTACGGTTGACACCCGCCGCTGAGCGTGTCTAATGAACGCCGGAGCAGTGAACGTCATGAAATACAAGACCGCCTCGGGCATCGTATCGGGCCGGAGCTGGCTGCTGGGGTCCTGCGTCACGGCCATGCTGGGCTGTATCCCGTACGGCTACACTCCGACCAACGTGTGGCTGAACAACGTGGCCTCGCTGGGCGGTTTCTCGCCGGGGGCCCGGGGCACGGTGAATGTCGGATTCATCAATAACACGCCGTTCTTCGCGGTCTTTACCTACGGCATCTACGATCCACTGAACCACGCCCGCACGCCGGAATACGATCAGTACTTTGCGGACGCCGACCACACGACGCAACGGCTGGAGCGCAACAGCACCAGCACGCTGGTGACCTTCGAGACCGCCCGTGTGCTCAGTCTCGGCGGCTACGACATGCTGAACAGGCTCAGTGAACTCGGGGCGAGCCCGGATGAGGATCTGGGGACCGGGATCACTTTCACCGACAAGCTCACCACGGACTCGACCGCCCAGAAGGTGGTCCTCAACAACTTCGGTAACCAGACACTGGAGCTGGGTACGCACTTCACCAGTGGCTCGACCGTGGTTTACACCTTCGAGGTGGACAACACGGTTACCGGTGGAATCCGGGTCGATTATCAAGTCATCTTGCCGGCCGATTGATGCCGCGGTAAACCGATCCGCGTCCCTGAGTTGGAGAGGTGTACGGCCCTGCGCATGGCGAGGTTGCGGGGAAGACCTCGGTGAGGTCATCCCACAGTGGCTGGAAGGAGGCCTGTCGTGTCATCATTCGAGGTTGTGAATCGGCGTACGGTTCTGAAACAGATGGCCCGCGCCGCCGCCGCCGGGACTCTCGTGTCCGGCTCGGTCCATGCGGCTGAGCCGACGGCCGCGCCCGCGCGTCCAGCACAGCAGGAGTTGGGCTCCTATCTCTATGCCCGAAAGATCTGGGTCCGCTTGGGCGATCGGGTCTTCACCTGCTATCGGGCGGACACCGCCCAGAAGTACCCCTATTTCTATCCCGTGATCGGCCCCGCTTCCGGGCTGCCGCTGACCGATGAGACGTGCGAGCCGTGGCCGCACCATCGTTCGCTCTACCTGGGTTGCGACCGGGTCAATGGCGGCAACTACTGGCAAGATGGGCTTGAGCGGGGCCAGATTATCTCGCGCGGACCGAAGCTCGAGCAGACCAAGGGCGCGCGGATCGTGATTGTCGACTTTTGCGACTGGCGGCAGCCGGACAAGGATCCGATCCTGGACGACGCCCGCAGGTTCACTGTTGTGGCGCCCGGCCCGGACGTCCGTCTGATCGACGCGGACGTCACGCTCACCGCTCGGACCGAGGTGCGCATCGCCAACACGAACCACTCTTTCTTCTCGGTTCGGGCCGCCCGTGACATGGCTCCGATCGGCGGCGGCAAGCTGATCGACGCTCATGGCCGGGTGGGGGAGAAGGCCACCTTCGGTCAAGCCGCCCCGTGGTGCGGATTCGAGGCCACGCGTCTGGGCGTGCCGGAGTCCATCGTGCTCATGCATCATCCGGACAATCCCTTGCCGGACGCCAGGTGGTTCACCCGCGACTATGGCTTCATGTCCCCGACACCGTTTCAGTGGGTGGGCGAGAAGGGCTGGACGCTTCCGGCGGGCAAGGCGATCCGGATCCGCTACCGGGTGGCGGTCCTGAAGGGGCTCATCGACCGCTCGCGGGTGAATCAGATCTATCAGGAGTTTGCGGCGGCAGCAGGCTAGGGCGGCTTGGCGGACCGGGTGGCTTCGGCCTCAACTCTGTTGTTCAGGCGAATGCCCGCCGGGTGACATCGATGGCGGCAGGCCAATCACGTAGAGCCGACGTTCCATCAGCAGTTCGTCGTTACCCAGGATTTGCAGGCGGTACTCGCCCGGCGTGGGGAAGGTGATATTGACCAGGGCGAAGTTGATTTCGGCGACCATGCGGGGATCGGAGAACTCGATCACGCCTTCCCGGGAGAAGAGTGGCGGCTGACTCTCGTCCGGTCCGACCAGGGTGAGGCGAATGCGGGTCTTGCCGTGCCCGTTGCTCATCGCGATGTGTACGGCCAGTTGACGGTGGATAGCCGGGAACTGCCGGGCGTTGATGGTCGAGAAGGTTCCCAGGATAGTGCTCTTCTTGGTGGCAGGGTCCTGGTGGATCGCGTCGCAGATGATCATCGCCAGCACCATGGGGGCCGGCGTTCCGTATTTCTCGGTGGACATCACAGACTCCTTCCTGAGCCTGCCATGGTAGCGGGTGCGGCCCTCCCTGTCATCCCGGCTCAATCGAGGCGGAGGAACTCGCGCAGGTGCTGATCGTAGACTCTGCCGTGCTGGGGATTGGCGAAATCCAGCCGAAGTTCGTTGATGACCTTGGTGCCCATGAAGAGCCACTCCCGCCAGCAGTCGGGGCAGATCGAAGCCAGGACTCTCTCGCCCAACTCGCCCTTGAACGGCCGCTCGGCCATCGGGGCCTTGGCGGCGCCGCAACGCCGGCAGGTGATCTGGCCCTCGCCGGTCTTGATGGCCGGTCCGGGCTTGGCTCTCACGGGATCATCCACCTCGGGAGGCTCCTCGCCGAACATGCGCATCAGGGCGGCAAGCCCGTCGCGCGGCCGGATGTCGCCCCGACTGTGGGCGATATCGAACCCGAGCCGGGCGGTACCCAGGGCCTTGCTCCGCTCGCCGGCCGCGTTCTGGGCCAGGGCCAGTAAGTGATAGGCCTTCGAGTTCTGGTCGTTCAGCTCGATGACTCGCTCGAAGCAGGTGGCCGCCTCCTTGTACTGCTTGGCTTCCAGAAGGGCCTGCCCCAGGCTGAAATGCCCCAACTCGTTGGCCGGGTCGGCCTCGGTCATCTTGCGGAACTGGGCAATGCGTGCATCGTCCATGAGGTCTCCTTTCTCGTTGCCGATTGGGGTCTGCCCGCGCGATCCATCAGCGGGCGATCGACCCTGTCCGTGACTCGTCCGTGCCGCTCGGGCGGCGGATCGAGGGCCCGCTCGTCCGAGCGGATTCAGAGCGTCCAGCCTTCGCGGTACTTGGGCGTCAGCAGCCTCGTGGCTTCGTCGTTGTTGGTGAAGTGCATGGCGGGGCCATCCCATTTGAGTTCCTGGCCTGGGAAATGCAGCCCGATCACGCCCAGCAAGCCGAGCTCGGTGAGCGGCCCCCCGTAAGACCAGTCGGAGCCGGCTCGGATACCTTTGCGAATCGCATCCAGCCAGTCCCGGTGGTGGCCCTTGACGCGTGGCAGTTTCTGCGATGGCTGCTTGTAGGCTTTCATCTTCTCCTGCGGGTAGATCTGCAGGCCGCCGGCGCCGTGCGAGCCGTAGGTGATTCCGCCCTTGTCACCCAAGACTACCGCGCCGGTGCCTGGGGGGTTGGCGCCCTTGTCCATGCCTTCGGGACGGGGGATGCGCTCCGAACCGCCGTGCCAGTAGAGCGTGATCGGACCGTGTTTGTCGCTGGCCGCGAAGTCATAGCGGACCACGATTCCCTTGGGGAAGGTCAGGGCGTGCTTTTCCACATCGTAGTCCACCGCCTTCTCGACTTTGATGGTGCGGGGCCCCCCCAGGCCCAGGGCCCAGAACACCGGATCGAGGACGTGGCAGACCCAATCGCCCAGCACGCCGGTGCCGAAGGGCGACCAGCCCCGCCACTCGAAAGGCAGATAGGCGGGGTGGTAGGGCCGTTCGGCGGCCGGACCCAGCCACAGATCCCAGTCCAGCTCGGCCGGGATTTCGTGTTTTTTCTTGAGGCTGTCGAGCTGGCCGATCTTGGAGTAGGCCGCCGGGAACGCGTCGCATGCGGCGTGGATGGTGTGTACCTTGCCGATGGCACCATCCCAGATCCACTCGCAGAACTGACGGATGGTATCGAACGAGTGGCCCTGGTTGCCGAGCTGCGTGACGACCTTGTGCTCCTGGGCGGCTTTCATGAGCTGGCGGACTTCCCATACCGAGTGGGCCAGGGGCTTCTCGCAGTACACGTGCTTGCCGCGCTTCACCGCGGCCATGGCGGCCACCGCGTGGGTATGATCGGGAGTGGCGACCAGGACTGCGTCGATTTCCTTGTCCAGCTCGGCGAGCATTTTGCGGAAATCGCGATACTGCTTGGCCTTGGGGTACTTCTTGAACGTGTCCTTGCAGGTCCGCAGGTCGGCGTCGCAGAGGGCGACGATGTTCTCGCCGGACAGGTTGTCGAGGTCCCACACGGCCTGTCCGCCCGCTCCGATGGCGGCGATGTTCAGCTTCTCGCTGGGTGCCGTCTGATCGCTGCCCGCGAGCACATGGCGGGGAACGATGCTGATCCCCGCCAGAGCCGCCGCTGTGCCGCCCACCAATTCGCGCCGTGTGAGGCCGGTTCTTCTGTTTCGCATGCTCCGGGTCTCCAGGTTTGTCAATCACTCCACTCGTCAGGGCCGCCTTCTCGGGTTGGGGCCTGACACGAACCCACGAAGGAAGAGCAAGTCAGTATCATCGACGTCACGGTCGAAATCCAGCCCGGCCGCTGTTGCTGCCCGCACGGCCGGGCTGCGGACGGCCCCAGCCCGCCGTGGCCTCCCCCGCCACACGACAACGTGCACAACGTCACCCGCTCGTGTTGTTCATCTCCCTTGATCGAAACCTCTACAAACCAGTATAAAGGCAGATGTCTCACTTGGGGAAGGTGATCGGCAGGGTGGGCAGGTCGTGAGCCCGGCAGTGCTTGGCCAGCAGGGCGATGTAGCTGGACGGGATGTGAGTCCGCTGGGCGAGGCCGAGGTCGGCCTGAACGCGGCGGATGGCCGGCTCGCCGGGCCCTTCGATCTCGACGTAGCAGCCCAGGTAAGGGACTTCGTCGAGCTCGATGTGACAGTCGCCGAGGTGCCAGCTTTCGCGGCGCTTCTCGAAGCGGACGACCTCGACGAAGCCCAGGGCGGTCAGAATGGCCGCCGTTGCCTGGGGATCCTCCAGCTTGGTCTCGATCTCCTCGCGGCTCTTGAGGTCGCTCGGCCGCAACGGACCCTTGTAGGTCAGGGTGCCCAGCGTTCGCCCGTCGGCGGTTACGCTGCTTCGCACTCGCAGCCCGCGCCCGCCGGCCAGGAGCGTGCGGTCGGGGCTGTCAAAGATCCGATTGGTCTCGGTGACCTGACCTTGGCACAAGGCTCCAAGGGCCCGCAGCCGCTCGCGCACCGCGGCGTGGTCATCGACCTTCAGCTTGGCTTCGACTTCGAGGGGCATCGGGAGTAGCAGTCTGCGATCAGCAGTCAGCTTTGGGGAGACGAACAGAAAAGCCAAGGCTGAATGCTACAGGGCTGACCTGAGGACACTCGATCGAGAGTGCCCATTCTCCATGCTCAGCTTCTCGTCGCGGCCCCGCGACGGGAGACATCAGTTCGCCACAATGTTCACCAACCGGCCGGGGATACAGATCACCTTGCGGACGGTTTTGCCGGTCAGTTCGCCGGCGATCTTGCTGTCGGCCAGGGCGGCTCGCTTCATTCGCTCCTCGTCGGCCGTCGGTGGCAGCATGATCCGCGAGCGGACCTTGCCGCAGATCTGGACGACGATTTCGACCTCGGTATCGACGCACAAAGCCTCGTCGAACGTCGGCCACGATTCAAACCCCAGCGACCGCTGCCACTTGTCGCCCTTGAGCGTCTGCCACAGCTCCTCGCACATGTGGGGGGCGATCGGCGAGAGCAGCTTGACCAGCGGCTCGGCCGCCTCGCGCGGGAGGCGATCGCCCTTCAAGGCGTTGTTCAGCTCGATCAACGCGGCGATCGCGGTGTTGAAACGCAGGCCTTCCAGGTCGGCGGTGACCTTCTTGATGGTCTTGTGCAGCAGGCGGCGGATGGCGTCCTCCGCCGGAGCGTCGTCGACCTTGAGCTTGCCGTCCTCGGCCACGAACCGTCGCCAGAGCGAGTGCAGGAACCGGCTCATGCCGATGATGTCCCGCGTGCTCCAGGGTTTGCTGGCCTCGAGCGGCCCCATGTACATCTCGTAGGTTCGCAAGGTGTCGGTGCCGTACTCGTGGCAGATGTCGTCGGGCGCGACCGCGTTCTTGAGGCTCTTGCCCATCTTGCCGAGATTGCGGGTAAGGGGTTCGCCCGTGGATTTGCGGATGTACTTGACCTCCTTGCCTTCGACCTTCTCTTCGGCGTCGTTGATGTCAACGTAGATTCCCCGCTGGTCCTGGAAGGCGTGGGCCTGGATGTACCCCTGGTTGAACAGCCGGCCGAACGGTTCCGGCGAGCTGACATGGCCGAGGTCGAACAGGACCTTGTGCCAGAACCGCGAATAGAGCAAGTGGAGCACGGCGTGCTCGGCCCCGCCGACGTAGAGATCGATGCCGCCGCCGGCGGGCGCGCCCGGTCGGCTGGCCGGTGCCATCCAGTAGTTCTCCACGACCGGGTCGACCATGGCCCGGTTGTTGTGGTTGTCCTGATAACGCAGGTAGTACCAGCAGGAACCCGCCCATTGAGGCATGGTATTGAGCTCGCGGCGGAACGTGCGTTCGACGAGGCCGGGCGGCGGTGTCTGGCCGGCTTTGAGCGTCTTGACCGCCCCTTCCGGGGTGACGTACCCACGGACGTTGACCCAGTCGACGGCCCGGCCCAGCGGCGGGACGGGCAGAGCGTCGGGATCGTCGGAAACCTGCGGGCGGTAGTCCTCGATGGCCGGCAGCTCGACCGGCAGCTCGCTCTCGTCGAGCGGGAAGACTTCGCCGGTTTTGACGTCGTGGACGATGGGGAACGGCTCGCCCCAGTAGCGCTGGCGGCTGAACAGCCAGTCGCGGAGCTTGTAGTTGACCGCGCCTTGGCCGAGCTCGTCGGCCTCCAGCCACTCGACGATTCTTTGCTTGAATTGGGGGGTGCTCAGCCCGTCGAACGGACCGGAGTTGACCGCCACGCCGTCGCCGGTGAAGCCGCGCCAGTCCTCGCCGGCCGGCGGCTGCACCACCCGGACGATGGGCAGGTCGAACTTGGTCGCGAACTCGAAGTCGCGGGTATCGTGGGCGGGAACGGCCATGATGGCTCCGGTTCCGTAGCCCATCAGGACATAATCCGCGATCCAGATCGGGATCCTGTTGCCGTTGACCGGGTTGACCGCGTATCCGCCGGTGAAGACGCCGGTTTTCTCCTTGGTGTCCGCGGTACGGTCGAGGTCGGTCTTGTGGCGGGCTTCCTGAACGTACTGCTGGACGGCCGCCCGCTGAGCGTCGGAGGTGACCAGATTGACCAGCTCGTGTTCAGGGGCCAGAACCATGTAGGTGGCCCCGAAGAGAGTGTCCGGCCGAGTGGTGTAGACCCGAATGACCTCTTCGTGGTCGGCGATCTGGAAGTCAACCTCGGCGCCTTCGCTGCGCCCGATCCAGTTCTGCTGCATGAGCTTGATCGGCTCCGGCCAGTCGACCAGGTCAAGGTCGTTCTCCAGCCGGTCGGCGTAGGCGGTGATTCGCAGCATCCACTGGCGCAGCGGACGGCGGAAGACCGGGTGGTTGCCGCGTTCGCTGCGTCCGTCGTTGGTCACCTCCTCGTTGGCCAGTACGGTGCCCAGTGCCGGGCACCAGTTGACCGGGACCTCGTCGAGGTAGGCCAGCCGGTACTCGTCGAGGACGGCCTGCCGCTCCTGGGGGGTCAGTTCGCCCCACGAGCGCATGCCCGGTTCGGCACCGAGGACGGATTCGGCCCCCCGTCCGCTGGGTTCGCAGACCTGGCCGTCATAGCGGACCCGCAAGAGGTCCTGCTCCAGCTTATGGATCAGCTCGGCGATCGGGCGGGCCGCGTCGACCGCCGGGTCGTACCAGCTGTTGTAGAGCTGGAGGAAGATCCATTGGGTCCACTTGTAGTAGGTCACGTCGGTAGTTGCGATTTCGCGTTCCCAGTCGTAGCCAAGCCCGAGCCGCTGCATCTGTGACCGCATGTTGGCGATGTTCCGTTCGGTGGTCTGGCGGGGCGGTACGCCGTGCTCGACGGCGTATTGCTCGGCGGGCAGGCCGAAGGCGTCGTAGCCCATGGGATGGAGCACGTTGTAGCCGCGCATCCGCAGGAACCGGGCGTAGATGTCGGTGGCGATGTAGCCCAAAGGATGCCCGACGTGCAGGCCGACGCCGCTGGGATACGGGAACATGTCCAGCACATAGAACTTGGGCTTGGCGGCGTCAAAACCCGGATCGGTCGGGCCGACGGTCCGGAAAGTCTTGTTCTCGAGCCAATATCGCTGCCATTTGGCCTCAATAGCGGCAAAATCGTAACTGCCTGTCGCGCTCATCGGACCCCTCTTTCTTGAGAGTGTCGAGCCAACGGTTGAAATCGCCGGTCTATCGCCGGCCGGGTTGTGGCCCATGATAACGAGCCGCGTGAGTTGGGGCAAAAACGGACCCCGATCCAGGACCTGCGGGTCCGGTGTGCCCGCCAACGGCGGCTCGCGTGCCCCGGTGGTGCGGGTGCGGGCCACGCGATCCTGGATACAATGGTGGTCATGTCCGACACCAACGCGGTCAAGTGGCTTCGTGCCCAGGGCATCCCGTTCGAGGTGCTCGAGTACACATTCACTGAGGTGGGCGCGGATCTGGCCGCCGAGGCGGTGGGGCGGCCGCTGGAAATGGTCTGCAAGACGCTGATCGTACAGGCCGCCAACCGGCACTTCTGGGTCGCCATCGTGCCGGGCGACCAGCGGTTTGACACCCGGCTAATGGCGGCGGCCATCGGCGAGAAGGAGGCCCGGCTGGCCGATCACGACGAGGCCGAGAAGATCACCGGCTATCAGGTCGGGGGCATCTCCCCGTTCGCGATGCGCCGCAAGCTGCCGGTGGTCATTGAGGAAACCCTGCTGGCCCTGGACCGAATGATCGTCAACGGCGGGCGGCGCGGCGTGATGGTCGAAATGGCTACCGAGGATGTGGTGCGGCTTCTCGAAGCGTCACCTGCCGGGATCTGCAGCGGGTGACGGAAAGACAGGCGGCGTGATCGCCTCGCCCGCCTGGCACGTCGTGGCCCTGGAGATGGGCCACCTGGACGTGCTCGACGCCTCGAGGCCCGGCTGCGGGCTGATCTGCTCGGTCTGCGTCGAGGGGCCGGATCCGGCGGCATCGCGAAAGCTGGTCGCCGGGCTGCTGACCGCGTTCTTCCGAGCCGGCCTGCAGGGCGATGTCACGGCGTACGAATACCTGAGCGACACCCTCGCCGCTCCAGCACCGATCACGGTTGAGTCTCGATAGCACGACTTCATCGCTCGGGGATTGACCCTCTTCATACCTCCTCGGTCATGACGGTCCGGGACCATTTGGCGCCGACTGGATAAGGCGGTAAGATCCACTAACGTCTTCGATCGAGAATTGCGCGAGGGAGCCTGGGCATGAAGGGTGCGGTGTCGAAACGTCCTTGGATGCTGTTGTGCGTTCTCGCTCTGGGCCCCGCGACGCTGGCCGAGGAGGGCAAGGACGATCCGCGTGCCGTCGTTTTGGCCAGGGAAGTCCACGACAAGGGCCGGATTGTTTACGGGGCACGGAGTCCGCAGGGCGACTGGGACCTGTTCGTCATGCGGCCGGACGGCTCCGAGGTGCGCAACCTGACCAATACCCCGGAGTTCAACGAGGCTGCCCCGCGATTCAGCCCGGACGGAAAGAAGCTGCTCTACCGCCGCCTGCCCAAGAAGACCACCATCGACCACGACAACTGGGGTTTCCAGGGCGGGCTGGTGATCGCGGAGGCCGACGGCTCCAAGCCGGAGGTGATCGGCGCGGACGGGGATTTCCCTTGGGCCTCGTGGTCGCCGGATGGCAAGCAGGTGGCCTGTCTGACCCTCAAGGGCATCCAGATCGTCGACATCGCCACACACAAGGTCGTGCGTCAGATGCCGCGCAAGGGCGTTTACCAGCAGATCTTCTGGTCGCCGGACGGCAAATGGTTCTGCGGCGTGGCCAACCATCAGAGCGAGCAGTGGACCGTGGTGCGGATGAACATCGAAAAGGGGGACGTCAACCCGGTCAACAAGTTCCAGAACTGCACGCCCGACTGGTTCCCGGATTCGAAGCGGATCATCTTCTCGCACCGGCCGGGCAATCAGGGCGGCTACGGGTGGACGCAGCTGTGGATGGCAGACGGTGACGGCAGTAACCGCGGCCTGGTCTTCGGCGAGGACGGGCGGCACATTTACGGCGGGGCGGTCTCGCCGGACAGCACGTACGTGCTGTTCACGCTCGGGGCCGAGGACGGCTCGGGGCCGGAGAAAAACGGCGCCCCGATCGGTCTCATGCGCCTGGCCGATGCTCCCACGATCCGCGGCGAGAGCAAAGCCCTTCGCAAGATCCATCCGAACACCAAGGACGGCCCGGTGCTGATCCTGCCGATCGGCTGGGAGCCGTATTGGGTCAACGCGGACGCGGGGGCGACCAAGTGAATCACCATCCGGTACAACCTCAGATCACCCGGCGGGCGGCATACCTGGTGATGGGCCTGGTCGCGCTGGCCTGCTGTGCCTCATGCGGGCAGAAAACGGACAAGGGGGGCGATCCCAATGTCACCACCAGGGGCAGCCTCGAGGTCAGCGCACAACTGGTCGAGATCCGCGGTGAGTTCCCGCCCAACAACCTCTACGACTACGTCTACGTGCTGAAGTACAAGATCCTCGAGACCCATCGCGGCAAGGCCGAGGGTGAGACCCTCCTGGTCGCCCAGTACAATCCGCTCAAGCCGCGGTCTGAAGCGGCCGACCCGAAGGCCAAGGACATCGGCGGCACGCTCAAGCGATTCAAGGCCGGCGAAGTACACCGCCTGGCCCTCGAAGTGCCGCTGGACGACTACTACATGGGGCCGATGATCAACAAGTACCACGAAGAGTCAACCGGGCCGATCTACTGGGCGGTGTGGACCAATCGGGTGGTCAGGTAGGATGCGATGGTCTTCACCTCGCATGTGTTCATCTTCTACTTCCTGCCCCTCGTCCTGCTGATCTACTACGCGTTGCCGTTCCAGCGAAATCTGCTCCTGCTCGCGGCCAGCTACGTATTCTATGGGTGGTGGGACCCGCGGTTCGTGCTGCTCATGCTCTTCGCGACGGTGGTCAACTACATCTGCGGGCGGGCGATCGCGGCCGCGGGTCCGGATCGGCCCAAGGCCACCGTCGCCCTGGTGATCTCCGTGGCCGCGAGTCTCGGCCTGCTGGGCTTCTTCAAGTACTTCACCTTCGCCGAGGAGAACCTGAACCGGCTGCTGACGACGTTCGGAGCCGGCTCGATACCCGTCTGGCGGATCGCCCTCCCGATCGGCATCTCCTTCTACATCTTCCACAACATCAGCTACACGGTGGACGTCTACCGGGGCGTGGCCCCCCCGGTCCGGTCGTTCCGCGACTTCGCCTGCTTCATCGCCTTGTTCCCGCAGCTCGTGGCCGGTCCGATCCTGCGCTACAACGTCATCGCCGGCCAGCTCGTGCAGCGCGCCCATACGCTCGACAAGTTCTCGGCCGGCACCGCCCTGTTCATCCTCGGATTCGCCAAGAAGGTCCTGCTGGCCAACGCCATCGCCCCGATGGCCGACGCCGCCTTCGCCGCCGAATCGCCCGGGGTGGTCGATGCCTGGCTCGGCGTCATCGCCTACGCGATGCAGATCTACTTCGACTTCTCCGGCTACTCGGACATGGCCATCGGCTTGGGCCGGATGATCGGCTTCGAGTTCCCCCGCAACTTCGATGCACCCTATCGCTCGGAGAGCATCACCGAGTTCTGGCGCCGCTGGCATATCTCGCTCTCGACCTTCCTGCGCGACTACCTCTACATCCCCCTGGGCGGCAATCGGGTGAGTGCCCGGCGCAACTACTTCAACCTGACGGTGGTTATGCTCCTGGGCGGGCTGTGGCACGGGGCGAACTGGACGTTCGTTGCCTGGGGCGCGTTCCACGGCGGATTCCTGGCCTTCGAACGCATGCTCGGCAAGAAGAGCGCCTACGCGGCCTTCCCGCGGCCGCTGCGCGTCGGCCTGACCTTCGTGCTGGTGCTCATCTCCTGGGTGCTGTTCCGGTCCGACACGCTCGCCGATGCCCTACGGTACCTGGGGGCCATGTTCGGGACCGGCGGCTTCGCCGGGCGATCGATCCTGCTGGCCGGCGAGCTGTACAACCCCGGCCGGCTCCTGGAAATCGCCCTGTGTGCCGCTCTCGCCTTCGGGCCGATCCAGGCGATGGACTGGGTGAACAAGCTGACCTGGCTTCGGGCGGCCGGCTTGATCGCGTTGTTCGCCGTGGGCCTGGCCACCATGTTCAGCCAGGCGTTCAACCCCTTCTTGTACTTCCAGTTCTAGGAGCGCAGGCGACGTGACATCCGGACGCGGACAACACTACCTGATGGTGCTCGGGTTCCTGGCCATCATCGCCTTCGTGGGGCCGTTCCAGGCGATCAGCGAGCTGCGCGACGGCGAGACGCCGCAGGTCCTGGATCTGTTCCGCCAGTGGCCGACCGAGAAAACCCTGAAAGCGTTCGAGAACGACCTCAAGGATCAGACCCTCGTCGCCCAGGCACTGCGCCCACGGACCCAGTACCTGCGATACCGGGCGTTCGGCGACGTCGGCGAGCAGGCTCTGGTCGGCCGGAATGGCTGGTGGTTCTACCGGCTGGATGCCCGATACCTGACCGAGCGCTGCCCCGACGATGCCACCGTCCGCACCGGGCGCGGACCGGCCGTCAAGGCAATCGCATCGTTCCGCGATCAGTTGGCCCAGCGAGGAATTCACCTGCTGGTCGTGCCCATTCCCGGCAAGCCCTCCGTCTACCCGGATCGACTCACCCGGCGAGCGCAACCCGCCGACAGTCGCGTTCATGAACCCACCCGCAGGCTGCTGGCCGATCTGGCCGCCGCCAGTGTCGAAACGATGGATCTCTTCCCGGTCTTCGCCGAGGTAAGATCGAACCCCCCGTCGACGACAGACGCGGAAACCTGGTATCTGCAGCGTGACACGCACTGGACGGCCGCCGGCGCTCGTCTGGCGGCCGGAGCCGTGGCTCGCAGGATCCGCACACTCGGCTGGGCGCCGGACAAGTCAGTCGACTACGCCGTGCAGCCGGTCACCGTCCAGCGGCCGGGCGACGTTCTGCACATGTTGAAATGCCCCCCGATCGAGGCCCTCTTCGAGCCGGAGGCGGTGTGCTGCCAGCAGGTGATCCAACCGGACGGCCAGCCCTATCGCGACGACCCGGCGTCGAGTGTTCTTGTCCTGGGCGACAGCTTTCTGCGCATCTACCAGCGCGACGAGCCCGGCTCGGCCGGCTTCATTGCCCACCTGGCCCGTGAACTTGGCCGGCCGGTCACCTCCATCGTCAGCGACGGCGGGGCCTCGACCCTCGTTCGCCAGGAACTGGCCCGCAAGCCGGCCATGCTGACCGGCAAGCGCCTGGTCGTCTGGGAGTTCGTCGAACGCGACGTCCGCTTCGGCATGGAGGGCTGGCAGGAAGTGACTATCTCGGCGGCCGAGTGAGACAAGCGTGCCCCTCTGCCGATGAAGATGGCCTTCAGAATCACGTCGCCGCCCGCGTTCACTTGGCGCAATTCGGGTCCGGCGACCGGTTCGCTCCGCTCCAGCATCGTTGGAGAATGCCAAAGTCACTCTGGTCCACGTCGCCGTCGCCGTCGAAATCGGTTTGCCGGCACTCGGGGCCGCCACCGTGAGGCATGGCCGGGCCGGAGGCGCATACGCTGAATCTCTCGAAGTCCTGCCGGTCGACATCACCATCGGCGTCTGCATCGGCTGCCACAACGACGATCGCCTCGACTCGCAGTGCCGGTGCTTCTTCGGGAGTGCCTTCAGGTGTGCCCATTGCAGCCCAGGGGCCGCTGCGGCTCTGCTTGACGGCCAGGTTGCTCGGGGCGGTGACGACTTCGGAGGAAAGGTGCCAGCCGCCGTATGTCTGCCACGGCCACGCTGAAGCGTCGGGTAGTATCGCAAACCAATAGATGCCGCCCGCGGTCAGGCTCGGCCGGCTGGCCGAGGTGAAGGTGATCACCGTCGGGCCGTAGGGGCTGCCGAAGCTGAATTGCTCCAGGATCGAGTTACTGGGCGCGTCTTCGTCGCCCTCGATCAACATGGCGATCATGGATCCCGTATACCCGTCGGTGTATGGCCAGGCCGACGTGGCTACGACCGCTCTGGTGAACTGCTGGTCGACGCCTGACTGGAACCGCATGGCGACAGCCTGGTAGCCGAAGGCCGGACGATCCACAATCAAGTAGGTATGCGTCACGTCGAACGCGCTACCCTGTCCGAACGTGTCCAGGATGCCCTGTGCGTGGCTGGAGGTCCCTCCGAGGGCTGACACCACCGCAACTGCGAGCATGGACAACCTGGAGACCAACTGTGCCGCGCCGCGTCTGTTCTGCTTCGCCGAAGATCTGTCTCCGCTGCACCGAGTTGTGGAGAATGACGGTGACATCATCGCCCACTCCTTCTGTCCCGAGGACGTGCGGAACGAGGGACCTCAATGTCCCGGAGCACACCGCCTGGTCGTACCGCCCAGCCCTATGCAACTATTGTAGAGCGCCCACGGTCACGCTGAATTGAAAACAGGGTGCATGGAAGCGAAACCAACATGCCCTCTCCCGGTCGCCGCGGCGACGGGTGCGAGGGCATGTAACAAGCGACGCTATCAGGACTTCCGGCGGAAGGCGTGCTCGCCTCATGTCGCCTTGCCGATCAGGGCGGGCATCAGCTTGGCTTTCTGATCGTAGACCCACTTGTAGTAGTCGGCACGTTTGAGCTTCGAGGCGGCTTCCTTGTCTAGAATCACCACCACGTCTCGATGCAGTTGCAGGGCGCTGGCGGAGACTTGCGAGCTGACCGGTCCCTCGATGGCCTCGGCGACGATCTTGGCCTTCTTGGATCCGTTGGCGAGCATGATGATCTTTCGGGCTTCGAGAATCGTCCCCACCCCCATGGTGATGGCGAACCGCGGCACCTCGTCCATGTTCGCGAAGAACCGGGCGTTGTCGGTGATCGTCTCCTGGGTCAGCGTCTTGAGCCGGGTCCGCGAACCGAGCGAGCTCCCCGGCTCGTTGAAGGCAATGTGGCCGTCGCCGCCGATCCCCAGAATCTGGATGTCGATTCCCCCGTAGCGCTTGATTTCGGACTCGTACCATGCGCAGAAATCCAGCACCGACTCGGCGTGGCCGTAGGGCACGTGGATGTGGCCCGTGGGCACGTTGATGTGGTGGAACAGGTTGTGATCCATGAAGTAGCGGTAGCTCTGGTTGTGCGAGGGTGGCAGGCCCACGTATTCATCGAGGTTGAAGGTAACCACCTTGGAGAAGTCCAGGCCCTGCTCCTTGTGCATCCGGATCAGCTCCTTGTAGGTGCCGACCGGGGTCGAACCCGTGGCCAGCCCCAGAACCGAGCTCGGCTTGTGCAGGATCTGCTGGGCGATCATCTTGGCGGCCTGGGCGCTCATCGCTTCGTAACTGTCGGTAATGATCACTTCCATCTTACGTGCTCTCCTCTTCGTGTTCTCCGGCGGCCGGGGGCCGCCACGCCATGATCCTGAAATGGGAACGATGGCTCGGATAGTAACTAGCGCCGTTCAAGCCGACAAGGGCGGGTGGTTGCGTCAAAACACCGATGGTCGTATAAAGTACGCCCATCTGTCATTTCCCACGAGCTATCTGTCTGTTGAATGAAGGTGCGAGGTGGAGGACATTTGATGAAGTGCGTGATATTCGAGGACAACCAGGTCGATCATTTCCTGCCCCTGGCCTACACCCGAGGCGTGTTCGAGTTGAGGACCGGGGCCATGTCCCTGGCCGCCAAGGTCGAGCGGGCTGTCGGAAAACAGGCGGACGCCTTTCTGGTCCGCGACTATCTGGCGGCCACCGTGGCTCAGCGGTACGCCACGGTCGCGGTCAACCGCCTCTCCGGCTGCCGCGGCGAGGAGACGTTGTTCGTGAACGCCCGGGTCTGCGGCCACGGCTGGACGCCCCCCAAGGATCGCGTCGCGGTGTGGAAAGGCGAGCAGCTGGCGGCCTGGCGGACCACCGACGAGGTGAGCGGCATCACCGACTACGCCGGACTGGTCAAGGCGGCCTTCAAGAGCCCGCGAGTCGAGTTCCAGGGGACTTGGTTCGGCTACATCTGGGATGTCATGCTGGCCAACCCGGAGCAGACCACCGCCGACTTCAAGGCCGCCGGTCGCTCGGGGATCGAGGGCAAGATGCACGAATCGTCCGTCGTATACGGTCCGAAGGACCAGGTCTACGTCGGCCCCGGCGCCGAGATCCATCCCTTCGTCTGCATCGACACTCAGCACGGGCCGGTCACTCTCGATGCCGGGGTCGAAGTCCATCCGTACACCCGGATCGAAGGGCCGTGCTATGTCGGCCCCAAGAGCATTCTCCTGGGCGCCAAGATCCGCGAGGGTTGCAGCATCGGCACCATGTGCCGGGTGGGCGGCGAGGTCGAGGAGAGCATCATCCACGGCTACTCGAACAAGTACCACGACGGCTTCCTGGGCCACGCCTACGTCGGCGAATGGGTCAATCTCGGCGCCCTGACCACCAACAGCGATCTCAAGAACGACTACACCACGGTGAGCATCAAGATGGGCAAGCAGACCATCGACACGGGCTCCACCAAGGTGGGCTCGTTCATCGCCGACCACGTCAAGACCAGCATCGGCACGCTCCTGAACACCGGCACCGTGGTCGGAGCGATGGCCATCTGCGTGGCCATGGGCGAGCCCCTGCCCAAGAGTATCCCCTCGTTCGCCTGGCTGCTGAACGGCGTGATCGGCAAGGGCTTCGGCCTGACCGCCCTGCTCAAGACCGCCAGGATCGCCATGTCCCGGCGGAAGGTGGAGATGACGGCGGCCGATGAGCAGCTCTATCGCCACCTCTTCGAGCTGACCAAGGAGGAGCGACTGGAGGCGGTCCACAAGGCCCGGCGGATGTCGGCCGCGGCGCACTCGGCAGGCTGAAACGAAAGCCGGAGCACCGGCGGCCGTCACCGGCAACCTGGTGGTCTCAGCGCTCGTCTCCGAGGGCGGTGTCGGTCACGATTGACACCTGCCGGAGCTTCACGGTCGCATCGCGCCATTGCCAAAGGAGGATGGAGCCCGTCGGCGATACGCCCATGTCCTCGGCTTGAACGCTGAGGAGATCGCTCCACTCCGTGCCGTTCCACACCGTCAATCCGGGGAGCGAGAGCAGGGCGATCCGCCCATCCGGCAACCTGTTGATGATGGGTTGGAGCAGTCTGCAGGGTGCAGTCGCCTCCTTGAGGTCCCCGCCGGCAAGCTGTTGATACTGCCACAACCTGTCCTGGCTGTGCCAGAGATGCGTCACGCCGCACAAGTCCGAGTAGATCCAGGCGTCTTGTGCCGCCGTGACCCGGGCCAGGACCTTCAGCCCGCTCCATTGCCCATCGCGCCAGTACTGGCGTGCGAGATATCCCTGCGAACGAGTCTTACCCTCCCAGGTGACGCCGGAGAGGCAGATCGCACCACCCGAGTCCAGGGAGAGATGAAATGCCCTGAAGTCGAAGCGCCCGGGCGCCGTTGTACTGACCGGCCGCGACCACGATCCGCCCGACAGGCAGGCATGGAACGCCTTGTGCGGCGTGAAAACATCCACGGCATCAATAGCGATGACGCCGAGCTTGTACTTCTCCGGTGGATCAAGCGGTCGATCGTAGACGAGATGGACTCTGCCCTGCGGGTCACGGAGGGCATCGAAGGACCGGGTGTAGTTCGCCGACGGCATGGTGTCGATGGTGACAGGTCGCGACCAGCCCTGAGGCGTCCACCGGCTGAAGACGATCCGGCTGGTGCCCGGTGGATCGATGGCCTGCCAGATGACCAGGGGCTCGTTGTCGGCGCCCGTGGTCAGGGCCAGGATCTCCGGGCCGAGTTGGCCGACGGCCGGCATCGGAACCAGGGGGGAGAAGCCCTTCGAGTCTCCTTTGCTGAACTGGAAAGACATCGATTGAGCCAGGAAGACCCAGATCTGCCCCTGGTGGTCAACCATGGCCCGGGCGCAGTCTGTTCCTCGACGTTGAGGTGCCTCGAGAGACAGCAGGGGTCCCATGCACAGGGACGTCTTCAGAGTGGCCAGGGCCGGCCTCACCAGCGGTCGGAAGTCTTCCCTCGCGGGTGGTGGCGTTGCATTCCGCCCATGCAAATACCAGGCGGTGCCCATGGCCGCCATCGCCGCGACGGCGGGCAGTAGGAGCCACAGTTTTCGGATTGCTGTCCTGGTGATGGTCAGGTTCCTCCGACGTCCTTCGAAAACGGGTCGCCTGCTTCCCATCCGGCCCGAAGCGAGTGACCGCTCGTTCGCCGCCGCCGCTCACTTCCGCTTTCGCCCGAATCGCCAGCCGGTGCCGCGGCTCGGATTTCGGTAGGTGCGAAGGTGCGGATCGCGAGTGTCCTCGACGGTCACGAACACGTTGGGGTCGACCTCGCTGGCGCTGTGGATGACGTCGGCTACCTGGCGGCGCGGGGCGGCGATGAAGCAGACGCCCACCGGACCGCCGCGGCCCTGGCCCTCGAGTTCAGTGACCCGGTAGCCCAGGTCGCGCAGCCGCTCGGCGATGTCATGGTAGAACTGGGCGGAGATGAGCCGCACGATCTGATGGCCCAGGGCAAGCTTGGCTTCGAGCCACATGCCCACGCTGTTGCCCATGGCAAAGCCGCCCGCGTAGGCGATGATGTTGATCGGACGATCGAGCCGGGTGATGGCGCTCGAGACCGCCACCAGCCAGATGCTCACTTCCACGAAGCCCAGGACGGTGGCCAGCATCCGCCAGCCGCGGACCACGCAGATCGTCCGCACGGTGCCGATGGACACGTCCACGATCCGCAGACAGAAGATGATCAACGGCAGCCAGGGGCCGGCGTGATCCAGCAGTCCTTTGAGGTCAGGCATTGCAGTGCTCCGGGGTGAGAAGGTCAACGAACACCGGCCTCGATGAGGAAACTGTTCAGCCGGGCTCGCGAGGGAAATCGGGCAAAAAGAAGCGCGATCGCCAAGCCGGCCAAAGCCAATGCGGCCGGGGCCTTGGTCACGAGGTAGACGGCACAGGCCAACGTGCCGACCAGGTCGGCCGCCAACGCGGTGGTCAGCGAGGATCGCTGCCAGTAGACGGCGGCCGTGGGAATCGGATCCACGTCGTCGGGCAGTTCCAGGACTCGTTGCCTGGCCCGGTCGATGATGATCCCGCGCAGCACGACGGCAGCGACGCCGGCGATCAGAGTGAGCACGGCCAGCCCGGGAACCAGAAAACGGAGTACCTCTGCCTGGACCGATACGCGGTTGCCGATGACCACCGCCACGACCGCGAAGAGCAGAATGCCGGAGGCGATGCCAGCGTAGATAAACTGCTGATGGGTGAGAGCCTTCCGGATGCTGAGTTCTGTGTCCACGACCGCTTCTCCAAGAACAGGAATCCGCAGCCTGCCCGCTGATTCGCCGGACTCCGTCAGAGGCACGAACACGAGCACCTGCCGAGATTACTTCTCGCCAGGCTTGAGGAACACGATCTCCCATTTAGACTGGCCGGCGACGAAAAGACGGGCTACCCGGCCGGCAAGCTTGTCGGTCTCTTTCCTTGAAGCGTCGATGCCGACGACCTGAGGATACCACTTGGATTTCTCCAGCTCCTTCGCGTCGAGGATTTTGAGCGGCTTGCTCCAGCCGCCGGGCTTGGCCAGATCCGGGTTGAGACTGACGTAAATACCCTCCTGGCCCCAGTCCTTGTTGACAGCCCGGTTGAGCAGGATGACCCACCGGTTAAGGTGCGTATTCCAGTGAATCGACGGCCCCCAGAACGCGTCAACAGTGCTCTTGTGCCAGTCCGCGGTGACGGGATAAATCGGACTCACGTGCCCGCCAAGCCCCGGCTCGCTCCATTGCCCATGGTGCCATTTGAACACTTTGCCCCTCGGATCGTCGCGATCAGAGGCCTTCATGCGTGCAACGGCCACGCCCTGTTCGGCCACGTCCTTGTTGTAGGTGCTGATGAAGAAGTAGAGGTACTCGTCCCGTGCGTCGGGGATTACCGAGAAGTCGCCGTTGCCCCCGGCGAAGTAGGTGTTGACCGTGTCGCAGTTGAGCGAGTCGGCCGGAGCCTCGAGGATCAGGCCAAGGTCCTTCCAGTTGAGCCCGTTGTCGGTCGAGACCATTGTGCCAATGCGCGGCGCAGTGAGCGTGGCACTGCCGCAGATCGGGTGCGGTTCGTTGTGGTACCACATATACAACCGCCCGTCGGGAGCTTTCCAGGTCGCCTCGATCCAACGCTCGCCTTGCCGCTTGACCTCGCGCCATTCGCGCTCGTTGTCGTATGCGGTTCTGACCGACGGGCGACTCAGGCCCGCCATGTTCGGTCCGCTGCTGCGATAGGGGTGGCCCAGCGAATAAAACATGAACAAGGTGTCGCCGTCCCAGTGGGCCGGACTGTTGCAGTCAACATCACCGTCCGATTTGGGTTCAGCGTCCTTGGCGACCACGATACCCGGCAGGGTCAGACGTGGCGCCGGCCGGACGACGACCGACGGCGGCTCCCCTTGCAGGGCGGGGGTGGTCCAGCCGACGGCGATCAACATCGCGGTAGTCAGGCAAGAGCCCATCGAAGCCCAGCGCGGCCCCGGCACCATGCGAGAACCTCCAAGGGTCTCCGTTCATGCCAATCGTGCAAGAGTCATGAGCGATCCGGCCGCTGCCAGGAAAACCTCGGGAGGCGGCTATTGAGCCAGGATCGCCAGGTCGACGTACTGCCCGCCGCCACTCTGATGGGTATGCACGGCGAGCGTGTTCTTGCCTTTCTTGAGCGCCTTCTTCAACGCGTCAGTGACGTCGAACATCTCGTACGAGGTCACGAATCCGCTGCGGTTCCAGATCTTCTGGCCGTTCACGAAGACGTCCGTATCCTCATCATAGAACACCACCAGCGCCCCTTGGCTGAGCGTGTCGCCGTTCCATTCGAACGTCTGGCGCAGCCAGATGTCGCTGGTCTTCCACTCCGTCTTCGGATTGTTGATCGTGCCGAAGGGTGCGGGCGCCGTCTTCCAGGCGCTGTCGTCGAAGGTCGCGCCGGTCCACTCCGTGGCCGGGGCATCGGTGGTGTAGCGATACGGCCTGCTGGAGGCCCCGTCCTGCATCGCCCCGACCAGCACCTGCCAAGGTTGCTCGGCCTTTGCCCCTGGTGAACCGGCTGTCGGGCCGGTCTTCTCGTACGCGGCCTGGCGCGACGTGATGGCGTGCATGCGCTTCAGGTCGAACTTCGGGCGGCGATCGTAGTAATACAACCCGTTATGCTCCTGCTCCACGTCGGTGAGCTGCGTGTAGCAGAATCCGAACATGTTCGGATTGTCCAGCAGGGCGTTGACCAGCCCCTGGTAGCGCATATAGAACTCGTCCAGGCTCTTCGGCCCGCTTCCGTAGCCCCAGCCGCCTTCCTTGTTCTCGCCCCAGAACGTGCCGCCGAACTCGCTGACCATGAACGGCGCCCCCAGATCGTGCGGCGACGCGCCGTATCGGGCCGGCTTGGCGGCCTCTTCGCTCCGGGCGAAGAATCCGTCCCAGGACTGCTTGAACGGCCTGGGATCCTGGTTGTAGTCGTGAGCGTCACGGACCTCCGCGTTCGGCAGAGTGTGCGTCCAACCGCTGGTCTCCAGGATCGGCCGCGTCGGATCGATGGCCTTGGTCTCGCGCCAGATCATCTGCTGGATTTCGCCGGCCTCACGCGGCGTCTCGTTGAACGGGCACCAGCCGATGATCGACGGGTGGTTGCGATCGCGGAGCAGGACCTCGGTCCATTCATTCAGGTAGGCGGAGTAGTTCTCCGGGCGGTAGTTGAAGCCCCAGTTCGGGAACTCGCCCCAGACGAGGTAGCCGAGCTTGTCCGCCCAGTACAGAAACCGTGGCTCGAAGACCTTCTGGTGCAGTCGGGCGCCGTTGTAGCCGACGGCCATCGAGCGCTCGATGTCCTTGCGCAGCTCGTCGTCGGACGGCGCGGTCCAGACGCCGTCGGGATAGAAGCCCTGGTCGAGGATCAGCCGCTGGAAAACGCGCTTGCCGTTGATCAGGATCGCTCGTCCCTCGATGGTGACCTTCCGAAGGCCGAAGTAGCTGGACACGGTGTCGATCGTCTTGGAGCCGCGGGTCAGCGTGAACTTGAGATCGTAAAGGAACGGATTGCCCGGCTCCCAGAGGTTCTTCTTGTTCAGATCGATGACCAGGCGATGATTCCGCCACGAAACCGGGCCGGAGTCGAAGCCCGCCTTGTCCGTGCCGGCGAACGCCTCCGCGGTGAGCTTGAGGTCGGGGTCCGAGCCGTTGACGCTCACCTCGATCAGAACCCGCGAGCGATCGGGGTCGGGCACCACGGAGAAGCTCTCGACGTACGACGATCCGACCGCCTCCAGCCACACCGGCTGCCAGATGCCGGTCGTCCGCGTGTACAGGCATCCTTCGCTGACCGTGAAGGTCTGTTTGCCCGTCGGCTGCCGGCCGCTGGCGGTGTCGTCGAAGCCGTATACGACGACCTCGTTGGCCCCGTCACGCAGAACCCTGGTGATCTCCAAGGCGAATGGGGCACTGCCGCCGGTATGAGTGCCCACCGGCTGGCCGTTGACCCAGACGGTGGCCTTGTAGTCGACCGCTCCGAAGTGCAGCAGGATCCGCTTGCCGCGCATGGCCGCCGGCACCTCAAACATCCGGCGATACCAGACGTGCTTCATGTGATCGTAGTGAGCGATGCCCGAAAGCTTGCTCTCGGGGCAGAAGGGTACGATGATCTTGGAGGCCAGGTCCTTGCCGGACGTCAACCCTCGGGCCGTGCCGTCGGCCGTCCGGTCAATCTCGAATTGCCACTCGCCGTTGAGACTGAGCCACGCATCGCGCTGGAAATCGGGCCGCGGATGCTCCGCCCGCGGAATCCCGGCTCCTCGTGCCAGAGGACTGAACGCCCCGGCCAGGCCCACGAGCAACAAAACGGTACGGTAACGGCGTGTCTGTCCCATGGTAAACGGTCCCTTCCAGTGTCCTCGTGCGGCCATCACGCGACCGCAGCGTTCTTGGTGATTCTCGCCCGAAGGACGCATGGCCGCGAGAGCCCGGACCTTCTGAAGGCAGTCACGTATTGTACACCAGATACGCGGCCAGGCGAGCACTTGGCCGATCCCCGCTTGCTCAACAGGCTGCCCCCCTCAGAATCGCGGTCAGTCGGCACCCATGAACCGAGGACAGGGAAGGACTCATGAACGAGAAGCGCCTGGGAGGATGTCCATCTGCCGTTTCGTCCGAATCGGCTACCAACGACGCCTCGACCGGCGACGGCTGCGTCCACCCATGAACATGAGCATGGCGAACAGCGAGCAGGACGTCGCCCCGAGGGCTCCCGATCCGCAGCCGAACGGAGAAAGCACCGGCACCACTTTGCCGCTGTCCGGGGAACCCGACGCGACGAAGTGGGCCACGACACTCTTGTCGTCGTCGACCAGGAGCGTCGCCGGGTTCTCGTTGCCCGACAGGTCGCCCGACCAGTGGTCGAACACGAAACCGCTGGGTGCCGAGGGCGCCCAGATCTGGGTGGTCAGCCCGAGATTGTAGCCCTCGGTCGCCATGGTGGTGACCGTGCCATCCACCGAGCGGCTGATGACCACCTTGGCGATCGAGTTCACCTGCACCAGGACCGACGCCGTGGCCGTCTGCCCGACGCTGTCGGTCGCTGTGACGGTGTAGAGGGTCGCGGCCTGCGGCGAGACCTGCACGCTGGCATTGGTCGAGTCGAGGTTCGGGCCGGTCCAGGCATAACTGTACGGTGCAAGACCGCCGCTTGCCGCGGCTGTGAGCGTCGCGCTGTGGCCGGTCAGGATCGTCTGATCGCTGCCCGCGCTGACGGTCAGCGCCGACACCGGGCATCCGTTGGCGTCGACGAGCGTTCCCGCGGGCGTATTGGCGCACTGGTCGTCGCAGTCGTTGACGCCATCACCGTCGGCGTCGCCGTCGCTGCATGCACAGCCCTTCACGTCGACGGTCTGGCCCGCCACGGTGTTCGGGCATTCATCCAGGCAGTTGTTGACGCCGTCCTGGTCGTCGTCGAGCTGGCTGCACGCGCAGCCCTGGGCGTTCACCTGCTCGCCGGTCGGCGTCGCGGGGCACTGATCGAGGTCGCCGCACACGCCGTCCTGGTCGGCATCGTTGGCCGCGTCCTGCGGGCATATGTCGCAGGCGTCGCCGAACGCGTCGCCGTCCGCGTTGGCCTGGTTCGCGTTGGCGATCGCGGCACAGTTGTCTTTGGCGTCCGGCACGCCGTCGCCGTCGCGGTCCGGCTGCGGCTGGGTGTCGGAGTCACGCTGGGTGACTGCCACGTCCTTGGGCTCACAGCCCGGAGCGGCCAGATGAAGCGTGACTGTGTCGTCCGCGAAATTGGTGTCCCAGCCGGCCCGGACCGTGATCGGCTGATAGGTGTTCCAGTTCGACGGCGAGAAGGTAAGCGTCTGGCCGGAAATCAGCAGGACCGGCGAAGCGGTGCTGTTCAGCGACGCCGTCACCGTGACGCTGGCCTGCGGCGCGAGGGAGAGTCTCACCTGGACGGTCCCGGTGGTCCCTTCCTGCAGGTTGAGGGCGGTGACGTCCGTGAGGACATAGATGATGTCCTTCTCCGCCTCGACCGCCGTCACCGCAACGCTTCCCGTTCCCGGGGCACTACAGGTGATGGTCGCCTGCTCGATGATCGCGTCGGCGTCGCTGTCCGCCGCAAGCGTGACCGTCTGGTAGACGCCCCAGTTGGCCGTCGTGAAGACCAGGCTCTGGGCGCTGCCGCTGGCGAAGTGGATATGGCTGTTACCTGCCGCGAGGGTCAGGCTGACGGTGGTATCGGCACACGGCTGGGCGCCCAGCTTCACGCGGAACGTGGCGGTCCCGCCCTCCGGGACCGAAACCGAGGTCTGGTCGGCGAGGATGGTGAGCGCCGTGGTCTCATCCGCGGTCACGGTGACATCCTTGTCCGCGGCGCCGGGCGTGCTGAGTCGGAGCGTCGCCGTCCCGCCGCACACGTCGGCGTCCTTCGCCGCGGCCACCGTCGTCGTCTGGTACGTGTTCCAGTTCGCGGCGGTGAACGTGAGCTCGGTCGGGTTGCTCAGCGTGATGCCCGGGTCGCCGCCGACCAGCAGGCTGGCAGAGACCACCGTGTCCGCGCAGGGCTTGAACCCGAGCTTGACCTGCATCGTGGTCGTGGAGCCTTCGGTCAATCGCAGGGACGTCTTGTTGGTGACGATCGAGGGCGCGTCGTCGTCCTCCTCGGCCGCAAGCACTTCGGAAGTCGTCAGGTAGGTCGGCTTGCTCGGGTTCGGCGCCGTCAGCAAGATCATGGCCTCGCCATTGCAGACGTCCACGTCGGCCGCCGCCGCGAGGGTGACCTCCTGATAGGTGTCCCAGTTCAAGTCGGTGAAGGTCAGGGTCTGGCCGGCCGAGACGGTGATGTCCGGGTCGGTTGTGGGCCCGGCCGCCGGGGCCACCGTGATCTGCATCGTGTTCGAGGGTGGGGGGGGAGCCATGGTCAGCTTGACTCGGAACGTGGCCGTCGCGCCCTCCGGCACCGTGATCGTGGACAAGGCCTCCTTGGGGTCGACGGCAAGGTCGGTGATGATTCCGGGATCGCAGAGATCGCCAATCCCGTTTCCGTTCGAATCGGCCTGGTCGCTGTTGGCGACGGTCGGGCAGTTGTCGGCCGGATCCTCCACCCCGTCGCTGTCGGTGTCACCCGGGCGAGCGGTGATCAGGGTCGTGGCCGTCGCATTGGCTCCGGTGGCCGGATTGATCACTGTCAGGATGGCCGTGTATCCGCCCGCCTGGTAGTTGGTGTAGGTGTGGTACACGACCGTGCCGATCTCGATCGGGCTGCCGTCGCCGAAATCCCACGCGCAGACCAGCTCGTTGTTGATCAGCCCAAACTCGTCGCGGGAGCCGGTGGCGTCAAAGCGGGCGGCGAAGGGCAATTGGTGGAGCGGATTGTAGGGCTCGTTCGGGAAGGTCACCTGGATGACGGCATTGACCGCGGGCACGATCTGCCCGTGGACGATGCGGATCGGCAGGCTGTGCGGCGTCTTGCCGGTCGTGACCATGGTGAATCGGTCCGGGGGGGTGACCATGGTATTGGCCTTGAAGCTGTGCACGCGATAGGAGACGCCGGTGCCGCTGCCCGGGTCCGAGGCGAGCTCCAGGCTGGTGGGGCCCAGCACTGACTTGACCACGTACCAGCCGGGCTTGGGGCCCTCGAGAATCCGCACCGTGTCGTTCGTCTTGAACTCGCTCGCGACAAACGGGCTTGACGGGCTGGGATCGTCCAGTCGGTAGACGCCGTCGGTATTCGAGACGCTGACCGTCGCCGCATCCGTCGGCGTGATGCCGGCCCAGTCGATGCGGAACGCGACTCCCCCGTCGTCGGTGATGTAATCCACGCCGGTGGTCGCCTTGCCGGCCTGCAGGCCGGACACGCTGCCCTTGACTTGCCAGACTTCCTGTCCGGGCGCGGTTTCGTCCACACACTCGATGATCCAGGTCTCGAGCTTCGATTGGGTGGTATCGACCGCCAGGTCGGCGATCGAGCCCCGGCCGGTGTTCAGCCACCCGGCGCGCGGTGTCGTCGCGGCACGCTCCGTGCCGGTAGGCGAGGTCCCCGGCGTCAACTCCGCGTAGAAGTAATAGGTACCGTCCTTGGGCAAGGCGCTCAGCGGGACGTGGAAGCCGTCCTGTACCACCCCCGGCAGCTTGATCAGCGGGCTCGCGGGATCGGTGAGCTCCGTGCCGCCGTACGGATTCGCCGCCTTGGTCACGTCGTCGACGAAGAACAGCCGGATGGTCGTCCCGCCGTAGGCATCCCAGGCCTCGTACTTGAGCGGGAAGTAGGCATTCGCGCCGGCGCCCATGATCACCCCGCCGGGCGGATTCAGGAATCGCAACTCGGGCACGATGTGCGGCTGCCAGAGGAAGGTCACGATCGACTGGGTCGGCTCGGTCACGATGTTGGTGATGGACAGGCCGCTCGGCAGCTGACCGTACCACCGGGAACTCGGGTTGGTGGTGTCGTTCCACACCGTGACGCCCTGGGATCCCGGATAGCAGTCACCATCGTCGCCGCCGTTCTCGCCGGTCTCCAGCTGGTGCTGCCCGTCCGCCTGAACGATGTTGTAGACGAAGTGCGAGCCGAGCCGCTGCTGCTGGGGCAGGCCGGAGGGGTTGGCTCCCAGATCGGCATGCAGAATCACCACCCCCTCGCCGGGCGCGGCGGCGTTGAAATTGACCCGGTCCGCGTAAGGCGGGTTGTAGTCGTGGCGGGTCACCCGCCAGAAGTAGAAGCGCTCGCCGGGATAGACGGTATTCTCGAAATAGTAGACCGACGAGACCGGATCGAAGGAATAGTCCTTCAGCGTCACCGGCCACTCGATCGACGGAGGCAGGATCTCCATCAGGTCGTTGCTCCGGATCCACCCCGAAGCTTCCTTGAGGATCGGCGCGGGATGCACCGGGCCGCCGGCCATGATGCACCACCCGCCGATCGGGGTGTTGATGATCGTCGGTCCGGTGAGGTACTCGTCGTAGTCGTAAAGATCCGGGTAGCCTTCCCAGCTGTGCAGGAATTCGTGATTCATCAGGCCCTTGGCGAAGCCGGACTCGTCCGAGCTGCCGGTTTCGCCAATCGTGTCCACCGAGGTGGCAAAATCGGAGAACGCGATGACCCGCGTGTTGCTGTACATGTTGGCGGCCAGGTCGGCAGTGTTTGTGGCCGCGGTCTTGTCGATCCTCGTCTGGATGGGCAGGTCCATGCCCGGAGCGGGCAGCTGGAAGAGCCCGCGTCCGCCGGGGGCGAGGCCGCCGGGATACAGCCCGCCCGGAAGCAGGGTGAAGCCGCTGAACACCGGGGTAGCGGTGCCCGCTCCCGAGACGACATGGTTCCAGTCGGTGCTCGCGTCCAGGGCCTCGACCGTGTCCTCGGTCAGTCGCTTCCGGTTGAAGGGATACCCCTCGCTCGGGCTGCCGTCGTTGCTGTTGCCGGGATCGGCATCCCACGCGTAATTGTCCGTGCCCGCGAGCCGGACGCTGCCCTGATCCAGCAGGCCGTCCAGGTTGTAGTCACGCTTGAGCACCTCCACCGGTGTGGTGGGGATGTAGGCGGGGTCGTTGACCGGGGCATTGAACCAGGTGAGGTACTCGAGGTTCAGGACGTTCCCACCGTCGTAGCCGTTCTGGCCGGACAGATTGTAGGCCCCCGGTCCACCCGGTCCGATGATCCCGTCGTTGGGCGCGGGGGCCCCGGGATCCCCTGCCCCGCGGTCCTCCCCGAAGGGGTTCGTGCTGGCAGGGGAGGTCACTTCGCCCAGCCGTCCGTCACCGCCGTAGTCGATGCCGGAAACGCTCCTGGCGTGGTAGATCGAGGAGGGCAGGTCGCTGAACTCCGCCTGGCCGTCATAGTAGCCGGTCGCGTCCGGGTAGATGGTGGTGCCGGTGTGAACGGCATAGCCGCCATCCATGTCCCCGTTGCCAATTGAGGGCGGGTCGACCGTCCCCATGCAATTGTTGCCCGAGGGAGTTGGCAGCGGGAAGTTGTTCAGTCCGGACCGGGCCTTGGTGCCGCCCACGTTGGGCTCGAAACCCCTCGCGGCCGTCGGGTCGAACTCGACCATGTTGGGGATGCGCTGCACCCAGGTCGGAGCGGGCGGAAGCGTGGCCGGCAGCACGGCGTTGGGCGTCATCGCGTGCAGGTCCGTGAAATACGCCTGCCACCAGCCGTCATAGTCCCACTTCCACGGATTGGCGCTCGGATCGCCCGTCACCGGGTCATCGCACGGACGCGGCGTCGTCGGGCTGCCCCGGTAGTCGTCAAACCTCATCTTGGTGTTGCCGCGCTCGCTCCACCGCTCCGGCCCGTCGTACTTGCCGTTGCCGCAGTGCGCGATGATGATCGCCGCGGTGCTCGTACCGGTAGTCGGGTCGACGCCGGGATAGTTTGCCGTGATGTAATCGATGGCCCACTGGCGCGATGCGGGGTCGGTGTTGTTGGGGCTCGGGTCGCACTTCACCCAGCGGCGAGACGCATCCGAGGTGTAAACATAGACCCGCAGGAAGTCCTCGAAGGGCTCCGGAATATCCCATACTCCGTTACGGTTGCTGTCATCGAACTCCCCCGCACCGATGGCGCCGTCGCCTCCCAGACAGTTCGGCGGAGTCGCAGAGTCCGCGCGATCATATCCGTCGTAACTCTCCTCGATGTAGGCACTGTACCGGCCGTCACCGTTGAGATCGCGGAAACGCTCGCCCGGCGTCCACCACCCGTCGGCGGGCGGCCCCTCGGTGGGAGCGGTCAGGTTGGTGACACGTGGATTCCCGGAGATGTCGGAGACGTCATACATGGGGGCGCCGTCGGAGAACGGCTCGCCCATCATGCTCAGCGCCCCGCCCACACCCAGGTAGGTGTGCTGGACGGCACTCCCGTTTGCGGCCGTAGGCAGGATCGGCCAGGGGAGATGAATCCAGCCGACCACGTCGCCGCTCACCGTCACCGCGCCGTACGAGATCTCGTTCCAGTACTGGGCAAAAGAACCAACAGTCGGGTCTACGATGTTGAAGTACTGGTTCCAGACGTCATCCGGGTTGGGGAGCGGCGGTTGGGCCGACTTCGGCGCAGTCGCCAGCATCACCCCGAACTTGCGCTGATCCGCGTCGGCACCTGTGGGGCCGCACAACGTTGCGATAGAGCTCAAGACCAGAAAAGTGGAGACACGCGCATTCGTCAACATGGTCGGACTCCGGTTACAGGGGTGAGAAACCATCCCCGTTCCGCGGATGACACAACGCCGTCATCCCACGGATCGAGTGCTCGCCAGCCGGCGAAGGTTTCTGGGTGTTACTCCGATCCTGTACTGCGGCCACCGTGGCTGTGGCTCCCCAGCACCTCCCAAAATCCCAGTGTAATGATTTTGGTCCTCCTGTCAAGGTGCACACTCTAATCCGAAGCAGAATCGTCCTGAGCCGCACCCTCGTAACCTTTCTGATCCGATGCGGCGGTGGGCCGGGCCTCAAGACCACGCCGAGCCCGGAAGAAGACGGCCGGAACGCGTCAGGCGCCTCTTCCAGGCAAGAACGCCCCCCTCAGTCGTCATTGGGTCGCCAAACACGCTCCTGGCAGGCGTTCACCCCAGGGAGTGCGACCGCAAGCGACTGCCCACCATGGACACGCCGAACCCATCGGCGAGGCCGGCGTCTGGTGTGGCCACACCTTCCCTGCACGATCCTGTGGGATCCTATAGATTGGATGAGCGAGCGAAACAGAAGTTCCGAGAAATCACTTGCTGTACCGCTTGCGGAAATCCTCGGCCGCCTTGGCCCGACGGTCCTTCTCGGCGGCATCCATCTGGTTGCTGAACCAGCGATGGTTGCCGGAGGCCAGTACCTCGTCCAGCTTGGCCTGGAGCTTCTTGGCGGCCTCGGCCTTGGCGGGTTCGGCGGCTTCGGCGTTTTCCTTCGCCAGCCTGCGGAGTTCCGGCACATAGTGCGAGTAGAAGTGCTTGGCGACCTCGTAAGTCCCGTGCCAGTGAGTGTAGTCGGGTCCCATCATGGAGGCCCCGTGGCGGGCCCGGCGGCCCTCGTGGTGCCAGATCTCATACCAGGTGAAATCGACGGCGTTCGCGAACTCGACCGGTACCAGCAGAGGCTTGGCCAGCTCGTACAGCTCCAGGCCGGGCTTGGCGAACTTGTCGTGGTACAGCTCGATCAGCCCATCATACTGCACATAGAAGTTGTCCACCCACTGCTTCGCGTGGCAGTTGAGGCAGACGTTCTGCATGTTCGCCCGCCGGGCTTTCCAGTCCACGCTCGCTCCCGGCAGCCCCATCTTCTTGTCGCTTGCCTCGGGACGGACGGAGACCGCCGGCCGGTTGTTCCAGCTGATCCGCAGCCCGATGTCGTGGTTGAGCGCCTGGTTCTTCGTAGCGCTCATGTGACAGGTCGCGCAGGTCGGAGCGCTGCTGTAGTCCTCACCCAGAACCCACTTGGCCGAGTCCATGTTGAGCTTCTCGCGGAAGGCCATGAAGGCGATACCGTGCTTGGACTCCTCGTAGATCTCTTTCTGGGGATGATCTGGCCCCATGTGACACTTGCCGCAGGCGTCCGGGTGGCGAGCCTGCCAGGCCGAGAAGCTGTGCCGGCTGTGACACGCGGCGCAGGAGCCTTCGGAGCCGTCCGGGTTGATCCGCCCAATGCCGGTGTTCGGCCAGGTGGCCGGATCGAGCTTGCCGCCGGGCAGGACCTTGACCTGCGAACCGTGGCACTGCCAGCAGCCGTTGACCGCCGCGGCACTGGTGCCGTCGGGGAACCCGGCCGTCTTGAAGGCATTGTTGCCCTCGACCACTTCGGCCAGGGTGTTGTCCAGCGAGCCGAGGATGCGAGCGCCCTTGGAGTGGTGGGACTCGCCGAACTGGGCGGTCTCCTTCTCGTGGCAGCGGGCACAGTCCTTGGGCGACACGATCGTGGCGATGAACTCCCCTTCATGCTTGAAAGCGTCGCCCTCGCCGTCCTGGGCGGCATGGCATTCATAGCAGCCAATGTGAGCCCGAAAGTGCTTGCTGCCGCCCCATTGCTGATAGATCGGCGTGTTATCCTTGCGGTGGCACTCGATACAGGCCTTGCTCTTGGCCGAGAGCTCCGGCAGGCCCCAGGGGGCCGCCCAGGCCGGTGAGGCGGCCAGCAGAAGGACCGCCAGACGGTTCACCATGATGGGTTGAATGGCTTGCATGTCTTGGTCACTCCCTTTCAGACCGTCTCGGCTGTCGCCCGACGGTGATCCTCGTGTGAAACGCCATGGTCCTTGCGATAGGTCAGCTCGCCGGAGAGCACCGGCACCGACATGCGCACGAACAGGGTATACAGCAACAGGCCAAACGCCCAGATGCCCAGGCAGATCTGAACCTCGTGTACGGTGGGCACGTACTCGACGACTTCGCCCAGCGGCGTGGGGACGAACGCCGGGACGATCAGCCCCATCCCTTTCTCGATCCAGATGCCCACGATGGTCAGCACGCAGGCCACGTTCAGGACCTTGAGGCCCCGGGAAGCGGGCAGCACAAGGAGAATCGTCGCCAGGACGTTGAACGCGACCGCCGTCCAGATCCAAGGGACCAGGGCGTGCCGGCCGTGAAGGCCGAAGAACAGGTAGCGCGACGAGGCGATGTGGGCCGAGTCGGAGTAGAACTCGGTGAATAGCTCGCAGCCCAGCAGGAAGATGTTGATGATCGTGGCGACCTGCACGATCCGTCGCAGGGTCAGCAGGGCGTCGTCGCCGACCTGGTACCGGGTGTAGTGCCGCACGATCTGCAGCGTCAGGATGATGAACGCCGGCCCGGCCGCGAACGCGCTGGCCAGGAAGCGGGGGGCGATGATCGCGGAGTTCCAGAACGGCCGGCCGCCAAGCCCGACGTACAGGAACGCGGTCACGGTGTGGATGCTCACCGCCCAGACGATGGCCACGAACACAAAGGGCACGTAAAAGACCTTGGCCGGCTCCCGCTCGCAGTAGGCGCAGTAGAGCAGGTACCCGCAGATGTGCAGGTTGAGGATGAGGTAGCCGTTGAGGGCGATGACGTCCCAGGTCAGCATCGAGACCGGAAAATTGAACCGCTGCAGCAGGTGAGCGAAGCGATCCGGCCGGCCGAGATCCACGGTCACGAACAGCAGGCACATGACGATCACCGCGACGGCCAGCAATTCACCGAAGATGACCACATGGTGAAGGTGCATGTTGCGATAGATGTAGACCGGGATGACCAGCATGGCCGCCGCGGCCGCCAGGCCCACGAGGTAGGTGAAGTTGGCGATGTACACCCCCCACGAAACCTGGTCGGTCATGCCCGTGGTGACGAGGCCGTTCACCAGCTGCGTACACCAGGCGTGCAGGCCGACCAGCGAGAGAACAGTCAGGACAGTCATCCAGGTGTAGTAGCGCCAGTCTCCGACGAAGCTGATCCGGGCGCACTGCCACAAGAAGGTGAGGTATCGCTTCATTCCCCACCTCCGCCCGATTCCGTGGCTCTATCGGATTCAACCGACTCGTGGTAGCGGCTCCCGCGCTCGTCGAAGTAGTAGAAGAACCGGGGAAGCGTGCCAACCTCTTCCTTGAGAACGAAGACGCGTTTGTGCCGCAGGATGTAGCTGACCTCGCTCGCGGCGTCCAGCACGTTGCCGAACTTGCGCGATCCGGTCGGGCAAACCTCGACGCAGGCGGGGAGCTTCCCGACTCGCGTGCGGTGCAGGCAGAAAGTACACTTCTCCATGACCCCTTTCGGCCGCGGACGGTTGGACAGGTAGCTCATGTCCGGATTGAGGTCTTTGGCCGCCAGCTCCGGCTGGGCAAAGTTGAACCGCCGGGCCCAGTAAGGACAGGCCGCTTCGCAGTAGCGGCAGCCGATGCACCAGTCGTAGTCGATGACGGTGATGCCATCGGGCTCCTGCCAGGTGGCCTCGACCGGGCAGACCTTGACGCACGGCGGCTTGGCACACTGGTGGCACTGCACCGGCATGTAGTAGCTGTCGTGCTCGGGCACGACCGGCGGATCGTAATGATGGTCCGAGGTCTCGAGATCGATGCTGCCCTTTTCCATCTTGAGGACGCGGATGTACTGGATCTCGGGAGCCCGCGACAGGTTGTTCTCCTTGACGCAGGCATGCACACATCGCCGGCAGCCGATGCACCGGCTGATGTTCAGAGCATAGACGAACTCGACGCCGACCATGGGCTTCACGTCGCCGAGGCTCGGCCGGACGGCGAAGCGGTGCTCGACCTCCCGGGCGATGCGATCCAGGGCGGTCTGCATCTCGGCCGGGGTCATCTCCTTGTAGTGCTTCTGCAGGAAGCGCTCGAGCGTCGGGATGTCGTCGGGCGACATCTTCCGCAAGGGCGAGACCGCAGCGGCGATGGCCGCGGCACCGGTGGCGGCCACCGCACTCTTGCGGAAGAAGCCTCGCCGGGTGAGACCGGGTCCGCTCAACTGGTTGTCCTGCTCGCTCATCGGCGGTGTCTCTGTGGCTTCGCCTCATCCCCGTCACCGCCCGGCAGCCGCTGGCGGTAGATCAGCAACGGGTTCTTGGTCTCGCTCCGTCCTTCGGCTTCCGATCGCCGATCGCCCATCCGCAACGTGTTCGGGCCGGGCGCCGGCCGCATCGGTTTGAACGCCGGGTTGTGCGGATCGTGGCATTCAACGCACTTGCGACGCTCCATCGGGCCAAGCTTGGGATTCCAGTAGCCGTTGGTCCGGCCATGCACGCCGTGCGCCCAGTCGCGGTAGACGGGTCCGTGGCATTTCGCGCACAGCAGCGGCGGCTGATCGAAGGGGATCGGGCCGCCGCGGTCGTCGGCAAAGGCGTCACGATTCTCGCGGTTGTGGCAGTTGAAGCAGCGCGCATTGATCCCGTGCTCGAGCACGATCGCGCGGTGCTGAGTCAACGGCCGGTCGGTCTCGACGGGCGAAGGAAACAGGTTGTGGCATTCGCTGCAGCGGTAAGTCATGCCCGCAACGACCGTCTCGGGCTTGAGAATCGGCCGGCGGACCGGGGTCATGTCCGTGGCCGAGGCGGGCACGACCGCAGCCGGGCCTACCGGGCTGACGTGCGGCCACGGATCGGCGAGCAGAAGGCCGGTCAGGGCAATCAGCACGAACGGTACAAACCACGCTTGCCAGCGCCGCGGAGGGTCTGATGGCAGAGTAGACGTGCTCCCGGTCCGACTCACTCAAACACTCCCGATCGCCTGGATTCGCCCCGCCTCTTATACGAGCTTGAGCAGATAGGCGTCAACGAGAATCTCTCACTTCTTTTCTCGGAGCTCTTCCCAGTAGCCACGAGCCTGCCCGGTCAGCTGCTCGATCCTGTCGAAAAGGATCGTCTTGATCTCGGTAGCGCGGGCCCGTCTGTTCCGCAATGAGGGCGCGTCTCCCTCCGGCGCGGCCATCAGATGGTTGCATCGCTGGTCGATGGAGACGAGCAGAGCCTGCAACCGCAGGCCGGCCCCGGTCAGGGGAGGCAAGTGGGCGTCGGATGGGACTGCAAGGGCCTCCGGCGGGGCCTCGCCGAGCAGCTCGGCGATGGCCAGCCTGGCATCGTGCAGCCGCACGCCCAGGTTCATCAGTGCCCGGGCCGCCAGGCCCTCTTGCTCACGGAGAAGCCCAATGAGCAGATGCTCGCTGCCAACGTAACGATGGTTGAGGAGCCGGGCCTCCTCGATCGCGTACTCGATAACCCGCCTGGCGGCCGGTACCTGGGCAAGCTTGCCCGACCCGGGATCCTGGGCGCCGGGCGTGAGCATGCCTTCGACCTCGTGCCGCACGCGGTCGAGATCCGCGCCCAGCGTCTTGAGGGCGTTGGCCGCGACGCCGGTGCCTTCCTTGACCAGCCCGAGGAGGATGTGCTCGGTCCCGATGTAGTCGTGCCTCAGACGCTGGGCCTGTTGATTGGCCAGAGCCATGACTTTGCGGGCGTGGTCGCTGAATCGTTCGAACATCGCGTTACCTCATTTCAGATAAGAGCCTATCTCGATAGGTGTGGGACCGGCATCTTGCCGGTCGGGTGACAGGCTGGAAGCCTGTCCCGCACTCCGAAGTGAGATAGGCTCCAAGAGTCACATCCGTTTGAGCTTTTCCAACACACCGGAGGCTTTGGCAGTCAGCTCCTGCGTATCAGCCAGCAGTGCCTGCCATAGTACGTCGGCGGCGGCCTGTTTGTCACGGAGCTCCGCGGCCTCCTCGTAGCGGGCGTCCTTGATCGCCGCGTACTTCTGGTTCTCCAACCGCTCAAGTTCATGCTCGATACTACCGGCCATCGCGTTGAGTGTGGCCAGGGTCTCGACCAGAGGCGAGACAGGCGGCTTGACGTCGGCTACCTCATTCCTCGATATTCCTCCTCCCACCAGATCATGGACCTGCTGGCGAACATCGGCCAGCCGCAATCCGAAGTTCATCAACGTCATGGCTGCTATCGCCTCGTTCTCACGAAGCAGACCCAGCAGCAGATGTTCGGTCCCCACGTAGTTGTGGTCCAGGCCGCGTGCCTCTTCAATCGCGTAGGCCATGGCGTTCTTGGCGGATGGAATGAGGGGAAGTGGGCCCGTCACCGTCTCCGGAGAGCCGGGACGAACGATCGCGTCGATCTCCTTGCGGATCCTACCAAGGGCAACACCCATGTTCTTGAGCACGGCGGCCCCTACTCCGGTCCCTTCCCTCACGAGACCGACCAGGATATGTTCGGTGCCGATGTACCCGTGGTTGAGACGGCGGGCCTCCTGCTCTGCCAACTTCATGACTTCTCGTGCCCGATCCGTGAAATGCTCGAACATGTTGGTGCCTCCGCTGGTGATGTCGCCGCAGGGACGAGCGGTTCTTACCGGCTGCGTTGAGGAGTGCCTTCTTGCCGGGCTTTGAGTTCCTCCGGACCAGACGGACCAAGCTGCGATTCGCCATAGCCCAGTCTCTCCCGGGCCTTTGGCACGAACTTCGGCAGTGGGCAGGTCTCGAAGAACTTCCACACCCCCGCCCGGTTCGCCTCGATGGCTTCGTTCGCCGTCTGACCTTCCTTCAGCGTGATCATCATCGGTGCCCCCGAAGTCTGCGTCTTCTCCCAGAGAGTCTTGCTGTTTTCGACGAACGACAGGCCCAGCTTCATCTCGGTGACCGACGCCTTCTGATCTCCCATCCGGCCGAAGAGGTGGTACGTAATCTCCCTGGTCTCGCCAGGTACATTCGACGCCACCAGCTTGACCGGCTGACCGGCCGCCACACGGATGCCATCGGCCTTCAACCGTTCGGTCAGAGACTTGGTCACCCGATCCTGGATGTCCTGGGAGGTGCCAATGGCGACCTCGAGACTGACGGAAGCACCCGGCTTGACCGCCATCAAGTCATCCATCTTCAGACCGGCCGCGGCCTTCTGAGCCTGCTCGTGGGGCAGGACCGCCGAGGTCAGAACCTGGCCTGGGCCTCGGGCGGCGCTGGTCACGTACCAGTAACGTCCCGCGAAGCTGCCGGTCGCCTTCTCGGCCCCACGCTGCTCCCCCGTACCGTAGACCCACAGAACGACCATGTTCTTGAGGTCGAACAGGTACATGCTGTCCAGGATCACGTAGCCGTCCGCGGCCCACTCCAGATTCCTGGCCCGCAAGCCTGCGGGAAGAAAGACCTCGTGGACCAGCTTGCCGGTCGAGAAATCCCAAACCAGGATCTCGCCGCTGAGCAGGGCCGCCACCTGGCGTCCATCGGGTCGGAAGGACAGAACGGGTACCCACAAGAACTCGCTGGGCAGCTGACCAACAACCTTGCCGGTCATCGCCTCAAGAACGCAGACCGCCTTGTCCGTATTCGCCGCCAGGTATTTGCCGCTGGGGCTCAGGGCGGGCGGCGAGCTGCGCTGGATCTCCCGCGAGTAGATCGCCGTGCAGGTGGGGATCCCCCACAGAACGAGCTTGCCGTCCGAGTTGGTGGTCAGGACGTGGGCCGAATCCACCATGGCCGCCCAACGCACGCTCTGCGAGATCGCGTTGTCTTCCTGCTCGTACGGCCTCCAACTCACCGCATGCAGAGCCTTCATGCCTTCCAGCTTGTAGACGTCGAGCCGGCCGTCGGCCCCGTGGGCCAGACCGCCTCCCACCAGGAGGTGCGTGCCGTCGGGCGAGACCGACCATGCGACATCCCCGTAGGGAATCATGGCGTACCCCGCCGGCTGGCCTTTGGCCAGATGCACGCGTTCAACACGCAACGCGTTGCCACCCTTGGAGCTGGCGATGGCAGAATGATGGACAACATACACCAGACCGGTCCGGGGTGCCGTGAAGAGCAGACCGGCCACACGCTCGAAGAGTGATCGTCTCTCGCTGGACGTGTCCCTGACCGCCATCAGGGTGATGGGGCGGCCGCCAAGTCTCGTGCCCGCAGCTTCCGGCTCGTCAGGCCTCAGACTCCAGGTGTCCGGGGCTGCCAGATCGCCGGCCAGAACCTCGGCCGCGGACAAGTCCGCCGGAGTAACCGGCGGACCTGCGCTGTCGGCCTTCTCTCCCGGTCGTGAGGCGGCCACCCCTCGACCAGGCACGGTACTTGGTCGGCCACCCAGCCCGGAGCGGGCGGCTCCGCCGGCCCCCGCCATCCCCGGGCGCCGCGTGCCCGGCCGCGCCGGACGAATCCGATCGTTGGTTACCCACTCATCCTGGCTGTCGCTTCGCCCTTCATAATGGACCAGTGTCTTTCCACCTTCACGCTTCACCACCGTGGCCGGCAGCCACATGTTGCCCCACTTCGCCTCGATCTTGAGCGGGGCCGCCGCAGGTCTGGTGGCCTGGGCCCAAGCCGCTTGCCCCATGGTCAGACCGGCCAGGACCATCACGACCGGGGTGAATACCGTAGAACGAATCAGGATCTCCATCAATCACCTCGTCAAGAGCCTTTGGCCGACGCATTCTCGCAAAGCCGTGTGTGGCAATCAACTGATCGGCGGCGGACAGCAGCCCACGGGCTCAGGTACGGCTGAAACTAGTCCTCTGCAAGCGCATTTGGGTCCGTTTGGGAAGAAGCGGGTCAGCCCCTCAGGTACCCGTCGTGAGGCGGGTCCCCCGGCGGGCCAGAAGTCTCCTCCGGGAGAACGGCCGGTAGAGGTTTCCCAGAATGACTATTTTGCCGATATTATCAGATAGGCGTCGGAATGCACGCTCGTCATGACCTCCGATGCCAAGCCCGGCAAGCATTGGGGTCTGGCGTGAAGGGTCATGTCCGCGAAGGTTCTGGCCGAGCGTAGGGATGGACGAGGATCGGAGTCTGCGGTGTATTCAGCATTTCACAGGCGAAACGCATGCGGATCTCACAGCGGCTCTGTCTGTTACAGGCCGGTTGGTCGGTTTACCGCGAAAATGGGCGAAAAGTGCTCGCGTCGTTTCGCAGGGTGTGTTATACTATGCCCGGAGTTAGGTCGCCGTGCATTTCGAGCGACCGAATGCAGTTCAAAACTAGTAGCGGCGGCGCGGCGTAGTCGCCGTATGTCTGGGTTCCCGGTCGTCGGTCTGGACGTCGGGGGCAAAGAGGTCAGCGCGATGTGGGTTCCTTTTCATGTGGTCGCCAAAAGGCTTCTGCCTGCTGGCATGGGCACGTGCGTTCGCCACCCGCAAGCGTTCACCTTGCTTGAAGTCCTGGTCGTGGTCGCGATCATCTCCCTGCTGATCTCCATCATGCTTCCTTCGCTGCAGCGGGCCCGTGACCAGTCCAATATTCTCGTGTGTAAAACCCGGCTTGCCCAACTCTACAATGGACATTGCTTCTACGCCCAGGAAGCGCGAAATGGCGTCTTTCCTCACTGGAGCTGGTGGCTCTATGACGGCGTGAACCACAGCAAGCCGAAGATCAAGTACAACCCCGCACTCTATGCCGTCAGCGGCGGTGTGCGGTTCTCTGATTCTCGCCGCTGGGTGGAGTACGGCGACCTCTATCGATACCTCAAGAACCGAGAGACGTATTTCTGCCCGATCGATGACCGCATTCGCCGCGGCAGCGCTATTGGGAGCGGCGGCATCTATGGCAACCATGCGATCCACAGCTACGTTCGCCTGATGGACCCGCACGACTACTTGCAGGAGAAGATCGACGGCAAGCATGTGGCCGACACGGATCAGCTGCTCTCCTGCGACTTCGTCAATCCTGACAACCTGAAGGCGGGCGCCTTCAAGTCCGCCGCATTCCCGCGGGTCTCCCAGTTCATGTCCACCCCCAACCGGGTGGTCCTGATGTACGAGGAGTACCAGGGGTTCGGAGATCGGAACTCGGAGTACTATCTGGCCAACAGCAACGCGCTGAACGACGGGCACAGCTACCTGAGAAACATCTCCAGCAACAGCGGCGATCGCCTCAGCACCCGCCATCTCGGCAAGGGCAATATCCTCTTCTGGGATGGCCACGCGGACATCGCAGAAGCCAAGCGGTGGAACCGCTACCCGAACGATATGTATCCGGTTAACCTGGCGCTGGGCGGCGGCTACCTGCCCAAGCACTGACATTCCGCCCCGATAGAGATGGTCCACCCCCGCTGACGGTCACCCCCGCATCGATTCGCCCTCCGCACAGCCCATCGATGAAGTCTCTCCCATCGGCGGCCTCCTCGGGCCGATGGACCGTCTGCGACTGCCGGGCCGATCAGTTCTCCGTCTTGCACCGGGGGCAGGTGCGGTCGTATGCCCCCGTCGGTCCGATTCTCATCAGATAAGGCTTCTTGCACTTGCTGCACATGAGCGGGTTGGCCCGGAGGGTGTACTGCCCGCACTTGGGGCACTTGAACCCTGTTGCCTCCGGGGATCCGGCATCGGTGCCACCTTTGTCTTCCAGCTGCGAGAGGGACGTCTCGCCGTAGTAGCCGCACTCGGGATTGGCGCAGAGAACAGCGGTCTTGATGTCCGTCTCAACGTTACCCCTCGTCCTCACCAGACTGGACCAGACCAGCGCGACCGCAGCAATGGTGGCGACAATGGCCAGCACCGCCAACAGGGTCTTCTGTTTCTCTTGGGACATGGCCATGGGTCAGCTCCTTGAACTCGATGGTCGATCGGCAGATCGCCTGGTCAGGGCCTGCGCTCCACAGGAGGCTTTCGGCCGACTTCAGGACCTCTCAGGCCGTTTCAGCCGTGAGCTCGGAAGGCGGCTGCGTGGGGCTTCCGTCGCCGACCTCTTCCTTCCGGGATCTGGCTGGTGGCAACTGCCTGTACCACAGGAAATGAACCCCGAGCAGGCAGACCAGGAAAACCAGAAGCGTCACCCCAAACGAGCGCCATGCTCCGATCAGCAGCTGCATCGGCAGCAGGAACAGGGTGACCTGCCAGCCGAGGGCGAAAGGCAGCGCCGCGATATCGTAGAAGTGCTCTCGCTCCATGGTTGTGCGAACCTGGGGGGCCAGCGACGCCTTGAGCGGCCCCCACAGGCCGAATGGGCGGGTGGTCCTGTAGAAATGCTCCAGGATCCGCTTCTCCGTCGGGGGAAAACAGTAAGTGCCGATGATCGTTCCCACCAGCGATAGACCCGTCACCAGAACGAACTTGTCGACCGGCGGCATGTCGGGCTTCAGAGCTCGCTGGCCGATGGCGACGATCAAACCGACGGCTACACCGATGTTGGAGCCGCCCGCGTTGAACCGCCACCAGTACAGCCGTAGCAGGCCTGGAATGACATAACCCGCGGTCAGGGCCATGATGATCCAGTCCCAGATGTCGTTGATGCTCTCCGAAGTGTAGGCCATGGCGAATCCGCCGAGAACCAGAACCACGCCGAAGCAGTAACTCGACGCGATGAGCTCCCGGGTCGATGCCCTCGGACGGAGAAAGCCCTGCCAGATGTCGCGAGTGAAAAGAGCCACGCACACGTTCACCGTGGGCGAGAAGGTGGACATCGCGGCCGCCACCAGAGCGACCAGGAACAGGCCTCGCCAGCCGGCCGGTATCTTCATCAGGATGACCGCCGGCAGGATCCGTTCGGGGTTGACCCCCCCTTCATAGCCGACCAGCATGGCCTTCTCCGGCCAGTTCTCGCCGCCACCAAAAAGCCTCTTCAGGTTGCCGGCCAGCACAGGGAACTGATCCTGGTGCTGGGTGACGTTGGCGATGACGTCGTCCCAACGGTTCTTGCCGACGTCGGCCCCGTACCGCTGTTCAACCTCGGGCGACTCCTGGATGGTGACCGCCGCCTCGGCCAGCACCTTCTGGTCGGGAAACAGGTCGTGAACCAGAAAGATGCCGAGCACCGCAAAGCCCATCATCAGCGGCCAGCGGAAGGTCATCAGCCAGGTCCAGAAGTAGGTCAGCAGACCACATTCCCGCTCGTTGCGGGCCCCGAAGTAGCGGGGATCCGCCCCCGTGCCCATGCCCCCCAAAACCTGCCGGAACAGATACCCCCCGGCCAGGATCAGCACCGGCTCGAAGTCCTCGTACCCCCGTGGCATGGCCGTGCGAACGTGAGGAACCGAACTCATCCATTGAGCGTTGCCGCTGACCTGGGCGGCCAGAAGCCCCAGGTCACCCTCGTAGCCCGCGATCCTGCTCATCGCAAGCAGGGTGATCGCGATCACGCTGATCAGGATGATGCCCGACTGGAACAGATCGGTGAAGGCCACACCGTAGAAGCCGGACATCAGCGTGTACAGCGTGGTCAGGGCCACCATCATGGCCGCACAGACCTCGGGCCGAAAATCAAGGAACATCGACAGAAAAGCGCCCGCTCCCTTGATCAGGTAGGCCAACATCGCCACGGTGAAGGCGGTGCCGAAAACCACCCCGAGCAACCGGGCGACCTTGGCCCCGGCGGTCGACCCGAATCGGTAGATGTTCCATTCCGCCGCGGTCATGCACTGCGACCGGTAGTGCCATTTACCCGTCCACAGCAGCATGAAGGCCAGGACCAGGCAAGCGCCTCCGCGAAACTCGATGTACAGACCGCGTGGCCCCATCATGTACAGGAACGACACGATGACCATCGTTCCGGTCATGTCCACGAAGTTGAGCATGCCGGAAACGCCGAGCACATACCAGGGCAGCTGCTTGCCGCCCAGAAAGTAGTCCTCCAGGCTCCGCGAGGCCATACGCTTCAGATAGACGGCGATGGCGATGAGGATGAGACAGTAGGCGGCAATGATGGCGTAGTCGGCCGAGTTCAGATATCGCACGACACTCTCCTGACACGGGAAACGACGAGTGTTCCGGCGACGCTCGAGGCTTAAGGTATAGGACCGTCGGCCGAGGAGCAAGGGAGCGACACGGTCCGGTCACCCAGAGTCGCCGAACCGTCCACAAATCGTGTCCGGCCGCCGCCCGCCGAGCAGATCCTCGGCCACTGCCGCTGGCGCGATCTGTACGCCGCCGTCTCACATCGCGCCGAAACCCGTCGCCCGAGCCCGCCCCGCCGGGTACATCCTGGCACACGGCGGCGCTCGCCTGGCGGTCACCGGTTGCGTTTCCCGATCGGCCCGGATAGAGATGAACACCATGACCATTCCTTGGCCGGACTCCCTGGTCGCATCGGTGCGAGCCGCCAAACGATTCCTCGGCTTCTTCACCGGATACACCATCGCGGGCGTACCCCTGGATCTGCCGACTCGATTCCTGTTCCTGGGTGTTCTCCACCTCCGGCTGCGCCGTGGACTCTCGTTCCGGGCGTCGGCCACCAGCGGCATATGCCTCCTCCTGGCCGTCGAACTGCTCGAACTGATCGCCGTTCGTGATCCGTTCCATCCGCATCTGCCTGATCTGGGGGACGTGGTGGATCTCGCCTCGGGTTGTGCCGGCATCCTGGCAGCTGAAGCCCTCCGGCGATCTCGGACGTGGGGCAAGCCGTCCTCATCCCAGAGTTAGCTGTTATCGGGCTTGCCCGGACGCAGATCGACTCCCGCGCCCGGGCAGCGGCCCATCAGCCGTGCATCTCGATGCTCCGCGCATCGCGGCGAAACATATTGGATACTTGGCCGGGACGATGCGCGAAGACCGGTATGGATGGTCCAGGCATTGGGAGGGAGGACCGTCATGAGGTGTGGGACCACGGGGGTTGCGGTCGCGTTTTCGCTGTGGGTCCTGGTCGGGCAAGGGCAGGCCCAGCATCTCAATGATGTCTGGCAGCTCGATCTGGCCAACGATACCTGGTTGCGACTGGCACCCGTCCCCGACCCGCTGGCCGGCAGCCCGGCCCCTCGCCGACACTTCCCGCATGCCTTCGACTCTTCACGCGGCCGGATGCTGGTGTCCGGCGGCGAGGGCGCATCCGCCTTCGCCGATACCTGGGCGCTGGAACTCGGTGCCGGTGGTTCCGCTACCTGGGCCCGGTTGCAGGCCGCGGCCCTGGACGGGCCATTCACCTACCGGCCGGGCTGGTACGATCCCCGACGGGATCGATTCGTGGTTGCCCATGCCATCGACCACCTCGATGTCCTCGACCTCGCGACCAACACCTGGCAATTGCTTCCCTCGGTCGGTTCGGGTGTGATCCAACCGTATCAGCTCTTCGGGACTTCGCACGCCGCGGTGTACGATTCGGTCAACGACCGCTACTGCGTATTCGGCGGCGGTCCGATCACCGAGATTACGAGTTTCTTCAACAACCACGTGCACATGCTCAATCCTGACACCCTGGTCTGGTCGGAATGGGCTCTCAGCCCCGCTCCCGGCCCGCGGGGAATGGCCGCCGTCGCGTTCGATCCGCAATGGGGCGGTCTGATGCTGTTCGGGGGCGGGGTCGGCGGCGGATCGGCCGGCACGCTCTACAATGACACGTGGTCCCTGTCGCTGCACAGTGGATCCGGGCCGTGGACGCAAATCGCCACCGCCGTGTCTCCCCCCGCCCGCGGGCAGGCGGCGGTCGTGTTCGACTCCCTCCGCCGGCGAATGATCGTCCTGGGTGGCTTGCGTTATGTCGCCAGTTCCTGCGGATCGGGAACGTACACCGGCCTCGACGATGTCTGGGTGCTGGAAAACGGCGTCTGGCGCGAACTGGCTACGGCCGGCGATCGCCCCGGCCCGCGCCGCGGCGCCGCCGCGGTGTACGACGCCCTCAACGACCGGGTCATCCTGTTCGGCGGGGAGATGATCGGGCTGAGGGCCCCGAGCCACCTGAATGCCGTCCTGACCGGCCCGAGCACGGTCGAACTGACCTGGACGGACAATGCAGCCGGCGAGGTCGGCTACCTGGTCCGCCGCTGGTGCCATGGGGCGGCCGGCGAGACGATCGCTACCCTGGAAGCCGATAGCCAGTCGTACACGGATGCGGCCGCTTCCTGCGGAACCTGTGGATATGCCGTCCGGGCCGTCGGCAACTGCGGCATCACGTCGCCCGACGCCGAGGCGACCGTGGTCGAGCTCTGCTCGGAACCGCTGGCGGTCACTTGTCCGCCGGCTCCCGAACCGATCGCGGTCGATCGGGAATGCCGGGCACTCGTACCCGACTTGGCCAGCAGCGCGGTTGTCACCGGCGGGCAGGCTCCGACCACTGTGACCCAGGTGCCCGCGCCCGGCGACCGGCTCGAACCTGGTAACCACGAGGTGACCCTGACCGCCACGGATGCAAATGGCACGACCGCTGCCTGCACCGTCGCCCTCACGGTCGTCGACCTGATCCCACCCCTCGTGAACATCACAGCACCGGCGTCCTGGACGTCGTACCCCGTTCACCGCGAGGTCAGTCTCGCAGGATCGTTCGTCGAGGACTGTTCCGTCAGCACCAGTGGGTGGCGCCTGGCCTCGGTCGTCGAGCAGGTGAAGGTTCCCGGTATCCTCGATCCGCAAGCCGCGACGGTCACGGCCGTTCATGCCTTCGCCAGGCCGGGCATCTACATCGTCGAGCTCACCGTGACCGATGCCGCCGGCAATACCGGATCCACGGAGACGGCGCCAGGCACCCAAGACGCCAGGCCCTTCGTGGTGATCTATGATCCAGACCGCGGCTTCGTGACCGGCGGCGGCTGGTTCCATTCACCACCCGGGGCCTGCGCGGCCAGTCCCGACGCGGTCGGCAAGGCCGTCCTGAGCTTCAATGCCAAGTACGAGAAGAAGGCGACAACCCCGCACGGCAACGTCCAGTTTCTGCATAGAGCCGGCGATCTGCGTTTCCATTCCGACGATCTCGAGTGGCTCGTGGTGACGGAGCGGAAGGCGCAGCTTGCCGGAATCGGTTCCGTCAACGGCCGGGAGGGATACCAGTTCATCCTGACAGCCGTCGCCGGCCGCACACAACCCAACGACCGAAATGATGCGGTCCGGTTGAGTATCTGGAACGAGGCCGGCGTCGTGTACGACAACCAGCCCGGCGCCGAGCTGACCAGCGACGCGGCCACACCCCTGGCCGGTGGTATCATCGTCGTGCACGAGTAGACCCCCGGCTGCCATAAGAGGCAATCGCCCGACGGTAGTCCGCCCCGGAACCGAGAGCATTCCCGCCGCCTTCGTCACTTGCCCAACGCCGCGCGGACGGTATCATCAAGGGGTCGACTCCGAAGGCCGGTCTCCGGGTGGAAGAGTCCTGGGCCGCGTGCGGTGGTACGCGCTTCTTCCATCCCGATCCCAGAACCCTGGGCAAGCCGGAGGCCATGGGCAATCACGTATGATTCGCCGTGTGCTTTCGTCGTTCACTGGCATCATCCCTATGCAGGAGGACCATGATGAAGACCCTGATCGCTGACAAGTTCTCAGAGGCCCACCTCGATCGCCTAGCCAAGCTCGGGTGCGAGGTGACCTACAACCCCACGGTCAAGGCGGAAGATCTGCCCAAGGTCATCCCGGGATACAAGGTCCTGATCGTGCGCAGCAAACAGGTGAACGGGGAGGCGATCAAGGCGTCCGACGAACTGGCCCTGATCGTCCGGGCCGGGGCCGGAGTAAACACCATTGACGTGAAGGCGGCCAGCGCCCGCGGCGTCTTTGTGACCAACTGCCCGGGGAAGAACTCGATCGCGGTCGCGGAACTGGTCTTCGCCCTGCTCCTGGGAATCGATCGCCGGATACCGGAGAGCATCGCATCGCTGCGCTCCCACAAGTGGAACAAGAAGGAGTTCTCCAAGGCCGACGGAATCTACGGCAAGACCCTGGGCGTCGTCGGCGTCGGCCAGATCGGCCGCGAGGTAATCGTCCGGGCCAGAGCCTTCGGCCTGCGGATCATCGCCTGGTCGCGATCCCTGACCGACGAACATGCCCAGGAGATGGGCGTCGAGCGCTGCCCGACGGTGGACGACGTGTTCCGTCGCGCCGACATCGTGACCCTGCACGTGGCCCTCAAGCCGGAAACCCGCAAACTGGTGACGGCGGAGCGGCTCGCGCTTCTCAAGCCGGGCGCCATCCTCATCAATACCGCCCGCGGCGAGGTCGTCGATCAGGCCGCCCTCAGAGCCACTCTCCAAGCCGGCAAACTCCGCGCCGGGCTCGATGTGTTCGACCCCGAGCCCGCCGAGGGAACCGCCGACTTCACCGATCCCATCCTCGACCTTCCTAACCTCTACGCCACCCACCATGTCGGGGCTTCCACCGAGCAGGCCCAGGAAGCTATCGCCGAGGAGGCCATTCGCATCATCGCCACGTTCATCAAGACCGGCCAGGCGATCAACTGCGTCAATGCCGCCACCCGGACCCCCGCCCAGTGGCAGCTCGTCGTCCGCCACTACGACCGGGTGGGCGTGCTCGCGTTCGTGATGGACCAGATCCGCCGCGCGGACATCAATATCCAGGAAGTGCACAACCTCATCCTGGACGGTGCCCTGGCCGCGTGCTGCCGGATCCAGCTGGATCGCAATCCCGGAAACGCCCTGGTGTCGGCAATCGCCAGGGGCAATCCCGACATCATCAGCGTCGAGTTGCTCAAGCTTGGCGACTGAAAACCGCGATCTCGCTCCGAGGAGGTGTGAGGAGTGACAAGGCGTCTCCGGTTTCGTGCGGCTCGCGGGATGCCCCGCAAGCCAGGGCGGGAACCGGAAGGAGCAACCGCGGGCCGCGCCCGAACGTACGAATCGCGGCTTCATTGCCTCCCCACCGGGTACCGCCCGATGCCGAATGCGTCGCCGGCTCGTCGGAACGACCGGCGGCAGAACAGAAGCCCCGGCACGCGATCGTCCTGATCGGAGGATCGACCAATGCACGCCCATGGCGGCCATCCAATCCTGCTGGCACTGGGCTTGCTCCTTTCGTTGGACCAGAACACGCTCGCGGCTTCCGCCGCCCAGACCGCCCGACACCCCAATATCCTCTTCATCTTGATCGACGACATGGGCTTCGGCGACCTCGCCTGCTACGGGGGAAACCACTCCCGCACACCGATGATCGACGGCCTGGCCCGCGAAGGCATCCGCTTCACCCAGTTCTACGTCAACGCCCCCATCTGCAGCCCCTCACGCGTGGCCTTCACCACCGGTCAGTACCCCGGCCGCTGGAAGATCACCTCCTATCTCGACACGCGGGCGATGAACAACCGGCGGGGGCTGGCCGACTGGCTCACCCCCACCGCCCCAAGCCTCGCCCGGTACTGCGCCCAGGCCGGCTACTACACCGCCCACGTCGGCAAGTGGCACATGGGTGGACAACGCGACGTGGGCGACGCCCCATCCATCAGCCGGTACGGCTTCATCGCGTCACTCACCAACTTCGAGGGACTCGGCGAACGCGTCCTGCCTCGGTTCGAACCGGGACGCGATGGCCGGCCGTTCGTCCACGTTCCGACCCGGATGAGTGCCGAACTCGGCGGCGGACCCATTCACTGGATCGATCGCCATGCAGTGACCGCATACTACGTGGACCGGGCTCTGAAGGAGATTCGGATCGCCGCTGGGCAGAACCGCCCCTTCTACATCAACCTCTGGCTGGACGACATGCATACCCCCATCCAGGCCCCGCCCGCCATGCGCGGTGACAACTCCCCCGCAGCCCGGTACGCCGGCGTCCTGGAAGAGATGGACCGCCAACTCGGGCGGCTCTTCGATGCCATTCGCGCTGATGCCGCCCTCCGCGAAAACACCTTCATCCTGCTGAGCAGCGATAACGGCCCCGAGGATGGCTGGGGCTCAACCGGCGGCCTGCGCGGCGGTAAGGCCCGGCTCTACGAGGGGGGCATCCGCAGTCCACTCATCGTTTGGCACCGTTCCATCCCCGCGGCCGTCGCCGGCTCGGCCAATGAGAAGACCGTCCTCGCCGCCATGGATCTGCCGCCTTCACTGCTGACCTGGGCCGATGTCCACACCCCCACAGGCGTCCGTTTCGATGGGTTGAACATGGCCGATACGCTCCTCGGCCGCACCGCACCCGAACGCGACCAGCCTCTGATGTGGGTCCGGCCACCGGATCGCCCGGGCCCGAACAACCGCTGGCCGGACTTGGCCATCCGCGACGGAGACTGGAAACTGCTGGTCTTCCGCGACCGGTCACGCCCCGAACTCTATAACCTGGCCAACGATCGCAAGGAGTCAGTCAACCTCGCTGGCCAGCATCCGGATCTGACCCGGCGGCTCAGCGACGACGTCATTCGGTGGGACCAAACCCTCACCGCTCCGCCCACATCGGTGCCCGAGTGACCGGATTCGCACACGTTTGACGCCGCGGCTTGAATGAGGGGAACCAAAGGCCGAAACCGCTCTGCCCACGTCGGGATCGCGGTCTCTCTCTCGGAGCGTTGGGTTCGTTTCACGGGCGAACGGTGCCGGCGATCATCCGTCCGCAGGCGTCCTGCATCGGAAGTCTCCTACCAGGAACCCATGAGGTTACCCCGCCCAACGAACCTGCCGGCCCTCACCGCTCCCGCTTGTTCATCGCCCGATCCATCTCACGCCGGTGCTCCTTCTTGCGCAAGTCCTGGCGCTTGTCGTACTCCCGCTTGCCCGTCACCAGGGCAAGCTCGACCTTGGCCAGTCCACGGTCGTTGAAGTAGATGCTCAGGGGGATCAGCGTGCTTCCGGCCTGGACCAGCTGCACGGTCAGCTTCAGAATCTCCCGCTTGTGAAGCATCAGCCGGCGGTTGCGAAGCGGTTCGTGGTTGCGGTCCGTCGCTGGCGGATAGCGGTCGATCTGGCAACCGTAGAGGGTGAGCTTGGTCCCGTTTATCCGGACGAAGGCCTCGTTGAGCTGGGCGGTTCCGGCTCGCAGACTCTTGACTTCACTGCCAGTCAGCACGATCCCGGCCTCCAACGTCTGGAGGATGTGGTAGTCGTGCCGGGCCTTCTTGTTGAGGATGCGGCGTGGGGGCTTGTCTGGGCTTTTTCTTGCCATAAGTCATGATCCGGCCAATATTTGTGCCGATAGTAGATCCAGCGGCGCCGGTGTCCGGTGGGTATCTTACCGGAGGGTGACGGCCGGTGCCACCTGGCCCGCGACCGGGGCTGCAACCGGCCAACCGGATTGCGGTATAATCATGTGAGTACCGAACATACGTCACCGCGGGGCAAGGCATGTTCGCCAGGCAGGCTGAAAGCGGAGAGGCCAAGCTGACCCGACGGGCTGAGAAGAAGCTCGTCAGCCAGGCCCGTGAGGGTTGCGAAGAGTCCGCGCGCCTGCTGGTAGAGGCCCACAAGGACCGCCTCTTCGCCTTCTCGTGGCGAATCCTCAGGAACCACCACGAGGCCGAGGAGGTGTGCCAGGATGCCTTCCTCCGGGCGTTCAGTTCGCTGGACTCATTCTCATCCGAATACCGGTTCAGCACTTGGCTGTTCACGATCGCTTACCGCCTGTGCCTGAACCAGATCCGCCGACGCAAGTCCAAGACCTACGAGTTGGACTACGCCGCAATGCCGTCGTCGGAGCCGGACGTGTCGGACCAAGTCGCTGAAAGCGAGGAGGCCCGCCGGTTGAAGGATCAGATCTGGGCCGCCGTGGATGAGCTGTCCGTTCAGCAGCGGGCGGCGGTCCTGCTGTTCTATCGCGAGGACATGAGTTGTGAAGCGATCGCCGGCGCTCTGGGAATTCCGGTCGCCACGGCCAAGAGCCACCTGCACCGGGCCCGAGGGCGATTGCGTGAGTCGTTGGCAGCAATGGTCAAGGATCCATCACAGATCCAGGCATTGAGAGAAGCCGCGTCATGATTACCTGTCTACACGCCCGTCAACTCTTCGATCGTCACCTGGACGACGAACTCCCCCCGTCGCTCCGGGCGGAACTGCACGCTCATCTCCTGCAGTGCTCCGAGTGCCAGGCCGAAATGGCTATTCTCGAAGCCTGCGGCGACGTGATCCGGTTGGACCGCCGCGAGCCCAAGCTCGCCGCCTCGTTCACCGATCGGGTCATGGCCACGCGTCGTGCGGCCCCGGTCGCCTCCGGTCGCCGGTGGCACCGTCTGGTCTATTACGTCGCCTCTCCCATGGCTGCCGCCGCAAGTATCGTTCTCGCCTTTCTGATGTTTTCACCTATGCTCGGAACGGACGACACTCCATCGGTCAAGCCGACGGCCATCGCCTCCGAGATGATCGCTCCTCCCGCTCCGTTCCGGCAGGCCGCGATGCAGCGAGCCCACCGTTCGTTGACCCCACTGGAGAAAGCCGAGCTCGAACGAACGCCAACCATGTCCGCCACCTCCTTTCTCGACTATCTTCTGGCCCCAGTCGTCGAAGGAACCAAGAACACGGTGGACGGAACGCGGCGAAGTGCCAAGGACATGGAGGCCCTGATCATGTTCGCGTTCGACAGCATGAGCGATCAACTTGCCGCCGAATTCCGCGAACGCTATCCTGAGGACGGTTTCACCCCTTCGCTCGGGAAGGTGGGTAGCGATGTCAGCCCGTTGATGGCTCCATTCCCTGCAGCCGCACCGGCCCAGCCCTCGCCGCCCGCTCCGCAGGCCGAGGACGATACGCCCGGCCCTATCTGACGCCGATGGCCTCCGTCCGACCGGCTCTGACAAGACACCACGCGGGGGGGACTGAGGGCGTCTGAGACTCTGAGTCGCGGTTGTCCATGAGCACGCTGCCCTTCTACATGTCGATCTGCCTGGCTGGGTGTCTGCCCGGGCTCGCAGCAGGCGCCTCCCCCGCGAGCGACGACCGCCGCCCCCCAGCCCTTCTGGCCAGTCATGTCCCGGTCGACGCTCGGCTCTTCCTCGAAATCGAGGACACCCAGAGCCTCAGCTCGATCCCGGCCGGGGCCGCCCTCAGCGATGTCCTGGCCTTGCTCGTCGCTCAGGTCCGGACGTCCGGCGAGGCGACCACTACCGCCCCGGCTTTCACCGGCTGGCGTCGACTGCTCTCCGACGCCCTGGGCCTCAGGGACGAACGCGCCGCTATGCTGCTGCTCGATGGCCGACTGGCCATCGCCGCCGAGGATTGGACAGCGCTGGACTCGGCCGTACTCATTGCTCAGCCACGCCGTCCCGAAGCCCTGGAAAGCCAACTCAAAACCAGGATACCCGCCGCCGAGTCGATCCCCGGAATGCGCCAATACCGCCTGGATCTTGGCTACGAGATCACCGGCGACGGGCACGTGTTCATCGTCGGTCGGCAGACACGTGAGGGTAGCCTCCACGCCCGATGCCTGGCGCTGCTCTCCACCGACCGCGGGGTCGCCCTGGCGGACCTCGTGGAATTCCGCGAGCGGGTCTCCGAAGTGCCGCCCAACGCCCAGGTGGTTCTCTACCTGGGCACCAACCAGCGGCGAAGCGGACCCGCCACCCAGCCGACCGGCGACTGGTGGCCGATTCTCAGTCCACCGGTGCGATCCCTCGCCATGGGAGCCGTCCTGACCGACGAAGGCGTGGCTCTCGAGACGACCGGCCGTCTGGCCGCCGGGCAGGAGTTCCCGCGGCATACCCCTCCGGTCGAAGCCCTGCTCTTCCTGCCGCCCTCGGCCATCTTCGCATGGAGCTACCCGTTCGGCTACGTGAACGAGTACCGGCGATTCATGGCCGCACCCGCCCAGACACCCCAGCGCTTCTACCTCGAAGTCCTTCAGTGGGGTCTGCCCGCAGGCAGATTGGAGAACGACCTCCTCCGCCATCTGGTCGGTGACACCGTGTGCGTCATCGCTCGCATTCCCGTCTATCCCAAGGGCAAGGGAACAGGCAACCCGCTGCTCATGCCGACCTTCGCCTTCGCGGTCCAGACCGACGATTCCGACAAGGTCGACGACACCCTCCGGCAGATGACCCGGAACTTGCTGCGGCTCGTCAACCTGCCCCCGACGTCGGACAACCCCGTCCAGGTTGAAGAGGAGACGCTCCGGCGAGGCTGGAGCATCCACGGGAACAACGGCGAGTTCGAGGTCGAACCGCCCCATGCCGCCTGCGGGACCTTACGCTCCATCCCCCTCGGAAGGTTGTTCCCTCCCGGGCTGTACCGCGAGTTGTTCGGAGCCACCGAACTGAGTTGGATCGTCTGCGACGGCTGGCTGGTCATGGGCACTCACCGCGAGACCATCCGCCAGATCGTGGAAGCACGCCGCGGCCGGTCACCGCTGATGTCTGCCCAAGCCCTCCAGCAGGCCATGCGCCGCGCCCAGCCTCCCCGAAGATTCCCGGACATGGTCCTCCTGGCCCAGCCCGGGGCAGCCAGCGAGGTCATCGACTCCTGGCTCAACTACATCGGCCGCAACCATCCCGAGATGCTCGAGCCCAAATGGTGGCAACAACTCCGCCGCCAGTCGGAGGTTCCCCAGGTCCAACTCGGCATCCTGCCCGCCCCCGGAAGCGCCAACGGTGAGGTCGAGGTCGCCGAGGTGCTGCCCGACTTCCCGGCTGCCAGACTCCTCCAGGTCGGAGATCGCCTTACCGCCGTCGATGGCCGCAAACTCGATCTGGATCGCCCGCTCCAGTCTCTGAAGGAGCGCTTGGCTAAACGCGAACACGACGACTGCGTCCGGCTGACCGTCCTCCGCGACGGCGAAAGCCGCGATATCGACGTCCCCATGCCCGTCCAAACCGCCTCCGCGGCCGCAGCTCAACCCCTCACCCTGCTCCGCCAGCTCTCGCAACTGCTTCGCGGTTTCGCCTTCGCCAGCTACACCACTTGGCAGGCCTCCCGCGACGTCATCCAGACCCGGCTCGACCTGAAGCTCGCTCCCGCCCTCACAGAGACGGCCACCGCTAGTCCGGCACGCCCGGCCGGCACACCCCCACACCCGCCGGCAACCGTCGATCCCGCCGACCCGCTGAAACCCCCCGAGAATCCCCCAAGTCACCAATAGGACGTGATGATATCCGCAACCGCCCCTTTCAAAACCCTTCCTTATAGCTTTTTGTACTCACACTAGATACAATCGTAATCATAATGAGTACGATAAGCCTCAAATCGATCGACAACAAGCTGGCTTCCGCTCTCTTCGGCAAGACACGCCGCTACCTGCTCCTCCTGCTCTTCAACCAGGTCGAGCAGTCGTTCTACCTCCGGGAAGTGGCCCGCGAGGCAGGGACCGGACTCGGGGCCGTGCAGCGGGAACTGGCCGGGCTCGTCCAGGCCGGGATCGTCAGGCGATCAGTTCGCGGCAACCAGGTCTTGTTTCAGGCCGACCCGGATTGCCCGGTGTTTGCCGAACTTCGCAACTTGATGGCCGGCATGACCGGCCCAAAATCCGAACCGGTGCAGGAGAGACTGCCGGAACAGCTCCTGTAGCCATCCCTGGACGTGGCCGGCGGCGGGTTGATGGGCGCTGGACGTGGCCGGCGGCGGGTTGATGGGCGCTGGACGTGGCCGGCGGCGGGCCGATGGGCGTTCGTGCGGCTCACACGGCCGAACTTCGGCGTTGCCGCTCAAGGTCGTCGCGGACTTCCGGGGGCAAAAAGTGATCCTCGAGCTCCGGCTGGCCAGCCATGGCCGCCAGCGTCCGGTCGTAGCGGGTGGCCAGATCAGCAGCCGTGTCTACGAACAGGATGCGGTGGTTCCTGACCCGGCACAGCCCCCCCCCGCCCCCGCCCATCGGTTCAGGCCGGACCTCGATTCCGACACCCTCCGCCAGCGTCAGCAGGGCGTCCAATCGGCCACTAAGCTCCATGTTCGCACCCCCCCCTCAAGTTTCCTCGGCCCGGCTGCCGATATGAGCAAGTCTCATCAAGAGCTCCAGGAGTCAATATGTCCACGCCTCGCGCCGAGACACCCCGGCGTATTCCTCCGTCCGGTTCATCCCCCTCACGCACCCAGACTGTCGCGGCCACCAGCCCAACCAGCCCACCGGAAGCCGCTACTGTAGCCACCGACACCTACTCCTTACAAGCCCAGATCGATCAGCTCGCCCAACAGTTCGACTGGCTCAAGGCCCGGTTGCGACACTCCCAGAAGCTGGCCACCCTCGGTACCACGGCGGCCATGACCGCCCACGAGCTCAACAACATGCTCACCCCCGTGGTGGCCTACTGCCGCGACGCCCTGGATCGCAACGATCCCGAACTCATGCGCCTGGCCCTCAGCAAGACCCTCGATCGGGCGGCGGCTATGCGCCAGATGATCGACCGGGTCGTCGGTCTGGCCCGCCAGAGCGATACGGTCATCCGAGCGGTCAAGGTTCGCCAAGTGGTCGAAGAGGCCATCGGATGTCTCGGCCGCGACTTGGGTAAGGACGGCATTCAGCTCAACCTCCAGATCGACGAGCAACTCACCGTCCGGGCCAACGAGAACCAGCTCCTGCAGGTCCTGTTGAACCTGGTGAGCAATGCTCGACAGGCCATGCTCGGCCGCCGCGGCCGGCTGAGCGTCGATGCGGCTCCGACCGCCCAAGGCCAGGTTCAGATCAACGTCCGCGATACTGGTTGCGGGATCCCCGCAGAACACCTCGATGCCGTCTTCGATCCGTTTTTCTCCACCAAGACCAACGCGGAGAAACCCGACCAGCGCGGCCTGGGCCTGGGCCTGTCGATCAGCCGCGATATCATCGAGGAATTCGGCGGCCGAATCGAGGCGGCCAGCCAGCTGGATGTCGGCAGCACCTTTACTGTGACCTTGCCGGCCCCCGATTGACCGCCAGGTCCTCTCGGCGTACCCGAGAGCCGGAGTGAATCACTTCCTCGGCATCAGAGCTCACCCCGCCGTTGAAGCCCGGCCGGTTGCGTTGTCACGCCGCGTTGCTTGCGGCGAGTTGGCGGACGGAGTGAACGGGACGGAGCCGGAGGCGGTTTGGCGGAGTTATCCACGGCCGTGATTGCGATAGACTAGGATTGTCGGGGCTTCTCGCGTTCAGTTGAACGCGATCCTGTCGAAGCAGCCGGATCACTCGTCTTCATAGTACCCGTGCGGCGACCGGCAGTCGCCTCGGGAAGCGTTCCTGACAACGCCTTGGAGGGCAAGCAATGACCACCTCAAACATGCTGGACTACTGCGTGTCTTGTGGCGATGGTCTGCCTCGCAGCCTGCGTTCAGACCGTCCAGGCCGTCGACTGCAACGGAAACAGCGTGGAAGACAGTCTCGATATCTCTCGCGGCACGTGCCTGGACTGCAACGGTAATGGCATCCCGGACGAGTGCGAGTGCGTCAAGCCGCTTGATTGGGATAACGACACGGACGTGGACGGCGCCGACCTGCTTGCGTTCGAGCCTGCTTCTCGGGCCCCATGGTCTCGGCCGCCGCCGGCTGCGAAGGCAAGGACCTCGACTGCGACGGCGATATCGATCAGATCGACTTCGGGATCTTCCAGCAGTGCTACAGCGGCGAGGGTGAACCGGCAACGCCGGGATGCAGGGATTGACCCCAACGGCGGCCCGCCCTTCGGGTGCGGCCATGATCGCGAACCACCCCCAAGCGATTCGGGCAATCCGCATATCCGGACCCGCCGGAATCCTGATGATGATCTCCTTGCCACACCCGTGGTGTTCAGCACCGCCCTGTAGCGATATAATCCTGAATGTCACTGCGTGCTCACGCGTTCGGCAGGGAACGCAACGGCCTGTGCCGGGCGCGGCGTCTTCGCCGATCCGTGAGGAGACGACCATGAACCGCACTCGGGGATTCACGCTCATCGAAGTGCTCGTGGTGGTGGCAATCATCGCATTGCTCATCGCAGTTCTTATTCCTTCCCTAAACCGGGCTCGCGAGTTGGCTAAGCTCACGACCTGCAAGGCCAACTCCAAGCAGATCGCGAACATGACCGCTCAATACCAGGCCGAGTACCGCGGCTGCGTGCCGATCATGTACAACTACTTCGCCTACGGCCACGGAGCCCATGACGCCCCGGCACGGGCATGCTGGCTTTCAGTGGCATTACGCCAGTACCTGGCAAGCGGCAAGTGGCTCAAGTACACCAAGGGCGGCAAGTTCGATCCGCAGATGGTGTGGTACCCCGAAACCGGCTGGCTCGGCGAGTACGAAAACACCATGATTCCGGAGTTCTTCGTCTGCCCGTTCGCTCGCGGCCGGGGCGAGGGCGAAGTCTACGTCAGCACGGACACGCAATTCCGGTACTATGCCTGGGAAGGCAAGCACGAGCACTACCAGACCTGGCTGTGGCGGCCGATCATCAAGGGCACGACACCGGGCAATCCCTGGCCGTCGCCCGGCACCAGCAAAGCGGGCGTGGTCAAGTACTCGAACGTGGTCTGGAACATGATCGGACCGAACGGCCAGGGCGTGAACACCGACGAGAAGCGGAACCTGCAGCATCGGGTCTGGGACGGCCGCTACGCCCGCGAAGCCAAGAGCGGCTCGCTGGGCGAACTGACCGCCGTGTTCTGCGCCCAGGGAGAGCACATCGTCTTTCAGGGCGATTCCACCCACGTCGGGCGAGTGAACGTCAACAGCCACCGGGCCGGCGGCAAGGGCGGCGGCACGAGTGCCATCTTCGCCGACGGCCACGTCGAATGGGTCGAAGGCACGCGGATCGGCTGGCCGTGAGAGCGACTCTCACCGCCCTTCCCGCGTCCGCTCGTCAAAGCCAAAGCGAATGCTACAATCTCGAGCGACGGGCAGGAATCGTAAGAAGAGGTTCGACCTCTTTTCTCGCTCGCCGCCAGAAGCCGAACGCTGACTGCTTCCCATGCCCGAACTGCCCGAAGTAGAGACCGTCGCCCGCGGCGTGGCCCGGCACGTGACCGGCTGCCGGATCGCATCGGTTGTATTGGGCCGCGGCGACATCGTTCATGGCGAGGGCGTGCCGGTGTGTGCATTCCTGCGCGGCCGACGGATCGAGCGGGTCGGACGTCGGGGCAAGCAGATCCATATTGAACTGGGTGGCGGCAGGACCCTGGTCGTCCATCTGGGCATGACCGGCCGGCTGATCGCCGTCGATCGCGATACGCCCGTCGAGACGCACACCCATCTTCGGATCGGCTTCGATCGGCGGCGGGTGGAAATGCGGTTCATCGATCCGCGCCGCTTCGGCGGGCTCTGGCTGCTGGTCACGCCGCCGACAGCGGCAAACTGGATCGGACGGCGATTACCGCCAGTGGGCGTTGACGCCCTGACCATCTCGTTCAAGGAATTCCGCGATGCCATCGCGCGACGCCGGCAGATCAAGGCCCTGATGCTCGATCAGCGGCCAATCGGCGGGATCGGCAACATCTACGCCGACGAGTCGCTGCATCGAGCCGGGGTCCATCCGCTGACCCGAGCCGACCGGTTGGACACCGCCGGAGTACGCCGGTTGTGGCGGTGCGTGCGGCGGGTTCTGGAGCAGGCGGTCGAGGCCGGCGGTTCGAGCATCAGCGACTACCGTACCGCCGACAACGAGCCCGGCCACTTCCAGGTCCGCCACCGCGTCTACCAGCGGGCTGGCCGACCCTGCCCCAAATGCCGTACACCGATCGAGCATCTGACCGCCGCCGGCCGGAGTACGTTCATCTGCCCGAAATGCCAACCCTCCGGGCGGTGATGGTTCCCTGACGATCCGAGATCTCTTCTGGGTCCCCATCACGGATACGCGGGCCCTCAGGGTCGATTCAGAAGCCGGCGAGATCGGTTCTTGTGGAATCTCACCATCCGCAGGATGACCGGCGGCGCGATCGGAACCCCCTGGACGAGACCAACCGGGACCCGCCCGGCGGAGGTCGGATATCAGCCGGCCAGTTGCCGAACAGCATCAGGCCTGGTCTTCGCATGGCAGTGGATAAGACGATGCTTTGCTCCAGGGTATTCTGTGTTCACCATGCCCGCTTGCGGCATCAGGTCAACCCGAACACGGCCAAGTTGCAGCGATCGCGCGACCGCCTTGCGGATCGCCCGCGTCTACCTCGGCAGGTTCATCAGAATCGCCGTCGTGGCTACTGCGGCGATGGCCACCAGCACGGTGAAGGCGATCTTCCAGTAGCTGTACGGCCGCTCGCCCTGGACCTCGCCGGTGCGGGCGTTGACCATGAAACGGTGGCTCCTGTCGGCGTAGGCGTAGGCGCTCAGCCATAGCGGTAGCAGGAGATGCTTGAAGGTGATGTTGAAGTAGCGGGTCGAGACGCTGCTGATCCGTTGGTGGTCGCCGCCGATGTCGGCCCGAATCGTCTGGCGGATCGGCTCCTGCATGTCCTCCTTGGCCTGCTCGAAGCCGGTGGGTAGGTCCACCTGGTAGCTCTCGGTGACAAAGCCGGCCAGGTACTCGTCCTTGTAGGGGACGAGGTTGTTCAGGTCCCAGGGTTGCAGGGCGTTAAAGTACTGCTCCGGGAGGGAGTTGCTGGCCCGGACGAGAAGGTCGACGAAAGACCGGCCGACCTGGCCGCGGACCGAGGTCCAGCGGGTCTTGCGCACTTGGCGCGTTTTCTGCACCTGCCGCGCGCGGGTGACACTCTGGCCGTTCAGGTTCTCCGTGTAGAACTCGGTGTCCCAGTAGGTCTCGGTCTCCCAGTAGTCGTCGCCGCGCTGGCCGGTGTAGCGGCTGGTGGTGTCGCTGTTGTAGGTCCAGGCGGGCATGTAGATGCCAGATATGCTCTCGGCGTCGGCCACCCGGCGCAGGGCGGAGGGCGCAAACCACAGCGAAGCGATCCACTGGCGGAAGGCGTCCTGGGCCTGCTCGCGAGTGATGTGAAAGGGCAGCATACTCCGCGGGCGGATCAGCTTGCGCGAGGCGGCCTCGGCCACAATGGCAGATCCGCAGAAGGGACACTTGTCCGCGGTCACGTTGGGCGGAAGTGTGCTCTCTGCCCCGCATCGCGAGCACTTCACGGCCAGCGTTTCCTGCAGGGGCTCGCCCGCGGCCAGCTCCGCCAGAGCGGCGGCATAGTCACACTCCTCGACGGCCGCGGTGCCCTCCGCGATCCGATTCCGCGTGCCGCAATGGGGACAGGCCAGTTCCGCGGTGCCGGGGGCGAAAACCAGATGGGCGCCGCACTGGACACAGGGGAACTCACGCTGGATGGTGGGCTCACTGGTGGTGGGATCCATCGCTGGTTGGGCTCCTCCGCCGGAAACGCCTGACGCCGATACGCGGAAGGCGAAACTCCGAAGGATCAAGGCGCCAAAACATCGAACCAGGGAGGCTACCCAGGGCGGAAGTCTCGAACGAGGCGTACGCGCCGCAACGTCGAGATACTCGCATACCGGGGAGCCCAGGTAGATCCTCCCCCAGTTTTAAACTTCTAATTGCTCACTTCCCGGTATTCCCGGGCAGCGGCGGGGGCGCGGTGGTGAGCATGGCGGCCAATTCGGAAATCTGGGCGGCGGGGGCCCACTGAGCCATGCCCGCCTTCCAGGCCAGCGTCTCGGCGGTCAGTCGCCCGGCGGCAACCTGAGCCTGAAGACCCGCCTGATCAAAGGGGCCGGCTTGCTTGCCGTCCAGCCCGAGATAGAACGACACCACCCCCGGCAGCGGGGGCGGAACCGCCGGTCCGGCAGCCTGAGGACCCGCGCCCAGCGTCTGAGCCATCTGGCCACCCATGGCCAGCCCCACCCCCATACCAACACCCGCGCCCGCCAGGCCGCCAGGCGTCTTGGCCGCATCGGTGATGGCATTGGCCGCCTGGAACTGGGCGTAGGTCTGCATGTTGCCGATCACGCCCATGCTGGTACGCTTGTCCAGGGCCTGCTCCACCTCCGGCGGCAGGGAGACGTTCTCAACCAGCACCATGACAATATCGAGCCCGAAACGCTCGAAATCGGGTTGGATCCGCCCAGTGATGAACTTGCCCATCTCGTCGTAGTTGCTGGCCATGTCCAGCACCGGCAGCTTGCTCTCCCCAAGCACATCGGCAAAACGGGAGATAAGTAAATCGCGCAACTGGTCGCCGATCGCGTCGACCGTGAAGCGGCTGTTGGTGCCGACGATCTGACGAATGAAGGCCCCGGCGTCCTTGAGCCGAACGGCGAAAGTGCCGAAGGCCCGTAACCGCACCGGCCCGAACTCAGGATCGCGCAGCATGACCGGGTTCTTCGTGCCCCACTTCCGGTCGGTGAACGTCCGGGTGGAGACGAAGTAAACCTCGGCCTTGAAGGGGCTGTTGAAGCCGAACTTCCAGCCCCGCAGCGTGCTCAGGATGGGCAGGTTCTGCGTCTCCAGCGTGTAGGTGCCGGGAAGGAAGACGTCCGCGAGCTGACCCTCGTTGACGAAGACGGCCACTTGTGACTCACGCACAATCAGCTGGGCACCGTACTTGATCTCATTCTGGTAACGCTGGAACCGGTAGACCATGGTGTCGTGGCTGCTGTCCAGCCATTCCACAATGTCGACGAGTTCGCCCTTGAGTTTGTCCCACAGGCCCATGACAGTCCTCCTCTCAAGTATCCACCCCCGGGTATACAGACACTATACCCGTACTGCCATTCCACGCGTAGACGCAATCCCGACCTTTTTATATCAGGGAAAGGACCGGGAGCTTTCGTCGACCTGGCGGCGAGGGTACCATGAGAGGACCCGCGGGGGCTGCGGAGTGCCGCGGCGGGCAACGAAACGACAGGTCAAACGACGGAAGGGTACTACCATGCGATGTGTCCGAACGCTGATGGCGGTGGCGGTAGTGGTGGCCATCCTGGCGGCCCCGGCGACGGGTGCCGATGACGCTGCTCCGAGCAAGCCGAACGCGCTGAGCAGGACCCAGATCGAGGAAGGCTGGATCATGCTTTTTGACGGCGAGACAACGTTCGGCTGGAAGACGGAAGGCGACGCGAAGATCAAGGACGGCACCCTCCTGGTCGGCGGTGAGAAGGCGGCCTCGGCAACGACAACGACCGAGTTCGGCGGCTTCGAGCTCCAGTTCCAGGGAAATGGCGCCAAGGGGGCCTCGGTAATCCTGAACGGCAAACCGTTTGACCTCGCCACCCCAGGTCCGAGCGGAAAAGACTGGACCCAGTACAAGGTCACGGTGGGTACCGACGGCAACGTCAATGTCTCGGCCAAGCGGCAAGAGGCTTCATCCGCCAAGACCACAACTGGAACAGGAACCAGCCGCACACCGGTCGGCTTCAGGAGCGCGGACGGCGAAATCCTGGCCCTGCGCAACGTCTTCCTCAAGCCACTCGGCACCAAGTCGCTGTTCAACGGGAAGGACCTGACTGGCTGGAAGCCCGTACCGGGAAACCCGTCGAAGTTCTCGGTGACCGACAAGGGCGAGCTCAACATCAAGGACGGTGGGGGCGAGATCCAGACCGAGGGCCAGTGGGCCGATTTCGTTTTTCAGCTTGATATCATCTCGTACGGAGAGCACCTCAACAGCGGCGTCTTCTATCGCGCACTGCCGGGTCAGTTCTGGCAAGGCTACGAGGCCCAGATTCGCAACGAGTGGAAGGGCTACGTGAAGGGCAAGGCTCGTGACGAAAAAAACGAGGACCGGACCAAGCCCGTCGATTACGGAACCGGCGGGATCTACAACCGTCAGCCTTCCCGGAAAGTCGTGTCCAACGACCACGAGTGGTTCACGATGACACTCATCGTCGCTGGACCTCGCTCGGCCACCTGGGTCAACGGATACCAGACCGCCGACTTCGTCGATACCAAGCCGCCCGCCGAGAGTGCCCGCAACGGCAGCCGGCTCGGCAAGGGCTGCATCAGCCTGCAAGGTCACGATCCCACAACCAACCTGAGCTTCCGCAACATTCGAGTGGCAGAGTTGCCTCCGCCGGCGGAAAAGAAGCCCGCCAAGGCCGAGGAAAGCAGGTGACCCTCCGGTATTCCGCGGGACAACGCCGCGAAGCGACAAACCGACAAGGAAAGACGGCCAGAAAGGGTCAGCGGACCGCTGTCGCTTGGAGTGCCGCCGTCGACCCACTCGCTCTGACCGGCAGGTGAGCCGATCAAGCCGTGATCTGACCGTCCCAGAAGCCCATGGCCAAGCGGCATGAGCCTCCGGCGTTGATGGTGATCCGGGCACGGCCATTCCCCGATTCTGCAGTTCAGGAAGGCTCTCACGCCTCACGTTCCACTCTCCCGCCGGGGAGCGATCCGGAGCCGGCACTTATCGGGCGTGGTTCTCCACCAACGACTCTCGATTCCCCTTCGTTGCGGCACGCAACACGAGAACACGTATCGTATGCTTGGCATGGACAGAGAATGCCCCCCCATGGCTGAAAGGGCCGGATCCCGGCGGGCGGCATCGATGTTCAAACAGGATGACCCGGAGGAGATCGTGGTCGATCTCGCGGCCGCCTTGGGCAGTTCGCCGGCTGAGGAATGCGAAGGGAACACGATGACGATCAGCGAAGCACATAGCGGAACATGTGTGAACTGCGAATGCGGTCATGACCATGACCCGCAGCGTCCACGTCCGTCCGGCCCCGCCCCAGATATCGTCGAAGGCGTCAAGGCGACGCTTTGCCGCTACCTGGACGGCTTCAGGCGGGGCGACTGGGAGATGGTGATGTCCGCCTACGCGGAAGATGATGATATCACCGCCATCGGATCGGAGGCCCATGAGTACTACACCGGTCCCCGGGCGATCGCCAAGTGGCATGAGGAAGCGTTCGAGCAGTACTGCTATGTCGAGGCCAACGCCGAGGATCTGGAGATCTTCGGGGAAGGCTCGGTGGCCTGGTGCCGCGCGGTCTGCGCCGGATCGGTGAAGGTCGGCGGCGAGGATGTCGGATTCCGCGGTCGGTTCACCGCCGTCATGGTCCGCCGGGGCGACGAGTGGCGGATTCACCAGACGCACGTGTCCTTTCCGGCAGTGCCAGCTGACGAATGACGCTGCAAGGGGCGATGGACGCCCACCTGCGCTGACATTCGTCCCGGGCCTTTCCGGGACCGGCACCGCCAGGACCCGGCAATCACTTCTCAACAGCAGGGCTTCGTGCCGCCGGTGTGCCCTCCCCTACGGCTTGCCGGACTTGCCGGCCGCATACCGCAACATGTTGCCCAGCAGACGTTCCGCAACCGGATCGCGACCGAGGTTGCCACGCACGTTCAGCGTGTTGATGACGATCAGGCCCTTGCCCAGAGGGTAGACCGCCACAAACAGGCCGGCAGAATAGCCCTGAGAGGTGTTGGTGCCACCGGCGACAGCTTCCCGAGGCGGATCCAGCCCCACGAAGGCGATGTCCGGTATCACCTCGCGATAGAAGGTGTAGTCCATCAGGCCGCCAGCGGGCAGACCGTCAAAGATCGGATGCCGCTTGCACCATTCCTCCTTGTGATACAACCACGAGGGCAGCCCGGCGATCCCGCCCTTGTTGGCCAGCGGGAGGAAGGCGATGCTGTTCTTGCCGTCTGAGAAAACCTCCGGGCAGAGGAACACCGCGGCTGATCCGGCCTCGACGCGCTGGGTGAGTTCGCGGAACGCGGCCGCCGCGTCCGGGCCCGGGGCCCTGGCGCAGGAGAGGATCACCTCGTTCCCGGCCGGGGCCATCGCCCCAAACCGGTGACTGCGAACACCATGCTCGGTTAGCCACTTGGCGAGGTCGGGGTCCTCGCCCCACAGGGCTACGTCCGCATCCACGCCCGGCATACCAGCCGCGTCGTCCACATAGAAGTCGATCGACTCGCCGGCCGCAGCCGCCCCGCGCTGAAAAGTGGCCGTGAAGCGATACCGGCCGGCCGGCCCGTCGAGGACCACGTCCTCGGCAAAGACCGATATGACCATCGGCGGCTCGCGATCAGCGGTGCGGGACGGGATGGTCACCGTGACGGCCTTCTCGAAGACCCGGACGGCGTCCGGCCCAAAGACCTCGAACTTGACCGGGTACTCACCCGCCGCCAGAACGTCCTCGTTCGCCAGTACCGCCTCCAGACGCACCGGCGCCTTGCGGTACACGTTGACCGGCTCGGCGAACAGGCACCAGCGGAGCGGCGCGAAGCCGTCGAACACCGCATCCGCGGTCCCCGGCTTGAGCTCGCGGAACGTGGTCCAGAGGCCCTCCGCGGTCATGCCCTGGTCCAGCGTCCCGGTCAGACTGTAGCCGATGATCGACGGATTGGAGCGGATCGCGTTGATGCCCAGGAGCCGCTGCCCGGCCATGCGGGCGTTGCTCTGGGCAAAGAAATCCTCCGGCCGTCCGAACGCCTCGGCCATCTTCCATCGTTCCCAGTCGACCAGAAACTGATCCCGGAAGGACCGGTAGAGCTTGCCATCCTCGACCTCCGGCTTGCCGGCCTGCTCGTAGAGGCGGACCAGCCGCACCAGGTCGCAGCCGCTGCCGATGCCGTATTCCGAAATGAACAGCGGCAGCCCCTTGCCGTGGATGGTACGCAGGGCGCGGATGATGCCGGCGGTGTGCGGGACACGCTGATACGGGTGTTGATCGTCGAGAATGGCCTGCCACTGGTCCGAGCCGGGGTTGCTGACCATGCCCTGGCGAGCCTCCACCTGGCCGAGGGGAAAGCGGACAAACGATTCGGCCGCAGGAGCCGCGCCGGGCGACATCTGCCCGTAGCTCCAGGCCCCGCTGGGATTCGCCTTGACAGAGAAATCGGCCCCGGCGTCGTAGGCCCTTCCGCTTCCGGTCTTCAGCGTCACGGCCAGGGCGGTCGTATCCGCACCATAGTCGCCGTTGCCGTAGCCACACACGCAGTCGAGGGTGTCGCCCGCCTTTACCGCGACGCGCGAGGCGAAGGACTGCTTCGGCCCGGCATCCTTGACATGGATGAAACCCTCGTACAGCGGTTGACCGTTGAGAAGAACATGGACGTCAGTGGTGGCGCGTTCGGCAATACTGGTGAAGACGGCCGAGAGATCGACCTGGTCGTCGGCCGGTGCGGTCCAGCGGACGACTGCATATTCACCGTCGTGGCCGGGGTGGAAGGCCAACTGGCCCGGTGACCAGGTGATGCCCAGCCCCTTGATGACATCCTTCGTGCCGTTGTAGGTGACGCACGGGTCGGCGCGGCCCTGGTTGTGCCAGGCTTCGATACCGGCCACACTGCTGCCGGCACTCCACGACCCGCTGTTGAGCAGGATGAGCCGCGTGTCGTCCAGGGCCCGCACCTCCGGCAGCAGAGCCACGGCGTGACGGAACACCGGGCCGTCGCCCGTCTCGTTGAGCAGGCCGAAAATGGTGATGCTCGGGTGATTCCGATCGCGGCGAATCATGCCCAGGATCGACTCGTTGTACCGCTCCGCGAACTTAGGCGAGTAGGCCATGCACCAGCCGCCGTAGGCCTCCTCGTAGACCATCAGCCCAATCTCGTCGCACAGATCCAACTGGTAACGCTTGGCCACACCGGAGATGAACCGGATCATGTTGAAACCCATGAACTTCGCGTTGATCAGATCGCGACGCAGGTAGTCGGGATCGTGGGGCATCTCCAGGCCGATCGGGGTGCAGTTGCCGGTGTGCGACGAACGCAGGTAGATCCGCTTGCCGTTGAGACGGAACGCCCCGTTCTCGACGCGGAAGTCGCGGAAGCCGAAGCGGACAGAGTGCTCGTCAAACGACTCCGAGTCCTCGGCGTTCACCCGCGTGGTCAGCCGATACAGAAACGGCTCCTTCAACTCCCACAGGCGCGGCTTCTCGACCTGCAGCTGCGTCTCGATCAGCGTCTCGCCGGTCGGCAGTGCCCGGTCGATCCGGGCGGAGAGCATTGTCCCGCCCACCGCAGCCGGCGCGAGCGTGAAAACCACATGGCCGGCAATCGCGGCACCCGCATTCTGGATCGTGGCCTCGATACGAACCAACCCTGTTTTCCAGTCCGGCCGGACGAACACGTCGGCCACCCGAACCGGAGCAGTGACCAGCAGCTCGACATCATCGATGATGCCGCCCTGGTCCCACGCCGAACCCGGCCCGTAGGGCAGGGCCTTGTTGCGGTGAGGCGTCTCGCTCAACACGATGCCGTCGATGGGTTCGTTCGTCGGGTTGAGCACCCGCACGGCCAGGCGGTTGACCGCGCCGGGCTTGATCGTCTTGGTGACGTCGAGAAGGAAGCACGATTCGCCGCCCTCGTGCCGGCCGACCGGCTGACCGTTGAGCCAGACCTCGGCCATGTAGTCCACCTGCCAGAAACGCAGCAGATATCCTCCGTCCCGCCGCGGATTGGGCGGAGCGGTGAAGTCGTGCCAGTACCAGGCCACCCCGTGGTAGCCGGGAAAGGCATCCTGAATGATCCAGGGAACCCGGGTCCGCTTCGCCTCCCGCCGGGCGGCGTTGAACCAGGACTGGTCCCGCCCGACATTCTGTGGATCCGGGGCCAGAAGCCAGTCCTCACCGTTCAGCGAGACGACCGCGGTCGGTTCGGCCACGACGGCCAGGGGACTCAAGACAATCAGGGAGACGATCGCCAGGGTTCTTCGAATCATGTGTTCCCGTCCTGCTTCGGAGTAGGGCCTCTCTGATGCTCTCGGAGGCGTTCGCGCTGCCAAGGCGTGCCTTCGAACGACACCGCCGGCCAAGTCACCATAATCGAACTCGATGAGGGTGTCATCCCGTTGCCGCAAGGCACCACCAGCTCGTTGATCGACGGCTTCCCGCCGGCGCTCGCCCCAAGAACGGTGCGCTTGCGGCCGACGCTATGCTTGAATTCCCCGAAAGAATGCGTAGAACAGGCCCATGGTGTCGGCCACGGTCAGGGACCATCTACGGACCTGCCGGGGCGGATCACGTGTGCTCCCGGACTCCCGGTGTGTAGGTCCCCGAACACGTGCAAAGGAGGTATGGCGTGTCTCCGATGATCCCTTCACTCGTGCTGCTTCTGACCGCCTCCAGCGGAATGGCCCGCGATCTGCGCGACCGCCGCTTTGACGACCACTGGCGGTTCCTGAAAGCCGATGCACCGGGGGCGGACAAACCGGACTTCGACGATTCCGTCTGGCGGGCACTGGATGTCCCCCACGACTGGAGCATCGAGGACCTTCCGCCCATGCCCGCCAGCCAGCCGGCGGGTGCCGGCGCCGACGGCAAGGGCAACGACCTGCCGGCGATCCGAGTCGGGCCGTTCGCGCCCCGCGAGAGCCCCGGGGCCGAGTCCACCGGCCACGTCCTCGGCGGCATCGGTTGGTACCGCAAACACTTCAAGATCAGCGCGGCCGACCGCGGCAAGGTCGTCTCCATCCGCTTCGACGGCGTGTACATGGATGCGGATGTCTGGATCAACGGTCATCACCTGGGCGGCCATCCGTACGGATACACTCCCTTCTCATTCGAGTTGACCAGGTGGCTCAAGCCGATCGGCGAGTCCAACCTGCTGGCGGTCCGCGTTCGCAACCTGGGACAGAACAGCCGCTGGTATTCCGGCTCCGGGATCTACAGGCATGTGTGGCTGATCGTCACGGATACGGTCCGCGTGGCGGACGGGGGAATCGCGGTCACCACCCCGAACGTCACCCCGGAAACCGCCACGGTCAACGTGGCCACGACCATCCAGAACTCGCGCAACGACGAGATCGCCGCCACAGTCCGCGTTCGGCTGACCGACCATGGGGACTCCGCCCTGAAGTCCGCGGACGCCACCGTGGTGATTCCCGCAAACGGCAAAACCAAAACGGAGCAGGATATCGAGATCGCGTCGCCCAAACTGTGGTCGCCGGAGACGCCCACGCTTTACCGCGCGGCCGTGGAGGTGCTGATCGACGGAAAGCGCGTGGACCAGGCCGAAACCACGTTCGGCATACGCACCATTCGTTTCGATGCGGTCACGGGGTTCACGCTGAATGGCAAACCCGTCAAGCTGAAAGGCGGATGCCTGCATCATGACAACGGGCCGCTGGGATCGGCGGCCATCGATCGGGCCGAGGAGCGGCGAATCGAGATCATGAAGGCAAACGGCTTCAACGCCATCCGCACCAGCCACAATCCGCCGTCGCCCGCGTTCCTCGACGCTTGCGATCGTCTCGGTATGCTCGTGATCGACGAAGCGTTCGACATGTGGGAGCGACCCAAGAAACCCCAGGATTACGCCCGGTTCTTCAAGGAGTGGTCGGATCGCGATCTGGCGGCCATGGTCCTCCGCGACCGCAACCATCCCAGCGTCATCCTCTGGAGCATCGGAAACGAGATCAACGAGCGGGCCGACCCGTCCGGCGTCGAGATCGGCCGGCGGCTGGCCGAAGCGGTCCATCGCGTCGATCCCACCCGGCCGGTGACCGCGGCCATTTGCCACTTCTGGGATCATCCCGGACGCCCGTGGTCGGATACCCACAAGGCCTTCGAAGTACTCGACGTCGGCGGCTACAACTACAAGTGGCAACAGTACGAGCCCGATCATCAGAAGTCCCCTCAACGAATCATGGCCGGTACCGAGTCGTACCCCAGGGAGGCATTCGAGAACTGGCGGGCAGTGCTGAAGAACCCCTACGTGATCGGCGATTTCGTCTGGACCGGAATGGACTACTTCGGCGAGGCCGGCATCGGCCACGCCGTGCTCGACAACGAGAAGCAGAGCTTCCTGAGACCCTGGCCGTGGTTCAACGCTTACTGCGGCGACATCGATGTCTGTGGCTTCAAGAAGCCGCAGTCGTACTTCCGTGATGTGGTCTGGGGCCGAAGCATGCTGGAGATGGCTGTCCACGCCCCGATCCCGCAAGGCCGCACCGAGAAGATCAGCGACTGGGGTTGGCCCGACGAGCAGCGGAGTTGGACCTGGCCCGGCCAGGAAGGCAAGCCCATGCAGGTGACCGTGTACTCGAGCCTCGAAACGGTTCGGCTTGAACTCAACGGCCAGACCGTCGGTGAAAAGCCGGTATCGGCCGATACCAAGCTGACCGCCCGGTTCGAGCTGCCCTACGCTCCGGGTGAGCTTCGGGCAGTGGGGCTGGTCAGAGGGCAGCCCGCCGCAACGCTGTCCTTCCGCTCCGCAGGTCCGCCCAAAGGGCTGCGCCTGTCCCCCGACCGCCGCACCCTCGGGGACGACCGCAATGACCTTTCCTTCGTCACCGTGGAGGTCATCGACGAAACCGGGAAGCTCGTCCCGGACGCCGCCGTGCCCGTCCACTTCACCGTCCGCGGGCAAGGGGAACTTGCGGCCGTGGGCAGCGGTCATCCCTCGGATGCGGCCAGCTTCCGGGCACCGGTTCGCACCACGTTCCGCGGCCGATGCCTGGCTATCCTGCGCCCCATCGGCCAGCCCGGCAGCATCACCCTTGAGGCGTCGGCCGGCGGCTTGGCGGGAGACCAGGCAGTGATCTCCGTGCGGCCAATACCTGACTGAGACCGCACGAGACGTCGGCCGTCTCAGAACCCCGGCAGGAACGCGGCCTCGGCGGCGAAAAGCTCCTCCGCCATCTTGCGGATCTCCGCGGGACAGCAGACGGCGGCGGTCAGCGGATCCAGCATGAGCGCGTGCACCGCGGCCTCGCGCGATCGCTCGATGCAGGCGATGACCGCGAGTTCGTACATCCGCATGTTCCAGTCGCAGACCGCGGCACACTGCGGCGGCAGCGGGCCAAAGTGCGTCGGACGAACGCCGTTGCGATCCACCAGACAGGCAACCTCAACCACGCCGTCCCGGGGAAGGTTCTCGATCAGCCCGGTGTTGGGCACGTTGGCGTGCACGACAAACGGCTGATGGGTCTCCATGGCCTGGATGATGTAGCTCGCGTACTCCCAGCTCCGATCGATCACCAGATCCTCCTGCCCAGTGACCAGCTTGAGGCGCTTCTCGTCGCACTCGCGGCGCCACGTCGGCCATTGGTCCGCGTAAAAGCCGCTGCCGCCCTTGTAGCCGGCGCGGCAGTACTTGCGGATCAGCTCGGGACGCTTGCGGTAGTACGGCAGATACTCGCTGAGATGCCCGCTCGACTCGGTGATGAAGTGGCCGAAGTGGAACATCATGTCGAATCGGACCGGGTCCTGCTCGTAGATGGTTGCGTCGTTGAGGGCCTTGTCGCGAAGCTCAGGATAGAGATCGCGGCCGTCGCGGCTCAGCTCGGTGAACCACGCCAGGTGGTTGATGCCGCCGCAGGCCCAGCGCAGCTCGTGATACGGCACGCCGGCGTAGCGGGCCAGATCGTGGCCGGTGCCCTGGACGCTGTGGCACAGCCCGACGACCTTCACCTGGCTCGAACGGGCGGCCGCCAGGCACAGGATGCTCATCGGGTTGGTGTAGTTCAGCACCCAGGCGCCCGGGCACAGGCTCTCGACGTCCTTAAGCACCTCCAAGAAGACAGGAGTGGTACGAAGAGCCTTAAAGAGCCCACCCGGCCCGATGGTGTCGCCAATGCACTGATCGATGCCGTACCTCGCGGGGATGTCGTTATCGAACCGCACACATTCGACGCCGCTGACTTCGATGCAGTTGATCACGTAGTCCGCACCGGCCAGCACCCGGCGGCGGTCGGTGCACGCGGTCACCACCCAGGGCTTGCCCATCTTGTCGACGATCAGGCGGCCCAAGCGGTCGGCCAGCTCGAGTCGCTCGGCATCCACGTCCACCACGGCGATCTCGCCACGGTCGGCGCCCGGAATGCCCAGCACGTCCATCAGCAGCCGCTGGAAGAAGAAGCTGCCTGCCCCGAGGAAGACGATCTTGATCGGCCGCCGAACGGCCGGCACGATGCCCAGGCTCTCGGCCCGCTGCTGATCCTGGTTCTTCTCCGTCGCAGTCATGAGCACGCTGTTCCTGCCCTTGATGAATCGCTCCAAAATCCGCCAGGTTGGCATTGTACCGCGAATGTGGCACAATGCCCCACTGCTGAACGGAGCCAACTCATGAACCAAGCATGTTCGAATCATGGCTGCAGTCGGCGGTTCGTCGCCACCCTCTTGGTCGCCGGTTTGGCCGGCTGCGCCTCGACTCCCCGGGACAAGATGACCCCCTCCGGCCCAATCCCCGCCCCCAGGCCCGGTGAAACCATCCCGTTGTTCGATGGACAGTCCCTGGCCGGCTGGCGCGTGCTCAAAGACGGAGCCTTCGAGCACCATGGGCAAGTAGGGGTAAAAGACGGCACCATCGTGCTCGAACGGGGATCGCTCCAGACCGGCGTCGGCTGGAACGGCCAGGTGCCGCGTGACGACTATGAGGTCTCCCTCGAGGCGATGCGCACCGACGGCAACGATTTCTTCTGCGGATTGACCTTCCCCGTCGGCGATGAGCCTTGCACCTGGATCATCGGCGGCTGGGGCGGATCGGTGGTCGGATTGTCGAACGTCGATAATGACGCCGCGGTCGAGAACGTGACCACCCAGGGAATGACTTTCGAGAGTAATCGCTGGTACAAGATCCGCCTGCGGGTGACGACTGCGCGAATCGATGCCTGGATCGATGACCGGCAGATGATCGACCTCGAACGCGGCGAGCACAAGTTCTCCGTCTGGTGGGAGCAGGAACCGGCCAGGCCGCTGGGGATCGCCACCTGGGATACCGGTGCTGCCCTGCGCCACATCAGCCTGAAGCGGCTTTAATGGTGTCAGGATGATTTTTGAGCCGTCGTGGTCGCCCTGGTCCGCTCATGGCTGCTGGCCGCACCTCGTTGTTCTGGTGCATCGGCGGGGGTCGAATCACCGATCGGGTTCGATCGGGCGCGGCGCGGTCAGGTCCCTCCTCCGAGCCTCGGCATCGGCGCCGCGCGGACCCTGCTGACCGCGCCGACCAACGCGAGTCTTCCCTGTCCAATGGAACAAAGGTATACTGGTCCCGATGAAGAAAAGGGAAGCGAGGGCAGTGATCGGCCGGCGGCGTGACTTCGCGACGCTGGCTTTTGTGTTAGGGGCAACCTGCATGGCCGGCTGCGGCTCCCAGGATTCGACCATGAAGAACAAGCTGGAGTCCATGCAGACCGGCCAGATTCAGATCAAGGGGCATACGTTCAAGGTCTGGCTGGCCCTCACGCCCGCCGAGCAGGAACTGGGACTCATGCAGGTCCGGCAGGACGAGCTCGCCGCGATCCCGCCGGATACCGCCGCCGGAATCCCCAACGGGGCCGATCGAGGCATGCTCTTCGTGTTCGATGAGGATCTGCCGCGCTCCTTCTGGATGCGAAACACGATCATTCCCCTGGATATCGCCTATATCCGCGAGGACGGCACGATCGTCAAAACCCACACCATGGCCCCGCTCGAGACGCGGCTCTACCCCTCGGTGGAACCCGCCCGCTTTGCCCTCGAGGTCCGGGCCGGCCGGCTGGCAGAACTCGGCATCACCCGCGGCGACAAGGTCGAAATCTCCGACTCCATTCTCAAGGCCTCCCCCTGAAAGGTCGAACTCACTCTGGGAGAATCCGGTGTGCCGCGGCGGCCCGAGGGGTTGCCGCCCGCGGTCCCGTTCCTGCACCTAGAGGATACGCCACTGGCCACGTTATCGGAACAGATCAAGTCGACCGCAACCGGACCCCTACGCCTGCTTGTCTTGAGTGAGTCCGAAGAGTGGCCGCTCGCCCTGCGCGAGCTGCTGGCCACCCATGACATCACCGTGCTCAAAGCCGCGAGCGTCTATCAGGCCTGCGATCCGTCGCTGCTTTCCATGACCGATGCAGTCGTGGTTTGCGATCCGGCCAGTGATCCTGGCGGCCGCACAAACGCAAACCTCACTGAGGCCCGGCGAGCCTCACGGGAACTCCTCGGGGACGCCCTTCTGGCCCATCGGCTGACCGGGGTCGTCCTCTCCGAGGGCGCGACCGGCCGGCAACGCCTCGACGAAGGCGCGTTTCTCGTCGTGCCACCCGATGTCCCCGCCGATGAACTCTGGGGACGCGTGGCCACCATTCGCCAGTACCGGCCGCTGTTCAGCCAGTTCGAGCAACAGGTCGCGAACATGCAGCGACTGGGCAAGCGGCTCAATCAACAGTTCGTCGCGGTCGACCAGGAACTCCGGCTGGCCAGTCGCCTCCAACGCGATTTCCTGCCCAAGACGTTCCCCGAGGTCGGCGATATTCGTTTCGCGGCCATGTACCAGCCGGCGGCCTGGGTCTCCGGCGATATGTACGACGTGGCTCGGTTGGATGAAACCCACCTGGGGTTCTACCTCGCCGACGCCGTCGGGCACGGTATCGCCGCCGGACTGCTGACCATGTTCATCAAGCAGGACGTGGTCGGCAAACGCATCGATCGCAACAGCTACACCTTGACGTCCCCCAGCGAGGTGCTGGCCAACCTGAATGTCGATCTCGCCCGCCAGGAACTGCCCAACTGCCAGTTCGTCACCGCCCTGTACGGCATCATCGATACACGCGACAACCAGCTCACCTTCGCCCGCGGCGGGCATCCCCATCCAATCCACGTGACCGCCGATGGACAGTGCAACGAGGTCCTCACCGTGGGCGGCCTCCTCGGCGTCTTTGCCGAAGAGACCTTTCCCAGCACCAGCCTGGTACTCAGGCCCGGCGAGAAGTTCATCATCTACAGCGACGGGATCGAGGATTCGATCATCGCTCACCGGGACCGAACCCAGGGCACCGTCGAGTACACGGAATTCTTCCGCGAGCTGGTACGTATGCCCATCGAAACCTGCATCGCTACCCTGTCCGCTCAGGTGGAACACACCGAGGGCAGCATCGCCCCCGACGACGACATGACCGTAGTCGGAATCGAACGCCGCTCTTGCTCCTGTGGTTAGCCACCCCAGGTGCACCCGCCGTATAGCTTCCGGTAGCACGCCATGCCCCAGGCGGCGCAGAAGCAGTCGTCGGCGCTGGTGCTGCAGATCGTCGGGCACTTCTCATTGCCATCCAGGTACAGCTTGACCTCGCCCTCACCCCACCAGCCACCCTGTCGCGGCCGCACGCCGATGACGCAATCGACCAACACCCCGCAACCCTGGGCCTCGTCGAGCAGCACATGGTCCCGCCTGGGCACGGCCGAATTCGGGCCTCGGAACCGGGCGAAGAGCGCCAACTCGGTCACTTCGCATCACCCCATGTTGCGGCGCCCCGCATCGGGCGTATACTCAGCTCCGCAACGCCCGCCCGGATCGCGTGGAACGAGAACCGTGCCGGTCGAACGGTCGTGTGGCCGCCTGTCTCAGGAACCCGTTCGGATCGTTCGCTCGAGCCGAGGGCGGCGCTGCTCGGGAGCAATAATCATGGGACGAGTCGGATCGATCATCGCGGCTGGAGCCAAACTCAGTCAGATGTACGCGGAGCGGTTGCTTGACCAGGTGACCCACGAAAACTACGCCCGGTTCGCCAGCCCCGGCGGCGCGGTGATCAAATCCAACCACCCCGCGTTCGTGCTCGGGCACCTTTCACTCTACCCGGTGCGCACCATGCAGTACCTCAAGCTGCCGGAAGGCCCCACGGCCCTTCCCGCCGGTTACGAGCCCTTGTTCAAGTTCGGGGCCGAATGCCAAAACGACCCCGCCGGCACGCTGTACCCGCCCCTCGAGAAGATGAAGACCTTCTTCTTCGGAAGCTACCGGGCGGCCATCGCGGCCATCGAGTCAGCCGCGGATGAAGCCTTCGACGCTCCTAATCCCGCCGAGGGCCGCCTCCGCGATCTGTTCCCCAAGATCGGAATGGCCCTCAACTTCTACATGATCGGCCATACCCAGGTTCACCTCGGTCAAATCAGTGCCTGGCGCCGAGCCATGGGCTTGCCACCAGCCTGACGCGGACCAATGAGCCGCGAACAGACCCGGCCAACGGTTCAACGGCCAGACGGCTCCGCTGCCTGCAAACGCCCGCTCGAGCCGGACGTGCTCGCAAGCCGGCGATCCCCGAGCCCGCCGGTCGGACGACGAAGGCGGCCGTGATCGCTGCGGGCAGGACCCAGTGCCCCGGATACCCCCGCTCACTTCCCGCCCGGGTTCCGAACACGAGCCCCCCCTCGGCACGGCTGGCCGCTAAACACCCAACGCGACGGCCGGCGGAGACCATGGTCTCGCCGCAGGTGTAACCTTACGCCATGAGATCGCGTATTATCCTACGGAGGACGTACCATGAAGCCTGCCCTTTGCGTCGTCCTTTGGATCGGAACCGTCCCACCGGTGATCTGTCGGGCCGAGACCGGTGCCGGCCAGCCCTCCGTCGTGCCTCCGGTCGGTAGCCCGGCCTTCAATCGCTACGTCGCGGAAGGCCGGGACTCCCCCTTCGGCCTGGACTACGTCTTCGCCCTCGACCGGGAGTTCCGCAAGCCCGAACTGGTCAGGCAGCTCGGAGGCTTCGTCGGCGTACGCTGGGCCAACTTCTCCCGCATCAACTGGGGTGACCTGGAGCCGACCGCGCCCAAGGACGGCCGCCACACTTACATCTGGACCGCGCTCGACGAGGCCGTGCGCCAGTGGCAGCAGTACGGCGTCCATATCATGATGTCCCTCCGGTTCGTCTCGCGGTGGGCCAACGCCAAGCCAAGCGGGGAACAGTTCACCTATCTGGGCGGAATGCTCGCGGCGATCCCCCGGGGCGCGGGCGACTACGTCCCCAAGCCCGAACACCGAGAGGATCTCCGGAAGTTCGTCCAGGCCCTGGTCGAACGCTACGACGGCGACGGCGTCGATGACATGCGGGGCCTGCTGTTTCCCATCCTCCACTACCAGGTCTGCAACGAGGCCTACAACGAGTTGTTCTGGGCCGGGACGGTGGAGGAATACGGCGCGCATCTGAAAGCAGTGGCCCAGGCTGCTCGCCAAGCCAGCAAAGACGTGAGAATCATCCTCGCCGGGATCTGCTTCAATCACCTCGACGGCTTCTATGACCACGAGATGGACGCCCGTACCAGAGACTATGTCCAGAGTCAGTTGCCCAAGGTCGCCTCGAAAATGCGCCCTTTCCTGAATCGCGCCGACAAGTTCTCCCACGACTCCGTCAGGCTGCCGGATTACGACATCCTCGACGCTCGCTGGTCGTACTACGGCGTCGTGGCTCGTTGCCAGGAGGAACTGCGCCGCGCCGGCCGGGCCACGGTGCCAATCTGGAGCGCGGAGATCTACACCGCTCATCCACTCCTGGACGCGATGATCTTGCCCATGACCACCCTGCATCCCTACCCGACGCCTTCACGCAGCCTGGATTACATCCGCATCCTGCGCGACCCGCGCGACAAGGAGTTCAAAGAGGTCAACCGCTGGTATCGCGGCATGCAGGCCGCCATGGTCGTGAAATGCTGCATGGTCGGGTTGAACGCCGGTACCAGGAAGCTGATGAACGGATGGGTGCTCGACGCCCAGGGGCCATTCATTCCTTACCCGCTGCATGTCGGCGGATACAAGAGCAGGACACTCAACCAACTCTGGCCCGCCGCCTTCACCTACAAACAGCTCATCGAGAAGCTGCAGGGCATCACCACCTGCCGCCGGATGCCCACGCCAGAGTACGTCTACGCCTACCAGTGCACCGTTCAGGGCGGCCGTCGCGTCCTCGTCGCTTTCTACGACGACCACATCGCCCGCAACCATGACCAGGAGGCCGGATCGGGAATGGCCATTCTGCCCGTCGGTGCCGACCGCGTACGCGTGACCCGCAGCATCACCGGCGTCGAGCAGACCGAGCCTGACGTTCAGATCCTGGCCTCGCCCGGCGGGCGCCTGTCCATTCGGCTGACACCGTTCCCGGTCTTTATCGGGCCACTGCCCGAGACACCGTAGGCGGCACTCCATGCCGCCACCAGCCGCGTGCTCCTCCGGCCCGGACGGGAGATCAACAGCGCCTGATGTGCTCCTGCCGCTCCCCTCATCTCGATCCGAGGTTCCACAAATGATCGTTGCGGATTACAGTGAAGTGGCGGGGCTGGTGCGTGCGGCCTATGGGCGTGGGAAGCCACCTCTGCGAAAGGCGCACACCCCGCCCCCCAGTGCCCCATGGTACTGGTGTCGGCTCGGCCGCCAGGCGAGCGGGCCGGCGGAAAGGGTGTCACACGATGTGGTTGACCTATGCGGTCGCGACGTTCGTTCTCTGGGGAATCTGGGGCGCATTTCTCGGCAAGCCCACCGAGTACGGCTTTCCCGAGACCCTCAGCTATGTGGTCTGGGCGATCATGACCATCCCGCCCGCGGTGGGAATTTTGGCCGCCGACAGATTCAGAATCGCCACCCACGGAAAGGCAATCCTCTACGGCGTCCTCGTCGGCCTGACCGGCTGCGGCGGCCAGGTGGCCCTGTTCAAGGTGATCGCCATCGGCGGCCCGCCTTATCTGGTGTTCCCCATCCTGGCCCTGGCACCCCTCATCACCGTCATCCTGTCGTTCCTGCTGCTCGGCGAACGGACCGGCAAGCTCGGAGCCGTCGGCGTCGTCCTTGCCCTGGTCAGCATCGTCGTGCTCACGATCGCGCAGCAGCAGGGCGGCGAGGCGGCACAAGGCCGTCTCTGGCTCATTGCCACCCTCGGTATCCTCCTGGCCTGGGGCGTGCAGGCGTACTTCATGAAGGTGGCCAACAACCACATGAACTCCGCCAGCGTGTGCTTCTACAATACGGTCACCGCCGTCCTGCTGATTCCCCTGACCTTGTGGATGACCGACTTCGACCAGCCGATCAACTGGGGATTCAACGGCCCGTATCTGGCGGCCATCGTTCAGTCGCTCAACGCCATCGGCTTCGTGACCTACGTCCTGGCCTTCAAGTACGGCAAGGCCTTGATCGTGGCTCCGCTGGGGAATGCCTCCCCCCTGCTGACCGTCATCATCACCCTGGCCATCGAGCAACGCCTGCCCAGGCAGATCGAGGGAGCAGGCATCGTCCTCTGCCTGCTGGCCGCGACATTCATGGTCGTGGACGAACAACGGCACCAGCCGGAGCCCCAGGAGCCGCCCCCCTCGTCGCTGCCGGCCGGTTGAGGGCCGGCAGCCGAAGTCGGAGATCATGCCGACCGCAACCGAAATGGCACCTGCACCCAGAACCGCCGGCTCAACTACCCGCCCTCGCCGCCCTCTTCCGGCGGCTGCCCGCCCTTGAGGCGGTCCTCCTCCGATTGCCGGCGCATCTCCTCTTCGCAGGCCTCGCAGTACTCGGAAGTCATGAAATGCTGCACCCACCGCGTCCCGCGGAGCTCGGCGTAGGCGTTCTGGTTCCTGCAGATCTCCTCAATCAGCAGCCGGTAGCAGTCCCGCGGGGTGAAGTGCTCGCATACGTCCAGGGCCACGCCGTGCAGAGCCATCTGTCCGAGCAGAGCCTTCAAGTGCGACTCGATCTCGTCGTCGGCCAGCTGGTCGGGCAGCGGCATCTTGATCGGCAGATCAAACAGACCGCCCACCGGTTCACCTTCGCCTCGGGCGATACACTCGTCCATCAGCTCGAGGTCCCGGGCGAAGTCCGCGTCATCGGCATCTTCCGTGTCGCCCCGAATCGCCCGATCAAGTTCCCTGCTCTGGGCATCCAGCTGCCGCTGAAGATCGTCGGAGATCAGACCGTAGGGGTCGCTGCAACCGTACCGGCAGTCGCGAGAATCGTCGCATCCCTGCATCTCGTCCGGTGCGACCTCCCGGATGTCCGCCCTGCCGTCCGCGTCGAGCCAGACCTCGGTGATGCTCGGGCCGGCGGAATCGTCGGTATCAGCCCCGCCTTCCCAGCCCTCCGGATCATGCCCGTCCGCCGGCAACTCGGCCTCCTGCGGCTCAGCCTCGTCCTCACCGACAAAATCAATGATCGGATCGGGAATCTCGACCAGAACCTGCCCGTTCTGACTGAACCATTCAAGGTACAGGCATCGCTTCCACGGCACCGGCGGCGGCTCGCCAGGCTTGCAACGCATGATCAACTCGTGAATCGAGCAGCCGGCGTCCTTCACCCTGTGGTTGGCCGTCATCATGCCGGTCGGCCCGATTTGCCGGCGAGCCAGGCCGCTCAAGTCACGCGGACTCGCCTCGCCCTCTCCGGCCGCGGCCTTGGTAGAGCCCTTTCCCTGGCCCCCCCGCGGCCGGACCTCGAACCGAATATGCCGCCCGAAAAGATCAGGCTCGCAGTTGCCGGTCAACTGCAGCAGGATGGGTTGCTCCAGCCCGCGCAGGGCGATGTAGCCGTGGGTCGAGTAGTTCTTCGTGTTGATGATCTCACCGCCGATCACCAGATCGCTGAGTCGCCAGCTCATGTCTCCGCTCCTGGAAGGACCCTCAGTCAGTCTCCAGACCGTCCGCTATTGTCGCCGACGGCCCATGCAACTTCAACAAGCTCCGCAAATGCCCGATCGCTCGTTCACTCACCCTCGACCAGCCGGTCGGCGAGGGCGGGCTTTCCTCAGCCACCTCCGGCCCTTGCGATGCTCGAGCGGCGCCGACATAATGACGGGATAGAGACCAGGTAGTCATGCCTCCGTAACCGGTCACCGCGGCAGGAGAGATCCGTCATGCAGACCATCGACTTCGGCAAGAAACTCAAGCACCTGTACACGGCCAAACGACGCATCCAGGAGGTCGAGGCCGGGGCCAGTACGTTCTTCGCGGTCGAAGGCCGCGGCACACCCGGCGGCGACGCTTTCCAGCAGGCCATCGGCCAGCTGTTTGCGGCCGCGTACACCACCAAGTTCACGCTCAAATACGACGGCGTGGTGGACTTCAAGATCCCAAGACTCGAGTGCCTCTATCTCTCCGCCCCGGACAAGACGGCGATCGACCAGTGGCGATGGCGCTTCCTGCTCCGCGTGCCCGAAGCCGTCACTGCGGGCCACCTCGCCAAGACCCGCAAGACCCTGAAGGAGCGAAAAGGGCTCGACACCCGCGCGGTCAAGCGCATCCGGTGGAAAGAAGGCCGGGCAATTCAGGTTCTGCACGTCGGTCCCTACGATCAGGTCGGGACGATCTACTGCCAGATGGAGGCGTACGCGAAGGAGAACCAATGGCGTCTCCTGGGCCCGGCGCATGAGATCTACCTCAATGACCCGCGGCGCGTGGCCCCGGAGAAACTCAAGACCATCGTGCGCATGCCGGTCAGGAAAGCCTGATCGGGCCCGGCCGGAGAGGACGAGCACGGGGCGGCCGGTCGCGGCGATGAGTCGATCCCTGCAGCGGTCAACAGCCTGCCACGCGGGAACCTCCCTTGACCGCCGGGCGGCGGACGGAGGTCAGGCATCGTTGGGCGGAGAGGAGCGTGCCTTCCTGGATACGAAACGAATCCATCGTCTGCTCGCCCTCGGTGTGTGGCTCGGTCTGCTCGGCACGACGTTGGCTCTTCCGGTTCAGGCGGCGACCGCCGATGCCCATCGGGCTCGCCGGGTGGCCGTCGGCTGGCTCAGGAGCAACCCCGCTCCCCTGGGCGCGGCCCTCGGACGACCGGTCTCCCATGTGAAAACGTTCCGGGATGCCGACGGCCGGATCCAGTACCACGTGGTCGTACTCCAGACCACCGGCTTCGTGGTCGTGGCCGCCGACGACGGGATTGAACCGGTGATCGCGTTCGTGGACAACGGCAGCTACGACCCGTCACCGGCCGACCCGCTCGGCGCACTGGTCACCAGCGATCTGCCCGCCAGGCTCGATGCCGCCCGCCGGACCCAGACGCTCACTCCGGCCCCCGCTGATCCGCGGGCCCAAGCGGCCAACCGCAAGTGGGCCCGGTTCGAACAGCTCGCCGACACGGAAAGGGCCGCGGGTCTGTCCAACGTCTCGGACGTCCGAGTCAGCCCTCTGCTCCAGAGCAGATGGAACCAGCAGGACGAGTGCGGCAGCCCCTGCTACAACTACTACACGCCCCAAGCCTATCCGTGCGGGTGCGTGGCCACCGCCATGGCTCAACTCATGCGCTTTCATCAGTATCCGACCGCGGGCATCGGCGCCCACTCCTTCACCCTGTCCGTCGACGGCTTCACCACCACGGCCGAAACCCGCGGAGGCGACGGGGCCGGCGGGGCGTACGCCTGGGTGAACATGACCCTGGACCCGAACTGCAGCACAACCGTCGTTCAACGCGAGGCCATCGGGGCCCTGTGCTACGACGCCGGCCTTTCGGTTGGCATGGACTATCGATCGGATGGCTCATCGGCGGACGCCCTCCAGGCCAAGACCAGCCTCGTCTCCACCTTCGGCTACAGCAACGCCGTCAGGGGCTACAACAGCCAGAACGACATCGGGCCGGGATTGGTCGGCATGATCAACCCGAACCTGGACGCCGGATACCCCGTGATCCTGGGCATCACCGGCACTTCCGGCGGCCACGCCATTGTCAGCGACGGGTATGGTTACAACGCCTCCACCCTGTATCATCATCTCAACATGGGTTGGGGCGGTTCCTCCGACGCCTGGTACAACCTGCCCGACGTCGACAGCTCGCCGGCGTTCACCTCGGTCTACAAGTGCGTCTACAACGTCTACGTCAGCGGTGCCGGCGAGATCATCAGCGGTCGAGTGCTGGATATGACCGGTGCCCCGATCAGCGGAGCGACGGTGACCGGCCAGAAGACCGGCGATACCGCCTGCACCGACACGACCGACAGCCGTGGAATCTACGCCCTGACAAAACTCTCGTCCGCCTCAGCCTACAACGTGTCCGTGTCTTACCCCGGCCGGGCGTTCTTCAAGCAGAACGTCACCACCGGGACTTCCGCCGATTACGGCAACAACTCGGGCAATCGCTGGCAGGTCGACTTCGTTTCGTCCGAGGCCCCTCCAACCGCTCAGGACGCGAGCGCCGACGTCGTGATCGGCTCGCCCGTCACCATCACCCTCCAGGCGGTCGATGAGGGTCTGCCTGATCCGCCCGGAACCCTGAGCTACATCCTCCAGTCACTGCCTGCCCTTGGCTCGTTGAGCGACCCGGCAGCCGGCGTGATCTCGAGCGTGCCTCATGCCTTGGCCAACGGTGCCAACCAGGTCATCTACACAGCTTCCTCCGCCGGCTCGGATGGCTTCACCTTCACGGCCAACGACGGGGGCAGTCCGCCCACCGGTGGTGACTCCAACCTCGCCACCGTGAGCCTCAATGCCGCCCACTGCGCACCGGTCACCGTGGGCACCGGTTCGACCGCGTGGCACTACCCAATGTATACGTATCGCCACGACAGTCGAATCCAGGTCATCTACCTGGCAAGCGAATTGGGGCCGGCCGCCCAGATCAAAGCCCTGGCTCTGGATGTCACCCAGGTGCCCGGGCAGACGCTCAATGCCTGGACCATCCGCATCAAGCACACCGCCCTGAACGCCTACCCAAAGGCCACCCTCGAGAACACCGGCTGGACGGTCGTCTATCAGAACACCGAACCACCCGGTGAACCCGGCTGGCGCACCTTCACCTTCACCACGCCGTTCAACTACAACGGCACCAACAACCTGATGGTCGATTTCAGCCACAACAACACCAGCTTCTCGACCAGCGGCTATTGCACCGCCTCCACCCCGGGCGGCGAGCGGACCGCGTGCGCCTACTCCGACAGCCGCTACGGCGATCCTCTCCTCTGGGCGGGGACCAACCTGCCTACCGTGCTGGGCAACACCAACGTGCCCAACGTGCGGTTTACCCTCTGCGGCCTGCCGTCGCCGCCCCGGGCTCCGTCCGACTTCGGCCACAGCAGCAACACGATCGACAGCATCACCTGGACCTGGCTGGACATGTCGGGCAACGAGGATGGCTTCCGGGGTCAGGACAACACTCATACCCAGAGGTGGACGGTCGGGGCGAACGCGACCCGTTGCACCGAGTCGGGCCTGTCCGCCAACACCGCCTACAACCGGCATGTCCACGCATACAACGGCGCCGGTGAAAGCGATCCCAGCGGCGCGGCCACCGTCTACACCGCGATCGAACCTGTCACCGGCCTGGAGTTTGGCCCGGTGGCGAACGACCGGATCGAGGTCCGATCGGTCAACTCACCCTCCAACCTGACCGCCGGCAACTCCGGTCTGAACTTGCGGAATGAAACCGCCGCCGCCACCTCCGGCTGGGTGCAGGCCAACAACTACTGGCCTTCTTCCTCCCTGGTCGCCAACACGCCCTATACCTTCACCGGGCAGAGCCGCAACGGTGACGGCGAGGTGACCGCCCTCGTCACCGCCACCAAGTGGACACGGCCCACATCCCCGGCGGTGACCTCCAGCGAGCCCACCCACTGCCCGGCCACTCTCCCGGGTCAGGGATTCACTTTTACCAGCACGCCTGTCTTCGGTCCCGGCGGCGTCGATCATTATCACTACCTCTGGGACACCGCCGCCGATGCGATGCCGACCGCCGAAACACCTACCGTCTGGGCCGGCGGCGTGCTTGCCCTGACCGCCGACAGTCCCGGCCGATGGCACCTGCACTTGGTCTCACACAACGGAGAACACGCCCCCGGCGGCGTTATGCACCTCGGCCCGTTTGTGGTCTCGGACCTGCCGGCAGCCGGCTTCTCCGCCGGCGACTATGACCAGGACTGTGACGTCGATTCCGACGATCTGCTACGCTTCCTGCGCTGCGCCGCCGGGCCCGACCTGCCGGTGCCGCCCAATTGCCTCGGCACCTCCTTGGACGGCGACGCCGATGCGGATCAGACCGACTTCGGCATCTTCCAGCAATGCTGGACCGGCGGCGCCCCGAGCGACCCCTTGTGCGGACGCTGATTCCAGCCCGACCGACTGCCACCGCCCCGCTCTTCCGCGGATCAGCTGGTTCAGGCCGGCCTCACCGCCACCGCCCCAGACAGACCGTGGCGGAAGATCCAGAGCACTGGGCCCGCGCCCACCACGAAGAAGATCATCGCCCATCGCAGCCCGGCCAGGTCGGGAGCGGTGCAACGCCGGAACAGGGGAGGTGGGACGAGTTGAATACCTCCTGGAATACTCCTGACGCCTTGCATGGGCTTTCTCCATTTCCTCCTTCTCGATTCTCTGTTCTCGTTTCTTGGCTCGTCGCGGTCCGCGACCACGGAACGAAGGTATTGCCTTTCCTCACCCCGGGTCCTAAGCTGGTACCCTCGCGGCATTCTGTCTTCTGGCCCGGCGAGTGAATGGGCTTGTCGCGGCGGGTTCTGGATATGGACACCGATCGCTACATTCGAATTCAGGGGGCCAGACAGCACAACCTGCGGGGCATCTCCCTGGATATCCCTCGCGACCGGCTGGTGGTCATCACCGGTCTGAGCGGCTCGGGCAAGAGCTCCCTGGCTTTCGACACCATCCACGCCGAGGGCCGGCGCAAATACATCGAGACGCTCAGTGCCTACGCCCGACAGTTCGTCGAGCAGATGCAGAAACCCGACGTCGAGCACATCGAGGGCCTCCCCCCAACCATCGCCATCGAGCAGCGGGCCGGCAGCACCAGCCCCCGTTCAACCGTGGCCACCACCACCGAGGTCTACGACTACCTCCGCCTGCTGTACGCCCGCGTGGGCGAGCCCCACTGCTGGGTGTGCGGCCGTCGGATCGATCGCCAGGAGCCGTCCCAGATCGTCGACCAGGTCCTGGCTTGGCCGGGCGGCACGCGCATCATGGTCCTGGCCCCGCTTCTCGGCCAACGCCGACCCGGCGCCGCCGCCCCGGTTTCCCGGATCGCCGCGATTCACGCGAAACGAACCCGGGAAGGCCAATCGCCAATCCCCGCCGACGCTCAAGCCAAGAGCCCGGCCGCGGCAGCTCAGGAGATGCTCAAACGCGTTCAGAAGCAGGGCTTCGTACGCGTCCGCGTCAACGGCGCGCTCTACGATCTCCGCGACGTGCCCGCGTTACGCAAAGGCCGCAAAAACACCATCGACGTGGTCGTCGACCGATTGGCGGTGAAACCCGACGTCCGCAGCCGTCTGGCCGAGAGTATCACCCTCGGACTCAACCTCGGCGACCAGACCGTCTTCGTGGCCGAGGAGCGGCCCGGAGGCAAATGGAGAGACCACCCCTTCAGCACCCGCTTCGCCTGCCCACTGCACCCCGAAGTCAGCATCCCCGCCCTCTCTCCAGTCATGTTCAGCTTCAACTCCCCCCACGGGGCCTGCCCCGGCTGCGACGGCCTGGGCAATATCCTCGAGTTCGACCCCGACTTGGTGGTACCCGATCCTGCCCTGGCCCTGGCCGACGGCGCCATCACCGCCTGGCGGCACAGCGGTAAGCGCATGAACGTCGTCTACCGAAACCTGTTGGACGAGTTCTGCCTCCGATTCCACGTGCCCCCCGACACGCCGTTCGACAAGCTGCCGGCAGACCGCCGCGATATCCTCATGAACGGCACGACACCGCACAGCGAGGCCCAATACGACACCAGGTTCGAAGGCGTCCTGCCCAACCTGAAACGCCGCTGGGCGTCGACCGAAAGCGAATCTCTCAAGCAGCGACTGCACGCCTACCTCAGCGAGCGGCCCTGCGAAACCTGTCACGGGGCTCGCCTGCGGGCCGAACCCCTCGCCGTCCGCGTCGCCGACAAGAACATCGCCCAGGTCGCGGGCCTCTCCGTCGAACAGGCCGCCGCATTCTTCACTACCATCTCCCTGACCGGCGAAAAGGCCACCATCGCCGCCCCAATTCTCCGCGCCGTGACCGACCGGCTCCGCTTCATGATCGACGTCGGCGTGGGCTACCTGACGCTCGACCGGGCCAGTGCCACCCTCTCCGGCGGTGAGGCCCAACGCATCCGCCTGGCCACCCAGGTCGGCAGCGGCATGGTCGGCGTCTGCTACGTCCTCGACGAGCCCACCATCGGACTCCACCCCCGCGACAGCAGCCAGTTGATCGGCACCCTCCGCCAACTCGTCAACGCGGGGAATACCGCCATCGTCGTCGAGCACGACGAGGAAACCATCCGAGCGGCCGACCACGTCATCGACATGGGCCCCGGAGCCGGTACCCACGGCGGGCTCATCGTCGCCCAGGGCCGCCTCGAGCAACTCCTCGCCCATCCCGACTCCTTGACCGCCAGGTACCTCCGCGGCGAGATCGAGATCCCCGTTCCCCAAAAACGCCGCAAGATCGTCCTGGCCCAGTCCATCGAGGTCAAGGGCGCCGCGGAAAACAACCTCAAGTCCATCGACGTCAGGTTCCCACTCGGCGGAATCATCTGCGTCACCGGAGTCTCCGGCAGCGGCAAGAGCACCCTGGTCAACGAAGTCTTCCTCAAGGCCGTCCGCCGCCGCTTGTACAACTCCCGTGAGCGGCCAGGCAAGTGCGAACAGATCATCGGCGTCTCACGCGTCGACCGGGTCATCGAGATCGATCAGTCCCCCATCGGCCGAACACCACGCAGCAACCCGTGCACTTACACCGGGGCGTTCGACCTCGTCCGCCAACTGTTCGCCAAGACCCGCGAGTCCAAAATCCGCGGCTACAGCCCCGGACGGTTCAGCTTCAACGTCGAGGGCGGCCGTTGCGAGGCCTGCCAGGGCCAGGGAACCAAACGCATCGAAATGCACTTCCTGCCCGATGTCTACGTGGCCTGCGATGTCTGCAAGGGAACCCGCTACAACCGCGAAACCCTCGAAGTCCGATACCGCGGCCGCAACATCGCCGATGTGCTCGACCTCACCGTCGATGATAGCATCTCGTTCTTCGAGAGCTTCGCCAACATCCGCCAGATCGCCCTGGCCCTGGATGACGTCGGCCTGTCCTATATGAAGCTCGGCCAGGCGTCGACCACCCTGTCCGGCGGCGAGGCCCAGCGAGTCAAACTGGCCGCCGAATTGGCTAAGACGCCGACCGGCCACACCCTGTACGTGCTGGACGAGCCGACTACCGGCCTGCACTTCGCCGATGTGGACAACCTGCTTCGCGTGCTGAACCGCCTCGCAGACAAAGGACACACCATCCTGGTCATTGAACACAACCTCGAGGTCATCAAAATGGCCGACTGGATCATCGATCTGGGACCCGAAGGCGGTGAAAAGGGGGGCCGGATCGTGGTCGAGGGCCGCCCCGAGGACGTCGCCCGGAACCAAAACAGCTACACCGGACGGTTCCTTCGGTCGAGATTGGGCATGGCCGGCCCCGGGCCGCACGCCGCAGCACAGGGGAGGTGAACCCATGAGCGTCGAAAAGGGCGGTCGCCGATCCCCATCCAACATGAAGGCCTGCCGTCAGCCCCTCCAGTACCGAACCTGGGAGAACAGCCCATGAGCAGAACGTCCCTGGCGCGTCGGTGCTTGCTCGCCGCAATGGTCTGGTCGGTGACCTGCGGCCGCACAACAGCGGTCGCTCAGACTGCGAGCCGGACCACCTCCCGAGCCGCAACCGCCACGGCATCGGCCCCGGCCGAACCGTCCGCCGCGGAAATCCGTCAAGCGGTCAGACAATTGAAGCATCCGTCGCCCGCCAAACGCCGCGAGGCAATCCGGCAACTCGCCGCCTGGGGGCCGATCACCTTCCCTGAATTACGCACCGCCGCCCAGGGAAACGATCTCGAGGCCGCCCTCTCCGCCCGCACCCTGCTCAACGAACTCCAGGCGGCCATCATGCTCGGTGGCCGCGTCCATCTCCAGGTCGTTCCGGCACGCATGGCCTGGAACGAGCCGTTCACCCTCATCCTTCACGCCCACAACCCCACCCAGGCACCCATGCGCGTCCCCTGGCCCGAGGCGACAAAAACGCCCACCACGAGGCCGGCTTCACCCGACGCCGATCAGGTCGGCCGAATGCTCGACGCCGCCGACTGGCTCATGGTCACAGGGCCCGACCACCAGCCGCTGGAGCTTCGCATCGATTCGATCGACGGCAATGCGGACATCCGCCAGGCGGTCGAGCTCCGGGCGGGAAAGAAACCGCCCTCGCACACCATCGAGCCGGGAAGTCACGCCCAACTCCGCATCCCAGAGTTCAACCGCGGCTGGTCCCGATACCCCATGCTCGCCACCGGTCAGTACACCATTCGCTTCGAGTACCAGCCGCAGTGGGAGGACGAGTCCTGGACCAAGGCCGGTTTCGGACGGGTCACCAGCGAGCCGGTCACAATCGAGGTGACCCGCTCGGCACCTGATGACATCCGCACCGCAGAACGACCCCTCTACCTCCGGCTCAGACGCCAGAACCACCAGATCGTGGCAGATGTACACAACACCTGGGATCGCCCTCTGTCCCTCAACCTCAACTTCGGACCGGACAGCTCCCGGCACGCACAGCTCGTCTGGGATGTCACCCTCGGCAGCCAGGAGAGCACGCGGCGCTGGCAGCCCGATCCCGACCCCGCGGCCGCAACGTTCCGGCTCGATCGCCTCAAAACCGTTGCCCCGGGCGGGACGCTCGAAATCGCCCGGGCACCGATCGCCGAGCTGGCTCGTGCCGGCGAGGAAACCGGGACCGCTGGACCGGATCCGCGTCGCATCACCCTCCGGTATATGCAGCTGCTCAGCCCGGTCCAGATGCGCGAGCGCTATGACAAGCAGGTCAAGCCGAACGATGTGCCGTCCAATCTCTTCTCCGGCGTGGTGGTGAGCGAGCCCTTCCCCATCGGCCCGCAGCCCGGTCAGTAGGCCGATCGCCGGCGCCGCTCACCCAAGTCCACTACGCCGATGATCCGCGGCCGGAATCCTCGACAGCGACAAGGGGGCCTCGCCGCGGTGTGTCCCTGAAGAACTATAAGCTGGTTCGAGTCTCTGCCCGAACATCGCCCTCTCGTTCTCCGCTTCCCGGTGCCGCCGTCGCTCCGTGCCATCGGCCCTCCACGCCCGCGCCCCTCGCCCGGGCTGTTGCCGACCCGGGCCGGGTCGGGGTATCCTCCGCGTCAGTCGGAGCAGACAATGAAGGTCGTCCCCAGAAGCCATGTCACCCCCGCCCCCGCGGCCATTCGCCCTCTGGTCGGCCCCACCGTCACCACCGCAGAACGTAGAAGTCGTCCAGCCGGGCTTCCGGGCAGCGCGCCGATCGGGGTACGGCTCACCCCGATTGCCGACGCCAAGAGATCATCGCAAGAAGTCCGCAGGAACAGCAGCCCAAGAGGCACCTGGACCGGCTCTCGAACTCCCCACCCTCGCCTCCGCGTACCGCCCTGTGCGACCTTGGCGGCGACCCTGGGGGCCTTTCTGGGGGTAGCCGGGCCGGCCATCGCCCAGCAAGGGGACATCCGCCGCGTCCATGACCCGCACATCATCGCCGCTGAAGGCATGTACTACATCTTCTCTACCGGCGGCGGTATACCCATCCGCAGGTCCAGGGACCTGATTCGCTGGGAGCGAATCGGCACCGTCTTCGACGAAACCCCCCGCTGGGCTCGGGACGAGGTACCCGGCGTGCGCGGCCTCTGGGCGCCGGATATCTCCTACTTCAACAAACGCTATCACCTGTACTACTCCGCTTCCACCTGGGGACGGAACCGCTCCTGCATAGGATTGGCGGTCAACGAGACGCTGGACCCCACCAACCCTGAGTACAAGTGGGTCGATCGGGGCAAAGTGATCGAGTCCGTGCCCGGTCGGGACAACTGGAACGCCATCGACGCCAACCTCGTGCTCGACGAGCGCGGGGAACCGTGGCTGGCCTTCGGATCCTTCTGGAGCGGTATCAAACTGCGCCGCCTGGATCGGTCGACCGGGAAACTCCACTCGGATCCGCACATCTATTCGCTGGCCGCTCGATCCTCGCCCGGGGCGGTCGAGGCCCCCTGCATCGTTCGGCGAGGCGCCTACTACTACCTGTTCGTCTCCTTCGACTACTGCGGCCGGGGTGCCGAGAGTACCTACAAGATCATGGTCGGCCGATCCAAGACCGTCACCGGGCCCTACCTCGATCGCGACGGCAAGCCGATGCTCGACGGCGGCGGAACCCTGGTCCTGGACAGCCGAGGCCACGTCCGGGGCCCGGGACACAACTCCGTCCTGGCAAACGGTGACCAGCACTGGCTGGTCCATCACTACTATGACGCCGACCTGTTCGGCGTGCCGACACTTCAGATCCGGCCGCTGACTTGGGATCAGGCCGGGTGGCCGGTGCCCGGGGAACCCTGCAGAGGCGACGGTGGGGGCGCGACGCGGCCGGCCAGCCGCCCGCCACCGCTCGACCAGCACCCGGGATCATCCAGGGCTCGACCGTGACGGGTCGGTCGAGGGGCAATGGACGGGTTCGGCCTGCTCCATCCTCGGAGAACCAGGCCGTCGCGCCGGCTGGCGTCGGACCGAGTGACCGATGTGGAAATGGGCGGGGTGTGGGACTGTGGGTGACTTGCCATAGACGAGAAGGAGACAAAACATGAACCGAAGACACGAAGGGTCCGTGCGCTCGCGGAAAAGCGCATGCGGAATGGCTGCCTGCCTTGCGGCGTTTATCCTCCAAAGCCCCGTACCCGCCCAGCAAGGCCCGCTCGACGGCTTGGCCCGCCCCAGCCAGGGTCGCAGCATGCGCTCCACCTCGGCATTCCGCAAAGGCCTCGACGGTACCTACGACCCCAAGGCCGAGCCGCTCGGTACCACCGAGCCGCTGAGCAACCGGGATGCCCGCGATGTCCCCCCGGGCCAGACCCAGATCGTCCTCGACGCGAAAGGACCGGGCATCATCACTCACATCTGGTTCACCTTCCGAGGTCCCGAGCCCGCCCTGCCCAGTGCCCCTCTCGGAGCGGCTAATCACCAGGAAATGCTGGTGCGCATGTACTGGGACGACCAGGACAAACCCGCCGTAGAGGCCCCTATGGGCGACTTCTTCGCCAACGCCTTCGGCTTTCGCAGCGAAGTCATCAGCCTGCCGGTCATCGTCGAAGACGCCGATTCCTACAACTGCTACTGGCGAATGCCCTTCCGAAAGTCGGCCAGGATCGAGGTCATTAACCAGAGCGACAAGCCGCTCCGCGGACTGTATCACAACATCGACTGGATCAAGCTCGATTCACTGCCCGATGACACCCCTTATTTCTACGCCCAGTACCGCCAGGAGTACCCCGTCGAGAACGGCAAGGACTACGTCCTCCTCGAAACCCGGGGCAAGGGACACTACGTGGGGACGGTCCTGGCCGTCCGGATGCGCAGCCCCGCCTGGTTCGGCGAAGGCGACGAGAAGATCTACATCGACGGCGAGGACAAGCCCTCCATCTGGGGAACCGGCACCGAGGACTACTTCCTCTCCGCCTGGGGCTTGAAGCCGTGTCAGACGCCTTACTTCGGCGTGCCTTACTTCAAGCAGCGCGGCGTGGGCACCTACACCAGCTCCTATCGCTGGCACATCAACGACCCCATCGTGTTCAGCACCGGAATCAAGGTGACCATCGAGCACTGGGGCTGGATGTCGGAGGACGAGAACGCCAACTACAAGGCCATGAGCTGGAACGAGCGGGAGGACGATTACGCCAGCGTGGCTTACTGGTATCAGACCGGAACGCCGACCTTCGCCGCCCGCGCCCCGGATGCCCGCGAACGCCGCCTGCCGAACCTGGACCGGACGATTGTCTTCGCCAAGGACTTCACCGACGCCAGGCATCACGGGCCCGGCGAAGCCCGACCGCAACCGATGCCGAGCCTCTACAAGGAGGCACAGCTACTCTTCAAGCCCGCCAAAATCGAGGACGGCTGGCTCGAGATACCCTTCAAGGTGACCAAGAAGGAACCAGTGCGGCTGCTGCTCAACGCGACCTGCGCCCCCGACTTCGGCCGCTACCAGGCATCGCTCAACGGCGTGAAACTGGGCAAACCCCTCGATTTCTACGCCGCCCAGATCGATAGCAATGAGTTTCACCTGCTCGACTTCTGGCCCGAGCCCGGCGACTACACCTTGCGCCTGGAGTGCGTGGGCAAGAACATCGCCTCCGAGAGCTGGGGGTCGGGCTTGGAGTCCGTCCGGCTCCGCGAACGCCGGCCGCGAGTGACGACCATGGGTCACGACAAGGACAAGGATTGGCGGCAAAACCCAAGACTCTATCGCTAGCTGTGGCCGGGGGCGCCATCCCTTGGGCCATAGACGCCCGCCTGAAGCCCGGCCAATTCCAGGCCCCAACCGCCGGTGCGAAATAAGAACATCGACCCCCAGATGGACGTAAGTGCTTTCCCGGTAGTATCTTAGGGTTGTGATGCGGTCGAAAGGCAGGTCGCTCACCCACTGCGGCCGCGGCTACGACCGGATGGGCGAGGCCGCCCGCTCACGCCACGCCGGAACCAACCGACGCATTCCACTCTCCGCCTGTCTGCTTCGCGACTTTAGGCTTGACTTCCAGCCGCAGTTGTGGACAATAGACAGTGGTAGCCGCAGTCTAGGTGTCGGCACCAAGGGAGGAGGGCGATAGGAGACGGGCACCGCCTTCCCTTTCACGGCTCAAGTCATGGTTTTTTGGAGGTAGAAAGATGTCTCTGGGCAAATGGATCTTCGTGCTGGCGATCGGTGCGCTCGTGGGGGTGACATCCGGCGTCCAGGGTGCCGACCTGACCACCTTCGGTAGTGTTGAGGCTCGGTACACAACGAGCCTGGGCATCGACTTCGGCGACACCATCGGGAACGGCGGGCAGGGCCTGTATGACTACGCCAGCGACCGAGGCAACGGTGAACCCTGGTGGTTGATGAACAACGGCGATCTTTTCTCCAACGTCAACACCTACGGCGGAACTACCGCCGAGGACTTCGCCGGGTACCAGTTCAAGTTGCCGGCCTCCGTCACCGAGATCAAGTATTCGAACCGGATCTACGGCGACGGCGGGACGTTCGCGAGCACCCCGCGGGTCGAAGTGCTCCGAAACGGGCCGGTCGCCAAGGGCGGAGTCTGGGAAGAAGTGGCGGCGACCTGGGACGTTGCCTACGACAACACTTTCATTGACGGGCACCGCCAGTATAAGATCACCCCGACGGCCCCCACGGGTAACGTCTGGGGCGTCCGCCTGATCGGCGCCCCCCAGCCTGGCCCCGCTCCGGACAGCGGCGGATGGGTCGGCGTCGGCGAACTCCAGGTCAGCGGTGACCTCCCGATCGCCAGCAAGATCAATCTCCAGAACAACCTGGCCCTCGGCCAGACGCCGCTGTGGAGCTGGAACCAGTTCGCCCAGCCTCAGACCCTCACCGACGGCAGCTTCACTTGGGACAGCTATGACACCACCTGGGGAGCCGGGGGGCCCAGAGACGAATACATCGGCGTGCTGCTCGATTCCCCGAAGAATGACGTCGCCGCAATCGGTATTACCTTCAAGACCTTCGGCGACGGCGGCTGGTTCAACACCGACACCATGAAGGTCCAGTACACCAGCGACGGCGGCGCCACCTGGAACGATGTGACCGGCCTGGACATGGGCCGCTACACGGACGACCTCGGATACCTCATCAATGTCGCCACTTGGCAGGAGGCCGCCCCGTTCCTCTGGACCTTTGACACCATCGACGGGGTCAACGGCATGCGGATCTACGGTGCTCCCGGCGGAGCCATGACCGATGTCGACGGCTTCATCGGAGCGGAGGAGTTTGAGGTCTTCGCCCTCGTGCCCGAGCCGTGCACACTGGTCCTGCTGGCCTTGGGTGGTCTGAGCCTCGCACGTCGGCGGCGGTAAGCCCCGGCCGGGCTTCCGGGCCTTCATCGATTGCATGATTCGAGGCCGCGGCCGTGAGGAGCAGGCGTTAAGACGCCCCTCTCCTCGCGGTCGCGGCCTTCTCTTTTCAACCCCCGAGACGGAATGCTCCGCAATGTCGGCGAGCGGAGTCGGGCGGCGTCTCTATCACCATCGTCAACGCGGTGGGTACACCGCGAAGTCCCAGATCGTCGGCCCGCCCGTGGAGTCCGTGATCGCCAGTCGCACCTTGCCGGCCTTGACTGGCGGAAAGGTCACCTCCACCCCTGGCCCGCCGATGGTCCCGCCCCGGTGAACGGTGTTCCAGCCACCTTGCTCGTCCGGCACCTGCAGTTCAAACGCTCGAACAGCGTCCAGGAACTCACTGATCGTGGCACGGGAAAAGGCTGCTTCGGCGCCCAGGTCCACTTCCAACCATGCGGTCTTCACCTCAACATCCGTCGCCCATCGCGTGCCCCCTTCGGCCCCGAGATCCATGTCCGTCGCCCTGGACGGCCCCCATTTGTCCACTTCATTGCGATACACGTTCGAGGCGGCGACCGGGCGGTCGATGAGCAGCGAGTCCCGCACGCCCTCCGGGTGCCCGATCAGCTCGGCAGTCTCCATCAGCCGGGCGACGAACTCGGGCGGGATTCGCCCGCTCCGATCCGGTCCGGCGTTGAGCAGTAGGTTTGCCCCTCGACCCACGCTCCGACGGTAGAGTTCGACCATCTGGCGGGCGGGCCGGACGTCGTCGTCCCTGCCCCAGAACCACCGCGTCTGACCGAGCGAGTCACAGACTTCGTCCGGGATGTAGTACCGCGTACCGTTGTAGACGATCCCGGGATTGTGGCCCGTTCTCCGGGGTGCGACGCGTTCGCCATTGTTGAGGTCCTTGGGCCAGATCGGCATCGGGATCTGGGAGACGATCTTGCCGGCATAACTGGGCTCGCGAGTGTTCACCTGGCTGCCATCCACAAAACCCTGATTCAGGAGCACCAGGCAGTCAGGCTGCAGTGATTTGCAGTGATCGTAGAGCCGGGTGAGCATACCGGGCATGTCCGGACCCATGTCCCAGGGAATATCAAACCACATCTCGGTGATCGGACCGTAACGGGTCAGCAGCTCCCTCATCTGTTCGTGGACGAATCGCTCGTATTCGATGGGGGTTCGCTTCAGCTGATGGTACTTGTCCCAACCCAGCGAGTAGTAGAAGCCCGGGGCGAGCTTGTACTTGCGGCAGGCTTCGACAAACTGCTCGATCACGTCGGTGGTCTGCGAACTGGTGGCCACCGTGTAATCCGAAACGGCGCTCGGCCAGAGGGCATGGCCGTAGTGATGCTTGGCGGTCAGCACGGCATACCTCATGCCGGCGTCCCTGGCCGTGCGAATCCACTGGTCCACGTCGAGATCGGTGGGCGCATAGACCTTGCTGGTGGCCTCGATTCCTCCGAACTCATGGCCCGTGAAGGTACTCATGCCGAAATGGATGAACAGGCCATACTCGAGCTCCTCCCACGCCCGAAGAACGTCCGTCGGTTGCGTGGCCACCGCCGCCTGAGGTCGAGGCGGATCAGCGAGGAGAACCGAGGGGCTCACGCCGGTGAGTAGAACGGCCAGCCAGGACATTCGCATCGATTTCACTCCTCCATCCGTCTGGGCGGTGGGTGCCGATCGAAACGGAATCGAGAAGGGGGTCATCGAACGTTCAGCAGGATCGACACCGTGTTGTCACCCGGGTTGGCCGCCGCAGCATCGAGCTTGCCGTCACCGTTGAAGTCGCCCAGCCCCACCGCTGCCGGTTGCAGGCCGGTGTCCTGGTTCTCCACGATGAACAGGCTCGTACCGCCAAGGTTGATCAGCACGGACAACGTCCCCAGTCCGCGATTGGCCGTCACCAGATCGGGTAGCCCGTCGCCGTCCACGTCTCCGGCGGAAACCGCGATGGGACTCGCCCCTGCGGGTAGGGCCACGTTCTCGCCGGTGCTTCCTGTGCCCGGCGGGAAGAGGTTGGTGGACATGCCGCTGGAGTGGCGTATGGTCACGCTGGGTGTCCCGGCGTTCACCAGGGCCAGGTCGGGCCTGCCGTCCCCGTCCAGGTCGGGCCCGGCCAGCGCCGCGGGCGCGTTCTGGACGGCAAACAGCCGGTTCGTCGCCGTGGTCGGAGCAGTGAAAGCCAGGGCCCCGCCGTTTGGCGTGCTGTTCAGGAACACGGCTGCGTTGTCCGTGCCCCCGTAGCACACGCCCACATCCACCAGGGCGTCGCCGTCGAAGTCGCCCGCGACGACTGAACGGGCATCCGATACCCCGGCCACCGTCAGCCGGGTGACCGTTCCACTGAAGGTGCCGTCGCCGTTTCCGGAGAGAATCGACACGTCGTCTCCCGTCGCCACCGCCAGATCCAGGTTCGCGTTGGCCGGGTTCTCGAACTCCCCGACCGCCAGAGAGAGCGGGCCGGAAAGCGCGGTGTTCACCGCCGCCCCGAACGTCCCGTCCCCGTTGCCCGGCAGAATCGACACGCTTCCACCATCGCGGTTGGCCACCGCCAGATCGAGGTGCCCGTCATGGGTGAAGTCGGCGACCTCCACATCCACGGGGCTCGTTCCCACCGCAACCGTCGGCGGCACCGCCGGCGAGAACGTCCCATCGCCGTTGCCCAGCAGGATGGCGACAGTGTTCGCGGTCAGGCACGCGATCGCCAGGTCGAGCTCGCCGTCACTGTTCAGGTCGGCCGTGGCAATGGCCTTCGGTCCCCCGGCCACCGCGAGGGTGGTGGGGCAGCCGAAGTAGGAGGACGTCGTCGCGGATCGCTCGGTGAAGGCAACGCTCCGGTTGGCTGAGCCATCCACCGCCCGAACCGTGAAGTAATAGGTGGTGCCGCGGTCAAGACCCGTCACCCGGTAGGACGTGATCCCCGCAGCCGTCGCATAGCTCGGGGCGTTCAGATCCTGTCCCCCGCTGAACCGGGACTGAAAGATCTGGTAGCTGATGCCCGCCTGCGGGGTGACATCGTCCGATGCCGGCGACCAGCTCAGAGTGATGTCGCTTGAACAGTTCGCCCGCGCGGTCAGACCGGCCGCAGTGATCGTCGGAACCACCGTGTCCGGGTCGGTCCCGGTGGTGAACGACCAGGACATCTCCGGCATGAGCACACCGTCGGCGCTCACGATGTTGCGAAGCGTCGCGGTGTAGTTCGTCGCGGGCCCAAGAAAGACGCTTGGGACATGCACCGCGGTGAAGTCAGCGTTGGAGTACATGATCACTTCCGCGGCCACCAGGGCGTTAGTCAGCGTGTTGCGGACTACCAGGCCGGCAGGCGTCGAGCTCGTGGCCGCCACCCCGGTGACCGCCTCATTGAATACCGCTCGGATTCGCGTGTTGCGCGGCACGTTGACGGCACCGTCCGCCGGTGTCGTGGAGAGCACCGCCGGCGTCGTATTCGGCGACTGGCCGGTGGTGAATGACCAGATGTACTGCGCCATCACCGGGAATCCGGTCGAGTCCAGGATGTCCTGCAAGGTGACGGTGTAAGTGGTGTGGGGACTCAGCAGGGTGAGCGGGCGGAACGTGGCCGTCAGGCTCGCCGGATCGAACACCAGTGATCGCACCCCCACGACCACATTGGTGAGCGGGTCCCGCACCACAAAGGTCGCGGCCGAGATGCCGCTGATCGGCTCGCTGAACGTCGCTTGGATGGCCGTGTCCCGTCCCACCCCGACGGCGTCGCTGGCCGGCGTTATGGCGATGACCAGGGGAAGCGCATCCGGGCTCGCGCCGGTCGTGAACGACCATGACTTCTCCGGCATCACCACGCCGTCCGTGCCGACGAGACCCCGCAACGTCGCCGTGTAGCTCGTGTTGGCGGCCAGGTATACGGAAGGAACAAATACCGCCGTCCGGCTCGTGTTGGAGAAGGCCACAGAGCTGGCGCTGACCGAGGCGCCGGTCAGGCTGTTGCGAAGCAGGAACGTCGTGGCACTGGTCCCCGTGACGACAGAGTCGAACACCGCCTCGATGCGGGTGTCGCGCGATACATCCGTCGCGTCAGCCACAGGTGTGGTCGATACCACCACCGGCGTCGTATTGGGCGTGTTGCCGGTGGTGAAAGACCAGATGTGCTGGCCCATCAGGGGATAGCCTGCCGAGCCCGCAATGTCCTGCAGCGTGACAGTGTACGTGGTGTTCGGGTTGAGCAAGCTGAGCGGGCGAAACGTGGCCGTGAGCTGAACCTGGTCGAACACCAGCGATCGCGCCCCCAGAACCGCGTTCGTGGTCATGTCCCGAACCACGAAGGTCGAGGTCGAGATACCGCTGATCGGCGCGTTGAACACCGCTTGGATGGCCGTGTCCCGTGCAACCTCGATGGCCTCGCTGGCCGGGCTCGTGTCGACCACCACTGGAACCGTGTCAGGCTCCGGTCCGGTCGTGAAGGTCCATATGTAAGCGTTCAGCAGTGCCTGACCGTTGAGATCTCGCACGTCCCTCACCGTGACCGTGTAGGTCAGGTTGGGCGACAAGTGAGCCGTGGGAACGAACATCGCCGCGTTCGCGGACGCGTTGTACGTCACCGTCCCGGCAATGTTGGCCCCCGCCGCGCTCTTGACCAGGACAGCGCCCGTGGTCGTATTGCTCTCTGGGTTGACCAGGCTGGAGGAATCCACTTCCTTGTTGAAGGTGATCCTCACCGCGACGTCCCGCGAGACGCCGGATGTGCCGGCCGCAGGCTCCGTCGAGATGACTTCCAAGGGAACAAAGCTGCCCAGGAGCAGCGTCTCATCCGCGCCGATGCCCGGACAGCCCGACAGCCCGGCCAATACCAGCATCAGCCACAAGCCAAGTACCAGGTAATACCCGTGTTGCATATCCGCAACACCTCCTTGCGCAGAGATGGGGTGGACACTCCGCTGTGGTCCGTATCGCCTGTTCCTATAGCCCGCTTTAGCTTCGAAAACCCCCCGCCAGGCGGTGAGCCCCGCCCTGCGTCCGATATCCAACCCAAGCCGAGCCCCGGGGCCGCCCGCTACCCCATCAGATAGACTTGAAGCCAATACCAAAGCAGCGACTTGATATTGAAGAGCATGTGCAGGCCGATGGGAACCCACAGGGAACCGGTCCGTTCGTAAGTGTAGCCCAGGAGCACGCCCAGCAACATCAACGCGGGAACGAAGTGAGGTGTGCCAGTGTGCATCATGCCGAACAGGACCGCCGTGACCGTGATAGCTCCCCAGCGGGCTCGAGACGAGGGCCTGCCCCATCCAATCAGCGCCGCCAGACCAGTCTGCAGAATCCCGCGGAAGAGCATCTCTTCGCCGATCGGCGCGAGCGTCGCAGCTCCGAAAAAAGCCAGAAACCGAATAGCCGGCGGCGAGCCCCCCGACTCCAGAAACTCGAAAACCGGGTGACTGGGGGGCGTGAATGCCGGCCATAACGTGATAATGACCCAGCTGCTGTACCAGACCGCAACACCAGTCAGACAGAGGGCTACCAGCCAACCGCCAACGCTCCATCGGAGGTCGCGGTCCAGGTGGGTGCCAGCCAATCCAAATCCGCGAAGCCCGCCTGCAAATGTGCCCCACGCCACCGCCAGGCAGGTGGCGATAAGGATGATCTGGCCGGCAACCGAGGCCATGACCCCCGCGCAGGCCAAACGCTGGGCATCAGGCATCGAGGCGGGAAGCAGCCAGGCGAACGGTATCCCCAGAGCCATGCCCATGAGGTACACAGCCAGGCAAAGCCATACCGTAAGGGGACCCAGGACATTCGTTCGCACCGGGGCCCCGAGCAGCAGCTCTGGCCGGCCCTGCCGCAGCCAGCGCCCTGCCGCGATCGACAGGACGACGACCCCCATCCCCATCAGGACCAGATCGAGCCTGTCAAGCAGTGGAACCGATTCAGCCATGAAGCCCACGACCGTCGAACAGAACCTCTGAATCCACTAGAATACTCCTTCCGAGGAGAACGCTCGTGGGCAATATATTGGATCAGATCGTCGAAACCAAACGCGGGGAGCTGATTCAGCGGAGAGCCAGATGTCCGCTGCACCAGATGAGGCGGCTGGCTGCCGAGGCCGCTCCCGCACGCGACTTCTACGCGGCTCTGGCCGCCGATCCGCCCCGCGGCGTCCACCTCATCGCCGAGATCAAGCGGAAATCGCCCTCCGCAGGCCTGATAAGGCCGGATTTCGACCCCGTGGCCATCGCCAAGGTATACCACCGTGCCGGGGCGTCCGCCCTCAGCGTACTCACGGATCAGCCGTACTTCGATGGCCGCCTTGAGTTCTTGCCGCAGGTCAAAAAGGCCGTGCCGCTGCCGGTCCTCCGCAAGGACTTCATGATCGACCCATACCAGATTTACGAGTCCCGGGCGGCAGGCGCGGACGCCGTTCTGCTCATCGGCGAGGTCCTCCCACCAGACCTGGTGGCAGAGATGCTCGACCTGGCATTCGAGCTGGGCATGACCAGCCTGATCGAGATCCACGAACGCCACACCCTCCAACAGCTCCAACGCGTCGTTCCCTTCTCCAACGAGAGGCGAAGCCTCTTGGGCATCAACAACCGCGACCTCAAGATCCAAAGAACCGACCTGGCAACGAGCGAGCAGTTGGCGGGACTGGCGGGCAAGGGCACCATCATCATCTCCGAGAGCGGGATCAAGACGCGAGCCGATGTCGAACGCCTGATCAAGGCCGGCGCCCGAGGGTTGCTCATCGGCGAAACATTCATGCGATCATCCGATATGACTGGTGCGATCCTGGAGCTTCTCGGCGGCTGCAGAAGCGACGCGTCCTGAACGCTCCTCGAGCCCAGGCCGGCTGAGCCATGGGCAGGCACAATACTGGTATCGTGAGTAACCGAGTGTCGGCTGTGAGTGGGCAGACGCTGCTTCGGTGCATAGACTGACCGCGGATAAACCCTCCCGCGGCGAGGTCTCTTATCCGACTTCCACCACCGAGTTCAGCTCCCCATAGGGGTTCGTCTCAACGTAGCTGTTGTGCGGGTCGTTCTGCCAGCGGCCATCGACCACATACCGGTACCGGTAGCGACCGGGTCCCAGCGGCAGCAGCGCCCGGAAGCTGGACTCGCACCCGTTGGGCTGCATGACCGTCGCTTCAGGCATCCAATTGTTGAAATCACCCGCCAACTGCACGGTGCGGGCGCCGGGGGCGTGGGCAACGAACAGCACACCTTCAGCCGTAGGCTTCACACCATAGATGGCCGCGATCCTCTCCTCAATCTCGTCGTGGCTGGCGGCCGGGATCTGGCCGGGTTCGCGGTTCTCGACACCATCCGGCCCGAACAGCGGCCGCGAGGTCGCCAGAAGCTTCTCCGCCCGCTCAGCAAGCCGGTCGGCCTGACGGATAAGCGTCGTTGGCACCATGTCCGGACCACCGGTGGCAATCAGCTCTCGGGCAAGGCGGACAAAATCGCGGAACCCCATGCTGCCGGGATCATACTCCGTGATCGGCTGCCCGAAACTGGCCCCCTCGCGAAGCTTGGTGTTGAAGTTGATGAACGTGGAGCACATCATCGGCCCGAACTTACGCTTGAGCTCGTTGAGGATCTCCCGGCCAAGCTTGGTACGCACGTCGTACAGGTTGGCGAGGATGCGGATCTCAAGGGGCTGATCCCGGCGGGCCCGCAATGCCTCAATCGTGTCAAGCTGCTTGGAGAGCCCCTGGAGTGAAAAGTAGCCCGTGTCTACCGGGATGATGACTTCACTGGCTGCGGCCAGGGCATTCAGCGTGAGAATGCCGATGTGCGGGGGGCAGTCAACCAGCGCAAAATCGTACTTCTCGCTGACTGTCGAGAGCACCTCCGCCAGCCGGTCCTCGGCATCCGGCTTGCTCACCATGTCGATCTCAAACCGGGCAAGACTCGTCGTCGAGGGTGAGAGATCGAAATTGGCGGTGATCTGCCAGATACTCCGAACCAGGTCGAGGCGCTCACCGTTCCCGCTGCCGTTGGGCTTCACCGCATGTCCGTTGCATCCGCCGCGGGCTGCGAGCACATCCGCTATGCTGACCTCGATCTGGTCCTCTGGTACCGCCAAACCAAGGGCACAGTGTCCCTGTGGGTCCATGTCCACCAGCAAGACGCGTCGGCCTTCGCGGGCCAGGCACGCGGCTAAATTGATGCTCACGGTCGTTTTACCACAGCCGCCCTTTTGATTGGCGATGGCGATGGTTCTCATGTTCACGCAACCTTCCAACAGATGATATGGACCATTTTCGGACGTCCATCGCGCCCGGGACCGCAGACACAAAGCCAATCATGGCGCTGTTATCGGTCGCTCGCGACAAAAAACTTGACCGGACTCGCGAATTGTTGTAAGTCATTTACCCGAAGAATGTTAGGATTGCACCCGGGATGATGAAGAACAAGAACTTGCGCTGCTTCGGAGGGCTACCAGGCGCGCTTCCGGCGTGTGCTGGGACTTGACCGCCTCGGCAGCCAGTCGGGCCAGACTCCGGCGACCGGCAGAGTCACCGATCAGTCGACGCACCAGTCGCGTCAACTCCTGTTCCCTTCGGAAGGTCAGCATGCTCCTGTCGGGCTCGAACAGCGTGTGCCAGCCGCCAGGTCGCCGGTCACTCGGATGGGCCCGGGCCAGCAACACCGCCCCACTTCCCACGGCCAGCAGTGCGGCATGGGACAGCTCCCCAGTAACGTCCGCGTGAATGACCAGCTTCGCCTGTCCGGCAATTCTTGCCCGATCGCGCAATGAGGTCATGGGCCCTTGCCAGCAGTGGCCAGCCACATCGCTCCAGCCGTGGCCGCAGACCGCCGGTTTGACGCCCGCCTGCACCAGGGCCCGGAACAGTCGTCGCCACAGCAATGCATTGGCAACCGTGGTGGACAGGATTTCCAGCATAGGCCGTCGTACTTCGAGATCGTCGATCCTCAGCCCCAGGCGTTTCTCGGCGGCCGCGAGAACAGACTCTCCCTGCTCGTCAGTGAAGCCGTCGATGCCCGCCCCGAGCAGCTCGATGGCCGTGCCCCACAGCTGCAGGTGAGTGGGCAGGCTGTATCCGAATCGCTCCGCGCCGGTGAGCGGCAGGTCGGTCATGATGACCACGTCAATGGGGCGATCCGCGTTTGCCAGCCCTGCCGGATCGCTCGGGATGGCGAGGCAGGGCAGTGGGCAGACCTTCAACCGCCCAGGTTCGATGCCCGCTTCCAGGGCTCGAGCGTAACCTCGCGCGTGCGTGACCGCGATCAGGTCCCTGTCGCCAATCTGCCCGGCTAGTCCCGACGCCGGGATGGCGTGAGTCTCCAGCCAACTGATGGCCGGAATCGGCTCCGGCAGCACGTCCCGAACTTCTTGGCGAGTGGTATTCAGGAGGATGGCTTGGCCGGGCGGCCCACCGGGAATCCCGGCGATTCGCCGAATCCGAGCCAGGGAATGAACATCTGCGGCGGATCGGACTGCCACGTACTCGGCTTGTTCCCCTGCAGTGGACAGGGCTGCCGCCAGCACATCTCCCAACGCCAAGACTTCATCTCGGGGCTGCAGCGAGAGCACCAGCGCTGATGTGCGGCCCCCGGTCACATGCGTGCCGCCTCCAGCTGGGTCGTGAACGGCCACCGCCGACAGCGCCTCCGCCAGTTGCTGCCGGATGCGGCTCGTCTCCAGCACCCGAGCCTGCTCGACGATTTCGTAGGCAGCCTGAACAGCGGCGCGGATCTCGGCCAGCTCGGGTGGCGCGGCCCAGGGCCACATCAGGATACGTGTGGGGCAAAGATGACCCGGGTGGACGTTGAACCAGTTCACCAGTGTTGTGGTCAGGGTCGCCACAGGTCCCCCCAGCAGTACCAGTCGTCGCTCCGCGATAGCCGCCGCCCAGTCGTGCAGCCGCAAGCCCAGCACCAGGACCCCCTCCTCGGGCTCCCACACGAACACCGCTCGGCACCGAGCCAGCCGCTGTAGCAGCAGCGTTGCCTCATAACCCTGTCCCAGCCCTGGCAGCAGGACGTTGCCCAGGCCGGCATCAAAGCGGTCGAGCAGGGCGGCCGCTCGAACCGCCGGGATCGAGGTTCGACCGAGCCACTGCTCCCTAGAACTTGGCCTGCCGTCCGGCCTGGAACACCCTACACGGAAGCTGATCTGGCCGTCGCGAGTCACGCCCGACGCGGCTTGGATGACCCTGGCGAGCCCGGCCACGCGCTCCGCTAGCTGCGGCTCGGTCCGCTGCAAGGCAGCCAGATTCTCATTGAAGACGGTGGGATCAAGCTGCGGTGGGCTGGCCTGGACCATCAAGTGCCTGCTGCGTCAATGACCCTGCAAAGGCCACACTGCTAAGCGACGTGACGCGTTTCCGAGAGACGCACAACCATCATCGAGACAACGAAGCCAAACCATAGCCCAAAGGCGACAGCGGCGGCCACCAGTGGCCAGCGCGGCAGCGGCGGCGAATCCCCTGCAGGCAGATCATTGTCCCAAATCGATTGGGGCTGATTCGCGGGTGCCGTTTGATGTGGTCGCTCCATTGCCATGAGCGATCAGGTTAGTGGTCGAGTGACCGGTTGGCAAGGCAGGTCACCGAAGTGCGGACCATGGCCTCTGCCATAACCTGCGGGACGGGACACGTGATATGACCACGGAGGACGATACCCCCGGTCTGCCTCCTGGTTCTTTGAAATCCTGAAAACGACCCCCTGATAAGTCCACAGTAAAATACAGGAGCAAGGCAACTTGGGCAATCCTCGTTGGGTTCGTTTGGCGCCGGCGCTTTCTCCCCCAAACCGTGTCCCAACACCCCTCCCGGGCTCGCCAACGCGGGTCCCGGCCGGATGCATCCCTTGTCGATCGCCCGGAAACCGGCATAGACTACGACCGTGCGTCTCGATGAGCTCTTCGATCATGTGATCGACTATCCGCCGCTGCAAGCGGCCGCGGAAACGCCGCCCGTGCAGCCAGAAGCGGAGACGCAGCCGGTCCCCCGGGAGACCGTCTCAGGCGAGACGACACCTGCCCGGCCCGCTCAGCAGACAGAGGCGAGGCTGCCCGGTGGCGGCGGCGTGTACCTGTTGACCGACGCGGACGATCGGCTCATTCAGCTGGCGGCGGCCGCCGATCTGAAACGGGCATTGAACAACCGGCTGACCCGGCAGACGCCCACCGCCGACGGTCAGACACTGGTGACATCCCAACGGCGGACGAATCTCCGCGAAATCGTTCGCCGGATTCGATGGCGCACCGCCCACTCCCAGTTCGAAATCACCTACCAATACTGGCGGATAGCGCGGGTTCTGCGATCTAATTCGTATCTTAAGGAAGTAGGTTTCGGGCCGACGTGGTTCGTGCACGCGGATTCCGAGGCGGCCGCACCTCGCTTCGAAGTCGGCAAGATCATCGCCGGGCCGCCGGGCAGAGATCTCGGACCGTTCGCAACCCAGGCCGACGCCGCTCGGTTCGTACAGACCCTCGAGGACCTCTTCGATCTCTGCCGCGATTACCCGGTCCTCCAGCAGGCTCCCAATGGCCAGCCGTGCGCCTACTTCGATATGGGCCGCTGTCCCGCTCCCTGCAACGGCTCCGTGCCAATGACCACCTATCAGCGGACTGTCGCCGAGGCCATGGCCTTTGCGGCCGGTGAGCGGGCGGCCGTGCTCCAGGGTTGGGAGCAGCAGATGCGCGCGGCCGCCGGCCGTCGCGAGTTCGAGCGGGCGGCCGCTTTCAGGCAGCGAATCGAGCGAGCCCGGACCCTCGACCAGCCCGCTTTCGCACAGGTGACTGAACTCGATCGGTTCAGCTTCCTCATCGTTCAGCGCGGCGGCGGCACCAGCCGCGTCAAGCCGTTCTTCGTCCATCGCGGCCAAGTCCAGCCCGGCGAGCCGGTTCGACTGTCGAAGATCGAGGCCGCAGCCTCGGAATGGCTCAGCCGGACGGAGAGACCGCCGGCCAACGAGAACTCGAGGACCATCGCCTCGCGACAGGAGCTTTCCGAACAGATCGCCCTCGTCAGCCACTTCCTCTTCAAGCGTGATCCGCCAGGTCTGTTCCTTCCCGCAGCCGCTCTGCCCGGCGCCGCCTCCTTGGTCGAGCAGATTAGGGCCGCCTTCAGTCCGAAGAGCAGACCGGAGAAAACGACGCCACCGCCGGGAGGACCATGAACACCACGCGGATGAGCAAAGGCCTCCTTCGGCGCTCAGCGGCGAGGCGGACGATCAGCCAAGGAAGTCATACCCGACCATTGACCCTCGGACGGCTTCTGGCGCGGTGGCGCGGGCGGTCGGATCGTCGGGTGGGCGTGATCGGCCGCTGTGCGCTCGCCATGCGCGGCATTAGGATAGCTCGCCGCGGCATCCCGGCCGGCCTGGTGTCGGCCCCGTTTGAATCGGTCGCTTGAGCGCAAAGGAGTGGAACCGGGATCGGCCTTGCCACGCGAGATGCGCCCCGAGGTCGAGAAATCATCCTGGTGAGCGACGGGAATGACGGTGCTGACGAATACAAGTGAGCTGGAGAAGGTGTCATGCTCAAATCAGTGGTGCGCGGAGTTCGGAGGCTGCTCGGACAAACAGATTCCAGCGTTATCCTCGCCCAGATGGATATCGGCGCGGGCTCGCGTCTGAGTGTCTCCAATCTGGACGGCATGTTTCCCCAACTGATTCACATCGGGCGCAACTGCATCTTCGCGCCGACCGCGATGGTTCTCGCTCACGACGCCAGCTACTACCTGTTCACCGGTGAGTATCGCGTTGCTCCGGTCTGGATCGGCGATCATGTCTTTGTCGGCTACGGGGCGATACTCATGCCCGGCGTCCGGGTGGGCAACAACGTGGTCATTGGCGCCGGCAGCGTAGTCACCCGAAATGTGGACAGCGACTCCGTCGTGGCGGGTGTTCCAGCGCGCGTCGTCTGCCCCCTGAACGAGTATCTTGAAGGACGCAGGAAGTACGTCATGTGCGAACCTCCTTATGCTGGTAAAAGGCCTCGAGACATGAACCCTGAGGATGTGGAGCAGTTTCGCCGGATGGTCTACGACCGCTTTCGAACCGCAGGGGGGCCACCAACGGGCCCGCCCGCGACGGGAGCGGGTTTGTGACCGACAGGCAGGCCAACTCGGTCGAAGTGTTCGATAGCTTCGGGCTCTGGCGACAGTCGATCACGACGGCACAGGCTCCGTATTCGGGTTCGCTGGTTCACCCGACCGGTATCGCCATCGGCGTCAGTTCCTTCTGTATGGATGGTCGACACCGGCCTCGGCACGACCCGCGGTCCGCGGCTGCAGGATCCCGACGTCGTCGATGACCTCGGTGAGACGGTACTGCTCGCGGATTGTCCGGCCCTTGTCGCCGAAGAACGACTCCACATCGGCCAGGACGACCGCTTCGACAAACGCCCGATCCGCGATGCCGCGCACCGATTCCGGAATGCGGGCGACCACAACCTTGGGCCGCGTTCTGCCGACGGCGGCAAGGAACTCGTCGAACAGCGGTGTCGTCCATTCATTGATCACCAGCAACGGGTGGGCTGGGGGACGCTGGGCCAGCTGGTAGATCCGCGGTTCGCGGAACAGCAGGGCGATCGGCTCGTCAGGTCGAGTCAGTGAACGGATCCGCTCGGCCACGCGATGGCTCGTGCCGTAGCTCGGATAGCGCGTGCGGTGCTTGGTGATCCGGGTGTAGTGGTCGACCAGCCCCGTGCCGGCCAGCACGTACGGGCTGCTGGTGGCAAAGGTCATGTAATGACCCCAGTAGCTGACCGACAGATGAACAAGTCCGGCCAGGCAGACCGCCATCCAGGCTCGGGTGCCCGGCGTGCCGGCGGCGGCGGGCCCCAGGCCGCGAACGATCTCGCCGGCCGCCAGGTAGCTCAGGAACGCAAAGAACGGGAGCATGTGGTAGACAAAGAACCAGCCCTGCAGACCAACGCCCCCAAAAGTGGCCGCGGCCATCAGGACGCACAGGCGCCAGACACGCGATCGACCGGACCAGGACGCGATGAGGACGGTGGCGACGCCTGGGATCAGCAGTCCCAGTGTGGCTCCGAATGGCCCCCGGAACTCTTCGCTGCGGTGATTGAGCAGGAGCAGGCCGAAAACCAGCGCCGCCCCGGCGGCCAGATGAGCCCACCGGCAGGCCATCACCGCCGGCCTGGAAAACCACCCTGACACCTTTTGGGGGGCGAAAACCGCAGCACTGGACGCGATCAGGACCAGGGCCGGTACGGCGTAAGGAAGAAGCGAACCCACCAGCGCGGGGCCGCGGACGTAACCCGACGGCATCTGGCCGCCGAGAGTCCATGCATCAGCATAGCTCGACCACAGCCCGAGATGAAACAGCAGAACAATGCCCGCCAGGGCGGCAAGAACGAATCCGGCGGTCAGCGCCGCCCAGGACACGAAGACGCGACCGCCGGCCCTCCAGTTCCCGACGGCCTCGAGCAGAACCAGCAGCCACACCGCGCCGTAGCACATGCCCAGCGTCGGCTTCAACGAGAAGGCAAACAAGCCCATCGCACCAGCCAGCAGCCACCGCCAGAGAGACCGTGATGAACCGCCAGACCCGAAGTCGCCGGCCCTGCCGCCAGCCCCGGAGCGAAAGCCGTCATCCAGCACAGCGTGTACCAGAACCAGAAGCGGCAGAACCGCAAAGCTCTCGCGCTGGGCGGTGTGCAGGTAACCAGAGCCATAGTAGACCATCGCGTAGATGGTTGCGGCCGCCCAACCGACCCGCCAGCGGCCCCCGTCGCGGCCCCCAAGCCAGATCAGCAGGGCAAAAGTCGCCAGTTGCCAGCAGGCATCAAAAACCCGTATCGACCATGGATAGGTTCCGAAAAGAACTGTGGCCAGATAGTGCGGCACGTAGCTGCCCATGCCGTTGTACGCCCAGTAGAGGGCATGGGCCTTGTCGCCGGCCATGACTCGCTCGGTCGCGTACTGGTAGTAGGCCTGGTCAAAGCCCGGCGGATCGAAGAGGTTGCGACTGAGCGAGACGACCAGGACCGCCCCAAACAGCATCGCCGCCAGCAGGGTGCCCGGCGCAGGCCGCGAGCGGCCCGCGGGCTGGGCATCGCTGCCCGTCAACAGGGTGGGACTGGTGGTCGCCATGCGGCATTCATCGACCGATAACCCAGCCGAATCCAGCTCAGTCCGGGAATACCGCCTCCCCCTCCGGTTTGCCCGCCCGATATCTCAAGTCGAGAGCCCGATAAGACGACAGATCCCGGGAGAAACGACGGTCTATTCAGGTACTGCCCATGAAGCTCTCCGACAAGGCACCGAAATCGGGATCAGGGATGACGCGCGAAGCAACGCGCGAACCGGGCATCGCGGCCCTGGATCGCGTTCGCAAGCCCTCTCGACTGAAGGGCTTGGACGCCAAGACCGCGACGGGGCCCGGGCGGAAACCGGACGACCGGACGGCAATCGCCGCCCCAACCACACCCCGCGTGGCGGTCATCGGACTGGGCTACTGGGGCCCCAATCTCGTTCGCAACTTCTATTCCGTACTCGGTGAGAATCTCCGGGCCTGCTGCGACCGGCAGAGCCAGCGAGGACAGTTCATCCTTCAGAACTATCCCGGCATTCGCTTCACCGACGACATCGAGGTCATTCTGGGCGATCCGGACATCGATGCCCTGGCCATCGCTACGCCTGTGGATACCCACTATCCGCTGGCCAAGGCGGCCTTGACCGCGGGCAAATCGGTACTGGTGGAGAAGCCGATGTGCTCGACCGCGGAGCAGGCCGAGGAACTGGTCGACCTGGCCGATCGAAATGGCAAGGTCCTGATGGTCGATCACACCTTCGTGTACAACCCCGCGGTCCGCAAGATGAAGGAGGTTGTGGACAGCGGCCAGCTCGGCGAGCTGCTCTTCATCGACAGCATTCGCATCAACCTGGGCATCTTCCAGCATGACGTGAACGTCGTCTGGGACCTGGCCCCGCACGACTTGTCCATCGTCCAGTATCTGGTGGGCCGGGCGCCCAGAAGCCTCTCGGCCTTCGGGGCCGCCCATGCCGGGAACGGGATTGAGAGCATCGCGTACATCAACCTGGACTTTGGTGACGGGCTGATCGCCAATTTCCATGTCAACTGGCTCTCGCCGGTCAAGATCCGGCACACCGTGGTCGGCGGCCGGAAACGCAGCCTGATCTACAACGACCTCGATCCCATCGAGAAGGTCAAGATCTATGACCGCGGCATCACCGTCCGGCATGACGACCTCGAGGGGCGGCGGCGCCAGCTCATCGAGTACCGGACTGGCGACATCTGGGCTCCGCACATTGCCCAGCAGGAACCACTGCGAACCATGGTTACGCACTTCATCGACTGTCTGAGGGAGCACAAGCGGCCCATGACCGACGGCCGGGCCGGGCTCGAGATCGTCCGCATTCTCGATGCCGCCCAACGGAGCATCAAGGCCCAGGGAGGCCGGATCACGCTATGAGCCTCGAGGCCGATTTCGCGCGCATCGCCCCGGACGTGCGCCTCGGCGAGAACGTCGCCGTCCACGCGTTTGTGAACCTCTACGGCTGCTCGATTGGGGACGACACGCGGATCGGGACCTTCGTGGAGATCCAGAAGAACGCCTCGGTGGGCCGGCGATGCAAGATCTCGAGTCATACCTTTATCTGCGAGGGAGTTGCCATCGAGGATGACTGCTTCGTCGGGCACGGGGTCATGTTCATCAACGACAAGTACCCCCGGGCGACGGCAGCCGATGGCCGTCCGCAGGGTGAGCGGGACTGGCAGGTGGTTTCCACCCGGATCAGACGTGGGGCGTCGATCGGTTCCGGGGCCGTCATTCTGTGCGGCGTCACCGTCGGTGAGCGAGCGATGATCGGAGCGGGCGCGGTGGTTACCCGGGACGTCCCGGCCGGCGCGGTGGTCGCCGGTGTTCCGGCCCGCGTGCGAGCGGGAGCCGCGGCCTGCGCGGGAGGCTGCCGGGAATGAACATCTCCGTCGTCTATCCAGCCTTCAACGAGGCCGGCAATATCGAGCGGACCATCGCCCGTTCGCTCGATGCCCTCGGCGGCAAGTTCGATCAATTCGAGCTCATCATTGTCGACGACGGCAGCACCGATGCGACCGGCGCGATGGCCGAGCAACTCGCCAGGCGGCATCCCGAAATCGTCGTTCTCCATAACGAACACAACCAGGGTCTTGCCCCCACGCTGCTCCGCGGCCTGCGTCGGGCCCGCTTCGAGCTGGTCACCTACAATGGCATGGACTATCCGTTTGACCTGGCCGACCTGCCGAAGATGGCCGCGCTGCTCGACCACGCCGACATCGTGGTCGCCAGTCGAATGCAGCACGCGGGCTACACCTGCTACCGCAAGATCATCTCGTACACGAACCGGGCCATGCTGAGATGGCTGTTCAACCTTCCGTTGCGGGACTTCAACTTCGTCCAACTCTTCAGGAAGGAAGTGCTGGACGCGGTCGAAGTCCATTCACGAAGCGCCGGCTTCGTCGCCCCGGAGATCATCCTGCGGGCCCACAGCCAGGGCTTCCGCATCGTCTCGGTCGACATCGCGTACTACCCCCGGCTGGCAGGTGAGCCGAGTTGTGGCAGACCGAGCGTTGTACTCGGTTCGCTCTGGGAACTGCTGAGCTTCTACTGGAATCGTCGCAAGTTCGCCCCGCCGACCGGCGTGGCTGGAGGTCCGTCATGAACACCGCCGCCCCATCAACGTTGACCGTCCCGTTCGTCGACCTGAAGGCCCAGTTTGCCCTGATCGGCGACGAGGTGCTGGACGCGATCGGTGAAGTCTGCCGCGATGCGAAGTTTTGCCTTGGGCCGGCGGTCGAGGAGTTCGAGAAGGGCTTCGCCGAGTTCTGCGAGACGCAGCATGGCGTGGCGGTCAACAGCGGAACCAGCGCTCTTCACTTGGCCCTGCGTTGCCTGGACATCGGGCCGGGCGACGAGGTCATCACCGTGCCGGCCACGTTCGTGGCCACCGCCTGGGCGATCAGCTACGTCGGGGCAACGCCGGTGTTCGTGGACATCGATCCCGCCGCCCGGACCATGGACCCGGCCCTGCTCGAAGCCGCGATCACGCCGAAGACCAGGGCGATCATGCCCGTTCACCTTTACGGCCAGCCTGCGGACATGGGACCGATCCTCAAGATCGCCGCGGCTCACGGCTTGCCCGTGGTCGAGGATGCTGCCCAGGCCCACGGCGCCACCTACAAGAAGGACCGCGTCGGCGGCATCGGGCGTATCGGCTGCTTCAGCTTCTATCCCGGCAAGAACCTCGGGGCCTACGGCGAGGGCGGAGCCCTGGTCACCAACGACGAGAACATCGCCCAGCGTGCCCGGGCCCTTCGCGACCACGGCCAGCGGCAGCGATACATCCACGAGGAAGTCGGGTACAACTATCGCATGGAGGGCATCCAGGGGGCGGTTCTGTCCGTCAAACTCGACTTCATCGACGAGTGGAACGCCGCCCGGCGCCAACATGCCGCGGACTACATCGATCGATTGACCGATCTGCCCGGACTGACCCTGCCGAAGATGTACAAGGACCGCAAGAGCGTCTTTCACCTGTTCGTCGTGGAGTTGAACAACCGCGACGGGGTCGCCAGGAAGCTCAACGAGGCCGGCGTCCAGACCGGGCTGCACTATCCTGTGCCCGTGCATCTCCAGCCCGCGTACCGGCACCTCGGACTCACCGACGGGGCGTTTCCGCACAGCGAGCGGCTGGCCAAGCGATGCCTGAGCCTGCCCATGTTCCCAGAGCTCACCAGCGCCCAGATCGATCACGTCTGCGAGCAATTGGCAGCGAACCTGTTCAAGTCGTAAAGGCCGACGGATCGAGAGACCGCAGGTGCCTTGTCGCTTCGCCGCCCGCAGCGGCCATCACCGGGCGGGCCAGGTCGAACGGAGTTCGTACACCTCCATGGACACGACTCGGCCGCCCGATCCGACCGCGAACGTCTCGAGTTGCCTCTTGTCCGGAGCAGGCAGGAAGCACGAGGTCAGCGACACGCGGCCGTCGTTGCCGAACACCTCGATCGTGGTCCGGTCCACGAGAATCTGCAGTCGAACACGGCCCGCAGGCAAATCCAGCGGCGCGTCGGCCCCCAGGCACGAGATCTTGCGATCCTTGACCGCGCAGGTGATCGCCTCGCCGCGCACGCGGAAGCCGACTTCCCGGGCCTCGCCCGGTTCGATCTCGGCTTGGATATCGAACAGGTCGCCGCTGAGGCCGGCCAGGAGGTTGTCGCCCGGGTTCAGCGGCTTGTCGACCCACTTGTGCTCCCTGGTCCGGATCCTCTCGATCTCCTTGACGGGCCGGCGAGTCATCCGAATGCCTTCCGGGAAGGTGCGGAGCTGCAGCTCGCAGGGGATGCTCATCTGCTGATTGAAGGGCATGTTGGGATAGCGGCCGCCGTTCATCCAGGCGATCTGGATCCGTCGCCCGTCGGTAGGCGGGATGTCGCTGTAGGTCTGGACTGCGTAGTAGTTCTTCCCATAGTCCACGCGGAGCGGCGTGCCCTCACAGGTGAACCGGTTGCCGTCGAACGAGCCGACCAGGTAGCGGCCGTTGGCGGCCGTCCAGACCCACTTCGTCCGATCCTTCCTCCCGTCCACGGGCATCTCGAAGAAGTCCGGGCACTCGCCGCATTCGGGGGTGTCGATATCGTGCAGGTGCGTCCAGTTCTTGAGGTCCGGCGAGGAGAAGAACGCGAACGTGTTCCCATCCTTGTACAGGGCCATGATCCACCTGCGGGTCGGGGCATACCAGACCACCTTGGGATCGCGATTCTCCTTGACGATGTGTTTGAGCACAGGGTTCTGGGCGTACTTGGTCCAGGTTCGCCCGAGGTCGTTGCTGTAGGCGATGCACTGGGTGAACGGCTGGTCCTTGGATTCGGGTGAGGTTCCTCCGGCCGCGGTGTAGATCGCGACCAGGGTCTTCTCGTCGCCCTTCTGGAAGCCGGCGGTGTTGGCCCAATCCACGACCGCCGATCCGGAGAAGATGGTGCCCAGCCTGTCGGGCTCGATGGCGTTGGGCAGCTGCTGCCAGGACAGCAGGTTGGGGCTGACCGCGTGGCCCCAGGTCATGTTGCCCCAGTTGATGCCTGTCGGGTTGTGCTGGAAGAACAGGTGGTACTCGCCCTGGTAGAAGACCAGGCCGTTGGGGTCGTTCAGCCAGTTGGCCTTCGCGCTGAAGTGGAACTGCGGGCGGTAGGTTTCATCGTAGACTCTCTCGGGCAGGACGATGGCGGCCGTCCTGGTCTCGCTCTGGGCGATCTGGTCGATGTTGATGTGCCCCCAGCCGCCGGTATGCCGATCGACGATCTCGATCCGGGCCTTGCGGTCCATCAAGGGAGACACGTCCCAGGCCAGCGGCTGCAACCGTTCGCTGTCGAAGCCTGTGGCCGTGCGGGCGAGTCGGCCGTCGACCAGGAGATTGATGCAGGTTTCGCCCGGATGGCAGCCTCCGCCGATCAGGAAGCGGAGGTAGGGGCGTTGGATGCGGAATTCCGGCGAAGTCAGTGTGCCCTTGGACTTGTCGCCGCCCACATAGCTGTTGACCAAGCCTCGGCCCTCGAAGCCGGCGACCTCCATCTGATTGGGGAGTGTGCCGTGAGCTGGGCCGGTGCCGAAGGCGGTGCCGGCGGTCTGCCATTGGCCGTAGTCATCGCCCTCGAAGTCGGCGATCACGAGGTCGGTCTGGGCGCAGGCGGGGAAGACCGCCAGCGTGACGATGATCGAGCCGAGCAGGGCGGATTTCACCTCGTCTGGCCTCCTGTTCGTTACGGTCCGTGGCCGGGGGTATCGGCTGGTAGACCCGGTGCGTGTCCGCACCATGTCACCCCTTGGATGGTCGACCAGGCATTCTACCGGCAGTCTGCTCCGGGGGCACCAAGGCGGTCATTTGATTCCGGTGCGGCGTCGACGTCTTGCGGCGGAGGGTGGCCCGGCGAGGCGGCGTCTCGATTCTCGCCTGCGGTACGGTTACACTGAGCCGTCGTTCTGAAGTCACCTGGCGATGGAGCCGCGCATGGGGCAGGACGTCATTGGCGAGCAGAGCGTGCCGACGCTTGACTACGCCTCGGGTCGGCCGTCTCGTATCCGGTATTGGGTGGTCGTCTTCGCCGTTGCCCTGGCCTTCGTCACCTACATTGATCGGGTGTGCATTTCGCAGGCGGCGCCGTCGATCCGGGCGGACCTGGGTTTGAGCGAGGTCCAGATGGGCCTGGCGTTCGCGGCCTTCTACTGGGCGTATGCGCTCTTCGAGGTGCCTGCGGGCTGGATGGGTGACCGGTGGGGGGCCCGGCGGGTGCTGATGCGCATCGTGATCTGGTGGTCGTTCTTCACCGCCGCCACGGGGTGGGTGTGGAGTCTCGGGTCGCTGGTGGTGACCCGGGCCTTGTTCGGCGCGGGCGAGGCGGGGTGCTTCCCCAACATCACCAAGACCTTCACTGCCTGGCTGCCGGCCGGTGAGCGCGTTCGGGCCCAGGGCATCATGTGGCTGGGGGCCCGGTGGGGCGGAGCCTTCACCCCGTTGCTGGTCGTGCTCGTTCTGCAGTGGATGCAGTGGCGTCTCGCCTTCGCCGTGTTCGGGGCGATGGGCGTCGTGTGGGCGGTTCTCTTCTATCTCTGGTATCGTGACGACCCGCGGGAGAATCCTCGAGTCAACGCGGCCGAGTTGGCAATCATCCCGCCGGCCTCTGAGGCGATGCTCGGTCATGAGCCGGTTCCCTGGAAGACCCTGGTCACCTCCAGGACGGTCTGGCTGCTCTGGGCCCAGTACGTCTGCCTGAACTACGGTTGGACGTTCTACATCACCTGGCTGCCGACGTATCTGCAGGAGGCCCGCCAGGTCACGTTGCACAAGGGGGCTCTGCTGGCCGGCATTCCGCTGTTCTTCGGCGGTCTGGGGTCGCTGTTCTGCGGCTACTTCGCCACCTACCTGGAGCGGCGCACGGGTGACGTCGTCCGGACGCGGCGCCGGCTGGCGTGCACCGGCTTCCTCGGAGCGGCGTGCTGCCTGGCGCTGTCCGTGCATATCAAGGATCCGCTGCTGGCCATGATCGTCGTGGGCTTGGCGAGCTTCGCGAACGATCTGGCCATGCCGCCGAGCTGGGGGGCGTGCATGGACGTCGGCGGCAAGATCTGCGGGACGCTCTCGGGCAGCATGAACATGATGGGCAATCTCGGCAACAGTCTGGCGCCGATCATCACCGGCTTGCTGCTGGTCTGGACGGACCACAACTGGACGGTCATCTTTTACGTTTCCGCGGCGGCGTACTCTCTTGGAACCTTCTGCTGGCTCTGGCTCGATTCGGTCACGCCGCTGATGAAACCGAGGCGAGGGTTCGAGGTCCTTCCTGTGACGGATGAACGCAAATGAAGATCACGAAGATTGAGACCGTGGTGTGCAATGCGAGGATGCGGAACTGGGTTTTCGTCAAAGTCCTGACCGATCAGCCGGGGCTGTGGGGCTGGGGTGAGGCGACGTTGGAGTGGCACACCCGGGCGATCGTCGGGGCGGTGGCCGACATCGAGCCGTTGCTCGTGGGCGAGGATCCGACGCGCGTCGAGCACCTCTGGCAGATGATGTATCGCCAGCACTTCTGGCACGGCAACGGCATCATCCGGGCGACGGCCATCAGCGGTATTGACCTGGCCTTGTGGGACATCGTGGGCAAGGTGCACGCTGTGCCCTGTCACAGGCTTTGGGGCGGACCGGTCCGCGACCATGTGCGGATGTACTGTCACCTGGGTGGCGGGCGGATGGAGGACTTCTACGAGACCGATCCGGCAGACGCCAAGCGGTTTGCCGAGCTGGCGGTGAAGGCGGTGGATTCGGGTTTCACCGCGTTCAAGTCGATGGCCGTGCCCTGGACGATGCCGATCGAAGGGCTTCCGCCGGTGCGTTATGCGGAGGCTTGTGTGCGGGCGATGCGTGAGGCGGTAGGCGACGCGATCGACATCATGGTGGACTGCCACGCCCGGCCATCGCCGCGGATGGGTATTCTGTTCGCCAAGGCCCTGGAGCCGTTCGGGCTGTACTGGTTCGAGGAGCCCTGTTGGCCGGAGACGATTGATGACCTTGCCCTGGTGCAGCGTTCGGTGGTGACGCCGATCGCGACTGGCGAGCGGCTGATCAGCCAGCACGCGTTCCGTGAGCTGCTGGAGAAGCGGGCGTGCAGCGTCATCCAGCCGGACATCACGCACTGCGGCGGGCTGAGCGAGGCTCGACGGATTGCGGCCATGGCCGAGGCGTATCGCGTGGCCATGGCTCCGCACAATCCACAGGGGCCGGTCAGCACGGCCGCATCGCTGGAGTTTGGGCTGGCCACGCCCAGCTACATCATCTGCGAGGCCGTGCACCAGGACGTGCCCTGGCGTGCGGACATTGTCAAGGAGGGATTCACGGTCGAGCCCAAGGGGCGGATTGTCCGTCCGGGCGCGCGACCTGGGCTCGGGATCGAGATCGACGAGAACGAGGTGAAGAAGCACCCCTTCCAGCAGGAACTGCCTCAGCGGGTGTTCTATGCGGACGGGAGCGTGGGGGACTGGTAGAGGCTCCCGCCGGGACGGGTCGTTGGTCGGCGGGGGACTTGGGGGCACCTCAGGGGGTCAGCTCCGACCCGTCCATCCGGTGGTCGGACGGCTTGACGCCCTTCTTGTGGCCGCCGAAGCCGAAGGTCGTGGGCTTGAAGTGGCCCACGAGATCCACCTGCACCTTGGGTGGGATCTTCGCCTCGATGCCCAGGCACCAGTAGGCTGCGTTGACCAGCAGCCGGCGCATTCCCTCGCTCTCCAGGTCGGTTGCGGCGCCCATGGTGGTTGTGAAGACGCGGCCGGTCCGGCCTTTCTCGCCTCGGTGGGTCTTGATCCAGGCGACCGGCATCATGGGCTCGTTCGGGGTACCCGACACCGGCTTGTCGGTTGATTTCATGCCTTCGAGGACCTGGCCCAGGATCAGGACCTTGCTGTCGTCGGGCAGGGGCGAGCGCACGGTGTAGACATCGGTGGGGCCCCAGATATCCGCGCAATCGCGCACGATCGGATGGTCTTTCATGTCCTTGGCGACGACCCCGCGGGTGCTCTGCTTGCCGTGCTGGCCGTGATGACTGACCCAGGTTTCGCCGAGTACCCGGCGGCCGAATCCGTCGATCCAGCCTTCCTCCTTGCTGTTGTAGCTGTACCGGGCGTAGGTTTTGCCCTTGGGAATGCTGAAAGCGTGTGTGGCGGTGCGCATTCCGATGATCGGCTTGCCTGAAGCCACGTAGGCATCGACGTACTTCATCTGCTCGTCGGGCAGGTCGCGAAAACGCGTGGCGATGATCATCAGGTCGGCGGTCTCGAGAACCTGGAGCCCGGGGATGTTGTCGCGGATTTCGGGGTTGATCTCGCCGGTCTTGGGGTCGACTGCGAAGAGCACGGTGCACTTGAATCCGTGGTGTTTGGTGAGGATCTTGGCGAGCTGCGGCAGGGCTTCTTCCGAGCGGTACTCCTCGTCGCCGGAGATGAGCACGATGTGTTTGCCTTTACCCGGTCCCTCGCCGCCCTTGTAGGTCACCCACTGTTCGGCGCCCCAGAGTACGTTGGGGATTAAGGTCAGCATGATGGGCAAGACTCTCCGGATCAGGTTTTGAGCGATATTCAACGTCTTGACGGATCGCATTCTCGAATCTCCCCGGCCATGGTGGCCGCATTCACGGAATCCGAAAGCAGGATCGCGATGACGTCATTGCTTTCGGTCCTGACGTCATCCTGCGGTGAGCCGTTTCGCGGGTGGGATGCGGCCAGACCCGCACAGGTCGGGATGAGGCGGGCGTCGGGCTGTTTCTCATCTGACAACCTGTCGTGCAGGTCCTTCGCATCGACCGCGGGTTTGATCCACACGGGGATCGCCGACCTGAATCAGAGCAGCGGCGACCAGCCGGAGCACGGTCGAGCCCCTGGCATACCTGAGGTGGAGGCCGCACTCGCGGTGTTCGGCATCGCGGCTGCCCCGCGCTGCGGATTGGTCAGCCCCACTTGCCCTTGCTCATGTGGCCGGCGAGCTCGGTCATGGAGAGCTTCATCATCTCGTAGCTGGCGAGGAGCGACTTGTTGAACACGTCCACGCAGCCGGGGTCGAGGGCATCCTGGATACCTTCTCTGCAGACCCCTTCGATCTGGCGGGCGAGGTCGATGACCCGGGCGTGGAGCATGTTTGTTCGCCTGGATCGTTCCACCAGGTTAGCGGCCGCCTCATCCAGCAGTGTGAACTTCTCGGGCGGGGCCCCGCACTTGGGGCACTTGGCCGGTGGGGCGTCCCCGTCGTGAACATAACCACACGCGCATTTCCATTTCTTCTTCATGATTGCCTTTCCTGTCTACTCGAATGCGTTGGAACACGTCTCAACGCGATCACAGGCGTCTCGGACCCGCGAACCCGACTCCGCCATCAAGCCGGGCCTGACGATTGCACGATACGGACCGAGGCCTCGTTGCCGCCCTCATGGCAGCCCGGGCCTCGCCGTCATTTCAGTCCCCCGGGCGAACGGGAAACGGGAACGCAGCGGGTGATCCGTCGTTCTTGCTCGTCTCCCATTCCTTTATCTTCCTAAAAGTTCTTTTTCACGGCTTCTTCCTCCCGTACATCTTGTCGTACTGGGCGAGCATATTCGCGCTGGCGCCGCCTTCGCTCCAGAAGGTAATCCTGTTGGTGTCCAGGGCCTTCTTAAACCTTTCCAGGAGCGCCGGGGCGTCTTCGGCGCGCAGTCCGTACTTGTCGGGGAAGCTCAGCTGCATGTGCCACAGCGGAACCAGCAGCTTCTCCAGGCGGTTGCGCACGGCGACGTCTTCAGTTCGGTCGCAGGCTCGGTTGAGGATGGCCAGGCCTTTGGTGACGAATTCGGGAGGGGTGATCTCCTGCGGATGCCAGCCGTTCATCGGGATGTGCACCTTGATCTCTTTGCCGAACGCATCCATCAGGGCCAGGAACGCCATCACCTCGTCCGACACGGGCCCGTAGTAGCCCGCGCAGAATTCTGAACGGATCTTCATCGGGTCCTGGGTCGGATCCCAGAGCAGCTGGGCGGTCAGGTACTGGCGGAGGTTGGACAGCTCGGACCCTGATCCCTGCAGGTTGCCCTGCAGCATCACGCCGTTCACTCCGTGGGCCGCGTAGTATCGGATATCGTCCACCAGGCCGTTCAGATTTGGGTTCGGTGCCAGGTAGTCCCAGAAGTTCACCCCGTAATGCCAGACCCAGATGCTCTTGGCGATCTTTCGCCAGTCGTCGATGGCCGCTCGATACGGCTTGCTCAGCTCCTCGTCGTCGATACCGTGGAAATAGCAGGCGTGATGGCAGAGGCGGATGATGACGTTATCGCGTGGCCTGGTGACCTTGGGTGCGGCGATGGAATACTGATAGGCAAGGGTCTCGACGTACTCGTCCGGGTACTTGGTCTTGACCGCATCGGCCACGGCGTTGACCAGCCGCAGGATGGTCCCATGCTGCGCGTCTTCTTCCTTGACCACGGCCATGCAGGCCTCGCACTCGCAGCATCCCCACCTGCCCGGCCAGGCGTCGTTCTGCGAGATGTCCACGGCGGTGAGGTTCGGCGTCTGCTCGATCCACTTGATCGCCTGGGTCTTGGCGAGCTCGATCACGTTCGGGTTCGTGAAGCACAGTTGCCCGCTGATTGCCTCGCAGATCCGCTTGCCGCCGACCAGGCTGTAGTATTCGGGGTGTGTTGCGAAGTACACGTTTCCCGGTGCAATGGCCGCCGCCGTATGGACGAACGGCCAGATGAGCACGCCGGTGAACCGCCCCTGGGTGTCGGGAACGGGCTGGCCGAGGCATTGCCAGATATTGGCCCCGTTGAGCTTCAATCGAGCCGCGAACTGCCAATCCGACACGTCGTGATAGAGTTCGTCGCGATAGACGAAGGGGGGTGCATAGCGGTAGTCGATATCGGGCAGGGTGAGCTTCGGTTGTCTGGGCGTGATAGTGCAATCGGGGGCCAGGAACCGGCACCCGCAGAATCGCTCCAGGAACACGTAGGATGCGTATACTTGGCCGCGGTTGTCCTTGCCCAGGAGGACGAAGTCCTTGTCCAAGGACTTGACGATCACGCCGTCAGTTCCCAGCTTATCCGCCTGTTCCAGGAGGGTCTTGTCGAGTCGTCTGCACTTTCCGACGTAGAATGCGGGCCCGGCTACGGCCTGGCCTTCGGCCGCCAGCGGGAGCTTGACGCCTGAGACCTGAGCGAGGAAGGTCTGAAGCTCCGAAGCCGCATAGGTTTCGGCGGGCGAGGCGTTGTCGGGGGTGACGATTCGATACGCTGACGCCCCGTTTTGCACGACCACGACATCCGCTGCCGTCGCGCGTGCGGGCACCGTCCAGGCCATCGCCGCACTCAGCCCGACCGTCCAAACCATGAAGGAGCGACAGGGGCGTGTTCTCTGCCCGTCCGGGTGTATTGATCGCCTGGCGGGCGAGAGGGGAGTCACGGCGAGCCCGAGGGCCCCATGGTCAGAGTTGTTCATCGTCCGAAGGTCTCCCATTCGAGTCCTGTCTCAATCAACGCAGATGCCTGGCCGAGCGGTGTCAGGGCACATTCCTGTCTCGAATCCACATCAGGCCTGGGTGCTTGCCGCTCCTTCCGGACTGACGGCCAGCAGTTCGATTCCCTTGCCGGTCCCCAGGTTGCCGGAGTACTTTTTCTCCTGGGCGTTGTTCCAATGCTCGTGGACGCCGAGGCTGGCCAGCCTCTGGACCGGTGCAGGGTGGTGGGGGTCGTAGAAGGTTCCGGAGGGTGGATTCCCCGCCAGGGCCGCCTCGTGCAGGTAATCGTCCGTTCCGTTCCGCCGGGGATAGTCGGTCCATTCCGTCCAGAGGAAATCGAAGCCCACGGAGTCGATTGCCACGGGATCCTGCGAGGCCAGGAGGCTCGCTGTCCAGCGGCCGTTGAAAGGCTGGGATTTCCATCGCCGGGGTGCCGGGTCGATGGGGTGCTTACCGGAGTAGAGGCCGTCGATCAGGTGGAGCACGGTCTTGCCGCCCAGGTGGGTGTGGCCCATGAGGTCGACCTGCTCCCGGTAGGCGCGGGTCGACTCGGAGAACGAACCCCGGTGCATGTCGTAGTAGCCTGATTGGACCGGCCAGCGTACCAGTGAGCCGAAGTGGTTTTTCCCACAAAGGGTGACGCCGGTGCGGGTGTGGGCCTTCAGGCTGGCCAGATTGATGACGTACTCTGCCTCGGCGAAGCACACGGGCAGGAAGTCCGGGGCCTGGTCCTTGGGTCGGCAGCTCCAGTAGACGGGTATTGAGGATGGCTGGGCCCGGGTGCGCCCGAACTTGCCGGCGTAGTCCACGAAAGGCACGTTTGGGAATCCCGCGTGCAGGATGTTGTAGTATTCGTGGACGATGTAGGCCAGCGTGTCGCAGATGGTGATGTCGGCTTCCCTGACGCCCACGGTGGCGGTCAGCTGCCGCAGTAAGGCGATGATCATCTGGGGCGACGTGTTCATGTAGTCGGGTCGCTGAATGAAGGTGTAGCTTTCGGGGTCCACTGCCCCTTCGCGGAAGATCATCCCGACCCAGTTGGGCTTGATGACGACCTTTTCGCCGGTCTTGTAGCCCCGGTCGCCTCGGCCTCGCGTCGCATTCAGATGCCGGAAAAGCCGATTCCAGGCCCGAGCCGCCGAGGTCTCGCTGCACAGCTCCCCGACCGCCCGCTCCACCATCCGGTCCACCCGCTCCTGGTCGGTGCAGGCGGGCTCGTACCAATGCCCGTTTCCCGGACCCCTCCAATTAGCAGCCCGGGGGTCATGGACCCACACCACTCTTCCGGGATGGACACCCTGGGCTTCGCCGATCGGCTTGAGCCGCTCGGGCTCTTGCATCTGGGCGGCTGCCGTCCGGGACCGGCTCAGTCCGATGGTCGCTCCGATCCCCATCGCCTGCTTGAGGAGTTCCCGGCGACTGGCCCGTGATCTGGCGCAGGTGCAGCTGGTGCGTTTGGGTGGCGGGTCCGTGGGCGAACGCATCAGCAAGGCTCCTTTGCAGGCCGCAGGCCGCCAAGCGAGTCATCCTGAGGAGACGGACGGAGCGGTCGCGGAATCGTTGCGTCCTATCCGGCCGCGAGAAAGTCTCCGGGCGGATCCCCGTTTCAGGCCATGGGTGAGAGTATCCTCCGAGACTGGGGCGAACGCAAGCGTGCCTGACGCCGGTTCAAGGCAAGCCAGCAGGTTCGTCACCGGTGGCCCAGCACAGTTTGCGGACGACCCGTCGCCGGAAGGAGGGTTTCGCCGAAATACCGAGCGCCAAACGAACCCAATCGCAGCGGTCGGTGATCGCTTGCAGCTCTTCGTCTGGCGGCGGGCAGCCGTTTTCTCGGCCGCGGTCTCATCCGGCTGATGGCGGAATCGGCCATGTAATAACACGCCCGGTGACCCGCTGGGAAGTGGGCAACCGAAACGGTGAGAGCCGGTGAGGAGCGAGACCAGGCAAGACGCGTCGGAAACGGCGTGTGGCCTGGGCCGGTGGGGCGGCGATGGAGTGTCGTGCGGATGGGTTTCCTCTCTCGAGCTCCTGGATAGGAGGCTCTTGAGCGCCGGTTGATCTTGGCTTAGCCTGCACGCGGTGTCAGATTTGTCCCCGGAACACAGGAGAAGGGCCATGAGAAGAAGATCATTACCTGCCGGTACGTCGATGATCCTGTTCACCTTGGTTCTGCCGGCGGCGGTGTTGGCCGGCGACCTGGACAACCTGTTCAATGTTCGCAGCGCCCGGACGAAACGAGCGTCGAGTGCGAACCCGGAATGGAGGAATACCAACCAGGACAATCGCCAGCTGCCGGCCGGGGAAACGCTGACCCTGGCCGAGCTTCAGGGGCCGGGTGTCGTTCGGCACATCTGGTTCACGATTGCGGCGCCGGCCGGCTGGGGGCGTTGGCTGACGTTGCGGATGTACTGGGACGGTCAGGAGGAGCCGGCGGTGGAGACTCCCATCGGGGATTTCTTTGCCGTGGGGCACGGAGCGCTGACAGCCGTGGACTCATTACCCGTGGCGGTCTCGTCGGAAGGGCGGGCGTTGAACTGCTACTGGCCGATGCCGTTTGCCAAGAGCGCGAAGCTCACGTTGACCAACGACTCGAAGGAGGCTGCCCGGGCGATCTACTACTACGTTGACTACGAGGAGGTTGACGAGTTGCCTTCGACCACGGCCTTCTTTCACGCCCAGTATCGGCAGGAGTATCCCGCGAAGATGGGTGAGGACTACCTGATTCTCGACGCCGAGGGTCGCGGGCATTACGTTGGTACGGTGTTGTCCGTCGCCCTGCGGACGCGAGGCTGGTTCGGCGAGGGCGACGACCGGTTCTACATCGACGGGGCGGCTGAGCCGCAGCTTCGCGGCACGGGAACGGAGGACTACTTTTGCGATGCGTGGGGATTCCGGGTGCTCAACCGGCCGTTTTACGGCATCACCCTCAACGGCCTGGACCGGGGGCGTGATTTTGGCGACCTCATCACCGCGTATCGCTGGCACGTCAACGACCCTGTCCATTTCGCCCGATCGCTGAAGGTCACGATCGAGGACAAGGGCAATGTGTTCGACGCAAGCGGCCGCCAGGTTTCCGGCTTCATGGAGCGGTCCGACCTGATGAGTTCGGTGGCCTTCTGGTATCAGACGGGCAAGGCCAAGCGGTTCACGACGCTGCCGCCGGCGGAGGAGCGTAGTATCCCGACGGAGGTGATCCAGTTTGAGGGGATGGTGAAGGATGCCAAGGCGGAGCCATCGTCAACGCCGGTCGAAGCGCAGCGTGGGAGATTCAACGGCGGCGCGCAGCTCTGGGTGAAGTTTGCCAACCAGCCGGGTGAGGTGACTATCCCGTTCAAGCTGGAGAAGGCCCTGGCGGGCATAGCGACGCTGCGACTGACCACGGCCCGCGACTATGGCACATTCGAGGTGCTGCTGGACGGCAAGGCGTTGTCGGGCATGAAGGCTCTGGACCTGTATGCCCCGGCGGTCACGTCTTCGGAGTTCGGCATGGGTTACGTCGACCTGGTGGCGGGCGATCACGAGCTGAAGTTCAAATGCGTCGGGAAGAACGACAAGTCGACGGGCTATTATCTTGGCGTGGACGGGTTGGAAGTCGCCCGGATCACGAAGTACGTGCTGGTCAAGTAGAGGCGGCTTTGGTGATCTGCCGCCGGGAGTCGAGGATCGGCCGGCCGTCGCGGGCGGGCATGCTCAGGTTGAGGGCTTCAACCTGCGGCGACGGATTGCCGCGAGTCATGGGTCGCCGGAAGGACGCTCTGGACGCTTGGGGCACGGAGGGACGAGTTCGAGAGCGGTTTGGCGCCATGGGGGTCGCTGTACGATGGCCGAGCGAGGCCCGGCAACGTGACCGGGCAAGGCTGCCGGGAAGATCCCGTTTCAAAGCGTTGATCAAGTGGCCCACGGTGGGCTTGCGGTTCGGTAGATCATCGGGCTCACCAACCCGCGAGGAAGCAGAATGAGACCGAACCTAGTTCCTGTCGTGGTTCTGGGCATGGCTGTGGTTCTTGGAATCACCGTACCTCAAGGAAGCTCGCTGTTGGCCGAAGCGTCCACGGAACGCGACCAGCGCATGGCGTGGTGGCGCAAAGCGCGGTTTGGCATGTTTATTCACTGGGGCCTTTATGCCATTCCCGCGGGCGAGTGGAAAGGACAACGCCTTGACAATCCGGATTTCTGTACAACGTGGACCCGGCATTTCCTCAGCATCCCGACCGCCGACTGGGATTCCTTGATCCATCAGTACGACCCGGTTTGGTACAATCCGCGCGACTGGGCCAGGTTGGCCAAGGCCGCGGGTATGCAGTACGCTGTCCTCACGACCAAGCATCACGAGGGTTTCTGCCTGTTCGACAGCAAGCTCACGGATTTCACCGCGATGCACGCTCCCGCCCATCGCGACGTGGTGAAGGAATGGCTGGAGGCCTTTCGCTCCGAGGGGATTCGGGTAGGCTTCTACTACTCGTTGATTGACTGGCATCATCCCGACTACCCTGTGGTCGGCGATCGCCTGCATCCCGAGCGCAAACGACCGGAGACGCTCGCCCAGAAACGCGACCTGAACAAGTATCTTGATTATTTGCACGGGCAGGTCCGCGAACTCATGACCCGCTACGGCAAGATCGACGTGCTGTGGTTCGATTTCAGCTATGACAAGCTGACCGGAGAGGCATGGCGGGGAACGGAACTGTTGGCCATGGTTCGATCGCTGCAACCGGAGATCATCGTCAATGATCGTGTAGGCCTGGGGGGCGATTTCTCGACGCCCGAGCAGCGCATTCCGCCCAATGGAATTCCTGGCAAAGACTGGGAGACGTGCATGACGATGAACGGCAGTTGGGGTTACAAGAGCCATGACCACGCATGGAAGTCGACGGAAGCGTTGATCCGCAACCTGATCGATATCTCCAGCAAGGGAGGGAATTACCTGCTAAATGTCGGTCCCACGGCGGAAGGCGTGATTCCCGAGGCGAGTGTGAATCGCCTGACGCACATCGGGCGCTGGATGCGGACAAGCAGCGAGAGCATTTACGGCACGTCGGCCAGCCCCTTTTCAAGGCAATTGCCCTGGGGGCGCTGCACGCAGAAACTGTTGGACAATGGCACGACGCGGCTCTATCTGCACGTCTTTGACTGGCCCAAGGACGGGTGTCTTGCCGTGCCGGGCCTGGCGAGCCAGGCATCTCAGGCGTACCTGCTTGCCGATTCGCGCCATGCGCCGTTGCCTTGCAGCAGCGACGCGGAGGCATTGACGATTCAGGTACCGGCGGCGGCGCCGGATTTGCACGCTTCGGTGATTGCGCTCGACATCGAGGGCGACCTGAGGATCGTTCAACCTCGCTTGCGGGCCGACGCCGACGGAGTTTTTCACCTCCACGGGCGTGACGCGGAATTGCACGGTACCTCGATCCGCTACGATGGTCAGAAAGGGCGCGAAAGCGTTGGCTATTGGACTGACGCCAACGACTGGATCAGCTGGCCGATTCAGGTGGAGAAGCCGGGCGCGTTTCGCGTGGAAGTGGTCTACGGTTGCGCGAAAGGCGAGGGGGGCGAATATGTGGTTGAAGTGGATGGGAAACGACTGCCGGCCAGAACCCGTGAAACCGGGGGCTGGTTCCAACGCGTCACTGATCCGATCGGCACAGTGGAGTTGCAGACGGCCGGAGCGAGAAGCCTCTCGATTCGTCTGACAATGAAGCCCGGCTTGGCCGTCATGGACCTGCAAGCCGTCATTCTCCGACCGATGACCCGTCCGTAACGCGGCAAGCCGAACGCATGCCGTTTTGGCCCGTGCTCGCGGCCGGCCGAGTCTGGTCTTCTTCTGTGGGTTTGACGATTGCCTGCCGCGGCCGCAGGATCTTCAGTGCTTGCCCACCGCCCGACTCCATGACGACGGATGTTGGGTCCTTCCTCATGGAGGAGGACGACGGCTTGGTTGGTCATCGGGCTGGGCAACCCTTTGGTCGCGTTCCGGCTCGGGTTGGTGCGGCGGGTCTTCGGGTGGGGCATGGCGGGGTGGCGATCCGCCTTTGGCAAGGTGCTGGGCAGCGAGCAACGGCTTGACTGTCCCATCCTGGTTCAATATCCTTGGTAGCTCGTCGGCGGACTGTGTACGGCGGGGTGGAAGTGAGGCCAGCAGTGGGCTCAGGATTCGAAGCGTGCCCGTCGACGCCTTGCAGGCCCGCGTGGCTGTAAAGGGCGGTGTGAAGGGGACGGACGCAGGGCGTAATGCAAGGCTCTGTCGTGTCGGATGTAATGTGAGAGTTGGATCGACGAGATGCAACCGCGTTTGTAGAGGGGCGATCGGTCATAAGTCGCTGTAGACAAGAGCCTGGCGGCGTACCCAAGTGGACCAAGGGGACGGATTGCAAATCCGTTATTCATGGGTTCGAATCCCATCGCCGCCTGTATAGAAGTTGCTGATGAACAAGACTTTATAATCCGACCACTATCTTCCTAATAGTTCCATAATCGAAATTAAGGGTCCAGAAGCCCACCCTAGCGGCGAGGCTGTATCCTGGACGGCGGGGCGATCTGCCTAGCCCCTAGCTTTCCTTCGCTGGTTGGTCTCGGAAGCTGCGAACGGCATCCGATCCCCGCTCACCATCAAGCTGCTCCCCGGCCACGATTACGGGTGGTCGTGGCGTCTTCCGCTACGCATCTGGATGCCGGACTGGTACAATCACCTCTTCAGCCCGAGACGACCGGGCGCGATCCCGCGCAGGGACGCGGGGGATCTCTGGCTGCCATCGCCGCCGGGGGATGGCAGAGGGGACGGGTTCTAACCCTATGAGGCCGATGGCTTTGCGCGTTCTCTGGAGATGCCGACGGTGTTCTCGGCGGGCACCCATTCACGCCTTCGTCGCTGGCGTGATGGTGGCCGTCTCGGTCTTTCAGGTTACTGTTCAGGCCGCCGCGGAAATCAAGTTCAAGGTCGTGGACGGGCGGCCATGCGCGGTGGGTGCGATCCACGGTCCCCGCAAGAGCATCCCGGCCAACGTCGTGTTTGAGTTGGGTCTGAAGATGCCGCTGGTGATCCATGAGCGCAGCGGCAGGCTGCTCGAGATCGGTGGAGACTCACGAGGAGAAGTGCGTTTCGGCGAGCTGGCCTTGAGTCACCTCAAGACCTATGCCACCGGGCTCAAGGAACTCGAGGACCTATCGCGCGACCACGCTCCGGAACTGGGTGAGATCCCGGCGGTTGCGTACCTCGGCCTGCCGGCGTTTGAGCAGTTCGGCGTTCAGATCGAGATGGGCGAGGGGGTGCTGAGGCTGTTGCCGGCCGAGCAGGCGGGGCTGAGCGAAGGGGAGAAGAGCGGCGGCGACGGAGGCTCGAGAGCGACGCTGGTTCCCTACGAGGAGTCAGGCTCGGGGTACTGGCTGAAGGCGGTTGCGGCGGACGGCTTCACGCTCCGCACGCGGTTCATGACCTCGGGTAACGACACGATCATCGATTCGACGGCCGCGGATCTGGCGGGCTCGGCCAGTGGTGCGATTGACCAGCTGAACCTGGGCAGCCTCAACATCGCTCGCTTTGTGGCGTTTCGCCCGGAGGACCTGTCCCAAGCCCAGGAGCCGCGGCCGGATCTGGTCCTGGGCGTGAATCTGCTGCGCCATCTTCGCGTGACCATTGACCAGGCGCATCGGCGGATGCTGTTCGAGCAGACGCGCGAGCCCCGGTTTCCCGTCGAGGAGCGGGCGTACTATCAGGCACGGACGGATGGCGACGCAGAGGCGATCGAGGCATTCGTGAAGGCCAACGCGACCTCTCGGTTGGCGACGGAGGCCGCGGAGAAGCTGTTGGCGTTCAGGCTCGAAGACGCGTCCGCCGAACGTGAGGTCGTCGTTCGTGCGGTGCGGACGCGCGTGGCCCTGACACCTGAGAACCGTCGGGCCGCAAGCATGGTAGCCTTGGCCGATGCATTGATCGCGGGGAAGCGAACGGACAAGCACGAGTTGGCGACGGAGGTGCTCAAGATCGGCCAGGAGTCGGCATCTGCCGACCTGAACGGTGTGGCGGCGCATCAGATTCTGGCTCGTACAGGTCAGATCGCGTTACAGCGGAATGACCTCAAGGAGGCTCGTCGGGCGCTTCTCTCCGCGGCGTTTGGCCTTCCTCGTGATCCGCTGGTCAATCTCTGGCTCGGGGAGTTGTATGAACGAACAGGAAACGCGACTCGCGCGTGGTCGCGGTTCGTACAGGTGGCCATCAGCGACAATGCTCCGGCCGAGGCTTTTCGCGGCCTTGATCGTCTCAACCGCGACGCCGACTTCCGAGCGCGTTTTTCCATGAGCGACGCGGAGCAGCTTCTTGAAGGCCGAGTGCCGGCGTTCCATCCGGCCGATCGGTTCAGTGAAGGCGGCAGGGGCAAGGACGCCAACCCTGTGCAGCTGATCGAGCTATTCACCTGTGTCGATCATGGTTCCACGACGGCCCCGGAACTGGCGTTTGAGGGCCTTCAAGAGTATTTTGACGGCACGGACGTATCGTGGGTGCAATATCATCTCGCCTCGCCGGCGGCGGAGCCGCTGGTCAGCGATGCGAGCGTATCGCGTGCCGCCTTCTATCAGACCACGACCGCTCCGGCCGCTTTCTTTGACGGAAAGGGGCCGAGGGCAGACGCGGGCGACGAGAAGAAGGCGGCTCAGGTCTATGCTGCGTATCAGGGTGCTGCCCTGGCGGGCGAAGGGGGGGCGTTGGTCTGGAGGGTGGGCGGTCGCGTCACCTTTGCCGATGGCAAGTTCACCGGCAAGATCGAAGTCCAGGGGCCCGATGCCGGGGGCAGCCTTCGTCTGCACGCGGTCTTGTGTGAGAAACTGGTGATGCTGCCGGCGGCCAACGGCGTGGTGCTGCACCGTTCGGTGGCCAGAGCCTTGCTGTCGCCCGAAGGTGGGTTTGAACTGCCTGCGGCAGCCGGGGTTCGGAGTTACGAGGTGGTGACGACGGTTGCGGCGGTCAGCGAGGGGCTGGAGAAGCGAATCTCGGCCCTCGAGGCCGAGAGGGAGATCCGGTTTCTGATGCGACCGTCGTTCGTGGACCCCGCGGCGTGCGTGGTGGTGGCTTTCGTCCAGGACTCCAGAACGCGCGAGGTCCTGGTTGCCCGGTCGCTTGCGGTAGCGAACAAGGATGCCAGAGCAGGCTCATGAGTGAGCTTCACACAGATCCCGATCCTCGCTCGGAGATGGCGGTGCTGCTGACCGATTGCCGGCGGCGCGTTCATCGGGCGTGGATTCGCGCCCAGGTTCCTAAGGCCATGAATTGGGGGTTCGATACGCTTGCCGCGGCGGCCGGGGCGGTCTTCTTCCTGCAGCTTTCGTCCCGGGTGCTGGGCCAGGCATCCCTGCTTGGGTGGGTGGGCATTTTGGTTCTCGCGCTTCTGGCCGCAGGTTTGCCGGCGGGCGTCGTCATGGTGCGTGCGATTCGCCGTCAGGTGTCGCTGACCGAGGCTGCGGAGCGACTCGACCTGGGCGTGCAGGATCACAACCGGATTGCAGTTGCCTTGGCCCTGTCCGAAGGCCGTGATGCGAGTCCGTTCGGAAGGGTGGCCATTGGGGAAGGGCTCGAGTTCCTTCGTCGCTTGCACCGGCAACTGCCTGGCGTGGAGCAGGCGGAGATGGACTGGAAAGGCGGCCTGCAGCGGGTCGCGATGGCGATCGGGCTGATGGTGGTTGCGGGGCTCATTTCGGGCCGAGGGGCGCCCGTCACCGTTGCGGAGGTGCCGGTGCCGATGGGTGAGGGTTCGGCGGTGGAACGGCAATGGTCGGGTCATTCCCAGAGGACCCGCGAGCCGTCCAGGCCGGCGACGCAGCCGGTTGTGGCCGCAGTGGGCAAGGCGGATCGTTCCGGTGCCGCAGGCCCGGCGAGCAAGCCGGCAGTCAAGCCGCGGTCGGAACCGGCGGCCGGGCGACCCGGTGGCGGAGTTCGTGCGGAGGTCAATGCCTCAAGCCAGTCAGAGAGCACGAAGGGGGAAGCCTTGGAGAGTCGAGGCGCAGGCAAGCCGAAGGAACGAAAGACTTCGGCGCATGCGCGGCAAGACCGCGACCGGCAGAACAAGGAGGCCGGCCTGCAAGCGAGTCAAGCCCAGGAGGACTCCTCCTCGATCAGTCAGGGTTCCTCGGGAGGGGGAGGCATGTCGGCGGTGCAGAACAATGCTTCGCAGCGGCTTGAGACCCGGGGCACGGAGCGTGAGGACGACGAGGCGGACGAACCCACCGAGGATGAGAAGTCGGCGAACACGCAGCGAGGCGGCATCCAGCCGACCATGAAGGATCGGCAGGCCGCGCCGACACGTGATCTCGGCATCAGTGGTGAGCAAGGTCCGCCGGGAGGGGGTAGAGGCGGTCCGACGCCACCGAAGAAATCGCGGGGTACGGCCTCGCTGGTGCTGGGCGTGCCCATCCCGGATTTTGTCAGGGGCAGGTTGGGACCGGGCGTGAGCAAGGTGACGCGCGAGCGGGTGGAGCCGGCGCCGATGCCGGGCGAAGGCGCGGTTGCCGTCGCCGCCCAGCCCCGTTCGTTGCCGGAGAATCCCAGCTCTCGGTATCGAGTACCGCCGGCGATGGCCGCGACCGTACAACGCTATCTGGCGGCACTGCATTCGGCGGATCAGGAGGCGAGCCGCGGCAACGACACGACCGGCTTGCCGGCGAGCAGGCCTTCACAGGAGTGAGCTTACGTCATGAGTTCAACCATGCCGACAGGACAGACGAGTGACTCGGCGGTGCAGGAGCAATCGAGCCGCTTTCGAGAGGTGTTCGACCGCCTCAAGCGAGAGGTTCACAAGGTTTTCGTTGGGCACGATGAACTGGTCGAGAATGTCCTGGCCGTCCTGTTGTCCGATGGCCACGTGCTGCTCGAAGGTGTGCCTGGGCTGGGCAAGACGCTGCTTGCCCGGACCCTGGCCTCGGCACTGCGACTGCAGTTCTCGCGCATCCAGTTCACGCCGGACCTGATGCCGGCGGACATCATTGGCACCATGATGCTGACCGAAAAGGAGGGCGGCGGGCATGAACTGCGTTTTGCCGAGGGGCCGCTCGTCGCCAACTTCATTCTGGCGGACGAGATCAACCGGGCCACGCCCAAGACTCAGTCGGCCTTGCTTGAGGCCATGCAGGAGCGGCAGGTATCCGTGGCTCGGCGTACGATGAAGCTGCCGGAGCCGTTCATTGTTGTCGCGACCCAGAATCCGATTGAACAAGAAGGCACCTATCCGTTACCCGAGGCCCAGCTGGACCGGTTTCTGGTCAAATTAATGGTCGGCTATCCTCAGGAGCGGGAGTATCACCAGATTCTCCAGCGAACGACCGAGGTGCAGATTCCCACGATCGAGCCGGTATCGACCGGCGAGGAGGTTGTGGCGATGCGGCAGATTGTCCGGCAGGTGGCGGTCACGGATCAGGTTCGTGGCTACGCGATCCGGCTGGTCATGGCCACGCAGCCGGGCTCGCCGCACGCCCCGGCCGTGATCAACCGGGTCGTGGCCCTCGGCTCGAGCCCGCGCGGGGCCCAGGGCCTGCTCCTGATGGGCAAGGTGCGAGCCCTGCTTGGCGGCCGGTTCGCGGTGTCCTGCCAGGACATTCGCGATGTTGCCCTGCCGGTACTTCGCCATCGGGTGCTGCTCAGCTTTGAAGGGCAGTCCGACCGGGCGAACACGGACGAGCTTGTGCAGGCGGTTGTTGGGTCGGTGGGCGAGTTGTCCTCGTAGTTCGTGGCGCGGGTTGGCTATGGCATCACTGTTCACCGAGGACTTCGTTCGTTCGATCGAGCGACTGCGAATCATGGCCCGGCAAGTACCGGCCAGCGGCCGCCATGCTCAGCACCGGTCGCGCGATCTTGGCGCGGGCATGGAGTTCCGCGACTTCCGATCCTATGTGCCCGGTGACGATTTGCGGCGAATCGACTGGAGCCTGTATCGGCGCAGCGGGCGTCTGTTTCTGCGGCTTTTCGAGGAGCCCGAGGACCTGCCGGTTTACATTCTCGTGGACATCAGCGATTCGATGTTCTTCGAGGTGCCCCCTCGGGCCGACGCCGGTCGGCAGATGGCCGGCGTGTTGGCGGCGGTGAGCCTGAACCAGTTTGACCGCATCAGGCTGTATCCGTTCGGCACGGACCTGGTTCAGCCGGCAGTCAGTCTTTCGGGCAAGCGTCGACTTCGACATGCCCTGGAGTTCCTTGACGGTCTTTTGCCGGCCGGTTCCACCGATCTGGTGAAGTCGATTCGCCGGTTCGCCACGCTGCGCCTCAGGAGCGGCCTTGCGGTTGTGGTTTCCGATTTCTTTGATTCGCAGGGCATCGAAGCCGTGGTCGCTGCGTTGGCTTCGTTGAGACACCGGCTGCTGGTCGTGCAATTGGTGCGCGACTCGGACGCTCGGCCGCCGGTGAATGGAGAACTGCGGTTGATCGATTGCGAGTCCGGGGTGGAAGTGGACGTGACCGTCATGGACAGGGAGCTCGACTGCTACGCACAGGCGTATCGGGCGTTTAACGAGCGGCTGGCCGGATTTCTTCTGCGACGGCGGGCGGCTCACCTGCGTCTGAATGCCGAGCGGCCGGTTCTTGACCAGTTGAGTGACCTGTTCGCGGGCGGTGTGTTGGTGACATGAGGCGAACGGACTGATGGTCTTCGCGGGGATTCCATTCTGGGCGGCGGCGGCCATCGCGGCTGCATCGGCGGCGGTGCTGGCGGTGCTGCATTTGCTGCGCGTTCGTCCGAGACCGGTGCGCGTTGTGACCACGCTGTTCTGGGTGGAGACCGTCGAGCGTGTCCGGGCACGTTCCATTCTGCACCGTTTCCGACATCCGCTGACCTATGCCCTTCTGCTGACGATCTGCACGCTGCTGGCTCTGGCGCTCGCCCAGCCGAGCCTGACGGAGCAGGCCGGCAGTGGTCTGCACGAGGTCATCGTGCTCGATGCCGGCGCGTCGATGGCCGCTCCGGTTCCCTCTTCCGGCGGAACGCGGATGGAAGCGGCTATCGCCGCGCTCGAAGCACGAATCAGGACCCTCTCGCCAAGTGATCGAGTCGCGGTTGTCCTGGTCGATCCCTGGCCGCGGTTGGTGCTGGGATTTGAGCAGCCGATCGTGTCGCTCGCCTCGAGCCTTCGGGAGATCCGGCCGGTGTCGGTGCCCTCCATCACCGGCGAGGGGCTCAAGCTGGCCCGGTCGCTGCTCAATGGACGGGCTAATCCGCGCGTGCTGTTGTTGACCGATCGTGCACCCGCAGACGCGCCTATGGGAGCCGGCACTGACGACGTGCCGTGCGAGGTGGTTGGGATCGGTGAGGATCTCGACGGACTGGGCATCGTGTCGGCCCTCTACGAACCTGACGCCGACCACTCGCTCCGAGGGCGGTTTTCGGTGCGTGTGGCTTCCGCAGGCCGCAAGCCTCAAGGGGCCAGACTCGAGATTCGCCGGGCGGGTGGAGCGAGCCTGCTGAGCCGCATCGAAACCGTTGAACCGGGAGGGAGCGTGGACTTTGCTCTTTCGGATCTCCCGGCGGATGGAGACCGGTTGATCGTCTCGCTGTCTTCAGCGGGAGGTCAGGTCGTGGGTCGCGAACTGGTTTTCCGACTGCCCCATCGGAGCCCGATTCGGGTGGGTGGTTCTCGGTGGTTGCCGGCGGCGGTTCGGGCGGCGATTCAGAGCGACCCGGCAGTACAACTGGTCGAGGATGGGTGGGAGCGGGATGTCGACGTTGTTGTCGATCCGCCGTCCGGCACCCTGCCACGTCCGTCTCTGGTGCTGCGGGATGACGGCCCTTCCGTCGAGGCCGGTCGTCTTCTGGAGGTGTCGCTCAGGGGCCCGCTGCTGCGGGATGTGGATCTGGCCGGGCAGACCTGCGGCACGGGATCATCGCTCGGGGCGTTGTCCGGTCCGGCTGAGCCTCTGCTGGTTTCAGGCGGAGCCGTGCTCGCGGCCTGTCGCGGGGGCAAGGCTCCATGCGTCATTTTGGGATCGGCCCTGCTGGCCGCTGATTCCGACTTGGTCCGCCGAGCCCCGTTTGCGGTGTTCCTGGCGCGATCGTTGCGTTATCTGGCAGGTTGGGACGAGGATCCGGTGGTCCTGCCGCCGGAGCGGGTACTTGAGGATCCGTTGTGGCCGCGGCGCACATTGCTGGCGGCGGAAGTGACGGGTATGCCGGTCAGCAGGGCGGCGGTGGATCTTTCGGGTCCTCGAGCGGGGGCGAGCGACCGTTCTTCGCGGGGTGGCAGGCGCTGGGGGTGGTCGGCCCCGTTCGAGATCCTGCTGGCCCTGGCGTTGGCCTTGTTTCTGCTGGAAGCGGTCCTTCACGCACGGGGGAGGATTGCCTAAGCCATGGTCTTCGTTCACCCCCTGTGGCTGTGGATGCTGGTGCCGGTTGTGCTGCTGGCCGGTGTTCATCTGACGCCGCGTCTGGGCTTGTCCGGCGCCCGGGCCGGTTTCGTGATCGGTTTGCGGTGTGCGGCATACGTCCTGCTTGTGCTGGCGCTGGCTCGTCCGTTGATCGAGAGAGGCGAGCGAAGCAGGACCGTGGTTGCGGTGGTCGATCTGTCGGCCAGCGTGGGCGACGCGGACCTGAAGGCGGCAAGCCTGCATTTGCAGGCCCTGGCCAGGCAGATCCAGCCTAACGAGCGCCTTCGGCTTGTGGTCTTTGATCGCGCTGCACGGGAGGTTCAACCCGGTACGGACGGACTTGCCTTCCTGAATCTGGCTGAGCTTCGGAGTCCGGGCAGCCGCTTGCCGTCAGTCGCCAGTCAACCGTTGGCCGGAGGCTCGGCGTTGGCCGACGCTCTGGAGCTGGCCGGGGCGATGATTCCTGACCGGGGCGATGGTCGCATCGTGCTGTTCAGCGACGGCCTCGAGACCGGTGGTGACGCTCGAGCAGCGGCCTTTCGGCTTGCTCAGCGCCGGATATCGATCGAGGGGAGGACCCTGGGTGGTCGCAGGATCGAAGAGGTCGTGCTCCGGTCCGTGTCGCTGCCTCCTGCAGCAGCCGTCGGATCGACGGTGGATTTGATCGCCGAGGTACAGAGTGCATCGGCCACACCGGGCCGGCTGGTGGTTCGCCGCAACCGTGATGGGCGCGAGATCACGCAGGCCGTGAACCTCGTGGCGGACTCCCAGGTGGTGACGATGCCGCTGGTCCTGGACAACGAAGGGCTAGCCGAATACGCCGTCAGCATCGAGAGTCCGGCGGACAGCCTGGACGACAACAACACGTTGACCGCGGCGGTTGAGGTACTGCCTCCTCGGGAGGTGGGCGTCGTCGAGGAGAATCCAGCGGCCCCGGCCACCGCTGCCCTGGCCGCGATGCTCGGCAAGGCAGCGCGGGTCACCCGGTTGCCCCTTGAAGATCTCGGTGCATCCGATGCCCTGAGCCGGGCGGATCTTCTGGTCATTGCCGACACCATGGCCGAGAGACTGGGTCCCGACCTCCAGGCCCGGATCAGGGAGCGGGTGATCAGGGGAACCGGCCTTCTGGTGGCTGGTGGAAGGAGATCGTTCGGGCCGGGTGGTTACGCCGGCACTCCGGTTGCCGAGGTCATGCCGGTTCGGTTCTCGCAGGAGATCGAGAGGCAGGACCCCAGCACGACGCTGGTGATCATCATCGACACTTCGGGCAGCATGGGTGAAACCCGGGTCAATCTTGCCCGCGAAGTCGCTCGTCTGGCGATCTCGCGGTTGAGTCCCCATGACAAGGTCGGCATAGTGGAGTTCTATGGGGCCAAGCGGTGGGCAGCGCCGATCCAGCCGGCTTCGAATGCCATTGATCTGCAGCGGGCGCTTAACCGGCTGTCGTCCAGCGGCGGCACGGTGATCCTCCCGGCCATCGAGGAGGCCTATTATGCCCTGCAGAACGTGCACACCCGTACCAAGCACGTACTCGTGCTGACCGACGGCGGTGTCGAGACAGGGGCGTTTGAGCCGTTGATTCGGAAGATGGCCGACCACCGCATGACGGTCTCCACGGTCATGGTCGGGCCCGGGGCGCACTCCGCCTTCCTGTCCAGCCTGGCTCATTGGGGCCGTGGGCGGTTCTACGCCTCACCAGATCGCTTCAATCTGCCGGAGGTGATCGTCAAGCAGCCGGAGAGCTCGATGCTCACTCCCTTCGTCGAGCAGCCGAGCTCCCTGACGGTTCGTCGAGCAGATGCGGTGACCGGGGGCATTGATTTCGGCGCGGCACCTGCTCTTCAAGGGTACGTGCAGACCGAAGCTCGCCCGACGGCCGATCTTCTTCTGGTGTCCAGCTTGGGACATCCGATTCTGGTTCGATGGCATTTTGGACTGGGAGCGGTGGCGGCGTTCACCTCGCAACTCGGCGGTGAATGGACGCGCGACCTGTCTCAGTGGCCGTCGTTTGCGCGTCTGATGTCCACCCTGGCTCGCGGATTGTATGGTCCGAGTGTTCGACAGGCCTTGTGGATCGAGCCGCTGATGCGGCCGGGGGCGGTGGAACTGCGGGTTGCCAACCGGATGCCGGGCGCGGGCACCGGGAACCAGGCCGTTGAACTCCGTGTTGTGGATGGTGCCGGGCTGGGGCGGCGATGGACGCTCGACCCGGTATCGCCTGACGAGTGGAACCACCGAGTGGCCGGCCTTCCGCCGGGGACCTACCGTGTATCCGCCGCGTTGGCGGACGACAGCAGGCGTGGAGAGGCGGCCCTGGTCGTTCCACCGGCCCGGGAAGTCAGCGCGGTCTGTCCGGATGAGGTCTTGATGCAGGACTTGGCCGACATGGGCCGGCAAGTGACGATGGGTGCGCGAGCCGAATCGGCCGCTGCGAAGACGACGATCGAGTTGTGGCCCTGGCTTGCCGCTGCCGTCCTGGTGCTGTTGCTGTTGAACGTGGCCGTCCGGCGATGGCCGGGACGAGTGATACGTGCTGCTGCGGCAGCCGTTCTTGGCGGCCTGATCGGGGTGGTGAGTGCGGCGCCTTGCGAAGCGGCCGCGGCCAGCCAGGCGTCATCTCAGCCGGCCAGCGCGCCGGTCTCGTTGTCCGCGGCGATCGAGGCCAAGGCACGGGGTGATCTCGAGACCGCCGAGCGGGTGCTTATTGAATTGACGAGGAACGGACCGGCTGACGCCCGCCTGCTTGGTGAACTGGCCCGGATCGAGGAGTTGCGCGGCAACGACAAGGCGGCCCTGGCCACGCTGGAGAAAGCGGTTGCCGCCGGGCCGGGGGAGGAGGAGCTCTTCGCCCTGAGGATCCGGCAGGCCATGATCGTGTATGACACCGGTGACAAGGCGGCCGCGGGCGGGATTCTGCGCGACGTGGCGAGCCGGGGGATGAACGGTGTGGGCGGGGCGCGTTTCTGCGCCCACCTGGCGTCGCTCTGCGGCGATGACGCGCTGGCCGTTGAGCTGCTGAAGCCGGGCGCCGGCGGCGAGAGAACCGAGTACCACGATCACCTGTTCCGCGGGCTGTTTCTGCTCCGGATCGGCCGGCCTGTCGAGGCGGGCCCGGAGTTTGAGCTGGCGTACGCCCGGGCGAGCCTGGCCCGCGACCGGCAGTATGCCCTGGAGCGCATGGTTGCCGCTTCGCGCGACGCCGGTACGCTGGGGCGGTTGGCCGACAAGTGGCTGACCCTCGACAAGTTGTCCTCCGATCGTCTGGCCATGCTGGTCGCGATTCTTCGCGAGCTGAATCGTTCGGATGACGCCATGCAGTTGCTCACCCGCCCGGCTCAAACGCCGGAGCAGGCCGAGCTGCTGCAATCGTCTGACTTCCAGAAAGAGGTTGTGGCCATCGCCCTGGGCGCCGGCCGGGCCAAGGAGGCCGAAGCCGCATACCTGAAGTTGCTTGCACGCGATCCGAGGCAAGTGGTCTGGCGGGTCAGTCTCGCCCGCCTCCGGCTGCTCGATGGGCGGCGCGAGGAGGCTGTTGAGCTGTTCAGCGAAGCCCAGCGGCAGTTTGATGATGTCGCCTCGCTCATGGGTGTTGCGGACGGGGCCAGGCAGTTGGCGCTCGATGACGCAGCCCTTGCCGCGGCTCGCAAGGCCGGTAGCAAGAGCACGGCCGACCGGGTCCGCTCCGTCCTGTTCGAGGCTGATCTGGTGCGTCTGCGCGGCGGAACGGACCGAGCCATTGCCCTGGTCCACGAGGTCATTCCGGCCGCCCGGGAGGACCCGAGGTTGCTCCAGCCGGTCGCCGAGGCCCTGGAGCGCTACGGCGACAAGGCCGAGTCTCTTCGGCTTTTCCGGCAGATCTACGAGAAGACCAAGGCCGAGGACGTCCTCCTGCTGGTTGCATGGTTGCTGGAGAGCAACCAGCGGTTGGGCGAGGCATTCGACCTTTGGAGAAATCTCTGGCAGACCACCCAGGTGCCGGCCCGGTTGAAGCAGGCGGAGGAGCGGATGCTCGACCTGGCCGCGCGCACGGGGAGGCTCGCCGACTTGGCCGTCGAGATCGAGGAGCAGCTTGATGCTGGCCAGGCGGATGATCGCCGGTTATCGCTCCTGGTTGACATCTATACGGCCGCAAACGACGCGGTATCCGCGGCCGAGATCCTGAACGACTTTGGGAGACGAAGCGGCCGGCAGGTCGAGATGCTGAAGCGGCTGGCGAAGGTCTACCTGCACTGCGAGCAGTTTGGCCGGTGCAATGCGACGCTGCGGCGGCTGGTCGAAGTGGACTCGGCCAACGCGGCCGACCACCTGCAGCAGCTCGCCTTGGTGGCCCTCGAACGGCAGCGGCCTCAGGACGCCAAGGCAGCCCTGGCCGAGCTGTACAAGGTCGCTGCGAGCGACCCCACCACCGAAGAGTTTGGAGCAGGCGTGCTCAACATGATCGGGCTTCACGAGGAGGCCGCCCGGGCCTACGAACGCGTGCTCGAGGGCCACGGGGACCACATCGAGGTGCTGCTGCTGTGGTCCAATGCCTTGAAGGCCGCCGGCCAGGCGGAGCGGGCGGTCGTTCGGTTTCAGAATCTCGTTGAAGAAACGGAAGAGGACGATTTGTTTACTGTCGCGGTTGACGGCCTGCTCAACCTGCAGGCCAGGCCTGCGGTGATGCGCTCGGCGGTGCGGCGGGTCTACGCGCGCATCGCGGCCCGGCCGGAGAAGGTCTTTCTGTATCCACTGGCGGTGGATCTTCTGGAGACCATGAACCGCCGCGAGCGGATGGAGTCCGTTCTCGAGCAGTGCGTGGTGGTCGCTGGCGAGCGTCGCGGGGCGCTGCTGCGGGAACTGATGGAAGGGGCGAAGGCTGACGGGCGAGTCGTCCAGCAGGTGGACTTCGGTCGATCGCTGCTGGCCCTGGGCGAGGAAGTGCCTCCCGGCGTGTTCCTCGACCTGGGCGAGGCCATGGTCAAGCAGGGCAAGTTCGCGCTCGCCGAGCGAGTTTTCGAACGGGCGGCCCTCGATGGCGACTTCAGTGCCGTTCAGCAGCAGGTGGCCTCGTACTATGAGGACGCGAATCTGCCCGCCCACGCTGACCGGATCATCCGCGAACTGCTGATCGGAGAGCCGGACAACGTGCGTTTACTGATTCGCTCGGGCGCCCTCAGCGAGCAACTGGGGCAGCACGACCGCGCCTTCGGCCAGTACTACCGTGCAGCGGATCTGATGCTCCGTCGCCTGCCCGGCACGGTCGGGTCGGATACGGCGTCTCAGCCGCAGGGTCGGCCGGATGCTGCCGAAGGTCAGCCTCGAACCACGCGAGCCAACAACTTGGATGAGATGGCCCAGTTTTTCGAGGCATCGTGCAACGGGCTGCTCAACGCGGCCCGCGGTGAGGCTCATCGCGAGCAATTGCGCAAGGACGTGCTCAAACGCATCGATGATGAGCTGATTGCACTCGGCGAGCAGGGGCCGGGGGCCGCGCGAATCGCCCGCCATCCGCGGCTGGATCGCCTCACCCGATTCCTGCGTCAGGTTGCCTTCTCGATTCATCGGCCGGAAGTGGCCGACGAGGTCGACGAACGGCTCCTGGAACGCTATTCCCAGGACACCGCCCTGCGGGCGATGATCGTTCGGACCCGGCTTGACTGGGGTCTTTATTCTCGAGCGGCGACGATGGCCAGGCCCGGGATAATCGCCGGCCGGTTTCCCGACGAACTGGCCCTGACGGCCTGTTTGACCGAACCCGCCCGTCTGGGCGAGGCCATTGCCAAGGGCGAGGTCACCGCGGCACTCGGTGTGCGGCTTGTGCCGGTGCTGATCATGCTCGGCCGCGATGATCAGGCTCGATTCCTGCTCAAGGAAATGAAGCCGTTGGCCACGGTTGAATTCGACAAGGAGAGAACTGTTCCAACGATGGTGGCGGCCGCGATCGCCCTCGATGACGCGGCTCTCGTACAACGATGGCTGGCCATCTGGCTCGACGGCTGCCGCAGAATCAGGAAGGGTGACGCGCTCGCCCGAAGCCTGGAGGAATGTGTTCGGCTGGTCTGGAATCGTCTGGCGGAGCAGGATCGCACCAGGCTGCTGGACGAGATCGTCCAGATGGCCGGGGCGCTGGATGAGAAAGAACGGATCTACATTGACCAGCTTCGGATGAAGATCGCCGAAGGATTGGGGCAGGCCTTCGCAGAGCTGGACGCCCTGTTGCAGAGTGCCGCCCAGCAGCCATCTCTGGGCGCCGAAACGCTGGCTCAACTGCTGGAGAAGGCTGCCGCCGGCAGACGGCCGGAGCTGATCCGAACGATGGTCTCCGCCGCCAAGCCCGCGGACCAGCGGATGCTGATTCTCGGGTTGGTGGGACGGCTGACCGTTCAGCCGGGCGCGGAACTCGCGGATACCCTGGTGAGCCTGTTCCGGTCGGCGCCGAAGGCGCGGGTCTCGGGCGAGCGGGTCGCCGCGACTCTGGCTCAAACCCGGTGGAATCGCAACGCCGCCTGTCCGGATGTCGGCTACCGGCTGGGCGAGATTCTGCTGAGCGAGAATCCCACCGAGACCGCGGTGCTCGCGTCGGTTGCCGTGGCCCGAGAGACAGCCGGCAAGCACGACGAGGCGCTTCCGCTGATCAACGAGGCTCTGGAGAACCTGCTGGACGGCAAGCAGATGGAGTTCGAGCAGAAGCGGCTGCTCGATTCCCTGGTCGGGATCATGCGGCCGGCGGACCTTGACGCGGCGATCACCGACCTGGCTGACCGCCAGGAAATCGAGCCGCCCACCGCCACCCTCAAGTTTGTGCACGGCCTGCTGCTGGAGGCTGCGGATCGTCATACCGAGGCCCTGACCGCTTTCCGCGGGGCCTTCGAGCTGATGCCCGGCAACCGGATCTTCAGTCGGAAAGTGATCACCGCGATGAAGGAGTGCCAGCGATGTGCTCAACTGGCCTCACTTCTCTCGTCACGCCTGACCAAGAGCACGATCATGGAGTCCTACGAATGGCGGACGCTCACCGAACTCTATTACGACCTGTTCAATCCGCTGGCCGCATTGAGCACGGTCAGCCGCGACGAGACCCCGCTGGCACCCGTTGAGATGATGCGGATTCTGCGCCGGCTGGGACGCCACGAGGATGTTCGAACGACCTTCCGGCGATTCATGACCCGCAACCGTGATGACGGCCGCTTCTACACCCCCTTTTGGCCGCCGGATTCCGCGGGCGGAGGTATGGTTGAGTTCTTCGATAAGCAGCGGACGCCGATGTGGAAGCGGATGCGTTTGTTCGAGGCCTTGGCCGACATGCCGTTCGCGGAAGAGGAATACACGGGCATGCTGGTGGGTGCTCGCCCCGAACGCCGGGACGTGCCTGGTCTCATCGATGGCCTTTTGAAAGCAGCGAGGATCAACGGGACCCGAAACAAGCTGATCGAGGCTCTGCTCGACGCCCAGGAGCGTGATGCCATGACGGCCAAGGATCGACTCATGCTCCTGGCGTTGGCCGCAGAAGACCCCGCGGCATTGCCGGCGCCGCTGGCCGAGAGTCTCGCCGGCATGGTCCCGCATCTGGAGCCGACCGACACGGTGAACCTGACCACGCCGGCCCGGGTTTGCCTGTCCAGAGGGCAGGCCGAGTCGGCCCGGCACATCCTCCGTTGGCTGCTCGCGGCCGATCTGCTCAAGGGGCGAACCATGTCGCGTACCGACGATCGGTTCAACCGGATCGATCTGTACCTGGCGAGCTGGCCGGAGCCGCAACGGCCGGAGCAGAAGGCCCGCCTGACCGCGCTGCTCAGCCCGACGCCGGTGGACGACCTGTCTGAGGAGTACGATTCGGCCTGGCTCGATCGCCTGACCGCCGAGGGCGACAGGGCGGAAGTCGATCGCCAGGTGGAGCGAATGAGAAGACATCTGGGAACCGATACGACCGCTGCCCGTTATGGTGAGCTTCGAGCCGCGATTGCCCGCCGCGACGCCGCCGCTGGGCGGTTTGATGCATTTCAGGTTCAGGCGAAGTGCCTGCTGGACATGGTTGCCCGAAACGACGAGGTGTTGACCCAGCAGTATGACACGCGCGACCTGTTGCCGCCGGCCGGCGAGATGGCCGACCCCGGGCGGTTCCTGAACGCGATCGTGTCTGACATACAGGCTCGTCGGGCGGCGGGCACGTTTCGGGCCTCGGTGGCCACGCGGCACCTGTGTCTGATGGCTTCGTGGGCTGCGGAGCAGGGCCTGAGGCGAGAGGCTTCGGCTCTCGTTCAAGGGTGTGCAAGGGAACTGGGTCAGGAACCCGACGCTGACTGGCTCTGGATCGCGGATGCCGCCCGCCTGTGCAACGATGACGCTCTTGCGGTCGACCTGGAGACCCGGCTGCTTGGCGTCGACATGCTCCCCGTCGTTCGGGTGCCGAGCCTTCTGGAAGCGGTTGAGAGGGCCCGCGGACAGGCGGCCGCGGATGAACTGGCGACCCGCGTGGCCGGCTACAGCGACCATCCGGTCGTGTTGGGGAGGGCCATTCGTCGCGCTCAGCAGAGGGATGATGGTGACGCCGCGAGGCGATACCGAGCCCGTCTGGATGCTGTCTCGCCGAGACCATCGGCAACGACGGCTTCATCTCGGCCGGGCAAGTAGCCGCCCTGGCGGGGCTGCGGAGGAAGCGTGCGCTGACTTGAGGTTCTGGGATCGGGGCGGATGCGGTGCCCGCCCCCAAGAAGGACAGGTCGAGCCGCACGGACCGACCGGATCCGGCCGCGGTCGCGTGGGCCCGACCTGTAGTTGGTGGTCAAGGCGTTTCTCAGTTGTCCGGGCGACTCGATTTGGCCGCTCCCGGTTCTGGTCAGCGAGTTCGCCGGCGGAGCAGGGCCAGGCCGCCGAAGCCGAGCAGAGCGAGCGTGGCCGGCTCGGGAATCGCATAGAAGCCCTTTCCTGCCGTACTGCTGTGGATGTTGAACGCCAGCTTGCCGTCGTACCAGGTTAACTGGTAGACGTTATCGGCAGTCGCGGGGCCAGCCAGGAGGTCCGCGTCGGTCAGCACGTTCTTGAGCGTTCCTGCGGGGTTGGCCGGATCGAACTTCAGGATGTTCTTGGACGAGTTGTCCTGCAGGTAGACCCAGCCGTCGGGAGCTCCATAGATGTCCTTGAATCCCAGACTGGTGCCGCCGGTGACCGCAGTGACGTCGGCCAGCCCGAGCACCGGACTGATGGAGCCGTCGATGGCTCGCTTGAAAAGGGTCTTCAGCCCGTTGTTGCCCCAGTAGAAATTGCCGTTCAGGTCAAAAGCCAGCGAACCACTGACATCCGAGTTGCCGGTGGCGGCAATCAGCTCGGCCGCACTGATGTAGTTGCTGAGCCCGCCGGGGCCGTTGGTGATGAGAATGCTGTCCGACGTCGACTCGTAAAACACGAACTCGCCGGAGGGTGCCGTTTCGGACGGGGTGAGCAATTGGGCTTCGCTCCCTCCGGTGTATGCCATGATCTGGGCGTTGGTGACGTACGGGCTGACGTCTCCCGTGTTCTTGTTGACCCGCCAGATGGCATCCGTCATCGAGTCGCCGAACTGAAGGTAGTCGCCGGAGATACTGAAGCCGTAGAACGGTGTGAAGCCGGTTCCCTTGCCGCCGGCGGCGGTCCAGGCCGCTGTCGACATCAGTTCGCTGACGGTCTGGCTTCCGCCGAGATTGGTTACCTTGGTGATGCGGGGCGAATTGCTGAGCGACAAGGCGCTGTACAGTGTGTCTCCCTCGGTCACGGCCGAGTAGTAGCCTGTAGAGGTGCCGCCGCCGTTGACCTTGGCCCAGGTGGCGACCACGCTGTACTTCTCGGCCGCCACGACTGGCATCGCGACGAGGGCTACGATTCCGACTGCCGCCAGTAATCTCGACATCTCTCTCCTCACTTTCCTTTGAGCGTGAACAGGCGAACCTGCGACACACAGATTCAGCACCTGGGGCAGGCGCGGACAGAGGGATCAGATGAAGATCTTGCGGGGTTGCGTACGCGCGGCTGGACATGCTGGCCGCTGACGCACGTGGCTCTTCTTGTCCCCGTTCGATCCGCCCCTGCCAGCGGATACCCACACCAAGTCAGTCGTCTATTGTCGCATATTCCGCACGGAAGTCAAGGGCGTACTTGACGATTCCGCGGGCCCGCCGGGCGTGCTTTTACGGGACCGAAAGTGGACCGGTATTTCATCGCCGCCGATCTTGTGATAGACTGAGCGGGCTGAAGACCCGGTCCCCCGCTGACGGGTCGCCTACCGGGTTCAAGGGGTCAAGTGGAAGGTGTATTGAGGGCTTGGATCGGCCACGTGCGGGCCGGCCGTGATCGAGGAGAATGAAATGCGGATTCGACAGACCGTCCTGGCTCTTGCGGCTGCGTGTGTGCTGGTAGTCTCCGGGCATGTGTGGGCCGCGGCCAGCGATGCCGCCGCGAGTTCTGCGGAGGGCCAAGCATTGCTGCAGAAGGGTGACTTCGCGGGTGCGCTCCAGGCCTACGCCAAGGCCGCGAAGGCGGATTCCGAGAACCAGGAGTACCGCACCCAATACATGGTTCTCAGGCGCGTGATCACACTTCGTGACGGCTTGGCCAAGGAGAAGAACGCGGAGAAATGGGAGCTGACTGCCAGGAGCCTGCGCAACTTCTACCACATGAACAAGCTGTATGGCGAGGCTCTGCCTCTGGACCGTGAGATGCACGCCAAGGCCAATACCGCCGACTCCGCGATCGGTTTGGCCGAGACGCTGCTTGCCTTGGACAAAAGCGCCGATGCCGAGAAGCTGCTCGGCGGACTTGAGGCCAAGGTGATCACCAACCACACTCGAATCCTGCAGGGTGTCGCCCAGGCCCGCCAGAACAAGGTGGACCCGGCCAAGGAACTGCTCAAGGGCGTCAAGCTGACCAAGGAAGAGGAGGCCAATCCGAACGTGCTGTTTGACCTGGCCACCCTCAAGTCGCTGACCGGCGATACCGCGGGCGGGCTCGTCGCGATCACCGCGTGCTTCGAGAACGTGCCCCCCAGCCAGTTGGAGGCGGTCAAGAAGTACGCCAAGGACTGCAAGGATCTCAGCGCCGTAACCGGCAGCGCCGATTTCGCCACCGCCCTCAAGGCCGAGTCCAAGGTCAAGGAGTCCAAGTGCAGCGGCGGTGCCAACTGCGGCACGTGCAAGAACGCGGGCAGTTGCAGCACCGGCGCCAAGGGCGCCGCCGCCTGCAAAGAGGAAGCCAAGACCGGGGACTCGGGCAAGGACAAGAAGTAATCGCGCCCCTCAGACATCCAATGCGTATGGTCCTTGTTGAACGAGTCGCGGGCTTGAGTGTCTGCGACTCGTTCTGTTCGGTAACCGTGTCGTGAGTCCGAGAAAGCATGAAGACGCGGCGGCGCATCGTTCAATTCGGGTTCCTGGTTCTGACCCTGGCGGCCGTGTTCGTCGTGAAGGGCAACGCGGAGCGGTGGTGCCCCTTTGGCGGTGTCGAAGCCCTGTACAACTATGCCGTCGAAGGCAACCTGATCTGCTCGCTGGGGGTCTCGAACTTCTACATCCTCGCGGGAGTGCTGATCTGCACGCTGCTCCTGCGACGAGTCTTCTGCGGCTACATGTGCCCGATCGGCACGATTTCCGAGTGGCTTGGTCGTCTGGCCACCCGGCTCGGGCTCAAGGCCGTGCGACCGCCTGCTGGGGTGGATGGCGGCCTGGCCGTGCTCAAGTACGCGGTCCTGGCCGTTGTGCTCTTCATCACCTGGCGGGCCAGCGAACTGGAGTTCAGAGCGTTCGATCCCTGCTATGCCCTGATAAGCCGACACGGGGAGGACATCACTTTCTGGGCCTACGTCGTGGCGGGGGCCGTCGTTCTGGGTTCGTTGCTCGTCACCATGCCATTCTGCCGATGGCTCTGCCCCCTGGCCGCGGTACTCAATGGCTTCTCTCGTTTCGGCTATGCCCGAGTCAGGCGGAACGAGGAGACCTGCACCCAATGCGGCCAATGCTCCCGCGTCTGCCCGATGGCCATTCCGGTGGCGAGGGTCAGAGAAGTCACCCACGCCCGCTGCATGTCCTGCCTCAATTGCGTGGATGCTTGCCCGGCCCTTGAGAAGGGTGCGATCAGTTGGGGGCCGCCCGGTTCCCCTCGCCGTGCATGGCCGCAGGCCGTACTTCTGACCGTCATGCTCGCATGTATCGGCGGGGCAGTGGCGGCCGTTTACGCCTTCCCCATCCCTTCCTATGAGAAGACGCGTGGTACTGTGCCCGCCAAGACGGCCTCGGTCGATCTCATGGTCACCGAGCTCACCTGCCGCGGGCGGGCGACGTTGTTCACCGAGCGTTTCTTGTGGCGGGATGACATACTGGCCCTGCCTGGCTACCTGAAGGTGCAGGCCTGGCCTGGGCCCGGCGTGGCCCGGGTCAGGGTGATTTACGATCCGGAGCAGGCGAACGAGGAGTCCATCAAGCAGGCGATTGTCGAGCCGTACTTTGATGCTGTCAGTGATACCTGGGATGCGTCGCCTTTTACGGTGGTTGGGTTCGATCCTCTGGGCTTGGATGATGCCCCGGCGACCAGCGAGCCGGCCAGGTAGGCGCTCCAGGTCCAGAAATCACGAAGTTTATATTGGCGCGTGACTTGCGGCGCGGTATGATACCCCGGCGGCAGGGTTGCGCCATAATAGCGACTGATCTGGTAGTCGAAAGCTGGCCAGTTGTGGCCCGGGGTTGAGAGGTTTTGCAGTTCGGGCCGTGTCGGGGCTGAGGCGACCGTAGTTGGGTTTGACGGAAGGGAGAGGGTAGAGTTATGCGCATTCGGTGGAGGACAACTCGGCGGTTGGTCGGATACGGCATATTGCCCGGGATGCTGGCAAGCGCCGTTTTGGCTCAGGCCCCGGACAACATGGTGGTCATCGTCAACAAGGCCGGAGTGACCGGGGCAGCCAGCGGGATCACGCTGGGCGCGTTTGTCTACGACCCGGGCCGCGACTGCTTCTGGATCGGCACATTCGGGTCGGTCACCGGTTTCCGTCAGTATGATCTGGCGACATCCACCGGGCGCCAGTGCACGTATGATAGTGATCTGAATCGGTTTGCCCGGGCGTCGGATGTGGCCGGCGGCGTCACCAGTGCGGACGACAGTGGCAAACAGAATCCCTCAGGTCTGCTGCTCAATCCGACCTCGCTGACGATCACCGTGCCGGCCCCGGGTGGCGGCACGCAAAGCCTGACGTATCCTCCCGGCAGCCTGGTCATTTCGAACGACAACAGCAGCGAGGTCTATGTCGGCGGCTCGAGCGTGCGATACGCCTGGTCCAAGAAGATGTACCGCTGGGATCTGAGGACGGTGGGTGACCCGACAAACGTTCAGCCTGACTACGACACCGCCCAGGACGGCTTGGGCCATATTTGGGGGGCGTTCGGGACGGTCGACTGGAATGACCCCTTCACCGTACTGGTGACGTCGCAGGACCTGATCGACGTTGCCCATCCGAGCAAGGTTTCGTTCAACCAGGGGCGTCAGCCGACTTGGTCTTCGGACGGGAAGTCCATTTACTTCGTCGACTCCGCTGCTTCTTTTGGCGGCGTGTGGAGAGTGAATGCGGAGACAGGAGCCGTGGCCTGGCTTTACGCGAACACGCTGGACTTGCCGCCACCGTTGACCGAGCGCCGGATTTGGACGGAGCCGGTGGTGGTGTCCACCAGTGTGCGCGATTTCGACGCCGCCAACCCGACCGCCGGCGATCAAGTGTTCTTTGAAGGAAGCACCCTGTCCGGCAACGTCGGTGGACTCGACTACCTGCTGGATACAGGCTCCGCCGTCACCGGGCCGTTTGCCGCTTTGCGCAGAGCCGACTTCCTGAAATGGATGGAGTGGAACGGCAAATCCGTGTCGAGACGGCAGCTCGAGGACGGCTCGGATCCGGGCGTGAACAACTATCCAACGGAGGACAGCAGCATTCCTCCCCATATCTGGACCATGACGGCAGACGCCGACGGGACACTCTACTTTTACGACAGCAGCAGTTATGACAGCAGAAGTCAGGCCGGCGTATGGCGATACGATCCGGAGGGACGGCTTACCGGTGTCCGGTCCAATCGCCAGCAGGTCAAGTTCAGCGCCTCTCAAGGCTCGACGAGCACCACCGCTCAAGTGCTTCGCATGCAGTTGCGGCAAGCCGAGTACGCCGGCGCCGCAGGGTCCTTCGTGGTGCCGCAGATCCTCTTCAGGGATAACGCACTCGGTGGCATCAGCGGGATCTACGCTTTCAAGCCGGGGGATTTCAACCGTGACAATGTGGTCGATGCCGCCGATGTGGCCCTGTTCGAGACGGCTCTGGCCACGCCGATCGCCACATTCTCAACCGGAACGACCAGCAAAGAGTACTTCGAAGCCCCCTCGGATGGAGCCGACGGCGAACTGGAGTCATCCGCCCCGGCCGCCTATGTCGACTACCTCAAGTATGATCTCAACTGCAACGCTCTCGTCACCGTCAAGGACAGGCAGATCCTGGGCCGGTTCCTGGGCAAGTGCATTGTGGACTACGACTGGGACGGGGATGTCGACCAGGTCGACTTCGGTCACTTTCAGGTGTGCTACACGGGCGCCGCACAGCAGGGTGCGCTGGCCCAGATTCAGTGCGGCGACGCGGACCTGAACGGTGATGGTTGGGTGAACAGCGGCGACCTGGATGTGTTCAAGGGCTGCTTCTCGGGGCCAGCGGTAGCGGCAGACCCCGGTTGCGGAACCTAGTTCTTGTCGGGCGGAGGGAGACCGCTTCGGGCCCGACGCGGTGTCTTGTGTCTGGCATGATGCGTCGAAGACGATTGGATCGGATGATATGAACCCGAACCCGCTTGGATTCAAAGGCAGGACGACGGCCAATCGTGGATTCACCTTGATCGAAGTGCTGGTGGTGGTGGCCATCATTGCCTTGCTGCTGTCGATTCTCTTGCCTTCACTTGGAAACGCGCGTGGGCAAGCCAAGAGAGTCGTGTGCATGGCGAACCTGCACAACATCTACAACGCCATCCTGATGTACAAGGACAGCAACGCCGACCGGATACCCGAATGGACGGCCGTCGGCAACTGGTTTTTCCGGCGCCCACCGGGCATGAAAGACCCGGATGACCCCCGGTCGTTACCCGAGACCTACGGCCTGAATGCCCTCCTGGCTGGCGTCCGGCCGGCGGAGAGGGGCGAAATCAGGGACCGGCGGCTCTACTTGAGCGCTTACTCGGACATTTGGCGGTGTCCTGGCGCGCATCCGGAGATGTGGGAGCGCTACAGGAACACGTACGCATGGCTCAAGGTGACGATCGCGGCGGGCGAGGAAGTCGGCAACATTCCCACCAACATCTACACCCAGTTGATGTTGAAGGGCAAACGCTTCCCCAGTGGCAAGGTCTGGAACGCGTCAAAAATGCCTCTCGTTCAGGACAACACATCGCACGGGCCGGGGGCGTGCGGTTTCCGCGGGGCCGCGAGTTGGAGCAACTCCTACAGACTTCCGGAGTACATCGCCAAAGCCTACCCCCATGCCTACGGCGGCAGGAAAGGGAGCGATGCGACGGTCATCCTCTGGCTCGACGGCAATGTTGGCCGGACAGGTGGCAAATCAGGCCTGTGAATCACGCGACGAGGGCGGACTCGCTCTGCCGAGTCCACCTGTTCAGGGGCATCCCCACGGAAGGAGAAGGCCAGCCGTCTTGAAGGGTGCATTCCTCTGGCGGCAGCGGTCGAACTAGCGCATCTTCAACGCGGCCTCGATCAGGTCCACCACTTGCTCGAAGTTGAAGTTGCCCACGTTGATGAGCAGGTCAAAACGGGTCGAGTCATCGGGGTCAACCCGGAAGTGCTCCTGGACGAAACGACGGCGTTCCTGCTCGATGCGATCGATCTCGACGGCGGCTTGTCCCGCATTAGCCCCTGTGCGGCGGGCGAAGTTCTCGACCCGCCAGCGGCGCGAGGCGACGAGCTTGACCCGCAGACCGCGCGTGCGCGGGAGGATCAGATCCACCGCCCGGCCGAGGAAGATGGCGTTTCCCTGTCGGGCGATGCACAGCACGGTCTCAGCCAGCCGGTGGAAGGGGTCGTTCTTGCGGAAATCTTGCTGTATCAAGGACCGAATCATGTCCCCCAGCCAGCTCAAGTCCCGTTCGTTCATGGACTGGCGGAGCCGTTCGCGCATCGCGTTGTCGTCGGCCATGGTGTGCAGGATCTGCTTGTCGAACACCGGCCAGTTCAGTCGGCCGGCCAAGATCACTGCGATCTCGTCCCCACCGGCTCCGACATCGTTGGAGATGGCCACGAAGTGGGCGACCTGCTCACGCAGCGGCGTCGGCCGCGCCGGTCGCAGACCACGGGTGATCTCCCACCTGCGCATCTGCTTCTCAATCAGCTTGACCAATCCGGTCTTGTCCGCGTGGGTCCTGCCGAACATGTGTCCTCCCTGGCCTCAGGGCCGCGAGGGTTGCCGATGGCCTGCGTCTGGGGCGGCGCCCCCCTCTGCCATGCGAATCCGACTTGACTGAATCGGGGAGCGGCAGACGGCAAAGCGGCAGAAGGGCACTGGCTCTGATCTAAGCCTGCTGGACCATCAGGTCGACGTCCGGCCTGGGTCTGTCCACGGCTCCTTTACATCAACTATACCACAGAATCGCCCCGCGGGCAGGGGGGCGTCGAATGACGTTCAATCCGACCATCGCGTCGGGCCTCCGCCCTGGTGCCGCGCGCCCGTCTGCGGGGGCAGTTGCCCGGCGCAGGTTGGCGACCTCTGTTCAGTCTCAAGGGACGTGAGGCGGAGCCTACTTCGGCGGAGCATCGAACCTCACGCTGGTGGGCAGCCTGTCCGTACCACCGGGTCCGGTTACGGATAGCTCGTACGCGCCGGGCGGGATTGGACTGAGGCCAATAGGGTCAATCTCGACGACGGCCGCCTGGCCTTGGCCGAAGACGCCGATCAGCTTGCCATGCACCGGCCCGAACAGGAACGTGCATCCCTCGAGATGCCTTCCGGTGACCACGACGACTGAGCTGCGATTGATTGGTAGAGAGATCGGACAAACGCTGGTCAGCCTCGGCACATCAGGCCCGGGGTCTGCCTCAAGCTTCGGGAGACGATAGACCCAGGCAGACAGCCCCGATTCTGCCAGGGAGCGTGGCGTGCTGTCGTACCATTGCCGTTCATGGCTTCCCACAGGTCCGTATTCCCCGCATCGGTCCGACGTCTTCTGCGGCGTCTGGGCCGCCGGGAGTTGCTGCTCCAGCCGGTCAGCCACTTGGGCCCTGTACAGTCCCTGCATGGCTCCAAGCTCCGGATAACACCATGCAACTCGATGCCGGGCCTTGTCAGTAGCCGGCACCCAGCGGGTCTCAACCTGAACCTGAAGATCGGGTGCAAGGGCCGCCTGAGCTTCAGCGATCGATCGCAGAGCTCGTGAGAGGGCCTGCGTTTCCTCCATCGGTGCGGTTTCGTTCGGTTGGCTCCTGCTGTTGGATGGAGGGCTTGGGCGACCCCGCCGGTCGAGAGCCTCGGCGGTTTCAACAGCCGTCACCGCGTCGCGAACCGCCCTCTTGGCTGGATTACTGGCTCGGTCAGTCGCTGTGCTGCTGGAGCCCACACTGGGGATGTTCGCGTTGACTTTCTGCAGCACCTTCAGGGCCGCCGCTGGGTCCCCCGCGGTGACGTGGGCGCGGGCCGCGGCGAGGCTGTAGAGGGCATCGTTTCGGGCTGCTACCATCACCACGAACGGCACGTTAATGTCCTGGAGGAGCACCACCGGCCTCGCCCCCTCCTTGACCCTGTAATCATCGAGGTTGGTCGCCATGTACTCTCCCCGGATTCGAAATCCCAGCGCGGAGCGACGGGCAAATGAAGATATCGAAATGCGCTGGTTCGCCGACTTGATGTCGGCCGTATTGAGGCGAGAGCGTTCGGCGAGTGCGTTCGCCGCGGCGGAGTAGCCCATAGCCTTGAGCTGCAACGCGATGTCGCGCTGGTAGGCCGACAAGGATTCGATCTCCATGTTCTGGCCGGCGGCGGAAGGAAATACGCTTACCGTCGTCACTTCGTCGGGCAACGGATCTTGGGTGCCCTTCCCGAAGGCAACAAAACGCAGCGTCACCTCGGCAATGAAATCCTCCTTCGTGACCGTGCCGGGCATGACACTGATGTTACCTACGAGCACGTGCACACCGATGCCGCCGGGCATCTGGAGCTGGCCCGGATCACTAGACAACTCGTGCAGGCGCATGTGATAGAAGGCATTGGTGGCCTCGGTGATGCGATCACGAGCACGAAGCTTGACCGCGGACAGCCCCTCATAGGCTTTGGCCTGGCCGGCCAACTCCTGGGCGCGAGCGGCCGCGTCGTTCTCAGGCAGCTCGGGAGCATCAGTCGCATTCTGCTCGGGCACGGTCACGGCTTGCGCCGCCGGCGCGGCCACGCCCAACAGGCTCTCGAGCAGTGATGCGTTGGCTTCCGGGGATGCGGCGGTGGATTGCAGCAGCCTCTCGGCGATCTTGTATGCGATCTGATTTCGGATGGGCTGCACCGCGTGTTCCGGGATCGTGGGTGCCTCGATGGTTAGCGCACTCTTAAATGAAGCCACGTCGAAAGTGCCCAACTTGGCGGCGACCTGGAGCGTCACATCGTCATAGAGTTGCTTGGCGTTCAACTCGAAGTCAATCTTGAAGAAGCCCTGTTCGGCGACAACAAAGGGTTTCGTGACCGCAATCTCCCCAAATCGGGTGTGGTATTCCTCGAACGCCTTCACCTGGTCTGGAAGGCTCGGCCATCGGTGGACTCCGTGTCTCCAATTGTCGCAACCTATGCTCACCAGGCAAGCGAGCCAAACGAGAACGCAGACCGGCCGTGAGTTCTGATAGAGCAGCATCACTCGCTCCTTCTGCCAGGTCTCCTCCGGACCGCCGACGCAGGACGACTCCGCATCCAACCTCATCAACGGGCGCAAAGCCCAAGGTCCAGGACGCCTTCACCGTTGTGTCTGTCTATGACCTGAAGCTGGCCCAGCTTCGGAATCGTCCAGAATGTCAGTTGCGAACACTGGGGCGTAGGACGTGCCTGGGCGTCGATCGTTTCGCTCTGATTCGTTGTCCTGCCGCGCCGGGTCGCCCGTCGACGCAGGTGGCGCCCTACCATAGAGTGTACGCTCTTTTTGAAAGCTTTTCAAGCAAAAACGCAAGAAATGATGTGGGCCGGGTCTGCTCGACCGCCATGGCGGTGGGGTGACTGGCGGGGAGGAGTGGTCTCCGCGGGCCGTCGGAGGACAGGCCGCAAGGGCCTTCTGCCGGACGTCCAGACATGAGGGCCGATGGTCCTGAAGAGTGGGGGCGCTGCACGCGGATCCTCGTTTCCGACGGGTTGATGTTGGGAATCGTCGATGCTCGAGGGAGTCGAAACGAGGTCACTCGCGAGGTGCCAAACCCCCCGCTCAGCGGTAGGATGTTCTTCGGGCGGCTCACACCGGTCGGTGGCGGTGGGCGCCTGAAGGGAGCCGGAGAAAATGAGTCGGTACGTCACATGCATTCTGTCGGGGTATGTCATGTTTGGTGTGGCCGGATGCCAGTCGGGTACGGGACCTGTTTCGGATGCTCGGAGCTTCATTCGCGAATATGAGGCCAGGGTGCGGCCGGTGGAAAGCGACCTGTCCCGGGCCTGGTGGAAGGCCAATACGTCGGGTAAGGATGAGGACTACAAGGCCAAGGAGCAGATCCAGAACAAGCTGGACGGTCTCCTGTCCGATCCTGCTCAATTCGCCCGGCTGGAGAAGATTCGCCAGGGTTTGGCCGCCGGAAGCGACCAGTTCGAGCCCCTCGTGGCCAGGCAGATCGAGGTGCTGTATCTGGTCTATAAGGCCAAGCAGCTCGACGCCGACCTGCTCAAGAGGATCGCGGCCAAGGAGAACGAGGTCGAACAGAAGTTCAACGTTTTCCGGGCCAGGGTCGACGGGAAGGAGATGACTGACGGCGAAGTGATGGGCGTGCTCAAGAACTCCAAGGACTCGCAGTATCGTCGCCGGGTCTGGGAAGCGAGCAAGGGGGTGGGGGCCGTTGTTCTGGCCGACCTGAAGGAACTGGTCAGGCTCCGCAACGAGGCCGCGACGAAGCTGGGTTTCCGCAACTTCTACGAGATGCAGTTGCGGCTGGCCGAGCAGGAGCCGGAGGAGATCCTCAGGCTGTTCGATGAATTGTACGCACTGACTCGCGATTCGTTCAGCCAGGCGAAGGCGGAGATCGACGCCAGGCTGGCCGCCGACTGCGGAGTAGCGGTGGCCGACCTTCGTCCCTGGCATTACCACGACCGGTTCTTCCAGGAGTCGCCGACGATCGACGATGTGGATTTCGACGCGCCTTACGCCAAGGTGGACATCGCCGGGCTGGCCCGGACCTTCTACGAGGGCATCGGGCTGCCGGTGGACGGGATTCTGGCTCGAAGCGACCTGTACGAGAAGCCCGGCAAGTGCCCGCACGGGTTCTGCTGCGACATTGACCGCGAGGGCGACGTCCGGATCCTGGTGAACATCGTGCCGAGGCACGACTGGATGGCCACGGTGCTCCACGAGTGTGGGCATGCCGTCTATGCCGCCCGGAACATTCCGATCGGTGTGCCTTACGTGCTGCGAACGCCGGCTCACTCGTTCACCACCGAAGGCGTCGCCATGATGCTCGAGCAGTTCGCCATTCGGCCTGACTGGATGGCGGCCATGGGCCTGAAGGTGGCCGATCCGGAAGCGGCCGGGAGGGCCGGAGCGGCGATGAAGAAGCGAGCCCTGCTGATCTTTGTCGCCTGGTCGCAGGTGATGACCCGGTTTGAGATGGCCATGTGCGGGAATCCGGAGCAGGATCTTGGCAAGCTGTGGTGGGACCTGGTGGAGAAGTACCAGATGATCAAGCGGCCGGAGGGTCGAGACGCTCCCGACTACGCGAGCAAGATTCACATCTGCACCAATCCGTGCTACTACCACAACTACACGATGGGGCAGCTGTTCGCTTCCCAGCTTCATGCCACGATTGCGCGCGAGGTGCTGAAGACCGAGCCGGCCAGGGCCCTGTATCACAACCGCAAGGAGGTTGGCGAGTTTCTCACGACGCGGGTTTTTGCCCCGGGCAGCTCGATGCGGTGGCCCGAGTTTGTGCGTTTCGCCACCGGCGAGGAGTTGAGCGCCAAGGCGTTCGCGGCGGAGGCGCGGTAGGGCTACTCGAGGTTCTTGATTGCCGCCTGGGCCGCCCAGCGGACGCGTGGGATCTTGGCCATCTCCTTCAGGACCGGCAAGGCGGGTAGGGCCGCCGGCTTGCCGATCGAACCCAGGGCGGTGGCGTACGAGCGCAGCACCTGGACCTCTTCGCCCTTGACCGAGCTGGCGTCGATCAGGGCCTGCACGGCGGGGGCCGCGTCCTGGCCGATGCCCGCGATCCCGTTGCCTGACATGAGCCGTACGTTGGGATCCTTGTCTCGCAGCGCGGCGGTCAGGTCCTTCAAGGCCGGGAGGGCGCCCTGGCCCATGTCGCGCAGGGCGATGGCGGCCAGTCCGCGAACCACCGGATCGGGATCGGAGGTCAGGGCCTTTCCGAGCTCAGCCGCTCCGCCGGCCGGCATCTGCGGGGCCTGGACCTTGGCGGCCGCCGCCCAGGCTTCCGGGCCGATCTTGGCCAGAATAATGCTGTCGATGCCCACGTTATAGCCGCTTGACGCCTCGCGCTTGCCCAGGCACACGTAGGTGAGGGTGTGGCGGCCCTTGGTGATCCGCGGCCAGCCGACCTGGTGAGCGAGCCCGACGTAGGTCTCGGGTGCGTAGCCGTCGAACTGGGTGCGCGGGCGAAGGTCGGCGCCGGGCTCATGCTCGAGCTGAGCCGCTCCGGCCGGCTTGCCGTCGAGCAGGACGGTGTAGACGCCGTAGTCCGACGCCTGGGCGACTTCGGTGTAGATTTCGTAGTTGCCGTCCTCGGGCACGTCGAAGGGGACCTCGATTCTCGCGCCCTTGCCCTCGGCCTGGAACAGGATCACGTCCTTGGACCAGAACAACTCGGGCGAGATCGAGACCTTGCCGCCCTCGGCCTTGACCTGGTCGATCGCCTTCTCCGCTTCGATCTGCAGGGCGTTGCCCTGGGGGAGCCGCGCCGGCCCGTAGGGTACCGGCGGCTGATCCTGGGCGATGCCCTCCTGGTACCAGAATGCGACGCTGGACATCAGGTCGGTCCGCTCGCCGAACGCCGACTTGACCGAGCCGTCCGGGTTGTATGTCCAGCCCTTGTGCTCGATCTCGAACCTGAGCGACCGGGTGAACGGCACCGGGTCCAGGAGGTGCCAGCGATAGGCGGTCATTCGCGAGCCCAGGTCGGTTCCCTCGGCAACGGTCACGCCGTAGTAGGGGCCGTCGTTGACGTGCAATCCCCAGGCGTCATTGAAGTAGTCTTCGCTTCCCGTCCCTTCGATGGCGGGCTTCGGCTGGCCGTCGACCCAGAAGAACTCGTCCCCCTCGCCGAACCAGCCGGCCTCGGCCTGAACCACGGACAGCACGGTGCCGACGTAGTGGCCTCGACCGGTGACCTTCAGGAACTCATAGTGCGAGCCGTCCGATGGGGCGGGCATTTTCTGGCGGTAGCGGGCGTGGAAGTAGAGCGTGTCGTCCGGCAGTGAGGGGACCTTGTTCCAGTCGACGTGGTAGTACAGGCAGGTCACTCGGCGACGGCCTTCATTGGTCACCGTGATCTTGCAGGACTTGCGGAAGGGCATTGGCCAGTAGCAGTTGCGGGCCCGGCCGTCGGAGCTGTCGCGAACCATCTCGGAGCGGACCTCCTGTTCGATTCCGTGCCCGACCGCGAAGAAATCCCCGATCGGCGTATCCACGCTGGGGGTCTCGCTTCCGTCATAGTACACCCGCAGCCGGAGCAGCCGCGGCCAGCCGTATTCGTGGTCCGCGATCGTGACCCACAGGTGGGTGACCACGCCCGGTCCCTGCAGATCGGCCAGGACGGTGGTTTCGCCGGGGATGGGTCGCTTGCTGTCGTCGTTCGATTCCCAGTCGGGGTTGTTGGACGACGCCCGATGGGCGCTGAAGTCCTTCGGCTCGGTCAGTCGGAAGGGGTCAGGATACCCTTTCGCGACCTGCTCGGCACTGGCGGCCAGGGCGATAGTGAACAGTGCGATCGCCGACGGAATGAACACGAGGTTCCACTTCATGACGTCCTCTCCCTGGAACGGGTTTCCCTGGTGATCGATTGACATCCACGTCCGCTCTCTGGCGGACTCACGGTCCCCCGGCGCTGGGGCGAGAGACGGTATGCTACTTGCAGGGGGAGCAGGCGGCAAGAGATGCGGGCAGATGCTCCTTCAGATAGCCCGTCAGTGTTTCGAAGAGATGGCGCTTGGTGTTGTCGCCTTCCTTGATGGCGTGCGTCCGGTTTGGATAGGCCATCAGGGAGAAGGGCTTGTTGTGTTTGACGAGTTCGTTGATCAGGGCCTCGCAGTTCTGGTAGTGGCAGTTGTCGTCGGCCGTGCCATGGACGAGCAGGAGGTTGCCCTGCAGCTGGTGTGCGAAGGTGATGGGCGATCCGTCCCGGTAGCCGGTTGCGTTGTCGGCGGGCATTCCCATGTAGCGTTCCTGATAGACCGTGTCGTAGAGCCGCTCGTCGCTGACGAAGGCGATGGCCATCGCGGTGCGATAGAGGTCGGGGTAGCGGAAGATGGCGTTGAGGCTCATGGAGCCGCCGCCGCTCCAGCCCCAGATGCCGACCCGTCGGGGATCCAGGTATGGCCGTTCCTGCAGAATCCGCCGCGTCGCCTCCGCCTGGTCCGCCGAGGCGAGGATGCCGACCTGCCGGTAGATGCACTTGCGCCACTCCCGGCCACGTGGTGCGGCGGTGCCGCGATTGTCGACGCTCATGACCACGTAGCCCTGTTGGGCCAGCAGGCAGTGCCACAGGTAGGTGTCGCCGCCCCAACAGTCCATCACCGTGGATCCGGCCGGTTCGCCATAAACGTACATGACCAGCGGGTATCGCCTGCTGGAATCGAAGTCCGGCGGCTTGATGCACCAGGCGTCGAGCTGGACGTTGTGGTCGAGTTTCACGCGGAAGAACTCGGCGGGCCGGGGCTTCAGTTCGGCCAGTATGGCGGCCAGTGCGGCGTTCTCGGCCAGGGTTCGGACGACCTTGTGCCCGGGCAGACGCACCAGCTCGATGACCGGAGGCCGCCCGAAACACGAGTAAGTGTGAAAGGCCCAGCGGCCATCCGCGGAGATGTCGTACGAGTGGTTTCCGGGCTGGTCCGCCGGCGAGACCCGCTCGACCGCTCCCTTGCCTTCGAGTGACGCTCGATAGAGGTAGCGCTGCGTGGGGTTGTCCGGCGATGCGATGAAGTAGACGCAGTTCTGCTCCTCGTCGATCCCGGCGATGCGGACCACGTCGTACTCGCCCGGGGTCAGCAGCGTGATGGCCCGATCGGCGCGGGAGACGGCATACGCGTGCCGCCAACCGTCTCGTTCGCTCAGCCAGAGGAAGCGTTGCCCGTCCTCGATCCAGTGCCAGTCCTCGACCACATCCACCCACGCGGCATCGCGGTCGGTGAGAAGTGTCCGCATGTCGGTGTCGGTGCCTTCGATGACCTCGTTGGTGTTCTGCAGCCGGTTGAGCTGCTGGAAGACCACCGCACTGGCGTCCTCTGTCCATTCCAGTCGCGGGATGTAGTGATTCCTCGGATCGGCGTTCGAACGGAACCACCGTGTTCGCCCGCCGCGAGCCCTGACCACGCCTACGCAGCAGGCAGCGTTGGTCTCGCCGGCCTTGGGATAAGGAAACGAAGTGGCCTTCGGATAGGGCGCGTCGGTGTTGTTGATGATCGTGAACTCGGGGACTCTCGACGTATCGAACTGCCAATAGGCGATGTGCCTTCCGTCCGGGCTCCAGCGGAAGCCGTTCCGCAGGTCGAATTCCTCCTCGTAGACCCAGTCGGACGTGCCGTTGATGATCGTGTTCGAGCCGTCCCAGGTCAACTGGGTGATCCGCAAGCTGCGAAGTGACTGTACGAAAAGGTTGTTCTCGCAGACGAAGGCCACTCGCCGGCCGTCGGGTGAGAAGGTGGCGAACATCAGCGTCGAAGGCCCGGCCCTCCCGCCGAGCCTGATCAGCTCCCCGCTCTCCAGGTCGAAGACCCAGTAGTCGCCGCGGGTGTTCCGCCGCCAGACGCGTTTCGTGTTGGTGAAGATCAACAGCTTCCCGCCGTCGTCCGACCAGGAGTAGTCGTCGATGGTCAGCGGCTTGGCGTCTGCGCTCGGCCGCAAGTCCGACGCGGAAACCAGGATACGGCGTCGGCCAGACTCGGTCTCGTAGCCGACGACATCCCTGGCGTCCTCGATCGCCTCGGATTTCTCCAGCACGGTGTAACCCGAGCTGTCCTTGAGCCACCGCGCCGGCCCCCACTCCTGGGTCTTGAACTCCTCCTTGCCGAAGATCCGATCCACCGTCAGCAGCGAGTGATCCGCAGGCGTCTCGGCGGCGGGGAGCGATGCCGACGCTGACAGAACCAGTGCGCAGCTCAGCAAGGCGAACCAGCAGTACCTGCAATGCGGGCTGTTGGCAGGGTCGTGCGGAATCGCCCTCACTGATCGGGCGAATCTTGAGATTCCTTCCAGTCCACGAGTTCTACAGTTGCGCATTCGTTGTCTCGCGAGTCTGTCCACCTTCGCGCGGAGCAGGTGTTCAACCCCTCCCGGGAACTGCCGGTGGCCCCGCCAACCATCATATCCTGATTTCACGGGCCGGCGAACCCGGTCTCTCAAGCGCCTTCTGAGTCCTCGGTCTGCGGCATTGGGGATTCCAGCCGTTCGAGCCGGCAGCGGATGGCTGAAGGCTGGCCTCTGTTCCTGCTTGTCCCCTCGGGCGGCTACCGCTATTCTGCCCCTGGTTCGTATCTCCCAGAGGAGGATACCTCATGCACAAGCGAACGCTGGCCTGCGTTCTGGGGCTTTGGCTGGCAAGCCAGGCATCCCTGCCCGGAGCGACCATTCAGAAACGCTACTACGCCCACGAAGCCGTCGAGGACGCCAACGGCGTGATCGCCCCGTGGTACCGCGGCCAGAACGGGCCATGCGATTTCCGGGCGCGTGTGGCCGCCGAGACGCTGAAACGCTACCCCTGGGCCGACGCGAGGAAGGCCCCGGCGGCATTGCCGGAGTTCGTCTACAGCGGGCGGTGGCAGATCAAGCCCGACGGGACCATCACCATTCCCGAGCTCAAGGACTGGGACAACGGCGACCTCGGGCAGCGGGCGTCGTACGTGCTCGGCGGGCTGGTCGATTACTACCGCTACACCGGCGACGGGGCCGCCATCGGGCTCATCACCTGCCAGGCCGACGCCCTGCTCGACTACGCCCTCACGCCGAAGGACCACCCCTGGCCTGAGTTCCCGGTCACCGTGCCGACCAAGGGTAAGCCCTATGGTGTGGCCGACCCGCATGGCTTCATTCAGCTCGACATCGCGGCCGAGATCGGCATCGCCTTGGTTCACGCCGCCCAGCTCACCGGCCACGAGCGGTACATGGCCGCCGCCAGGCACTGGGGCGATCTGCTGGCCGAGAAGCGGATCCGCGAGCCGGGCATGAATCCCTGGCCGAGGTACGCCAACCCGGAGGACGTCATCTGGGAGGACATTGCGACCGGCGGGGTGGCGTTCGTTCTCGAGTTCTTTGATGCGCTGATCCGCGACGGCTACACCGGCAAGGACAACAGCATCGTGCAGGCCCGGGAGGCGGGTGTCGCCTACCTCCGCGATGTGCTTTTGCCGAATTGGCTGGGGCATGATACCTGGGGCCGCAACTACTGGGACTGGCCGTGCGACGTCCAGGTCGAGAACGTGACCGAGTTCGTCGCCCGCTACCTGATGGAGCACCCCAAGGAGTTCCCGAACTGGAAGAACGACGCCCGCAACATCATGACCCTGTTCATCAATCGGACGTGCACCGCCCCCGACTCGCGAGGCGACACCTATCAGGGGGCGTGGGCGTATCCGGAGTCGTCCACCTGCTGCGGCCGATCGCTGTGGTACGGGCCGATGGAGCTGGCGTTCGTGTATGGGATGTACGGCCAGCTGGCCGGCAGCGAGTGGGGCCGCGAGATGTGCCGGCGGCAGATCCTCCTGGCCACGTACGACGGGCTGGAGACCGGCGTGGTCGAGGACAACCTGGACGGCGGAGCGATCGTGGCCGGCGACTGGTTCAAGATCGCCCAGCCGATGACGCTCAAGCACTGCCTGGCGGCGATGGCCTGGATGCCGGACGTGCTCGGGGCGAGCCGCGAGAACCACATCATGCGGAGCAGCAGTGTGGTTACCCACGTTCACGACGACGGGGGGCGCATCTTTTATTCAACACATGATGCTCCGCCCGAGACAGTGGAGACGCTGAGGCTGGCGTATGAGCCGAGCACGGTTGAGGTGGACGGGGCAGACCGAAAGCCGCTGCCCCTTCGTCAGGATCTGATGGAAAACGGCTACACGATCCGTCGGCTTCCCGACGGCGACTTCATCCTCACCATCCGGCACGACGGCTTCCGGAGTATCACCCTGACCGGCAATGATCCCCAGCGAGGCTCGCGATCCGACAAAGCAACCTGGGACAAGAGCTGGATGAAGATGAAGCTGGGAGCCACCGCAACAGACGCAGGTGCAACGGTCACGATGCCGTTCACGGGCAACCAGGTGCGGGTCATTGGCAGTTTCGAGGAAGATGGAGGGCTTGCTGAGGTCTACCTCGACGACGTCAAGCAGCTCGTCGGCATCGACTCTTGGAGCCCAACGGCATTGCATCGGGGCGTGCTCTACTATCGCAACGGGTTGCCGAACGGCAAGCACACGCTGAAGATCGTTCTTTCCGGGAAAGGCAACCCGCGGTCTCGAGGAAGCCGCGTGACCATTGATCGCTTCTGGGCCTCCGAGGCCGTGCCCACGACGCCCGGCCCGAACTTCGGGGAGGGCGGGGGACCGACCGATGCCCAGCGATGGCTCTTCGGATACCCCAACCGCACAGACTACGTCGATTCGCAGGGCAACGCCTGGCGACCGGCGACCGAGTTCGTCGTCCGGTCTGGCAGCCATGTCGATCCGGTGGCCGCCAACTGGTGGACGAACCGGACTCGGCTGCTTGTCGCGGGGACGGCAGACCCGGAGCTTTACCGCTACGGCGTTCACGCCAAGGAGTTCTGGGCGGACTTCACCGTCGGGCCGGGGACGTATCACGCCCGGCTGAAGTTCATGGAGAGCCGCAACATTGATCCGAAGATGCGGGCGATCACCGTGCACATCAATGGCCAGGAGATGGTTGCCAACCTGGACGTGTGTGCCACGGCTGCCGGCGACACTCCGGCCCGGCGGGTAGCGGAGATGCATGCTGGGCTGAAACCTCTGGCGGCCGGGCTGGTCAAGCCGGTAGATCTGGTGTTCAACAACCTCGTTCCGCTGAACGGGGTCATCTCGATCCGGTTGAGCAACACGCTGGGTGGCGAGGCCATGGTGCAGGCGATCGAGGTCGGCCCGGGTGACGGGGGCCCGGGCGCCAGGCCCGTGGTGGTGAAGCTGGCCGCGACCGGCAAGCCGGCTCCGCCCGACGGTAACCTGCTGTCGAACGGCAACTTCGAGCAGGGGGTGCCTGGCGATTTGGGTTCCATGGGCAAGGCTGGTGGCGGCAGCGGTTGGCAGTATCTGTTCGCGGGGGCGGGGGTGGCGTACGTCTTTCCGGAGTCGGCCTACGCGATCCACCCGGAGTGGGGCTTGCCTGTGTTCCACGGCGGCAAGGAGGCCATCCGCACCCACACCCAAGGGCGAGGGCATACCATCATCTGGCAGGATGTGGAGGTCAAGCCGGACACGAAGTACACTGCGGCCGTCTGGGTTCGCGCGGACGATCTGCACGGCCAGGGTTTTGGCGCCGATCCCTGTGACTCGGCCGGGCTGTGGATCCAAGAGTTTGACGAGAAGGGTGTCCTGGTCGTGGACCATCCCAAGCAGGCGGTGGCCAAGCAGTGTGACTACACCCGGCTGGATTTGAGCTTCACCACGGGCAAGACCACGGTCAGGGTGAGGTTTCTTCTGGACACCGTGATCGCGGCCTCCTACGACCAGGGGCACGTGACATACGATGATTGTTCGCTGAGAATTTGACATTCCTGAAACCTGCGTTCATGCTCGTCCGTCTATAGGGGCAGGGGTGGTATGGTTGCGTGGTTCAGCGACCGCGGCCCCGTTTCGGAGGATGGCGCTCATGATGGCCTCCGCCCGTCTTCGACTCTCCCTCCTGGTTCCGTTCGCCTTGTTCTCGGCCGTACCGATCGCGCTTGCGGTCCAGGAGAAGGCCCAGACCTTCAAGCTGGATCTGAAGAAGATCACCGAGAGTGGGCCGAGATACCTCGAGTATGGCAAGCCGCCGACCGAGGAGGCTCTTCGGCGGTGGTGTTCTTCCCAGCACGTCTGGTCGGTGAAGGGTGCTCGGCGAGGGGGTGAGGAGGGCAAGACCTTCGAGTCGCTGGCCAAGAAGGAGCCGACTTACGCCAGTGAGTTCGCGATCAAGGGCGTCGTGAAGCTGGGGCAGGACTCCTACCCCTTCGCGTGCGATGCTGCCGATCTGAACAAGACGGGTTTCGAGAAGTTCTACTTCGATGGCAACCGCAACGGGGATCTGACCGACGATCCGGTCGTGACCGCCAAGAAGACCGACCTGGATGGGATTCGCTTCGGCGGCGATTACGTTCCCGAGCGGTCGTTCCCGCGGGTGGAAGTCAAGATCCGGGTCGGTGACGGCGAACTGGACTACGCCTTCTTCCTGACCGCCCAGGCGTACCAGACGTACATGCCGGGAGACGACGGCAAACCTGCCCAGACCTGGCAAGGCTACGCCCAGTTCAGCCCTGCCGTCTACCGCGAGGGCGAGGTGACGCTCGATGGCAAGCGGCACAGGATCAGCCTGCTCGACTACAACAGCAATGGCTCATTTGACGATGTCACCGCCCTCTACGGCGATGAGGAGTTTCGCAAGCAGCGCAGGATCGCCTATGCCATAAACGGCGATATGCTCCTGGTTGACCCCGACCCCAAGGCGGAGAGCATCGGTTACGGATATGACGTCATCGATCGTCTCGAGCGCCGCCATGTGTCCAAGCTGGTGTGGATCGACGGCCGTTATTGGGACATGAAAGTCGCTCCGAGCGGGGAGACGATCACGCTGAGCCCCAGCGACCGACCGACCGGGACGATCTCCAATCCCGCGGCCCGTTACCATGCCGTGGTCTACGGCGATCTCGGCTTCCTCGCGATCCACGGAGGCAAGGAGGATCCAAACGTTCTTCCCGAGGGCGAATGGAGGCTTCTAGAATACACGATCGACCTCACCGAGCGCAAGAAACCGGCGACGGGTCCGGCCGCCACCCAGGCCGCCAAGGCCAAGGCCTCCAAGTCGCTGCTGGGGGCTCTCTTCGCGTCCATCACGGGCAGGAGTGGACCGGGTCGCGGTCGTCCCGATTTCACCCTCGTGTCGGCCAACGCCCCCTGGGAGTTCAAGGCCGTCAAGGTCACGAGGGATCAGGCTTCGCCGATGCCGTTTGGGCCGCCGTACAAGCCCTCCGTCAGCGTCGGCTACTTCCCGGACAAGAACACTGCGAACCTCCAAATGCAGCTGGTCGGCCTGGCGGGCGAGGAATGCAGCAACCTGATGGTGGAGGGGGAGCGGCCCCCGACCCCGACGTTCTCCATTGCCACGACGGGCGGCGAGATCATCGAACGTGGCAAGTTCGAGTATGGTTGAGGCTTCACTTGCGGGTACTCGTGGCGAGTACCATCGAAGCTGGCGGATGAGTATCGCGTCTACGTTCAGATGAAGACCGGCCCGTTCGAGGTGGATCGAAAAGCCTATAGCGTCCTCAAGGCGGCCGACCTGGTGCAGAAGTAGATGGTCAGGTGACGAGGTGTGGGAGACTTTCCCACGCCTCGTTTTCGTTTGTACGTGTCCTCGTTCCACCCGACGGCTTGCAGCCGGGAGTGTCTCCATGTCATCTCTTCCCCTTGCTCATCGCGGACGATTCGTCGCCGCGATTGTGATCCTCTGCGGCTGGGCCTCGCCGGTGGTTGCCCAAGCCACATCGGCGACCAAGCCCACCGGCACCTCGCCGGCTCGCGACGAGCTGCGGGTGGACAGTATCGAAGGCATGCCTGTCTCGCTTCAGCCCGCCAAGGACCGGGCGTTGCTCGTCCTGCTCCTGGACACCCGCGACGCGAAGTCCGATGAAGCGGCCAAGGCGGCAGTCATGCTCTATCGCCGTTTCCACGCCCACGGCCTGGATGCCGTCGGTGTGTATGCCGACAAGTCCGAGGACCCGGTCTTCACCTTCAGCGAACGATGGCAGCTGCCCTGGCCGCAGGTCATGGACAAGGCCGGCGACCAGCCCAAACCCTCCGAGCGGCTCCATCTGGACAAGCCCCCTTCCTGCCGCTTGATTCCCGCGAAGGGCAAGCCCATACCCCTGAAACTCGAGGATGAGAGCGGCATGCACGAGGCTGTGGCCGGGCTCCTGGGGGTTTCTCTGGAGCGCGCTCCCATGCCCGAGAAAGTGGTTGCCAAGGTCATGAAGGATCCCCAGCAGGCGGCCAATCCCCTGGCGATGCTCCTGGCCTTTGGGGAGGAGACGGATGTCAGCAAGAATCCGGAGAAGGCCGCCGATCAGATTGGCAGGACACTCGCCGAGGACGGCGGCACGCAAATCGGCTCGCTGATCGTGGAGTGGCTCTACCCGGCCACGGACGGGGAGATCGCCGACGTCATCAAGGCGACCATGGCCAAGCTGCCGCCCAGAGATCAGGTTCGCCTGGCCTCGGGTGTCATGCAGCGAGCCCCGGACGGCATCGAGTGCGTCCTGCCCTACGTGGCCAAGGTGGATTACGGCGATTCGGTGATCGCCAAGATGTCCCGGTGGGATCGCAGCCAGTGCGGACGAGCCCTCGTCCTGGCGGGCGAGCTGGTCAAGGGCCGCAAGCTGCTCAGGACCATAGCGGAGCAATCGGACAGCAAGGAAACGGCCTGGTGGTACGTCGTGGGGTGGGCGGATCTGCTTGACGGCCAGGCGGACTCGGCCAAGGAAGCGCTCTGTAAAGCCTACCGCGAGGATGGCGACTACAACGGCACGGCCGCCAAGGTGTCGGGCGACGTGGCCGCCTTCTTGCTGGGGGAGATCGACGAGGCGGCCTTGTTGAGGGCTCAGCCCAAGAAGCTGGCCCGCTTCTTCATCGCCGAGCGGCACCTGCTGGCCGGCGATCGTGACAAGGCCAGGCAGGATTATCGCCGTTGCGTAAGGCTTTACAGTGACCCGCGTGATCCGTCACCCTGCAACTGGGCCAACCTGCGGCTCAAGCAGCTCGACGACAAGCTCCCTGGTCTTCCGAAGGCGCTCCCGCCCGAAGCCCGACTCTGGACCAAACCCGGCGACTCGGCGGCCACGCAGTCCGCGCCGGCCCGCTGAGTGCGCCGGCCCGGCCCTGCGCTCGCGGGCGGAATTCAAGGGGCTTCTGTCAGCTCTGACAGAGGAGCCGATCGATGATTCCAGGGTGTTGCTCACGTCATGATGAGTTCTTCATTGCCGGGCATTCATCGTGATTGGGCCGAGGTGGGGGTGGCCTCGTCCGCCATCCACGCCAGCCGGGTCACCTGAATTCCCTGCACATCCGGCAGCAGGGCGGCGATGTAGTACTCGTCCTGGTCTTTGATGATCTCGGGAGCGGCCACAGGCAGCAGGCCGATGAAGTGGTCATCGTTGTCCACACCGAAATCCAGAGGATCGAGCGAGCGATAGACGCAGGTGGTCGGCGGATCGCTGTACCGCTGGGTGCGGAACAGGTAGTAGCAGCCGGCCAAGGGGATGACCTGTGGGCACTCCGCCGAGCACATCCCCCTCCCCGCCAGTCCCCCTCGGGCCACCAGCTTCGACTCGCTCCAACGCCGCAGATCGGTTGACGTTCGCACGAAGACCGAGCCTACGCCCCGGGGATGGGCGGTGTAGTAACAGTGCCATCGAGTACCGATCCGAACCACCATCGGGTCGCGCGTGTTCGTGCCGGGCCCTTCTGTGAACATGCCTGAGCGACCGTCGTTGTCCAGCCAGCGCTCGAAAGACTTGCCCTCCTGGCTTCGTTGCAGGCAGATGTGCTCCCAGTCGCCGTAGAACATGTGGTAGGGGCGGTCGATACGGAGCACATAGGGGGCCTGAAGTCCGCCGGCGGTTTCGCCAAAACGGGGATCGGCCTGCATGGCGATCCCCATCGGTTTCCAGTCGGGGGTAGTCAGGCTTGGCCCTTCCCAGCGATGGAGGAGCCGCCCGGTTCCGCCGCACCGGGTGTTGCGAATGCAGGACCACAGCTGCCAGGTGCCGTCGGCGGCCTGCCAGACGGAGAAGTCCACCGGTTCCTGCCGGGCGTTGGGCCGGTTGGCGGGCGGACCGTTCAAGGGTCCCAGATTGGGGACCCGAGCGATCGTCCACCATGGGCCGATGATGCGGGGCATCATGGGACGATTGGCCGGCGGGATCGAACACCCCAGAAGCCCGGCGAGCAGTCCGGTGAGTAGTCCCAGTCGTCGCACTTGGCGCTCCTTGCGTCACCTCGGAGCCTGTCCTTGCAGCACACGGGGAGCAGGCTTCGGGCCTGTCGTCCGGCCGGCAGGATGCCGGTTGCGCGCCTGGCGGGACAGATTCCTGCGAGCGATGCCCTACGAGCCGATCGCCGGCAGCGTGACCGGCAACACCCGGATGATTTGGGGCTTGCTCGACTCCAAGGCCCGCAGGGCAGCCGGGCTCATCGGGGCATCGAGCTTCAGCACCATGAGGGCCGTGCCCTTTCGCCGCGAGAGCATCATGTCGGCGATGTTGATCTTCTGGTTGCCGAAGATCGTGCCGACCAGGCCGATCACGCCCGGCTCGTCGTTGTTGAAGATCAGGAGCATCTCGCCTTCCGGGACGAGATTCATCGAGTAGCCGTCGATCGACATGATGCGCGGCTGGCCGTCCAGGAAGATCTGGCCGTTGACTTCATGGGTCGTCTCGCGTGTCTTGACCCGGACGGTGACGCTGTCGGTGACGGCGCTGGCCGACAGGTCGGAGGTTCGTTCGACCTGGATGCCCCGTTCTTTGGCGAACGCATCCACGTTGATCACGTTCAGCCGGGCGGTGAAATGCGGGTTGAGCATGTCCGCGAGAATCTGCTTCTGCAGCGTGCCGAGCAAGGGGGCGGTCTTCTCGCCGTGGGTGGTAACCTGCACCGACTCGATGATACCCGTGCCGACGTGGGAGAGGATCGCTCCGATGCGGCGGGCGAGGTCCAGGTATGCCTTGTCTGTCTCGGTCAGTTCAGCCGGCAGGCCGGCCACATTCACCGCCCAGCGAATCTTGTCGTTGACCAGGTAGTCCAGCAGGGCGTCCACCGCATCCAGGGTGACGGCCAGCTGAGCCTCCTCGGTCGAGGCGCCCAGATGCGGGGTCAGCACGATGTTCGGGGCGGTCAGCAGAGGATTGTCTGGGGCCGGCGGTTCGGTGGAGTAAACATCGACGGCCGCCCCGGCGACCTTCCCGGTAATGAGAGCCTGGGCCAGGTCGGCCTCGTTGATCACGCCGCCCCGGGAGCTGTTGATGATTCGCACGCCGCTCTTCATCTTGGCGATGCTGTCCCTGTTGATCATCTGCTTGGTGTCATCACTGAGTTTAGTGTGCAGGGTGATGTAGTCGGCCTGGGCAAACACGTCGTCCCGGCTCCCGCACAGTGTGACCTGGCCGTCGAGGGTGCTCTGGCCCGAGTAGAAGGGATCGTAGGCGACGACGCGCATGTCGAAGGCCAGGGCCCGTTGAGCCACGGCCCGCCCGACCCGGCCGAGGCCGATGATTCCGAGCGTTTTTCCCGCCAGTTGTACGCCGACAAACCTGTTGCGCTTCCACTCCTTGGCTCGGACGTGGGCGTCGGCCGCGGGAACGTGCCGGGACATGGCCAGCATGAGGGCCATGGTCTGCTCGGCCGTGCTCAGGGTGTTGGCGTCCGGCGTGTTCATGACCAGTATGCCGGCCTTGGTGGCCGCGGCCAGATCGACGTTGTCCACGCCGACCCCGGCCCGGGCGATGACCCGGAGCTTGCCCGGGTTGGCCAGGACCTTGGCCGTAATCTTCACCCCGGAGCGGATGATCATGCCGTCGTAGTTGCCGACCAGGGCGGCCAATTGGTCCTCGTTCTGCCCCGGCTTCTCGTCGACCTCGACGCCGGGCATGGCCTTGATCTTGTTGAGCCCCTCCTCCGCCAACGGGTCTGCTGCCAGGATCCTGATCATCACTTGCTCCGCCTGTGTATGTGCCGAACGAGACACCCGAACATCACCCGGGGCCACCGGGTCCCGGGGTGCCCATTGTAACCCAAGGGAGGCTGATTTCACGCCCTGAGTCTCCGAAAGCGAGGCGGCCGGAGAGTCCGGGGACCGATCGAGGGTCCGCTGGTTGGAGAGAACGGCGCGGCGGCGGCAAACCAGTTCGGCGGCGACGATTGCGGTCCGAGTGCTCGGCCCGGGACGAATGCCGCTTCGCGGATGGAGGTTTGCTCCCAGCGGTGGGGGTATGCCCGGCAAACGGCGTCTGGGCGGCGGTGGCCCGGGCGTCGGCGGGGCTCAGCAGGGCAGGGCCCTTTCTCGACGAGAGGGCAGCCGGCCTCGGCGGGGGGGTGAAGAGGTGCTCAAGTCTGGCTGGGGCACGGTTCGCGCACCGACTCTCAGCGGAAGCACTTGATCATCTCTTCGGCGAAGAGGCGATGTCCACGGTCGTCAGGATGGTTGAGCGTGTTGACCAGCAGGGTAGGATACGGCACGCCCTCCTTCCACAGGTGAGCCCAGCGGGCGCTGGCGTCGGCCACAGCCACGTTGTGCTTCTCCGCGAAGCGGTAGAGAGCCTGGACGTAACCGCGGTTCTCATTCTCCCGGAGCGACCTGAAGCCCATCCAGTGGGCGGCGGTGAAGTGCGGAGTGATCAGGACAAGCTCCGTGCCGAACGGCTTGACCCGCTTCAGGATCTCGCTGTAGGTCTGCTCGACGGCGGCTTCGTCCATGGGTGCGTCGTTGACGAACTCCATGGTCAGCACGTCGGGCTTGAGAGCGATGATCCGCTCGAAGGTTACCTCGTCCGCGGGGCAGGCACCGGGGTTCTTGAACCACTCGTCCGTGAAGGGTTCCATGCGAAGCCACTGCCGGGAGTTGGTGCCGCCGTAGCTGATGTTGACCACGTTGACGGGCAGGCAGGGATTGGGCAGGCCGTCGATCAGCATTCGCCGGAATTGCTCGACGTAGCGCATCGAGCCGCGACTCACGTCGCCGCCGGTGGTGACCGAGTCGCCCCAGCAGACGATGGTCAGCGGCTTGCCCGCCTTGATCTTCTCAAGGGCCTTGGGGAGCCGACCGGAAGTGCTCCTGGTCACGGCCAGGTCGGGCGCTTCGAGCAGCGGGAAGAGGTGATCCTCGGTCAGGTCCTGGGCGTGATAGGGACGATAGACGTTGCACAGCCGCTGACCCGACCAGGCCGGCTCCGGCGGGACCGGTACGGAAATGTCCGGCTGACCGCGCACCAGCGACGGTCGTCCCAGGGTATCGATGAAGACCGAGTCAACTCGACGGAGGCTGCATCGGTAGGAGGCGAAGACCGTGTCATCCGCTGCCACCCGCGACTCCGGGCCGATCCCGACCATGCCGAACTCGGTGCCAACCAGGTAGTCCTTGCCCTCGATCAGCTGTTCGCCCCCCGGCGACCTGCGAATGACCAGGGACCCCGGTGCCAGGGCGCCGGACGCGTTGACGCCGGGTGTTCGAACGCCTCGCAAAGGGGTACCCGCCGCCCAGGCGTTGGGCCGGTCGCGCGACAGCTTGAGCGGCTCGTTCTCGATGGCGACCAGGTCCGCCGGTTCGATCGTTAGGGAGGCCGCCTGCTCGACGCGGAGTTCCCGGCCCGCGATGCGGTAGACGCCGGGTCGGACGGTCAGCGTGGTCCCTTGAATGGCGATGTCGGCCAGAAACTGACGGTTGGCGGCCTGGGCCTCGGGCCTCGCCGCAAGGGAAGCGGCTTGCTCGGCCAGGCTCCATGGAGCGGCGAACAGAAACAGAGCCAACAGAACCGCGAGACGACGCATGAGTCACCTCTTGTCCAGGGCCGTCGAGCCGGGCGATCCCCATCCGCAGAGGGGGCCCGAGCCGAAGGGCCGGTCACATGTTCTTCAGAATGACGCGTTCGATGGTATTCGCCGCGTCCTCACAACCGTCAATGGCGGCCTCGGTCAGGTCGTAGAGCTCCTTCAGTTTCATGACCTCGAGGGGGTTCATGGGCGGATCGCTGGTGAACAGGGCGGCCAGGGCCTCGTGATTCGTGTCGTCGCCGACGTTTTCGAGGTGGTGGATCTCAAGAAGATGATTGCGGATCTCCTCGGGCCGTCTCATCTGGCGGAGACGGGTCATCGCCTGGCGGATGTGGACACAGGCCTTGAGCAGGACGTCCGACTGCTTGACGATGGCCTCCGGTGGCCGGGCGATCTTGAAAAGCAGCATCCTCTGGGCTGCGGCGTCGATGGCGTCGATGATGTTGTCGATCTGGTTGACCAGGGCCTGGATGTCTTCCCGGTCAAACGGGGTGATGAAGGTCGTGTCGAGCTTGAGGAAGGTGCGTCGGGCCACGCTGTCGCCGTCGTGTTCGATCTGGCGGATCTCGTTGAGATGGTCCTTGGCTCGGCCGTAGTCTGCGACCAGTTCCTTGAAAGCTCTGGCGGCGCGCTCCAGCGTGGCAGCGCCCTCGTCGAAGAGCTCGTAGAACCCGGTATCCCGGGGAAACAGGCCAAACATCAGCAGGACCTCCCACGCCAACCGAGGGCTCAGGGGATGGTGAGGCTACTGTCGTGCCCGCGGCCTGTCAATCGGTTCGTGCGGCGGCGGTTGCCCCCCAGTCGGTTCATTTACGATGCCCGGCGACGACGGATGGGCAAGCTGATTGCTCCGGCAAGCCGGCAATCCGACACGCGTCGATGCATGAGACTCACGCGGCGAAGAACGACCGAGCTGATCCACAGATTCTGCACATTTTTATCCACCGTTTCTCAACATTTCTCTTGACTTTTGTCGATCCTGAGCTAAATCTCATAATCTAGAAGGAAACGCGGGTTTGGCGTGGCCGCGTCGCGTGATTGATTGCAGTTCTCCGTATGTTTCGGAGAGACTCGGCCCCGACCCGTACGAGGTACCTTGGTCCAATGGACGAGCAGTCTATGGGCTCCGACTCGGAGCCCGACGGTGAACGCCGCGGATCTGTCAGCCTACCTGTACTAGACTTCAATCCTAATCCTGTCGCGATCGATCCGCCGCTCCTCACAGGGGGGGGTGACATCACAAGGCGGAGGTCGCGGACTCGGGGCGAACAGGCTCCCCGGGGCACAACAACCCTTCCCCCCATTGGCTCTCGCACCAATGCTTTCTGCCGGCGGTTCTATCCCGACGCCACGGCTGCCGAGTGGAACGATTGGCAATGGCAGCTTCGGAATCGCATTCGCGATCTGGCCGGCCTGGAGCGCGTCTTCAGGCTCTCCGATGACGAGCGCGAGACGGTCCTTCGCCTCGGCGGGCGACTGCCGATCGGCATCACGCCCTATTATGCGTCACACATGGGGCATGATGATCCCAACCACCCGACCCGGCGAGCCATGATCCCCGTATCCGGGGAGTTTGTCCGGACGGTGGGTGAGGCCGATGACCCCCTCGGCGAGGACGGCCACAGCCCGGTGCCCGGTCTGGTCCACCGGTATCCCGACCGGGTACTGTTCCTGGTGACGAATTTCTGTGCTACCTACTGCCGGTACTGCACCCGGGCCCGCATGGTTGGGCATTCCGGCGAGTACCACTTCAACTACAAGCAGTATCAGAAGGCAGTCGACTACATCGGTGCCCACCCCGAGATCCGGGACGTCCTGTTGTCTGGCGGTGACCCGCTGACCATGAGCGACGATCGGTTGGAGTGGATCCTGTCCAAGTTGCAGGCCATTCCCCACGTCGAGTTCATCCGGATCGGGACGAAGGTTCCAGTCGTCCTGCCTCAACGGATCACGCCCGCCCTGACCCGGCTGCTCCGGCGGTATCACCCGCTGTGGATGAGCATTCATTTCATGCACCCGGCGGAGATCACCCCGGAAGTGGGGCGGGCATGTGGACGACTGGCCGATGCTGGCATTCCCCTGGGTAGCCAGACGGTGTTGCTTCGCGGGATCAACGACAACGTCGAGTCCATGAAGCAGCTTGTCCACGGGCTGCTGAAGATTCGTGTTCGGCCGTACTACCTGTACCAGTGCGATCCGATCTCGGGCTCAAGCCACTTCCGAACCTCGGTCGAGAAGGGGCTGGAGATGATCCGCGGCCTCCGTGGGCATACGACCGGCTATGCGGTGCCCAATTTCGTCATCGACGCTCCTGGCGGCGGCGGCAAGATTCCGCTGATTCCCGAACCAATGGTCGGGCGTGACGGCGATTTCGTGCTGCTCCGCAACTACGAGGGCAAGATCTTCCGCTACCCGGATCCCCTTCCCGAGAACCGGAGCCGCTAACACCCATGGACGGGATTCATGCCCCGCTTGGCGGGGACGGCAACGTCGGGCCCCCGGCTCTGGGGTGGTGGGACATGTGCGCGCCTTGGGAAGACCTGTTGTCAGGATGGGGATATCCTGCTCACCAAGGGTGGTATTCATCGCATCAGCAGACACGCCGGAAAGGCCTGCGAGCGGGAGCGCCGCCGCCCGGCCGGCTTGGTGTACCTGGACCGGACGGATGACCGGAACCGGCTGAAACGGGCGTCCCGGCCCGACGGCACTCGACCCGTCCTCAAACCCCAGGCGTCCGGGGATTGTTCATACTTGACGCCGATGGGCGGTTCGCTTCCCATGGAGATCCGGCCTCCGGTGCGCCGCCTGAATCCGTACGAGCGCACGGGGAAGGGCGGTGCCGGAGTGTCGGCCGAATTGCCCGACGAGCGTTGTGCGACCGGGCAAGACGATCCTCGAGGTACTGGGGATGCAATACGGCGATGCGGTTCCCCGGCACCGAATCCTGTACACGGAGTTGCGACTTGGCAAACCCTGCGATGAAAGTGGGACTGACCTACGACTTGCGAGCGGATTACCTGGCGGCCGGCTACGGTGAAGAAGAGACCGCAGAGTTCGACCGGCCGGACACCATCGATGCTCTGGCCGAGGCGCTCTCTCAGCTTGGGCACCAGCCGGACAGGATCGGCAACATCCGCAGCCTCACCGCGCGACTCGCCAAAGGTGACCGCTGGGACATGGTCTTCAACATCGCGGAGGGCCTTCGCGGATACGGCCGCGAGGCCCAGGTGCCGGCCTTACTGGATGCGTTCGATATCCCGTACACGTTCAGCGATCCGCTGGTGCTGGCCCTCTCTCTCCACAAGGGGCTCACCAAGCGGGTTCTGCGCGATCTGGGAGTGAGCACCACGGACTTCAGGCTGGTTGAACGGGAGGCGGATGTGGCCAGGCTTGACCTGCCGTTTCCGCTGTTTGTGAAGCCGGTTGCGGAGGGTACGGCCAAGGGTATCACCCCCCAATCGCGGGTGACGTCACAATCCGAGTTAGAGCGGGAGTGCCGGCGCATCCTGAGGGCGTGTCGGCAGCCCGTCCTGGTCGAACCGTTTCTGGGCGGACGCGAGTTCACTGTGGGCATCACCGGGACCGGTGACGACGCCGCAGCCATCGGGACCATCGAGGTCATCCTGAACAAGAACGCCGAGGCCAACGCATACACCTACGTCAACAAGGAGCAGTGCGAGGAGCGGGTCGAGTACCCCCTCGCGGATACCGCATCGGCGAAGTTGGCGGAGGAACTTGCCCTGACGACCTGGAAGGGCTTGGATTGCCGGGACGGGGGGCGGGTGGACTTGCGGGCGGATGAGAACGGGCGCCTGTTCGTCATGGAAGTCAATCCGCTGCCCGGCTTGCACCCCCAGCATTCCGACCTGCCTATCCTGGCCACGGCGGTCGGTATCCCCTATGTCGAGTTGATCGGTCGGATCGTGGCATCGGCGCGGAAACGCCAGGGGACGTCCGCTACATGCAAGTCCTGATCCTCCACGACGACGTGCCCGCCGACGCGCCTTTGGACGAACTGGACAACCTGGTTCAGGCCGAGGCGATCAGCACAGCTCTTGCACAATTGGGCCACCAGACGCGTCAGCTGCCTTTCACCCTCAATCTGAAGCGCGTTGAGAAAGCAATCCGCCAAGCCAAGCCGGATCTGGTCTTCAATCTGGTCGAGACGGCCGGAGGGACAGGGCGGCTGACCTACCTGGCTCCGGCGCTGCTCGACGGGCTGGGCATCGCGTACACCGGAGCGGGGACGGATGCCATGTTCTCCACATCCAGCAAAGTCCTCAGTAAGAAGATTCTCGAGGAGCATCGCATTCCGACGCCGGCGTGGTTCACCCCCGAGACACTGTTAGAGCGGAGCGAGCCCCTGAGCGGCTCGTTCATCATCAAGTCGGTATGGGAAGACGCTTCCATCGGAATCGACGACAGCTCGATCATGACTCTCGCAAGCCCGGCCGCACTGCGTCAGGAGATGGTGAGGCGTCTGGGGCAGCTCGGCGGCGAGGCCTTCGCGGAGAGCTACGTTGACGGTCGGGAGTTCAACCTGTCGCTGCTGGGCCGAGGTGGCGAGGTCGATGTCCTGCCGCCAGCCGAGATCCACTTCGTGGACTTCGCCCCGGGCAAACCCCGAATCGTGAATTACCAGGCCAAGTGGGACGAGCAATCACATGAGTTTCACCATACGCCCCGGTGTTTTGAGTTTCCGGCGTCAGACAGTGGCCTGCTGGACAAGCTGGCAGGCTTGGCCCGGCATTGTTGGGCGGTCTTCGGATTGACCGGGTACGCCCGGGTGGACTTCCGGGTCGACCGAGCTGGCAACCCCTGGGTCCTGGAGTTGAACGCCAACCCTTGTCTGTCGCCGGACGCGGGCTTCATGGCGGCGGCCGACCGCACGGGCCTGGGCTTCGTTGGCGCGATTCAGCGGATTGTGCAGGAAGGAGTCGGCCGGCCTTGAGCATGGACACGCAGGTGTTTCGTGAAGACGTGCGCGAATCCGACATTGCTGTCGTTCGCGAGATCGTGATGGCCACAAAGATGTTCTACCCGCACGAGGCAGACGTGGCCGCCGAACTGGTCGAGGAGCGTTTACGCCGCGGCCCGGCGAGCGGGTATTTCTTCGTGTTCGCCGAACTGGCCGGGGATGTCGCCGGGTACTCCTGCTACGGCCCGATCGCCTGCACGACGCACAGCTACGACCTGTTCTGGATCGCCGTACGTCCCGACTGCCAGGGCCGCGGGCTGGGCAGGAGGCTCTTGGGGTTCTCCGAACGCCGGATCGCGGAAGCCGGCGGCCGACGAATCTACGTCGAGACCTCCGGACGACCGCTGTACCATCCCACGCGAGCATTCTATGAACACTGTGCGTACACCCGGGAAGCCACGCTCAAGGACTTCTACGCCCTCGGAGATGACAAGGCCGTCTACGTGAAAGTCGTCGGGTAGGCGGTTCATGACCCTCTGGCCATGGGTATTCGGCCGGCCAGCCGGGACGCCGTCCCGTCTCCAGACCGCCATCCTCCCGTGTCTCAGCCCCACCGGTGTTGCCCGGCGGGGCGTGAGCTCGCCAGGCGGCATGCCGGGGTACCTTCGGTTCGGATCTCCGCGAGTTTCTTGACGCTCGGGAGCCGGCCACGTACCTTACCTCCCTCAAGAAAGGGGACCAGTGGTCATGAATTTCGTGACAGGGGCTACAGGTCTGCTGGGAAGCCATATCGTCGAGCAACTGCGTCAGCGCGGGAAGCCGGTCCGGGTTCTCGTCCGCCGGGGCAGCGATGTGCAGTGGCTCAAGACCCAGGGGGTCGAGTTCGTCGAGGGTGATCTCTGTGACCCCCAGGTCCTTAGGAAAGCCCTCGATGGGGTCAGAATCGTCTACCATGCGGCCGCCAGGGTCGGCGACTGGGGTCCCTGGGAGGACTTCGTCCGGGTGACCATCGAGGGTACCCGCAGTCTGGCCGAGGTCGCCATCGCCGCCGGCTGCGAACGGTTCCTGCACATTAGCTCGATCAGTGCCTACGGCCATCCGAACGGTGAGGGTCTGGTGTTTGACGAGACGGCCCCGCTGGGACAGGGGCTTCATAAGTGGAGCTACTACAGCCGGGCCAAGGTGGAAGCCGAGAAGATGCTCTGGGCCCTGCACGCGGCCGGCAAACTGAAGCTGACCGTGATCCGTCCGAGTTGGCTTTACGGCCCCCGCGATCGGGCCACGATCTTCCGGCTGTCGCGCATGCTCCGCGAGGGCAAGGCCAAGATCCTCGGTGATGGCGAGAATCGGCTCAACGTCGTCTACGCCGGCAACGTAGCCGAGTGCTCCATCCTGGCTGCCGAGTCGCCGAGGGCGCTCGGCCAGGCCTACAACGCCTGCAGCGACGGTGAGATGCGGCAGAAGCAGTGGATGAACGCTTTGGCGGCCGCACTGGGTGCTCCGCCCGTCACCCGCCATGTTCCCTACACCGTGGCGTACAACGTGGCTTTCATGCTGGAGTGCATCTGGCACCTGTTCGGCATCAAGAAGCCGCCGATGATCACGCGCTACGCCGTGTGGCTCATGGGTCGGCGATGTTACTTCAGTGCCGAGAAGGCTCGCAAGGACCTGGGCTGGACATCCACGGTGTCCTACGAGGAAGGCGTGAAGAGAACCATCGCCTGGCTGCACGAGGAGGAGGCTCGCCAAGGCCGCCGATAGCGGCGGAGGGCGTGATTCGCCTTCGAGGGCACGTTCTGGGGACGGCGATTTCGCCTGTCTCCGGCTCGATCCGGTGCCGGCGCCGGGCCAGCCGGCGGCGACGGCCCCGCCGATCGTGACCACGACGGGAGCATCATTCGTCGGACGGGTCCGGTTCTTTGGTCTGCGGTCGCCGGTGCCGGCTCATCGCCAGAGGCGTGCGGTCGCGACCGGCCCTCGCGGGGCCGCCTAGTACTTTTTGCCATTTCCGGTGTCGATAACGACCGCAGGCCGCACATCGCCGCCGGGCATGACGTTGCCCGCGCTGGCGTCCGATCATCAGGCGCGCGGACTCCACATCTTCTCCGGCAAAATCGGCTGCGGGAGGCATGACTCGGCCCGCGCCGGGCTTGGCTTGCGGGACGGCGCAAAGGCGGGTCTAATCTCGGTCTGGCGATGATCGGACAGCCTGTAAAACGGAGAACGAATATGAAGACGGGAATCAGTCTCATGGCCGTCGTATTGACCGCCGTGGTCGTCTGGAGCCTGGCCGCCGCTGACAACAAGGCGGCGCCGTCCGCGGTCGGCAAGGGGGCCACCCGAGTCGGCGTGCTGGACTTGGTGAAGGTGTTCAACGAGTTCGAGCAGACCAAGGTCCTCAATGCCGAGATCGACAAGTACAAGGCCAAGCTCGGCGAGGAGAAGGTGCAGCGCGAGGACAAGATCGACACCGAGAAGAAGACGCTGCAGACCTTTGCTCCGGACAGCGCCGACTATCAGCGCCGCGTCCGGGAGGTGAGGAAGATGATGATCGAGTACCGCGCCTGGCTCGAATCCGAGCAGCAGAGCCTTACCGAGGAGCACCGCCGCTGGATCGAGCGGACCTATGATATGGTGACCCAGACGACGGCCACCGTAGCCCGGGCTCACGGGATCGACGTGATCATCACCAAGGAGGATCTGGATAAGAGCGTCAGCGACACGACGGTCCTGCTCAAGCAGATCCTCAATCGCAAAGTGGTGTACGCCAGTCCGGATCTCGACATCACCGACGAGGTCATGAAGAGCCTGAATGACCTCTTCGCCAAATCCGGCGGCGCGAAGTCGATCCAGTTCGGGATGTGAGCCGGTATGAGTTGGAGCGCAATCGCCGAATCGATAGAGAGCACGACGGTATGAGCAGCACCTACACACTGGCCGAGATCGCCAAGTGGGTCCATGGCGTGGTTCGGGGCGATGCGAGTGTCCGGATCTCCGGCGTGGCCGGCGTCGAGGAGGCCGAGGTGTCGCACATCACCTGGCTGTCCGACGAGAAGTATGCCGCGAAGCTGAGATCCTCCCGGGCGGGTGCCGTCCTGGTCGACGCCCGGTTCGGTGAGACACCCATGGCGGCCATCTTGTGCGAACAGCCGGCCCTGGCCATCGTGACCATCCTGGAACACTTCGCTCCGCCGGTTCCGCGCCCTCCGATCGGCACTCACTCGGCCGCCGTGGTGGCCCCCTCCGCCAGGCTCGGCCGCGACGTTCGGTTGGGGCCGAACGTGGTTGTGGGCGAGAACGCAGTGATCGGCGATCGGAGCGTGCTCCATGCCAACGTCTTCGTTGGGGCGGATAGCTCCCTGGGCGCCGACTGCGAGCTCTGGCCGGGTGTCGTGATCCGCGAACGCTGCGAGCTGGGCGACCGCGTGGTGGTTCACCCCAACACCACAATCGGGGCCGACGGGTTTGGCTATCAGTACGCGGGCGGTCGGCACGTGAAGATTCCCCAGATCGGGAGGGTCGTAATTGAAGCAGATGTTGAAATCGGCGCTAATTGTTGTATCGATCGGGCCAAATTCGGGGAAACGCGGGTGGGGAGGGGCACTAAGATTGATAACCTGGTGCAGGTTGCCCATAATGTTCAGGTCGGTCCCGGGTGTATTCTGGTGGCCCAATGTGGGATTGCCGGCAGCACACGGTTGGGACGGGGCGTGGTGCTCGCGGGGAAGGTGGGTGTGAAGGACCATGTGGTCTTGCACGAGGGTGTGCAAGTGGGCGCCTGCTCCTGTGTTTCAAAGGACATACCGGCCGGCTCCCGCGTCTTCGGGATTCCCGCGGTCGACCACGAGCAGTTTGTGCGTGAACGGGCTGCCCTGCGGCGGGCGCCTGAGATGGTCGAGCAGATCAAGGCCCTGACCCAACGGATCGAGCAGCTTGAAGCTTCAGCAGACGATAGAGCGTCCGGTTGAGATCGCCGGCCGGGGGCTGTTCACCGGCGAGCCGGCTACGCTGCGCTTCCGACCGGCCCCCGTGGGGACCGGGGTGGTCTTTGTTCGTGACGACCAGAATCCCCCCATTCACATTGCTGCCCGGGTCGACAATGTCGCCAAGCGGCTTCGCCGCACGTCGATCCGCAATGGGACGGTGCAGATCGAGACCATCGAGCATTGCATGGCCGCCCTGGCCGGCATGGGCGTGGACAACGCCTTCGTGGAGCTCAACGGCAACGAGGTTCCCGGCCTGGACGGCAGCTGCCTGCCGTTCGTGGAGAAGATCAAGGAAGCTGGGCTGGTTCAGCAGGACAGACCGCGTGAGATCTACCGGATTCCGGAGACGATCCGGGTGTCGGACGGTCCCGGCTATGTCATGGCCGCCCCCGGTACGGAGGAAGAGGACGCCCTGGAGATCATTTACGATCTCAACTACGGGCCGAACAATCCGATCGGCCAGCAGATCTTCAAGGTGCGGTTGACGCCGGAGACATTCGAGGAGCAGATTGCGGGATCCAGAACTTTCGTGCTCCGCCAGGAGGCCGAGCAGCTGCAGGCCGCCGGCCTCGGTCGCCATCTGACCTACCAGGAGATACTGGTCTTCGGGCCGGACGGTCCGATCGACAATCCGCTGCGGTTCGCCAACGAGTGTGTCCGGCACAAGATTCTGGACCTCATCGGAGACATGTACCTCTTTGGCAAGCCTCTGGTCGGCAGCATCTTCGCTCGCCAATCGGGCCATTCGCTCAACCACGAGCTCGTCCGGCGGCTGCAGGAACTGGAGGAAGCAGCTGCGACCAGAAGGAGGCTGTCCTCCGAGCCGGCATTCGACATCCGCCAGATCCAGCGGATTCTGCCGCATCGGTTCCCGTTCCTCATGGTGGACCGGGTCGTGCTGCTGGAGCCGGGCCAGCGGGCGGTGGGCATCAAGAACGTCACCGCCAACGAGGAGTTCTTCACCGGGCATTACCCCGGCCAGCCGATCATGCCCGGCGTGTTGATTATCGAGGCCATGGCCCAGTTGGGCGGCATTCTGCTGTCCCGCGAGCTGGAGCACACCGGCAAGGTCGCCGTCCTGCTCAGCCTGGACCGGGTCAAGTTTCGCCGACCGGTGGTGCCCGGCGACCAGTTGGTGATGGAGGCCCTGGCCCGCCGAGTGAAATCGCGGACCGGGCATGTGTCGTGTACGGCCAGAGTCAACGACGACCTGGTCGCGGAGGCGGACATCAAGTTTATGATGGTGGACGCGGACCCGCTGTGAGACGAGTGACTCGATGATACACCCGACTGCTTTCATAGATTCTGCTGCCCGGCTCGGCGGGGGCGTCACCGTGGGCCCGCACTGCTACGTCGGGCCAGGCGTGGTGCTTGGCGACCACTGCGTGCTTCGCAACAGTGTGACCATCGTGGGGCAGACGACCTGCGGGAAGGACAATGAATTCTATCCCGGGGTGGTGATCGGCGAACCTCCGCAGGACCTCAAGTACCGCGGCGAGCCCACCCGGACGACCATTGGGGACGGCAACGTGTTCCGCGAGCAGGTCACCGTCCACGCCGGTACCGAGGTCGCCGGCGGGGTGACCGAGATTGGCTCGCACAACCGCTTTCTGGTCGGCGTGCACATCGCCCACGACGCTCGGGTCGGCAGCGACTGCATCTTCTCGAACTACGTTCAGCTGGCCGGGCACGTGCACGTCGAGGACCGCGTGACCATCGGCGGGATTGTCGGCATCCACCATTTCACGACCCTGGGGATGCTGTCCTACATCGGCGGCCTGACCCGGATCGTGGCTGACGTGCCGCCGTTCATGATCGTCGAGGGCAACCCGTCGCGAGTTCGAGGATTCAACGAGACCGGGATGCGCCGCTGGGGCTACAAACCCGATGAGATCAAGGCCATGCGCGAGGCCTACCGCACGCTGTTCAGCCAGAAGGCCGAAACCAGCGGATTCTCCATGAACGAACGACTGAGCAAGCTGGATACGCGGTGCGAGGGCAACGGGGAGGTCCACTACCTCTGCGAGTCGATCCGACGCAGCCTGCGGGACGGTGTTTACGGCCGCCAGCTCGAGCGACTCCGCCGCGACACGGATGCCGACCGGCGCCGGTTCTATGGCCAAGGCGCGCCCAGGGAAGACTGAAACGCCGAGCCGGGCCGAAGCATTTCCGCGACCCGGGTTGTACCCTGCCGAAGTGGTGCAGTCAGTTGGGCTGGCCGTTGCTAAATGAGCTTGCCGCGCCGGCGTTCGTTGCCTGGTGGGACGTGAACTCGTCGAAGCACCCCCGGCCTCGCGATGAAGCCGGCCACATAAGCCAGGTTGACCGCGGTGCTGATCGTGGGCATCCCATCGATGAAGACCGCGGGCAAGGCCATCGGCGCCGGAATCACCCCGGAAGAGAGGAAACAGACGCCGGTCACCGTGACTGCCGGCCGGATGCAGCCGGTAGTGTCCGGCGTGTCCGGGCGGCCACTCAGCGCTGCCCCTGGGCGATCTCCCGGAGAATTCTGTCCGCCTCCTCGCAGCGCCCAAAGTGCCGTTCATCGGCACGGAACTCGGGTGTGTGGGAGTAGCGTTGCCGGCCGTGCCAGTGCACCCCGTGTTTCTTGTGCAGCAGCTCGTGATGCATGACATGCTCGATGACAAAGCCGGGGACGACGGCCCGGTCCAGGCTGGCGCTGACCATCACCGTGTCCCGAACGAAGTCGTAGTGGCCGAAGACCCGCCCGGTGAGCGTGCGGCTCCAGACCAGTTTGGGACGAGGCATCCGGCCGTCGAAGAACTGACGATTGACCCGCTCGAAGACTTCGGCCAGGTCGCAGGTGACGCCTCGACTGTGCTCGACCGTGCCCACCGCGGCTTCGAGTTCGGCGGCCAGGGCCTGGTACGGCTCGTCGAGCATGGCATCCATGACCACCGCCCGGCTCGAGGCGTGGCCGAGAATGTCCCGGCCGAGATGGTCCAAGGTCGCCTCGTCGAAACGGATCATCGGCGTGGGCAGAAGGACCCACGTGCCGTCGGGGAAGGCTCGCCATCTGTACAGCGCCTTGAGCGGGCGGTAGTGGATGAGCAGCGGGCGGCGGTAGCGGGTGCTGCCGGAGGGCAGACGGTCGAAGATCACCGATGCCCGCTGGACCGCCTGGACGTAGGATCCGAAAGCCTCCTCGCGAGCGAAATAGCGGAACCAGCCGACCAGCTCGCGGGCTTCCGGCTTCAGAGTCTCCGGTGTGACCCCGTCACCTGCCATGGAGTGATCGAGCCGCGCGGCAGTCTCTCGAACCACCTTGAGCGTCGCCCCGGTGCGATCCTGGCCGAGACGCACGAACCGGGCCACATTGTCCAGTAGTCGGTCGAGAAACGGCCGCAGTCCCCGAAAGGCCAGCGACTCGGGCGGGGGTCTGCGGGAAGCGCCGCCCGCCGCGCCCTGCTCCACGACCGGGACGTGCCTGAAGTCGAGCTGAGCGAGGTATCGGTAAGCGCGCTGCGAGGGTGCGGCCAGATGGTCGACGGTGGTGCCATGTTCGTGGAGCACCGCCTCGACGTCCCGGAGGAATCTGGCTACATCGCCGGCCAATCGGTCGCGCTCGGCGGGTGTCACCGGGCGGCTCAGCGCCCGCCGCATCCGGTTTGCGGTTGCCACAATTCCCGTGATCCTGATTCGCGGCATGTCAGCCCCGCAGTGTGCTCACGATGACCACGATACCATTGTAGAAGACATGGCAGCCGGCCGCGATGCCGAAGCCGCGATAGAGAAAGAGCCCGGCGAGGTAGATGCCCGCCGCCGTCCGGAAGGTGAAGGTGCTCATCTCGAAGGCTTCGGCCCCGAGTGGGGGATGGTGCTGGGCGGCAAAAAGGGCGGAGGATGCCAGCACCGCGAAGACCAGCGAGGCCGACCGGTTCAGCTTGCAGACGTTGACCAGCAGGATGTCCAGGCCGGTGATCAGGAACAGCCGGAAGACCAGCTCTTCGTAAAGCCCTGCTCCCACGCCACGGATGGCCTCGTCGATCCAGTCCTGGGCCCGGGGCTGCGCGCCGGTAAGCAGGGCGGTGTGCACTACACGGTTGAACACGAACAGCGGAATCGTCCAGATCAGGCTCTCGCCGAGCATGCCCGGGAGCACGAAGGGGTCAAACCGCCACGGATGCCGGGCCGCCAGGTGCCAGGCGACCAGGATGACAACGACCGCCATGCCGGGAAAGATGTAGCCGAAATGGCCCGCCCCCAGCGCCGTGACCACGCGCTCGATGAGATACACGGCCACCAGTTTCGGCTTGTCGTCCGGAGCCCCGTTCTGGGCGAAGTAGATGCCGATTTCGAACGCCAGCAGCATGGGCAGGATGAAGACCAGGCTCGGCCAGGGCCGCAGTGTCACGAACGAGTAGTGCTGGCCTTCCGGCGAGTCGGGCGAAGGGAGGGTGAAGATGTCCTCCCTGTGTCGGGCTGTCGGCTTCCTGACCATGGGCGGCGATTATCCTCGGAGGCGTTGGTTCCGCAATAGGTCTGGAATCGGCCACCGCCAAGCCCCCCGTGTGTCACCGGCGGCTCGCCGGTCGATCGTCGGATTCCTGGAAGGAACTCAATCACGGCCGGCTGCCTGGAGCGTCCGCTGACGGTGGTCATTGTACCAGGTCGTGACCCGCTCGTTGTCTGTGCCCTGCGTGGCGATCAGGGCGAGAATCTCCTGCATCTGGGTGCGGTCGATCTTTGGGTGGTACTCGCTTCCCGCCGCGGCCAGCTCGAGCGTGGCAATAGCCGGAAGGTGCGAACCGAGAAGGAAGACACGCAGGCCGGTTTCGGATCCGGGAATGGCCCTGATGTAATCCAGCCCTGCGTCGAGGTGGCCGATGGTGTGTTCGATCAGCCGAGAACGCCCCTCTGGCGACAACTCGTATCCCGGTTTCCCGCGATCGAGGCAGGAGAAGGGGATGAAACTGACCCCGCGCTCGGCATCGACCCGGCAATCCTTGATGATGTTGGTCATCTGTAGTCCGAGCCCCAGCCGCCGGCCCTCTTCGCGCCATGCCGGTGTGGCCGCGAAGCCGGCCCTGCCCAGTCGCAGCTCGAATAGGGCGGTGGACATGATGCCGACCACGCCGGCCACGTGATGGCAGTATCGATCGAGGTCGTCAAAATCGCGGCAGAAGAAACGAATACCACCGGCGGTCTCGATCGGGTAGGCGGTTCGCATGCCCGCGATCATGTCCCGCACGCAGGTTCGGATCGGACCGTGGTACTCGGCGGGCAGCGTCAGGAAGGCGTCAAACGCATGCTTGGCTCCCGCGACCAGCCGGCCGTAGTCGCCTTCGGGGATCGCGGGCCAGGCCCGCACGAAGGCGCCGATCCGCGCCGTATCGCCCGGCTGGTCCATCGCCGCCAGGAACAGATCATACAGCCGGTCGCGGGCCTCTACGGCCAGATCCGCCTCGTCCTCAATGGTGTCGGCGATCCGGCAGAGCAGGTAGGCCACGCACAGTCCGCGGTCAATCGGATCGGGACATTGTGGGATGATCAGCGCGAAGGACCGCGACACAGCGGGTAGGATCCCGTTGCAGAACGCCCAGCAGTCGGTCGGTGCGGACACGCCCTACACGATAACCGATTCCGTCTCCTTGTCGAACCTGGCGGCTTTGCCCGCCCGGGCGCTGAGAATGCCCATCTGCAGGACAGTCTGGGTATGCCAGGCCAGATCAACGGGGCTCGCCGGCTGGGTTCGCGTCCGGCAGCAGTCGAGCAGGTTTTGCCAGTGCAGGCGGACGTCTTCGCCGTGTTCGATCGGCCATCGATTGCGCTGTCTCTTGGAGCCCTCCGCGGGCGTCAAGATGATCGACTGGTTGTCGAAGCTGATCGTACCTTCCCAACCGCGGATGGTGGGTGCTCGCCCGACGGAGCCCAGCTCCGGTTCGCCGGGGAAGTTGTTGCCCTGTGTGCCAAGGATGGCCACGGTGGTCTTCTCCGGGTATTCGGCGAGAATGTTGGCCGTGTCGGGCACCTCGCGTTCCTTGCAGGCGTGGTACCGTGAGATGCTGCCCAGGCCGATCACGGCCGAGGGCATCCCGACGCCGAGCATGTAGACCACCGGGGTGAAGGAGTGCGGGTACAGATCCGTGGCCGGCCCGCCGGAGTAATCCTCGTAGAGCCGCCAGCGGAAGTAGCGGCTGACGTCGAACGGTCGCTTGTTCGCATCGCCCAGGAACGCGTCCCAGTTGAGATCCTCGCCCGGCTTGACATTCGGGTCATCGATGGGCATGCCCGCTTCACCCCAGTCGCCAACGCGGAAGTAGCCGCACTCGGCGTGGATCGGCTGACCGATGATGCCTTCCTGGATCAGCTTCTTCGCCTGGTGCCAGGCGGTGTTGGACATGCCCTGCGAGCCGAGCTGGAAGATCCGCCCGGACTTCTTCACCTCGGCCACCATGCGCTTGGTGAGCTCATACTGCCGCCAATGCGTCACCGGCTTCTCGCAGTAGACGTCCTTGCCCGCCCGAACGGCGTCGATGACCTGGTAGCCGTGGATGTGGTCCGGGGTGGCGATGCAGACCAGGTCAACGGACTTGTCGGCCAGGAGCTCGCGGTGGTCGAAATAGGCCTTGGCCTTGAGGGCCTCGGCCTGCTTGGCCATGCGTGGCCGGTACGTGTCGCTCACCGCGACGATCTCGACCTTGGCCCCGGCTTCCTTCATCCCCTTGACGATGTTGATGTGATCCCGTCCCCGCCCGCCGCATCCGATAATCCCGATCCCGATGCGATCGTTGGCCCCGAGCGGCTTGTCCTCCGCCCGGGCTGCCGTGGCAGCCGCCAGACCGGCGACGCCGGCCAAGGCCCCGCTGCGACGCAGAAACGCCCGGCGGGTCGAAGAAACGGCATGGAAAGCTGAGAACGTATGATGGGGCATCGCAGGTCTCCTCCGATCGATGATTCGGCACCGGACTGACGCACGCACGAGTCCGTCGGCCGAGGCGCCATTATGCCCGGACATGCCCGGCGGGGGAAGCCGGGCAGCCCCTCCAGATGAGGCCGCCCTGCATCCGTATCCTCCGCTCGACGGGTCGCCGAACGGCCGCCCCGCCCGGCGCCGCGTCCGCATCCTCGAGGCACTGATCCTGGGTGGATCGACCTGACGCCGGGTCGGTCCACGCCATCGTCTTCGCGTCCGGTTTTCGCATCATGGGCGAATCTCGTAGCATGGGTAGACAAATCGTCGCTTGCTCAGCGTCCCGTCCATAGAGATGCCATGAGTTTGCTGCACCGAGACGATGCCGAAAAGCCTCCGCCGGCCGAGAGCCGGAATGGTCGACTCGCGCTGGCCGACCTTTACGATCGGTGCGCGGGGGAGTTGTATCGATATGCGCTGATGATCCTGGCGGACCCGGCCGGGGCGGAGGACGCCGTCCACCAGGCTTTCTACAAGCTGCTGCGGTCCGGCCAAAACACCCCGGAGCTCCGGGAGGATCAGGCGTATCTGCGCGTCGCGGTCCGGAACGAGTGCTACAGCATGCTGCGTCGCGGTCAGCGTCGGACCGCCGATTCCCTGTCCCGATTGCTGGAGCCCCATTCCGGGCAACAGGAGGATGCCGACGAGCGAGAAGCGATCGAATCAGCCCTGCGGGTGCTGCCTGCCGACCAACGTGAGGTGGTTCATCTCAAGGTTTTCGAGGGTTTGACTTTCCGCGAGATCAGCGGGCGGATCGGCGTGCCCCTGAACACCGCCGCCAGCCGCTATCGATATGCCCTGGAACGACTGCGGGGGCTGCTGAACCGCGACCGGAGTGTGTACCCATGAGCGCAAACGACGATCTGGCGTTCGCTGAACTGGAGGGGCGGCTGAGCAAGTATCGGCCGGCCGGTCCGTCGAAGGCTTTGCGAGCCAGGGTCCTGGCCGATGTGAGCCCGCGTGCGCAGCGGCCGATCGGCAAATGGCTGGCGGTGGCGGCCTTGATCCTCCTGGTGATTGGGCTGCAATGGCACACCCAACAGATGGACCGGGAAACACGGGCCATACTCGATGCCCGGGAGACGCTTTGGACACCGGAGGCGGAAGAGCTCGCCCAGGAGTTGGACGGCGACGGGGCGGGGCGGCGGTACTTGGCGTTTGCACTGCTGGCCGATCGCCAGCGGTGGGCGAGTCAGTCTTCGGCAGCGATGTTCGGCTCCCCCGGCGACTGGTGATTTCGAAGGGTATTGCGATGAGCCACGCTACGGCAAAGGACGGCGCGAGGATGGAAACCACGATCAAGGCGACGGTGAAACCCAAGCGGACTTGGTGGCGGCGTGTGCTGAAATGGGTAGCGGTCGCCGGCGTGCTGCTGTTCGTAGGTGTTCTGATCTGGGGTTGGCACGTCACCCGGCAGCTGCGAGCCGAGATCACCCGGATCCGCGATGCCGGTGAACCGCTGGTCTTCAAGGATCTTGAAGCCGGATCGCCCCGGCTTGAGGAAGACCAGGACGCGGGATGGTACTACAACGCGGCCCTGGCCCTGGTACACCCCAAGGGGATCATCGAGGCACTCGAGCCCTATTGGGCCGCGGCTACCCGGCCTGCCAGCCAGCCGTCGGCCGAGCAACATGGGCATGCTCGGCGGATTCTGGAACGTAACAGACTGGCCCTGGAGATGTTCGATCGCGGGGCGGCGTTGCCGTTCGGGCGGTTCAGCCTGGACATGCAGTACGGGATGGGACCATCCATCGAACGGCTGACTGTGGTTCGTAGTGCCTTCAAGCTGCTCTCGCTTCGCACGCGTGAGGCGGTGGGACGAGGTCGAGCGGACCAGGCCGTGGAGTCGGTGATTTCGTCGTTCGCCGCGCTGCGCGTCTTCCGACCTCAACCTGCGGTCATCGTTCACATTTCGGGCGTGACCTGTCGCTCCCTGCTGCTGACGGACGCGCAGGCGGTGCTGAATCTGGCCCAGCTTCCGGAGGAGTCTCTGGCCCGGCTGCAACGGGTCGTGCAGGATTCGTGGCTGGACAACGAGGTGGAGCGCATGGTTCTGGCCGATCGCGTCTATGGCATCGCCGGCATGCGATCCGATCTCTTGGGCCTGGTGGACGAACAGGCGGCGGCCAGACTCGCGGAGGAGAGCACGGCCCCGTCGATGCCCGGGGGCTCGTGGCTCAACCCGATCCCGCGACAACTGGCCTTGGGGTATCTCAAGGATATGGACAGGCTGCTGCAGGCGTCGAGGAAGCCTTGGCCCGAGATCGTGGCCGCGATGAATCAGCCCGACCTCGCACGTTCGACGCTGGGGCGGCTCCTGGTGCCCAGCATCACGCGGTCCGTGGTGCTGACCGGCCGGTCGCTCGCCCAGGTACGCTGTACGGCCGTGGCAATCATGATTCGGCGCCATCTCATCACCCACGGGAAGCTGCCTGACACTCTGGCGGAGCTTGTCCCCGCGCACACTGACCCTCTGCCAGCCGATCCATTCACGGGTAAGTCACTCATTTATAAGCGGGAAGCGGGTGGTTATGTCGTCTACAGCGTCGACGACGATCTGCGGGACGACGGCGGCCGCCTGGAGCGAATCGAGGGCGACTCCGGCCTCGATTCCGGTGCTCGCGTTCGGATGAGCAAGCAGCCGTAAGGATCAGTCCCCGCGCCGGATCCTCTCGAGTATCCCCAGACGCCGTGAAAGCGGTTACCCACAGCCCCTTTCTTCGGTCTCACTTCTCACTTCTGAAGTCGCATCGCCCCCCGCGATGCGGTGTGTATAATCCACCGAAAGGAGATCATCGCCATGTCGGTACTCTTGGAGTTCTCAATGTTCCCCACGGACAAGGGGGAATCGGTCGGTCAATACGTGGCTCGGAGCCTGGACATCATCGACCACAGCGGCTTGCCCTACCGGCTCAACCCGATGGGTACGGTGCTCGAGGGCGAGTGGGACGAGGTCATGGGCGTGGTGAAGCAGTGCTTCGATCGCATGTGCCAGGACAGCGGACGCATCGCCTGCACGATCAAACTCGACTGGCGGCAGGGGGGCGGCGGCCGACTGGCCGGCAAGATCGCCAGCGTCGAGCAGCGCTTGGGCCGCAAGCTGAGACAGTGACCTGATGAAGCGTTCTCGCGTTCTGCTGGTGCTGCTGGTCGCCGCAGTGTTCACCGCCGCGGTGGGACTGCGGGTGCGGAGCCTGCTGGTCACCGAGGAAGTGACGCTGCGCCCCCAGGGGAACCCGCCTGCCTGGGCAGCGGCATTGCCGACCCCGAAGGACTATGTGGTCCATCCGGAAGTCGATCCCGCCGAGGCCGGCCGTGGACCCGCCCGGATCATCAGTCTGGCTCCCAGCATCACCGAGATTGTCTGTGCGTTGGGGCTTCGAGATCGGCTGGTGGGCCGGACGCCTTATTGCCTGCATCCCCCGGGCATCGAGTCGGTGACGGCTGTCGGGGCACTCCAGGATCCCAACTTCGAGAAGATCAAGTCGTTGTCGCCGGATCTGGTGCTGGTGACGGCCAACAGCGGCCGGCTGACCGACGGCCTTCGCCAGTTGGGGATCCGCCACCAGCCGGTCCCGCACGACACCCTGGAGGAGATCTACCAGGCCATCGATCGCGTCGGCCGGGTGTGCGACCGGCCCGCCACCGCCGCTCGCCTGGTCGTCCTGATCCGTGCCGACGTGGAGGCTCTCCACGCCGCCGCGGCCGGACACGTCCCGGTCAGGCGCCCGGTGCTGGTGTCGCTGGGCGAACTGCCCGTGCCGCCCAAGGCGGTGTGGGTCGCAGGTCCGGGCTCATTCCTGGCCGGTCAGATCGAGCTGGCGGGATGGGTGAACGCGGCCGCCAGCATGCTCAAGGTGTCGCATGGCGAATTGTCACTCGAAGGACTACGCGCCGCCAACCCAGCCGTCATTCTCGAATTCCGCCAGCCTGTCGATCAGCGGGCCATGCTCGATCTGTACCGCGCCTGGTCGGAACTCGGCAACCTGGAAGCCATCCGTCTTCAGCGGGTGCGCAGCCTCGGGGGCATGGAGTGGCTCAGCGCCAGCCCGCGCATCGCCCTCAGCCTGCATCGCTTCATCGTGGTGCTGGCGGAGTTCGAGTGAGTCGTCGGGAAAGCCGGTCCTCAACCGCGCTGGATCCCCGTCGCTCCCGCCGCCCGGGCGCCCGAGCCATGCTGGGTTTGCCCTCTGCGTTTTCGTTGAGCGCAAAGCAAAGGCCGCGGCCGATTCCCCGTCACGCACGGTGAACCAACGCCGCGGCCTTCTCAGCCCTCATCCCTCCCGACGCCGCCCTCGCGGCGCTGCACGGGACGAGGCACGATCGTCACCCGCGGAGATACCGCCGCAGGGCAAGCGGGATCCCCGCCGCGATCAGCAGCAGGAGTGTCGCCGGCTCGGGAATGCCCGTGATCTGATCCTGGACTCCCGGGCCCTTCAGCAGGTAGAGTTGAACGCTGGGCAATGTCCCACCGCCTCGCACGGTGCTCAGCCAGCCTTCGGCGATGGTGGCAATCTGACCCCATTGTGACGAGCCCACGTAGAATCGGCTTGTGCCCCCCAGGTCGTACAGGGTCGCGTTGGTGTCGAACGCCAGTTCCCACTGGGCGAGTTGGAAGGCGGCAGAGGTCTTGGTGTCCACGACGTCATCGAGAAAACCGCCCCACAGCCGCTCCAGGTATCCCGTCCGCGTGGGATCAAACGTCACCGGGCCGCTGATGCCGCCGGAAGTGGTCGTGGCTCCCAGGAGCGGCAGCACGTCGGTGTGGTGGTTCACTTTGGACAGCTGCAGCCCTTCGCCGATCTCTGCGCAGTACGAGGTGAACGAAGCGGGGATGACCGTGTCCACGCCTGGCCCCGCCGGCAGATCCACGCGCGTGCCCAGGAACTGAACCGTCGCCTGGTTCATCGGGCCTGTGTGGCCCGGCAGGCGAGTCGAGAAGCTCACCGATTGCCAGTAATCATAGTCGTAGTCGGCGGAGATCATCGCCCCATCGGCCGTGCCACCCAGCACGACGACGGCGATCAACGCCAATCCCCATCCTCTCAGTCCGGTTGCGCACACCATCGTGGTCCCCCTTTTCATCATCAGCGGCAAAGTCGAACGGGAATCAACGGGGCTTCCCGTCTGCCAGTCCAACCATAAGATGCAAAGAGCCGCCGGGGCAAACGCATCGGCGGAAACGTCGGGCGGCTCTCCCTGAAGCCGGGTCCGATAGATTGGCAGGGCCTTTCGACCGACGGGTGTGAGGCGATACGTGCTCATGGGCCGCCGGCAGCCGAGAAACGGACCGGCCGCCGCAGCGGAGGACTTGTCAGGCCGGGTCGGTTGTGGTTCAGGTGGATGAGGGATTCTGCCGGCGCAGGCGAGCGGCGATCAGATCGACCAGCGACCGCTGGTCGATGGGCTTGGAGGCGTAGGCATCGCAGCCGGCAGCCAGGCACTTCTCGCGGTCACTGGACATGGCGTGGGCGGTCAGGGCGATAATGGTCCCATCATAGCCTTGCTCGCGGAGTGTCCTGGCCGCGGTATATCCGTCCAGGATCGGCATCTGCATGTCCATGAGGACAGCATCGAAGGCCTGAGGACCGGTCTTCACGTTCATGGCCGTCTCGACCGCCGACTGCCCGTTGTCGACGATCACGACCTCGGCGCCGGCGGCCTTGAGAATGTGGCCAATCAGCCGCTGGTTGTCTACCCCGTCCTCCGCCAGAAGGAGCCGGGCGCCCTTCAGATCGTGCGAACCGACGGATGGACGAAGCACCGGCTCCGTTCTCGCCACCGGCTCGTCGGCTTCCGCCGGAGAGATCATGCTCACGCCTTCGAGAGAGCCCGTCGTCACGGTGAGGCGAATCCGGGTGCCCTGGTCCGGTTGCGTTTCGACAATGACCACGTCCCCCCCCAGCATCCGTGCCAGGCTCCGGGCGATCGCGAGCCCCAGTCCCGACCCGCCGAAACGACGGGTGGTCGAGCTGTCGGCCTGGGCGAAAGGCTGAAAGAGGTGTGCGGTCTGCTCTCCGGTCATGCCGATGCCCGTGTCCACGATGTCGCATTGGATGTAGGGCTCGAGTGCGTCGGTGAGGCACCGCACGATCGTCCGCACGCTGCCCTGAATCGTGAACTTGACGGCGTTCGCCGTGAGGTTGAGCAGAATCTGGCGCAGGCGGCCGGCATCGGTTCGGATGGTGGCGGGAATGGGGCCGGCGTATTCGATTTCGTAGGCAAGTCCCTTCTCTTGAGCCCGTACCCGGAGCAGGCAGGCCACGTCCTCGATGACGGCGCGGAGGGAACAGGGCTGGCATTCAACAGTCAGTCTGCCCGATTCCACCTTTGCCAGATCGAGGATGTCGTTGATGACGCTGAGCAGGTGTTCTCCGTTGCGGCGGATGGTCGCCAGGTGCTGCAGGGCATCGGTTCGGGTGACGCAGTTCAGATGGGCATGACATTGCGTGCATTCTTTCGCCGGGTTCGCGATGAGCTCGCAGTATCCCAGGATCGCGGTCATGGGCGTGCGAATCTCATGGCTCATGTTGGCCAGGAACTCGCTCTTGGTCCGGTTGGCGGCTTCGGCCTCGACCATGGCCTTGTGCAACTCGGCCGTGCGGCTCTCCACGCGGGCCTCCAACTCGGCATGAAGGGCCCGCAGCTCCCTCTCGCGTCGCCATTTGGCGGTGAGCGCATGGGCGCAGTGCTCGATCTCATAGGGCGAGAACGGCTTCTGCAGGTACAGCAGTTTGTCGACCGGGGGCACACGGGCGGCGATCTCCTTGGGCGCCGTGTCCGAGAAGGCCGTGACGATGACGATCTGGAGATCCGGATCCATCGCTCGCAGTTGCTCGGCCGCGACCAGTCCGCTCGGGCCGGGCGGCATGCGCACGTCGAGGAACGCGATCGCGAAAGGGGCGTTCCGGGCGAGGGCGTCGCGAGCCGCCTCGACCGCCTCGTTCGCCTGTCCGCAAGTCATCACCTCAAAGCACTCGCGCGGTGATGAAGGAGCGAGCGGTTGCTCGCCGAACAGCTTGGTGGCCAGATCATCCATTTCGGACGCCGCCGGCTTGACCGAGCGTCCTGGGCCGAGGATCCGGCGGTACAGGTCGAGGATCAGCGTCTCGTCGTCCGCGACAAGAATCCGCGCGGCCTGGGGTTCGCTATCGCTCATGGCTCTCCGTCGCTCACGCTTGACTCATGGTTCAGGCGTTCCTGGGCAGAAGGACGTGCATGCACGCGCCTTGCCCAGTACCGTCGCTCTCCGCGTACATTCGCCCGTTCATCGCCGCTACGCTGTTGGCGCACCAGTGCAGTCCCATGCCTCGGGCAGACCCGCTCTTGGTCGTGAAACCCCGCTCAAAGACACGGTTGAGATCCTGTTCGGCTATTCCCACACCATCGTCGCGGACCCGCAAGTGGATCATCGCCGTACCTCCTTCATCCTCCGCGCACGCGTCCACAGTGACCGTCCCTCGGTCCTTCCCCACACTGCCGATCGCTTCCGCGGCGTTCGTCAGCAGATTGCCGAAGACCTGGAGCAGGCACACCCGGTGTGTCTTGAACGCGCCGGTGGCGGCCACGCCGGATCCCATCTCGATGGTCACACGCTCGCGGAGCTCGCCCGGGAGAAGACTGGCTGCCTCCCGGGTCAACTCGTCCACCGATACCCATTCCAGGGGACGATCCGCCCGCGAACTGACCTCCTGCTCGGAAAGGAACTGCTCAATCTGCTTGGCTCGGACGGCTACGTCGTCGAGCTTCAAGTATGTCTCTTGCGTGACCGTGACGAGCCGGCCGCTCGCCAGGTCCAGGAACCGGTTCAATTCCTGCCGGCGCGACTCCGAAACCGACCCCTCACCGAGCTGCTGCCTGGCCATGTTCAGCTGGTCGACCGGAACCTTGGCCAGCTCCTCGCGGAGCATGTCGATTTCCACCAGCACCGGTGTCAGGGCATTACGCACGTTGTGTAGGGTTCCCGAGGCCATCTCCGCAAGGCCCGACTCGTACGACTGCTCAACGACTCTCCTCCGGGTTTCCGCCAGCCGCTCGACCATCCGGTCGAACTCGGTGGCCAGAATCCCGATTTCATCCTTGGTGCTCATCGACAGCCGCGTCGTCAGGTCGTCGGTCTTGCCCACCCGGACGACATGGTGGGTCAGTCGGGACATGGGGCCCAGAACCGACCACTGCAGGGAGGCCAACAGGGCGAAGAGCACCAGAAGCCCGACCGCAACAATCGAGTAGTTGGCGAAACGCATGGCCGTCGCCCCCTTGGCGGTGATCTCCCGCGGAATGGCCGCCTTGATCTGCAGGCAAGGCGTTCCAGCCAGGTCGGACAGGGCCGTCGTCACATGCAGGACGTCGGTTCGACGGTCGTCAATCTCAACCCGCGCGGTGTGGATGTCGCCCGCCGCCGCGGGTTCGAGCTTGGCCGGTGGCTGGGCCGGCGGGACGGGCAGGATCTCGAACTGAACCTGGGTCTGCTCGCGAAGGTTGGCGATGACATCCGAGTCCAGGAGCTTGCCTATGATCACCGCACCGCGGATCGGACCTTCACGCTCGTTATTCGACACCGGCTGCGAGGCCACCAGCATCGGTCCCTTGCCGGTCATCGCGATTCCGCCCACGGCGTCCTTGGGCTCCTTCAGCCTGAGCAGGGCGTGCGTCTCCGGAAAACTGTCCTTGGGAAAGCCCGGGATATCGATAGACTCCTGCGTATTCAGGTCCAGCGTTCGCGAGCCAACCACCTTCCCTTGGAGACTGCAGATACACAGGAGGTTGATGCCCAGACCCTTCAAGCTGGTGGCGGTCAAATTGGCCTCCGCGTACTTGACGTTCTGGTCCGCGATGAACTGCGCGGTGTCGTCCCAGGCCCCGTAGTCCCCCGCGGATGTCCCCAGCTGCTGGATTTCCCGTTCGATGGCCCGCACACATCGTTGGAGATCCTCGGTTGCCTCCTCGCGCTCCAGCTGGGCGAAACTGGGGAAGAGGATTCGGCTTTGGATCACGTACCCGACGATCCCGTAGGTCGCGACGACGGTCGCGACGATGGTCAGTACCTTCGATCGCAGTGACACCACATGGCTCCTGTGTTCTGCCCGTCAAGGCTTCAGACCGCGACAGTTGTTGTGCACAGCCAACTTCTGCAGGTGAGGTGCCGCCACCATCACACCGGGGCTCGGGCCCGCACCGGCCTACCACGGTGCGGAGCGCCCTGGCGTGATATCGGTTCTTCAGGCCCGCTGGCTGACCTTCGGTGTTCCGAATTGCCCGTCCGATAAGCCTTCGCCTGACTCGCCGGGGTGAGGGCCGGTCCCCTGAAGCTCGTCCGCCTCGGCATGACCGGGTCACCTTCCAGCTCCGGCGGCCTCGATTCGAGCGCGACGGCCGACGTCACTCCCTGCGTCGGACGAGGGCAACGCGCCGGGGTCCGGTATCACACCGGTCTCCGGAAGCTCGCTCGCCGAGCGGTTCGCACCACTTGGACATGGTCTGAGAATGGAGGCGGTCATCATGCCTGCCACGGACGCGATGGCGTGTCGGTTCCCGCGCGGGTCTTGCCGCAAAATGGTAAAAGGCTTCAAATGATCCGCCGAAATGATCGAACATCGCTGACCCCAGGGACACGCCGTTGCGTTCCCAATCCGGCGAGAACCACCGGTCGGCAACGCGTCTATCATGCGATGGGGCAACCGGTTAGCTCGATCAGTCGCCCAGACCTGAGGGCGGGCACAGCTAGGTAATATCTACTTAAATGATCGTCTATCAGCGTCCTTGGCCTGCCCGGGCCGGGCCCGTGCTGGCTCAGCCGCGTCCACTCCGACGGAGATCCGTTTGGAGGCTCGGCGTATTATCTAAAGCCTGATGCATACTGTGTCGTAGGCTATACCTGTGAATGCCCTACGTTTTCGAAAGTGAATGAAAGATCGGCGGAAAACGGTTGACAATAGAGCCGCTAGGTTTAAGATATACGATCATAGGAGTCGCTATCTATTGGGTATGCGGACCTGTCACGAGTGCTGGCCAGCGCCTCGCTCGTGGTGGACGCTGAGGGAGCAGTTCCGGCTTTTGACGTCCCCGGCACTGGAGATGAAACATGGATACGTTGGCCAGGCGCACGGTGTTGAACGGTCAAGGTGATCGGATCGCGTCGCTCACCTGCAGGGTTCGCCTCCCGAGGGCAACGGCCTCGCCTCGCCATCCCGGCCGGGGGTTCACGCTGATCGAGATCCTCGTGGTCGTGGCGATCATCGCTCTGCTGCTTGCAGTACTGCTTCCGGCGCTGACCGCGGCCAAGGAGGCCGCCCAGCGGGTTGGCTGCCAGGCCAACATGCACAGCATGGGACAGGCGATGGCGTTCTACGCCGAGGATCACCAGCAGCAGTACTACATGTTCAATCGCTCCTACAACTTCTCCAACGGGACCTGGGATGGTCCTGAGGCGACCATCGCCGACGACTCAGCGGTGGCTCTGGCCCTGGATATGAAGAGCGTGGGCAAGCCCGGCGACCCCGGCTACGTGGTCAGCAAGCTCGTGGGGGCCCCGAGCAAGAAGTACCTCCGCGACTGGAACACGCTCATCTGCCCGGGAACGAGGAACAAGATCCGGAATGCCACCGACCTGAACAACAACGCGGACAACCGCATCTCCGGCCCCACGGACGGCAAGTACGGCCACAGCTACGAGTTGTGGAATGGCTTCCAGAAGTCCGATTTCGCCGGACCCGGCCCGGTCAAGGTCGGCGCCACCCGGCGGCTGTACTCCAGCAGCTCGGAAGACACCGACAACGACGGCTTCCCGGATTGCCTCAAACGTCCCAGAATCGTGGCCAAGCGGGCCACCAATGTCATTCTCGTCGTCGATGGTGACGATTCGACCAATGGGGCAGATGCGAACAACTTCCCTGACGATCAGCTCGACAACCATGGTCACAAGGGCTGGAACATGCTCTTCGCCGATACCCACGCCCGGTGGATCACGCCGACCCAGACGTGGCAGACCCTGCACCGCAGCGATATGAGTGTCAGCGGCGTTCCGGCGGCCTACTGGCCGAAGGATGTTCCGCCGCCACCGGGGCCCTGAGCCGGGTGTGTTCCGATGAGAAGTCCTCCGGAACGAATTCCCGGGGACGCGAGGAAACAAGAGTGAACGGTCTCAACCAAGAGGCCGGGCCGGTCGATCATCTACAGGGAAAGGAGATCAACCCGTGAAACATACCTGTGCTGCATGTCTCACCGCGATCTGCGCGGTGGCCGTCCAGGCGAGTATCCTGCTCGCCCAGGGGACTTTCCACTTCGAGGACGACTTCAACCGGGATCCCTGGGATAACGCCCAGACGAACACCGCCTTGCCCGCCTGGAGTACCCCGGGAACCATCTACACTCCGCCGACCGACGGGTCACCGATTCTGGCCGAGGTGGTGGTCAACGGAACGTCCTTCCAGATCCGCCTCAACAACGAGACGTACCTCGATCTGACCGACGCCGACCTGGGGACCGGCTCGGTGGGCATCATGTCCTGGGCACAGCGCGGCGGGGCCCCATACCGCGGCACCGTTTGCGAGAACCTCAAAGTACTAAACGCCCTGAGCCAGGTGATTCTCCAGGAGGACTGGCAGCTGCCCTCCTCGGTTCCGACCACCTGGACCCAGCCGGCTCTGGCCCAGGCCGACGGGACCGCCGCCATCGAGGCCATGGTGAAGGGCGCGTTCGAGTGGGACTTCATCACCGGCAGTATCGTGGAAAACTCCGGCGTGTACGCCTGGGCCACGTCAGCCGGGGCCCACACCGACTTCATCGGCCCGATCCTGGCCTACAACGGCGCCGGGGCCAACGACTGGACCGACTACCGCGTGCGGACCCGGATCGTTTCGATCGATAACGACGGCATCGGCTTGATCGTGCGCTATCGCGAGGAAACCGGCACCACGAGTTTCTACCGGATCACGTTCTGTGCCCAGGCCACCGGAACCGGTGTCACCAGAGCGTATCAGGGCGTCAGCATTCAGAAGGCGGTCTACGACAAGATCGCCAAGACCGCCCAGTGGACCGACATCGGCTCCTCCAACAGCTTCGTTTACACCATGGGCGTGATGTTCGACGTGGCCGTCACCGTGCGCAACAACGGCGGCCAGACCGACTTCGCCATCGACGTCATCGACGATCCCAAGGGCGCCGCCACGGTGATTCCAACCATCAACCTGAGCGACCCGACGAATCCAATCACCGCCGGCAGCGCCGGGCTCCAGCAGTGGGGCAACAACTCGAACCGGTGGTTCAGCTATGGCGGAACGGACACGCCGTTCGTCGAGACTCTGGATGCCACGCCGGTCACCCTGCTGGGCAACATCTTCCCGGCGGGTTACGCCAACTGGGTGAGTATCTACGACAGCTCCAACTGGTTGGATTACTTCACCAGCGGCACCACCTTCCAGGACAACCTCCCCGCCTTTGGAATCACCCTGGATACCCAGGACCTCATGGAGGCCTCCGACGGAAGGTACAAGCCGGACAGCACCGTGGCGACCGACGGCAAGTACACCCCCTTCTACCTCTACAAGAGCGCCTTCAACGCAGATGCCAACTACACACTGCAGGCCAGCCTCCGGAGCTTCGACGACGACGGGTTCGGCCTGATCTTCGGCTACCAGAACGAGAGCAACTACTTCCGGGTCGGCCTGCGCGCCCAGGCCGCCGCCAACTACGGCTTCGCGACCGGCATCTCCGTCCAGAAGATCGTCGGCGGAACGGTTTCCCAGATCGCCCTGGTGACGACCAAGCCGACGCGAGGCCAGATGGCGGGTCTGTGGGTCCAGAAGTTTGCCACCGGGGCAATCGAGATGAGCGAGAACCCGTATCTCTACGACGCGGCCCATAATCCGGGCATCGAGTTCCAGGGGCCCCGGCTGGTGCGCGGCGACGTCAACTGGACCGACTACACCTGGGAGACGGTCATCGAAGCCCAGGACAACGACGGGATCGGGCTGCTCTTCCGCTATCAGGATGAAAAGAACTTCTACCGGCTCACCTTCCAGTCCGAGGCTCAGACGACGCTGGGAGCGCCGGTGGCAGGCATCGGCCTGCAGCGCGCCGTCGACGGCGTCTACTCGGAGCTGTTCCGGGACATCGATCCGACCAAAGCCGGCGACAACGATGTCGATGCGACCTCCGGCTTCATTTACAGCAACGTCCAGTCGGCCGTCGGCTACAAGATCTGGCGGCCTCGCATCGTGGCTGTCGGCGGAACCTTCCGCCTGGAGATCGACGCGATCCTCACCGACGGGACGGAGTACAAGAACTACTACACCGCCACGGTGACCGACCCGGCACCGCTGACCCATGGCAAGGTGGGCATTCACACCTGGGGTCACAATGCCAATGAGTTCCGCGATTTCAAGCTCACCCTGGCCGGCAACACCGAACCGGAGTTCTTTGACGGGCACAACAACGCTGACGTGAAGGGCTGGGTCGATGCCACCATCGCGACCATGTCCGATCCCGCCGCCGTGGTAGACGCCGGTCCCGCCGCCGGTTCGCCGATCTCGGGATTCGGAATCAGCGTCAACCTGAATGCCCTGAGCGTGCGCGACAACCGCTACATTCTGGGCACCAACCAGGATCCGGACAATCTGAACGCCGGCACCGTCGACTTCGATGGCCCACGGGCCGTGGTCGGCTCCACCGGGTGGGCAGATTACATCTACTCCGTCGATGTCCGGACGCTGGACAATGACGGACTTGGCATCGTCTTCCGTTACCTCAACGAGAACAACTTCTACCGGCTCATGTTCATGAACCAGGACGGAAACAATCTCGGGCCGCCTCCGCGAGGCGTCTCCGTCCAGAAGCGGCTGAACGGCACCTACTCGAAGGTCTTCTGGAGCGGCGACGGCGGCGACGAATTCATCTATACTCCCGGCGAACGCTGGCACGTCGATCTCGTCGCCCAGGGAGGCAACTTCGCCGTCAAGGTGACCCAGCTCAACGGCGACGTCGATGGCGACGGCAAGACCGAGTACAACTTCGCATTCTCCGACCCAACCGATCCCATCCTGACCGGCAAGGTCGGCGTGACGTCATGGGGCTCGAGACAGATGGCCAACGAGGCGAACACCATCCTGGGAGGCCTCGACTGGACGAAGAACTTCGTCGAAGGCGCTGTCTTCGATAACGTCGTGGTCGATGGCACCAGGAATCGGGTCGCCCCGGATCTCAATGACGACACCTTCATCGACGCGGCCGATTTCCAGCTCTGGAGCGCCTGCTTCACCGGGCCGGAGATCCCGCTGCTTGATCCGACAGAGACTTGTTCGCGTTCGGACGTCGACGTCGACGGCGACGTCGACCAGGACGACTTCGGCCTGTTCCAGCGATGCTACAGCGGGACAGGTCGCGCGTTTGACCCGCATTGCGTGGATTGACCCGGCCGACGGCTGCCCAGCCGTTCGGAGCGGCGGGTGGCGCTTGGCGATGGGCGTCGACTGCCGATTCGACGCCCGTCCTCTCTGCTCGCGAGGAAAGGGCGGCCACAGGGATCCGGTATCCCGTGGCCGCCCTTTGTCATGGGGCTGCAGATCCGTCGGGAACGAGCGTCGCCCTCCCGTCCTTGAATGGAAATGCTCCGACTCGAGGCGTAGGATCATTGGGCAGAGGAGGATACGAAGCGTGCGGCGTGTCATCGGTAGTGAGTGGATCTCGCGCCGGTTGATCGGCGCGGGCCAGCCCCAGTCCCGCGCGCTCAAGAACAACCGTATCTTGCGATGCGGCCTGACTCTGGTGCTGGCGGCATTCCTGACCGCCGCTGGGTCCCGGATCGCCTCCGGAGCGTCAATCCGGTGGCGCAACCCTGCACCGGATGGACCGGACGCGACGGCGAGCGAAGTCCGCTCCAATCACCATGTTCTGGTACGATTCCCCTTCCCCCTCAGCGTTCAGCAGCGGGCAGAGGTCGAGGGGTCCGGCCTGAAGCTGCTGGCGTATCTGGGTGAGAATTCCTACTTCGCAGTCCGGCTGGCCGCTCAGGAGCAAGCCGGGGTTTCGTCCGGCATCAGCTCCTCGGCGGATATCCAGCCCATTCGTCGTGAGTGGAAACTGCACCCCAGATTGAGCACCGGCCCCCCCCCGGACTGGGCAATGATCCCGGCGGCGACCGCAAGACAGGAGCGACGGCATCAGACAACCGCACCTGAGAACGAAGCGACTGCGTCGGACACGGTACTGGCCGCCTACGTCCTCTTTCACGGCGATGTGCCCCTCGTGCCGGAGGCCCTGAACGCCTGCACTCGCCATGGAGCCGTCGTGCGAGCCCAGCTCCCCTCCGTCAACGGCCTGGTCATCGAAATGCCGCTCGGCGTCGTGTCCGCCCTGGCCGACGAGGACGCCGTCCAGTGGATCGAGCCGGCCCTGCCGCGAATGAGCGAGGTCAACGATAGTGCTCGCATCGTCAGCCAGGTGAACCTCGTCCAGGCCGCGCCGTACGGGCTCGACGGCTCGGGAATCAACGTGCTGCTGTATGACGCCGGCACGGCGTGGCCCGACCATCCTGACTTCGGAGGTCGGGTCTTCGTTCGCGACCCCTCGGGCCTCAGCAGCCACGCAACCCACGTGGCCGGTACCATCGCCGGCAGCGGCAAGGCCGGCGACGGCCGCTACCGAGGCATGGCACCCGGCGTGGTGATCCAGTCGTATGGCTTTCAGTACGATGAGTCCGGCGTCTTCCTCTATTCCAATCCCGGAGACATCGAGACCGACTACCGCGAGGCGATTCTCACCCACGGCGCCGAGATGGCCAGCAACTCAATCGGCTCGAACGTCGCCCGGAACGGTTTCCCCTGCGAGCTCGAAGGCAGCTACGGGGTCACCTCCGCGGTCATCGACGCCATCGTGGCAGGCAGTCTGGGCACGCCCGCGCGGGTCGTCTGGGCGGCGGGTAACGAACGAAACGGCGGCCGATGCGGCTTGGCGTACGCCACCATCGGGCCACCCGCGCCGGCCAAAAACCCGATCATCGTCGGAGCGGTCAACTCCAACGACGACTCCATGACCTGGTTCTCCGGCTGGGGACCAACCGACGATGGCCGGCTTCGTCCGGATATCGTCGCCCCGGGCTGCCAGGCGAGCGATGACCGCGGCGTGACCTCGACCGGCCTGGACGGGGGATACACCACCCTGTGCGGGACGTCCATGGCCACACCCGCGGTGACCGGCGTGTCCGCCCTTCTGTTGCAAGACTACAAGCGACTCTATCCGGGCACCCCCTTGCCCCCTAACGCAATGCTCAAGGCCGTCCTGGCTCAGACCGCGGCTGACCTCGGCATCGTCGGGCCGGACTACCAGACAGGCTATGGCTCGGTTCGAGCACGCGAAGCCGTGGATCTGCTTCGCACCGGCAGCCTTCGGGAAGGCTCGCTCTCACAAGGCGAGAGCAAGACGTACCTCGTACAGGTTCCACCGGGAACGACGAGCTTGAAGGCCACCGTGGCTTGGGACGACCCGCCGGCTGCGGTCAACACGATTCCCGCCCTGGTCAACGATCTGGACGTCGTCGCCATCGGACCGGCCGGCACCGATATTCACTATCCCTGGACCCTCGAGCCCCTGCACCCGGAACGCGAGGCCGTCCGGTCCCAGCCGGATCGGCTGAACAACCTCGAGCAAGTCGTGGTCGACTCACCCGAGCCGGGCTTGTGGATGGTCCGCATTCACGGCTATACCGTGCCCGTCGGTCCCCAGAGTTACTCCCTGGTGGCGACGCCCAGCCTGGTGGGCTGCTCCGCGACGGGAACGGTGTCCCTCGGCGCCCAGGCGTACCGCTGCGACCGCGCCGCGGTCGTCACGGTGAACGACTGCGATCTGAACGCCGATCCGGCAGTCTCGGATACGACCACGGTCCGAATCGCCTCCACGAGCGATCCGGCCGGCCGCGATCTGGTCCTGACCGAGGTCGGGTCGGATACCGGCGCGTTTGCCGGCAGCACGGCGCTGTCGAGCACACCCTCACCCGATCAGCTGCTCGTGCTTCACGGCGATACCCTGACGGCGACGTATCACGACGCCGATGCCGGTGCCGGACTTCCCGCACAGACGGCAGCATCGGCGGCCGTGGATTGCCTGGCCCCGGCGATTGCCGACCTCAAGATCGAGGAGCTGACCGCCCTGGGCGCTGTGGTCTCCTTCACGACCGATGAGCCTTCCTTCGCCCGGGTGCGATTCGGTTCTGCCTGCGGTGCCCTGGATCGCACGGCGGTCGGCGCAGCGACCGACCGGACCCACAGGCTGGTGCTGAGCGGGCTGCTGCCCGCGACCCGCTACGAGTACTTGGTCGAGGTCACCGATGCGGCCGGCAATCTCACCCGCGAGGATGCCGGGGGATCCTGCATGGCATTCGCGACGCCCGATGCCCCGGACTACCATACCCGGCACTTCCTCCTGGATACCGGGACGCTTAACCACAAGAGCCTCCTGTTCACGCCGGACGGGTCCATCGACTACTACGCCGTCTGCGCCCAGCCCATCGTGGAATTGCCCGTCGATCCGACCGGCGGCGCCTGGCTTCGAAACGTCTCCGAGGTGACCTTGAGCGATGGCCGGCAGGTGTCTCTCTACGGATCGTCGTACGGCGCTTTCTACGTGAACAGTGAGGGTACGATCACCTTCGATCAGTGGGATGACACCTCTGGTGATACCCTCGGCCGGCACTTCGCCATGCCCAGGATCTCCGCCCTCTTCGAGTGGTTCACACCCGCCGAGGCCGGACACGTCAGCTGCAAGCAGCTCGTAGACCGGGCCGCAGTCACCTGGGAACAGGTGCGCGACGCCGCTACCGGGGGATCCAGCACGTTCCAGGCCGAGCTGTTCTGCGACGGGCGGATTCGCCTTTCCTGGCTGGATATCAACGCGAACGATCCGCTGGTCGGTCTCTCCCGTGGCGGCGGCATACCGGTTGATTACCTGGAGAGCCGGTTGGACGACACCGGAGCCTGCGTGACGGACGCCCTGCGAATCACACCCGCCGGCCCCCTGGCTGCTCGCGGCCTGGCGGGAGGACCGTTCTCGCCGGCATGCCGCACCTATACGCTGACCAACGTCTCCGAACCGCCCGCGAGCCTGCCGTGGTCGACCGAGTCCGGAGCCTCCTGGGTGTCGGTCACGCCCGACCGCGGCGAGCTGCCGCCCGGTGGCTCCCAGGACGTCGAGCTCTGCATTGCCGCAGATGCCGACAGTCTTCCGGTGAGCGTGATCGAGTATCTGGCCGATGTCCGGTTCCTCAATGCGATCACTGGCCTCGTCCAGGTGCGGGCGGTCCAACTCGCGGTTCAGGCTACGTCGCCTCCCACGGCCCATGACGTGCTGGCGGCGACCACGCTCCATGTGCCGGTGGAGATCGAGCTCCCCGTGGACGATGATGGCCGGCCGGCCCCACCCGGGAAGCTCCTCTTCCGAGTCGTATCCAACCCCGACCATGGTCGGCTCAGCACCATCGACGACGCCGGACGGTTGACCTACACCCCGGACGCGGGATTCGAGGGCGTCGATCAGTTCGCCTACCAGGCCGGCGACGGCGGCGTCGCTCCCGGAGGCGGCGACTCGAACCTGGCCCGCGTCACCATCCGCGTCATCGGACCGCCAAGGCCCGCGGTTCATCCCGCTCCCGCCGACGGAGCATCCGGCGTGCCGGTCGATGAGCCGTTCCTGGCCGCCGAGGCCGTGGACACCAGCCGGCTGCGCGGCGGGATCGTCGCCGCCGCCTACCCCGCCGACGTCAGCGATCCCCACTTCACGGATGTCCGCGACAAGATCATGGCCACCGGTCGGTTCAGCGACATCGGTATCATCAACACCGGTCGGGTGACCCCCGCGCCTGCCGATCTGAAGGCGTTCGACGCGGTGGTTGTCTGGAGCAACGATCAGTTCGCCGATCCTTTCACCCTGGGCGACCGGCTGGCCGATTACGTGGACGGCGGCGGGGGAGTGGTCCTGGCGGTGTTCGCCAACGTGAACGTGCGTTCGTTCAGCGCCCTTGCCGGTCGGTTCCTGCTGGACGACTACTTCTGCATCAGCTACCCGGGTCACAACGTCTTCCCGCCAATCCTCGACGGGCCGCGACAGTCACTCGACCGCGTCTTTCTGCCCGGCCATCCCACGATGAGCGGCGTAACCCGGTTCGACGGCGGTAATCGGAGTTTCCGAATCTGGTCTTCCTACCTGGTCGAGGGCGCGTCCTTCGTCGCCAACTGGAGCGATGGAGCTCCGCTGATCACGGTGCGCGAGATCAACGGAACACCGCGCGTCGACCTGGCACTGCACCCGCCGTCAGATACGGTGGAAGAGGAGTTCTGGGTGTCGAACACCGACGGCGGCTTGATCCTCGCCAACGCCCTGGCATTCGCGGCCGGCCGCAGCGGTTGCGCCACCACCTACGACGTCTACTTCGGCGCCGACCACCCGCCGGCCAACCTCATCTGCAAGGACGTTCCGGATCCGCGATGTCCCATGCCCCCGTCTCTCGGACTGGACACAACTTACTACTGGCAGATAGTGGCGCACAACAGGGCCGGGAGTGTACCCGGGCCGGTCTGGTCCTTCCGGACGCCGGAGCACGCGAGCATGACCGTCGGCGACTCGGTGATGCCGTCCGACGACCTCGCGATTCCCTTCGGAAACGCTGCGGTCGGCAGCCCTCGGCACGAACGCATCACCCTCCGGAACGAACATGCCTCCGCGGTGCTGAGCCTCACCGGTCTGTCCCTGGTTCCGGCCGCCGACGTGGCCGAGGATTTCGAGAACCCCCTGGCGGACGACTGGCGGCCGGTGGAGCCCGACCAGTGGACGGTGCAGGCCGGCGCCCTGCGGGCCTTGTCCACAACCTCGGGATCGCGCATGCAGGCGACGTACGGCCGGCGGACATGGCAGGACGCGTCAATTCGCCTCTCCTTGTGGCGAACTGGCAGCCCGTTTGTCGCCGCCGGCCTCGCCCTGCGCGCTTCCGAGAACTTCAACTGGGCGGCCGGCACCGGCTCCGCCTATCTCGTCGGTTTGAGCGGCATGGGCTCGTTCTACGTGGCCCGCGTCGTCGGCGAGGAGTTCACCTTCCTTCAACCGTGGAGTAGCTTCAACCCACAGAAGATCCTCACCGGGGCCAACGACGTCGTGGTCAGCCTCGTGGGGCCGGATATCGATGTGTATATCAACGGCCAGCTCGCCTGGGCCGGGCGTGACCCGACGATCACCGGGCCGGGTCAAATCGCCTTGCTGGCCTACAGCGATCCGCCCGGTACGCAGGATGCCACTCATTACTTCGACAGCGTCCAGGTGGGCCTGCCCCTGCCCCTGGCGGCGGCGCGGCAGGTCACCCTGGGCGGTTTGCTTCCACTGGCGAGCCACGAAACCGGAACGGACACGCTCGTTCCACGCCCCGAGCTTCCCGCCGTGGTCAACCCCTCATCCGCGGCCGCCTTCTCCATGGAGGTCGAGTTCACCATGCCTGATCCCTGCGCAGGCTTCCGGTTGCCCGAGCCGCCGTCGATTCCTGCTCAGCTTGCCCCAGGCGAGTCCATCGACCTCGGGGTCGCTTTCCTGCCCGCCTGGCAGGGCGAGCAGGCATGCGATGTCCTTCTCACCGGAAACGACCTCGACCAGCCCCGGCAACGCGTGCATATGACCGGCAGCGGCGGGCCCGCCTACCTGCAGATCGCCCCGGCCGACGAATGGACCTTTCAGGGACCGGAGGGCGGGCCCTTCACACCCGCCTGCGGACAATACACCCTCACCAACACCGGGCCCGACGCGGTTCAGTGGTCAGTCGCAGCATCCGCGGCTTGGCTTTCCGCGCTGCCGCCCGGCGGCTCGCTCGAGCCTGGCCAGAGCACATCGGTGGATCTCTGTGTCACCGACGGTGCCAACCAGCTCGAGCCTGACGACTACCAGGTCGCGATCGCGGTTGCAGACGCCGCCACGGCACTCAGCGAGTACCGCGTGATCCACCTGTCCGTCTGCCGGCTTCCCCAGGCCCCGCTGCAGCCCGATCCGCCGGACTCGGCAACCGGCGTCAGCCTCGCTCCGTCGCTGGCCTGGAACACCGGCCTCTCGCCGGATCAGACCTGCCATGCGGTCGGCAGCGCCAGGATCAGCTACCAGGATCGGGAGGTCGTCCTGGCAGACGTGGTGGCCGTCGCCAGCGACCAACTGCTCCATGAGATTGCCGTGCAGCTTTCCTTCACCGGCGCGGCCGACTTGCACTACCTGATCGGCGAGTCTTCTTCTCGCGAAGGTCCGTTCAGACTCGCCTGGCAGCGCGCGGTTCCGACGGAGGGACAGGGCGAAGCCTACTACTCGTCCGGCACGCTGGACTACCGCCTCGCGGCAGGACGGTTCTATGCCGTCGGCGTGGCCTGGGGCGACACCCTGGTCGGCTATGGTCTCGACTACCGCGCGTATCCGATCGCCTGGAACGCGGGAACGATCGAGGGCCTGGTGAGCGGCCGGTTCGCCACGCCGCTCGCCGAGATGCCGGCCGACGTCTTCGCCGGAGCGGCCGCCCCGATCAAGCTGTGCCTGGACGATGCCGGCTCCGTGAGTCATGATGTCTATCTCTGGAGGGACGGGGAACCTCCGGCACTGGTGGCTCCGGACGTGGTCGGTTCGACCTGTCCGCCGATCGCCCCGCTGGTTCAGGGGACGCTCTATCGTTGGCGAGCGGTCGCCGTCAGCGCCTGCGGCGCTCGCGAAAGCGCAACCTGGTCGTTCACCACGGCATCCTGCGACAACGGATTGCCGACCATCGATCGTACACCCGGCCGTCATCCGGTTTCGCGCAAGGTTCACGGCTCGGCAGGGGAGTTCGACATCGATCTTCTGGCGACGTCGTCCGGGCAGACCCTGGCCATCGAACCGCGGCGAGACGGCCCAACCCTGTTGATCGTTCACCTGACCAGGCCGGTGCAGGCGGTGGGCACCCCGGTCACGAGCAGCGTGGTACTCACGGGTCCGGGGGCCGCCCAGGCGCGGATCACGGATCTGGCCGTCGAAGGCCAAACGGCTTCGATCACCTGCGAAGGCCTCTCGACCGGCGCCGTGCAGCTGGCCTTCCCGGGGATCAGGGATGCGAGCGACCCAGCCTGCGGTGTTCTCGACGTTCTTGACTTCGGCGTCCTTGCGGGCGACGTGAATGGCGATGCCAGGGTCAATGTCCTCGACCTGACGCTCGTTCGCAATCGGCAGTCGCAGTCGCTGGACTCGGCGAGCTGCCGCGGCGATGTGAATGCCGACGGAGCGATCGATCTCCTGGATCTGGCCGGGGTCCGCACCCACGTGGGCGCTCTTTTCTCCGCGCTCCCTCCGCAATGAGAGCGGGCAGACGTGAATCATGGATCGGGCCCCCGCGCCGACCGCAGGTTCGCGGCCCGTGATCGCCGGCCTGGACGCCGCCCGGCGGATGTCGACTCAATCCGGCTTCTCGATCTCGAACTTCTTGATCCGATAACGCAGGTTGTCGCGAGAAATGTTCAGCGCCTTGGCGGCCTTGGTCTGGTTCCAGCCGGCCTCCTTGAGGGCACGCACGATCAGGGCCTTCTCGTAGCCCCAGAGACCCGATTCCTGCTTGTCGGGCGGCTGGTCGGCCTGCTCGCCGACAATCTCGCGCGGCAGGTGGGCCGTGTCAATCGCCTTGCCGTCGCAGAGCAGCACGGCCCGCTCAATGACGTTCTGCAACTCGCGGATGTTGCCCGGCCAGCTGTAGCTGGTGAGCTGGGCGAGCGCGTCGCTGGTCGTGGTCGGAGCCGGCAGATTCAGATGGCGGGCGGCCAAATGGGTGAAGTGCTCCACCAACATCGGGATGTCCTCGCGCCGTTCCCGGAGCGGGGGATTATTGATGGGAAACACATTCAACCGGTAGTAGAAGTCCTCCCGGAAGACACCGTCTTTGATCGCCTTCTGCAGGTCACGGTTGGTCGCAGCGATGATCCGCACGTCGCAGGAAACGGTCTTGGTCCCGCCGACGCGGATGAACTCCCGCTCCTGGAGGACGCGGAGCAGCTTGAGCTGCGTCGAGTGGCTGATATCTCCAATTTCGTCCAAAAAGAGGGTTCCGCGGTTGGCTAACTCGAAGCGTCCGATCTTCTGGGCGATCGCTCCGGTGAACGCGCCCTTCTCGTGTCCGAACAGCTCGCTCTCCAGCAGCGTCTCCGGCAGGGCGGCGCAGTTGATGGCAATGAACGGCTTGTCCCGCCGCGGCGAGTTGAGGTGAATGTGGCGGCTGAGCAGCTCCTTGCCCGTGCCCGTCTCGCCAAGAATGAGTACGGTGGCGTTGCTGCCCGCGACCCGGGCGCACAGCTCGAGCATCTGCCGCAGGGCCGGCGACTGACCGATGATGTTCGTGCCCCGATAGGCCGCGGCCTGCAGCCCGCGGTTCTCAAGCTTCAGCCGTTCGTGAGCCTGGGCGTTGGTCGCCCCGCTGGCGGCCAGGTTCGCAAATACCTGGAGCAGCTCCAGATCATTCGCGGTGAAGTTGTCCTGGGCCAGCCGGTTGAGAACCTCGACTACACCAAGAACCTGCCCGTTCTTGACCATCGGGGCGGCCATCACCCCGCGGGTGCGGAACGTCGACTTCTCGTCGATCCCGCTGAAGAACGACTCCTCCTCGCGAACGTCGGTGACCAGCAACGGCTTGCCGGTACTGGAAACCTTGCCGGCAATGCCCAGATCGGCGTCAAACTCCTCCCCAATCAGCTGCTGGCCGAACTCCCCGGTCGCCGCCCGGAAGACAAGTTTGCGTCGTTGCGGGTCCAGGAGCAGGACCGAACTGGCCTCGGCCTGCATGACCGCTGCAGCGTTCCGGGCGATGGCCTGAAGCGTCTCTTCCAGGTCCAGCGAGCCGTTGATCGCCGCCGAGGCCTCAACCAGGGCGGATAACGTCTCCTTGGGCAGTCCGTGGTCCTTGATCGACATGGCAACCTCAATGGACACGCTGGGCCGCGACCGGTCCTCAAGTGACTCATTATAGGGCGCCGGTTCGCCAAGTTACGCTCCAGACTAAGGTTAAGACGTGGCGAGTGTCAAGCGACGATTTGACGTAACCGCCCAGGCGGCTATTATGGCCCCTGCGGGCCGGCCCTCTCGCGTTTGCGACGGAGCGAACCCGAGAGTCTGCGGGTCGTACTAACAGACGGCGGAAAACGGGTGAGTGTGCCGACGGACGAGGAACTGCTGGCTGAGCATATCGCCGGGCAGCCTGGCCGTTTCGAGCAGCTGGTACGACGGCACAGCGAGGAATTGTACCGGTTCCTCGCACGCTTTGCGGGCAATGACGCTTTGGCCGAAGACCTCGTCCAGGAGTCATTCCTGCAGGTGTATCGTTCCGCGGAGGGCTTTGACTTCGGGCGGCGATTCAGACCCTGGTTGTACACCATCGCCGCGAACAAGGCCCGCGATATCTTGAGAAGCCGGCGGCGGCGGGGTGAGGTGCCACTGGATGCCCAGCTCGACACCTCCGAGGCCGAGGGACAGAAGTACCTGGATTTCCTCGCCGACACCGCCCCGACGCCGGCGAGCAACCTGGAGCAGACCGAGGTCCAGGCCCGCGTCCGGAAGGTGCTGGCCGACATGCCGGATCACCTTCGCGAGGTCCTGATCCTCAGCTACTACCACCGGTTTCCGTACAAGGAGATCGCGGATGTGCTGGGAATCCCGCTCGGGACGGTGAAAAGCCGGTTGCACGCGGCCGTCGGCCACTTCGGACAGGCCTACCGCGAGGCGCCAGAGGACGAGTCGGAAGTACGGTGATGGCGGACCAACAAGACTTCAGCGATTCAACGTTGCTGGATTGGCATCTCGGTTATCTGGAGGGCGACCAGGCTGATCGGTTGCAGGCCGCGCTGCGGTCCTCCCCCGAACTGGCGGCCCGAAGCCGCGCCCTCCGCGACCTGCTCGCCCTCCTCGATCGCTCCGCGGCACCCCGGCCGCCCGCCGCCCTGGCCGACAAGGTCCTCGCATTCATCGACCATCAGACAAAGATCCTGCCCTTGGCCGGGGCGGAGACTCCGGCCTCGATGAGCACCGGCGGCCACACCGTGGGTAGCCGGTTCTCCGCCTCCTGGCGCGATGTGCTCGCCGTCGCCGCCTGCATCGCCCTCTTCGTCGCCGTGGCTGTGCCCGGCTACCGGAAGGCCCAGGACGCGTCCCGGCGCTATGCCTGCTTCGGCAATCTGAAGACCATCTGCACCGCCGGGCTCCAGTATGCCCAGGCCAACAACGGCTACCTGCCGTATGCCAACTACGTGCCCGGTGCAGCCTGGTCGCCTGCGGCCGCCCCCCCCGGAGCTCCGGTGGCACCCAATAGCCGGCACATCTTCCGTCTGACCAGAGGCCAGTACCTCCCCACGATGAGGGTGTTCCTCTGCCCGGTGTCCCGCGAGAGCCGGCCGATGCCCATGGAAATCGCTCGCCAGAGCGAGGATTTCGCCGATCCGGCCAACGTCACCTACAGCTTCCTGTTCATGAACCTGCCCAGCGGGCTGCGCGTCGAAGAAACCCGCAAGAGATCACGAGGGCTGGTCCTGGCCGCCGACCACAGCCCGCTTCGGCCCGCGGCTTCCTCGAGCGTCGCCGGCCCACTGGCCGACCCGGGCGGCAACTCACCTTGCCACGAAGCCGGGGCCGGGCAGAACGCCGTCTACGCCGACGGCGGCGGCGGCTTCTTCACCGATCGCCGCATCGGCGTGGACTCCGACGACATCTACGGCGTCGGCAGCGGTCGGGGCGTTTACCTCGGGACCGAAGTCCCCGTATCCGACACCGACTCATTCCTTCCGCCCTGATAACCGTCGGCTTCCCGGATCTCGATCAGAACAAACAGGCTCCCAGGCGACATCGGCTCAAGAACCCAGCGGGACGTAGATCTCGACGAGGAGATCCTGTTCCGGCGTGGTATGGGGATCGTTGCAGTAGAGTTCAAAGGACGGCGCGTCACCCAGCTCACGCCCGCTGGCCGGCAGCCATTCCCCCAGAAACTGCTTCCAGGTGCGATGCAGATTGGAGTAACTGCCCCGGTGTAGGGCGACGGCATATTCGCCGCCGGGGATGTCCTGGACGCCCACCTCGCCCCCACCCTGGCACGTCGGATCCACGGTGACACAGGCGTCGTAGCGGATCTGATCCGGCGGGGTCGCTTCAGGATCGTCATAGCAGATGCCCAGGCATCGGGTCTGCGGCCCCAGCAGTCCGCGCGGACCGGCCCAGCCGCACAGCTTGTCCCATGCAGCCTTGCAGGTGGTGTACGGACCAACATGCCGCACGTAGGCCACGTGCATCGGGGGCAGTGTTCGAACCTCTACTTCCATCGTCGTTCCTCCTGTATCCATCGTGACGAAATCCTGTACCTGGCCATCGGCTTGATAATGGACGCCTGACGGCACGCACTTGCACACCAAAGGTGTGACGCCGCCCCGAAAAGCGGACGGCGATTCACCGAACATCGCCCGGAAAGCGCGGGTGAAGGACTCGTGGGCCTCGTAGCCCGCCTCAAAGGCGATGTGCGTGACCGGATCATGGCCATGCCGGAGCCGATGGGCGGCCCGCTCCATCCGCAAACGCCGAACCAGCTCCATGACCGACTCGCCCACCATTCCGTGGAAAACACGGTGGAAGTGGTAGGGGGAGAAGTGGGCAAGCCGGGCAAGCTCGGCCAGCGACAGGGCATGGTCCAGGTGCCCGTGAATGTGCTGGAGCACGGCAAGTATTCGAGCCCGGTAGTCCTGCTGGGTACACGCTCTCATGAAAGACGATTCTATGCGCAATCACGGCCCCACGCTTGACCCTCCTTGCTGATTTGCAGCCCCCCCCGGTCATTTCCCCTGCTCATTCAGCGGTCATGGCCCGCCGCCTCGCCCCCAGTGGCTTGTACCAGAGCCGGCGTATACACTCTGATCGTGAATCAGGCCCGGACACTCTTCAAGACGATCGGATCCGCCTGGCTGGCGGCCGTGCTCCTGCTCCTTGTGCTCGTGGCCATGGCTTGTGCCACCGCCTATGAATCCACCCACGGTACGGCACTGGCTCTCCTGATGTTCTACAAGTCCTGGTGGTTCGAGGGCTTGCTGCTGCTTCTGGCCTTGAATGTGCTCGCCGCCGTGCTCGCCCGCCTTCCGCTGGACCGGGCTCGAGCCGGGCCGGTGATTACCCACCTGGCCATCCTCGTCATTCTCGTCGGGGCCTGGGTCACCAAGTGCTTTGGCATTGACGGGCAGGTCGAGATTCGCGAAGGCCAGACCGTGCGGGCCTTCGCCCTCCAGCAGGATGCCTTGACCTTGGAGGAATCCGGAGGTCACGCACACACAACCGCGGAACTCGATCCGGTCGTTTTCAACCGGTCGAGGGCGGTCGCAGATCCGGCCTTGGCACCGCTGGTGCTCGGTAACCTCCGCGTACAGATCGAGGCCTATGCTCCCGATAGCACCGAGCACCGGGAAGTGGTCAACGACAGTCAACAGCCTCAACCGGCGCTCGAGATCACGCTGGGCGCGGAGCAGGAGAAGCTGACCGGATGGGTGTTTGCCGATCAGCCGTCCGAGATGAACTCCTTCGGCCTGGTGGCCCGACGGATCGCCGATGCCGCGGAGTTCGCCCGCCTTCTCGCTCCGCCTCCCGCCAGCCGGCCGGCTTCGAACGGAACGGTCAGGGTCGAGGTCGGCGAGAAGCGGTACGAATACCCCCTCGAGCGGTGCACCGACCAGCCGATCGTCGTGGGTGACACGGGATTCTCGATCCAGGTGCTTCGCTATCTACCCCACGCCGTGGTGGGCGCCGATCGGCAGCTCCGCTCCGTTTCCGATCAGCCGGTCAATCCGGCTATCGAGGTCGAAGTCTCCGGGGCCGAGGGTTCTTCCAGGCGGCTGGCGTTTGCCCGTTTCCCGGATTTCCCATCTATGCACGGCACCAGCGCCGCCGAGCGCCTCAAGCTCACCTTCGTCGCCTCGGCCGACACGGTTCCGAAGATGCCCATGGAGGTGTTGATCGGCCCGTCGAATGAGCTCGCGGTACGCTTGACCGACAGGCATGGCCAGGTGACCATCGCCGAGGCCGCGCCAGGCAAGCCGGTGAAGACGCCATTCGCGGGCATGACCTTCGAGATCGGCCGTTTCCTGGACCATGCCCGGGTACGCCAGGAGGTGGGGCCGCTGAACGCCGCCGGCGAGGACCCCACGCCCGCCCTGAAACTGGCCGTGACCACCCCGGCAGGCACCAACCGCTTCTGGCTGCGGAAGTTCGATGCTCGCCCGATCGACGTCGCAGGCACCAGCTACCTCCTGCAGTACGCCAACCGGACACTCCCGCTGGGTTTCAGCCTCAGGCTGGATCAGTTTCGCATGGACAAGTACCCCGGAACCGAGCGGCCGCGGTCGTTTCAGAGCCACGTCACCTTCCTCGACCCCGCTTCCGGTCGCGAACAGGGCGAGGTCATCAGCATGAACAACCCCGCCTGCCACGGGAGCTACACGTTGTTCCAGTCGAGCTACCGCCTCGCCGAGGGCGGCCCGTCCTCCAGCGTCCTCAGCGTGTCGTGGGACCCTGGGCAGCCAATCGTCTTCTTCGGCTATGTCGCGATGCTCTCCGGAATGCTCTGGGTCGTAGTGGCCCGGGCGCTCGACCGTCGCCGGACCGCAGTCGTACAATAAAGCATCATGTCCGCTCGCGAGGAACGCCAACTGACTTTTGACTGGGGGCCGCCGGCAAACGCCTCGCCCGCAGAGAGGCCATTCCCTGTGGCCGCCGCCCTGGCCGAACGGCTCCGCCGCCTGGCCGAACGCAAGATCTACCTGGGCACGTCGAGCTGGAAGTACCCCGGCTGGCAAGGCCAGATCTACGACCCCGCTCGGTATCAGATCCGCGGGCAGTTCTCTGAGCGGAAGTTCAACCAGGAGTGCCTCGCCGAGTACGCGGCCGTGTTCCCGGCGGTGTGCGGCGATTTCGCCTTCTATCAGTTCCCCACCGAGCAGTCCTGGAAGGAGTTGTTCGCCCAGGCCCCGCCGGAATTCCGGTTCAGCCTCAAGGTTCCCGAGGAGGTGACCGTCGAACGCTTCCCTCGCCTGCCTCGCTACGGCAAACGCGCGGGAACGGTCAACGCTCATTTCATGGACCCCGCCCTGGTCCGCGACCAGCTGCTGAGCAGGCTGGACCCATACCGCGACCGGCTCGGTGTGCTGATCTTCGAGTTCGGCACGTTTCACGGAGGTCCCATGCGGGCCCCCGGCAAGTTCGCCGAGGCCCTTGCCCGACTGCTCGCTGGCCTGCCACTGGATCGATACCGGTTCGCCGTCGAGGTGCGCAACCGCGAGTTCCTCGAATCGCCCGGCCGCGAACGCTACTTCGCCTGCCTCCGAGACCACGGCGCGGCCCACTGCCTCAACAGTTGGACCCAGATGCCTCCACTGATCGACCAAGTGCAGATCCCCGGCGTGTTCACCGCTCCGCACGTGGTCGCTCGCCTCCTCCTTCGCCCCGGCCGTGCGTATCAGCAGGCCGTGGAGAGCTTCGCCCCCTACGACCGCATCCAGGATCCGTATCCCGAAGGCCGTGACGCGCTGCGAGACCTCATCGAGGCCTGCGTCGCCGAGAGTCGCATGCTGCTTGCCTTCGTGAATAACCGGTTCGAGGGCAATGCCCCCCAGACCATTCAACTGGCAACCGATGGATGGACCTGCCCGGCCCTCTGACTGGCCCAGACCGGGCCGAAGACGCAGCCTGGCAGCCCCCCGGTCAGTCCGTGATCCTTAGCCGTGGAACGAAAGCCCTCGGCAGGCAGGCCACCATGTCGCGGCCAACGGCTGCGACCTGGTTCTGAGTTCGCTCGATCTCCCGCATGAGCGGTCCTCCGGCCGGAAGAGTCAGGGATCTCACCGGTTCACGCACCTGGGCGAGGAGGCGGTCGGCCGAGAGAGGCGGCAGCGCCGGAATCGAGATCTGGACAGAACTCCCGTCGCTATTCGCGGCAGGGGGTGACGACGCGGAACGCCAGACCGTGGGCAGCAAGACCGCGAGGGCGATGCAGGCGGCCGCGGCCAGCCCCGCGGTGACCGGCCGCCAGGCCCGCTGAATCGGGCGGCTCCCGCCGCTGCCCGCAATGCCCAGACTGGCCGAAACCGGCTCTTCGCGCAACGCTTCCCCCAGCTGAAGACCACGCTCCAGAAAATCACGGCAGGCGGGACAGCGCCGCAGGTGCCGCTCGGGCAGGCGAGCCGATCGATCATCGCTGTCCAGAGCCGTGGAGATTCGCCATCGGTAGTAAAGGCAGATCATGACTCGCCTCCCTCGTGCGTGCCGATCACGGTCCAGCCGAAAACCCGGCAGAACGACTTCAGACTCAACAGCCTCCGCCGAGCGCGATACAGCAGGACCTTCACGTGAATCGTCGTGATCCCCATCCGTGAAGCAATGTCCCGGACACTCAGTTCCTGCACATAGCGAAGCTGGATCGCCTCGTACTGGCGTGCGGGCAATGCCTCCCGGACGGCGATCCAGAGGCTGTGGCCTTCCTGCTGCCGGGCCAGCACATCCACCGGCTCGGGCGACGGGTCGGCCCGCTCGACGTGCTCGACCGGGTCCTCTCGCCGGCGCCGGCGATGGTTGGCGGCCACATGCAGGGCGATCGTGGTCAGCCAGGCGGCGAAGGGACGGCTGGGATCGTAGGAACCGATCGCGGCATAGGCCGAGGCCAGCGTGTCCTGCACCAGGTCCTCGGTCTCGTGGCCGGGAACCGGCCGGCGGGCCAGGACGCGCATGAGCAGCGGCCGGTACCGCTGACCAAGCACGCCAAAGGCGGCGGAAGAGCCCCTCTGCGCCTGACAGAGGAGCTCTTCCTGTGAATGGAAGGACATGTCGCTGCCGATCAAGTCCACCGGCTTCTCCTGGCATCAAGAAGCGCCTGGCTTGGCCGCCGCCTGGGCCATCACCCACTTCAGCAGATCCACGACGTTCTGCCGGGGGGCAACCAGCGATGCCTCCACCGAGGCCTCATGGGCCGATACCTTCAAGTCCTTGAGAACACCGGCCGCCTCGGCGGGAATCAACGGCTTGCCGTTCTCACGCAGGTCCTTGACCAGATCGAGGAATCCCAATACGCCGTCCGCCATCTTCGACAGGTTGGACGCGGTCTGGGCGTCCTTGGTCAGCAGCGTGAGCCGCGAGAAAAAATCGCGCTCGGTTTCGCCGATCTCGAACCGCCCCGAGACAAATTTGCTCAGCAACTCGACGGCCTTCTGGTCGTCGGGCATCCTGGGCAACTCGGCCAGATAAACGAACAGGTACGCTCCCACCGACGGCTTGATCGACGGCGGAATCACCACCTGGGCCATGCTATCCTGTTTATTCTGCAATACCGCTACGGCTTGTTCAAGCATGTTCTGACTGCCGGCCACCACGATGAGGTCATCCCGGAAGAACAGCCCGAACCGCACGGCCCCAGGCTTGTCTCCCTTGGGCTCGTCCGTCCACTGGTAGGCGTCCAACTCGCTCACCTTGATCTCCCGAAGCGTCGGGTTGGTCCGCAGCAGAGTCAACAGCTTCTCACGCTCGAAGCTCCCCTCGATCAGAGCCACGCCGTTCTCCTCGCCCGCACCCACACCGTACAGGGTGATGGCTTTCAGATCCTTGGTCAGGTCCAGGCCGGACACGTTCTTCAACACAGCCAAACCGGCCGCAATCTCAGGCTTCTTGATCTGCTCCAAAACGAATGCCCCCACCTTCGAGGCCAGGAAGCCCTCCGCGTCCATGTGGGCCACCCATTGGGCCGAGGCGGCTACCCGTTCCGCCTGACCCGGGCCCGCCAGCCCGGGCACCGCCAGGCTCATGACCACCGTCCACCCCATCAACGCCACTGCTAACGTTCGGTTTCGCATCAGTTTCTCCTTATGACTCAAGGTGCCCCAAACACCTTCACCCCTGACTACGCACCGTGAGCTCGAAAGGTGACACAAAAACCGGGACCAAATCCGGGGGCCACCCGACCCGGCCGCCTGCGGTGATCCTGGGACGTAGATAACGACTTGCGGGGCGTGAAGCTCCTCCTCCCGGACTGGGTCCCAAAGAGAATGATGCCGAGCGGCACCCTGCTTCCGCGACCATCAAAAAAGCCGGACGACGGTGGCTCGCCGTCGTCCGACTTGGTGTGCGGATCGCTGCTTCGGTCCGCGGATCAGCTTGTGCAACACCGGGTCCCCGCGATGGGCACCTCGGGTCCCGGCCCACGGTCAACCTCAGGCCGGCCGATTCGAAGTCGTGCACCGTCAGAGACCCAGTGCAGTCCACCTCTGGTCGGTGCCCCTCCCCCTCCAACCAGTTTCCTCCTCCGGAACACCGAACGCACCCCTATCTTAACCGGTTCCGACCCTGGGAGGCTACGGCGTTTTTGCGCAATTAAATAGCCGAATCGCGACATGTCGGAACGGCCAGGTCATGCGGTCCTCCACCCCGGCTCAGCCAGGCGGGTGGGTCTGCGGGCCGTCCCCCCCACCCGGCGGCGTCGCATCCGGCTCGGCCTCGGCGGCGCCCGCGGGCCGCGGTGCCGGGTCCTACAGCCGGAGCACGCGCTCGGCGTTCTGCGCGCCGATCAGGGCTCTTTGCCCCGGGGTGATGTCGGCATGGTCCAGCTTGGCTCGCCCGCAGGCCGGATACTGCAAGAGCGATCCGGTGCCAAAAAGCACACGTTCCGCACCTACCGCCTCGGCCATCCGAGCGATGGCCTGGAAGCCCTGCATGCAGGATGTCTCAATGCTGATGTTGACGTGGCTTGCGATGACCTCGACCGCGGTGCGAAACTCGGACAGGTAGTTCGGCCCGCTCAGAATGAACGCGGTGCCCGGGTGTCGGTCGGCCAGGTCGGCCACATCGCCGATCGGCAGCACCGGGAAACGGAAGTTCATCATCGGACGCGTGGGGACGATCACCGGAATCCCGCACTCGCCAGCGGTCGCGGCCAGCTCGTCGGCAAAGGGACTACGCAAACTGTAACCCTGCAGCAACAGGGGATAGAGGCGGCAGGCCTTGAAGCCTTCCTCCACCAGGCGTCGTAGCATCTTCCCGCCGCCGCCGTTCATCGGGCTGAGACACGCGACCGGCACTAGCCGATCGGGATGGGCCCGTGCCAGGGCCAGCGCCTCGCCGTTCGCGGTCGGCCAGTCGCCGAACAGCCCGCGCAGGGAAGTGACCGCGGCCCGATCGATCAGGCAACAGTCCATGAGCCTCAGCAGGTCGTCCCCGCCGGTCGCCGGGAGCGGCCAGTAAGGCCAGTGACCGAAAAACGCGTTGACGTCAATACGCATGATTCAAAGCCCCAGCAACCGGGCCATGTTCCCGCCGAGAATGAGCAACTTGGCCCCCGGTTCAAATTCGGCACCCTCCACCTTGGCCCGCTGAACCCAGGGATCCAGCAGCGGCGTGTCCGTGCCGAATAGAATCCGCTCCGGACCCAGCACTTCGACAGCGTGTTCCAGCATGCCGCTGTCGATCTGAGATGTACCCGTGTCCAGGTACAGGTTCGGATGACGGCCCGCCACCTCGACCGCCAGGTGCCAGTTGCCGAACGCGTATGGCTGACCAGCCATGTGCGCCATGATGATGCGGACCTCGGGCACGCGGGCCATGAGCACGTCGCATTCACTCGGCGTGAAATGCCCGAGCACCGGCAGCTTGAGCTCGGCCGCCGTGGCCAGGATCGCGGTCGAACTCGCCTCCGTGATCGGCGATTCGGGATGTGAGTACATCTTCACCCCACGCATGCCGTAGATCTCCACGCACCGGCGAATCTCGTCGCAGGCCGTCCGGCCCAGCCGATGGTTCGGAATGGTCACGTAACCAAGCAGGCGGTCACCGTAACGCGTCAGTTCGCTTCCCAGCGCGTCGTTGCCCTCACGCATGTCGTAGAACAGGGCCGTAACATGGGTCACGAACAACAGGTCAATGCCGACCCTGTCGGCGATGTCGATCAGCGTCGGCGCGTCCGCGTCGATCTGAAGGAACTGCGCGGGCCCGATGTGGACGTGACCGTCGATGATCATGGTACTTCCTCGAGCTCCCCGATCTCAATCCGCGGCGGATGATGCAGCAGCATGGCCAGTTCCCTCACCTCCGCTCGCCAGTCGTCGATCGTCGGGGCGATCGGGTGCTGCCGACCCCGGCGCCAGTCACCCCAGATCCAGTAGGTCAGCTTGCGGTCCTCAACCAGGCGGCAGCAAAGCCGGCGCTCGGCGGGCAGGTCCAGGTAATCATGCACTTGGCCGGGTGGCACGATGATCGCCATGCCGATCTCCCCGATCACCTCCTGCTGCACACCCCACGCGCCCATGCAGCCGGTCGCCCGATCGGCAAAGACCCGCTCCCGGGGGAGCTTCACCAAGCCGGGCCCCAGACGCACACCCGCGCCGGGCCGGGAAAGGGACACCTGGATCTCGCTCTCCTGCCGTTCAGCATAGATGACCGAAAGAAGCCGCACCGCCAGGTCCGGCTGCTCCGGCAACACGTTCGTCGCGACAACCTCGACCGCGGCTCGGACCGGACCCTGGACCAGCTGTCTCTTGACGAATCTCACCGTGCCTTTGCCGGCCGGGTTCTGCACCAGGAAATCCCTGTCGCCCTGATACAGCGCCAGGCCGCCGATGCCGGATGCCTCGCCCACGTGCAGGGCATCGATGCCCCACTCGACCTCGCCGTGGTAACTCTTGCTCCCCAGATGGTCGTAGATGAGCCGGTCGATCTTCTTGCCGAAGAAGTCGAATTGGCCCCAATAGGAACGATATGCGACGCGGGTGTTTTCCCAGCCGATGTTCGGTGGAACCCAGTCCTCGGCCGTGCCCGTCCGCCGCGGGAACGTGCGTCCGGGACCGCCGGACCCGCTGTAGTAGACGTAGTACGTCACCGCCGTATCCCCCGGAACGTCGACCAGGAAACTCATCTCGTCGCCGACCGATGGGTCAATGGTGTCCACCTGGTGTGGAATCTCGCGCCAGTCGAGCCACCGATCGGGCGCCACCACCGCGCAAGCGGTGATGAAGTCCTTCGCCACCGCCTTGATGTGCTTGACCGGGATCGCCACCGGCCAGTTCAGCCGCGGCCGACCGCCGGTGTTGTCGATCCGGATTGGAATACGCCCGGCGTAAGGTCCGAACCGCAAGTCCGCGCGAAATGCCCCGGGCATCGCGGAGCGGGCGATCTCCCCGGGCTCGGGACAAAGCCGGGAGATAAGCGCCGCCGCCTTCCGGTAGTCGCCGGCGGCATAGGCCTGCTCCAGGTCGGCCCACCGCGGGTCATGTCCGAAGTCACCCCTGAGGGCCAGCAGCAAACGGTCGCGCACCAGATCGACGTAGAAACGGGCGCCGCCAGGACTCTTGCGGATGGAGGCCCCCAAACCGGCCTCCGACATCCAGGATTCCAGCTCCCGGAGGAAGAACGTCTCCGCCGGGTCGGCCTTGGCAGAAGTCCTGGAACGCAGACCTTTGGCTGCGTCAATGAACGTCTGGCTGTCACCCAGGACCCGATCCAGCTCCGGCTGGTAGGCGTCGACGATCGTGCGGAAACCCGGTTCAATCTCGAGGACACCCTCAGCCGGCATTGGCCACAGAAACTCCGCGGTACCATCCGCGTCGAGATCGAGCTGACGCTGGTCGAAGATGCCATCCCCGTTCTTGTCGAGCCACGTGTACCTGGCGTCCACCTTGCCGTCGAAATCGAAATCGACCTCCAGCCAGCCTTGGTTCGCGCCCTTGAGGTGCAACCGGTGATCCGCCGGGTGGCGGTAGAGCCGCATGGGGCTGGCAGGCCGCAGAGCAATCTCGTTGCGCTTGTTGAGAACGCTGCAGGGTGGCCCGCCAATCTGCGGGAAGTCCTTGGACGAGTGGGCGATGATTCCCTCCCAGCGCTCATGCGGGTCCCTGGCCACGTTCTCCTCGGTGTTGGCGTTTACCTCGTCCCAGGTCAAGCAGGCCTTGTGCCACGAGGTGCGGACGACAAGCGGCTGGGCAGCCTCCCGCTTGAGCCAGCCCTGGGTGGGAATGCCGCGCAGGTTCATGCTCGCCGTGACCGCGCCGGAGAGCTTGACCGGTTTGTCCTTCTCGGCCACGGCGGTGATGGAGAAGTCGTAGTCATGCGTTCGCCGGCCGGAGGCGTCGTCGTCGGCATCGAAGCTGTAACGGATCGCTCGGATCTGGTCGTCGACGCCCTCAATCCGCAAGACGACCTCGCTGCACCGGTCGCCATCCGGATCATAGAACAGGAAGGGATTCTCGAAAGCCGAGGTCCAGTGACTGCTGCCCGCCGTCAGGCCAAAGGCCACAAACGACTCGTCGCCGCTGAAATGGCAACGATACTGGCAGCGATCCTGGTAGTACGTGTAGTCCTGATCGTACCAGAGCAGGTTGTCGTCGCCGTCGTCGCTGCCCCACCAGACGCGAAGCACGTCTCTGCCGAAGTACGGGTGGTCGGGCATGTAGAAGTAGAAGGCCGTCTCGTCGACGTCGTTGTCGGCGTCGTTGTCTTGGTAGTCGAGGGCCACGTCAACCCTGCCGTCCGCCCGCCAGTCGGCAATATAAAGATCACTGTCCAGATCCGGCCTGCCGTCCCGGTCCAGATCCCCGTCCTCGTCGATCGCCCGAACCAGGAGCGGCCGGAGCTGGACCGAATGCCGAACGTCAGTGTCGATGAACCAGGCTTCATCCTTCTTGCCGTCACCATTGCTGTCGAGGAGCAGCCGCTGCCCGGCCGGCAGGGCCCTGACTTGGACGATAATCGCCGGGTCGAACTTGACCCGGTCGCCAAACACGCGCTCGAGAAGCTGCTGCCGGGCATCTTGAGCCACGGCGACCGCACCGGACAGCCCGACCAGAACCAGAACCGTCGGCAGGCCAACCCCGGACCATCTCCGGTTGACCGCCCATCGCTGACTGCTGACCACGCTTCCCATCTCACGCCTCCTCGACCGCCTCGGCCACCGCCCGGAGAGTCCGGTCAACGTCCTCCTGCGTGTGGGCGGTGGAAACAAACCACAGCCCCTCCGGTAGGGTGCGAACCCCACGCTCCTGCAGGGCCAGCCAGAATCGAGCGTAGGCTTCGCGGTCCCGGCCCAGCGAGGTGCGATAGTCGATGATCCGCTCGCGATCATTGAAGGAGACGAAGAACGCCGTCGGAACCCCCCGCACATGGACGTCCTTGCCGGCCTTCCGGGCGAGCTGCTCAATGCCACGCATAAGCTCGTGGCCCATGTCGTGGGCGTGTTGGAGCAGGGCACCCTTGTCAGCCCCCAGCATGGTCAACGCCGCCAACGTGGCCGCCATGCAGGGCGCGTTGCCGTTGTAGGTCCCCGCGTGACTGATCGACAGGTCACCGAAAGCACCCAGGTACTCCCGCTTGCCCGCGACGGCGCTGACCGGAAAACCGCCGGCCATGCCCTTGGCAAAGGTCGCCACGTCCGGGATAACGCCAAAATGCTGTTGAGCCCCTCCAAGGCTGACCCGGAAGCCGGTGATGACCTCATCGAAGATCAGCAGGGCGCCGTCTCTCGTACACAGCTCGCGCAGACCTTCGAGAAAGCCCGGTTCAGGCATGATGCCGCCGCAATTGCACATGATCGGCTCGGTCAAAATCGCGGCGATCTCGCCTCGGTGCCGGTCGAAGGCCGCCTCCACCAGGCGAAGATCGTTCCAGGGCCGCACCACGAGGTTCTCGGCGTCGCTGGCCACCTGGCCCTTGCTGGCGGGTGTCGCCCGGGGCGATTCACGCGGGCCGGCGGCATCGAGCGCCGGGGCGGTACTCCACATCTCGTTGTCGAACCAGCCGTGGTAGTGGCCCTCGAAACGCAGAACCTTCCGCCGGCCGGTCACGCCGCGCGCCAGCCGCATCGCACCCTGCACCGCCTCGCTGCCGGAGTTGCTGAACCGGACCATCTCCGCGCAGGGCACCATCGAGCAGAACTTCTCCGCGGCTTCGATCTCCAGAACATGCTGACCGGCGTACATCAGACCACGATCAAGCTGCTTCCTGACCGCCTCCAGCACGCCGGCGGGCGAATGACCCAGCAGCAGCGGCCCGCGGGCCAGAACATAGTCGATGAACTCGTTGCCGTCCGCGTCCCAGACGTGCGCCCCCCGGCCGTGATCGTAGTACATCGGCTGCGGCGCCCAATGGGCCCGCACGTTGCTGTGAATGCCCCCCGGACAGGTCCGGCAGGCCCGCTCGTAGAGCGCCCGTGAATGATCGAAACGCATGCCCCACTCCAAACCCGGAGCCAAAGGGCCGCCCGGCACAACCGCGGGGACGCCGGCGTCTCGCCGGTCAAATCTCCCCAGGTCACACGCCATGTCAGGGCAGCACCCCTCCGTCCGCACCTCCCTCTACGCTAACACGACTTCCTTGCCGCTCCTCGCGGATTCGTACGCCGCCAACGCTGCCGCCACCGCCTGCCGCCCGTCCCAGCCGGTCACCAAAGGAGGGCGATTCCCAATGCACGCGTCGATGAAGTCCTGGCATTGGCGGGTGTAGCTCTCCAGCCGGACCGGATCCAGAAAGCCCTTGCCCTGCCAGTCGATCGGAGCCTGGGTCTCGACCACCTCCCACGGCCCGCCGCCCACGGACAGACGCAGCTCACCATAGGCGTCAAGGTCGATCAGACCCCGTTCGCCAACGATGCGGGCCGCAAATTGGGCCCTCGGGAACGAGGGCCGGGGCATCTGGAACGAACTCCACAGGCTGGCAAAGGCGCCACCACTCATGGACATGACCACCATGGACGTGCCCTCAACCTTGAGCCCGGGCTCGAAACTGCCGCACTTGGCGTAGACCGTCTTGATCTCCTGACCAGTCAGCCAGCGGATAGAGTCGAAATTGTGGATGCCATGCCCGAACAGCGTGCCCAGGTTCTCGACCTCGCTCTGCCACTTGGGGAGCGTGCCCACCCCGCCGCCGTTCAGTTGGGTCGAGGCGATCTGCTGGATCCCGCCGATCCGGTCGTCCGCAATGATCCGCTTGGCCCGCATGTTGCAGATCCGCATCCGCTGCGTGAAGGCGATCGAACTGTGAACGTTGTTCTTGCGGCAGGCGTCCAGGATCGCGTCGCACTCGGCAACCGTACAAGCCATCGGCTTCTCGATCAGCACGTGCTTGCCGGCCCCGGCCGCGGCAATCGCCTGCTCGGCATGGACATGATGCGGCGTGGCGATGAACACCGCGTCAATGTCCTGGCGGGCGATGAGGGCTTCGAACGACGGCTCCAGGTCCATGGCGTAGTCCTCGGCCAGTTGCCCGGCCCGCGACCCTGCCGCCACGGCCTTGAGGCGGCCGCGGGTACAGTACTTGGAGAGGGTCTCCGAGTACGTGCGCCCCATGAAACCCGACCCGACAACGCCAATTCCGATGTCACTCATGATTCTCGCCCCGCTTCCTTCAATTCAAGGCCCGATTGCCTCATCCAGATGACGCCCGGTACGAAAAGACCGATGGCAATCGCCAGGTTGACGATCGAGCCGGAGCTCCACGGCACAAACGGCATGACCAGCAGCAGCATGAGCGCGATCGCGATCGTCGACAGGCCGACAATGCGAAACGGCGAAGGGCCACCCCTCTCTGCAGCCAGTTCCTCCCGAGAAACCGCCGCATCAAGCCTGCGAAACACGCCTTCACGTCCTCGCAGCTCCGGCTCGCCGGGAGTCACCAGCAGGCTCACCACCACCATCTCGATGAGCGTCGCGGCCGTGGTGGCCGCCGCGATCTGGTAGTCTTTCAGACCGCAGAAGAACAGACCCAGCCCCACGCCTAGACCGCCGAGAAAACCCGCCAGGGCTCCGGCATTCGAACACCGCCGCCAGAGAATCCCGGCCAGCATGGGAATCGCAATCGGCGGAGACGCCACGCTGAACAGCTTGACCATCCAACTGAAAAGGAGGTCGTTGCCGATGAGATACGCGATGCACAGCCCGATCGCGATCGGCACCAGGCCGACGACCAGCGTACAGGCCCGCCCCACCGTGACTAGCCGCCGCTCCGACGCTTGGCGGTCGATCAGCCTGTGGTAAACGTCGTTGGTCAGAACCGCGGCCACCACGTTGTAGTCGCCGCTCAGCGTGGACATCGTCGCCGAAAACATCGCCGCCACAACCAGACCCAGCAGGCCGACCGGAAGCAGTTCCACGCACAGGGCCGCGTAGATACTCCCCGGAACCGCATCGGGCATGAACTGCCGGGCACACATCGCCGGAATGAAGTAGATCGGCGTGCCCACCAGGCAGAGAACCGCCACCAGATACCCGACCTTCCGAGCCTCTCTCTCGTCGCGCACACAGTAGTACCGCTGCACCAGGCCAAAACTTGTATTGTAGTTGCAGACCAGCAGCAGGAACCACCCGCCGAGAAACCACCAGCTGTGATCGGGCCCCGCGGTCAGACTGAAAAAGCCCGGCGGAGCATGGTCCACCAGGCCGCCGAGCCATCCCACCCGGACCAGGGCCATGGGCAGCAAGACCGCCGCCCCCGCCAGCATGACCACGAATTGCACAAAGTCGGTCACCGCCACCGCCCACAGTCCGCCCATGAACGTGTACGCCAGCGTGATCAAACCGGTGCAGGCGATGCTCTCCCCCAGACCGAGCCCCACGCTCTTGGACAGAAACAGGCCCGTCGCGTAAACCTTCAAACCGTCATCGATCATGCGAACGATAACGTTGGCCCAGGCGAACGTCTGGCGCAGGCCAAGACCAAAACGCTCCTCCAGATACTCGGCAGGACTGTTGATCCGAGCACGCCGCCAGCGGCCGGACACAACGATCACGCCGATCAGCACCGCCGGAACCACCGCCCAACCCACGGTCACCGCCACCAGACCTTTGCGAAAGGCAAGCTCCGAATAGGCCACAAAGAGAAACGCACTGAAGCTCGTCATGTAGAACGACACCCCCGAGAGCCACCAGGGAATCTGATGACGCCCCGAGAAGTAGTCCGACATGCCCTTCATGTACCCCCAGAAGTACGCCCCAACCCCGAGCATGATCACAAAGTACCCGACCAGGATGAAGTAGTCCGGCCCGGCCAGATGACTCGACTCGCCCGCCGCCAGCAGCATCAACCTACCGCCTTTCGTGTCCCCCGTCGGCCGTTCGCGCCGGGCGCGAGATCATTGCTCCGCCTTGCCGCCCGCCTCCGTCCGGCCCAGCAGCGGTGAACGCTTCAGCTCGGCGATCGCCGCCTTCACGCTCGCCAGATCGCCTCGCCCCCAGGCCGCATCCAGCCTCTCCAGCGACCGCACCAGTTGCCAGCCAGTCTGCGAGTTCGCCGTCGCCGCCCGCTGGTCCGGCTTCAGGGATCGCAGATCGTCCATCCTCGCACCGGCCAAGACCCGGCCGGCCACCACACTCAACGACCGTCGCAGAGACTGGTAGTGCAGCTCGCACGCTACATCGAGGGCGTAACGCCGGAACCCAGGTGGCCCACCACGGGTCGCGTCGGCCAGCCCGGCCGGCATGGCCCAAGGGTGAACCTCGCCCATCGCCTCGAGCAGCATGACACTGCCCGCCGTCGCCTGCGGAACCACCTCCTCCAGGTAGAAACGCCGCAACCACTGCTCGTCAAACGGCACGCGTCGAACCTTCTCGTCGCCCACCGTCGAAACCCGCACCGGCACAGGGCCCTGCCCGTCGTACACCTCCCACCGGTCGAAGTAACCATTCCCGTCAGTGTCGTACATCCGGATCTCACCCAGATTGCCCAGTCCCGCAAAATGCCCCCGCTGAATCCAACCCTCCTCGGCTCCGAACAGGTGAATCCGCCCGTCGACTCCGCTGTAATACAACGCCCGGCGGTTGCTGGGCCTGCTGCTCCATTCCCGACGCACGTTCCACCGCTGGCAGGGCCCGCCGGTGTTCTCCATGAACCGCCGCTCCCAGATCCAGAAGACACCCTCCCATCGCCAGTCGTCCTTCTGCCGCTCTCCGTAGCCGATCGCGATCGTGTCGTCGTGCTGCTCATGCCAGCTGAAACCCGTCTCCCGGGCGGCATAGCGATCGCTCACCGAGCGGACCTGATCATACGGAACCACGCACGTCGCCTGCGGCGGGCGACGTCTCGAGTTGACCTGCCACATCCCCGCAAACTCGTACGGCACCGCCCCGACCAGATTGAATCCGCAGTCGTAGTGCAGCGGCGTCTCCTTCCCGCTGAGGTTGTCGATGTCAAAGCTGTAGCGGATGTTCACCACGCCCATCCGGGCCATCCCCGGATCCCACGAGCCGGAAAACTGATTGTTCGCGTAGTCCGGATGAACGCCGGGATCGTAACCCAGCGGCACGGCGCTGAACCGGACAACCACTTCACTGTAGCCGTCACCGTCGGTATCGTAGAAGGCGAACGGACACTCCGAGATCGGCGACCAGGTGCCCTCCACCGGATTGAACTTGTTCATGTAGATCATGTTGTCGCCGTATGGGTCCGCTTCGAAGAAGCTCGGACCGCCATACTCGTAGCCGCGCACACTCCACATGCACCCGTCACCGTCAAAGTCCCTGGCGAACCAGCAGTAGTCGAGCCGCCCGCCGGCATAGTAGCGGATGTCCATTTCGTCCGCGGTGCCGTCCCCGTCGTCGTCGATGTAGTCCACCATGCGATCCGGAACACCGTCGCAACCGTAGTCGGCCACGTAGCAGTCCGAATCCTCATCCCCGCCGGTTCGAAGGCTGCCGTCGGTGTCATCGTCAATGACCCAGACAAGAGCCTCAACCTCCTTGCTGCGGTTCCTGATCCGCTCCCGCCGAACCAGCATGTTCCCGCCGGCCAGCCCGTTCTCCTCGATCATGAACCGCTCGCCGACGCCGAGCTGCATCGCTCGTGGCCACCACGGCTTGCTCCGAAGGTCCAGCGAACCATCACGGCTCATCGCTGTCTGGCGCATCCACCAGGGGCCGCGATCATCCTGGCCGGCACTCAGCCCCGCCAACGGGCCTGCCAGCCCGGCGCAGCCGGCCGCGCCCAGCCCCAACCCTCCAAGGGCCAGCACGACGTGTTCGGCCACTCTCGTCCGACGCATGCGCACAACCCTCACTCCCGGCTCGCCAAACGCCGGACCTGCTCCAAAGTGATACGCAAATGCCGCTGGAGCAGTCCAAGCGCCTTCGCGGTGTCACCCCCGGCGATCGCCTCCACCATCTCCGCGTGCTGGTCGCGGCCGTCGCGGTATCTGGCTATCGCTCGCTGCGTCCGGCCCAGCATGAAGCACTTCCCTTGCTCGATTAGGGTCGCGAACAGCTCGCTCAGCCGGCGGTTGCCGGCCATCTCCACGATGATCCGGTGAAACCGGGTATCGGCCGCCAGGTACGCGGCGAGATCCTTGCCCCGCAAGGCAGCTCGAATCCTCCGCTGGGCCTCCCCGAGGGCCTTGAGATGCGCCCCCGCGGGGCGGGGCATGGCTTTACGCAACGCCGAGGTCTCGATGAACTCCCGAAGCTCGTACAGCTCGACCAGCTCCACTTCATCCAGGGCCCGCACAAAAGCCCCACGATAGGGAATCGTCTGCACCCAGCGCTCGTTTTCCAGCCGCCGCAGGGCCTCCCGGATCGGAGAGTTGCTCACCCCCAGAATGCGGGCGAGAGCGTCAATCTTGAGCTGGGCCCCCGGCGGAAACTCGCCGCTGACAATCAGCCGGCGAATGGCCGCATACGCCTCGTCCACGAAATTGACACGCCGGATCGGTCGGGTGACCACGGTTCGCCCTCAGAAGCGTCCGAGACCTGGACAGAAATCGTGCACAATATATTATCCACACTCGCCCCGCGGTCAAGACCCCCGACCCGCACCTCGAAAACCACACCCCGCCGGCCACCCGCCCCGTCTCAGCAGGTTCCGGCTCTTCGCGAAGCAGTGCCGAGAACGCGACAAAACGCTTGCTCAGGATCGCTGGGCGGGGGCACCGGGCGAGCATGGCGGTCGAACATCCGGGATCCGACGCCAGGCTCAGTCTTCGTCGGCCTGGGAAGTCTCCGTCGACAGACCGTACTTGACCATCCGATAACGCATCGCTTCCCGCCCGATGGAAAGCAGCCTGGCCGCGGCGGATACGTTGAAGCCCGTACGCCGCAACGCACGTTCGATCAAGGACTTCTCCAGCTGCTCGAGATCGATGGGGCGATCGGCGTCAATGGCTCGCTCCGCCCGCCGGATGGGATCGGCCAAGGCCGGACGAGGTAGATCGGCCGCCTCGATCGTCGAGCCGCCGATGCTCAGGGCGGCACTCTCCAGCGCATGCTGAAGCTCGCGGACGTTGCCCGGCCAGTCGTGGCCGCGAAGGGCCTGCCGGGCGGCCTCCGAAAGCGCCAGGTTGACCATCCCGTACTTGGCCCGAAGCTGGGCCAGAAAATGATCGGCCAGCAGGAGCACGTCATCACCACGCTGCCGTAGAGGAGGCAGCTCGATCGAGATCACCCGAAGCCGATAGTAAAGGTCCTCCCGAAATCGCCCGGTGGCCACGAGCTCGGGCAGACCACGGTTGGTCGCGGCAATGAGCAACAGATCGAACGGCCGGTCCCGCGTGTCGCCGATCCGCCGAATGGTACGCGTCTCCAGGGCTCGCAGCAGCTTGGGCTGCAGGTTCAGCGGCAGGTCGCTGATCTCGTCCAACAAGAGCGTGCCCCCGTCCGCCGTCTCGAACATGCCCGGCTTGTCCACGGTGGCCCCACTGAATGAGCCTCGCTGATGGCCGAAAAGCTCCGACTCGAATAGCTCGGTCGGGACAGCACTGCAGTTGAGCCCGACAAACGGACCCGTGCGGTGCGGCATGGCCGCGTGAATGTAGGTCGCCAGCAGATCCTTGCCGGAACCGGTCTCCCCGGTGAGCAGAATCGTGGGCATGCCACCGCTCGCCGCGGCCGCGGACCGGCCCGCCAGACGGGCAATCTGCTCGCGAATCGCCGCGATCGGCTGGCAGCCGCCGATGAACTGCACGCTGCGCAGCCGACCGTCTTGGGCGACGCGGAACTGCTCCAGCCGTCGCCGTGCCTGCGAGGTCGACCAGAGCTTGTCCACCGTGACGGTCAGAACGTCCAGATCCACCGGCTTGGTCAGAAACTCCGACGCCCCGCGCTTCATCGCGTCGACGGCCACTTCGACGCTGCCGTAAGCCGTCACCACCACGACCTCAATGTCCGGCGACGCCCGCTTGATCTGATCCAGCAGGTCCAGCCCATTCACGCCGCCCAGACGTACGTCGAGGAGCATGACCTGCGGCTCAAACGCCCGGACTTCGCCCAGGACTTTCTCGCCCAGATAAACGGCTTGAACCTCGTGCCCGGCCTCCGCCAGAGCATCGCTCATGGCCCGGGCCAGACTCTGTTCGTCCTCAACCACAAGCACACGGGGCATAGGCTGCAACACCGAAAGCCGAGATCATCCGTCGAAACGTCAGCTGGTCAGAAAACACCACCCCGGTGAGAAGCTCGCCGGAGCCTGGAAACGGAACACCTCAGAAGCGGCGAAGCCCGATTGCCTTCGACCTCACTTCTCGCCTCTCACCTTCCACTTCCTCCCTTTGTATCTCCATTCCCGATCATGGGCAATTCCACGTACACACTCGCCCCGCCCTCGGGGTTGTTCTCCGCATGGGCCGAACCCCCTTGACGCTGCAGGGCCTGTCGGGCCAGACCCAGGCCCAGCCCCATCCCCCGCTGCTTGGTCGAGTAGGAGAACTCGAAGATCCGCTCCGGGGCGTCGACCGGCAGACCACAGCCGTGATCCCGAACCGTGATTCGGCACTTCTGCCCGTCCGGCGACGACCCCACCCGTTCGGCACGAACCTCGATCGCCTCGCCCAGCGGCGACGCTTCAATCGCGTTCGTCACCATCGCCACCAGGGCCTGCTCCAGCGTGGCCGGATCGTGAATGCACGCCAAACCCTCCTCCGGCGCTGCCACGGTCAACTTGAGCTCCTTGGCAGCCACCTCCGCAGCCAGGGCATCCCGAACCCGCTCGAGGGTCGGCACAACGTTCATGTGCTGGGCAGGCGTCGGACGCTCCTTGGCCACCTCCATCAGCCCGGCAATCCAATGATTCATCCGGTCTACCGAGGCAATCAATTCCTCCATCCTCTGCCGGGTCTCAGGTACGTCCTTCTGGTGCCGCGCCGTCAGCTGCGCCGTCGCCCGGATGCTGGCCAGCGGGTTGCGCAGATTGTGAGCCAGCTGGGTGGCAAACTGCCCGATGGTCGTCAACCGCTCGGAGTCGATCAGCTGCTGCCGCATGGCCCTCAGCGAGCGGTGGGCGCGATCCAAGGCCTCGGCCAGGGCGGCCATCTCCCGCGGCGAGCTCAGCAGCGGCTCCCGGGGCGATTCGTCCCGCGCCAAAGCCTCAACCTGGCGACCCAGCCGCTCCATCGGGCGGAGCAGCCACCGCTTGATCAGCCCCGCAATCACCGCCACGTGCAAAACGGTCAGCACCACCACAACGCTGAGCAGAATCTGCTTACGCAGCTCCTGCAGGCTCGCTTCACCCTGCAGCCGGAGCAGGTTCTCGTCAACCAGCTGCGAGTACATCAGCAACGCCCCGCGAACGCCCGGAGCTTGCTCGGCCGCATCCTCCGCAGCAGCACTCCGCCACCTCTGGAATCGAAGACTCAGCGTGATCAGAGCCTGCCGGAGGTCGTCCACGTTGCGGTAGTCGGCCACTTCGCTCAGCTTGATGTTCTGATTGGCCAGCAGGTTCTCGAAGTCCCCGCCGACCGCGTCGGTCAGCGGCTCTCCCCCTCGAGGAAGAACGGACTGAAGCTTCTGGGCGCCCAGGGCAATATCCCCGAGCGGCTGCAATGCTCCGTAGATCCGCCGGGCAGCCTCGAGTTCGAAAACGGCCACGCCCACCGTGGCCGCACTCAGCAACACCACAATCAGATAAACCAGCAACAGGCGATGACGCAATGTCATGGCGCCTCTACGGTAGCAGCAACGCCAAGCCGAAACAACGGGTATTCGCCCGAGCACGAACGGTTTGGCCGCCAGCCGCCCGGGTGCTAGACTGCACGCACGACCTCCGCCCTCGCGCACAGGTTCACCCGACGGCCGGCGGCGAGTCCATCGCCTGCCCCATCCCAGCGCAGAGCGGCTGTCGCCGGCCGATGCCGGCCCAAGGACCGACAAACAGGGGGCGATCACCCATGACCGTCCATTACCGCTGCTACATCATCGCGCTCATGACAACAGTCAACGCCCACGCTTGGCCGGGTCATGACTGGCAGAAGTGGAAGGAGATCACCACCTGGACCAGGCCGGATGTCACCAGCGACCAGGCGGGAAGCAGGGAACTGGTCCCCGTGCTTTCGATCCGCGGCCAGACAAGCACGGCCATCGACGAAATCAAGGCCTGGGAGCAGAAGCGGACCCTCATCAGTCGCACCCTTCAGCACATCATGGGCGAATCCACCGGCCTTCGGCCCGAGCCGCCCGTGGTCGACCTGCTCGGCGAAGAGACACTCCCCGATCACCTGCGCCGACACGTCCGCATCCGCAGCGAGCAGGATGATTGGATTCCCGCCTACCTCCTCCTGCCGAAGAACACTTCCGACGTCCCACGGCCGGCCATGATCTGTCTGCATCAGACCGTCGCCCAGGGCAAGGAGGAGCCGTGCGGCATGAGGGGCAGCCCGGACCTGGCTTTCGGCCTCGAACTGGTTCGCCGTGGCTTCGTGTGCATCGCCCCGGATGCAATCGGCTTCGGCGAACGCATCCCCCCAGGCTCGCAACCCTATCACGACAGCCTCGCTTTCTACCGCCGTCATCCCCGGTGGTCTTTCATGAGCAAGATGATCTGGGACCTCTCCCGCGTGGTCGATTACCTCGAAACGCTCGACCGCGTGGATCGGCTTCAAATCGGTTGCATCGGCCATTCGCACGGGGCCTACGGCGCGATCTTCGCCGGGGCGTTCGAGCCACGCATCTCCCTGGTCATCGCCAGCTGCGGCTTCACCACCCTGCGAGCCGACCCGACGCCCGAACGTTGGTCGCACCTCACCCCTCTCATCCCCCAACTGGGCACCTATCTCCCCGACGTGGCCAGCATCCCCTTCGATTGGCCTCAGATCCTCGCCCTCATGGCCCCACGGCCGCTGTTCGTTTGGTACGCCACCCAGGACACGATCTTCCCCCATACCGACAACCTCGATGCGGTCCTCAGGGATGTCCGCACCGCCTATCGCTTGTACGGCGCCGGCAACGAGCTGGCATGGAAGACCTTCGACGGAGCCCATAGCTTCCCGCCCCACGGGCGATCGCAGGCCTATCGCTGGCTCCAAGAGCGGTTCTTCCCCGTCGGCGACCTGCATCCGGTCCCCGCGGACCTGAAAACCTGGAAACAGAAACGTGAGCTGGTCCAACGCGTCATTATGCGAACGCTCGGGCAGCCCGTCGAGGATCAGACCTCTCTGCACCTTGAGACCCTCGCCGTTGAACACCTCCCTAGGTACGAACGCCGGTTGATCGAGTACCACGGCGACGGCGGCGACCGGATCAGGGCCTATCTGTGCATCCCGCGGCAGGCGGCCAGCCCAGAACCGGGCGTGCTCGTCCTGCATCAAACGGTGAAACAGGGAAAACGCGAATCGGTCGGCCTCGAGGGCTCACCAACCCTCGCGTTCGGCTCGGATCTGGCCGAGCGCGGATACGTCACCTTGTCGCCCGATTCCATCACCGCTGGCGAACGCGTGGACAAGTACGGCCCGTTCGATACCCGCGGACATTACCTTCGGCACGGAACGCAGTCGGCTATGGGCAAGATGCTGTTCGACGCCCGGCAGGGGCTGCAGGTGCTCCGCGAGACCCGACAAGTCGATCCCGCACGCCTCGGCGCCATCGGCCATTCGCTCGGAGCAGAAGAAGCCTTGATGCTCGCGGCATTCAGCCCGGAGGTCAGAGCTACCGTGGCCAGTTGCGGATTCGCGACCTTCAAGGCCGACAAGGAGCCCCTCCGCTGGGCGCGCGATCATTGGTTCAGCTACATGCCGACGCTCCGCCCTGTCTTCCTTCAAGGTCGCCAGCCTCATTGGGATTGGGACCATGTCATCGGACTCGTCGCTCCCCGGGCCCTCTACCTGCACAACACCCTCAACGATGAGATCTTCACCGAGTCGGTCAGTGCATACCAGGCGGGCGAGGCGGCCCGGGCATCCTGGAAGCTCCATGACCAGGGTGAGCGGCTGACCAACGTGCTTAAGCCCGGCAAGCACGGAATCGCGCCGGAGACGCTGAAAGAGATCTACGCATGGCTGGATCGCGAGTTGGCGTCGATCCCCAAGCCAATCAACGAACGGAAATGACGGCATAACCCTCAGAATCGTTGAAGGAAGGATGATACCGTGAATCTGCTCCTGCCCGTACTCGTGTCGGCCCTTTCCATGTCCGGAACTGCACTCTGCGGCCAGACGGCTCCCGCGACCGCCTACACCCGGCCTGCCAGCACCTCCTCCCCGGATCGGGAATGGCTCGTCCATCGTTTCGATGCCTGGGTCACCAGCCGGGTCGACGCCGCCGTTGCCCGGCCGGCCAACAACGACGCCGGCGGAATCGCCTGGGGGTTGAGCTACCAGCTCAATGCCCTCGCCCAGATGCTCCAGGCCACCGGCGATCCCAAGTACGCAGACCTGTTCATTCGCCTCGGCGATCACGTCCTGGCCGCCCGCGATGATCACCGCAACCTGACCGACGAACTGCGCAAACGGGTGGTGCCGGCCTGGAGTTCCACCAGGTATAGCAAGGGCCGGCGAAACGCGTGGGCGGTACACACCGGCATGATCGCCGAGCCCATGGCCCACTTCGCGGTCGCCGTCCGGGCCGACGCCCGGCTGCACCAACGATTCGCCGGGGACGCCGACCGGTTCGCCGGCGCCGCGGCCGAAAGCGCGGCCGTCCACGACGACGAGTACCGCGAAGGCCCCGGGCCCGACGAAAGCTACCTCTTCGGCCTGTTCCTCGATAAGCCGTTGCCGCTCAACCAGCAGAACGCCCCGGCCCGGGTCTGGATCCGCCTGGCCCAGCTCACCGCCGAGAAACAGTACACCGAACGAGCAGGCCGGCTGGCCCGCTTCATGAAGAACCGTCTGCGGGTCGGGGCCGATGGGGCCTGCGAGTGGGCCTACTGGCCCGGCTTGGACGGCCCGGGCACGGCCTTCGAAGACGTCTCCCACGCAGCCATCAACGCCGACTTCCTCACCCTCTGCTACGAGCGCAGAATCGTCTTCCAGAAGGCCGACGTCGATCGCGTCGCCCGGACTTTTCTGACTCGGGTGATGGTCGCCCCGACTACCGTCTCTGACACTTTGAGCGGCAAGGGCAAGACAAACACCTATGCTTACGCCCCCTTCAGTTGGGGCCGCCTCGCCCGCCACAGCCCCGAGGTCCGCGACCGACTCCTGGCCTACGCTCGCTATCGAGCCGGTCAGGGCGAGCCCTCGGACAGCGAACTCTGCGGCCTCGCCTACCTCGTCGCGGCCTTGAGAGATCGTCCGTGAACTGGAGTACCCCGGATCTCAAATGGCCACTCCTCGTGACGACGGCCGCCGACAGTGAGAGGGACAACCCGTTCCTCTTGTTCATTACTCCCTTCTGCATTCGGTCCATTCGGTGGATCTGCGCACCCCTGGTCTCGTCAATCACTCGGGTGGTGACCGTCCTCCCTTCCGGTGGTTTATGGTCCGCACATACTCAGTTCTCGGATAACGGCCAAAGTCGACCGGCAATCCGCTCGAGATCGGCGGCATTGAGACGGCTGACGAGATCCGCACCCTGCTCGCCCGTCAAGGCACGGACCGCTTGTCGCCTTCGCCCCGCCCGGTTACCATGGGTCCGTTCGTTGTACGAAGTCCGTTGTGGCTCGTCCTTGCCTTTTCGTCAGAAGGAGGTCTTCGATGGCTCTGAAGCTCACACGTCGCCAGTTCGTTCGCAGTTCCGCCGCCGCCGCCACAATCACGGCCCTGTCCTCCGGCGGAGTCGCCCGCGGGTTCCCGGCCAACGAGAAAGTCCAGCTCGGCTGGATCGGGTGCGGCGGCCGAAGCAGCGGACTCATGCAGCACATGATGAACAGCGTGCCCGACGCTAAGGTCGTCGGCGTCTGCGACCTGATCCCCGAACGCATGGAAAAGGCCAAGGCTTTCTGGAAACGCGACAACCCCAACGGCTATCTCGACTTCCGCAAAATGTTCGAGAAGGAGAAGATCGACGGCGTCATGTGCATCACCCAGATCTGCAAGCACGCCGAGGTCGCCATCCCCGTCCTCGAGGCCGGCTATCATTGCTTCGCCGAAAAGCCAATGGACAAGGACGTGCCCGCCTGCGACGCCCTCACTCACGCCGCTCGCAAGGCCTGGAAGGAGAAGGGCAAGTTCTACCAGATCGGTACCCAGCGCCGCTGCCACCCGACCTACCTCAAGTGCATGAAGGAAATCCATAACGGCCTCCTCGGTAAGGTCACCTTCATGCAGGGCGGCTGGCATTGGTCCAGTGACCCGTCGGAGGCCCCCTCAGACTGCGACGGCGGCCGCTTCATCGAACAGGCCAGCCACCATACCGACGTCATGGCCTGGGCCATGAAGGACATCGCCCCGGTCCGGTGCGTCGCCATGGCCTCCAACCAGAAGGACAAGACGCCATCCTTCTCCGAGACCCACTCCTCGACGACCTTCCAGTGGGCCGACGGCACCCTCTTCTCCTATACCCACCTCTGGCTGCTGCCCGGCAAGTACGACGCCGAAGTCCTTACCGTGTTCGGCGAAAAGGGCGCAGTAGACCTGAATGCAGGTAAATACTGGGGACGGGACGAGAAGAACAAGGACCTCGGCGAGGCCAGCGGCAAGGCCTGGGATCGGGGCACACCCGAGGAACTGGCCGACTTCGTACTCAACATCAAGACCGACGCCAAGCGGCTACCCAACGCCAACGTCGAGACCGGCCGGGTCTGCAGCCTGATGTGCATCATGGCCCGCATGGCCATGGTCAACGCCAAGAAAAACGTCTACGAGCCCTCGGTCGTCACCTGGAAGGACCTCGGTTCGACCGCGGATCTGTGACCGGGTGGCTTACCCACCCGCAACGAGCTGCTAACACACCGGCACGGGCAACACCTACCGCGTGGCAGGCTGGATGAGCGAGGCCGCCGGGCTGGCCGGGTCATCGCTTGTCCCTCCATCGAAACCATCGTAGCCTGTGGCCCCGTGGCCCAGACCAAACACCAGATCCAGACCCTCCTGACCACAGCAGGCATCCGGCCGCTTAAACGGTTCGGCCAGCACTTCCTCATCGACGGAAACCTCATCCGCAAGCTCGTGGTAGCGGCCGGCATCCGCTCCGACGACGTGGTACTCGAGGTCGGCCCGGGAACCGGATCACTGACCCAGGAACTCCTGGCCGTCGCGGGCCATGTGGTCGCCGTCGAAATCGACAACACCCTCCAGGCGGTCTGCCGCGAAGTGATCGGTCCAGGCGAACGCTTCACCCTGATCCATACCGACGTCCTCGAGAGCAAAAACCGCATCGCACCGGCCGTGTGCAGGGAACTCGCCGCCAGACAGCAGGTCCTCGGCGGGAGAATCGCCTTGGTCGCCAATCTGCCGTACCAGGTCGCCACACCACTGATCATCAATCTCCTGCTGGGCCACGATCCAGTCTCGCCCCTCTGTTTCACCGTCCAGGCCGAAGTCGCCGACCGCTTCTTGGCCGCCCCCCACACCAAGGACTACGGGCCGCTCAGTGTCATGACCCAAGCCTTGGCCACGACCGAGCGGGTGGCGAACGTGCCCCCCGAGGCCTTCTGGCCGGTGCCGGAGGTCGACTCGGCCATGCTGCGGATCGACCGCCGTGAGGATGCGCCCATCTCCCCGGCGGTCCAGAACCAACTGAACCGGCTGGTCCACGGCTGCTTCAACCATCGCCGCAAGATGCTCCGCTGGAGCCTGCGAAATCTGCTCAACGAGCGGCAGCTCACCCGTGCTGAGCAGGATGGCCGGTGGAACCTGTCGCTTCGCCCGGAGTGTATCCAGGTCGCCCAGTGGGTCGCCCTGGCCCGTTTCTGCGCGACGCAAGATTAGTACGCGGAGAATGATCCATGCACCGTGTTTTCCTCTCTTCGGGAGTCCTTCTTGTGGGGCTCGGATTCGGAATGGTTGCCCGCCGATTGGCTGCTGGGCCTTCCACTCTTGGTCGAGGTGCCAGGGACCGCATGGGCCGCTGTCACCGAGGCCAATCTCACCGATTACGCCGGAATGTACCTGGCCCGGCGGGCCGGCACCGGTGCGGCACTGGTCAGTCGCCTTTCCCCGTTGCCGCAAGAACCCCAGGTCGCAGTGCGGGCCACCCTGCCCCACGATTCGCCTTGGCGAGCAGTCCTGATTGCCGACCAGCCCGAGAAACTTATCGAGTCGGACCTGCTCCTCAACCTCAACGCCCCCTGCGCAATCAAGGATACCTCGTGGATCAAATCGGGAAACACGACGTTTCCCTGGTGGAACGGTTTCTATGATCGTCTGTGCAGCCCCCATCCGCTCCCCGCAAAGAAGACCAGACGATACCGGACCATTCGTCGCCCTCGATGTCTATAACATATTGATTATTATGAAGTTGTGCCTGTTTGTTACTTCCGGTCGACAAGGCCGCGGCGGCTTCCTTCTTCGCAGGCGTCCGAGAAAACGGCCGGACTGTGCGTCCGTCCATCGACTCGGTGGCTATAAGTTGTAAGATGACTGATGTCTATCCCTGCCCGGATTGGGGCCGCCGGCCCCGATGTCCAGGGGCTTGGGAACACAACGGCCACCGTTCGCCGAGGCCTCGGCCGGCTGCTTCGGCGAACCCCGCACGCAAGCCACGGAAAGGAACCAGGTCATGCACACCCATCGAGCAGCGGTTCTGGCGTCGATTGCACTTCTCGTGGCTGCGCCGCCGCCCTGTTGGGCGGTCAACGTCACCCCTGGCGAACTCGCCCACGCTCGCCAGTGGTCCGTTGCCCACTTCGGCGACGGAGACAAGACTCCATCGGCCGAGCCCCCGTTTTCCTTCATCTGTGCCGGCAAGCCCTCCGCCGAGTGCATCAAGTCCTGGAAAACCGAACGTCGCTCCACCATACTCGACGACGCCAAAACCGAACGCACCATCACCTACACCGACGCGGCCACAGGATTGGTGCTCACCTGCCGAACCGTCGAGTACCGCGACTTCCCAGTCATCGAGTGGGTCCTGACCTTCAAAAACACCGGCCCCGCCGACACCCCCATCCTGGAGAGCATCCAGGCTCTTGACACCAGCTTCATTCGCCCCGGCAACGGCGAGTTCACCCTTCATTCGATCAAGGGCGATACCTGTGCGGCCGACAGCTACCAGCCCTACGCCGAAACCATGGGGCCCGGCTTCACCAAACGCATGGCTCCAGGCGGCGGCCGGCCCACCAACGGCCAGTTCCCGTTCTGGAATGTCGCCACACCGGGCGGCGGCTTCATGGTGGCCGTCGGCTGGCCGGGCCAGTGGCTCGCTCAGTTCGATCGCCAGGGCCAAACCGCTCTGCGGATCCGCGCGGGTCAGGAACTGACCCACTTCAAACTCCAGCCCGGCGAACAGCTGCGCTCGCCCCTCGTCGTCCTCCAATTCTACGAGGGCGACTGGATGCGCGGACAAAACCTCTGGCGCAACTGGATGGTGGCCCACAATATCCCCCGACCGGACGGCAAACTCGTCCCAACTCACTACGGCGCCTGCTGGAGCGTCGATCTCCACCCCGACGCGGCCAGCGAGCTCGCGGTACTCAACGGCTACATCCGCGAAAAAATCGACCTGGATTTCTACTTCATCGACGCCGGCTGGTACCCCGGCAAAGGCAACTGGTTCGAAACCACCGGCACTTGGGAAGTCGACAAGACGCGGTTCCCTAAGGGCATACGGGAAGTCTCCGATCACGCCCGGACCAACGGCATGCAGTTCGTGCTCTGGTTCGAGCCCGAACGGGCGTGGGCGGGAACTTGGCTGGTCGAGAACCATCCCGACTGGGTACTCGGCGGCAAAGGCGGGGGGCTCGTCAACCTCGGCAGACCCGAGACCTGGAAGTGGGTCCTCGAACGCATCGATAGCCTCATCGTCAGCCAGGGCGTCGATGTCTATCGCCAGGACTTCAACATCGATCCGCTCGGCTTCTGGCGCGGCAACGATTCCGAGGACCGCCAGGGCGTCACCGAGATCAAGCACGTCGTCGGCTACCTGGCCTTCTGGGACGAGTTGCTCCGCCGTCATCCCAAGCTCTGGCTGGACTCCTGCGCAAGCGGCGGCCGACGCAACGATCTCGAAACCCTCCGACGAAGCGTACCCCTCCTGCGAAGCGACGCGTTCGGCGATACGATCACCCAGCAGTGCCAAACCTACGGCCTCTCGCTGTGGATCCCGTACCACGGGTCCGGGCAGGGAACCAGCGATCCATACTGGTTCCGAAGCTGCATCTTCCCCGCGTCACGCGTCGGGTGGGATACCCGCAAGACCGACCTCGACTACGCCCTCCTCCACAAGATGATCGCCGAGTTCCGCAAGGTCGAGCCGTACCTGCTGGCCGACTTCTACCCCCTCACGGCGTACAGCCTCGAGAAGACCGCGTGGATCGCCTGGCAGTTCGATAAGCCCGACTCCGGCGGGGGGGTCGTGCAGGCGTTCCGCAGAGAGGCATGCCCGGAACCATCAACCACGCTCAAACTCCGCGGACTCGATCCCCAGGGGCGCTACCTACTCACCAACTTCGACGGCGGCGAACCGCAACAGATGCCGGGCAAGGACCTGCTCGAAACCGGCCTGAAGGTCACCGCCTCCGCTCAGCCGGCAGCCCTGATCTACAGCTACCAACGTCAACCGTGACCAGGGGGTTTCGCATTTCCTGAAGGAGGCTCGACATGTTGGCTCTTCGTTCCTCGAGAATCGCTGCGCTCCTGTGTGTCGCAGGCGTCTGTGGTTCCCAGGCATGGGCTTTGCGGCCCGCCGCCGAGGAAATGGCCCAGCGCGATGCTTGGGTACGCGCCCACCTCCCCGCCCAATCCTCCGGACTTGCGTCGGCGCCTGAATCAGCAAGGCCGTCCGAGCCCGATTTGACCGCCTGGACCAGCCTGGGCCCGACCTTCTGCAACCAGCTTCCTACGCTGCCTATGCAGATCACCGACCAGAAGTTCGAACACGGCCTCTTCTGCCACGCCCCCGGCCGCGTGCGAGTACGTCTGCCCGGACCGGCCAGATCCTTCGCGGCTGTGGTCGGCATTCTCACCAACCCCGCCTCGCAGGGCGGCAGCGTCATCTTCTCCGTCGACGTCGGCGAAAAGCGGCTTGTCTCGTCGCCGGTCATGCACCGCGGCGAAGCGGGCAAGCCCCTCACTGCCGATCTGCACGGGGCCCGGGAGTTCATCCTCTCGGTGGGATGCGCCGGCGACGGTCTCAGCAGCGACCAGGGCGTCTGGGGCAACCCCAAGGTCACACTGGCCGACGGCAAGGAAGTCGATATCGCCAATCTTCCCCTGCATGACGCTCTGACCGCCGAACGTCTCGGTACCGTGCCGCCCTTCTCCTTCACCTACGGCCATCAGCATTCCGACCAGCTGCTGCCCACTTGGACCTTCAGCGAAGATCGCAACACTTCGGATCCTCGGAAAACCACCCGCGTCCGTACCTACACCGATCCGAAGACCGGTCTGGTCGTGCGCCACAGCGTCACAGAATACACCGATTTCCCGACCGTCGAATGGACGCTTGCCTTCAAGAACACCGGCACGGCCGACACGCCGATCATCGAAGGTATCCTGCCACTCGATTCACGCTTCGAGCGAGGCGAGGACGGCGAGTTCCTGCTGCACTACTCCGTGGGTAGCCCCTGTCAGCCCAACGATTACGAGCCACTCCAAGTCCGGCTGGGGCCGAAAGCCGCCCAACGCGTCAGCACCGCCGGCGGCCGGCCGACCAACACGCATCTGCCCTATTTCAACATCGAGACAGGCAGCAACAGCGGCGTCATCGCGGTCATCGGCTGGTCCGGCCAGTGGGCCGCACAGTTCACCCGAGACCACGGCAAGAGCCTCCGCGTCACCGGCGGCCAGGAGGCGACCTCCTTCCGCTTGCACCCCGGCGAGGAAGTCCGCAGCCCCATGGCCGTCTTGCAGTTCTATAAGGGCGATTGGATTCGATCGCAGAACGTCTGGCGGTCGTGGATGATGGAATGCAACGTGCCCCGGCGAAACGGCAAGGTACTCCAGCCGTTCATCTACGGGTGCACGGGCAACTCCTATCCCGGCCTCAAGACCGACGCCGCCACCGAACTGCAGTTCTTCGAGAGCTACGCCACCCAAGACCTGCTTCCTGACTACTGGAACCAGGACGCCGGCTGGTATCCCTGCGGCGACGGCTGGTGGAACGTCGGCACCTGGGAAGTGGACAAGACCCGTTGGCCCAAGGGCCTCCGGCAGGCCAGCGACTGGCATCATGCCCACGGCGTCAAACAGATCGTCTGGTTCGAGCCCGAACGGGCGGCCGCCGGAACCTGGCTGACCCAAAACCACCCCGGATGGTGTTACGGCGGCACCGGCGGAGGACTGATGAAGATCGGCGATCCGTACTTCCGCCAGTGGATCACCGATCGCGTCGATCAACTCCTCACCTCCGAGGGCATCGACTTCTACCGGCAGGACTTCAATATCGACCCGCTACTGTACTGGCGAGGCGCCGACGCCGAGGATCGGCAGGGCATCGAGGAGATCCGGCACGTCGAGGGCTATCTGGCCTTCTGGGACGAGTTGACCAAGCGGCATCCGAAACTGTGGATCGACTCGTGCGCGTCCGGAGGCCGGCGCAACGATCTCGAAACGCTTCGCCGGGCCGTGCCCATCCTGCGAAGCGATTACGCCGGCGACCCCAAAAATCCCAATTATGACGTGCTCAGCCAGCAGAACCACATCCACGGCATCAGTTTCTGGATGCCCTATCACGGCTCCGGGTTCGAGCACATCGATCTGTATTGGGCTCGCAGCGTCATGATGGGGCCAATCGTCGGCATCGGCATCGATACCCGGAAACCAGATTGGGATTACAATCTGACCCGCAAGATCCGCAGGCAGGTCAAACAGGTCCAGAAGTGCTATCTCGGCGACTACTGGCCGCTGATGCCCTATAGCAAGGACGCCAACGTGTGGGCCGCGTACCAGTTCGATCTGCCCGACGCCGGCGAGGGCGTCGTGCATGCCTTCCGCAGGAAAACGTGCCCGGATTCGTCCATCGCCCTTAAGCTCCGTGGACTCGATCCTGAGGCCCGCTATGTGTTCCAGAACATCGACGGCGGCGAACCGCACGAAATCAAGGGCAACGAGTTGCTCGAAACCGGATTGAAAGTGACCGCGGCGAACCCGCAGACGGCGCTGCTGTTCACCTATCGTCGCCAGCCCTGAGGCCCGCGAGCACATTGCGGGACTCCCCGTGACCTCAATGGCGATATGAGGAGAAACAATGACGCCTTCATCGCTCTGCTGTAGAACGGTGCTGCTGCTGGTGTTCACCTCGGCCGTACCGGCTCTCGCCGAACCCACCGTCACCTGGGATGCCGGTCAAGGACGAGCGGTGCTCACCAACGGCCCATTGGAGCTTACCGTCGAAACCAGGCCCGGCCTCAACCCGCGCTCGCTCCGCAACGTGCAAAACGGCATCGTCTATGCCGACCGGGACTACTCCTGGCCCGGCGGTGCGTTCCCGACCCCGAGCGGCAGCCCCGACATCTCGAGATCCGACGACGGCAGCCAGTCCGTCACGCTCAAGGGCCGACTCGGCCCACTCCAGATCGAGCAGGCCTTCACCGCACCCGCCAACCAGCCCGGCGTGATCCTCGAGAACCTCACGATCGGCAATGCCACCGACAACCCGGTGGCCACGGCCGACTTCAAGTGCGGCTTCGCTAAACTCCTCCGCTCGGGCAAAACCTGGTCGCCCGACGCCGAGATCCGCTTCTGCCCCATCCCCTACCGACGCGAAACCAACGGCCAGATGCAGGAGTTCCCCTTGCGCGAGGTGGCCGAGCACGGCATCACCTACGGCGGCTGGGCCGAACCACCCACGCCCACGCCCATCTGGGGCGCCGAGGGCTGGGTGTGGAGCCACGGCCCGGCCAGCTTCCTCCTCGCCAAATACAACCCCGATTCCATGGAATGGTCGTTGATGGAACCGGAAAAACGCGGCACCAACACAGTCCTGCGATTCGGCGGCGCCGGCCTGTGGAAACACGGACATCCCGAATCCGCCGCCCGCCTGGAACCGGGCAAGTCCTGCCGCTTCGGCGAAACCCGACTCCAGGCCGTCATCGGTGACTGGAAGCACGCCTTCTATGCCTATCGCGGATACCTCGAAGCCAAGGGCTGTCGCACACCCAGCGACTACAACCCGCCCATCCACTGGAACGAGCTCTACGACAACGAATACTACTTCAAGGCCTGTGAGCTCTGTGACCAACGACTGAAAAACCACCCCCCGGCAGAGGTCTTCGGACCGGAATTCAAGCAGCAGACCAAGAAGCTCCTCGCCCAGTTCTACAGCCTCGATCTGATGAAAGGCGAGGCGGCCAAAGCCAGCGAGTTGGGCTGCGAGTCGCTCTACCTCGATCCCGGCTGGGATGTCGGATCCAGCGAGCAGATCTGGGACGCGGATCGCCTTGGGCCAATGGCCTCGTTCGTCAGAATGGTCCGCGAGAACTACGGCCTCAAAGCGGTCTCCCTGTGGTGCTCGCTCGCCGGTGTGCCGCCGACCTACGGCGACCCCAACGTGTGTGCCCCCAACGCCCGGGTCCTCGACAAGGACGGAAAGCCCGCCCACTTCCTGCTGTGCCTCTCCTCCCCGGCCTTCCTGGACACCAAGGAGCAGCGTCTCCTCGAGGTCTGCAGGAACGGCGTCGCCTTCCTCATGTTCGACAGCAACCAGTTCTCCGGCCCCTGTTACGACAAGACCCACGGCCACCAGGTCCCCTCGACCCGCGAAGACCACGCCCGGGCCCTCCTCGAGCTCACCCGGCGAGTCAAAGCCAAGTACCCCAACGTGCTCATCGAAATGCACGACTTCATCACCGGCCCCAGCGGTATCCACTACACGCCTTCGTACTACGGCTATGCCCGGCCCCACTCCTTCGACTGCCTCTGGGGCCACGAGTTCATGTGGAACTCAATGGACGATCTCCTCTCGCGTCGGGCCGTCAGCCTGTATTACTACAACCTGGCCTACAGTATCCCGCTCTACCTCCACGTCAGCCTCAAGCCCGACAACGAAAACGCCTTGGTCCTCTGGTGGTTCGCCAGTACCTGCCGCCACCTCGGCGTCGGCGGTAAGGCCGGCGGCCCGGTCTGGGAAGCCCAGAAGAAGGCCATGCAGATCTACAAGCCTCTCAAACGATTCTACACCCGGGGCGCCTTCTACGGCCTCGACGAGATGGTCCACGTCCACACATTGCCCGATCTCGGCGAAGCGGTCGTCAATGCCTTCAATCTCGATGACAAACCGGTGGATCGCAGCATCCAATTCCGGCCGGATGAAATCGGCCTGCCCGCCGGCCCCATCGACGTCGATGGGGCCCCCGCCCAGCGCGATGGCAACGAGGTGATCGTGAACGTGTCAATTCCGGCGAGGGGGCACCTCCTGCTGAAGCTGCGCGGGCGTCGGTGATTGTCGAGTGCGTTCGAAAGGGAGCTGCATATGATGACTCGTGTGATCGCCGTCTTCTTGGTGGGTCTTGCAGGACATCACGCGCCCGCCTTGGCCGATGAAGCAGTCGACTTCAACCGCTTCCTGTCGAGCATCGGCTTGCCGTCGGAGCAGACCGACCTGCCGCTGCCTGCGCGGATGGTCAGTGCCGTTCAGGATTACGGCACATTGACGGTTGGCGCCTCCTGCCATACGCATACGCCACTGCGAATCGGTGAAACAACCTACAAGGACGGCCTCGGGGCTCACGCCAACGGTCGAGCCGTTTTCCAGATCGAATCGCCGATGCAGACATTCGCCGCCGACGTGGGCATCGACAACAACGACGACACGTCGCGCGGGCGCGACAAGGCCAGCGCCGTGTTCGTGGTTAAGGGTGACGACCGCGAGCTGGCTCGAACACCCGTCTGCCGATACGGCCAGCCGCCGCGGCACATCGAAGTGTCCCTGGCTGACGTCCGGCAACTGGAACTGATCGTCACCGACGCCGGCGATGGGATTTCCTACGACCAGGGCGATTGGGGCGACGCCCGTCTGATCGATGCCAGTGGCAAAACCCTGCAGTTGAGCACCGTCGTCACCGTTGTAAGAGCCCTTCGTGCCGATGCTCCCCCCGCGTCGTTTGCCTACGGCGGCCAGTCCTCGCGAGTCTTGCTCAAGAACTGGGCCCGAACCCCCAAGCCGCCGGCGGAAACACAGCGCAGCCGTATCCATGAGATCACCTGGCTGGAATCGCCGACCGGCATGGCGGCCACCTGGCGCGCCGAGGTGTTCAAGGACCACCACGCGCTGGAGTTCCGCTGGTTCTTCGAGAACCGCGGCAAGACAAAGTCCAAACCGCTGACGAGCGTCTACGCCCTCGATCTGCAGCTCTCCGAAGCCCGCTCCTTCCAGCTGATCCATAGCACCGGAGGCCTGACGGGTCCCTTCGTGCCTCTCGGCGAGGCCCCGGCGTTCCTGATTTCAGAAACGAACCTCGCGTCGCCTGTCACCCTGTCAGCCGCAGGCGGCCGATCCTCGGCGAAAGACCTGCCCTTCTTTCAGCTTCACCATGGCCTCGCCCAGACCGGTCTCTTCGTCGGCATCGGCTGGTCGGGACAGTGGCAGGCAGATTTCCGTCCCGATGCGGCCCACGGCGCGAGAGTCACGATCGAAATGCCGAACATGAGTCTGGCCCTGCCGGCCGGTGAGAAAACCTCCTCACCAAGTGTGCTCCTGGGCCTGTATCAAGGCGATCCGTTGACCGGTTCCAACGCCTTGCGACGCCTCCTTTACGACCACTACGTCGCCCCCTTGGTCAACAAGAAGCCGCTGCCGCCGGTCTCGTGGAATCACTGGTTCACCTTCGAAAACGCGGTCAGTGAGGAGATGCTCAAGCGCCAGGTCGATGCCGCCGCTGACCTCGGACTGGAGTACTTCTGCATCGACTCGGGCTGGTTCGAAGGCGGTTTTCCCGGCGGCGTCGGTAACTGGATCCTGGATCGAGCCAAGTTCCCCAACGGCTTGGCCCCGATCGGCAAGTACGTCGCCGATAAGGGCATGAAGCTCGGGCTGTGGTTCGAACCCGCCCGCGCCGAGCCCGGCACCCGGCTCTGCCGCGAGCATCCCGACTGGGTGGACGGCAACCGCGTCAAGCTGGAAATCGCCGAAGCCCGCGAGTGGCTCTTTCAGATGATGTGCGGCTTCATCGACGAAGGCCACGTCCGATGGATTCGCTATGACTACAACTTCGATCCGCTGCCCGGCTGGGACCGCACCGACCAGCCCGAAACACGGGGCCTCACCCAGATTCGTTACCTGGAAGGCGAGTACGAGCTGTTCGATCGCCTCCGCACCAGGTACCCCGATCTGCTCATCGAGAGCTGTTCCAGCGGCGGCCGGCGAATCGACCTCGAGACGATGCGCCGAGCCCACACCTACTGGAAAAGCGATGAGACAGGCAACTTGACCGCGGCTCGCTCGCAAGAGACCGGCGGCAACCGATTCCTGCCCGGCGTCTTGCTGAACACCAATCTCCCAGCCTCATCTCCAGCGAATCGCTTCGATCTGCACAGCCTCTTCGCCGGGCCCCTGGGCTTCGCCTGTGATTGGACCCGACTGGACCCCCCGGCCCGCAATCGCGTGCGCCAGGCAATCGCTGCCTACAAGACCGTGCGCCATCTGCTCAACAGAGACTACTACCCGCTCCTCCCTCAGACCTTCGACCTCACCCAGTGGGTCGGATGGCAATTCAACAACCCGGCGACCGGCGAGGGCTTCCTCGTGGTCCTGCGGCCACAAGAATCAGCCTACGCGTCGGTGGAGGTGCGGCTCTGCGGCATCGAACCGGACAGAATGTACAAGCTCAGCCACACGGACGGCAGTCACGTGCGCGACCTCGCCGGCCGTGAATTGCTGGCCGGGCTGACGATTCCCCTCGGCCGCGGTGAATCCGAAGTCCTGCGATTCCGTCGCCAGTAGCCGGCAACGCGAACCAGAATTGCCTTCCAAACCGTTGCGGCTGATGATGCGTGAGTCGAAAGGACCAGAAATGATGGGAATGACGAATCCGCTCACTCGAAAAGGGATCGCTGTGTGCCTCCCCCTGTGGGTCGCGGCGGCGTCCGGGACCACCCTTGGCCAGACGCCCCAACCCCCCACCTCCGACGAGATGCGGCCAAAGAGCCAATGGACCAGCCAGTACTTCTCGGCCTCCGCATCCCGGCTGCCGTTCTCCTTCAACTACGGCGGGCAGCCTTCCGCAGAGTTCCTGGCCGCGTGGCCGAAGAAGGTCGAAACCCGCAAACTCGACGATGCCCGAACACGGCAGACCCTGACCTGGACCGACCCCAAGACCAACCTCAGCGTCCGGTGTGTCGTCGTCAATTACGCCGATTTCCCAATGGTCGAGTGGACATTGTACTTCAAGAACGCCGGCCAGGACGACACGCCCCTGATCTCGGAAGTCATGGCCCTCGACCTGACCATCAAGCGAGGATCGGCAGGAGAGTTCATCGTCCATCGCACCGTCGGCGACGGCGGGGCGGATATCTACAAGCCGGATCCCATCACCCTCGCCCCCGGGCAGGCCAAACGCTTCACCCCCAACGGCGGCCGGCCGTGCAGCACCGAATTCCCCTACTTCAACATCCAATCACCGGAAGGTGGATGTATCATTGCCATCGGCTGGCCCGGCCAGTGGTCTGCCTCCTTCACCCGCGACCGCGGCGAATCGCTGCACCTGACCGCCGGCCAGGAAATCACTCGCTTCAAGCTCCTGCCCGGCGAGGAGCTGCGCTCGCCACTCATCGTCCTCGAACCCTGGAAGAGCAACCATCGACGCTCCCAGAACCTCTGGCGCCGCTGGATGAACACCCATAACTCCCCACGCCCCGGCGGCAAGCGGCCGCCGCCTCAGCTGAACGTCTGCAACGCCAACCAGTTCGGCTATTTCGGCACCACCGAAGAGAACCAGCGGGCCTGGATCCAACGCTACCAGGAAGAGAATATCGCCTACGACTACTGGTGGTGCGATCTGTCCTGGTTCGCCCTGGATGACAAAACCTATGTCTACAACGCTCGCTATGACCCCGATCCGGTCAGGTTCCCCAGGGGGCTCAAATCGCTCAGCAACCACCTCCATCAGAACAACATCAAGCTCATCGCCTGGTTCGAGCCGGAACACTACTACCCCGGCCCAGGCAACTGGATCGTCGAGAATCACCCCGAGTGGCTGCTCAAAGCTCCCCCCGGCCACGAGGCCGAGATCAACCAGGGCATGCCCCTCAAGAATCGTACCGTCCTCAATCTGGGCAACCCCGAGGCCCTCAAGTGGGTCACGGACAATACCGACCGAGTCCTCCGCGAGCAGGGGATCGACTACTACCGCCATGACTTCAACATCGAGCCGCTGATCTTCTGGCGGGCCAACGACCCACCCGACCGCCAAGGCGTCACCGAAATCAAGTACGTCACCGGATTCCTCGCCTACTACGACGAGCTGATCCGGCGGCATCCCCAAATGCCCATCGACAACTGCGCCTCCGGGGGCCGGCGGAACGACGTGGAAACGCTGCGCCGTTCTGTGCCCCTGCTGCGAAGCGATACCTGGGGCGAGCCCGTCGGCCAGCAGTGCCAGACCTACGGATTCGCCGACTGGATTCCCTTCTGGGGCACCGGCATCATGCACTCCGACCCCAAGGACCTGCCCTACATCTTCCGCAGCCAGATGGGGCCCAGCTTCACTTCCTGCTGGGACCTCACCCCGAAGGCCAACTACGATCTCCACCGCAAGCTGCTCGATCAGTGGCGCAGTGTCCGCACCCACATCCTTGACGGCGATTACTACCCGTTGACACCCTACAGCTCGGCGGGCACTGAATGGATCGCTTGGCAGTATCACCGGCCCGAAGAGGGCCAGGGCGTCGTTCAGGCCTTCCGGCGCGCCCAGGCCAACGACGACACACGGACATTCCAGTTGAACGGACTCGCCCCGGAGACAGATTACATTGTGGAGAACCTCGATACCGGCGGCACGGAGAGGGCGGCCGGCGCCAAGCTGATCGGCGAAGGCCTCCGCGTGACTCTGGCCGAGCGTCCTGCGGCCGCACTCCTCGTGTATCGACAGGTTCGGTAAAGGTGGAGGAACTCGCCATGCTGAAGGCCCGGATCCCCATATCGCTGGTGACCATGCTGCTCGGAGCGGGGGCCATTCGTCCCGCGACCGCATCAGCCCAAGTCGAGCCGATACGCCCGCCCGTCGAGCTTCTCTCCCCACTGGCCGCTCCACCCGCCGTGCCCGCCCCGTTCCCCGGCCGGCCGGCATTCAAACACCGCGGCTTCTATCTGCACTGCGGGTGGGCCTTCGATCACCCCTTCGCACCCCACGCCTGGTCGCGAGCCGATTTCAGCAGCATGTTCGAGCTGCTGCGCCGCCTGGGCTTCGATACCGTCATGTACTGGCCCCAGATCGAAGCCATCCCCGCCCCGATCAGCGCCGAGGACGCAGCCTCGCTCAGGAACGTCCGCGACATCATTGCCGACGCCCGCACCCGGGGGCTCCGCTGCTGGCTGGTCTTGACACCAAATCTCACCTCGCCACCCGAGATCGCCACTCAACCCTTCGCCGACCGCAATCCCTTCCGAACCTACCAGACCGTCCACCTGAATAGACCCAAGGAGGTCGATCCGTTCTTGGCCCATCGCCGGTCCATGCTCCGCGTCGTCAACAACGCGGACGCCTACGTGACGATTGACGGCGACCCCGGCGGTTACCCCGACGCCAGCCCCGAGGACTTCCTTCGCGTCTTCCAGGCAGACCGCCGGACACTGGACGCCTACGGCATCGATCCGCCACACCAGATGGTGATTCCCTGGATCTGGGCCGGGTGGGGAAGGAAGCTCCCCCTCTGGCAGGGCGATCTCGCCCCATTCTCCAGGGCCACCATGACCCTCCTCAAACAGCGTCTGCCCGAACCCTGGCACATGATCCCCGGCCGCAGCCACGGCCAGGGCTGGGGCAATGGCCGGACCAACGTCGCCCTCGCCGAACAACTCGACCTCATCGACCGCTCCATGATCCTGTGCTACGAAGCCATCGAATTCGAACCTTCGCCTCCGGCCGCCACACTTCAGCTCGACGCCATACGCCGAATCCTTAAGGAGGAGATGCACCTGGCATCCAAAGCCGCCGGCGTCATGGGCAACGCCCAACAACCGATCATGGTCCTCCCCAATATCTACCTCTTCGCCCGCGGCGCCTGGGATCCGGCTTACCTGGATCGCGGCGACGAAGAGGTGCTCCGCGATTTCGCCCAGCTCCTCGGCGGACCCGCCGACCTCCTGCTCCCGGCATGGCAGTGCCTTGCCCTGCCTCTCGATCGCCTGCCCAGAAACCTCCCGGATCGCCTCCGCGCCGCCACCCTTACCGGCGAAGCGGCCCGCTTTATTCCCGGCGGACCCCAACGTTACCTCGACATCCTCGCGGCTCATACGACCGCCCGAATCGGCCTGCTGACCGCCATCGACGGACCCGCCCGCGACGACCACGACTGCGCCCGCCGCGTGGCCGACGGAACAGCCGCCCTGGCCGGCTGGTGGAAGATGCATCACTACGTCTTCGACCGCGACAAGAAACAAGGCTTCGCATGGAACTTCGTCCGCGGCGACCAGATGGCCTTGCTCTCAGACTGGGCCAACCGCAACGCCCGCGACAGAACTTCAGTGGCCTCGGCGGCCGCCAGACTCCTGGTTGAAAAGAACCTGTTCGCCGCGGAGCAGGCCCACCGCGTCGTCAGCGGCCTCATCAAGACCGGACCCTGACGCCATACCGGGCCGAAACCCCGTGAGAGGACGAGCCATGCACCCAACATGCCATACCTTGCTCCTGACCCTGTCGCTGATCACCACCGCCGCCGCCCCTCTTCGCGCAAAGGAATCGGGCATCGATCTCAACCGCCTCATCCGGCCGTATTCCTCGCGACAGATCGTCGAACTCGACCTCAACCAGTCCTTCAGCCAGGGCAACGAAGATGTGGACTTCTGCCAGATCAAGGTCTACTCGAAGCTGAACCCCGAAAAAGACATGCCCCACATCTTCATGACCTGCTCGCCCACCGAGAACGTCCGGCCCAACCAGCCGGTCAACTTCCGATTCTGGTTCCAGGGCGGCGACAGCAGCCCGATCACCATCGAGTTCGACGACGGCACCAAGGTGACAGACTACCCCTCCTATGCCGAGTTGTCTCATCGTTTCACCCCCGCCGGTATCCACATCGTCACCGCACGATGCGAGGCCGACGGCAAACCGATCGCGCAGAAAATGAAGGTCATCGTGACACCTGCTCCTCAATCACCTTCCACCGGGACCTCTCCAGAATGAACCACTGCCGACTTCAATCTCAACGAAAGGACCTTCTTGTGCGGCTGTCAATAACCATGGCTTCGGGGCTCGTCCTGACCACCTCTGCCTTCGGCACAACGCCGATCGCCAGTCAGGTCATCTCGCTCGACGGCGACGGCTGGCAACTTGCCGTCGATCCGACGAATATCGGCGTCGCCGAGAAATGGTGGCAGCAGCCTCGCCCCGAAGCCAGGCCCGCCAGGATCCCCTGGTTCATCGGCGACACCTTCCCGGGCTACTGCGGCGTCTTCTGGTACTGGCGCGATGTCCAGATACCAGCCAATCCGTGCCCCGATGGCCGCTACCTGCTTCGCTTCTGGGATGTGGACTACCTGGCCGACGTCTGGGTCAACGGAACCCGCGTCGGCTCCCACCAGGGTGCCATGATGCCATTCACCTTCGACGTGACCGCCGCGGTCAAGCCTGGATCAGGCAATCGCCTCGCCGTTCGCGTCCTGCTCCCCGGCGATACGCCGATCGAGGGCTTCACGTTTCGTCAGACGCCGCATGGCGGCGCGGCCTTCACCCAGACCGGCGGAATCATGGACAGCGTCGAATTGCTGCTCACACCGGCGGTCCGCGTCGAGGATCTCTTCGTCCGAACCGATCCCAAAACCGGAAAAATCCGCGCCCAGGCCAACCTCCGCAACACCGCGACAAACGCCCGAAAGTGCAACCTCGAATTCACCGTTTCCCCCGCCACCAGCGGCGAAACGCTCGACGCCATCACGATCTCCCGTGAAACGCCCTCCGGTGACACGCTCATCGATGGCCAGCTCCAGGTCCGCAACCCGCGGCTCTGGGATCTGAACGATCCTATCCTCTACCGCGTTACCGTCCGAGTGACAACACCGGATTCCCCCGTGTTCAATGAGTCCTCGACCCGCTGCGGCTTCAGGGATTTCAGGTTCGACAACGGCTTCTTCCGCCTTAACGGCCGGCGGATCTTCCTTCGCTCCTCGCACACCGCCGCCGAAACGCCGGTCGGACACTGCCTCCCGCGCGATCCGGGCCCGCTCCGCAGCGAACTGGTCAGCTGCAAGGCCATGGGATTCAATATGGTCCGGTTCATCGGCCGGGTAGCCCTGCGCAACCAGCTCCACATGGCCGACGAGATCGGCCTCCTGGTCTACGAGGAAAACCCCAGCTCGTGGATGCTCCATGATTCCCCCAATATGGCCGAACGCTTCGATCGGCAGGTCGCCGCCATGGCCCGCCGCGACCGGAACCACCCCTCCATCGTGATCTGGGGACTCCTCAACGAAACCGGCGAGGGACCCGTCTTCCGCCAGGCCGTCAAGGCTCTGCCCCTCCTGCGGGCGCTCGATGAGACCCGCCTGGTCATGCTGGGCAGCGGGCGCTTCGACGCGGTATCCGCCTACCTCAACGGCCTGGAGCTCTGGAAACCCGCCCAAGAAACGCAACCTAACGTCCTCTTCAACGCCAAGCCCTACGCAATCTATCACGTCCCGCTCTGGCCGGCGAAGTCCGTGTCCCTGAATCCCGGCACCAAAGGGGAGTACAGCGTCGCCCGCTGGACCGCGCCCGCGGCCGGCGATCACGCCCTCTCCGCCCGATTCAGAGGAACAGGGAGCTTCTCAACCACCGACGTCCACGTGCTCCATGCGGGCAAACCAATCTATGCGGGTTTCATCAATGTCCGCGGCTGGGGCGATTGTTGCGATTACTCCGCCACGCTCAACCTCGCCGCCGGCGATACCATCGACTTCGTCGTCGGCTGGGGTGGCGGCTATGCCCCCGATGCGGCCGGGCTCGCACCCTGGACCGATACCACCGAAGTCCACGCAACGATCCAGTCGTCCGGTGGCGCCCGATTCGATCTGGCCGCCGATTTCTCAAACGCCCATAACCCCAATGGCCCATGGTGCTACGGCTCACTCGCACCCGGGCAGACGCCCGACACCACCACCTTCGCCGCCTTTCCTAAGTGCGAAATCCTTAACACCCCCAACATCGGAGGCATCAGCAACCCCGGCTCTGATGAGTGGGAAAACGTGCTGGGCGACCTGCACACCTATCCGAGATCACCGCACCGGAGACTCGAGATCGAACGACTCCGAACCGTGGCCTACATCGACCGCCCCCTCCTGCTCGCCGAATACGGCATGGGCAGCGGAACGCACTTCCCGAGAATGCTCCGCCATTACGAGGCGCTTGGCGAGGAATCCTACCCCGGTGCCAAAAACTACCAGGAAATGCTCGCTAGGTTCATGGCCGACTGGGATCGGTGGAAACTCGCAGAGGCCTTCCCAAGCCCGGAAGATTTCTTCGATAAGTGCCTCGCCAAGATGGCCGGCCTCCGCAGAATCGGCATCAACGCCCTGCGCTCCAATCCGGCCATCGTCGGCTACAACCTGACCGGTACCCATGACACCGCCGAGGCCTACTCCGAGGGCGTGATCACCGCCTTCCGCGAACATAAACCCGGAACCTTCGACGCCATGTGCGACGTCTTCGCCCCCCTGCGCTGGTGCCTTTTCACCGAACCCGTCAGTGTCTATCGCGGCCGCAAGGTGAAGCTCGAGGCCGTCCTCTCCAACGAAGACGTGCTTAAGCCGGGCGACTACCCGGCCCTGCTCCAGGTCCTGGGCCCCACCGAGCAACGCCTCATCGAACGCGAAATCACCGTTAGGATCCCCGCTATGACCGGCAACGTCGAACCACCCTATGCAATCCCGGTCTTCTCCGAGGAATTGCCCGTGGACGCTCCGTCAGGCAAGTGCCGGTTCGTCGCCAGACTCCTGAAGGGCGGCCCGGCCACCGGCGAGTCCGTCGAGTTCTACGTCACCGATCCGCACGACATGCCCACCGTCAAAACCACGATCACACTCTGGGGCAAGGACCCGGAACTCACCCAATGGCTCAGAGACCACGGCATCGAGACGCGTCCGTTTGCCCCCGGCAAACCGGCCGGGCGAGAAGTCATCCTCGTGCCCGCTGTGCCCGGCGGCAGCGGCGATGCCCAGGCGTGGCACGAACTGGTCGAGAGAATAGCCGCCGGCTCTGCGGCCGTGTTCCTGACGCTGGACGTGTTTGAGAAAAAAGAGAATCCGCTCGGCTGGCTCCCTTTGGCCAACAAGGGCTCAATCGGCTTGGTCAGCGAGTACCGCTTCCCTCAGGTCTACATCCGCGACGAGTGGGCGAAGCACCACCCGATCTTCGACGGCCTCCCAACCGGCCTGATGGACTACGTCTTCTACCGCGAGATCATCCCTGACCTCAGATACGCCGGCCAGGATACGCCCGACGAGGCCGTGGCCGGAGCCTTCCGGACCGGAATGGGATACAACTGCGCCGAACTGATGCTCACCGTCTACAAGCTCGGCCAGGGCCGCTTCATCCTCAACGCCCTCCGCGTCCGCCAGGCCCTCGGCCAGGATCCCACCGCCGAACGCCTGCTGCGCAATATGCTCCGCTACGCCGCCCGCGATGCCGACAAACCGATCGCCCCCGTACCACCCGACTTCGACTCCTACCTGAAGTCCCTGGGCTACTGACCCGATCCTCGCTCGCCCAGCAGTCACCAGCATCCTCAGACCAATCCAGCAGCCTTCCATGAGAACACTCCGCATCTCCGCGATCCGCCCGCCAACCGCTGATCGCAGACCGTTCACTTCCACCGCCCACTCCCGGAACACCGGTCGTGTTCTTCATCACCGGAGGTCTGCACTGCCTCGACCGCAGACCAACCGCTCCCCGACCGCGGGTCCCGTTCTTTGACATCCTCAGATCCGCCGGCCCTACTCCCCTCCGGGGCTTCCGGTGAACACGAAACGCTCCCCCAATGGGTTCGTTTGGCGCCCGCCATTGTGCCGGATCAATGGCAGTAACCCCTCTGGCAGCCCCAAAAACGCGGTTCCCCTCCGCCAATCGTTGGCTTCGTTTGACGCCGGAAACCATCCGCGGCACATGACATGATCAGATCCCCTGGAAGAAAACCGGCTTCGCCAGACGTTGTCCATGTGCCACCGTAAAGGGTAAACTGATACCATGCCCTCCGAACCCCCCGTCCACGCCGGCATCCTCGTCAAGCCCATCCCCACACGATTCTGGTGGCTCCGACGCATCACCGTTACCGCCGGCTTGATCATCCTCGCCGTGGCCGCCGCCCGTTGGTGGTGGAGCGCCAAGGCGGGGCACATCTACGAGACCGAAGTCGCCCGCATCAAAGCCGCCGGCGAGCCGCTCTTCCCAGAAGACTTCCTCCTGCCGCCCGTGCCCCAGGATCGGAACGCGGCTCCACTCCTGGTCAAGGCCACGCAGGCATTGGTCCTTAACCAGGGGCAAACCCGACTCCTCAAGTCCTTGGGCCGATACAAGGCCGATGTCCCCCGGCATCTCCGGGAACTCAATCAGCTCATGACCGCCTCCACCGCGGCCCGTTCCTGGGTCCGTCAGGCCGGAGCACTCCCCAATGTGGATTGGGGGTCCCCCGGCCCATCCTTGAACCGCGCCTCTCCCTCAGCCGACTTCCACCAGCTGAGCGATTGCATCGTCACCGCCGCTTATGTGGCCCATCTCCAGGGCGACGACCTCGAAACCATCCGGTCGCTGGAGGACGCCCTCAGTCTCGCGGCCCACGTCGCCCACTACCGCACCCTCTCGGCGGCTTGGCTTCAACTCGGCACCATCGATTCCGTGACCACCGCGATCGAAAATCTCAGCCCCACCCTGCGCTTCTCCCGGCCTCAATCCGAAACAGCCTCTTCGACTCGACACGCGTCGCGACAGCACGGCCAACAACTCATCAACCGGCTCCTCGATGAACGCCCGGTTCGGGAGGCCTTCCTCTGGGGAGTCTACGCCGAAAGAGCCCTCCATTTCGATACCGAGCGCAGGCTCAGCAGCGGAAAAGACCGGACCGTGAGTTTTCAGCTGGCCGCACCGCCGGTCGGCCAGCTGGAACGGGCGTACTTGTCCATGGTTCGTCCGATGCTCGTCATTGAGACGTGCAGGAGACTGCGGCAATTCGATCGCGGCTTGATCACTGGTGCCAAGGCGACGTACTTCTCCCAGGTCACGCCCGGGTCGGAAACTGCACCGCGACCGGGACAGGGCCCGACCGCCTACGGCTTCGGCGGCGGCTCGGTGCTGTTTTCCCGCGATCTGCATCGCACCTGCTTCTACCAACTGGCCCGGGCGCGACTGGCCGCTGCCGCCCTGGCCATCCGAATGTATGAGCTGGACCATGATGAGCGGCCGGCAAGCCTTCAAGCCCTGGTCCCCGACTACCTGCCTTGCCTGCCGACGAGTCCACTTCTAGAGTCTGATAGTGTTTTATACTATCAAAAGGAGGGATCGGTGCCCCGGGTCTACTTCGCCGGGCCGGATCCGCACGCGAAGACAACCCTCTACCTCAACGGCCCGTCGGCGGGCCGGGAATCCGCCTCCCAAGGAGCGAAGTCATCCTCGTAGGCTGTGGTAGATCAGCACCGGGAACACAACCAGAAACCTGACCGCTACCAGCGTCAGGCCGACGGCCAGAAGCCAGACCAGCGGCCCGGCCAGCGCCACCACGAATACCCCAGCGGCACCTCGCCCGGTCGCACGCCTCGAAAGGTAAACCAGGCCAAACCACCACCACAGGAGCTCAACAACGAGCAGACTCGCCACCGCAACCCGCGCGGAATCCTCCAGCCCCGCCGCCCCGGTCATGGCCACCAATGCCGCAATGACATAACCGAGAACGCAAGCCAGGGGCGTCCAGCCCAGCGGACCACAGGCGTACGTGCTGATCGCAATGCCCCGATTCTGCCGCTCAATGTCCAGCCATCGCGGATGAAAGAAGTAGCTCGGCACGCCCGTGGCTACCACCAAGGCCAGCAGCGTGGCCGCAAACACGCTCGTCACCGTCCAGGGATCCATCGTCGGTGGCCCGGAATACAGGCCGCGAAACAGCAGACGCGAACCGCTCGAGGGACGAAAGGCGAGGATCATCAGGACGCAAGGGGCATAGGCAACGACAACCGTCACCCACCGGAAGAGCTGAGCGTCGCCGTAGCTCACCGGTCGCCGGACCTGCTCAGCCAGTCTATAAATGCTAAAGGTGGTTATGAATAGTGTTTGGAGGTATGCGCAAATCCGGCCCAGCTGGTTCCGCTTCGCCCAGGGGATCGGCTCGGGCACCATCTTCGCCGGATCGAACGGACGCCCGCACTCCGGACAGCGATACTCGGTCAGCCCGCGGAGCATGTACCCGCAGGCCGGGCAGAACAGATCGTCGGAGATCGCGGGCAACGCCATGGACGACCTCAGCTCTGCTTCTTCTTCTTGATCTCACCGAGCTCCTGCGGCGTCAGCACCCCAACCCGCTTGGCCCAGCCGGCGTACAGCTCCGACAACTCCTTGACCTTGTCCGGATGGGACGCGGCCAGGTTGTTCAGTTCCGTCCGGTCAGCCTTCATGTCGTACAGCTCCCAGCCGCCGGGATGCCGCGAAACCAGCTTCCAGTCGCCCTGCCGCACCGCCCGGTTGCCCTCGTGCTCCCAGTAGAGCGCCGCGTGACCCTCACGGGGCCTGCCCTCCAGGATGGGCACAAGACTCTTGCCCTCCAGCGGGGTGATCTCGTGCCCCCGGTGGGTCGCCGGATAAACCCCTCCGGCCACCTCCACACAGGTGGCCATCAGGTCAACCAGATGCCCAACCTGGTCGGTGAGCCCGCCACCCTTGCGGATAACCTCCGGCCAGAAGACAATCAGCGGCGTCGAAATCCCACCTTCATGCACCCAGTGCTTGTACAGCCGGAACGGCGTGTTGCTCGCGTTCGCCCAAGGCAGCCCGTAACTCAAAAACGAGTCCTTGCCACCCGGTGGAACCCCCGGCGTGCCCCGGTCGATCTCCTCCGCACACCCGCCGTTGTCCGCCAGGAACAGGATCAGCGTGTTCCGCTCCACGCCCAACTCGCGAACCTTGGCCAGCACCCGCCCAATGTTCTGGTCCATTCGGTCAATCTGGGCGGCATAGACGGCCATCTTCAGGTCGCGGGCTTCCTTGTCCTCAACCTCCGCCCAGGCCGGGGCCTTCTGGCCACGCGGCGTCAGACCCCAGCGCGGATCGACTATCCCCAACTCCACCATCCGCGCCAGTCGCTTCTGCCGCAAAGCATCCCAGCCAATCATGTACCGGCCACGGTACTTGGCAATGTCCTCCGGCCAGGCGTGCAGCGGCCAGTGCGGCGAGGTGTAGGCCAGGTACAGGAAGAACGGCTTGCCGGACGAACGCTCCTGCTCGAGAAACGAAATGGCCGCGTCGGTGAAGGCGTCGGTTACGTAGAACCGCTCCCCCTCCGGCTTGCAGGGCTGATCGTCGCGGGCCATGATCCGGTTTGGATCCAGCCGGAAGTAGTTGCTCCCGCCGCTGACCAGACCGTAGTAGCGGTCAAAGCCGCGATCCACCGGCCAGTGCGGACGACGCTCGCCCACGTGCCATTTGCCCGCCATCAGCGTCCGGTAGCCGCTCTGACGCAACACCTCTCCAAGGGTCACGCATCGATCGTTCAGGTAACCCTGATACGCCGGCGCTCCCCGATCGTCCACCATGTGGCCCACACCCGCCTGGTGCGGATACAGCCCGGTCAGCAGCGAGGCTCGGGTCGGACAACAGCGGGCCGTGTTGTAGAACTGCGTGAACCGCAGACCGCCGGAGGCCAGCCGATCCAGATGCGGCGTGGCAATCTCCGAGCCGTAACAGCCCAGGTCCGAGAAACCCATGTCGTCGGCCATGATGACGATGATGTTGGGCCGCGACCGAGCCGGGTCGGCGCCTTGAACCGTGCCAACAACCGCAAGCCCGCTCAGGAAGCCCAGAAGTGTCGCGTTTCTCATGCCGGATATCGTGGCGGAGAGTCCCTCAGGCGTCAATGGCGGGGCAAACGGGCGGGCGAGGCGGATAAGCTGGTGCGTGCCGGCTTGGGACGACAGAGAGATGTGGGTGAACGACACGCACCAGCTAGCAGCCGGACTCAATCACGTAGGCGGGATGATCTCGTCGCGGTCTGCCCGCATTGTTCGCAGACGATGAAAATGGCTCTCCAACTCGGATACCGTGAACGGCTTGCTGATGCAGTCCGCGGCTCCCAGATCCATGCAGAGCTTCCGACTCGATTCGTCCAGGGTGTCCGAGAAGATGACGACCAGCGTTTCCGGTTGAGCCGCCCGAATCGCTTGCAGGCACGTCAGCCCGTCCATCCCCGGCATCTCCAGATCAAGAGCGACAAAATCGGGCCGGTACTGCCCCAGGGCTTTGAGCGCCGAAGCGCCGTCGTGGATGGGAAGCGTGTCGAAACCCAGCCGCTGGGCGATCCGCTGGGTGATGCTCCGGATCAACGCACAGTCGTCGATGACCATCAGCCTGAGCCGGTCCTTGCCACACGGACGGTCCACACCTTCCACTTGCTCCAGGGACCACCCGGTTTGGCCCCCGACTTCCAATCGGTGGTCGGGCATCGTGCAATCGCAAGGGAGATCCGTGCCGTGATGCAGATGGCACAAGCAAGCGCTACTGAGATGGGCGGAGTACTCCTCCGCCAGCGACGCCAAATCGCGAGCCATGGATCGAGACCCCCGATCGAGCCACTGTTCCGGTCTGTTCCGCCTCGATATCCTCTGTCCTGCCTCGACATGTGGCCGAGGAAGGCCCCCGGGACGCTTGACCGCACAATGCCGGGGGATGTACCCTATGTTTCGTACATGCCGACCCCGTACTTAAGCAATTGTGGTTCTTTTTTGGGCTCCTGTTCACAGGCACGTGCAAGGAACCGTCCTCCCGACCTGTTCCACCGCATCGACGCCGGTCCCGGAGCCCGTCCTCTTCGGAATGAGAGGTATCACCATGGCCCTGAAGCAGTCGGAGAAGACGTGCTCCCGTCGCGAATTACTGGCCTCGTCCGGTAAGGCGGCCACCGGAGCGGCCGTCCTGGGCGCCGCCCTCGGCGGCTGCAGCATGCCCGGACGGAAGACGACCGAGACCCGCACCGCGTCGGCCGCCGCTCGCAGGATCGGAGCCAACGACCAGATCCGCCTCGGACTGATCGGCAGCGGTGGGCAGGGTACCCACGACACCAACCTGTGTTGCCAGAAGGACAACGTGATCTGCGTGGCCCTGGCCGACGTGGCCGAGTTCCGCATGGACTACACCACCAAGGTCCTCACCGAGACAATGGCCCGAAAGGGCCATGCCGCCGTCCAGATCGACCGCTATGGCGACTACCGCAAGCTGCTGGATCGCAAGGACATCGACGCCGTGGTCATTGCCACCCCGGACCACTGGCACGCCAGGCCGTTCATCGCCGCCTGCCAGGCAGGCAAGCACATCTATCAGGAGAAGCCCTTCAGCTTCACCATCGACCTGGGCTTCGCCATGCTCGCCGCGGCGGAGGACAACCCTGCCCTGGTCATCCAGATCGGCACCCAGCGTCGCAGCCAGGGCCACTACGCCGAGGCCAAGAAGCTCATCGACAACGGCCTGCTCGGCAAGGTCAGCCACATCCGGGCTTTCGATTGCCGCAACTACATCGCCGGCGAGGATCCGTTCACACCCCAGGCGACCGCCGCCCGAACCGTGGGACAGCTCGACTACGCGACCGCCAAGATCGATTGGGACCAATTCCAGCAGCCCTGCAAGCACAAGGTGCCGTTCGAAGCCCTGCGCTATACCGCCTGGCGGTGGTACTGGGACTATGCCGGCGGGCTGGTGACCGATGTCGGCGTGCACGTGATCGACAACGTGCATTGGCTGATGGGCGAGCCGGTGCCCAAGTCCGCGGTCGCCAACGGTAGCGTCTATGCCACCAAATACTGGGAGACCCCCGACGTGGTCAACGCGGTGGTCGACTACGGCGAGTTCAGCCTGGAGTTCATCGGCAACTTCACCAACGGTTTCGACGGCGACGGCTTCATCCTCTACGGTACCAAGGCGACCATGGAGGTTCGGGGTAACGACGTCAAGGTCTGGGCCGACGGTTCGCGCGCCAAGCCCCAGGTCCACATACCGGCCGCGGGCATCGAGCACCAGCACAACTGGATCGACTGCCTGCGGGTTGGAGCCAGGCCCAACGCCCCGGTGCAGCTTGGGGTCAGTTCCCTCTTGCCCTCGCACCTGGCCAACCTCGCCTATCGCAGGGGCAAGAAGATCACCTGGGACCCGGCCACCAGGAGGGCATCCTAGCCGCGCGCTGAACCGTCCCCGGTTCATACGGGAGCCATAGCGATGAGCGATGACCGAAGCCCGCCTGCCTTTGACCCTCGGGCCATCACCCGTCCCGATCCGGTGCTGCTGACCTACTACGTGCTCGTTGCCATCCTGACGCTTCCGGGGTTTCCCATCGCCCTGACCGTCCTGCTGTGCAAGTATCACACCTTGCGCTATCGCTTCGATGACAAGGGTGTGTCCATGTCCTGGGGTGTTCTCTTCCGTCGCGAGATCTATCTGACCTACCGCCGGATCCAGGACATCCACGTCACCCGGAACATCCTGCACCGCTGGCTGGGTCTGGCGACGATCTCGGTCCAGACGGCCTCCGGGTCGGCGGGGGCGGAGATGGCCATCGAGGGCATCCGCGAGGTCGAGCAGTTACGGGATTTCCTCTACGCCCAGATGCGCGGGGCGAGAGGCGATCTTCCCGAGGGGCACGCGGAGGCCGGCCCCGGTGAACCGAAGGATGAAGCCCTGGCGGTGTTGGTCGAGATCCGTGACGAGTTGCGCCGGCTGCGAATCCAGCGCGAGACGAACTGATGAACGAAGCGACACAGCGGGCGAGTGCCTGGATCTACCGCGGCCTCTGGGCGGTGCTGGTGGAGTGGTTCCGCGTCCCGGCCGAGCCGCCCACGCTCCCAGTCCAGGCCGGCGGCCCGATCGAGTCTTTCGGGCCGTCCCCGGATTTCCTGCGCTATCTGAAGTTCTGGTTCTGGCTGGGGCTGCTGCCCTTGGACCTCGTCATTCTCATTGCCTGGGTCGCGATCACCGTGGCCTATCCGCCGGCCGGCTTCTTGCTGGCGGTGCCGGCCTTCGCCCTTGCGGTCCTGCCCGACATCGTGGTCTACATCGCCCTTCACCTTCGCTTTGACACCACCCGTTACGTGATGACCGACCGCAGCCTTCGCATCCGGCGGGGCATCTGGGTCATCCAGGAGGTAACCATCACCTATGAGAACATCCAGAATGTCGAAGTGCGGCAGGGGCCGCTGCAGCGGTACTACGGCATCGCCGACGTGATCATCGAGACGGCCGGCGGCGGGGGTAATCCGAGCCAGCCCGGATCGCAGAGCGGACATCGGGGGGTGATCGAGGGTATCGCCGATCCGGACCGCATTCGCGAGACGCTCCTCGGCCGGCTTCGTCACTCGCGGACCGCGGGGCTGGGTGACGATCTCCACGAGCTCGCCGCGGTACCGAACCGGTGGTCCGCGCAGCACGTCGCGGTTCTGCGCGAGATCCGCGACGAAGTCGCCGCGATGAAGCCCGGGTTCTGAGCCAGGAGACCACCGCATCAGCCACCGGATCATCCGACCGGCTTACGGCTGCAGATGGGTGCAGGCAATCTCCCACGTCGCCGTGCTCGGAGTCGCTGCCTCCAGGGTGACGACCAGGGTGCGATCCGGCTGGCGTTCGGCCCTGAGCTCAACCTCGTCGCCGGCCTTGGCCGAGGCGAACTCGTAGCCCCGGGGCACAAGGCAGGTCAGGCGCGCAGGCACGTGCTCCACCAGCCGTACGCGGCCGGAGAGTGTGCTCCGGACCTCGTCCCAGGCGACCTGCTCCACTTCGACGCCGCCCTGGGTGATATGCCGGTCACTCGAAAGGAATTGCGGTCGGCCGGTGTCGGGATGCACCGCCAGCAGGGCATTCGACCGGCCGGCCAGCGGCATGCTGAGGGACTCGCGGAAGCTCCCCAGGAACGATTGGCCCCAGAAGTCATAGACCAGGTGGTGGCGGTCCGCGGGCAGGCCGAGCTCGTCAAATCTCACCCGGAGTTCGGCCGACTCGTCCTTCCAGTTGAAGAGCGATACCACGTCCCAGGTGCCGAACGGCCGAGAGATCTTCAGCGCCCAGATCGGATGCAGCTCGAACAGGGGGAACAGATCCAGCGGCCGGACATCGCACACCGGCAAGCACTGCTGCAAAAGGCGCATGCGCTCGGCGGGGAGGTCGGCCAGTTTGTCGCCGGCGAACATCACCTGGCCCGGCAAGCCGACCGCCGTGGCGGCGATGCGGGCCGTATTCAGCGGGGCCGCCTCGCCGACCAGGAGGGTATCGGGGTCGTTGTACCAGACGATGTTGTGAACGAAAAGCTGGTTCAGAGTGGTTTGAGCCTGATGCAGGTAGTTGGCCCAGTGGGGCGGCTCGTTGGGACTGACGATATCCGCGCCGAGGCGGGCGGCGTCGGCCTGGCCGACCTCGGGGCCGGTGTAATGGCCCTGGCAGGCCAACCAGATTCGATCCGGTCCCAGTCCCCGCCGCAGGGCCTCCACGCACAAGCGGAAAGGACCCTCACAGGATTCCCGGAAGGCCGCCCGGACCTCCGGACGCTCATAGAAATGGGCGGAGTAGCTCGGGCCGCGGCCGGACATCCCGTCGATCTTGAAGTACTCGTAGCCCCACTCCTGGGACATGATCCGGTGGGTATCTTCCATGTGCTGGCGGACGGCGGGCAGGGAGGGATCCAGCACGTAATAGCCGCACCAGTTATGCATGGGTTGTCCGTCAGGATGGTGCAGGAACCAGTTCTTGTGGGTGTCGTAGAATGCCCGGTCACCGGTGCCGAAGGGAACCGTCCAGATACCCGGGCGGAAACCCAGCTCGCGGATGCGATCCGCCAGCCACTTCATTCCGTGGGGAAACTTCCGCGGATCGGGCCGCAGCGTCAGGTTGTGGAACTTGCTGACCGGCAAGCGGTCCGAGTTGTCCTGCCACGACTCGATATGCCAGATCTCCAGTCCGAACGGCTTGAGGTAGCGGGCCCCGACCCGGGCCTCGGCCAGGTTGTCCTCCTCACCGGCCTTGTCGAAGTAGACGTTCCAGGACATCCAACCGGTGGGGGGCGAGGGGCATCTCTTCCTGTCGATCGGACGATAGAACGGCACATAGCGGGAACGGTAGTAATCGCGGAGGAGTTCGAACGCGAGGGTGGCGCCATCGGCTGCCTGGGGTGAAGCACTCATCACCAGCTCGAAGTGACGCGGTCCGACCTGCCCCGCCGGCGAGCGAATCGCCAGGGTTCGACCGGTCAGGCGCAGAGCCGTGTCGGTATCGACGTCGAACAGCGAGTCGTTCAGGCCGCTGTCTGCCGGCCCCGAAGCCATCTGGACCACGCGCGAGCCGATCGGGGGGCGGGTGCGGCAGGCGAAACTGCGATTTCCAAGCCGAGCGGTTGCTCGAAAGGCCAGTTCACCCTTGTAGGACTGGGCTGAGCGGTGGGCAACGGTGACGTTCAGCGATGTCCCGGACCCGCTGAAGGTCAGGTACCCCTGCACATCGCCGGCCGCGTCGATCAGCGACAATCGCCGGGGAGCCGAATCGCGCCCCCGCCCGATCGACCAGGGCTGTCGCTGCCCATCGATTTCGGCGGTAAACGAAAGGGTGCCAATGATCTCTGCACCCGACGCGGCGTGCACGCACGCGAGCGTCGAGTCTGCCGGTTGAAACTCGATCCGCCACTCGCCGAGAGTCTGAATTACCGAGCCATCCAGCTTCTGCTCGGCGGCGGATAGCCGGCTGCCGCCGGCGGCGCACAGAACGCACACCGCGGCGACCGCGTTCAGCCTGGTCGTGAAGAGCGAGTGTCGGTCGTGCATCGCAGCCCCAGAAGTCCACGGGTAGCATACGACCGAAGTGGTTCCTGGGCCACATTCCCGTGGCCGTCGGCTGCCGTGCTCTGCCCGGCTTCCTGCTGGTGACGGATCAATCCCGGTTCCCACCCATGCCGGGGAGGCCGGCTCGCTTCTCGAGAGCATTGTGACCCTGTACCGAATGGCCGGCAGCCTGCTCCAGGCGATCAGTCCCGAGTGACCTCCGGTTACGGCGATGAGCGAGGGCAAGGCACGTCGGTTCGAGCCGCGCGCGTCACGGATAGATGAGTCCGTCGGCCGTGATGGTCATCACTTCGAAGCCGAAACTGGGTTTTCTTGCCGACGTAGAGCTTCGGAACACGGCAACACCGTTGTCATCGGTCGTTGCGGTCACATTGCTGTCCGCGCTGAAATCCCCGGTGAAACGCCCGGTGACCACGGCGCCGGCAACGGCATTGCCGCAGTTGTCTACGACTGTCACCGTGGCCACACCCACCTCGGCGCGCAGCACTCGCTCGGTAGACAGCACAATCGACTGGACGATGAGGTTGGTCGGATTGCAGCCGCCTGAGGCAGTCGTTGTGTATCTCCACACATCTCCGGTCTCGACGGTGCCGTCCGCACGCACCTCGTCGACCCGCCAGAAGTAGGCCGAGTTGCCCGTGATCTGCGTCCCCTGCGAAGCCGCCCATACACCGGGGTCGAAGGCTGGCTCAGACACCTCGAACGGTCCTGCTAATTCGGTCGGGTCGGCTTCGCCGAACCACACTCTGTGGAGAACGGCCTCATCGCCAGCCGTCCAGCTCAGCGTCTGGTCCAGCGGGACATCAACGCTGCCGTCCGCCGGAACCGGTTGACTTGCCTTGTAGTGCTTGATCACCGCACCCTCGGAGGCGTAAACATACATGTGATCTATGTATAGTGTATCCATCGACAGATGCGCTTTGGTGTGGTTGGTGTCGGTCGCTCGAACGTAGACGGTCCCGGTCGGAGCAGTGGGAAACACGTAGACCTGAGGCGCATTCGTATCTTCGGTTCTGGTGACGGTCAGCATGTCAAGGTAGGTCACACCATCAGTCGAATAGGAGAATACGAAGTCATCACCATCGGTGCTCGCGGTCTTGAAAGCCTCGACATAGAATTCGGCGCTCACGGCATTGCCAAGGTCGAATGTCCACACATGGTTCAGCGTGCTGTATGCGTTCTTGTTGGGCACATTGGCAACTTCCTGCAAGACCTCATAGCCGTCATACGTGCCCTGGCGGCTTTCGTCCTTCATCGTCAAGCTCAGGAGATCGCCGTAGAGACGGGCGCCTGCGACGGTGTTCTCGGAATCAGCGTAGACGGGCTCAGGCTGAGGCAGATCCTCGGTCGTGAACCAGGCGGTCTCGCTGGACGCTTCCCCCGCGGGGTTAAGAGCTACAACCCTCCAGTAGTAGGTGGCGGAGTTGGTTAATCCAGATGGCGAGTAGGAGGTCCCGGTTTGGGTAGAAACGTCGCTCATGGAGTCGACGCTCTCACCCAGGTAGACTCGGTATTGCTGAGCATGGGTGCCCGATGTCCACGAAAGCTGGACGTTGACGGGGACCACGCTGCCCGATGGGCTGAGATTGGTGGGAGCGGTCGGAAGATCGAGGGTCGTGAAGGTCCAGGTTTGACCTGGAGCGAGAAGGACGCCCGCGCCGTCATACTCGCTGACGGTCCAGAAGTAAGTGGTTCCGGGAGCGCACTGCAGAGGCTGCTGCGGCGTGGTGACATCGACGTCAAGAACGGCTTCGACTTCCGTCCAGACGCTTATCCTGTGGTATGCCGCTCCCGTCCCTGGAGTCCAGGTCAGGGTGACATTCGGAGGTACACCTGTTGCGCCGTTGGACGGATATGGGTTTGTGGCTTCAAGGGCAGGGGCAATGTCAGCTGAACACACGTTGAACATATCGGAGTTATCCATGGTGCCGTGGACCAGTTCGGCGTTGACACCCCAGGCATAGACGGGGACGTTTGTTCCCGTGTGCCCGGTAGTCGTCCAGGCGGCGACCGGATACCCGTTCGCATCCATAGTTCCGTCCACCGTCAGGCCCCCTGTCTCGTGGTCTGCGGTGACGAGTATCAGCGTATCGGAGCGCCCGAGTGCCCAGTTGTAGCCCGCATCGACAGCGTCGGAGAAGTCCGTCACCTCGTGAACGCACTTCGTGATTGACTGGAGGTGGCATGCATGGTCAATGTTGCCGCCCTCGACCATCAGGAAGAAGCCCTCGGGGGCTTGGCTGAGGATGCTGATCGCCGAGGAGGTCATGGTATCGAGCTCGGGGAAGGGATAGGTGCCCCCAAGGTAGTCTGCTTTGTAAGGCATGGAAGCGGTGCCGAACTGGGCGGAGAAGTAGCTGACCGGCTGGGTTGCCAGGTTCTCAAAGGAAGCGGAATCGGTCGCCACGGCGTATCCCGCGGCGGTGGTGGCCGAAAGCGTCAAGCCGCTCCCGCCACCGCCATAGAGCACGTTCGGGCGCGTTTGGTTAAGGTAGTCTCCAGCAATGGCACTGGTGTTGCTTCTGGTTGATTCGTGTGCTCCGAAGGCGGCCGGGGTGGCGTCGGTAAGGTATGAGGTGGTTACCAGCCCGGTTGCCTTGCCCTGAGCCTTGAAGTACTCCAGCAGGGTGAGCAGTTCCGATTGGTCGCCGGGATAGGCCATGCTGATGACGCCGTTGTTCACCTTGGTGTGGGTTGCCAGGGCCGTCCCAGCGGCGGCTGAGTCTGTCACGCCTGAGTTTGCCGAGTAGGTGGTGCAGTCCGCTCCGTACGGAAACTTGCCCGGATCGCTGAATGACATCAACCGACCTGAGTAGAGCGCTGCTGCCTCTGCCTGCTCAAAGCCCATGCCGTCGCCGATGAAAAGGATGACGTTCTTGGGTGGTGCGGCATAAGCTACGGCTGACAGAAGCAGGACCAGGAACAGGAATGATCGGATGGTTTTTATGGTTTTGCTCCTTCTCGGGGTGAGGGCTCAGACCGGTTGCCTGGCGAAGAACTACTCCGTTTCAGCGACCATGCCGGCACCCCGTGGCGAGAGACTTGGGCGGCAGAGGTGCTAGACCACGCTGCCGCGTCTGGTGAAATAGGATACAGCGTCCGGGATACTGCGCCAACCGATGACATCCGGCCCCGGGCTTCCGCAGGGGAACCAACGGCGGCCAGGTACTGACAGATGGCTGGCGGTTCGGAGCGATGAATAGGGCCGCAGGAGGATCGGGGGTGACGAATCGGGACCGGCGTTCCTCGCCAAGGCAACGCTCAGAGAGGCCTCAATGTCTCGCAAGTGGTTCTTTTGCAGGTGGTTACAGTGACCGACAGCCTCCGGCCCGGGAGGTCCTCGCCGGGCAATCGCCGTTCGAGGCTACCGGCGCGATGGCGGCCGGAGGCGTGCATATCGTCCCAATCCGTCGGGCGGCAAAGCTCTGGCGACGATCTCAGCCATCACGCGGGCTCCTTCCGGCGACCAATGGGTGTGGTCTTTCGGGCTGCAGTTCAGGTGAGCGCTGCCGGCGTCGCCCAACCGATTGAGCATCGCGATGCTCTCGGCATGCAGATCGACCAGGTCCACGTGCTTCTGGGAGGCCACTTTCTTCATCGCATCACTGTAGGGTGTCAAGGTGGTGCGGATCCGGCCGTCGGAGCCGAAGTTCCTCCGCGTCACCGGCGTAATCAGGATGGGTGTCGCACCGATCGATCGGCTGTCGTCGATGTAGCGTCGCAGGTAATCCTGGAAATCGCCCGCAGGATCGGTGGACCGTTCTCCTTTCCCGGGGCAATCGTTGTGGCCAAACTGAATGAGAACATAGTCCGGCTTGGCGGCCAGCACCTTTGCCCATGATCCTTCCTTGATGAAACTCTTCGAGCTACGACCGCTGCGAGCGAAATTGGTGAAGCGAACATTCTCGGTGAAGAACAGCGGCAGCATCTGGCCCCAGCCGCGTTTGTCGGAGCTCTCCGCGTAGTCGGCCACCGTTGAGTCCCCGACGATTGCGACGCTCAGGGTCTGGTGCGCCTCGCCGGTCCATGCGTCTTCTTGACGATCGCCGGGCGTTGTTGCGTGGCAACCCGAACCGGCCAAGGAGGCGGCAGCTGCCAGGACAAGAACACCAAGCGAACGACGGATGCACGCAGAAGGCTTCATTGTGGGTTTTGTTCCTCTTCGGCCGAGGTCTTCCCGATGATCTCGGCCGGTTCTGCCACCGGCCGGCTCATCCGCGTTTGGCGTTAGCGGCCGTGAAGATCGCCCGCTCGACCGGAAACTGGTTGAGTCGCGCCCATCGCGGCGCCGAGCGCGCGGTACCGGCCGCCAACCGGTCCGGGGCTGGGTCCTGGGCGGCCTTTCGGGCGAGCTGGGGGGCGGTCTGCAATCTTCGTGCCCAATCCTCGTACGGGCGTCCTCACCGGGGAAGGGATCTGGCCGACGACAGTATAGCCGGCCCCACCCGGATCGTCACCCTGTGGTCAAGAATGCGATGGCGGCTTCTTGGCGGCGTGTCCGTTTCAATCCGCCGTTGCCAACGGTCATGATGGGCCTGGGCGGCTACCGCCGGTGGGTCGCAACTTAGAGGTTCATTTTGTCGACCGGTTCTGATAGAATGGAGTGAGGGCCACGACGTCGGGTAACGGGTAACAAGACACCTCTGCAAGGGAGTCATTTCAGCGAGGAAGGAGTTCAGCGATGATCGTGGGATGCGCCAAACACTGGTTGCCGTTGTTTACCCTGGTCTTGCTATGCGTGATGGGCCTGGCCTGTGCTCCACAGGAGCCGACCGGTCCTCCCATCGATCCGCCGGGCACTCCGGTGGATGCAGATAGGGAGTTGGCAGAGGCACTGGGTGGCGACCTGTCGGAGGTGACGGGGGCCGAAGAAGCGGAGGCCGAGGCCGACCTGGCCATTCTGGCCGAGGCGGACGAAGACCTGCAGTCCCTGCTGGCCAGCACGGGGGACGAGGAGGCGGCCAAGGCAGAGATGGTCAACAGGCTGAGCAGCAACCCTGCTGTCGAGTGGGCCGAGGCCAGCAGTTTCGGGATTGCCATCCGGTACGCCGACGGAACGGAGACCGGGATTGCGCTCGATCTGGAGGACGACGATCCGCCCGGGATGGTCGACGGTGGAGGTGACGCTGCTGACGGATCCGACTTTCTGCCAGCCAAGACTTCGCGGACGATGAAGTCGGCCGACCTCGTCGAGTCCAGGAAGACGATCCTGCTCAATCCGCACTACTGGGAGCGACAAGGACTCACCAACCATCTGGTTGCCACGGCCAATTCCCGGTTTCGGGAATGTGGCTTTGACGACTTCGTTGTTTACCGGGACGAGGAATGCAGGATCGCCAAGTTCATGCGATTGAGTGACTATGGAGTCGTGCACATTTACTCCCACGGATTGGCGTGGCCCAGCAAACACAACGCCCAGCGTGTCTACGTCATGACCGGCCACATCGCAACAGCGAAGAGTCTGGCCTTCATGAAAAGCCGGGGGCTCGTGCCGCACAAGGTTACCTATGCCCGAATGCCGTATCTCGACCAGGACACGCGCAAGCCCGTCTATGTGCTCAGCGCGGATTTCCTCACCCAGTGCAATGACCTCAGTCAGAGCAAGAGCCTGGTGTATCTGGGCTTCTGTCACAGCCATCGGGCTGGCTTCCAGGCCAAGATCGTGGACGAGGCACACGCTCAGGCGGCACTGGGCATGAACTGGGTGGTGAGCACGAAGAAGAACGTCGCCTGGGCCGAGGAGATGTACAACGCGCTGGGCAACACCTCCCCCGATGCTCCTGTTGACCTTCGTGCCTGGTACGGCTCCGCTCCGCACCAATACGCCCGTCAAGATCAAGACGCAAGCGGCAATCCCGTTACCGTGACCGTGCGTCTCCACGCCAAGGGCAACGGGGACCTGATTCTCTGGGAGAAGCCGGAAACGATGGATCCGTGTCTGGCGCGCGCGATTCGCCGGCAACTCGGACTGGCCGACAACGCCGAACTGACCTCGGCCGACCTGGGGCGTGTGACCTACCTCGAGGCGATGAACGTGGGCATCCGGACGCTCGCCGGCATTCAGGGTTGCACGAATCTCAAGACGCTGAACCTGTTGTCGAATGAGGTCGAGGACCTATCGCCGCTGGCCGAACTGACCATGCTGGAAAACCTGTACATGGTGGACAACAAGATCCGGTCCGTTGCGCCCCTGGCGCCGATGACCTCGCTCAAGTCGCTGGATGTGATGCACAACTTCATCGGGAGCATATCGTCGCTGTCGGGTTTGACCCGCCTGGAGACGCTCAAGGTGGATTGGCAGCAGAACAAGGCGATCACCAGCCTCAACGGCGTCCAGAACATGGCCAAGCTGAAGTGGCTCGGGTGCAGCGGCAACTCGATCACCAGCCTGGCGCCGGTGGCAGGTCTGAGTTCGCTGCAAACGCTCAACGCGACGCACAACGACATTAGCGGCTATACCGGTGTGACCGGATTACCGAACCTGAGGACGCTTCGGTTGACGGAGAATCCCGTCGACAGCCTGTCGGGTCTGATCGGGGCCGCGTTTCTTGGCAACCGACCTTCGATCGACGTCACCTGCTGCCCGATCGATACGAACTGCGACCCGGATGCCGGCTCAACGACCCAGTGCGATCTGATGAACCAGCTCAAGAGCGCGGGGGCCACGATCATCTGGGGTGACCGCAGCAGCTGTGGGACGGAGCCGCCATTGCTCGGTATCGCGGAAGTCCACGCGACCTGCGACGCCCAATGAAACGGAACTGGCCCCAGACCATTCCGGCGGCATGAGTTGTCTTCGGGTCCACCGATGAAGCGTCTGCATGGTGTACGACGCAAAGGCGAGGCTCGTCATCTCCCTCGGAAAGCCATACCAGGCCTCGACAGCCGCGGGTCTGGGCCTATCATGTCCTGTGGTCTGTGAGCGGGCTGACGGGACGGGCGCAGGCGGGCCACGAACAGCGATTTCACCAAGGCAGTCCTTCCACTGTCCACTACGCCCGCGGGGCTTGGGGCGAGTTGGAGCCTGAACCGGGGAAGCTCAACACGGATTTCCTCGACAGGGTGCTGAAGGCGGCACACGATTTGGGCCGGAAGCTCGCGTTCAGGCTCATGTGCTGTTCCGCGAGCCAGGGCCATCCGTACCATTTGAAGTGGATCAAGGTCGCTTCAGACCACAGACCGGAAAAACCCGGAATTGGGCGGGCGTGACGGGCGGGGGCGCTGGTACAATAGCGGACCCCGGCCCGGCGGCGTAGCCGGGCAAGGTCATCGGGGACGGGTCGGTTGATGGGCATTCGGAGAACACTCCAGGGGACGTTGGCATGAGTCAACCAGCCGCAATCCGAGCGTGGACGATCACCATGGCCCTGCTTCTTGGCGCTGCGATCCATGGGTGTGAGCGCCGGAAGCCAACGAGCGTGCCTGCGCCCCCGCCAAACGTCACGATCGCCCAGCCGGTGACACGGATGTTTACTGACACGATCGAGGCAACCGGGACGACTACGAGCAAGGAGGAGATCGAATTGCGGGCCCAGGTCGGGGGGTACCTGCAGGGCGTCAACTACGAACCGCGAGCGATGGTCAAGAAGGGGACCCTGCTCTTCCAGATCGATCCGCGTCCGTACGAGGACCAATTGGCCCAGGCGCAAGCCCACCTCGAAGTAGCCAAGACGGAGCACGCCTTCGCGGAGGCGAAGCTCGCGCGTCTGGAGGATGCTTTCAAGTCACGGTCGGTCAGCGAGCTGGAAGTCATTCAGCAGCGGGCGGATCGTGATCGCCTCAAGGCCTCGATCGATCTGGCCGCGGCCCGAGTGGACGCCGCTGAGCACAGCCTGGCGTACACGCGGATCCTGGCCCCGCTGGACGGGCGCGTGAGCCGGAACGTTCCCGGCGTGGGGGCGCTGATCGACCCGAGTCAGACCAAGCTGGCCACGATCGTGGATGACAGCATCGTGTACGCCTACTTCAACCTGAGCGAGGCCGACGTGCTGAAACTCCGGCGGTCACGGCCGAATCCGGCGGAGAACAAGGAGATTCCGGAAGACAGGCGCCGGGTTTTCGTGGGACTGATGAACGAACAGGGCTACCCGCACGAAGGCACGATCGACTATTGGGCACCCCAGGTGGACAGCAGCACGGGCACGATCGAGGTTCGCGGCAAGTTCATCAATGACGGCAGCCTCATGGGCGGGCTGTTCGTCCGGGTGCGGATTCCGGTCAGCGTACCTCGCCCAGTGCTGATGGTCGCGGAGCGGGCGATGGGATTTGACCAGGGGCAGCGGTATCTGCTCGTAGCCAACCACGAGACCGTCGAGTACCGCCGCGTGCAGGTGGGGGCACTGGAGAACGGGATGCGTGTAGTGACTCATGGCGTATCCGAGGGTGACTGGGTCATCGTCAACGGCATCCAGCGGGCGAAACCGGGGGTGAGAGTCAACGTTCAACGGGCGTCGATGGAGACCTTCGTGGACACCGGCACCCGACCCGCCGCGGCCAGCGGGCCGACTGCCGAGCGAGCCACCACCAACCCGGCACAGTGACGGAGGGCAGCCTGTGATCTCGCGTTTCTTCATCGATCGACCGATCTTTGCCGCGGTGCTCTCGATCGTCATCACCATCGCGGGCGTTGCGGCCTTCACCACGCTGCCCATCGCCCAATACCCTGAAATCGCCCCCCCGACGGTGCAGGTTTCCTGCGCCTATCCCGGCGCGAACGCGAGGGTGGTGGCGGAGACCATCGCCGCGCCTATCGAGCAGCAGGTGAACGGCGTGGAGAACATGCTTTACATGTCCTCGCAGTGCACCAACGACGGCGTGTACTCGCTCACCGTGACCTTCAAGCTCGGCACCAATCTGGACATGGCCCAGGTGCTGGTGCAGAACCGCGTGTCCCTGGCGTTGCCGACGCTGCCGGATGTCGTGAAGCAGACGGGCGTGACCACGAAGAAGAAGAGCCCGAGCGTCCTCCTGGTGGTCAACCTGTTGTCGCCCGATGGGCGCTACGATCAGCTTCATCTGAGCAACTACGCGACAACGCAAATCAAGGACCACTTAGCTCGTCTGGACGGCGTCGGTGACGTCACGCTCTTCGGGCAGCAGGACTACAGCATGCGGGTGTGGCTCAATCCGGAGAAGCTAGCGGCCCGCAACCTGACCGCCGACGATGTGACCAGCGCCCTGAAGGAGCAGAACGTACAGGTGGCTGCCGGTCAGATCGGCCAGCCGCCCGTCAAGCACCGCCAGGATTTCCAGTACACGATGAGCACTCTTGGCCGGCTCACCGATCCTGAGCAGTTCGGTGAGATCATCGTGAAAACCGGATCCTCGGGCCAGATCAGTCGCCTCCGCGACATCGCCGAGATTGAACTGGGGGCCAAAAGCCAGGACCAGTCCTGCTCGCTGGATGGCAAGCCCAGCGTGGGGCTCGCGATCTTCCAATCGCCCGGCTCGAACGCCCTGGCCACGGCCGACCGGCTCCGCGCGAAGATGGAGGAACTCAAGAAGGACTTCCCGGAGGGCCTCGACTATTCGATCGTCTACGACACCACGCCTTTCGTCCGCGAGTCCATCCACGAAGTCGGGAAAGCCCTGCGCGACGCTTTCATCCTGGTGGCGATCGTCGTTCTCGTTTTCCTCCAGAACTGGCGTTCCACGCTGATTCCGCTGATCGCCGTGCCCGTGTCGCTGGTCGGCACATTCGGGGTGATGGCCCTCCTGGGCTTCAGCCTCAACAACCTCTCCCTGTTCGGGCTGGTACTTGCGATCGGCGTGGTGGTTGATGACGCCATCGTGGTGGTCGAGAACGTAGAACGCTGGATCGAGCACGGCCTGTCGCCCAGGGAAGCGGCGTACCGATCGATGGAGGAAGTGACCGTCGCGGTGATCGCCATTGCGTTCGGTCTCAGTGCGGTGTTCATCCCGACGGCCTTCATCAGCGGGATCAGCGGGCAGTTCTACCGGCAATTCGCCCTGACGATCGCCACCTCGACCCTGATTTCCGCGTTCAACTCGCTGACGTTGAGCCCGGCGCTGGCGGCGCTCCTGCTCAAGCCGCGCGAGCAGCAGCGGGACATCCTGACCCGGGTCATGAATCTGACTCTGGGTTGGTTCTTCAAGGGCTTCAACTGGCTGTTCGGATGGATGACCGCCGGCTACGGGCATACGGTGCGATTCGTGATTCGAGGCGCGGTCGTGGCTCTGCTGGTGTTCGGCTGCCTGCTCTATGCGACTTACTACGGACTGGTTACCGTGCCGACCGGCTTCATTCCCACGCAGGACAAGGGGTACCTGATCGCCAGTGTGCAGTTGCCGGACTCGGCCTCGCTTCAGCGCACCCAGGACGTCCTGGCCCGGGTGGACGCGATCGCCCGTGGCACCAAGGGGGTCAAGCACACTGTGGCCGTCGCGGGCCAGTCGTTCCTCTTGGGGGCGAACGGCTCTAATTTCGGCTCGCTGTTCATCGTTCTGGATGACTTCGAGAACCGCCCTGGCCGTGAGCTTTACTCGGAGGTCATCGCCATGAAGTTGCGGAGGACCTACTTTGTCGAGGTTCAGGACGCGGTGGTAGGCGTGTTCGGGGCCCCGCCGGTCGATGGGCTGGGCACGGCCGGCGGCTTCAAGATCATGCTCCAGGACCGGGGCAGCAATGGGCTGGCGGCTCTGCAGGAGCAGACGGACAACCTGGTCGCCAGAGCCAACCAGCAACCGGGCCTGGCCGGCGTGACCTCGATGTTCCGGGCGAATACTCCACAGCTTTATGTCGATGTGGATCGGGTCAAGTGCAAGACGCTGGGTGTGCCTCTGAACCACGTGTTCAATACCCTCCAGGCCAATCTGGGCGGGCTCTACGTGAACGATTTCAACCAGTTCGATCGCACCTGGCAGGTCAATATCCAGGCCGACTCCTCCTTCCGCAGCCGGCCGGAAGACGTCGCTCAGCTCAAGGTCCGCAACGCCGCCGGCAATATGGTTCCTCTCGGAGCAGTGGCCAAGGTCGAGGAAGTCAGCGGGCCGGTCATGGTCAATCGGTACAACATGTTCCCCGCGGCATCGATCAACGGGGCCACACAATCAGGTTTCAGCTCCGGCCAGGCGATCGAGATCATGGAGCAACTTGCGGCCGAGGAGCTTCCTCATTCGATGAAGGCGGAGTGGACGGAACTGACCTACCTGGAGATTCTGGCTGGAAACACGGCGGTGTTCATCTTCCCGCTGTGCGTTCTATTCGTGTTCCTGACTCACTCGGCCGAATATGAGAGCTGGCTGCTGCCTCTGGCGATCATCTTGATCGCACCGCTGAGCATTTCGTTCGCCCTGCTGGGGGTTTCGTACTTCGGGATCTCCAACAACATATTTGTCCAGATCGGATTCGTGGTACTGGTTGGTCTGGCGTGCAAGAACGCGGTGCTGATCGTGGAGTTCGCCAAGCAGCAGCATGAGCACGGCAAGCCGCCGAGAGATGCCGCGGTGGAGGCATCGCGGCTGCGGCTGCGTCCGATCCTGATGACTTCGTTTGCCTTCATTCTCGGGGTCGTTCCGCTGGCCACGGCTACGGGCGCGGGCATGGAGATGCGGCGGACTCTCGGCATCGCGGTGCTGGCCGGCATGCTTGGGGTGACGATCTGTGGCCTGCTCCTGACCCCTGTGTTTTACGCGGTCCTTCAGGGCTTGGCCGGTCGATTGTCGCGATCCAAGACCGCGGCGAGGGCGGCGGACGGCTGACGCAGCTTGATGAGTGCCAACCCCATGCCTTTCGCGGCCATCACCCTCCCGTCGGGACGGTCAGCAGTGGTTCTGCCCGACCCTTGACCGTCGACTGCAGCGACAGCATGTACGTCAGCAAGGCGAACGTCCTCTTCGATGGCCAATCCGACCTGTCGATGTAGAACCAGTACCCGTTGTAGAACACCTGCGCGAAGGGGTCGATCTGCGGAAGACGGCTATGTTGGACGCGCAGCCATCGCGAGGCATCTTCCTCTGCCGTCCGTGCCGGGCGCGTGGCTGTCTGGCGGCCCTGGACATGTTCGGTGGGCACGGAAACACCTTGGGCGAGCGCGTACATGCACCCGTACAAAGACCGCGTCTGCATCGCGATTTCGTTCGGCCCCAGTCGCAAGGCGTATCCCGTCAGTCTGATTCTCTGCGAGGGCTCTGACGAAACACCGAGAAGCTCCTTGACTTCCCTCGCTTCACTCTCAAGTCCCGCGGGAGCGGACGGCAGATAGAGGTATGTCGCGTTCTCGCCGGCCACGGACTCGATGCCGAACCGCAAGTATCCTTCGTCCTGGGCTCTTTTCAGAATCTCCGCAAGGCGGCGGAAGCGGCGGATGTCGGGGGGCTCAGCGCCCGCCAATTCGTGGATAGGGGCGTTTCCAACGTCATTGATCTGCTGGACGCAGCATTCCAGCACCCGGTCGATGCTCCAGCCGGATTGGGAGAGGTAGATGATCGTCGTCGGCGGAATGGGGGCCATCACGCGGGTCGCGAATTCCTCTCCGGTGACCGGGTTGTAGGTGATCGTCGGGCTGTCCATGTAGTCCAGGTTGGCGCCCCACGTGCTGCTGCCAGGCACCGGCTCGCCGCGCATGCCGTACACCGCCCGGAGCGCGGGGTTGCTCCAGACATCGAGGTCACTCTTGTAGTTCGAGTAATGCCCGCTGGCACTGAATGTGTAATGGCTCAACATGGAACCGATGTCCACGAAGTAGATGGGCTCGCCGTAGCGCAGGCGGACAATGTTGAGCAGGATCTGCTCTTTGGTGGATTCGGCACCGGCGTCGTTGAAGTTGAATCGGTCGCGGCGTACGGTCACCGGCCCGCTCGTGACGCACCCGGCCGCCAGCAGCGAAGCCGCCAAGATGATCAGCCGTGCGCCCGGCGCGCCCTTGCGGTAGCTCCTGAACATGAAGTGAGGCATGGGACTGGGCCTCCAGAAAGCATGGGCCATCGTTCGCGGACGGCCCCGGGTTCAGACGAACACAGTTAAGACCAGCGCCTCAACAAGACTGCTCAGGCCATTGCTGATACCCGTGACGAGAGGCTGCCACAGCGCGTCGGCAATGCCCCCCGGTGACGCTTCGCAGCCACTGGCGGTGGCTTGAAGGAAGACGCCGCCGCTGAGCAGGCTCAGCAGGCGGCAAGAGCCCCGGGTGCCACCAAGTCTCTTGAATCCCGGCCGAGAAACGCACTTCATGGCGTACCTCCACTTGGCTGCCTTAAAGAGGCTATTGCGCAGACACAACAACTTCATGCGATCAATCGGGTCAGAGAGAGTCTCGGTTCTCCCTGCCAGTGTGTGCCCGACCCACATTACGGTCTCGCCACTTTCCAGGTCTTGTCCGGATCGTACTCGGTCATGGCTTCAACTCGCTTGGCGGTATCCGGTCCGAGGTCTTTCTGAAACAGCTTGCCCTGGTGGCTGATGACAAATGTCACCACCCCGGACGCACGGTAATCCGCCGGCCAGGCAACCAGCGCGAAGCCGGCGATCATGTTTCCGTTGATGATGTAGTCGTACTTGCCGCCGGGTGGGTTGGCGCCCTGGCGGGTCAGGATCCTGAAGTAGTAGCCCATGTGCGGAGAGCCGGGCTTGCAGCTCTTCACGTCGCCGAAGCTGTCGGGCAGCAGCGCCTCCAGCGGGCTGGGCCGCTCGTGCGCCGCTGCATCCCGCTCCCAGTAAAGACCATCGCGCTTGCCGGCGGTGCTGACGAATCGCTGCGCATACTCGCGCACCTCGTCCCCGTCGCGATCTACGGCCGCATAGTCCGTCTGCATCCGAACATACTCGTGGCACACATCGATCACCGCCAGTTCGTTCTCGCCGATGCGCCGGGCCTGTAGTTCCTCAAGGCCCGCGCCCGTATCGAACCGCCAACCCGCAGCTTCCTTTACAAGCGGGATCGGCACCGGCCAGTGTTCCCGACCAATGACCAGGATGGCCTTGGCGTCCCCTTGTTCCTCAATCTTCAGGTGCTCGCGTGCCTTGTTATAGAAAGTCCGCCGATGCTGGCGCTCCTCGACATCGTCCATCCGCTTGAGCTGTTCGCCGTACTGTTCACCCAGCATCCGCACCAGCGCGGCTGAGTCGTTGTCCTTGCACGCTTTCAGCAGGGTATCGACGGCGGCTTGGGTTGTCGGGAAGACCTGTTGGGAGGGCTGAGAGTCCGGAATCTGCCCACCGGCCATGGCCACGATGAACACCGGCGCCAGCAGCGTTCCGACGCGTCTTGTATTGACCATTTGCCTCATCTCCTTGCGTGTGTTGAAGCTGGAATCGAAACACCGCCATCGTAACGCCTGCTCGAACGTGCCGCGGCGAATCCGGGGCCACGTGTGCTAACGCCGGCCGCCGCGTCCGCCGAAGCCCAAGCTGCTGCGGCCGCGCATGCTCGACTGGCTCGCGTGGGCACGACTCGATATGTTCCCGAACGAGCCGCTGCTGCGGCCAGCCGCGCTGCGGCGGTCAGCTACGCCTCGGGGATCCGCCGCCCCCCGAGGATCGGCGGCGCCACGGGGGTCACGCGCGCCACGGGGATCAAGCGCCCCGCGCGGGTCGGCTGCACCGCGCGGGTCGGCCGCGCCGCGCGGATCGGCCGCGCCGCGCGGATCATAGCGGCCGCGCGGGTCGGCCACACCGCGAGGATCAGCCACACCCCGCGGGTCATACCGGCCACGGGGATCAAGCGGGCCACGAGGATCAAGCGGGCCACGGGGATCAAGCGGGCCACGGGGATCGTACAGGCCGCGCGGGTTGTACGGGGCTGCGGGACGCGCGTAGGTTCCGTAGGGGACCGGATACGGGCCGTGAACCACGTAGCCTCCGTACCAGTCGCAGTCGTCATCTGCCAGGAGCGCCCCCACGGCCACGCCGGCGGCAAAGCCGACCGCCGCGGCCGCGGCCGTATAGTTGGGGCTCGTTTCATGGACGACGATGACGTCCGGGTTATAGACGGGCACGTACACGACCTGGGCGTTGGCCGGCGTGATCTTGACCGCTTGCTGTTCGATCATCACCACCTGCTTCTCGTTGGTCTGCAGCGATCCATTGGCCAGCGCTGTCGTGCGCACCTGCTGGATCGCCTTCAGCACGTCAGCTTGTTGGGCGAGGACGGCCTTGCCGAGGTTGTCAGTCCAGTCCAGATTCTCATCCATGCGATACAGCACGTCGGGGAACTTGAGCAGTACGAACACGCTCGTGTTCCACTTCGCATCCGGCTTTGGTTCGGCCTTGCCGTTGTTCTTGCGCAGGAACCGCGCCGCCTGGACCACGTCCAGACCCGCGGTCGACGCCGGCAGAATGTGAGCCAGGAGCGCGTCCGGATAGAGCGCGATCGGCGCCACGAGCTTTTGCAGTTCAGCCGCACCGAGCTTGACCGGGGCCTGCGCCGCCGCGTCACCCGCCGCGGGCGCCTGGGCCAAGGCGTCCTGCGGCGCGCCTGGCGTGACTGCTGCCAGCATGATCGCAGCGATGCACAATGGAGGAGCCTTCATGGTTTGCCTTCCTTCGGAATGGGGGCGGCGGGCCAGCCGCCCAGTTGTGTGGATCCCTTGATTCTGACCATCGCGCAGAAGACTGGTGACATGTGATCCTCCAGAGTCTTGCCGTCAGAAGGTCATCTGCATCCTCAGTCCGTAAACCACAGCCACATCCGGCCCCGACGCGCCGCCGGGGTCCACGATCACCTGCAGATCCGGCGAGATGTGGCACCAGGGTGTGATCTCAATGTTATAGTATGCCTCCACGCCCTGTTCAGAATGGAGACCGAACTCGGGCATGATCCTGTCGCTGATATTCGCGTGGTAGTAGCCGATCCCCCACGTGTCACGATCGCGCGTGGGAATCGATCCCTTACCGCCCACACCAAGGCTGTAGAACTGCTCGAACACGTTGGGCTCGGCCCCGTAACCGAATCGGCCGAAGACGCCAATACCCTGTTCAGGGTCGTCGGCCTCGGTGAACAGGTACTGGTCGAAGTTATAGTAGATCCCCCACGTGTCAGCGGAAGTCTCAGGCTGGGCAGGGCTGTACATCTGGTTGCCGAGCCGAAGCCCGCGCGCCCGGCGGGGCAGCTGTTGGCGAGGAAGGGCGCGCGGACCGATGACCTGCGGGAACTGGATCCGACCGTCGCCGCTGAGCTCCGCGAAGTCGCGTGAAGTCCAGAACCATCCCAGACGCTGATGGCCGGTCTTGCCGAAGGGCTTCCAGGTGAAGTCGTATTCCTGCGTGGCCGTGTACCAGTCGCGGCCGTGAAACGCGGTGTTGAAGCCGGTCATCGTCGCGGCCCCATCCGGGTCGTTGTCCGCCACGGCGGTGACCACCTGCAGCCATTTGGTCGGGAGCCAGACCGCCCCGGCGACCATCGTGGTATAGGGCACGCCGTAGAACAGGACGGGGTTGATCCGCAGGCCCGCGTTCATGAACTGGGTCCGATGATTGGAGGCAAACGCATTCTGATCGGCCAACACGGTCCCGTCGATCTTCCCGGCCACGATCACGAACTGCTCGGAGAGGGCCTGCGTGAAGTAGAACTCCGAGAGCGTGGTCGTCCCCGGGTCACCCGGGACGGGCAGCAGGCCCTGGTAGTCCGGCGGCATGAGCGACCCGACCTTCGGGTTGACGTTATCGCCAATCTTCGTCTCGCCGTGGAGTGCGAGCAGGCCGCCGGGCCACAGACCCATCCGTGCGGTGTCGAGCTTGAGATAATAGTCGGCGGAGCCCGAATAGCGGAACGCATTGTTCGTGTCCCTGCCGCCGTGGGCATTACCCTGCAGGATCTGCGTCACGTCAAGCTCGAACAGGATGCCCTTCTCGGCAAGCTGCGTTCTGGCCCCGCCCCAGTCGCCAGTCAGGTACTTGCGATGTGCCAGGTCGCCGGTGTAGTCGGGCAGCGTCTGAATGATCGAAGGCATCGCCGCCGGTTGGGATGCTGCGGGGCCCTGGTGACCCGGAGTCGGCCCATCGTTTCCGGACGGCGGAGCACTCTGAGCACGGGCAGTGCCACTGCAGCAAGTGATCACAATCACTGCAATGAGTCGCCATACCATCATGAGATCTCCTTCCTGACAGGCTTATGCTGCGTCAAGTAGTCTCGGAGGACAACGGCCACCCGGCGCGGTGGCCGTTATCGATCGAGCACCGTCTCTTTGCCGGCTCACTGCCGTCCCAACGCAGCGCGGACGGCGTCCTCCGGCTTGACGAGATGATCGGCGTTGTTCGGGTCATCGGCGATGGAGAGTTGCACGCCCCGGATCTCGCCGTTGAAGGCGTTGCCGACCGGGCCATAATCGGGGGACACCGCGGCCCCCGAGTCCTCACCCACGTCGCAGCCATCGTCGGCGGAGAAGATCATCGCCAGCGTCGCCCCAATCCCCCCTTCGCCGACCTTCTTGCCGTTGACGAACAAGGTTGCCTTGCCGCCCTTGCCGAGGCCGCCGCCGGCGTAGGCGAACTCCATACGCACTTGGTGTCGGCCCGCAGGGAGCGGGTCCGTGGATTCAGCGAAGAAGTGCTTGAAGCCGCCCCAGTTGTAGCAGTACTTCAGCTTGCCTTTCTTGGCGTACAGGCTCCAGCCACCGATGTTGGCCCCCTGGGAAACGATAACCCCCTCAGCACCCTTTTCAGGCACCACGATTTCGGCCGTGACCGAGTGGGACTTGTTCTTCAGGTTCAGGACGCAGTTCTCCGACAGGCGACCCATGCCGCCAAACAGGAGCTGGGTCCTGCCCCGAACAAGGATCGGTCGGCCGGCGGTGTCCGGGTTGATTTTCTCCATCAACCGGTCATCCAAGGGCAGTACCTTGTAGCGCACTGCCTCGATTAACCAGAGTCGCTGCAGCTCATGCAGTCTCTCCGGCATTTCCTTCGCGACGTCCTTTGCCTGGCTCCAGTCCTTTGTCGTGTCGTAGAGTTCCCAGACGTCATCATCGAAGGCCGGTACTTTCTGGGTCATGGGGGCCCAGGGGGTCCGGTGTTTCGTCACCGCGGTCCACCCTTTGTGATAGATACCACGATTGCCGAACATCTCGAAATACTGCGTCTCGTGCCGCTCGGCGGCCTTCGCATCGTCGAAGGAGTACAGCATGCTGATGCCCTCGATGGGCTCCTGCTGGATGCCGTTCACCGACTCCGGCTGCGGCAGGCCGGCCGCCTCAAGGACGGTCGGCGCCACATCGATGACGTGGGCGAATTGCGGGCGAATCTCGCCTTTGGCTTTGATTCCCTTGGGCCAGTGGATGACGGTGCCGTTGCGCGTGCCGCCCCAGTGGGAGCCGACCTGCTTCGTCCACTGGTAAGGGGTGTCCATGGCGAGCGCCCAGCCCACGGCGTAGTGGTTGTAGGACTCCGGCCCGCCGAGTTTGTCAAGCCGCTCCGTCAGGTACTGCGGCGTTTCCAGGGGCTGCAGCCCGTTGAAGTAGCTCATCTCGTTGAAGCAGCCGTTGATCGAGCCTTCGGCGGAGGCGCCGTTGTCGCCGACGATGTAGTAGATGAGCGTGTCGTCGAGTATCCCCAGCTTCTCCAGCGTGCCCACGACTCGCCCGACGTGGTAGTCGGTGTATTCCAGAAAGGCCGCGTAAACCTCCATCTGCCGAGCGAGTACGGGCTTGAACGCATCCGGCATCTCTTCCCAGGCCGGTACCTCCTTATTGCGCGCGGTGAGCTGGCAGTCGGCCGGGATGACCCCGAGTTGCTTCTGGCGGGCGAAGGTTTCCTCGCGCAGCTTGTCGTAGCCCTGGTCGAACTTGCCCTTGTACTTGTCAGCCCATTCTTTCGGCACGTGGTGCGGCGCATGGGTGGCCCCGGGAGCAAAGTAGATGAAGAAGGGCTTGTCCGGCGCCAGCGCCTTTTGCTGCCCGATCCATTTGATGGCCTTGTCGGTCATGTCAGCCATCAGGTGATAACCTTCCTCGGGCGTCTTCTTGTTCTCAACCGGCGTGGTGCCCTCGAAGAGCGTCGGATACCACTGGTTCGCCTCGCCGCCGATGAAGCCGTAAAAGTACTCAAAGCCGCCTCCGCCCGTGGGCCAGGCATCGAACGGCCCGGCCGGGCTCGTTTGCCACACCGGCACCTCGTGGCACTTGCCGAACTGCGCGGTGGAATAGCCGTTGAGTTTAAGCGTCTCTGCCAGAGGCGCCATGGAGTTGGGCCGAACCGAGCTGTAGCCTGGTGCGCCGGTGGCGGTCTCGGTGATGCCGGCCATGCCGCAGGAGTGGTGATTGCGCCCGGTCAGCAGCGCCTGGCGCGTCGGCGAGCAAACGGCAGTGGTGTGAAAACGGTTGTACCTCAGCCCGCCCGCCGCCAGCCGATCCAGGGTCGGCGTCTGACAGGGACCGCCGAAGGTGCTGGACGAGCCGAACCCGGCGTCGTCAATCAGGATGATCAGCACGTTGGGCGCACCCTTGGGCGGGCGCAGTTGCTCGATAGGAGGAAACTTGCTGTCCGGATCCTTCGCGTCATAGGTAGTGAGGCCGGGCCGAATCGTGTTCGGCATGGGGAGATGGGAACGATGCCTGGCTTCGGTCACCCCCTCCTTAATCACGCCGGCGGCTTGCTGGCCCAGGCAGGGAATCGCGGCTGCCGCGACGGCCAGCATCGCATTTATCCATCGTTGTCTGACTACTCTCATAGCTTTCTCCTCGTGTTGACTGGTCCGCACCTTCTCAGAGACACGGCATGAACGGCCCAGTCGTTTCGATTTGATCCTTTCGTACACTCTACCAGGAGCGATCTCGTGTGCAAGTCGTCAGCCCTTCTTGCGGCGAAGATCGGTGGCGACTTGAGACGCTCACTGGCCTCCTGGCGCCTCGCCTGTTAGCCGGGTACTTCACCCTCAAACGCGGGCGGCGTTTTCTTCCAGAACCCGCCCTTCTTGCCCATTTCGAATCCGACGTCGAACAGTTTCTGCATATACTCCCGGTCGAAGACCTCCCGGGGCTGAAGCCTGAAATCAGTGGGGATGGCGACCAGGTTGTAGTCGATGCCGTCGCGCTGGGCGTTCAGGTAAGTCCGGTACAGGTCGCCGACGCCCTGGGTGGCGATCAGCGAGGAAACCGCCCGGCCGGCGATACTGAGCGTGCGGCGCTGCGTCTCCGCCCATTCCGGATCGAATCGGGCATTGCGGATGATGTAGACACGGCGGTCTCGCTTGAAGCCTGCAGCCTCGGAGAGCTCTTTGAGTTTGAGCGAAGGCGGGTAAAGGAACACCTGCGTGACCGTCCCGCCATCCACATGCATCTCCTGGTAGTGCTGTCCGTCGACCTCCACATCGATCATCACCGGCGGGAAAGCGGCGGGAATGGCGGCGGAGGCGATCATGATGTCTCGAACCAATTCCACGGCACGCGGATGCCCACTCGCCGCAATGGCTCCCACGTTCCAGATCATTTCCCGCTGGGCGTCCAGGTTCGTGGTTCCGATGATCAGCAGGCGGCCCTTGCGGTATTCCGCGGCGATGGCATCCAGCAGCTTCTGGTCAACCAGGGTCGCGATCAGCCGCCGGAGCGGCGTGTTGTCGGTCAACGCATCGTCAAACAAGGCGGCGAACATGCTGCGCTGGGTGAGGACATCTTTCGTAGTGACCCCGGTGTAGAACTTCCGGAGCGTCTCATCGTGGGTTGGTCCGAGGAAGGCAAACGGGGCAATGAGTGCTCCCGTACTGATGCCGGTAACTGCCTTGAATTGTGGGCGGTTGCCCCCGGCGGTCCAGCCATTCAACAGCCCGGCCGTGAAGGCCCCGTTCGCGCCGCCGCCGGAGATGGCCAGGAACTCCGCCACAGGTAGCGGGCCGGTCTGACCGGAACTTGTCCGGAACTCCTGCTCGCGCCGTGCCGACTCGAACAATGCCTCCTGGAACTCCCGGTTGACGGCCGCCCCCCAGGTCCGCACCGCCGGTGACAAACCACTGATCAGGGCCCGATCCTGCAGTTCGGGCGGCACCGCCCGCTGGCGAACCGGCCCCGCACAACCAGCCGCCGCCGAAACGGTGACCAGGACAATGAGTTGCAGGCCATGCCGAACCTGATTGCCTGAATGTGCCATGTCCACCCTCTCCATGCCGGACGCCCCGGCGGCGCTCACTTCGGGAAAAGGAATGTCATCGTAAACCGGATGCCCCGGTCCGGGGCGCCGTCCGGACCTTCGACGTAGGACTCGCCATTTGCTCTCAGACTCACGGGTAGCTCACCTCTTTTACCGCCGGGTGTGCGCACAATCAAACCCAGCGTAGCGGCCGCGTCGAGGGCTGCTTCGTACTCCTCAGGCTCACCCGGAACGAAGGGAGCCTGGAGAGCATCACGGACGAAGAGATAGAGGAACTGCTGGTAAAGGGCCTGCCGTCCGGTCGTGCTGCGGCAGCAGGCCAGCGCGCAAAGCGCGTCGGAGGGGTTCTCGGGGTCGCAGTGCGTCCCGCCGACGATCAGCACATCTTCCGTGGGGAGTGGCAGACCGCTGAGCAAAGACCGAACTGAACCATCGGCATTACAGGGCCCCGGCTCGGAGCGCCAGCTCGCAAAGGGTATCGTCGGGAAGCCGGCGGCCCGAGCGATGGTCCGATCCCAGGGTACAGCGTCCAACAGGGCGACGGCAGCTACTGGTGTCGTCGTGTTTTGGGCATCGATGGCCGCCTCGAACGATATCGCGCCACCTGCGCTATGCCCGGCCAGGCCGATCCGCGCCGGATCCACCAGCCCGGTCAGCGCGTCATCGTGAGCGGCGCTGCGCTGGGCCAGCCAAGCCACGTCATCCACCAGATCGGCGATGCAGTTCAATTGGGCAGCCTCACCGCCGAGAAGACCGGCCATATCCGGCGTCAGCACCACAATGCCGCGCTGGGCCAGGTACATGGCGTTGTCCCGATGGCGTGTGCGGTCGCGCGCGAAACCATGGCTCAGAACGACGGCCGGCCAGGGCGGCGGCGGCAGCGCAGCGTCCGGCTGCGGGATGAAGAGGTTGTAGCGTACGCGCTTGCCCGAACTCGTCGGGCGCCGACCCTGCTCGACTTCGGCCTGATACACACCAGCGGGAGGAGTCGTCACCGGAGGACAACACGAACCGAGCGCGCACACCAGCAGCCCGACAAGCAGGGCGGACTGTTGACCAATCAGCTTGGCAGCAGAGACGGATCGGAATCTGCGTCGCACTGCAATGCATCTCATGGAACTTCGTCTACCCGGACGAAATTGTCAACTGCAACGATCTCGGCTGCCTCTGCCATACTCGAGGCCAGAAACAGCAGCAAGGCGACAAAACGCGAGATGCTGTATTGTCCTTTCTTTCAGCTTGCTTGGTGTCCTTATCGGGATCACGGTTTAGGCTTCGCATATGGCCCGGCGTCGGACACGATCACGCCGTTAGCCTTCACGTACCCATCCCAGAGCTCGAGCATCGCGTCTCGTTTCTCGGGGTGCGTCCCGGAGAGATCGTCCAGCTCGCCCGGGTCGCCCTGCAGGTTGAACAACTGCCAGTCGCCCGTGCCCCCGGCTCCTTTGAGCAAGTACAGCAGTTTCCAGTCGCCTTGCCGGATCGCCCGGTTGCCGAAGAGTTCCCAGCCGAGCCAGTCAGCATTCGCGCGGATCGCACTTTCCCGACCGGCGAGCAGCGGCCACATCGACTTTCCCTGCGGCGGCGCGACGGTAGATCCTTCCTTCTTTGCGGGATGCTCGACGCCGGCCAATTCCAGGAACGTCGGCGTCATGTCCATGACGTGCAGGACCGAGTGGTTGAGGGCCCCCTCATGCTTGACGCCGGGGCCGCTCACGATGAGCGGCGCCCGGATACCACCTTCGGCCTCGACCCCCTTGAACAGCCGGAAGGGTACGCTGCTGACCTGCGCCCAGGGCGGGCCATATTCCACGCACGAACCCGGACGGCCCCAGTTTTCAGGGCGGTTGTCGAAGGTCCTGTCGAACCAGTCCTTCGCCGCGGGGGCCAGCTTCGTCACCAGCTCGGCCATGTCCTCGCCGGCTGCCCCGTTATCCGACATGAAGACGATCAGGGTGTTGTCGTACTTGCCGGTTTTCTTCAGGTGGTCGATCAACCGGCCGATCTGGTCGTCCATGTACTCGACCATGGCGGCGTACAGTTCCATCTTGAGGGCCGCCTGCTGTCGCTGCTCGACCGTCAACGTGTCCCAGGCGGGAATGTTGGGTAGCCGTGGAAACCCCACCACGTCTTTGCCGATGATCCCCAGCTTCTTCTGCCGGGTCAGTCGTTCCTCCCGGATGGAATCGTATCCGTTGTCGTACCGGCCCCGGTACCTGTCCCGCCAGTCATCCGGCACGGCCAGCGGGCCGTGCGGGGCTTGATAGGCGAGGTAGGCGAAGAACGGCTTGTCGTCGCGGCCGTTCGCGTCGATGCTCTCGATGATGAAGTCGGTGAAGGCCTTCGAGGAGTAGTAGTCTTTCGGCAGTTCCTTGACCTTCTCGCCGTTCCGAACGTAGGTCACCTTGGGCTCGGAGGGCAGCAGACCCAGCATGTCGGACCAGTGGCTGCCGGCCCCCTGCAGCAGGGTGAAATCGCGCTCGAAGCCTCGCGCCGTTGGCCACTGCTCGGGCTTGTCCCCCAAGTGCCACTTGCCGGCCATGTACGTGTGGTAGCCCCCCTTGCGCAGCAGCGTGGCGACGCTCACCACGCGCGTGTTGAGGTGGCCTTCGTAGCCCGGCTTTCCCCGCTGCGTCGGGCCGGTCCACTCGGCCATGTTGCCGATTCCGGCGATGTGGTTGTCCGTTCCGGTCAACAGCATCGAGCGTGTGGGTGAACAACTCGGGGCGACGTAGTAGTCTGTCGCCCGCAGCCCTCGCTGCGCCAGCCTGTCGAGGTTCGGCGTCCTGACCTCGCCGCCGAAACAGCCGATGTCCGCGTAGCCCAGATCGTCGGCGACGATGAGCAGGATGTTCGGTTTACCCTTCAGGCTGTCAGCCGCTACAATAAGAGACGGCCCGAACCCAAGCATGGCAGCAAGAGTCCCGGCGGTGGCTATCGACCGTCTGCTCGGCATGTCCGTGGCCCCTAGGTTCGCCGCCTCTAGTTAGGAAAACAGGGCGAACGCGAGGGACATTATGCCGTCGGAGAGATGCGGCGCCTATCGGATTTCCGCAAATCATGAGACAAGAGCTGCCCCTAGCGACTAGGACGACTACCCCCAACTGTCGGCAATCCGTCACGATCGTCGAGATCGGTGACTCGACGGCAGTCGGTGAGGGGATCGAGGTGATCAAGCTGGATGCAGTTCAACTGCAATCCATGCAGCTGCGAGCGAGGCGAATCGTCGTTCGCATCGGTGCAAGCGTTCTCTTGCTGCACTCGACTAACCTGCCCATCCGCACACGCACAACATTGCAGAGCGGTTTCATGGCGTATGTCGCCTTCGGCCCACGAGCAGCCGGCACGTTGAATGGGCTGTCCATCGGCCCTGACCGGGTGTTGGCGGCGGGGTCTGGGATCGAGGTGGATTTCGTCGTTGCGGCTGGTTACGAGAGCGTCTCCTTCCTCGTACCGCCCGACGACATCCGGGCGCACCTCCGCGGGCGGCAGCGGGAGGATGAGTTCTGTCTTCCTCACGGCGTCGAGTTGCTCCAGCCGAATCTCGCCGCCGCCCACGCCCTGTACGATTGGGGACGACACCTGGTCAACATGGCCGCGAGACAACCCCAGGTGTTTGACCTACCGCAGACGCAGACCGCCGCTCAAGTCGAACTCCTCGAAACCCTTCTGGCGACGCTCGGTTCGGCCGCCAGCGTCGAGCTCGCGCCTCGCGACCTGACACGGCAGGCTTACAGTCGGGTCGTACAGATCGCTGAGGATTATGCCCTTACGCACGCCACGAAGCGCCTCTGTGTGACCGACCTGTGCACGGCGGCTGGGGTGAGCGAGCGGACCTTGCAGTACGCTTTCAAGGAGTTGATGGGCATCACCCCGGTCGCGTACCTGACCCGGCTCCGGCTTCATCGGGTGCGGCAGGCCTTGCGGGCGGCGACTCACGGCACGACCACGGTGACAGCCGAGGCCCTGCGGTGGGGCTTCTGGCACTTCGGCGATTTTGCTCGGGCCTACAAGGAATGCTTCGGCGAGTTGCCATCGGACACGCTGCGACGGAAACCAGACCTTGCGGACAGGTCGGGCGGTCGGGATGTAGAGTTCTGACGAGGAGCCGGACCGGTGCTGGCATGGTCCGGGAAGCCGTGGAAGCAGTGGAACCCCGAGCGGGCTGGCGATTTGTATTGACAGCCAATGCCCGAAGGCGCGGGAGATCTGCGGCAGAGGTCCTTGGCCACGGCAAAGGGCAGGTTGGCCGCTGGAAAGCACGATGGCTAGACCGCAAATCCCCATCCTTGATCGATGGCGTCGTCGGTGAGGACGAGGTCGTCGACCTTGTCGTGAGAAGGGGGCTTCTTCCGCTTGGCCCAGGTGACGGCGAACACGCGGCCTTCTCCGTCTCGTCCAAGGAAGGCTTTTTCCGGGTCATAGGAGTGCCTGATCCGTTCCTCGATGAGGTACTGGCACTTGAGTGCTCGCACCGCGACGATGGTGCCCCAACCCCCGTGGCCGGCACAGAGTACAAGCAAGGGCCTCGTTCGGACGTCGAGAACGAGTATGCTGCAGTCGTCAAACGTCTTGTGTGGGTGCGGGTCCTTCGCGATCGCATGTGCGATCGCGGGAGCTGAGTCTCGGCGATAGGTGGTGAGCCCATGTCCTTTCAGGACGATTCCCTGCTGGTCCGGGGCACAGGGGAGGGGCTCGGAGAGATAGGGGGTCTTCGGCAGCCTGATCGACCATCGGAAGCGGGCAGGGAGTTCCCCGGAAGGCCGATTGTCGAGCATTGTGCGGGCGATCGGGTCAGCCAAGGGATTGACGACCGGCGAGCCAAGAACAACGACGGCGCCGACCTCCGGCCGTTTCCTCAACTCCTCGAGATGCTCATGAGCGCGTTCCTCGGGCAATTCAGACGGCAGCAGGTGCAGTTCCACCCGACATTCAATCCGAAAACTGCTGAGGCCGTGGACAAGCTCGGCCAGCGCCTCGGCATCGCGCGCTCCGACAGCACGTTGGGGCAGATCGCCGGCCACCTCGGGAATCAGGACTTGGCGCTCGCCCACCACGACGGCAAACACCGAACCCTGTTCCCAGGTCTCCCACGGCGGCAAACGGGGGCTCACCTGGAAGATCGCCTCCACAGGGACCGGCAGCCGTCGGACGAAATGAACCAGCCGGTCTATGTCCGTGACCGTGCGGGTGGTCAAGCTGACGGCGCGGCGATACTCGCCCCGCAGCCGCATGTGATCGAGGTAGTGATCGATGTTGTCAAAGCCGGCCTCCCGGCTTCGGCGCCGGGCCGCATCATCGACGGCTCGCACGAGTTGGGCCTCTTTTCCGTCTTTGATGATAAACCGGATCAGGCTGCTCAGGTCGAGGGCCATCTTCCTGCTCCTATCCCGACCGAGGTGCATTCGAACGCGCCCGGCCAAGAAACTGACCCCATGCGGCGCCTGACCGGGTGGTCGTGTGTTCTTAGACTACTTGATAGCCGCGCTTCGCCGGAATAGCAAGAACGCCGAGTGGCCAGACAGCGACGCATCCTGAATTGGGGTGGTTCTGCCTGTCCGTGCCGGTCGTTGCGGAACGCATCCTCAGAGCCATCATGATGTTGAGAAAAGCGGATCGCACGCGGCGAGAAAAGCGTCCATCGGCGCGTGGCTCAGGTGGTTCCAGAGTTGCTCATCATGGTCGTTTCGTTGCCGACGTTCGTCCGAGCGTGCAGCGACTCCGTTCTGCATGTCACTGGGTGGCATGTGATCAGCGTGCGCCAAAGCGCACCCCAACACGAAATCACTCTGGGCAGCGTGGTATTATTGACTTGATATCGGAGGTGTGCAGGATGCCCCTTCGAGAAGTGAGTCGCACGTCACGAAGCTCCTGTATGCATGTGGTATGCGGATGAATGGGGCCCCCGGAAGGTGTCGTGCGCTCTGACGGCCTCATCACAACGCAAGGAAGGAGGAATACTCCCCATGTTGACCATCATCGCAGTGTACTGCCTGATCGGGTGTGTGACGCTCTTTGCCCTGCCGCGTGCTGACCGAACGATTCCCCGCGTTCGGAAATGGCACATCACCCTGCGATTGCCCAACGGCCCCGAGAAAGTGGGGTACGTATCGGTCTCCAATGGCCAAAGATCGGGGCCTTTTCAAGTGATTCCCCGCTTCCTGCACCGCCTTCTGCTCGTGTTGAGTGACAAGATGGAGTCGGACACGGCTCGAAGAATCGACCCGGTTTTGCGGGGCCTGATGGGGGATGCCCGGATCGCATCGGAATTGACGGCCCGGTTTTCGCCGGTTGGGAAGAAGCCCAGGGGCCCGCAGGAGGAGGCCATCGCACGCTACGCGTCGCTGCTCAAGGCGATTCTGAGCGCGGCCAGCCCGCCGGGTCGCGGTACCGACATTCTTGTTGGCTCGTCGAGGCGTGGTCGCCAGCTTCTGGCGTCGGTCGAAGTCATTGACGATACGGCGGTGACGCCTGCCATCGAACGCAGGCCGGACACGGTGGCCGGAGGAGAGGCCCTGGCCACGATTCCAGGCCTTAGAGACTCCTGACAGGTGTTGTCGGCTCGGGGCGGCGATTTGCCCCGCCGGGAATGAGATGACTGGGGCGATGCCCGACGACGCCCGCAGCAGATTGCGCGTCGCCCGTTTCCGCCGGTGTGTCAACGCATCTTTCCACAATCTCATCGTCGATCGTGTCAAGGCAGGTTTCTCGCCACGGTTCCTTGCATACCGGCCACCGAACACGAGAATGGGGGGTACCCAAAGAGGACGCTGGGAACAATGGCGAAAAGATCTAAAAGATGGTTCAGCCTACTAACGGAAGTCCCCGCCGCACCGACCGCAACCGGGGATTCGGCCTTGGAGGCTGCTGAAGGGGAGGGCCCGCCGGGGGCGGCCTGGGCCTGGAGCCGTCTCGATCTGCCGCCCGTTGGCCCGGCGTATCTGCGGACGCATTCGCAAGAGATCGCGATCCTGACCAGGGAAGCGGGACAGTGGTCAGATGACACCGTCGTCGTCGAGTCGCTGTTTCTCGATGGCGGTCGTTCGCCGCGGCTCTTGATCCTCGTACCGCCCGGTCAGCGGCTGAGCATCAACGGCGAGCCCGCGTCGCGCGTGGCCATCGCGGCGATGCGGGATGTGCTTGCATTCGGCAATGCCCACCCGATGTTCGTTTCGCTTTTTGAGCAGCCGGTCATGGGTCTGGCCGGGAAGGCACTGGCGGGCGCGACTTGCCCGGTGTGCAAGACCGTGACTTCCGCCGGTCAGGAAGTCTGGCAGTGTGCGGTCTGCTCGGCGGTGGTTCACAACGCCAAACCGGACTCGGCCGACGCGGAGCGCGACGGTTACGCGTGCCTGACGCTTTCGGGTGTATGCCCGGTGTGCAAGCAGCCGATTCGAACGAACGCCGGGCTGATCTGGATACCGTCGGAGAAGGAGTGATCGTCGTGGCCGAGCACCGACCGAAGCTCAGGAGACTTGAGCGGTTGTCGCGCATCAAGTCGGTGGCCACCCCTGAACGGGGTGCCCGCATGCCGGCCTTCTTGGGCTCACGGCCGGACGTCGATCCTGACCGCGTGCTGGGACGGTTGCAGGTCATTCTCGCCGGTGCGGGCTCTGTAGGGGGATCGTGCATCCTGAGCATTGCACGGCAGGATCCGAGGGCGATTATCATCGCCGATCCGAAGCCCTACAAGCCCGAATCCCTGTTGACGAACGGCGTGGTTTTCCCGCGGGACCTGCACCGGTGGAAGGCCGACCACGTGGCGAAGTGCTGCGCCGAGGTCAGCCGCAACACTTGGGTCGATGCGTTTGCCGGCGGCTTTGAGGATTTGCCCCTCACGCGCGTAGCCGACGCGGACTTCATCTTCTGTTGCACGGACCGGATATCAGCGGAGCTGCAGGTGGCCCGCGCGGCGATGCATCTTGGCATCCCGGTCATGTACTGCAATGTCGAAGGCTCGAGCGGCCTATACCAGATCCGGTATTTCGCGAACAGTGACCCACAAGATGCCTGCCCGGCGTGCAACATGACACCGGCGGAGCTGGGCATGGCGGCGGACGATGGGCCGGGCTTCTCGTGCGAAACGGTCGGAGAGGAGGATCGTGCCGGCCGAGAGGAACCGGTCACGCGGAGCATCCCCGCGCTCTGTGGGCTGGCCGGACACATGGGCGCACTGTTGATGAACAAGGTCGTCCTCCGTCTGGGCCAACCTCTGCCAAACAGTTGCATGGTGGAGGGGACCTTCATCCGGCCCGAGTACGCCGCAGTCATTCCGCTTGATCGCAACAAGGGCTGCATCGAAGACCATTCTCGGTGGCGGCGTCGTCCGCTCGCCAAGCCGCTTCGCGGGCACGCGATTCGCGAACTGCTGGAGGCCTCCGGCATCAACAGTGACGGCGGCGATGCCGTGCTTGGTCTTGGCGATGGTTTCCGCTACGTGGTTCGTGGGGAATGCCCCCGTTGCGGCCCACGGCCGATCGAGCGGTTCTGGAGCAAGCGCCGGAACCGGCGCTGCCGTTGTGGTGCCGAGCTCCGCACGAATGCGTTTCACACCCTCGACGCTGTCCCGCTAAGCGTGCTACGCCCTCAGCTCGATCGGCGCGTCGCGGCTCTGGGGGCGACGAGCGCGTCCTGGGCACTGATTCGTCACCACGGAGCGGGCACGTGGCTTTCCTGGAAGGATGCTGAAGGGGGAGATGGATCATGACCAAGCAAGAGCCTCGGCGGCGGCTGTCATCGCTGCGGTCCATGGAGTTGAGTCCCGATCGACAGGTCGCTCTGGAGGGCATTGTTCAAGCGTGCCCTGACGACCGGAACACGCCGTGGGGCCGGCGAAAGCCGGCCGAGGTAACGAACCTCTTGAGGCTCGACCAGCTTGCCCCGCCTGGCCGGATGGTGATCAGGGCAATCGACGCCAGCGGAGCGCTGCGCATCGCGTTGGCTCTGCGAGTGAAATGCCCCGCGGTGCGACCGGACGGTCAAATCTACGTCGCCGATCAGGCGGAACTCGGCATCATCCTGACGGACGGTTGTCTCCGAGGCGCCAAGGACAGTGTGGCGGTACTCGTTTTCGCTCCGGCGCTCTTCCATTCAAACGCGGCTCCCCCCGGCCAGCTCCCGATCCAGGGGCTGTGCCTCGGAGATGCCAGCGTGTCGATGCCCGTGGCCGCGTTGGGTTGTGCCGAGCTGGTCTTGCTGCTCTACTCCATCCTGCAGCTGCAGACCGTCACCATCGACCCCGAAGATCCGCTGCGGGTCGCAAACCCGGAAGCCGCCCGATACTGGCTGGCGCACCGCGATCAGATGCCGCTGGATCGTACGCCGTTCCTCGCCCCGGTGGAGTACAGCGGAGGAGCGACGCCATGAACGCCCTGCAGTATCCGCTGGACACGGTGATTGAGGCAATGGGTTTTGCCCGGTCGGGCGATGACGGTCATGGCTTCGCCGGCGAGCATGCGGCCTATGAACGAAACGACCTTGACCTGTGTTTGGATGGCATGTGGGCGACACTGGTGTCACGAGGTTGTTCCCAGTCTGGGAACGTACTGGAGCCAACGAGCACCCCCGGGCCCTGGAAGCTGATTCGTGATGGTGAGGCGGCGCGTCTGATCGCGGACATCCCGTTGCCCGACCTCTCCGAGGCGGGGGTATTGGGAGGTGCCGGCGCTGAGCACCTCAAAGCGGCGGTTCTGTGGGCCCTGGAGACGGCCAAGAACGAGCGTTCCGGGGCCGGGTGGCGGCCACCCCCGCTGGAAGTCGTGCAGGGATGGATGCCGAAGGATGCTCTCACGGTCTGCTGTGACGGACATGTCTGCCAGGGCGAGATCGTGCATGCAGTCGATCGCGGCTGGCTCGCCCTTCGATTCGAGATCCTGCGGATCATCCCCGACGATCTATCTGAGAATCGGCGGAGATGGCTAAGCCACATCCTGGTTGACGCTCAGACGCAGTATCGCCTCGTTCGGATCCACTGGGAACCCGGCGCCGCACCCGCCTGCTATGCGGAGGTGGATCTCACCAGGGCGGATCATGACTTTCTGGAAGCCTGTCTGCTGATGCGAAGTCTCACCTGTTTGCGACGCGTGGTCGCGAACATCGTGCCCGTGGCGACCTTGATTGCCGACGCCCGCGTGTGGAGCGAGGCGTTGGAATTGATCCCGGCGGGTTTCGTACGTTTCGAGAGGAGGTACATCCCATGAAAGATGATCTGGGCACATTGCCGGCGCAGGCGTTGAGCGGCGCGGGGCCGCAGCTTCTCAACCTGAGATTCGTCGACGTGACCGGCAGCCGCCGCGTCAACCTCAGCGAGGTGCGGCCGGACACGCCCGCGGCGCGGGTCCTGCGCGCGGCTGCGCGGGAGCTCGGCATCCCTGAGAACCAACCGGTCAGTCTCCGGCGGGACGACACCCAGCTGGTGCCCCCCAACGCCACCATTGGAGAGGCGGTCGGGGCCGAGCAGCAGGAGGAACTCACGGTGGTGCCGAACGCCCATCTGGGCTGTTGGGGCCCGCGGGGCGGATAGAACACGTCGGGTCGGACGCGGTGGGGCGGGGGCACGCCCCGATGGAGTGTCTCCGCAACGCCATCTAATCCGCACTCGGTGGCGGGTGCTTCATGGCTGGTGTTCGGAGACCGCATCATGGTGAGCAGGACTCTCGGGGGGCGTCGCGGCCGACGGGTCGGCGCGGCGAAGTGGATACTGACGGTGAAGGTGGCGGTGCGGCGTCAGGACGGCTCGGTCGGCACGGGCTGGGACTACATCGATCCGTTCATGGATCTGGCCGACCATCGATCGGAGTTCTGGTTCGAGGCGTTTCTGCGCCGCAACCATCTGCTTCCGCTCGATGCGGTCGTATCCGAGCTCGTGCCGCACATCGCCGAGGAGGGCGGTCGGTGTTCGGGCTTCTCTTTACGTTCGCAGGATCGGGGCGGACAGGAGGCCGAGCGGCGGTTCACGATCACGGCGATACGACACGTTGCCCGCCGGATCGCGTTGAGCGTTGAGCCCCGGTGCGCCGCGAGCCACGCGTACGAGCTTCATGCCCGGCGGGTGGCGGAGGGGCGGCCGAGGGCTGAGCCGAAGTCGGATGGCCCCTTCCGGGTGAGTGCGGCGGAAACGCCCTTGCGGTACCTGGAGGTGCCGATCGGGGAGCTCGTTGACGGTGCGCAGCGCGTCGGCGAGCACGCGGAGACGATGGACGTGTCGACGGACGCGCCGGTCTTTTTTCCGAAGGCGGTCCTCGATCGATGTGAAACCTATTCCCGTCGCGGAGCCGGCGAGAACCCGCCGATTGAGACCGGTGCGGCCCTGTTGGGCTGTCCCGTGCGGTGTCCGGAGACCGGAGAATTCGGCGTGGTCATCACGGAGTGCCTGAAGCTCTGGGATGTCGAGTCGAGGGCTGCCCGGCTCACGTTTTCCGGGGTCACATGGGCGTGCATCCAGCAGGTCATTCGGCGAAGGCAGGAGGTCTGCCCTGCCGAGCGTTTCATCGGTCAGTGCCACGGTCACCCGTTTGACCGGGTGCTGTTCGTGGAGACGCCTCCCTGCGAGCATTGCGCTGATACCGCCCACCCGTGCAGCCGGCACAATGCGGCACCCTCGCCGGATGATCGAGACTGGCATCGCGCCGTCTTTGGGGGCCGCTTGCCGTTTCAGGTTTGTCTGATCTACGGGTTTGACCGCCGTGGACCGCGCCATGGCTGCTTCACGCTTCGCGACGGCCAGCTTGCGGAGCGGCCGTACTATGTCATCGAGTCTTTTGACCCGGAGCTGTACGTGGCGGGATGCATCGGGCCGGCTTGATCGGTGCCTCGCCTGGGAAGCGAGGGCCGGGATTGCCAGGCGTAGGGGCGGCCTGGTGCGGTCGCCAGTCTGGGGGAACCACGCCGAGTTGCCCCTGCGAAAGGAGGGCCACATGGCCAAGAACAAGGCCGGGACCGATGAACTCAAGCAGTTGATCATGGAGGCCGGCGTTCCTGACGAGCACAAGGCGGTGCTGATTCATCAGATCATCACCCACGATCCCGAACAGGGTCTGAGCGTGATCCGCATGCTGATTGAGCTGGGGACCGCGGCGAAGGCGAACGAGCAGGCGAAGAAACTCGCTGCGCAGTACCGGGAGAGGCTCGAGGAGATGCAGCGCGGATCGACGCGATCCGGTGTATTCCTGCAGCATGCCGAAGAGAAAGGGGGGATGCGCCGGGCCCATGTTCGGCTGCAGGACGGCATGGCGATTACGCTGCCGGTTCCCGATGAGGAGCTTGCGGAAGGGCTTCGTCGGGGCGACTCGGTCGAGATCGACCGGGAGGGCAAGGCCATCATCGGCTCGCAGCCGTGTGGTGATCGCTCGGGGGAGATCGCCATTCTCGGCAAGCGGGTGGGGGACTACGTGGACGTGACGCTCCGGGAGCAGGAAGGACAGCATTTCCTCGCCTCTCAGCGGTTGATCGATCAGATCGAGGCCGGCGAGGTGGAGCCGGGGGCGAAGATCGTAGTGAGTGCCCGGCAGGAGATGGCGTTCTACGCCCTTCCCCGGGGCGGCAGCAAGCTCGAGCACTACAAGTACCTCTCCAGGGAGCCATTACCCAGTGTGACGGTTGACGATCTTGGTGATCCACCAAGCTACATTTTCGAGATCCTCGAAGATGTCGAGTTGACGTTGAGCGACCGGCATGAATGGCTGCGGAACCGCTGGAATGCGCCGCTGCTCACGACGCTCCTGCTGCAGGGCGGGACCGGGATGGGCAAGACGTACAGCCTGATGGCTCTGCACCGGGCCATCTATGAGCGGATCGCCTCGATCAGCGGCGTTCCCCTGGAGGAACTCCCGCCGCGGTGCTTCCGTCTGAATGCGGCTTCCACGTTGAGCCACCTGTTGGGGGTCTCCGACAAGAACATCGACCGACTGTTCTCGGAGGCCGAGCAGATGGCCGGCGAGCCCGTGGAACTCAACGGCAAGTTCTATCATCTGCCCTGCATCGTGATACTCGAGGAGATAGATGCCCTTGCCCGACGGCGGTCGGTGAACGACGCCGACAACGAGGCGGTGTACTCACGGCTCTGCAGCGGCCTGCTGGCCAAGGTCGATCCGACGCGGAAAGACCTTGCCGACAAGCACCTGATCGTGATCGCCACGACGAACCTGGTCGAGGCCCTGGACAGTGCATTCACCCGTCGCTTCCAGGTCACGCGGTTTGGCCATCTCGACCGGCACCACTTCCGCTCGGTGATCACCAAACATCTCAGCAGGCTGCCGATCGCGCTCCAGGGCGACCCCGGCGAGAAAGCCGCACGACAGCGCCTGGTCTCGGAGGCGGAGGCATTCCTGTTCGCGCCGAACGGCGATCCCGGGCAGCTCCAGGTTTACGTTGTCGGCAGCAGTACGCCGACGATCATCTACCGTCGCCAGATGCTCACCCCGGCGATTGTCGCCAAGGCGGTCGAGCAGGCCGCGCGCAGGGTGCGCCGGCAGGAGGCCAAGACCGGCCGGGAGGTCGGAATCAGCACCCGCGTCCTTCTCGGCGCGTTGGATCGGCAGATCCGCGATGTTGCGGAGATGTGCAATCGCGGCAATATCGCGGGATACGTGGATGTCGGGGCGGGCCAGATCAGCGACGTCCGCGTGATCGAGCAATCCCCGGTCGTTTCGAACCATGAGTTACTGAGGGCCGCGTCATGACCACCCCTCCGCGAATCCGAAACGGTTCTGCCAACGCCCCCGTCGGGTTCGGCCGATGCTCCCCAGGCCGATTTGCCCACGTCGGCGATCCGCTGGCCGGTGTGCTCGCGGCCTGCGGCATCGGCATCGAGGTGTGCAGTGCCCGGATGGTCCTGTTCACCGATGTTCCCACCAACGAGCGGTTCAACAAGGGGGCAACGAACGTGCTGGTGCTCGGGCAGGCGGCGTGCGGCGGCGCGATTGTCATGGTGGATGACGACCTGGAATATCGGGGCGGCGACCCGCCCGGCCTGGCTGATCTGCTTCGCCGCGGCCCCTGTCGCCGCCGCTGGCGACGACTGGATCTGGACCCGGTGCCAGGTGATAGAGCCGGGGAAGTCTTGCTAGAGGTTTTGGGACTATTCGGCTCGTCCTGCCTGGCAGCGGTCCGGGAGGCCGTGGAGGGGGAAACCGCGGCTCTCTCGGCGGTGGACGAATCGCCGACCGGGCGGGTCTTGGCTCGAGCCGAAGTCGTCTCCAAAGAGGACGCCGCCGCCGCTCAGCGGCGCTGCATCCGGCCGCATCAAGCCGAACAGCTCGCCATGATCGCGGCCCGTCCGGAGCCGCCCCATGCGGCCATCGTGATCGGGGTTGCGGGGGCAGGCAAGGACACGGTGATGGTCGCCGCCGCGAACCAGCTCATGGAGCGCGGGGCCGTGGGCCGTGTATTCCGAATCGAGGCGGCGGCAGTCGCGGCCGGGGCGATGTTTGAGACCGACCGCGACGCCGCTCTGATGACGATGCTGACCGAGATGCAGGAGCAGGTCGGGTCTCTCTTCCTGGTGAAGGGAATCGATCTGCTTCTGGGGACGCCGGTCAGTCACGCCCTGTTGGTCGCGGGGCTGGATCGGGGCTTGCGGCTATTCGGCACGCTCAAGGCTCCTTCGGTCTCGCTCCGGCGGATCGTGGCGGACAGTGCTCTGCGGCGTCGGCTCGTACTGACACCCTTGGAGATCCCGGTGGGCGATGCGTTGGCCCGGCTACTGGACGCGCACGCGTCGGCAAGTGGTATCGAAGTCGAGCCGGCGGCCCGGCGCATGGTGTTGCGGTTGTCCGCTCAGCATGGGCAGGCCCAGCCGGGGGTGGCGGTCAGCCTGCTCGCTGCGGCCATCGCCGCCACCACATGGCGGGGGGGCACCGTGGTGGCACCCGATGACGTCGCCGCGGCGGACTCGCTCGAGGCAGGCGTGGATCTCGACGAGCTCATGGAATGAGACGTGCCCCGGGTTCGGAAGTGGAACCAGAACCAGAAGGAGAAAGCGATGCTGGAACAGACGCAGAGAGTGCGAGAGAATCCCCGTGACGCCCTCAACGCCTCGGATGATCCGTTTGCCCTGGGCGAGGCGGGCCCGGGGACCGCGCTGATCAGTGCCGGGATTCACATGGGTACGTGTCCGGCGGGCACGACGGTCCGGGAATTGCGTCGCCGTTACGCGGACGCCTACGAGATCGACCCGGATGCGGTCGCGCTGCTGGACGGCAGCGAGGTCGACGACTCGGCCGTCGTGCGCGAGGGACAGTCGCTCACGTTCATCACCCGTATCGGAGAAAAGGGAACGATCATCTCAAGGTGACGTGGATGTCGGCCGCTATACCCGGGCTCCTCTTGACCTGCCGCACGCGATTCGCCTTGCGAATCGGGCTTGCACGCCGAGCCACGGCATGTCAAGGCTTGGGACACGAGCGGTCTGCGGGAGCAGAATCATGGCTGCAGAAACAGAGCAGATTGTCATCACGGATGGGCAGGTTGTCGCCACCTCGCCTGAAGGAGCGACCGCCAGGATGCCGCTGGAGCAGTTTCTGGATCGGATGGCCCGGCCGCAGATCAGCACGGGCGTCCACGTGTTGCCCAACGGCGTGCGGTCCGTGATCTCGCGGAGCGAATGGTCGGTGTTCGTGTACGAACGGGCGGCCCAGGCCACGCAGGTGCGGTGGATCTCGCCTGACAGCGAGGTCGACTACGGGCCGGGTACGGTATACCACGACTACCGGATCTCCTGGCCTTACGTCGTGCTCCTGGCGCTCTGGGGGCCGGGACCCACGCGTCATCACAAGGTGCTGCAAGGGAATTGCGAAGTGTTCTGGCGCCGGAAACCGATCGAGAACATCCAATCGGATACGCTGGACTACCCGTGCCTGCTGAACGCGTCGAAGTTCGCGGCACCCGTGGCTGAAACGAAGCCCCTCTCGTGGCTCTGCACGCAACACATGGACCGGAGTTGTGATCGCGAGGTGAACGAGACGCGGCGGCTTCGACTCTCGCTGCGGACGCTGCTGGACGTGTTGCTCGGAAAGGCCTTCAACCGCAGTAGCGAACGCCACGAGGAGCGCTCATGGTACACCGAATACCTCCTCCGCGGTTGCGACAAGCGGTTTGCGAGCCCACAAGCGTGGGAAGATGCGACCAGGGAGAACCCCCTTTGGACTCTCGAGGTCCCGTTGATCAGCACCGGGATGACCGTCGCGGGAGTGATTGACCGCATGTTCCTACTGCAGCGTGCGATGGAGCAGCGGCCCACGTCCTGCTCTGATCTGGCGAGGATCGTCTTCAATCACCGGCAGCGTAAGGCCGGGTGATCGGTTCCAAGGAGCGAACCATGGCTATGCAGGACAATACGCTGAAGCCGGGCCCGGCGCGGCGCAGCGAAGCGAAGCCGGAAACGCCGTTCTATCTCAAACGCGAGCCGGCTCAGTGGCCCAGGGACGCTTTCTTCTACATGCTCGCCGATGGTGGCGGAAGCCGGCCCGAGGCGGTCGTCTACCGGTGCCGCAATCATCCCTGGTTCGAGTCGAGCGTCCCTGTGCCTGTGCCGCCGGGGCTGGCCCTTCATCGCGCGTCGCTCAAGGCGCACTGGCCCCTGGTTCCCTATCGGTTAACCGAGCTTGCCCTCGGCTTCTTTGTTCGGATCGCTCGGATGTACAACGCGGAGTCCTTCCTGCTGCTCTGTTACGACCGACGGAAGAGCCGGTATCATCTCATCTGCCCGGTGCAGCGGGTCACGTACTCGAGCGTCAAGTACGAGGTTCCGGACTTGCCACCGGAGTTCATGCTGGTCGGAGACATCCACAGCCATCCGGGAGATGACGCCGGTGCAAGCATCATCGATCAATGGGATGAGCGAAGCCGGGCCATGGTTCACATCATCTGGGCGTTTCCGCGCCATCACCCGCCGCACGTCGAGGTAGATGCCGTGATCGACGGCCATCGGTTCCCGGTCGCTGCAGATCTGATCCTGGAACGCGGATACCGCAGGCTCCGGCTTTGTGTGCCGACGACGTGGATCGACCGCGTGCACAAGGAGACGTACAGGCAACATCACGATCCCGAGGAGACGCAGACATTCCCCGACAAGGGAGGGTCCAATAATGGATGCCAATCGACGGGCAGACCGTGGACAGCACCTGGTTCCTGATATCCCGGACAACCAGTCCTTCAAAGTCCTCGGGCTTGGCGGCACCGGCGGGATCTTCAACCAGTATGCCGCGCTCTTCGTCGCCTCGACCCTGATGCAGCAGAACCGCAGGGCGCGGTGGGTTCTCGTCGATGGGGATTCCTATGAGCACTCCAACGCCGCCCGCCAGATCTTCAAGCGACTGACGAACAAAGCAACGGCGAGTCTCGAGGGCATGCTCGAGTTCCCCATCTTCGCCGAGGGGCCGCTGACGCTCGTGGCCATCGAACGCTACGTGAACGAGGAGACGATCGCCGACATCATCCGGGAGGGCGACGTGGTCAGCGCCAATTTCGACAACCACCCGAGCCGGCGACTGGTTGCGGATTACTGTTCCCAGCTCCGCGACGTCGTCGTCTTCTTCTCCGGAAACGACGGTGTTGAACCGGACACCGGCACCGGCCGGATGCGGCGCGGCACGCATGGCTCCGTTTACGTCCAGATACGCAAGGGCGGCCGGGACATCACCAAGTCACCCTGTCACTGGCACCCTGAGCTTCGCAGCGCGTCATACCAGCGCCTTCCCGGCGGGCCCTCGTGCATCGACATGCTGGCTGGCGCCCCGCAGATCCTCCTTTCGAACTTCTATGCGGCCGCCCTCGAGTTCGCGGCGTTCTATCTGTATTTCTGTGACGCCCTACACTATGCGGAAGCCCACTTCGATTGGGCCGAGTGCATGGTCAGGCCGTCTGCGATCCCCGTCGGACAGGCGGAAGGGGCATCGGTGTGACCTGTGGTCCTTGTGATCGATTCACGGGATGAAGACCACGCTGGTTACACAGACGGCCCCCGCCTGGTCATCGGCCCAGCAGTACTCGAAAGTGCAGGGTCCCGCCGGGAGGCTCACGACCGTAGCGGACACGTCATAGTCGCAGATGCACCGGCAGGGATCAGGGACGACCTCCTTCTCGGCCAGGCGCAGGACTCCGTCCCCCACGCTCAGTTCGACGAGGATGTCGTCGAGACAGCAGTTGTAGGTGGCGTGGCGGTGGGTGATGGCCAGTGCGCCGGGTTGGGCCGTAAACGCGAACTCGTCGGCACCGATCCACGGATCTCGCTGGTTGAGCTGGGATCCCATCTGACATTCGCTGCGATGGGATTCGGCAATCCGTGGTCTAGGGAGGAGCTCCATGCACGCGGGATCGCTGGCAATGTCTGGCCCGAGCAGGCAGCGTTGGAGCAAGCCGAAGTCCGACTGGTCGACATCGCCGTCCGCGTCAAAGTCCCTGCTCTCGCAGCCTGCGGATAGCGGAATTGATGGACCGGACACGCATGCCTGGAACAAAACCAAGTCGTCCAGATCCGCGTCCTTGTCGCCGTCCAGATCGGCGGGGACAGGAACGGCAGCGCTCTGGGTATGGAAGGTCGACGCCCAGCTGGGCGGCTCGGGTCCTTGGCCGGCGTCGAGCATCAGCTTCCAGGCCTCGTCGGTAAGGCGGTTGGACATGGGCCATTTGAACTCGTAGTAGGAGAACACGGGTCCGGCGCCCAGGAGAAGCCGGCCGTCGGGGACGGGGTACGCGACGACGATGATATCGAAATAGCCCACGCCCTCCTCGAGTACCCGGAAGGTATTGGCGTCGGTGTGCACGTCGGCGACGATGGTGGGTTCGCCGGCTCCGGTGGAGACACTGGCCAGGGTCATCTCCAGGTGGTTCCCGAAGTCCTTGATGAACAGGGAGTCGGCCGCCGAAATGGGCCGGGCCTCGAGCTGGGCGATGGCAATGGATGTGAGCCGGTCGAGGATCTGCTCCAGGGCCAGCAGGCGGTTGGTCTCCGTCGTGTCGAGTACACCCAGGCCGCCGAGTCCCAATCGTGTCATGCGCGTGAGTGCGCTCAGGTGGTGGAATGTCTCGGGGACCGGCTCGACGTAACCGAGATCGGGCGGTGGCGGTGCCGAGGTAACCCCAGGCGTAGTGCTCTGCTTGGCATAGAGAATGGTGTCATGGCGCAGCTCAGCCCAGGAGGCCAGGGCAGCGTTAAGCTGCTTGCGCCGCCAGGCCGGCGAACGCATGAAGGCCGGATAACCCGGCCCCGGGTCGGCGAGCAACGACTTGAGTGTATAGAGCCAGCTCCAGTACAGGTTGCGGTTCCAGTCTGCCTCGCTGAGATGAGTGAAGAAGGTGGCCAGGCCGCGGAAGGCATCTGAGAAGCCGGCGTACGCGGTATCGCCGCCTTGAAGCAGAATACTCCTGGCTTCGGCGGATCCGAGCAGGGCCATGACGTCCAGGCCACGAGGGAAGCACCGCATCGGGCCGGCGGGCGTCAGACACATGGTGAACGGCTCGCCGGCACCCAGGAAGCGTCCAACGGCGGGGCAGACGAGATTCTGCATCATGTAGGAATCCGGCACGAATCGCTGGCCCATGAAGCGCAGCCCTTTGCTGCGGTCGAGGCATTCGTCGAGCTGTGCCGGGCTGACCGGTGGGATGATCTGGCATCCCCCGGTGCCCCCGTAGATCTGGGGATTGGGCAAGGAGGCGAGCTGAACGTTGAGATCGAAGAGCCGCTGGGGGTCAACCAGATCCGTCCACTCGAACGCGGAGCCAAAGACCGCGCGGATGGCGTCGACGTAGTCATAGGGCGTCAGATCATCGGCCAAGCCTACGAAGTAGGCGGTGATCGCATAGATGCGGTCCCAGATGGAACCTACGGAGCGCCCTCCGGACTGGAGGCTATCGAGGGCGATGGTGACAAGTGAAGCCTGGAGGGTCTGGATGCGCGCCTCGTCCTCGGTGATGAAACAGGGGCAGTAGGAACAGGCGGGCTGGCAGCCTTTCAGGAGGAAGCCGATCCGGCCGAACCACATCATCGCCTTGAAATACCTCCGGAGGCCGTCGCTGCGAGTGTAGTGGCCACGAGGTACGTATTGCGAGTAGTCTTCGTCATAGGCGAAGATCGGGCTGGCGGCGAAGCCGCCGTGACTTTCAATCAGGGCAAGCTCGGCCTGAACCTGCTCTGCGACGAATCCGGGCACGGCTGCGGTCGGATCGAGCAGTTTCACGGCCACGCAGAAGAAGGCGGTATTGCGCCGGGCGGCCTCCTGGAGTTCGCCGGCCAAGGTCGCGTAATGGGCGCTGGAGGCGTCCATCAAGGCGCGTGAGGCGGTGGTGATGTCGGGCAGGAACTCGCGTTCTTCGACGTTCTTGAGAATCTCGTCAAACTGGACGTGGTAGATATGCAGCAAGGTGTCGGAGGTGATGAAGTTGGGCACGCCTTCATGAGTCATATAGTCGTACACCGCAGCGACATCCTGGATGCCCTGCAGCTCTCCCGCCGCCGGGCGGTACACAACGAAGCCGTTGGCTCGCAGACGCATGAGCGCGGGACGCTTGAGCTGCAACGTACCCACAACGAGGCCGGCGTTTGCGGCGGCTTCGATGCTCAGGGGCAGCGGATTCGGCGGCACGGCCGGCGAGACGATGAGGGGTTCGTTCGGGTAGTAGTCGGCCAGCTCGGTACGCTCGATTCCGGTGAGCGCCACGTCGGCACCGCGGGCGGAGGCCAGCAGGAACGCTACCGAGACGATGGGGACGATCGTCGTAAGGGGCGGCGGGAGACGTCGCATGGTGAGCTCCTTCTCGCGAGTCACGAAGGCGAAGCTGACAACGGTGGTTGCGTCAGGCAGCCTGTTGCCGCGGAGTAAGCGGTTTTCGGCTTGAGGTCGCACCAACAACTACAGGGAGGTGTGATCTGCCCTGCTGTCCGCAGCCCGCGTTACGCTGCCGATCAGCACCGCTGATAGTATAGCCGCGGGGGGAGACGGGGGCCAACTTCGACGCGGATGATCGACCGTCGAGTGCTGATTTCGGTCCGTCGTAAGAAGCTGCAGAGGAAGCGCTTGCGCGCAGCGTCGGCTTCAGAGGCTGGATTAGGCTGTGGTGGTCGCCGGTAGAGAATGGCCCACCAGAGTGTGGGCACCCCTGGTATGGCCGGCGCCCTTGCCGGCCGCACTTGTCCTTGCCGGTTCATCTCATGACAATGATGCGGTGCGTTGACCATTGACCATGAGGCAGGTGTCAGCGATGAACGAAGCCGCAATTGCAGATTTCCTGAAACAGAGCGTTGGCCTCTTCAAGTTCTTTCCCGCCGAGCGACTGGCTGAACTCGTCGCCGGATCGCAGGCGATGTCGTACGAGCCCAACGAGGCCATAGTTGAGTTCGGTGAGGAGGCGATGCATCTCGGCGTCATGTTGGAGGGTCAGGCGTCGGCGTCTGTCATCGCCGAGGGCGGCGATCGACAGGTGCTTGAGCGTCTCAAGGCCGGAGACACGTTCGGCGAGATGGTCCTCATGAGCGGCGAGAAGACCATCGTCGACATCATCGCGGAGGTGCGATGCAGTGTGCTCCTGGTGCCGGCCAGCCTCTTCTCGTCGGTGATCATGACCGAGCCACGCGCCCTGCAGCACATCTCCAAGACCATCTCGGAGCGGTTCAAGAGAGTGATGGAGGACCCCGCCAAGGCCGCCGCTTTTCGCAAGAGCGAGGACCCCTACGGCATGCATCTCAAGAGTGAGCGACCGGAGAGAATCCTGGTCGTCAACTGCGGATCCTCGTCGCTCAAGTACAGCCTCTTCGACACGCAGAACGAATCGCACGACGTCCGCGGCCTCGTTGACCGGATCGGCACTGACGTGACGCAGCACACCTGCCGCGGGCCGCGCGGGGAGGTAACGGAGAAGCTGCCCAAGGGCAGTCACCGCGAGGCGTTCGAGGCCATGTTCGGCGTATTGACCGACAAGACCGGGGGAGCCGTCGCGAAACCGGCCGAGATCAGCGTCGTTGGGCACCGTGTGGTTCACGGTGGCGAGCGGTTTGCCGAGACGGTGCTCATCACTGACGACGTATTGCGGGAGCTCGACGCACTCAGTCCGCTGGCTCCGCTGCACAACCCCATCAACCTTCTCGGCATCAGGGAAGCCCAACGGGTTTTTCCTTCGGTCCCTCATTTCGCGGTGTGCGACACGGCATTCCACAACACGCTGCCTTCGTTCGCGTATCTCTACGGCCTGCCCTACGAGTACTACGAGAACAACAGGGTGCGGCGCTACGGTTTTCACGGGACCTCACACGCATACGTTTGTCTGGCCGCCGCCCGGTACCTCGGCCGCCGACTCAACGAGCTGGAGATCATCAGTTGTCACCTGGGCAACGGTGCTTCGGTCTGTGCGGTGGACCACGGCCGCTCCATCGATACGTCGATGGGCTTCACCCCGGCGGAGGGCCTGATCATGGGCACGCGTGGGGGGGACATCGACCCGGGCGTGTTGGTATACCTCGAACGGACCCAAGGTCTGACCGGTGACCAGATTGATGGTCTGCTGAACAAGCAGAGCGGGTTGCTGGGGCTGTCGGGCATTTCCGCCGACATGCGCGAAGTCGAGCGGGCCGCACACGAAGGAAACCACCGTGCCCTGCTGGCCCTGAAAGCGTTCTGTTACCGGCTGCGGAAGTACCTCGGCGCGTACGTTGCCGCCATGGGCGGCCTGGACGTGATCATCTTCACCGCCGGAATCGGGCAAGGCAGTGCCCGGGTTCGAGCCCTGGCCTTACAGGGGCTGCGCTGCATGGGGATCAGCCTGGACGAACAGCGTAACCGGGAGGCCCACGGCTGCGAGGAGATTCGCCGCATTTCCACCGACGATTCGCAGGTCACCGTGCTGGTCGTGCCGACGGACGAGGAGCGCATGATCGCCCGCGAGTCGCTGCGGGCTCTGAGCCGCTCTTCCATCATGCGAACCCTCGAAGCACAGCGCCAGGCACCCATCCCCATCGAGGTTTCAGCCCATCACCTCCACCTGACCCAGGAGCATGTCGAGGTCCTGTTCGGCCAAGGTCATCAACTCACCAGGCAGAGCGACCTTTCGCAACCCGGCCAGTTCGCCTGCGAGGAGCAGGTAACGCTGGTCGGTCCCCGGGGCCGCGTCGAGCGCGTGCGGGTCCTCGGGCCGGTTCGCAAGGCCACGCAAGTGGAGATCGCGATGACCGAACAGTTCAAGCTCGGCATCCACCCACCCATACGGGAGTCCGGCGACCTGAAGGACACCCCCGGCATTACCCTGGAGGGCGCCGCCGGCAGCCTCACCATCGACAAGGGGGTCATCTGCGCCTTGCGTCATATCCACATGACACCGGAGGATGCGCTCCGTTACGGGGTACGCGACAAGTTCACGGTACGGGTGCGCGTACCCGGCGATCGCGAGCTGGTATTTGGCGACGTGCGCGTCCGTGTGGACCCGAGCTTCCGCCTGGCCATGCACATCGATACGGACGAAGGGAATGCCGCAGGTATCCGAACCGGCATGACCGGCTACGTCGACGGGATTCAGAGTCAGGACTGAGCCGGCCGGACTCCAAGGTCACCCTCGAGCTCGACCGACCAGCATCGCCGGTGGTATCATGTTGAGAGGCGTCTCTGAGCGAGTCGATGTCAAGAGGGCACATCCATGAGTCGAAAACCCGGAAGGCGTGCGTCGCGTCGTGAATTCCTGAACACCTCCGGCCGGATTGCCGCCCTGTCGGCTTTCGGGACTGCGGCCGTCTCTTCCGTCCATGCAGCGGAGGAAAACACCATCAGAGTTGCCCTGGTCGGCTGCGGCGGGCGGGGCACGGGTGCCGCGATCAACGCTCTCTCCACCAAGAGCGGCCCGACGCAACTCGTGGCCATGGCCGATGTCTTCGACGACCGGCTCCAGTCCGGTCTCAAGGTTCTTTCCGAGCGACTTGGCAAGCAGATCAACGTTCCCAAAGACCGCCAGTTCATAGGCTTCGACGCCTACAAGAAGGCTATCGACGCCCTCAACGGCTCCGGCGTGGTTATCCTGGCCACGCCCCCTGGCTTCCGGCCACCCCATCTCGAATACGCAGTCGCCAAGAACTGCCACGTGTTCATGGAGAAGGCGTTTGCCGTCGACAGCCCGGGAGTCCGCCGCGTGCTCAAAGCCGGTGAAGAGGCCGACAAGAAGAACCTCAAGATCGCCGGCGGCCTGATGAGCCGCCATTACGCCCCACTGCAGGAGGCCATTCGCCGAATCCACGACGGGTTCATCGGCGACGTCATTACCTGTTGGTCCTACCGCGAGCACGGCCCCGTGGGCATCGCCCCCAAACCGGCCGGCACCAGCGAAATGGCCCACCAGATTCGCCATTTCCACAACTTCAACTGGTTGGGAGGCAGTTTCATCCTGGATTGGCTCATTCACAACCTCGATGTGTGCTGCTGGGCCAAGAACGCCTGGCCCACATCCGCCCAGGGACAGGGCGGACGGTATCCCCGCACCGAGCCTGACCAGATGTTCGACCACTATGCCGTCGAATACTCCTTCGCCGACGGTACACGGATGCTGGCCCAGGCCCGGCATATGGCCGACTGCTGGGGCTTCTGGGGCAATGTGATCCACGGCGCCAAAGGCTCGGCCATACTGGGCGAGGGCATTCCCGACCCGCTCATCTACAAGGGCTACAAGCCGGCGAAAGAGAACATCATCTGGCGATTCGAGGGCGACAAGGGCGACTCGTACCAGGTCGAGCACGATCTGTTGTTCGAGGCCATTCGGCAGAACAAGCCGTACAATGAAGCCAAACGCTCCGCCTTCGCGGCCCTCGCAGGTATCCTTGGCCGCATGGCCGCCGAATCCGGCAGGGAGGTTACCTGGGACGATGCCCTCGCCTCAAACCTCGTCCTCGCACCTGGCTTGGAGAACTTGACCATGGATTCCGATCCACCGGTCAAGCCCGACGCCCGGGGCCGTTACCCGCTGGCAGTACCTGGTCGCACGAAAGTACTCTGAGCACGTACTGCCGGCTTTCCAGCCGCTCGGTGCATTTCGTTGCCATCACGGTTCTTCTGCTCCAATTCCCTGCTGTTGTGCCACAACTTCCTCCACCTGAAATGAGATCATCCCCCTTACTCGGCCCCTGCCAACTCGACGACAGCGAGACCAATCGCTAACCTAATCGGACAGACACGGCGGGCATTCACGCTCGCCTACGGAGGACCAGCATGACCAGAGTTCTCTCCCTTTCAGTGGTGATGACTATGGCTCTCGGGATTTACGCTTCTTCGCATGCCTCGGAGCTGCATGTTGCGATCAACGGCAGCGACTCCAACCCCGGCACGCAAGCGGCACCGCTGCGCACGATTCAGCGCGGCGCGGCAATGGCTCAGCCGGGCGATACTGTCACCGTGCATGAGGGCACCTACCGCGAACGCATCAACCCGCCGCGCGGAGGCGAATCGGACGCCCGACGCATCGTCTACCAAGCAGCTCCGGGCGAGAAGGTCGAGCTCAGAGGGTCTGAAGTCGTCAAAGGCTGGATCAAGGTCCAGAATGACACCTGGAAGGCAACCGTGCCCAACTCGCTCTTTGCCGGGTTCAATCCCTACAGCGACCTCATTCGCGGCGACTGGTTCGATCCCAAGGGTCGCAAGCACCATACCGGTGCCGTTTATCTCAACGACGACTGGCTGATCGAGGCCACGAAGTTGGACGAAGTCCTGGCTCCGGCCGGGAGTGCGCCGGTCTGGCTCGCCCGGGCAGGTCACCAGTATCTGCTCAACGTCGCCTGGCTGCGGCCCGGCAAAGACACCGGCGACGCCGGGCGGATCCCGGCCACCAGCTTCGCCGCCAAGAACGGCACGCAGAATGCCGCCTGCTCGGAAGGTGGCGAGTGCATCGGCTTTATCGAGCACGGCCACTGGGTTCGCTACGACCAAGTTGATTTCGGCCCATCCGTCGAGCAGCTGGAAATCCGGGCCGCATCGGCCTCCGACGGCGGAACCATCGAGATCCGCCTCGACAAGGCCGACGGAGAACTGCTCGGGACATGTGCCATCCCGAACACCGGCGATTGGCAATCGTGGTCTTCGTTCATCGCCCGGATCAAGCCGGTTGACGGGACCAAGACGCTGTGCCTGGTGTTCAAAGCCCCCAGGCCGAGCGCGTTGAACGCCGGGCTGTGGTTCGCCAAGGTGGAAGCGCCAAACACGATGATCTGGGCGCAATTCCCGGGTGTTGATCCCAACGAACAACGGGTTGAAATCAACGTGCGCCGAACGGTCTTCTATCCCGACCAGCCGGGCCGCAACTACATCACCGTTCGGGGCTTCGCCATGCGGCACGCGGCCACACCCTGGGCCCCACCCACCGCCGAGCAGATTGGCCTGATCGGCACTCACTGGAGCAAGGGCTGGATAATCGAGAACAACCTCGTCAGCCACTCGGTCTGCTCCGGCATCTCCCTGGGCAAGCACGGCGACGAGTTCGACAATACCTCCGCCAACACGGCCGAGGGTTATGTCAAGACCATCGAGCGCGGCCTGAAGCGCGGCTGGAACAAGGAGACCATCGGCCACCACATCGTCCGCAACAACACCGTTACCCATTGCGAGCAGGCGGGTATCGTCGGCAGCCTCGGGCCGATCTTCAGCCTGGTCACCGGCAACACCATCCATGACATACACGTCCGCCAATTGTTCGGTGGAGCGGAGATGGCGGGCATCAAGTTCCATGGCGCGATCGACACCGAGATCAGCCACAACCACATTTATCGATGCTGCCAGGGCCTGTGGCTGGACTGGATGGCTCAAGGCACCCTCGTGACCGGAAACCTCTTCCACGACAACGGCTGGCAAGACCTTTTCTTCGAGGTGGACCATGGGCCGTTCCTCGTGGACAACAACCTCCTACTCTCCCGAACGAGTCTGCTGAACATGTCCGAGGGCGGCGCTTATGCGCACAATCTGTTCGCGGGACGTATCCTGCCCCGCCCGGAGCTGAGTCGTGAAACGCCGTTCCACCCGGCCCACACCACCGAAGTGGCCGGGCTACGCAAGATCGTCGGCGGTGACGACCGTTTCTATAACAACCTCTTCGCCGGCCCGGAGGGACTGGTCGAATACGACACGGCCAAACAGCCCGTCTGGATGGACGGCAACGTCTTCCTCAAGGGTGCCAAGCCCTCGAAGCACGAGAAGGCCCCGCTGATCAAGGCCAATCATGATCCCGCCCTGAAGGTCGTGGAGAAGCCCGACGGCTGGCATCTCGAAATCACCCTTGACAACGAATGGATGACGGAACGAAGCCGCAAGCCGGTGACCACGGATCTCCTGGGCAAGGCCGCCATTCCGAACCTGCCCTACGAACGCCCCGACGGCTCACCGATTCGGATCGACACCGACTACTTCGGGAAGCCGCGAAAGGAAGTCAACCCGTCTCCCGGCCCCCTCGAAAACCCTGGCGCCGGCCGAATCACGATCAAGGTTTGGCCTGACATGAAAGGCAAGTCATGAGAAACTGGCCACTGGCAATGGCGTCTCTGGTGCTCGGCATGGCCGTCGTTCTCGGCCCGGCGAGGGCGGCCGACAACTACAGAATGGGGGCCGCGTCGGAGGTCATCACCCCCAAAGTCGCCCCGGACGCGCCACCGGTGTGGCTGGCCGGCTATGGGCCCGGTCGCCAGGCCGAGGCGGTTCACGACGACATCTACGCCCGGGCCACGGTGATCAGTGACGGAAAGTACACCGTAGCCATCGTGGCTTGCGATCTCATCGGCCTGTTCCGCGAAGACGTGCTGCGGATCCGCAAGGACGTCGATCAGCTTCAACTGAAGCCGCCGATCGATTACGTGCTGGTCAGCAGCACGCACACCCATGCCGGGCCAGACACAGTGGGGCTGTGGGGACCGATCGGGCGAACCGGTGTCAATGCCGAGCATCTCAAGCAGGTGCGAGCTGCATGCGTAGAAGTCACCCGCCATGCCCACGCCGCCATGCGTCCGGCCACGCTGCGAATTGCCCATGCGGATGTCAACGAGATGGCTCAACTGATTGGTGATTCGCGACAGCCCATCGTCATCGACTCGCAGCTGACCGTGGTTCAGGCCAAGGACGAAACCGGCAGGGTCATCGTCACCTGGGTCAACATGCCGTGCCACCCGGAAGTTCTCGGCTCGCGCAACAAGCAGCTCAGCAGCGACTTCCCGTCCACCGAGCGCAAGCATCTCGAGGAGAAGTTCGGTGGCACGGCGATCCACAACACCGGCACGGTCGGCGGGCTGCTCGCTCCGCGCGAGCCGAAGACCCATCCGATCACCAACCAGCCGATCCCGACCGAACCGATCGAGCAGATGATGGCTTACGGTCGTCTCATCGGGACCATCGCGGAGCGGGCTCTGGCGAAGTCAGTGCCCCTGGCCGGTCCGATCCGGGCTGACGCCAAGGAGCTGCTCATCCCGCTGTGGAATCCGATGTACCGGCTCGGCGCCCAGATGAGCATTCTGCGGCGGCAGGTTTTTGACGAGAAGGGTGAACGCACCTCCATCCCCGCCACGGCCCCCGCGCCGGCCACACCCGACGCCGCCTCAGCCGATGCTCCCCGGACCGCTCCGACCGGTCCTGAGTTCTTCCTCAAGACCGAGGTGGCTCGCTTGACCATCGGCGATCTCGAAATCGCGGCCATCCCCGGCGAGATCTATCCCGAGCTGACCCTCGGCAAGATCCAGGCCCCCCAGGATCCCGGCGCCGACTTCCAGGGTGCCCCCCAAGAGCCGTCCGTTTTCGGCCTGATGAGAGGTCAGCATAGGATGCTCGTCGGGCTGGCCAACGACGAGATCGGCTATATCCTCCCCAAGTCGCAGTGGGACTGGGTTGCTCCCTACGCCTATGGTCGCAAGGATCGCCAGTACGGTGAGGCCAATTCCTGTGGCCCTGAAGCCGGCCCGCGAATCATGGCCGCATGGGCGGCGCTGGTCAAAGATCGGTAAGTGAGTGCGCGGCGAATCAGCGAGGAAAGCCAGGGTGGATCCGCAGGCCTCGGAGGGGATATGGACGTCCCGGGATACTCTTGACTTCCTCCAGGTAGCTCTGCTTCGTTCGAACGCCTGGCGTCGCCCGGACCGCGTGTCGGGCGCGCGGTTGCCGGGGAAACGCAGGCTGGGCTCTCCAGGCCCCTTGCAGGGGGGGCGCGGTCCGCATGCAAGACATGAGGACCCCGTTGGGGTAGAATCGGGATACTATGCCAGACGCCGAAAAGAGGAAGACGCGTCCAACCATTCAAGCCATTGCCGAGGAAGCCGGGGTGTCCCGGGCGACAGTTTCGCTCATCCTGGCCAATCGGCCGGAGGTGATCAGGCGATTCCGGCCGGAGACCGTGGACCGCGTCCGACGGATCGCGGAGGAGCAGGGTTACGCCGCCAACCTGATGGCGATCAGCCTGCGGAGTGGTCATCCGACGTTTTACGGGCTGATTCTCCGCGGGCGCGGCGATGCCCGGACGCAGCCGAGTTCCTGGCACGTGCAGGCCCTCGAAGGCCAGTTTCTGGCCGGAGCGATGGAGGCCTCGCGCGTCCTGGACTTGTACCCGGTGCTGGCCAGTCTGGACTCGCCGGAGCCGGAAGCGGCCGTCCAGCGGGTCCGTGGCGTCCTCGACGGCGGCGTCTTCGGGGCCATTCTGCGTACCCCCCCGACGGTGCTGGACGAGCCGATGCGCCGCCAGATCGAACTCGGTCTGCCGGTGGTGATCGTTTTTCCGGAGCATCCCACGACCTGCCCGTCGAATGCCATCGACGTGAACAACCTGGAAGTCGGTCAGATCGCGGCCCGGCTGCTGCGTGATGCCGGTCGGCGCAAGTGGGTGATCGTCAGCGACGATTTCTTCTGGGAGCCGATCCGGCTGCGCAAGGAGGGGGCGCTCAGCGTGGCTCGGGAAGCCGGGGTCGAAGTTGAACTGCTGGAGATTCCACTGGACGTGGGCGAGCGCGGGGCGATGGCGTGGCTGACGCCGCGGCTGCGGAATATGCGACCGGACGGGATTTACGCGGCCTCTTCCGTGGCCAGCGTGGGTGCCTTGCACGCCGGTCTCGATGCCGGTTTCAGAATTCCGCAGGAGGTGTGCCTGGTGGGCTGCGACGCCTCGTTCTGGCGGGCCCCGGGTTGGCAGGCGATCACCTCGGTGGATGTTTCCTGGTACGAGGCCGGCGAGCTGGCGGTCCGCAAGATGGTCGAGCTGCAGAGCCGGGCGGAGTTTCGATTCGAGAACCTGATTCTCCCCCCCATGGTCCGCACGGGCGGGACCTGCCCCGTGAACGGGTGACGACTAGGTGCCGATGGGCACGGAGCCCTCTTGAAGGACTTTCAAGGCGGCCTCGCGGTTCTCGTACAGCACGAACAGCCGATCGAGTTGAGAGAAGCGCAGGATCTGCAGCAGTTCCTTACGCATGCCGCAAATCTCGATTCGACCTTTTTGGTACTCCATCTCCTGGCGAAGGGAGACCAGAATTCCCAGGGCCGCGGATCCCAGGAACGCGACGTTGGCGAAATCGATGAGCAGGATGTGGTGAGTGCCCTTGGCGATCAGCCGACGAATCGCGACGCCCAGTTCCTGGAGGGAGGCCGCCTCCACCAGCGTCCGGTCCAGCAACTCGAGAATGCCGATCTCTCCGACCGATTCCAGCCTGTAGGACTTCGCCAGCATCAGTGCACCTGCCTCTGACCATGACCGAGAGATCGTTACCCCCTCATAGATCGACTAGCGGGGGGGGCCGTGTTGACATCGCCCGCTTTTTCCGGCCCGCGGGTGTGGGGGACAACGCCGGTACCGGGCCACCGGGTGCTGCTAAGGACCGAAAAACCTGACCGCGGCACCGTTTCACGCGAGACCGTGATATTGCGTTGTGGGGAAAAGGGTTATGTTCAATCCAGGCCTCTCGCAGCTGGGGCTGAGCATTAGTGCATGCAAACGGAATATCGCCTGTTATTGGTGCAGCTAATACTATGGAAAACGGTTGCTTATGCCGATCATCCTGGGTATAACCGAGTAGGCAGCGATGCCCCGCGAGGGGCGGCAGGTGTCCGCATCGAGAGGACGGAATCCATGCCCATGCCCAAGTGCATGCAGTGTCCAGGACTGATGGCTTGCCATCCCTGCGCCTGTCCAGAGGGTGAGTTTCCCCGGCTCAGCGTTGCCCAACTCGTCAGTCAGATGCAGAAGACTGCCGCGCTCGTCTCGCCGCCGCCTCGACCGGAATCCGACTGCTCCGCGGTGCCCGTGGAAGCCGGCCGGCGGCTGTGCCTGGCCTGAGCCGGGCGAGTTGGCGTCGGCGATCCGCTTTTCCCCTTTTCTCCCGAATTATCTCGAAGCCTTGCTCTGAGCTGTCTCAGTCGTTCTCTCCGCGCTGGGGATGGACGGTGGCAAGCGATACAAGGCGGCTTCGAAGCAGGATTGCCAGGGGAACAATGCGTGAAAGGAGCATCGAGAGGATCAGGATGACGATGCCCTGGGTGGACAGGTGAGGGCCGGTCAAGCCGGCCGAGAAGCCGACATTGCAGCCGACGCTGACCGCCTCGAACAGGCAGGCCTGAGGTGAGCCGGCCTCGCGGAAGGTCAGGGCCAGGGTGGTCAGGGCGACGATTACCAGTAAAGAGAGGGTCGCTCCGACTGCGATGGTCAGGACATGCTGCCTTGCGACGGCTCGCTTGAAGGAAGTGGCGTCGGTCGACGAAGCGGATCTGGAGAAGAGGGTGCCCAGGATGAGGAACAGCACCATCAGGCGGATTCCTCCGGCCGTGCCTCCCACTTCGCCCCCGGCCAGCATCAGGCAGATCAGCACGAGCCGGCTGGCTGGCGCCATGGAGTTCTCGTCCAGGCGCACGATGCGCATGCCGCCGGTGCGGGCCGCCGCACTCTGGAAGAAAGCCGAGGCCCAGCACTGCCCACGGCTCTGGCTCTGGAGTCGCTCGGCCTTGGCTCGCTCCGAAGGCTGACTGGGCGGACTCTCCGCACTGGCCGGCGCGGCAGAACTCGAGGGGACGGCCGTGGCCGGCGTGCTCGTGCTCGGGACCGTGGCCACCATCAGCCGGCCGGGCGTGTCCGGGCGCGGGTTTCGCAGTTGCCAGCGGGGGGGTGATTTCTCGATGCCGACCAGCAGGGCAGCACCCAGGGCGGTCACCACCGCACTGCCCGCCACGGCCAGCCAGAAGTGCCGGGACAGATACGACAGCCCGAGACCGCGCAGGTGGAGCACCCGTCGGAACAGATCGTAGAGCACCGGCCCGCCCAGGCTGCCGAGGATCATCAGCGGCAGGATGGCCGCGAAGACGCCGTAGTGGCCGGCCTTGGCCACCAGCCCGTTGCTCTCCAGGGTCAGCCCGACGTTGCAGAAGGCGCTGACGGCATGGAATGCCGCGGCGAACAGCTGGTCGTTGTGGATCGAAAGCGGGGGGTGGGTGTCGTCGCCCCACATGGGGAGCAGGATCCAGGCGCCGGCCGCCTCCAGGCCCAGGGCGAGGATCAGCGTGAACACGATCAGCCAAGCCGGCCCGTGCGGCGAGCAGTTGTCGTCCTCGCAGCCCCAGCCCGCCAGCCGCCGCAGCCGCCAGCCGGCCGCCGCTCCGATCGCCAGGATCGCCAGTCCGCCGAACTGCATCAGCACCAGGACGACCGTCTGGCCCGCACGACTCAGCTCCTGGCCGATGTCGATGAGGCTCAGCCCGGTTCCAGTCAGAGCCGCCGTCGCGGTGAACGTGCATCTCAGCCAGTGGGACGCCAGCCGGTACCCGACATAGTCGCCCTCGGTGGGAACGGGGTACTCCCCGTGCCAGCAGGCGGGCAGGGCGAGGACCGCGCCGCCGAGGATCACCAGAAAGAGCCCGGTGGTGAGCAGACGCCAGCCGGCCGCACGGACCCGGCCGTTTTCCGCCCCGCGGGTCAGGGATTTCAGGCCTTCATACACGATCGCCCAGACAGCCATCGCCAGGCAGTAGCAGGTGATCAATTCGAGCACTATCGGTCCGCGTGACAGGTTCAGCAGCCACCAAGCCAGGCCTCCGAGCAGCAGGACGTAATCCACCCACCAGCAGCGGAGCCGGACACCCAGCCCGGGCAGCGGAACGAGCATGAGCAATCGACTGAGCACGAACAGACCGGCGCAGATCCGAAACGCGAGCCGGACTGTCTGGGATGAAACCAGCGGTTCGGACGCCCCCACCAGACCGTAACCCATGGCCAAAGCCGCCATCCCAGCCACTGCTGCAAGAAACCAGGTGAAGCGGGTGCGTCCAGGCGTCGTGCTGATCGGTTTCGGATCAGGCATGTATCACTCCCCCTGCCCCCGGTCGATTCGAGCGGGCTACTTCTTGCCGTAGATCTTCTCGGGATCCAGCATCCGCTTCGCACAGACCTTCCACTCCTGTGACGCGGAGTCGAATCTGCGGAAGAAGCAGTTCTTGTACCCCTCGTGGCAGGCGGCGCCGTGCTGTTTGACTTTGACCAGGATCGTGTCCAGGTCGCAGTCAACGAAGACCTCCTGGATGTCCTGAGTGTGCCCGCTGCTCTCACCTTTCATCCAGTATTTCTGCCGGGATCGCGACCAGAAATGCGTCTTGCCGGTCCGAATCGACTCCGCCAGGCTGGTCTTGTTCATGTAGGCCATCATCAGGATCTCGCCGGTCTCGGCGTCCTGCACAACGGCCGCGATCAGCCCGTTCGCGTCATACTTCAGATCGTCTAGCCCCTGCATGGTCTCCACTCGTGCTTTGATCGTGTGTGGTCGCCGCTCGGCGGACCGTCTTCACCCACATCGGCCGCCACGTCCGCGGCATCGCCCCCAGGCTCGCCGGCCCTCCGGTCCGCTCACACACAGCCACTACTGTATCATCCCACGTCGATTAACGCTATCTTGTCGCGGAACTTCCGACGCAACTCGGCTTTCAGCACCACATGGTGCGGTCGGCGGAGGCCGGCGTCCTCGCGCACGATCCGGGCGGCATCGTCGCGGGCCTTCATGAGCAGATCCACGTCCTCGACCAGGTTGGCCACCAGGAACTCGGGGAAGCCGTGCTGGCGGGTGCCCAGCAGCTCGCCCGGTCCACGCAGGGCCAGATCCTCCTCGGCGATCTTGAAGCCATCGGTGGTCTGGCACAGGACCTTCAGTCGTCGTGCCGCGAGTCCGCCCCGCCCTTCGCTCATCAGCAGGCAGGCCGATGGCTTGCTGCCTCGACCGACCCGGCCGCGCAACTGGTGCAGGGCAGACAGCCCGTACCGCTCCGCGTGCTGGACGACCATGATGGTCGCGTTGGGTACATCCACGCCGACCTCGATCACCGTCGTTGAAACCAGGACATCCAGCCGGTGCTCGATGAAGTCCTGCATCACCGTGGCCTTCTCATGCTTCTTCATTCGGCCGTGCAGCAGTCCGACCCGCGTGCCGGGCAGCAGCTCGTGAGCGACCCGGTCCACTTCTGCCGTCGCGGCCTTGAGGTCCAGGGCGTCCGATTCTTCCACCAGCGGATAGACGACGTACGCCTGATCGCCGGAGGCGATCCGTCGGCGGACCGCGGACCAGGCGTCGGGTTCCTGCCGCGGCGTGATCATCCGAGTGGTGATCGGCTGACGGCCGGGCGGGAGCTTGTCGATGACCGAGACGTCCAGATCGCCGAACACGGTCATGGACAGCGTTCGCGGGATGGGCGTGGCCGTCATGACCAGGTAGTGAGGCACGGCCGGCGGGCCGGTCGTCTCTCCGGCCAGGGGAGTGTTCTTCAGCGTCGCTCGCTGGATGACGCCGAACTTGTGCTGTTCGTCGACGATCACCAGGCCCAGGGACGGGAAGCAGATCGTGGTCTCAAGCAGGGCCTGCGTGCCGACCACCAGGTCCATTTCGCCTCGGGCGATGGCGTCCAGGGCTTGCCGCCGCGCGGCTTTGGCGGTCCGGCCGGTGAGCAGGCAGCGACGCACTCGGCTTCCCGCTAGGTACTTCTCAATGCTTGCATGATGTTGGCTGGCAAGCACCTCGGTCGGAGCGAGGATCGCACACTGCCGGTGGTTGGCCACGGTCACCAGGGCCGCGTAGAGGGCGACGACGGTCTTGCCGCTGCCGACATCACCCTGCAACAAGCGGGTCATCGGGCGTGTCCGGGCGAGGTCGGCGACGATTTCCCGGATGACCCGGTTCTGTGATTCGGTCAGAGCGAACGGAAACCGCCGGCGGATCCGCAGATTGACCTTCTCGCTGGTCGGCAAGGGAGGGGCTTGCAGGTTGCGGGCCGCCCAACCCCGCCGGAGCGTCACCGCCAGCTGCATGAGCAGCAGTTCCTCGTAGGCCAGCCGCCGCCGGGCCGGGGCGATCTCCTCGAGTGTTTGAGGGCGATGCATCGCTGTGATCGCCGTCCCGCGCGAAGGCAGCTCCCGCCGGCGAAGCAGCCATGCCGGCAGCGGCTCGCTGATCACGGCTACCGCTTCATCGAGTACGGACGCGACGATCCGGGCGATCTGGCCGGAAGCCAGATGACCGCAAGCCCGGTAGATGGGCACCAGACGGCCGAAGTCCCAATCGGCCGGATCATCGTCCGAATCAAGCCACTCGACCTTCGGATTGGTCAGTTGCCCCAGATCCCCTTCCACGCCGACCTTGCCGAACACGCGGAGGACCTGCCCGCGCTGGATGCGATCGCTGAGATAGTCCGCGTTGAACCAGGTGACCCGCATCCGCCCAGTTCCGTCGCGGAGAATGACGTTCAGCACGGAGGGGCCGAACCGGCCGCAACCGCGGCGCGATTTCACCGACTCGACCCTGCCGATCACCGTCGCCGGCTCGTCGAGACGAAGCGATTCGATGGTCTGTGGCCGGGGTTGCTCCTCGAATCGAAAGGGGAAGTACATGACCAGGTCGGCGACGGTCTGGATGCCCATCTCCGCGAGGATCTTGGCTCGGTGTGGCCCGACGCCCCGAAGGAACTGCACCGGCCGCTCCAGAATGCTCGACCGAATCGGTCCAGTGCCGGCCTGGGACACGTTCTCCGGGCGTTGTTGACCTGGATTGCCCACGCTCGCCATCCGGTTGTCCAGACGGAACAGGCTTCGTCGATCCTGGACAGATCGGCGAAGCCCGTTACTCGCACTGCGAATGGGCTCTTCCCATCCGCCTCATCTCTCAGATGCCCGCCTCACCGATGTTCGCCGGCCGCCCGCCGATGGCTGACGACCGATCACGACTCGACTGCCTTCGACAGGCTCGACCCGTGAACCTGCCGAGCGGAGTCCGCGGGAACCTGACTACCATCAAGGTATCCGCAGCTTGGTACCGACCATGACCTCGTCCGGTCCCTTGGCCAGTTGCTTTCGGTTGGCGTCGTAGATCTTGCGCCAGTTCTTGGTTGTTCCGTAGTACTTCTGAGAGATGGTCTGCAGCGTCTCGCCCTTCTTCACGGTGTGGGTGCGCCCGCTCGACGAGGCTTTCTTGGATGCGTATTGCTCCTTTGGTGCAGGCGTGGCCTTGCGGGCAGCAGCGTCCGGGGTTCCCGTGTCGACCGGCGGCGCGGCGGTCTCAACCGGCGGCGGGGGAGGCGGCGGAGGCGTGGTCGTGACGACCGGCCTGGTCGGCTGCACCTCGGCCGAGGGAACGGTGCTCTCCGGGAAAGGAGGAGGCTCCGGCTCCGGAGCCTGCACAATAGGCTCTTCCGCTTGCGGTTTGTTGCAGCCCACCGAAAGCCCGACGATCAGTCCCAGCCCCACCATCAGTACCCAAGTCATCTTCGCGCTCATGAATCAACTCCTTGTCACGATCCGTGTCCCGTTTCGCCGCCCTTCAACATCGCCCGCGTTTCGTGGGCGACGACCGGCAAGTCCCGGGTCGATCATATCTCCCGCGGTCCGCAAGTCAACGTGCCACCTGATTCGGGGTGTCGAGGAGAACGCGGATCTCCTCCAGCGATCGTTGCAGCGCCGGCCGGTCCCGATCCGCGGCGATCAGAAAGCGAACGACTTCATTCGCCTCGACCACTCGACAAGCGGCCTCCACGACCACAGGCTCCACCGCCCCGAGGCAGTCCATCACGGTGACCGATGACCCCAAGCCCGACAGCGCCAGCCGGGTGGGACTCATCCCGTAGGGCCGCCACACCGCCGCCACTCCACGCCCATCACTCACCTCGAAGTACAGCACCCGTGTCCCGCCCGGTACATCCACCCACCGCTTCAGCGTGCCGCGGTTCAGCAACTCGGTCAGCACGTCAAAAGCGACAAGTGCCGGCCGAGGGGACAGATCCAGCTCATGCAGCCGGCGGCAATCGTCATCGAACGCAGACCGGACCGGATCCAGGGCGAGGGCTTCGCTGCAGGAGAGCTGGGCTACGGCCAGCGATCGAATCAACAGCGACCGGACCAGGTGCGACGCGGATACCACCGGATCGATCGGCCTCTCGAGCAGCTGAACCGCCCCCCGACCCAGGGACGCCAACGTAACCGGTGAGGTGCCAAGAGGTTGCGCTCCCCCAAGACGAACCGGCACACAAGGGTCCCACACCACCTGCTCTGGCGACTGGCGGTGGCCGATGGCTTCGAGTTGTCTCTCGCACTCCTCCGGAACCGGCGTCATGGGGCAGGCGATCCCGAGCACGACACCCTCCCCGCCCCGTCCATCCACAAGCGAATCGCTCACCAGCCGCAGGCCCGGCGCCCGCCGAGCAAGCTGCTCGCCCAGCCACTTCAGCTCCGCCAGATAGGCCTCCGTCGATTGCGTGGTGATCGACGGCCGGCGAACCAGCACGCCGCTAGGCCAGAGCGAGCCATCCGCCAGCCATTGCTCCACGAACGCTTGGCGCGACTGGGTGTCGGCGGGCAGCGTCAACGCGGTAATGGCCTCAACCTGGTTGGCGCGGCAGGAACCCATCATCGCTGCCCAGACGCCGAAGCCCCACGAGGTCGACGCCGTCTGTAACTCCTTTGTTGGCAAATCCATACGAACCCATCGGGTGCCCAGGCGGCTCGTGTGAGCGGAGACAATGCCCTGCGATGTCGAGAGCCCGTAGGGGCTATCCTTGGGGACAGCATCCGACCAGGAGATGACGCCCAGCGGGTAGGTGGCCTGGGAGATCATCGTCGAGCTCCCCGGCGTCCCGTCCCAGAGCGAGGCCACAATGCGGTAGTATCCGCGCGTCAGCCCGTCCAGGTCGACGTTCTCGATCACCGTCCCGCTCGGCGGCAGCGAAATCGCCCGGGTCAGCCTGCCGACCGGACGATCCCAGGCATCGAGTACGTCGACGGCCAGCTCGCCTGCGCGGCGGACTGAGAACCGGGCTTCGGCCGTCCGGGCCGGCTGGCTTGCGGCCGATGTCCCCCAGGGAGCGGCCAACGAGTCGCCCACCAGCCGGATCGTCACCGAGGCCTTCGTCCGCTCGTCGATCAGATGCCCAAGGTCACCCGATTCGGGATGGAGTCCAAGGATGCCAATCTCGACCGGGGCGCTTCGCAGGCCGGAGAAATCAATCGGTGAGTTGGTGAGTGCCACCGCGTCGAGCCCGCATTCGTTGACCTCCGGTACGCGGTCTCCGGCGAAATCGAAGATCAGCTCAGCTGCCGACCATTCGCGTCGGTCGTCTTCATGGCGGGTGTTGATCCGGAAGAGACTGTGGAATCGCTGCCAGCTCGGAGACAGAACGAACGTCCGCTGGTCGAGTGTCCTGGCGCGACTGCGCAACGTGGCGGTGAGTTTCGTTGGACGGGCGGACTTGGCTAGAAAACGGAGATGGATCTGCGGCGAGGGGACGGCTCCCCGGTCCAGGTTCACGGGGCCGAAGCCCACACGGCCTCCGAACTCGGGCACGCTGATCGCCAGGGCGGTGGTGCCTTCGGCGGCATCTTCCGAGAGACGCCAATCGATGGGGATGACACGCTCGCCGCCGTTGGGCCAACGGGTGACGGCGCTGGCGTAGAACCCGCTGGAGCCGGTCTCGAAGCTGCCGCCGACCAGCCAGTTGCGGGCCTGGGAGCCGGTGTGACCGGCGGCCTGGGTGGCGGCCGAGTCAATCGACGGCGGATTCCCCGGCTGGGCAGATCGCCGTGCAGCCAGGCGAACCGCACCGAGTGTGACCGCGGCGCCAGGTCGCTCCGCCACGATCCTCAAGGTCGCGCTCCGCATTCCCGACTCGAACCGCAACCACGCGTGCTGCCATTCCCAGCCCGGTGATACGCCCGACTGCAGCGGCACGGTGATCGACGTGCTCTGGCCGGCGTCACCGCCGGCGGTGACGGTGATTCTGATTCCCTGAATGGCCTCTGCTTGCTGTGGTGATCGGCAGCTGAGACACCAATCCAGCCGGGCGTCCCGGCCCGTGAGGGAGGCGGCGCTCAGGTCGCATTCCAGACCGCAGGGCGCCTTCATGTCCGCCGGCCCGCGGATCTCAATACTCCGCCGCCCGTTCAGGGTGGCGATCTTCAGCGAAGGGAAGTCGACGATTCGCCAGCCGGGTACGACCTCGGTCGCGGCCTCGCGGAACTCCTCGGCCAGCACGTTTGCCCATCCCGGATCGGGTGGCAAATGCCGTCGCCGGACCTCTTCTCCCATCCTCCCGACGTCTGGCAGCCACGAGGTGAACAGCGGTTCACGCGCAAGAGGTTGCCCTGCCCGGCGGAGCGTGACGGTCTCGACGGTGTGGCGGAGAATCGGGGCCGTACCGGGAGGCGGACCACAGCCTGCCAGGACCACTGCGGCCGCCGGGGCAGTCCGAATGATCGGCTTCCATAACCTCGATGTTCGCATCGGCTCCTACGCCACTCCAGGAGTTGGCTCGGCCGAGACGTTCAGCCACTTGATGCCCAGGTGCTTGATGGCGTATCCGATCTCCCGGGCACAATCGCCGTAAACCATCATCCAGTGGAAGCCGCGCATCTCGTCGACCAGCTTGGGCCAGTTGCCGTCGATGGTGACGTCCATCTGGGCGCGGCAGATCGCGTGGAACGGGTTCGCCTCGATTCTGCCGGTAAAGCCGACCCATTTCTGGCAGGCGAAATCAGGCACGGCCATCGTGATCCGCTGGCCCTCGGCCATCTCGACCTTGGGCGCGGCACCATAGTCCGACTCGAAATGAGTATGAATCTTGACCGGTTCGAGACGCTCGCCGTTCATCTTGCGCGGGGCGGTGCAGTGGGCCACGGTGACCACACCGTGGTGCGGCCAGGTCGGGTCGTTCAGGAACACCGGCGTCCCGGTGATGTGGTGCATCAGGATGCCCGATGGGATGACCACGAAGTCCGATTCACAGAACGCCAGATACCCCTCGTCATTCAGTAGGCTCAGTGTCAGGCACGCGGTCGTCTCCGACATGGGCATAATCGTGCCCATGCAGTGGTTGACGGTAATCGCGGTGGCGGACTGCTCGGCCATGAGGTCCTTGAACAGCCGGGCGAGCAAGAAGGCGTTGGCCACGTACTTCTTCTCGGTGAACAGCTCGACGCCGGAGTCCTTGAGGTATTCCTCGGCCTTGCGGCCCGCCTCGGTCACGGCGTGGCTGTCGTCCTTGATCTTTCGGATCCGTTGGCTCAACGTCTCGTAGCTGACATCCGGCAGCTCCAGCTTCCAGACCGTCTTGGCGATCTTGGGAGCGATCTGCCCACCGACGCCCCAGCCCGCGGCACCCCCGATGGTTACAACCTTCTGTCCCAGCGTGCGCCGCAGGCCCAGCAGACCTCGCAGCCGCCAGGCGAGGTCGTCACGGTCGTCCACGACCACGTCCCCTACATCCACGCCCGGCTGCTTGTACTCGTCGGTTGTCTTACGCAGGAAGCGTGGATGCATGATCTCGTACCACAGGGAGACCGGTCCGGAGCGATGCCGCAGAAAGAAGATCGTCGGTCGGTCGGGGACGACCAGCTTCTCCAGTACGTCGCCATCGCCGCCTGAGGCGTAGATCAGCGTCACGTCGCAGACGGCCTTGGCCGCCCGTTCCGCCTTGGCCCGGTCGTCCACGGGCATCACCGGCAGGAACTTGACCGCGAGTCCGGTGTTGCTCGCCAGTTCACCCAGCTCGCTCGTGATCCGCTTGGCTTCCTCATCCACGTCGGATGGCTCCATGAGCCCGCCCCATGGCCGCCAGCTGGTCTGTTCCGCACGCTTGGGGATGGCATAGGTGAGTACGGGTTGAATGATCAGCTCCTTGGCAGGCGTAATCGTGGGTGGGGTGGATGCAGCTCCAGCTTCAGCCTTGGCCCTCCGGCTGGTCAGCACCCAGGCTCCGACCGCCGCGGTTCCCAGGCCCGCCATGACGTGCCGGCGGGAAACCATGCCCCGGGCCGCCCTTTCGTAAAACGCCCGCAGGCCGGCTGCATTGCAGCATGCCCCACCTGTCAAGCCTGTCGAATCGCACGTGTGTGAATGCTCGCTGGCCATGAATGCTGCCTCCCTCAAGACTGGTTCATGCTTCAGATACCTGTGCTCCAGAGCGTGTATTGTCAGCCTCGCCCGGAGGCGTTGTCAATGAGGGTCCCTATAATCTCGCGTGTGGGGCGCGCCCACTCCGCCGTCTGCGCTGCCCGGCTGGCGTGCGGCCCTCGCGATGCATCGATGACAGCAGCGGGAGCAAGGTGCCGTATGAGTGACGGGGATGATCGGGGCGGGCTGTCCGGGACATGTCCGACGGGTGGCGGCCTGTGCGGCCGCAAACGTGCCAACTGGGTGATGGCGGGTGCCCTGCTGGTGGTTGCGGTCCTGTACGTCTATGCCAGCCGGCCGGTCCCCACGGCCGTGGCATGGACCACTGACCTGGAGGCCGGCCTCCGCCGGGCGGCCCAGGAAGACCGGCTCGTGTTGGTCAAGTTCCATGCTTCCTGGTGCGGGCCGTGCAAGATCCTGGACCGCGACGTATTCAGTCGCAGCGATGTGGCCAGGGCTTTGGACCCTTGGGTGCCGGTGAGTGTCGACGTCGATGAACAGAGCTCCGTCGGTTCTCGCTTCGCGATCCAGACAGTCCCCACGCTGATGGTTCTCAGCAGCCGGGGCGACATCGTGGCGCGACAAGTCGGCACGCTGTCTCCCAAGGACTTCATCGCCTGGCTGGCCGAGGCGGAAGCGAAGCGGAAGTGAGCCGTGACTCGCCACGGCCACCAGGGAGGCGAGAAGCGAGATCGCAGCTCAACCGGATCGGTCAGGGCTGCGGTTGTCTCTGAGTCCTATGGTCTCGACGGTTTGACGATCTGACGTCTGCCATGTCTATGCTCCCCATCCAGCTTGAGGTCGCCGGCCGCCTGATCGTGGTGATTGGGGGTGGTAGGGTCGCGGCTCACAAGGTCGACATTCTGTGTCAGGCCGGAGCCCGGGTGCGCGTGGTGAGTCCTAAGTTCGATCCGGGACTGCTCGCCCGAACCGATATCCAGCGCCTGGCGTGTCGGTATTCGGCGGAGCTCCTTGGAGACGCCTGTCTCATATTCGTCTGTACCGACGACCGTTCACTCAATGCCCGGGTCCTGGCCGACGCCCGGCAGCGGCGAATTCTGTGCAACGTGGTTGATGACCCCGGGCTGTGTGACTTCTTCATGCCAGCGATCGTTCGCCGGGGCCGGTTCTGTATCGCCGTGGGCACGGGCGGAGCCAGCCCCCTGCTGGCCGCCAGGGTGCGCGATCGCCTCGCGTCGCAATTCGGTCCCGAGTTGGGTATTCTGGTTGACGAGCTGGCCCGCGCCCGGCTCATCGTTCAGGATCGGGTGGCGGATCCGCGAGTCCGCCGGCAGGTCCTGGAGGCTCTCAGCAATGATGAATCGCTCGAGCGGCTCGCGCGCGACGGCCGGCAGGCTTGGCGAGACTGGTTTGATGGCATACTCGACCATCATCCGCGGAGGTAGAGCCGAATGACCGGACCGGTCTTGGTGCTCATTCTGGCGGGCCTGTGCTTCGCGGCTGCGGCCGTGGTCGGTTACCTCGAGGTACGCCGTCACAAGCGAGGTATGGGTCCGTATCTCCTCTCGGCGGCCCTGTTCGGGGTTGCGGTCAACGGCGGATATGTCGTCTGGGCCCTCCTCGACCACGGCCCGGTCGAGACCTTTCGCCAGAACCACGAGGCGGCCATGCTCTTGGCCACGCTTGTTGCCATGGCGGCCGTCGGCACCCACTTCGCGCGGGCCCTGCGCGGTCTGGACGGCGTGCTCCTGCTGCTTGCGGCCGTGGTCAACCTGCTTGCCCTGCCCGCGGTGGGCGAGCCGGCCAGCCCGGTGACCTACAAGAGCTGGTTCGTCAGCCACGGCGTAGCCTTCGCCGTCAGCGGGGCCTGCTTCGTGATCGGCGGGGCGGCCGGCATGGCTTATCTGCTCGTGCATCGCGTCCTGCATCGCAAGCGGGCCCTCGATCTCATGGGCCGGGTCGCCTCTCTCGAATCGCTCGATCGATTTGGCCGCTGGATGATGGCCTTGGGTTTCCCCCTCTTCACCTACGGCATCCTGACCGGCATGTGCGGGGTGGCTCACCGCGAAGACCTTCGCCGGACCGCCTGGTACCTGGATGGCTCGGTGCTTCTCTCGGCGCTTGTCTGGCTGGTGTACGCCTGCCTGCTGGGGTCGCTGACGTTCCGGCCGCAGGTCCGCGGCCGCCAGGCGGCTCTCCTGGCGACCTGCGGCATGTGGCTGACCGTGATCGTGTTTCTTTTGCGGGAGTTCGGCTCGCCCATACACCAATGAGAACGCTGGTCATAGGCTGCAACCACCGCTCGGCGCCCGTTGAACTCCGGGAACGCCTGGCGTTTGGCGAGGCCGACCTTCCCGCCTTCCTGGCGGCGCTCAAGGCGGAGTACCCGCACGCCGAGGCGGTACTCATCTCGACCTGCAATCGCATCGAGCTCTACGTCTCCACTCCGGTCTACAACCATCCGCGGATCGGCGAGGCCATTGCCTTCCTGGTCGGCTTCAAGGGACTCGAAGTTCCCGAGTTCGCCGAGGCCTTCTACAGCTACGAGGACGCCGAGGCCGTTCGCCATCTGTTCCGCGTGGTCAGTTCGCTCGATTCGATGGTTCTGGGCGAATCGCAGATCCTCGGCCAGTCCAAGCAGGCTTTTGAGATCGCGCGCAGAGCCGGCACCGCGGGCACGACGCTTGGCGAGCTTTTTCAGCGGGCTTTCAGCGTCGCCAAAGACGCCCACACCCGCACCGCGATCGCGACCGGCCGGATCAGCGTGGGCAGCGCGGCCGTCGATCTTGCCCGTCAGATCTTCTCCCGGCTCGACGACAAGACCATCTTCATGGTCGGGGCAGGCAAGATGGGCGAGGTCACGCTGAACCACTTGATGGCCACCCGCCCCAACGCCCTTTGGGTCACCAATCGCACCGACCAGCGGGCCGTTGAGCTCTCCGAACGCATACGCCGCCGGCACGCCGTCGATGCCCTGGTCGTTCCGTGGAGCGAGTGGGTCGATCGGTTGGCGGACGTCGATGTGGTCATCAGTTCGACCGGCTCTCGTGATCCGATTCTGACCGCCGCCGCTTTCGAGCCAATCCCCAAGCGGCGCAGGTATCGCTCACTGCTCCTGATCGATATCGCTGTCCCGCGCGACATCGATCCCGAGGTCGGCAGGCATGACAGCGTCTATCTGTTCAACATCGACGATCTGCAGATGGTGACCGAGGCCACCCTGATTCAGCGTCGCGAGGCCATCAACCGCTGTCACGAGATCATCGAAGCCAACGTGGTCGCCTTCCTGGAAAGCAAGGCCGGCCGCGACCTCGGTCCCCTGATCCAGGCCCTCCGCGAGCATTTCAAGGACATCTCCGACGCCGAGCTGGCGTGGGCCTCGCCAAAATTCGAGCACCTCTCGGAAGCGGACCGCAAGCTGGTTGAGCAGCTCCTGCATCGCGTCATCCAGAAGATCCTCCATGACCCGCTCCAGCTCCTGGGCGAAGGCCCCCCGGACGGAGCTCGCCGCGTCTACGCCGACGCGCTCCGAACCCTGTTCCACCTGGACAAGGAGGGGGTGTGACCGCGCCGTGCCGGGGCCGGAGTGCCGGGCCCGATTCGCTGGACCTCCGGTCGAGCGATTGAGCGCCAGTCCCGCCGAGTCCGGCCTGCAGGCCATTGCCGCGAGGAGACGACTGCCAATCACCGGACGGGAACACGGCCCTGGTTCCGGATGTGGGTGGAGACCAGCTCACGGTTGGCGTCGCGAGAGGCTGGTGCTACGATGGCGATTTGGTAAGCCAGCGGGAGCATTCCGCGATCGCACGCTCAGGATTCTCTGTTTCGAGTGCTCTGCGGATCCGGCAGAGCGACCTGGGAGCACCGCGTCTGATCATGAGTGGAGGCTCGGACTTGCCGTCACAGCACGACACGCTGACATCGCGCAACTGCTGGACTGCCAGGGCCGGTGGTCGGGTGATCATCTACTTCAGGCCGCCGCTGCGTCCTAGGCATAGCGCAGATAGACCACGTTGTTGACGTGCCCCATCTCGTCGATGTCCTCCAGCTTCACTCGCAAAGGGTGCTCGAACACCATCGTTCAACTCGTCTCCAGTCCGTCTTCTCCCGCCGGATTCGCCGCATCAGTCCTGCTCTAACACTCTAAAAAATTCTATACTGCCCCGGGGCGGTCACCGTCACGGCTGCCGCACGAGCGGCCTGCCGGTGAGATTCCGGACCTCGACCTTGAAGCCGGCGGGGGTGTCGATCCTGTAGAGCAGCCTTTCGCCTTCTTTCCACCAGCGCAGGTTCACCGCTCCGCCGCGGGCCGGCACGCGACCTTCGCACCAGTCCATCTTCAGGTCCGCGAACCGCAAGGTCACGACCTGCTCGACCGCATCGACGCGATACACCCCGAGTACGTCGCGGAACAGGATGTGGGCCACGTGCGAGGCGAAGCCGTGGTTGCAGCTCGCGTAGTCACCGTCGTTCTCCCAGAGCGTGCCGGTGCGGTCGGCCATGTACAGGTTGTAGTCCACCGACTCGTCCAGAACCTGCTGGCAGAGCCCCTCGCGGGAGAGCAGCTCGAGTCGCAGGAAGTTGCCCGGGAACTGGTTGGTCTTCGAGATCTCCGGGTGCTTGCCGGTCGCCTTGCGCCTGGGACCGAACTCGGTGCGAAGCAGGTTCCAGAGCCGCTCGTGGCTCTTGGGCGTGGCCGCGTCGAAGAAGAAGGCGTAGTACTGGCAGACCTCGGTGCGGTTGCGGGTGACTTCGAGCTTGCCGTCCTTGCGGATCGCGTTGTCCACGAAAAACTCACCGTCGAATGCCTGCTTGCGGATCGCCTCGCGGATTCGGTCGGCCTTCTCGACGAGATCGACCATGCCGAAGACGCGCCCGCCCGCCGCCAGGACCGCGGCGTAAAGCATGTTGCTCGGATAGTTCACGTCCTGGACGTACTTGTTCGCGTCCGACCACTCGACAAATACCCAGCTCGGCAGCTTCTCGAGCAGGCCGTCGCTGTTCTCGTACTGCCGGAAGAACTCATGCAGGCCGCTCAACCGGCCCTGAAGGGCGTCGACCATCGATCGATCGCCGCTGCGGGCCAGGTACTCCTCGAGTTCGATCACCAACCACATCGCCCAGTTGGGGATGAACACCGTGTCGTTGTGGTCCGCCGGATAGCACATGGGAATCATGCCCCCCGGGAGGAACTCGAACCGGGTCGGCAGGAGGTAGTTCTCGATGAACGCCTCCTCGACCGCGGTGTGCCCGCTCAGATCGTAGGCCGTGCGGGCAGTCCAGAAACTGTCGCACAGCCAGCCGGCCCGCTCGCGCGAAGGGCAGTCCATGAACAGGTCGGCCGAGTTCTGGGCGAACGTCTCCCGGGCGGCGGCGAAGAGCCGGTTCAGCCGGGGATCCGCGGCGGCGAAGTGGGCGCCCCACACGTCGGGGTTCGCGTATTCGCGAAGGTAGACGCCTTCGACCTCGCACTCGCCGGCGAAAGTGATCAGCTTGGCATATCGGAGGGTGTAGGGCTCGAGCGATTCGACCACGTAATCGCCGGGCTCGAGGGTGTACTCAATGATGTTGACGCAGCCGAGGCGCTTGAAGTCGACGTCCTGGTCACGCAGGATTTCGTCAAAGGTGAAGAACAGACGGGTCCGGACCCGGCAGGAGATCTTCGCCCCCAGGAAACCGGTCAGGTTGGTGCCGAAGTCGACGATCTGGAAACTGTTGGCCGAAAGAGGGAGGCTGACGCTCGAGTCGAGCGCACGGTCAACCGGTGTCCGGGTCGCCGTGGCGATGGCCTGCAGTTCGAGCGACGGGATGACCTCGAGATCGCTTTCCTTATAGCCCTTGAACTGCGGGCCGACGTTGACCAGGGCCCGGTCCTTCCAGGGGCTCTTGACCTCGACCCCCGTCTTGATCGTTCCCCGGGAGACATGCCACAGGACGGGTCGCTGGTTGAACGTGGGGTAGGGCACCCGGCGGGGCAGCAGGTTCTTGGCCTCGGCCACGGCGCACTTCGCCGGTTCGATCGGTGCTCCCGGGTACTGCCGCCAGCGATCGTAGCCCGGCCTCAGACGGTAGACCTCCGAGAAAGTCCGCTGGAAACTGTAACGCTGGGTCTTCTGGACTCTCTCCTTGAGAACCGTGGCTTCGAAGACGCTCCCATCGCCCCCGGTCGAGGCCAGGACCTTCCCCCGGGTCACGATTTCGGCCTGCAGGAAGGCGGGCTGGTCGGGCAGGTAGTAACTGTTGACGTTGTAGCCGGCCACCTCGATGGCGACGTGATTGCGGCCTTGCTCCACCAGCCCGGAGATGTCCCACTCGTCGACCCGGAACCAGCCGTGCGGGCCACGGGCCGGGCCGTGACCGGCAAACTGCCCGTTGACAAAGGCCCGGTAGAGGCTTGCGCCGGTGACGCGTAGGACGGTCCGGCCCGACTCGGGAGCCTCGAAGCCGGCCCGGAATCCGACCAGGAGGTTCATCTCCGTGTCCCGGCCTTCGGGCCAGATCGGCTTGGCGGAAATAAATGACGGGGCAGGCTCCGTAGCTCCAATCAGGGCGCTGACAGCCCACAAGGCAAGTGCGGTATGCATGATCAGTCTCCTCCAGGTCCATCGAGAACGATTGAGTGCTCACCGAAACCGGGGAATCGAGAGGAGAAAGGAGCAAGCGACCGTCCCGAGGATCAGGTGCCGCGAGTGCGGCTCGGCTTCGCTCGGCAGCGGAGTCGATCCTGCCACGGCCTCGCTACTCAGTGACTTCCTGCCTTCTCCATGGGCAACTCCCCGGAATACTCTCCTTCCTTCCGCCATACATCCAGGATCAGATGGTATCTCTCCAGCCTCATGCCGGTATACACGCAGTTGCTCGTGGAGAAAACGTATCGCCCGCCGGGCATGCCGTGCTTGAGAGCGTAGCGGGCGGAGGCGACACACTGCTCATCGGTCCCGGTGTCCAGCAGGCCGCAATTGACGTTGCCGATGAGGCAGACGCGATCTCCGACCCGCCGCTTGACCTCGGCGATGTCCACGCCGCCTTGCGGATCGAGCGAGTGCAGCGCGTGCGGCTCGCCCAGCAGCAACCGGTCGAGAATTGGCATGATGTTCCCGTCGGTGTGCTTGATCGTATAGAAGCCCTGCCCGCGATAGCCGCGGCACAGGTCGGCCAGGTAGGGGGTCACAAACTCGTCGAACCAGGCCGGACTGAAGAACGGGCCGGTATTGAAGCAGTAATCGGAGCAGAGGGCCCAGCCGTCCAGGCCGCCATGCCGCCGGAACCGTTCCCCGCGGGCCAGAGCCTCGTCCACCTGTCGGCGGGCCTTCTCCTTGGCCTGCTTGGGGTGGTCGGCTAGGGCGCCGCAGAACTCGGTCATGTCCCCGCCGGAAGGGATCGCGTAGGTCGCGTCGCCGTGCATCATGAGGAAGAACTCGTCTCCGGACAACCGGCGGACCTCGTCGATCAGCCGGAGTTCCTCATCCTCGCCGGGGGCCCCGAATCCGTGAAGAAAGATGGCCGAGTGCTCATAGTGCCGAGCGGTCAGCACGTACGTCGCGGCGGCGTCATGGCGGTGAAGGCGCCGTTCGGATTCGGTCATCTGCTGCCACTGCCCGAAGGAACGATGGGTGGGGTGGAGCCGCCCGAAGGCCTCCATGGTCAGAAAGAAGACCAGCTCGAAATGCGGAACCCGCCCGGTCAAAGGGCGGCCTTCCAGGGCGGCGATGAACCGTTGGCGCGGCGTCATGAACACCTCACATCAGCAGGTGGCATTTTACGTCCCGGGAACCGCTTCGGCGAGTGCCTTACCTTGCCACCGGCCTAGGTCGACAGTAGCATGGGCCGGGTGTTGGTGAGCATCGCCCATTTGGGAATATCCAGCTTCCGGAGGAGCCTCGGCAATGAGTGATTCCGCGCTTCTTGAACGTCTGGCCGGTGCCATCGAGGGAATGGACGCCAACGCGGTCAAGTCTCTGGCTCGCGATGCCCTGGCGGCCGGGTTGTCGCCCGCGACGGTGTTGAACGAAGGCCTGTCCCTGGGCATGCGCCGGGTCGGGCAGAAGTTCAACGCCGGTGACATGTTCATGCCCGAGGTCCTGGTCGCCTGTGATGTCTACTTCGCCGGTCTGGAGGTCGTTCGCCCGCTGCTGGCCGCCTCCGAAGGTGAAAACAGGCTCGGAACCATGGTCCTCGGGAACATCCACGGCGACATCCATACCGTGGGCAAGAACGTGGCCATCCCGGTCTTCGAGGCGAATGGCTTACGCGTGATCGACGTTGGCGAGAGTCTGGACGACCAGGTGTTCGTCGACGCGATCCGCAAACACAAGCCCCAGATTGTCGGACTCGGGACCTACATGACCTCGACCTTCATGCACACCGGCGAAACCGTGGCGGCCATCGCCAAGGCGGGACTCCGCAGCCAGGTGAAGATCATCTGCGGAGGACCGGCGGTCGACGCCGAGGCCGCCCGCCGGATGGGCGCCGACGACGCCAGCGACGATGCCTGGAAGGCCGTCGACAAGATCAGGAAGCTGCTGGGCAAGTGAAAGTGCATCGATCAACCTGTGTGGCACCGGCTTTGGGCTGGTGAGGTTCGGGTGTCCCGCCCGGCCTTCAGTCTCTGATGTGGGACTCCCGCCTGACGACACCAGAGGCTGGCTCGACCGTGGGCCCCACGCCCGCGGCACGTGGGATGGAGTGAATCGCGATGAGCACGATCGTGGATCAATGGGTGAAGCGTCTCAAGGGGAAACTGCCCCCCGTCGGCGAAATGACCCACTGGCAACGCATGACCGACGCCTTCGACCTCAAACCGACCGACTACGTGCCGGCCGCCCCGGAACTCGACTACTGGCAGATCACCTATGCCGGCTACAGCCACCGGGAGATCTACAACGACGTCGACAAGACCACCGATGCCTGCATCAAGACTTGGGCGGATATCCGCACCGACGCGATCTGGATGTACGTGGACATCGGTCATCAGCTCGAGAGCTTCGTCCCGCCCGAGAAGCGGGCCGAGCATTTCATCCTCCGCGGGGACAAGGATTACCTGCTCTTCAAGCCGGTGGCCGAGACGCTCGACGATGCCATCGCCATGTTCGAACAGAAAGTCTGGGAGAAGTACGGCCCCGACTCGCGGGCGGCCACGCATTACACGCCCCATATGCTCCAACTGCTGGAGTTCCAGGAGAAAATGGACCGCCAGGTGCCGATTATCGTGGGCATCGGTACCCCGACGAACTACGCCGAAACCGTCGTCGAGGTCCAGCGATTCCTCAAGTGGATGGTGACCGAACCGGAGAGCAAGATCCGATATTATCTCGATCTGTGCCTCAAGGAGCGGCTTGCAGCCCTGGATTTCTATGCCCAGTTCGCGGCTAAGAACGGTGCCCAGTTCTGCTGCGCGTTCGGCGGAGCCCGCACCTGGGGACCCAGGCACCTCGACAAATTCGGCGACGTGGACCGCATCTGGGTCGAAAAGGCGCGCACGATCTTCCCCTACCTTTTCTGGCACATTTGTGGCCACAACCTGCCGCACGCGCTACAAATGGTTTCGGGCTGGCAGGGCATCAAGGCCGTGCAGTACGATATGCCCTACTACGGGCAGGAGATGCCTTGGCCGCAATGGTTCGAGCAGGTCGCCAAACTGCTCAAGGGCAAGCAGTGTGCGGCCAACGCGCCGACGACCCAGTTGGCATGTCACGGCACGTCGGAGCAGGTGACCCGGATGGTCCGCGAGTTCATCGATTCGACCTTGCCGCACACGACCGCGTGCGTCATGCCGGGCTGTGAGATCGACTCATTTAGCCCGACGGCCAACGTGAAGGCCATGATCGACGCCGCTCGGGCCAGGAAGCTCTAGGGAGCGTCCGAAGAGTCGTGTGGCACCGGCGCCTCGCCGGTGGCGTCTCAGGTTGTCGGGACGCACATCAGTTTACGGCGGTACATGGCCAACCATCAGCACGTCATTGAGCTGAGACTCGACCTGGCCCTCCGCGAGGTGCTGCGGATGATGGGCGGAGCCCACCAGGAGGCGGTGCGCCCGGAACTTCTCGACGTGGTCAACCGCCTGCTGGAGGAGTCGATTCCCTATCTGAAGACGCGAGGGGTATACGGGGTCTGGGATGTCGAGCGGTTGACGGATAGGGAACTTGCCCTCAAGGGAGCGGGCAGCTTTCACGGGCCGATCGCGGGGTTCCTCAAACCAGCCAGGCGCGTGGCCGTTTTCGTGGTGACGATCGGCAGCGACCTGGAGCGGATCGCCAACCAGCGCCGGCTGGACGGCAAGCCGCTGGAGGGATACATCCTCCAGTCGATCGGCTCCAGCGCTGCGGACGCTGCCTCGGATGCTTTCGTCGACTACTTGTGGCAGCACGAGGCCGGACCCGACGAGGGCGTGACGCCGCCGTTCAGCCCCGGCTATTGTGGCATGTCCATCGAGCAGCAGAAGACGCTCTTCTCGATTGTTGATGCCTCGCCCATCGGCGTCAGACTCCTGCCCTCGATGATGATGTCCCCGGTCAAGAGTATCTCCGGCCTGGCCGGCATCGGCGCCGCCTCCGAGGTCATCGCCCGGGGTCTGCCTTGCGAGTACTGCGAATTGGAACGATGCCAGATGCGCCGGACGCCGGCTGGCGGTGAGCTCCGTCGTTGGTCGCAACCGCGCGGTCGCCGGGATATCTCGGATTTCAGATCCCCAACCTGATCCTTCAGTTCCATGTCCTGCGCCGCAGCCCGCCTACAGCCTCCGCATCGTCCGGCGACTCCATGCCTCAATAACCGCCTGGCGCAAGAGCGGAAGCATGATCTCGTGGTGACCGGCGATGTCGTGGCCATGGCCGGGGTTGACCGGCCGCCCGACCACGTTCTGCCCGGTGCGGTACTGGCGGAGCATGTCGAGATTCACCGTGGTCAGGTCATCGAGCTTGGCCCCGAGATTGCGGGCGACGGCCACTGTCTTGAGGAAGACCTCCGGCAGAATGACCGCGGATCCGACGTTGCACCAGACGCCGCAGACACCGCCCTTGCCGGCCGCACCCATGTCATGAACCACGCCGCACAGCAGGCGAAAGTCGGCCATGCTCGCTCGGCCGATGAGGGCTCCGTCGGCCATGGTCGGCATGTGCACGGTATCAGTGCCGATGGCCACGTGCACCGTCGCGGGCAGGTCGAGTTCGGCAGCCGCTGCGAGGATGCTGCGGGAGGCATGCGCCAGGCGGCGCTTGAGAACGAGCTGCCCGATGGCCCGACCGTAGCCGATTCGCGATCGCTCGGCCAGCTTGGCCGCCGCGGCGAAGAACTCGGCCGTCTCTCGAACCATGCCGAAACGCCCGTCACGGATCGTGTCGCCGACGTCTTCGCTGGTGGCTCCAATCATGGCAATCTCAACGTCATGAATGGCCGTCGCTCCGTGGCAGACGACTGCGGTCACGATCTCCCTTCGGCACAGGTCGATCACCACCGGCCCGCAGCCGACCTTGACCACGTGCCCACCCATGGCCATGGCCACCGGCCGCTCCGCCCGGCGCGCGGCCACGATTGCTGCCACCGCCGCCCGGAGCCGCTTCACCCCCAGAAACGCCGGCAGCGAATCCATCCACGCCGCGAACGAAACCCCCACCTCGGGCGTTCCCGCGAAGGCCGCCACCTGGGCCAGATGCCGCCGGTCATGGACCGAATGCAGCTTGAGCCTGGCCAGGTTCGGACCGGCCAGAGCCGCTCGTTTCCGACGTCTCCCCCGAGCTCCGGCCGCCGGCTGAGGGCCGCTCGCCCGCCTCGCCCTGTGTGCTCCCCCCGCATCGACGCGAGATCGAGTCCGCGAGCCGCCGAAAGAACCTCTGTGCTCCCCGCCGTTCGCCCCGCCCCCGGACTTGCCCGTGCGTTCAACGCGTTTGCCCGCCATGAATATCTCCCTTGCGCAAGATGATCGCCCCGACGCAGCCGGGATTCCGGGGAGTCAGTCGCGGTCCTCGAACTGGGCGATCCACCGCCGGATGGCATCCAGAACCCGGCTCTTGTAGACGTACACGCTGGCCACTGCGATGCCCACCTGGTCCGCGACCTCCTGCACCGGGCGGCGGTCAATGGCAAAAAGAGTGAAAGACTGGTAAGGCTTTTCGCCGACCTCCGAGCGGACGTGGCGGAGGGCTTCGTCGAGCATGGCGTAGCGCCACTCCTGGTCCCAGATCTCCCGCACCGTCTCCTCGCTGCGATGGTCCTCCAGCTGGTCGAGCAGGTTGACGCCGCTCTCCGGAGTGACCGACTGAACCCGCGTCCGCCGCCCGCGGGCCCGAAACGTCGCCAGGGCCTGCCGATGGGCGATCCCGTACAAGTACTTGCGGAATGAGCCACGGTTGGGGTCGTACAGACTGTCGCGCAGCGAGCGGTGGGCGATCATGAGCACTTCCTGGCTCAGATCGTCCGTGTCCGCGTCGGACAGTCCCAGCCGCCGGGCGAAGTTGCAGAGCATCGGCGTGTAGATGCGGTAAAACTGGCCCCAGGCCTCACGGTTCTGGGTGTCACGGACTGCCCGGAGAAGATCGGTCTGCGTGGTGTGCAACGAGAACCCTCACGGCCGCAACGCTCATCCCGAGCTGGTCGGATCGCTCACAGCGGTCTTTGCCCATGACGATTCTACCTTCCGGGCGCAGCAGATCGCAAGGGCGAGTCCGGCGCATACCGCGATGCGGGTGCGGATGTGGACATCGGTCGTAGCACACCCGCGATCGCATCAAGACGGACGGTTCCTTCCGAGAGCGTGGGAGTCAGCCATCCGCCCTCATCAAACTCGTTCCAGGCGTAGATCAACGCGGTCCGGGCTGGCGCGGCGTCGCGATGTTCCGCCATCCAGCGCAGCCCATTACCCAGATGATCTGCGATGGCCGCCGCCGTGGCCGGTTCGCTGCGATCCACTTGCCCGTCATGAATGCCGTACGGGTTGCCCCACGGCATAGGATGCTCGGTACGCGGCCGCGGATCCCAGCCGGCCATCACCGTGGGAACGACCTGTGCCCCGGTCGATCGACACCTTTCCCAGAACTGCTCGGCGTTGTCCGCCAGGCGTCTGTAGGAAATGACCGCGTTCTCAATACCGGCCGCGTACGCGCTGATCGCATCGCAGCCGAGGATGTCCATCCACTTGCGACCTTGCCGCGGGTCGAAGTCCATGATGACGATGTAAGGCTTGGGCAGACCCCGAGCTGCAACCGTCTCTCGAAGGCCATTGACGACCTTGCGGAACCCGGCCACGCCGCCGAGGGCCTTCACTCCGGTTTCGTCGATGAAGCCCAAGTACAGCAGCGGCCGTCCGTCGGGCGTGTGCTGATAGCCGGGCTCCCGCATCAACGCCACGATGCGCTCAACGAACGCCCTATCGTGCCATCTTCCGCACTCGGTGATGAGGCAGAAGTCCAGCTTGGTCCGAATTGGGCTGCTCAAATACCGCTTGAGCGCCAGGCTGAGCTCATGATCGGGAGGATAGGTGACGAAAGCCCAGTAGGCCAGGCCCGCGTTTGCAGCGTACTCGATCTCGCGATCGATGACCGATTGCGGCGTCCCATCGATCTCGACCTTGTCGTCGCCAAGCACCTTGGCATAGAACGGCAGACGATCATGCCATTTGCCAGGCCCGAGACTCCGATGAACCGCCTCGCCGACCGAGCCGCGATTGCCGAACCACGCATCCCAGCGAATCGCCCCGACGGCGGGGCGGAGTACTGCGTCAGCAGGCGAACTGCGAGACGCTGATGCATCCTCGGCGGTCGTGAGATGCACCGGCAGCACTGCGGCGAGAATCGCCATCACGCTTCGACGAATCCCTGTCATCGCCGCTCTCCAACGATTGCCCTCGACTGCCCAACGGTTCGACCTATCGAGGCCGCAATACCAGCCGGGCAGAGGTCGGCGCGAACGGCTCGATCTTCACCACGTTTCGACCGCTCCGGAGACACGCCGTAACCTCAAGCCGCAGCGGACGGCCGATGAAGCCGCCGGCGTCCTGACCGTTGACCACGATGCGAGCGGCCTCCTCCGGGGCCAGCGAGTCCATCTCCAGCCAGACCCGCGACTGAGCCAGGTCTGCAGTCGCCGAAATCTCACAGTGGCCAACGAACGGATCCGCCTTGACCGGACTGAGCGTCAGCTTGGAGTTCAGCCGCCCCCAAGGTGCGTCACCGAACCGCGCGATCTCCATGGCCGTCTTCCAGGAGGCATCGTCAAATCCCCGCGCGAGCCAGTTGCCGCCTGTTTCACGCGACGTCTTCCAGCTCGCATCGACCTTCACATCCACAGGCCCGCCATCCTCGAACGTGATCGACAGCCGGCCGATGAGACCCGCGGGGTTCGTGCCCGTGGCCGCCTGGGCATTTGCCGCGACAATAGCCAGCACGTTCGCCCCGGCACACAGCAGCGGCTTGACGTCAAGTCGCACGGGGTTCCGCCAGCCGTCGCCGCTGTCGTCACCACGGCCGGCATCCTGGCCGTTCAGGTACAGGACGAAGCCGTTGTCGGCCGTCGCATGGAACACGGCCGCCTTGATGCTCCGGCCCTCGGGCACGTTGATTTGTTTGCGGAAGAAGCACTGGCCCGCCGGGGCGTTGGCCACCGGGTTGCCCTCCGGATACCAGACCCAGGAGCAGCCCTCCAGGCCCGCGGCCGGATCCGACGCGGCATCCAGTTTCGGCTCGAGTCCTGGCGGAGTCGCATCCCGAACCAGGGTGATGGACGTCTTGGGCTTCGCAGCGTCCGGTTCCAGTCGCATCGGCAGAGGGCGCCTCTTCGGCTGGAAAACCAGCAGCACGCTTTCCGACGGTTCGAACGTCAGATCGAGTTCGACCTGCTGGCCCTGACGAACGTGGGGCACCCGGGTGATCTCGTTGCGCATCGCGTCCCAGCATTCCGGTTCGCCGTCCGCGGTGATGCGGAACTTGAACCGCCGGGCAGCGCCGAGATGATTCTGGTTGGTGATGAAGAACAGGTCGCAGTCCGCCTTGACCCGGTGCAGCACGTGCAGCCAGTGATCGGTCGTGCCCTCGACCACTTCGAGCGTCGGATGAACGCCCGCGTCCTCGACCAGCACCTTCTGCAACTGCTCCGGGGTCGGCTTTTCGGGCAGCAGGTAGCTGCGGCCTCCGGCGGCACTCGTCTTGCAGACCGCCAACCCGGGCTGGGCATCGCCCCAGACCGCTTCGCGCAGCCGGGCGATGTCCGCCGCCGTCTTGCCCAGCGTGGCCGACTTGGTGGGCAGAAAACCGTAGCCCACGATCACACCGCCGCGATCGAAGAAGTCCTTCGCCTTCGCGAGCGTGGCATGGGGGATCACCTCGACCGGCGGCACGACCAGCACCCGGAACGACTCCCGGCCCATCTGGATGGTCTTGCCGGTCAGTTCCGTCGAGCCCTCGAAGACCTCGTAGGGCATCCAATCGCAGTCGAAAAGGGCGTCCTGCAGGGTCTCGCTCATCTGGTCGGGCAGAATACACTTGCCGACATGGACGCTCTGGCCGACGTAGAGCAGGGCCACTGGGCAGACGTGTCGCCCACCCGTGAGCATCAGGGTCAGCCGGCTGGTGTAGTCGGCGAACACGCGATACAGCGGCCAGCGGGGTTCGAAGCCGCCGTTGTAGAAGTAGGGCGGGCAGTCGGTGTCGCGCGGCCCACGCGGGTTGAACGAGTGCGGGATGAGGAAGTTGACGCCCGACACCTGGACATGGTCGGTCCACCATTTCATCTCCGGATAGCTCAGATCCTGGCCGCGGGCTCCGAAAATCTCCACCATGGTCACGTCGTCCGGCTTGCCGTAGACATGGGTGAGAGAGCTGCCAATCTTGGGGACCTGCCAGCACGGCGCGTTGTAGGCGGCCCGCTGGCCGGGCTTGAGCTGTGAGAAGACCAGGTCGACGCCGCCCATGTCGCTGTACTTCTGGAGCTTGAACATGTCGCCGGCGCAGAGGTCAAAGTTGGCATAGGTGCCTCCGTGCTCGAGGAAGTGGCCGATCGACAGCACCCCGCGTTCGCGACACCAACGCGAAATGCCGCCGTACATGGTCCGGCCCCAGGCCTCGGCAAAGGCGTCCATGTACTGGTACTTGGCCGCGGCCTGTTCGTCGCCGGCCAGCTTGAACTTGAAAGCGACCAGGGCCTTCTTCCAGTCCACCCCGCGTTCCGCCAGGACCTTCGGAACCTCGGTGCCCCAGTCGGCCTTGATCTCCGGCTCGTCGTAGAAGAAGCCCAGGATGTCCTTGCCGAAATCGCCCTTGAAGCGATCGTAGTGTGGCTGATACACGGTGCGGATGTACCAGTCGATGCTGGCCTGGCTGGCTCCGTCGATGAGATAGCGGTCGCCCACCGGCTGGTTCTTCCACGTGAACTTGATGATCCTCCAGTGTCCCGCCGGCGCTTCCCAGGTCAGTTGGCCTTGGTGAATCGAGGATGCCAGGTCGATGAGGCTGGCACCATCAATGCCGTCCGGGCGGTCTTTTCCGGCCACGGCGGCGATGAAGCTCGGCCCGCCGCAGCCGTCGGTCTTGAATACCCCCGGACCGTCAAACTCGGCGGTCGAGGTCACCAGCCGTTTGCCGCCATGCTCCGCCGGAACCCTCCCGCCGACCTCGCCGCTGGGCCACCACTTCTCGTCGAAGATCCACATCTTGAGCTGGTTCTTCTTGGCCGCGTCGAGGCAGATGGCTAGGTCGCGGAACCAGCTCTCCTCCAGCCAGCCCACGTGGGGGCGCGATTCCGCTGTGAAGCAGCCGTTCCCGCCCTCGGCGACCTTGCCGACGTACATCTCCAACCGCTCCTTGCTCTCGTCGCCGTGCAACCAGAAGAGCGGGCCGGTCCATCGCCGGGCTTCCATGGGCAACTCGCGGAACTGTCTCTCCAGCGAAGCCGGCGAGACTTCCTCGGCCGCCGCTGCACACCACCCGGCGATCATCAGGCCGACCAAGGCCGTTGGAGTCAACCACCCGTGTCTGAACATTGCGCGATCCTCCCGAAGAAACAAGCCACGCGGTGGAATGTAGCCCCTGGTAATCAGGTTGTCGATTCGCGGCGGATGGCGGCCAGGTCGTGCTCGCCACCGGGTGGGACTCGCGCAGCCCGACACCCGGGCGGGCTCGTCCTCGCTGTCCCTCAGGAAATCAAGCACCCCCGTGTCACCGTCTTCGGCCGCCGGCGGTCACCAACTCGTCCGGCCAATGTGGCTGAGCGGGTCGCGTCGATAAAATCGCCCATCCGGTGGCGGAGGGAGCGGGCCCCTGGCGGCAGGGCTCGCGTTCCCCTGCGTTCGCAGCAGCTCAGCGTCTTCCGGATTCGCCAAACGGGACGACAGAGCGAGGAGGAAGGCGACAGCGAGCGGTCGAACAAAACAAGCGAAGAGAGTGAAGCAGGGCAGATCAAGCTGCAGACCGGCCACTCAGGAGAGCAGGAATCAGACTTGTTCAGTCGGCCACTCCGCCCAGGATACGCCGTCATCCTGGGGCGACGAGATTGAGGGCGCTCAGGTCGACGTTCGTTCGCCCGGTGTGCAGCTTGGCCGGCTGAGTTCCGGGGGGGACATGAAACAGGTAGTAGACGGAGTAGTTCCCCACCATGTGGGAAGCTTTGATGGTTTCGAACTTGGGCAGGCGGGCCATGTCTCGGGCAACGTCATCCAGGTAGATCAGCTCGAATCGGGCCTGGCCGCCGACCACCGCCATGGCGTAGCTTCCCGCCGGCCGGTGGTTGGTACCCTTGGCGTCGATCATGTAGAAGTCGCCGATATTGTCGATCATGCCACCGTAAATGCTTCCCAGCCAGCTCTGCGGCTGCAGCTTCTCCACGCTGAGCTGGAGCATGACCTTGCCCTCGGGTACCTGGAACCTCTCGATGGACGGTTCGTTGCCTGCCTTGGGCGTCCAATCCGGATTGAGCGTGGCTCTGACCCGCCCGCCGTTCAGGGTTCCGTTGGACAACTGAAGATCCTGTCCGTTGTAGTTGACCAGCGCGAAAGGCAGCTGATCGCTGAAGGTCGATTCCTTTCGGGCGGCTCCGAGTCCGGAGATGCGGTCCCCCCCCGGGGGAGGCGGTGGGGCGGCGGTATTCGATCCGCCTCCCGACCCGGTCTCGGCCCCACCCTCGGGCGCCGCCCCCTCCTTGTGGTTATCCCCCTCCGGTCCGGTCTTCCTGGCGGCCGGTGACAGCGGGGTCAGTGCCGCCTTGGGCTTCTTCGGGTCGACGACCTGGACCGGAATCTCCGCCCGGGCGTTCTGCTTGAACTCCACGAAGCGCGGCTGGAAGCTCGGGCTGTCCGGCACCTCGAAGATCCAGTCAACCTTCAGTTGAGTGCCGTCGCGGGTGACTTCCTCCCCGCGGTACAGCCTGACCCATCGCGGCAGCTGCGGAAGGTTGACCCCGACGAGGAAGTACTCCTTGGCCGGGCCGTCCGCCTTGTCGCCGCCCACCAGTCGGACCTGCTCGGTGGTGAACCGATGCACGTTGTCTTCGTCTCGGGCGGCGGAATCGATCGTCGCTCGAACGACGACCCACTTGTGACCGGCGGCCGGCTGTTCGCTGCTGAGCTTCAGCGTGATCGGGGTCTCGTTCGATCTGGATCCCTCCTTGGGGCTCTCCCGGAGGTAGAGGGAACGGGGCGGCAGGTTGTCATACCGCTCGACGCGGACCGCGCCGGCCGGTACCGCATGACGGGTCTCGCGGAAATAGCCCGATCGGGCGGCGTACAGGCTGTGGAGCAGGTTGGGGTAAATGGTGGCCATGGATGTACGGCCGTGGAGAGCGTTGCCCGACAAGTGCGAGGCCACCGATACCGTAAGTCCGTCAGGACTGAGCCACATGCTTCGTGGTCGCAGTTCGGTCGTGCTCCAGTTGATCTTGGTCGGGTAGCTGCGAACCTCCTCGGGTTTCTCAGAAGTCGAGGCCAGGACCTGGCCGGTGGTCTTGTCGACCGGCTGGTACCGGCTGAAGCCCAGGAAAGTCGTGCCGAACGGCAGCATCTGCAGGCCGACGGCCAGCGTGCCGACGATCAGCATCGCGGTGAAGAGGCCCACCACGCCGCCCCCGATCCGGTCCACCAGGATCGGAAAGCGCATGTTGCCGGTGATCAGCATGTCGAACACGGTTCGAAGGATCAGCAGCGACAAGATGAAGACCGCCATCAGGGCAAAGGCCCGCCCGTGGTCCGGCTGGCGCTCCAGGAGGAAAGCGTAGTAAATGTCCTCGTAGAGCCCGAACGCCAGGGCCACGGCCACGATGGTGAGGAAGCAGGAGATGACGGCACTGAACAGGCCCTGCAGCCCCTGGAAGAAAGTGATGGTCAGGATCAGCACAACAGCAAATAGCGAAAACCACATACTGGCTCACGCTCCCTTCTTGGGGGCCGCGGGGGCCGCCGGAGGATTATCCCCGCCCTTGCCGGCCGCCGGAGCGGCAGGAGGTGGCGAGCTCTCCTCGTCTCTCATCACTCGAAGCATCTCGTTCATGCCCGTGATTCCCTCGATCACTTTCTGCAGGCCGACTTCCTGGAGATACAGCATCCCGTTCTTGCGGGCTTGGGCTCGAAGTTCGTTGATGGACTGGCCCCGGCTGATCAGGTCCCTCATGGTGTCGTCGATCGTGAGGACCTCGAACAGGCCGGTCCGGCCGTAATAGGCGCTGTTCTGGCAGTTGGCGCACATCCGGGGGTTGCCCTTCTCGTCCACCAGTTCCTCCGGCTTGGGTTGGCGGAAGAACTGTTGGGCCTTGCCGACCGCCAGATTGGCCTTCTGGAGAAGCTGCGGGTCCGGCTTGTAGGCCACGCGACAGGCGATGCACAGCTTGCGGATGAGTCGCTGGCTGGTGACCATCTTGATCACCGAGGCCACGGTGTCGGTATCGCCGGCCAGACTGACCAGCTTCTTCAGGGCGTCAAAGCTGTCCTTCGCCTGGATCCCCAGGTAGATGCGCTTGCCGTCCTTGGCCGCCTTGGCCGCCAGGTGGGCCGTCTCACGGTCCAGACAGTCGCTGACCATGACCACATCCGGTTCGCGGCGAAGCACGGTCTGGAGCTGCCGGGCATAGCTGCCTTCGTGTTTGGTCGAGTCGTAGATGTTCTGAGTGATGTTCTCCAACTCCATGAGCGGCTCGCGCTCAAGGGTCAGCAGGTTCTGCATGAAGACGTCATGGGATCGCAGGGCGGCGTAGAGCGTGGAGGTCACGCCGCTGCCCGCCGGGCCGCTGATCAGAAACAGCCCGCCCCCGGGCTGCCTCACCTGGCTCTCAAACTTCTCCAGGTCCGAAGGCGACATGCCCAGATCGTGAAGCCGCAGCTTGGTCTCCTCGCCAACAATCTTCAGGCTGAGTCGCTCATGCTGGGTGGTCCCGCTGGTCTGGACGTCGACTTCGGTCATCCCGCGGTCGCCGCCGATCGAGGCCCGGATCTCGCCGGTCTGCGGTTTACGCCGTTCAGTGATGTCCAGTCCGGCGATCTGCTTGAGGAAAAGGAGAGCCCGCTCGGCGTTGTCCCGGTCGATCAGATCGCTTCGCGGCGTGGCTACCCCGTCAATGCGATAGGCCAGCTTCACCCCCTTGGCCGTCACCACCAGTTCCGCCTCCGTGGCCCGCCGCCAGAGAGCGTCGTGAAGCAGAATCTGAGCGGCCTCGTAGGGCTCGGCTTTGGCCGGATCGTCCGGGACCGGAACCTTGCGCCCGTCGCAGGCCACCAGCTTGACTCGCTCCTCAACCACATGCCGGTCAGCCTGCTTCTTGCCGAGATTCGCAAACCAGAACTTGATGTGCTTGGGAGTGAAGACCCGGGCGCTGGGATCGACCACCCCGTTCCGTACAATCACGTACATGGCACAACTTGTGGCCGTGATGACCAGCCACAAGCCGAAGCCAGCCGCGAACAGGCCTGCGGTCCGCCAGGGCAGGAACAGCCAGACGATCAGCCCGATCACACCACCGGCCAGAACAATGACGTTCCACATCGCCTGGTTCACCCGCCGGACAAAGAGCGCATCTTTGTCCACCCATTGGCAGAAAAGCAGCCAGGGCACCATCATGACCAGGATGATCAGAATCCGAATCCAACTGGTGTACCCGCCGGGTTCGGGCAATTCGGCCAAGGGGCCAGCAGCCAAGGCTGTGTCCTGGCCCGCTAGCCATGCACCCAGGGCCACGCCTGCCCACCATCCCCAGGTCGGCTTGCTTGAGGGCACTTGCATGGAAGCTCCGCTGAAAGCGAACAGTAACGCTGCCGCCGGCCGTTGAGCCGCCCACGCGGCCCCGGCCGTGACCCACCATGATACTCGCCCGCCGGGAATGTGAATAGGGAACCGCCCCACAATGGCCCAGGATCCGCACCACTGTCGGAAATGCGCCACAATTCCGCCTGTTTGCCGCTTGCGGGTCGGGGAACGCGAGGCTAGACTGCCCAGTCTGACGATGTGGCTGCAGTTGGCAGGGGAAAGTCAACACACGAAAGGATACTGCCGTGCCGGATAACTTTGCGGACCGACTCCTGGCGGCCATCAAGGCCAAAAACGCCCCTGTCTGCGTGGGCATTGATCCGGTATACAACAAGCTGCCGGCCGAAATCACCGAACAGAAAGACCTGAACGATGAGACCGACTCCGAGGCCGCTCTAGACGCCGTCCTCGAGTTCTGCCGCCGCGTCATCAGGATCGTGACCCCGATGGTTCCGGCCGTCAAAATCAACAGTGCCTTCTTCGAGCGCTATTACTGGGAGGGTGTCGAGGCCTACTACGAATTGATCCAGGAAGCCAGCGACGCCAAGCTTCTGGTCATTGGCGATTGCAAGCGAGGGGACATCGGCTCGACTGCGGAACTGTACGCCCATTCCGCCCTGGCCGAGCCCGATTTCACCGATATGGACAGCCTGACCGGCCCGGACGCCGTGACCGTGGCCTCATACTTCGGCCTGGACGGCGTCAAGCCTTTCCTGGATGTGGCCCGCGAGCAGCAAAAGGGCGTTTTCGCCCTGGTTCGCACGACCAACGAGTCGGCCGATGTCATCCAGAACGCTCGGTTCGAGAACGGCCAGAGCGTGGCCGAACTGGTCGCCCAGCAGGTCACCCTGTGGGCCAGCGACCCGAGCCTCATCGGCAAGTGTGGCTACAGCTGCCTCGGTGCGGTGGTCGCCGCCAAGGATCGCGAGCAGACCCTGCGGCTCCGAAGCATGCTGCCCAAGTCCATCTTCCTCGTGCCGGGATACGGCGCCCAGGGCGGCAAGGCCGAGGACATCGTGCCCTGCTTCAAGCTGGACGGCACCGGCGCCCTCATCACCGCCTCTCGAAGCGTGATCTACGCCTACGAGGACATGAAGTACGTCGAGCGCTTTACCTCTGAGTGGGACAAGTGCATCGAGCAGGCCTGCAAGGACTTCATCTCCGAAGTCAACAGCGTCCGGCCAAGCTGAGTTCCCCGAGTCGAATCCGTTCTGCCGGGAATGAGGATCCCTGGGGGGGCCTTGTGCCGCGATGCCGCCCGACGCGTCATCACCCGCACCCTCGTTCGCCTGCATCCGACGCGCGATCAGGTACCTCCGCTGCCCAGACCGGTGGGCTGACGGTACGAAATGCAGCACGCCCCGGACAGGAGCGCCCTTCAGCTGCCGTCCTCGCCGAGGCAGGCTCGGGGCCTCACGGCCACGCCGGCCTCGGCGGAGAGACTTCACCATGCCCGGTCCTGATCGACGGCTTCCGTCCGTGCAGCACTCCGCACGATCAAGATGCCCGCAACGAAGGCCAGCAGGGCGCCGAGCAGCACGGTGATGCTGATCGCCCCCGACGGATGATGGCCCTCGACCATCCCCAGGAAACGCGGCACCCGCTCGTCGAGGGACGACACGACCAGCGGCCAGGCGTTGTGCATCGCGTGCATCAGCATGCCCGGCAGAATGGACCGCGTCTGCCAGCAGACGTATCCCAGAGCAACGCCCAGCAGCGTGGCCAGCGGCATACGCTCCACCATGAAGTGGAACACGCCGAAAATGACCGCCGCGACGACGATCGCGGACCACTTGCGAAGCCCGGATGACAGTCCGCGAAGCAGAAAACCACGAAACAGCAGTTCCTCCGTGATCGCCGGAGTCAGGCTCAGCAGAAGAACCATGAGCCAGAGCGGAGCGGCGCCCAGCTGGGCATTGATCTGCTGTTCGTACTGTCTCAACGCGTCCGATGGCGGCGTCAGCCAGGATTGGGCCTGGACGAACCGGTGGGCCAGCAGGTAGCTCGATGATCCCAGCAGAATCACACCCAGCCACGCCTTGGCCGGCGGAAAGCGCAGCCGAAACGTGTTGACCACATCGATCTTGAGGTAGCCGCAGACCGCTAACGGCAGGATGGCGAAAAGCCCGGCGAACTGCATGAGGGCGAGGATCTTCAGCTTGTGCAGCAGGTTCTCCACCGAGGAGCCAAAAAGCACGTTCTGGGCATAAAAAGAAACCGGAAACAACAAGGCCACCAGCACCAACGTCTGAGACATGCTCGGAGCCGGCGACGGCCGCATGAACCGCCGGCGGATCAGCGTCTTGTACGAGCCGACATCGACGAACAGCACCGCTTCCTGGCCGAACAGCCGGGCGGCCAGGGCTATCGCGGCCGCCGCATAGAGCGTGGTCGAGAGCATGACCACGGCCACGCTGCTCCAGGCGCAGGTCTGCTGGAACAGCTCGCGAGCCAGCAGCACCATGTTGCCCACCGGCAGGACCAGCATCGGGCCTTCGAGTCGAACCGAAGGGAGGGTCACGGCCGCACTCGGAATCAACGCCCCGATGATCACCGGCATGACGTAGTTCTGGGCCTCCTTGAACGTCCGGGCGAAGCTGCACACCGCCACGAGGATCGCCGAGAACAGCAGGGCAAACGGTACCATGCACAGCAGAACGACCGGCAGGATCCCGATCGGGAAACGAACCGGCATCTCCGAGGTCAAGGCGTGGGTCAGACCGCCGAAGTGCATCGTCGCTCCGACGCTGGCCAGATTCAGCGTGGCCGTGGCCAGTCCAATGGTGGCCACCACCAGGAACTTGCCAACAATGAGCGTGAGCGGCGACGTGGGCGTGGCCATGAGCGTTTCCAGCGTGCCGCGCTCGCGTTCACCCGCGGTCAGGTCGATGGCCGGATAGACCGCCCCGGTGATGGTCATGAGCACCAGAATGATGGGAATGATCTGCCCGAGAGCCCAGCCACCTCGCTGCTGGTCGGTGGCCGTCGAACTCGCGGTGATCTCGATCGGGTTGAGGATGGTCTGGGCATTGATCGAGCCCGGCGGCGAAGGAACCGTCTTGTCGAGCAGTTCCTGGATCGAGTCGCGGGCAAGAACCTCGCGGAGTTGGCCGAGCAGGTGGCTGAGTTCCTCCATGGCCGCTCGGCTGCGGACATTGATCTCACTGTAACGGATGCGGATACTCAGCACCGCGGGCTGAGCGTGGGGCCCTTCCGGGAAATCGAGGTCCACGCGGGCCTGGATGAGATCCCCGAGCTTCTCGTCCGGCGTGTCCTGCACCTCGACCACGAAGGTCGCCCGCTTCTCCTCCGATGGCGGGCGAGCCGCCTGAGCCCTGTGGATCAGCTCCCTCAACTGCTCCGCAGCCACCGTATCGCCGGCGGCGATCGTGTACTGCTGAGTCCGGAGCGACGCCCGCTCCGCTTGAGCCGCCCAGACAAAACCAAGCATCAGCACCGGGTAGAGCACCACCGGGATCAGGATCATGGCCAGCAGCGTCCGTCGATCGCGGAGGATGTCCGTGAGTTCCTTGCGGTAGATGACGCGGAACTGCTGGATGCGGCTCATGAGGCGGATTCCTGTGATGGGGCGGTCTGCGAGAGAGGCTTCGCCTGGGCCAAGAGGGGGGCATCGGTGGCCGCCGCACCTTCGACCGCCCGGGGGGCAATCTCCGACTTGTGGTCCACCAACTTGAGAAAGATGTCCGTCAGCCGCGGGCAGCCGCTCAGCGCTCGCAGGGCGGGCATGTCGCCCTCGGCAATCAGCCGGCCCTGGTGGAGAAGGCCAATCCGGTCACAGAGCCGCTCGGCCTCGTCGAGATAGTGGGTGCTCAGCAGAATGGCTTTGCCCAGCTGCCGCTCCTGTCGAATGAAGTCAAGGATGGTCCGATTCGTGAGCACATCCAACCCGAGTGTCGGCTCGTCCAGAATGAGAATCGGCGGATCGGCGATCAGCGCCCGGGCAATGTGGGTCCGCTGCTTCTGACCGGTGGACAGGGCCCCGCAGCGCGTGTCGGCGAACTCATCCATATCCAGCCAGCCGATCAGCTTGTTGACCCGCTCCTCAATCAGCGGCATCTCCATGCCGTTGAGCAGTCCGAAATATGGGAGCAGTTCGCGGGGACTCAGCCGCTGATACAGCCCCGCGTTGGCGGTGAGGAAACCGATGCACTTCTTTGCGGAGAACGGATCAACGCATACGTCGTGACCGTTGACTAGCACCTGACCGCTCGTCGGCCGCATCAGGCCCGCCAGGATGCGCAGCGTGGTGGTCTTGCCCGCTCCGTTGGGACCGAGAAGTCCGTAGATCTCACCGGCCAAGACCTGGAAACTGATCCCGGCCACCGCAAGCTTCTCCTGACCGTCCACGGTCGGAAAGCTCTTGGCCAGATCGCGTACTTCCACATGACTCAAGATGCGAACTCCCGATTCCACCCAGCGGCCCAGCCGGCGACCGCCCGCACGCCTGCCCGGCCCGGCCGTGCGGCGGATCAAGCCGCCCACACCACAGATCAGGCCGGCCGCCGGCTTCGTTCCCCCGACCTGCAACCTACCTGCGGGGCAACCTCTCTCTTATACTGCCAGAGGCACGATGATTCGAGGATCGAGCCAATGACGCCGCCCCCTGATGCTCAACCCCGTCTCTGGACCGAGTCGCCCGAGGTGCGCGTCGGCCCCGTCGCCCGGGTCGCGATGCTGGCGGCCATCGACAAGCTCTACAGCTTCAGCGTGCCCGACACCCTCGCCGCCCAGATCATGCCCGGCAAACGCCTCTCCGTCCCCTTTGGCAGGAAAGCCCGCCCCGCACCCGCCTTCTGTGTCTCCGTCGCACCCGAGCCGTGGACCAGCACGCTCAAACCGGTCATCGAGGTCCTGGACGACGAGCGATTGCTCAGCGATCAACTTCTCGAACTGGGCCAGTGGATCTCACGCTACTACGCCTGTCCCCTGGGCCGAACCTTGTCCGCTATGGTGCCGGCCTCGATCCGCGATCAGAGCGGCTTCCGCACCGTCCGAGGCTATCGGCCACTCGACAGCGACGCCAGCTCGCCACCCGGCACGACCCTTCGTTCAACCCGGCGCCAGGCAGTCATCAGGGCCCTCGCCGGCCGAGAGCAACCCATGGACGAGGAGGTCCTCTGCGCCCGGGCAAACGTGACCCGGGGAATCCTGACCGCTATGGTCAAGGCCGGCCTCCTGGCCATCGAGACCCGGCGTGAGCCGGCTCCGGCCCCGGACTTCGACCAGCCGGGCGCGGAACCGGAGTTCCAGCTCAACACCCCCCAGAAGGCGGCCATCCAGCGGGTCTCCACTCTGGCCGGCCAGCGTCAGTTCAAGACCGTCCTGCTCTACGGCGTGAGCGGCAGCGGCAAGACCGAGGTCTACATCCACTCCATCCGCTCGGTCCTGGCGGCCGGGCGGCAGGCCATCCTCTTGGTGCCCGAAATCGCCTTGACCACCCATCTCGTCGATCGCCTGGTCAGCCGGTTCCGCGATGTCGCAGTCATTCACAGCGGCTTGACCGGCGTGCAGCGTTCATTGACTTGGTCCGCCATCGCCCGGGGGCTCAAGCGAGTCGTCATCGGCACCCGGAGCGCCATCTTCGCCCCTTGTCCCGATCTCGGTTTGATCATCCTCGACGAGGAACAGGAGGGTAGCTACAAGAACCAGCAGTCACCGAGGTTCCATACCCGCGACGTGGCTATCAAGCGCGCCCAGATGACCTCCATCCCCGTCCTGCTCGGCTCGGCCACGCCGTCGCTCGAAACATGGTACAACTGCGACCGGTTCGCCCACTTCGAACGCATCTTTCTGCCCGCACGCATCTCCGGCCTGCCTATGCCCGCGGTCGAACTGGCCGACATGCGCCTGGCCCAGCGCGAACGCAAGGGCGTCCACCTTCTTTCTCCACGCATGCAGTCACTGTTGGCCGAGACGCTCGACGCCGGACAGCAGGCAGTCCTGCTGCTCAACCGTCGTGGATATGCGAACTACCTGGTCTGCGCCCGCTGCCGCCACCCGATCGTGTGCCCGCAGTGCCGGGTCAACATGGTCTTCCATCAGACCACCGAGAAGGCGGTCTGTCATTACTGCAATACCCGCATCGTGGTCCCCAGGCGGTGCGGCGACGCGTCCTGCGGGGGGACACTGGTACGCTTCGGCATGGGCACGCAACGCGTCGAAGAAGAACTGCACCGCAAGTTCCCCGCAGCCCGGATTGCCCGCGCCGACAGCGATACGATGACCCGTGTCGAGGAATACGAACGCGTGCTGAAGTCCTTTGCCGAGCATCAGATCGACATCCTGCTCGGCACGCAGATGATCGCCAAGGGCCTGGACTTCCCGTCCGTGGCCTTCGTGGGCGTCGTCAACGCGGACACGTCACTGGCAATCCCCGACTTCCGGGCGGCAGAACGAACCTTCCAACTGGTCACCCAGGTGGCCGGACGGGCCGGGCGGGCAGAGGCCGGCGGCCGGGTCATCGTTCAGACATTCATGACCGGAACGCCCGCCCTCCAGTTCGCGATGACCCACGACTACCCGGCGTTCGCCCGGCACGAAATGGGCATCCGCCAGACCCTCGGGTGGCCTCCCTTTACCCGCCTCGCTCGCCTGGTCGTCTCTGATCCGAGCCAGGCCCGGGCAGCTCAACTCGCCCAGGAAACCGCTGAAACCCTCCGCCGATTCCTCGCCGACCGTCAGATGCCTGCAGAGGTCCTGGGACCCCAGAGCGCCCCCTTGTCCCGACTCAAAAACCGCTATCGATACGACCTGCTCATTCGAGCGGCCAACGCCAACCGGCTCATGGAAGTGGTCGATCGGATCCGCAAGCAAAAGGTCATCAAGATCTCCGCCAGGCATGTGCTCATCGATGTGGACCCCGTATCTCTCCTGTAAAAACCGCGAGTAGCGGCCGACTCCTCGGTCGCCCGCTACTCCTCCCCGGAACTCCGCTTCGGGCATGGATCACGACCCGTGCCCTCTGACCATCCCGGCGGCTACTGCAATATCGGATCCAGATCCAGAACACCGCGCAGCTTGATCAGAGCAATGTTCTGAATCTGCCGGACACGCTCCTTGCTCAAGCCAATGACTTCTCCAATCTCCTGAAACGTCAGTCGAGACTCCTCTTCCGGCGGAAAACGATGCCCCAGAATCTTCGTTTCCAGGTCGGTCAGCTCACCCAGATTCCCGTCCAGAACACGCTGCAGCCGCTCGACGTACAACCCCGCGTCAAAGTCGGGCATGCCTTCCGGCCGCTCGAAACTCAGATCGTGCTGAACCGGGAACAGCCGCCGGTAGTGAGTCTCCTGCTTCCCCCGACGCATCAGCGCCCGGGCAATAACGTTGCACGCGTAGGTGCTGAACTTGTACCCCCGCCACGGATTGAAACGGTCCACCGCCCTCGATAGGGCAAACATGGCCTCGCTCTGGAGATCGTCATCGTCCATGTGCCGGGAACCGAATCGCCCAATCATCGAGTAGACCAGGCCCAGATTCTGCTCGACGATGAACTCCCGGATGGCCTCCCATCGCTCAGTCCAGGCCTCACGCTCCGACCTGGCCAAACGACGCTGGTTCACCGGTCGCGAGGCTTGATAAGCCGCGGTGTGCAGGCCAATGAACAACTCCTGCTCGTCCGGCACCGGCCCCAGATCCGTCGAACGAATTCGATCCGCCAGCCGGATCGCGTCCTCGCAAGCGGCCTTGGTTCGAATCATCGCGTTCGGGGCATACCACAGAGGCCGAGCCTCGGGTTCGTTCGACGCCGGATGACGAGCTGACGCACGCTTGACTCGGGCTTTCGTGTGTACCATTGTTTCGCCTGTACCTTTCAAGACCGGTGAGTCCTCAAAAATCTAGGACCACTTTGGTACGATTAAATATAGCACCAATTCGGTACGGTTACAAGTGCGCTCCAAAAAAAAGTTGCACAATTCGGACGTCCCATTCCGAACCCAGGAGATTCGCTTCATATCCGGAATACGACCGGTGAATGTAAGTGGTTCTCAATGCAATCTTTAAAGTATTTCAGCCGAAACGCAACACGGGACGGACGACGCTCGCGGGCGGGCTTATCGGACGTGGTTCTCACCCTCGCCAAGTCGATCTCTGCCCGGTGCCACATCCGTTGGAGCTGGGGGCCCGGGTGGCAGGTCGGCGTAACCCGCTGCGACCGTCGCCCGGTCCGATGCCCACGTCTGCCGGTCGGAGTTCTCGAAATCGAATCCTTGACCTGCTAGAGTGCCGAACGCACTGGACAGGAACGGATGATCCCGTGGTGCTCGCCGGGCGGTTTGCGGACTCGCCGGACGGCCCAGAAACCGGAAACGCCAAGCGTCGCCCGGGCTGACGCGGGACCATCATGAGGGCAGAATGACCTCAAGGAGCAGAATGAGATGAGCCGATCGGTTCCGCGAAGCCGCAAACCAACCCCAACTTCCGAGGTCAAGACCCGGCCGGGCAAGGCAAGCCGCGGGCGAGGCAGCACCACGGAGAGCCTCGAGGCTCGGAAAAAGCGGACCGCCAAGATCCTCGAAGGCCTCAGGCAACTCTACCCGCACGCCGAGTGCGCCCTTCACCACGACTCCGCCCTGCGACTGCTTATCGCCACGATCCTCTCGGCCCAGTCCACTGATGAGATGGTCAACAAGGTGACGCCCGTTCTCTTTGCCGCCTATCCCGGCGCGGAATCCTTGGCCGCCGCCGATCCGGCCGACATCGAACGGATGGTCCACTCCACCGGCTTCTTCCGGCAGAAGACCAAGAGCATCATCGGGGCCTGCCGCAGCATCGTCGAGCGGTTCGGCGGCCAAGTGCCCCAGACCATGGACGAGCTGACCCAGTTGCCCGGCGTGGCCCGCAAGACGGCCAACGTCGTGCTGGGCACGTGGTTCCACAAGGAGGAAGGCGTGGTCGTCGATACCCACGTCGGCCGGCTGGCCCATCGCCTGCGACTGACCTGGTCGAGCAGAGATGAGAAGGACGCCGTCAAGATCGAGCAGGATTTGATGCAGGTTCTGCCCCGCAGCGAATGGACCTACACATCCCATGCCCTGATCTGGCATGGACGTCGAGTCTGTTCGGCCCGCAAGCCGAACTGCAGGGCCTGCGGTCTGGCGAAGCTGTGCCCGTCCGCCGGCCTGGATGAGAAATGAACCCGCCGGATTATGATGCTTCCAGCGGCCGGAAGTGGCTCCAGTCGACCTGGAGTTTGCGCATTCGCGCCCGGAGCGTGTGCGGATTGATGTCCAGCAGACGGGCGGCACCATGCGGCCCTTCGATCCGGCCCCGCGTGCGAAGCAAGGCCTGCTCGATGTGAGTCTTCATGGCCGCGTCCAGCGTGGCCAGTTCCCCTCGATGTGACCATCGTGTGGCCGACTCCCCGGCGACGGCCGCCCGCGGCGAAGGCAGCGACATCCCCACGCCCAAAGCCTTGGCCACTTCCAGCCGATGGCCGTTCCCCAGGATCGCCGCTCGCTCGATCACCGCGGCCAGTTCGCGCACGTTCCCCGGCCACGGATACGCCACCAGCAGGTTGTTGTCCTCGGGCGCGGGCACCAGGGAGGGCGTCCCCAGCCGCTGGGCGGCCCGCAGTGCGAAATGGGCCGCCAGGGCGGGAATATCCTCAATCCGCTCGCGAAGCGGGGGAATGCGGATCGGAAACACCGCAATCCGGTACCAGAGATCCTCACGGAACAGGCCGTCGGCCACCATCTGGTGCAGGTCGCGATTCGTGGCCGCCACGACCCGCACGTCAACATGAAGCTGGCGCTGGCCGCCAACACGCTCGTAAGAGCCGTCCTGGAGAATACGCAGCAGCCGAACTTGCGCCGCGGCGGGCAGCTCGCCCATCTCATCCAGGAACAACGTCCCGCCGTCAGCCCGCTCAAACCAACCCTTACGCATGGCCACCGCCCCCGTGAAGCTGCCGCGCTCGTGGCCGAACAGCTCCGAGTCGATCAGCTCCGGCGGCAACGCTCCGCAGTTCACCCGCAGAAACGGACCACCCGACCGCCGCGACCGATTGTGGATCGCCCGAGCGACTACCTCCTTGCCGGAACCGGTCTCGCCTAGGATCAGCACCGGCACATCGGAATGGGCGACCAGTTCAACCCGCTCCAAAACGCCGCGAAGGCCGGTCTCCGCCCCCACCACCGAGTCACTGATGTCCTGGCGACCCAGCCGGGACAGCAGCGATCGGCGATCGGCTTCCGCAGCTTCCCGAAGCCGGGTCAACTCGCGAAGCTGGTGGTCGTTCTCCAGTGCAATGGCAAACGGCTCAAGCAGCGTCCGCATGATACTCTCGTGCTCGCCGCGGAAAATGCCCACCGTTCCGCCCACCAGAATCAGAACGCCAACCGGTTCGGCGTCAATCCGCAACCCACCGGCTAGAACCTCGCCCTCCAGCCCGGCCGGCAGCAGCCCCGGCAGAAAACCTTCCACCTCGCCCACCGGACCACGCAGCACCTCGCCCCGCCGACACCAGTTCACGACCCCCTCGAACTGCTCGCCCGTGCCCTCACTCCGCGTCCGCTCCGCAGCAGTGTCCGATGCGGCCTGTCCGACGGCCACCGTCTCCACACCGCCACGCTGCAAATCCAGCCGACGAACAACCACCCGATTCACCGGCACCCGTTGAGCAAGTACCGGCGTAATACGATCCACCGACTCGCTAATCTCGATGTGCCGACAAGCCTCCCGCCAGATCTCGAGCAATAACGGCATAAACTTACGCATCAGACATCATCCCAGATTATATGATGGATTATCTACCATATATACTCTTAACCTATCAAATATGCTGGCGCTGTCAAGGCCGTTTCTCGACCATCCTCTTGCGTTTGCCCCTAGGTCACGATAACATCGCCATCTGCCGACGTGGTATGGCAATTGCAGTGCCATATTCCCTACGACCAGATGAGTACGCCCCGGCGCGGCGAATACCTGGTCCTGATACCCACTCCGTGGCCGAAGGAGTCGATGAATGTCGATCGGAAGAGGGTGCATTTCTCTGGCCTTCTGGGCCGTGGTGGCGGGCACACTCACCGGCTGCGGCGACAACGCCGGGCCGGCCGCCAGTCAACCCGGCCCGGCTGCCGGGGAAGTGGTCCTCCTCAACGTGTCCTATGACCCCACCCGAGAGCTCTACAAGGAGTTCAACGAGGCCTTCACCCGCATGTGGAAGGCCAAGACCGGCCAGACGGTCGCCCTGCGCCAGTCACACGGGGGGTCGGGCAAGCAGGCGCGGGCGGTCATCGACGGCCAGCAGGCCGACGTGGTCACCCTGGCTCTGGCCTACGATATCGATGAGATCGCCGCTCGGGCCAGACTCCTGCCCGCCGGTTGGCAGAAACGACTCCCGGACAACAGCTGCCCTTACACCTCCACGATCGTTTTCCTGGTACGCAAGGGCAACCCCACGGGCATCAAGGACTGGGATGACCTCGCGAAGGACGGGGTCTCGGTCATCACCCCCAACCCCAAAACCTCCGGCGGGGCCCGGTGGAACTACCTGGCCGCCTGGGGCTACGCACTCCGGCAGCCGGGCGGTAACGAAGCCAGGGCCCGCGAATTCGTCTCCCGCATCTTCAGGAACGTGCCGGTGCTCGATTCCGGAGCCCGCGGTTCGACCACCACCTTCGTGCAGCGGGAGATTGGCGACGTGCTGATCACCTGGGAGAATGAAGCCTTCCTGGCCATCGATGAACTGGGCAAGGACAAGGTCGAGTTGGTGACGCCGTCCATCAGCATCCTGGCCGAGCCGCCGGTGACCTTCGTGGATAGGAACATCGAGCGCCATGGCACGGCGGAAGTGGCCAAGGCGTATCTCGAGTACCTGTATTCGTCCGAGGGCCAGGAGATCGCCGCGAAGCACTACTACCGCCCGCGGGACAAGGCCGTGGCCGAAAAGTACGCCAGTCGATTCCCCAACCTCAACTTGCTGACCATCGACGGTGATTTCGGCGGGTGGGCGGAGGCTCAGCGAATCCACTTCGCGGACAAGGCCATCTTCGACCAGATCTATCAGCCGTCCAAGTGAGGCCCGAAACGTGAACGGTGAAGGCGGAGCTGTCGGGACCGTTGGCATGACGGGAGGAGCGCCCTGGCCCGACGGACCCGGCATCGCCCCTTGCTCCGCCTGGCCGACACTCAAGCAGCGAAGCGTGCTGCCGGGCTTCGGCTTGACCCTGGGATTCACCATCGCCTACCTCAGCCTCATCGTGCTCATTCCGTTGGCCGGGCTGTTCCTGAAGACTTCGACCGCCGGTTGGAGCTCCTTCTGGCAAACGGTCACCGATTCCCGCGTATTGGCCGCGTTTCGCCTGAGCTTCGGAGCCGCGGCGATCTCGGCTACGATCAACCTGGTTTTCGGCTTGATCGTGGCCTGGGTGCTGGTCCGTTATCGCTTTCCCGGTCGGCGGCTGGTGGACGCGCTGATCGATCTGCCGTTTGCCCTGCCGACGGCCGTGGCCGGCATCGCCCTGACCGCGGTGTACTCCCGCAACGGCGTCCTGGGGCATTGCCTGGAAGCGGTCGGCATCAAGGTCGCCTTCGCCCCGCTCGGGGTCATCGTGGCGATGACCTTCGTGAGCTTGCCGTTCGTAGTGCGAACCATCGAGCCGCTGCTGGAAGATCTCGAGCCGGAGCTCGAGGAGGCGGCCGCCAGCCTGGGGGCTCGCCGCTGGCAGACCATCTGGCGGGTGATCCTCCCCGAACTCTGGCCGGCCCTGCTGACCGGTTACACCCTCGCCCTGGCCCGGGCCCTGGGCGAGTACGGGTCGATTATCTTCATTTCCGGCAACATGCCGATGAAGACCGAAATCGTGCCCCTCCTGATCGTCATGAAGCTCGAGCAGTTTGACTACGCCGGGGCGACGGCCATCGCGGTCCTGATTCTCTTGGCGTCTTTCAGCCTCCTTTTGGCAATTAACGGTTTGCAGCGATGGAGCGGTCGGCGGCATTCCGGGCAGGGGCACTAGGCGGCATTCTCGGACGCAGGTGGAGCAAAGCGTGCAGATCGGACAACTCGCCAACGCGACCCGACAGGCTCGGCTCCCTGACCGGGCGACGACGGAGCCGCTCTGGGTGCGGATCCTGCTCACCAGCATGGCCATGGGTTTCGTCGGGCTCTTCCTGCTCGTTCCCCTGGCCGCGGTCTTCAGCCAGGCTCTGGCCAAGGGCATCGACGCGTATTTCGGGGCCCTGGCCCACGCGGATGCCCTGGCCGCCATCCGGCTGACGCTGCTGACCGCGGCCATCGCCGTGCCCCTGAATCTGGTCTTCGGCATAGCCGCCAGCTGGGCCATCGCCAAGTTCGAGTTCGTCGGCAAGAGCGTGCTGATCACGCTCATCGATCTCCCGTTCGCGGTCTCGCCGGTGGTGTCCGGCGTGATCTACGTGATTCTCTTCGGCATGCAGGGCTACTTTGGCCCCTGGCTGTCCCGGCACAACGTCGAGATCATCTTTGCCGTGCCCGGGATCATCCTGGCCACGGTGTTCGTGACCTTTCCCTTCGTCGCCCGCGAGCTGATCCCGTTGATGCAGGCTCAGGGCACGGAGGAGGAAGAAGCGGCCGTCTCGCTCGGGGCCAGCGGGTGGCAGACCTTCTTCCGAGTCACCCTGCCGAACATCAAGTGGGGGCTCCTGTACGGCGTCATTCTGTGCAACGCCCGGGCGATGGGCGAGTTCGGGGCGGTCTCGGTCGTCTCCGGGCACGTTCGGGGCGTCACCAACACCATGCCTCTGCACGTGGAGATCCTCTACAACGAGTACAACTTCGTCGGGGCCTTTGCGGTTGCGTCACTCCTGGCCTGCCTGGCTCTGGTGACGCTGGCGCTCAAGAGCCTCGCGGAGTGGCGGTTCAAGCAGCAGCTCGCCGAGGAATCAGTCGAGCGAGGGCCAAGCTATGAGTATTGAAGTCCGCAACGTGACCAAGCACTTCGGGGACTTCGGGGCGCTCAAGAATGTCAGCCTGGAAGTCAGGACCGGCGAACTGGTCGCCTTGCTCGGGCCGTCCGGCTCGGGCAAGACCACGCTGCTGAGGATCATTGCCGGCCTCGAGGTTCCCGATCCCGGCGAAGGGCTGATCCTGCTCAACGGCGAGGATGTGACCGTCCGTCACGCGGGTTCGCGGCAGGTTGGCTTCGTGTTTCAGCACTATGCCCTCTTCCGGCACATGACCGTCTTCGAGAACGTGGCCTTCGGGTTGCGGGTTCGACCCGCCCGGCAGCGGCCGAGCAAGACCGAGATTCGCCAGCGGGTGATGCGGCTGCTCAAGCTGGTGCAGCTCGATTGGCTGGCCGACCGATACCCCGGGCAGTTGTCCGGCGGCCAGCGCCAGCGTGTCGCCCTGGCCCGGGCCCTGGCCATCGAGCCCAAGCTCCTGCTGCTCGACGAGCCGTTCGGGGCCCTGGACGCCCGGATCCGGGAGGAACTTCGCCGCTGGCTGCGCCGCCTGCACGACGAGCTGCACGTGACCAGCGTGTTCGTCACTCACGACCAGGAGGAGGCCCTCGAGGTTGCGGATCGTGTGGTGATCATGAACGAGGGCCGCATCGAACAGACCGGTACGCCGGAAGAGGTCTTTCACCACCCGGCCAGCGAGTTCGTCATTGAGTTCCTCGGTCACGTCAACATCTTTCACGGTCGGATCGAGGGCGACAAGGCCATCTTCGGGCCGCTGGAGGTGGAGTACTCCGACAGTCCGACGGACGTTGTTCTGCCGGCACGCGGCCTGGTTCGGCCCTATCATTTCGACCTCGCCCTGGAGGCTGGCGGCAAGCCCGGCTTCCGAGCCACGATCCTGCATATCAACGCCGCCGCCCCGCAGGTCAAGATCGAACTCCTCTCCGACACCGGCCAGAGCGTTCACGTCGAGCTTCCCCACGACCGCTACCACGAGCTCGGCCTGGCGGTCAGCCAGACGGTCTTCGTCACTCCCCGGGAGATCAACGTGTTCGTGGACAACCGGGCGGCGGCCGTCCCGGCCTGAGCCGTGGCCCGGACGGGGCAAGGCCAGGATGCGGTGGCTTGGTGACGCGTTCTTCCGGGCGTGCGGGGCGGGTGTTTTGCGTTGACCCGCCGCGTCGGTCTTACTACACTGAAGGGACCGGGTCGACCCGTAGTCGGGAGGCTTCGAGGGAAGCCGGCCGTGCCCACCGTGTGGACACATCCGGGCATTTCTCGATCTGGAAAGGAGCACCATCCGTGGCAACTCTTTATAGAGCTTCTTACCTTTTTTTTGTTGTTTTAACCCTCCTCGGAGCCATGGTCGCGGCGCCCGCCCGGGCCAACGTCTATCCGTCCGGGCTCAAGGTCCTGGACGACGATCTCAACATTCTGACCTGCGATCCGGTGGCCGTCCGCTACGTGCTCAACGAGGACGCCGACGGCGACGGGGTGAACCCTGGTGTCACCCTCAAGATTCGCCGGGCGGGCGACGGCACCGTGGTGCGAACCGTGGCCATTGCCAGCCAGGCCAAGGGCATGCAGGTTTTCATCTGGGACAAGAAGGCTGATCTCGGCCAGCTGGTGCCGGACGGCGACTACAAGGTTGAGATTGTGACCGCGGACGACGGCTACGCCGCGTGGACGCTGATCAGCACGGATTCGGTGCAGAACAACTTCGGTGTCCCGATGGGTGTGGCGGTCAACACCAACCCGGCGAGTCCGTACTACGGACGGATCTACGTATCGCAGGGCAACGCCACCAAGACGGTCGCCTTGCGGCCCATGAACGACGGCGTCTACGTGATGAACGCCGACTTTTCTGATGCCGTGGGGCAGGGTGATACCGCGTTGACCGGCGGGGTCGACTGGGGTACGAGCTCGTCGAACAGCCCGCTCCGACTGACCCTGGACGCCGAGGACCGGCTCTACATTGGCGACTGGTCCGATGCCCACGCCGGGCTGTGGATGGCCGACCCGGACGTGACCGCGGCGACGGAGGTGCTCGACAGTACGGATCGGAGCAGTACCGGGCTGAATAGCGTTCACGGCAGCATCTCGGACATGATCGTGTTGGGGACGGGGGCCGAGCGGGTGATCTACACGATCGACGAGGATTTCCTGGGCGGAGGGACGGCCGATCGAGCCGGGAGCATCTGGATGTACCCGATCGGCACGGCGGTCATGACTGCCATGCCCCCCACGGTATTCTACGATGACGAGGTTGCCCAGAACCAGATGGTGAACTACACCGCCGCGCTGGTGAAGGCCGCCGACGGCACCTTCTGGGTGAGCCAGTATCGCTCCGGCATTGCCGGAGAGCTCTACTCCAGTCTCATGCAGCTGGACGCCAGCGGGGCCATTCTGTGGAGTTCCGTACCCGCACTGGCTGCGGATTCGCTGACCGATCCGCTGCGCGGAACGCAGAGCATCGCGCTGGACCCGGCGGCCCGCCGACTTGTCCTGGCCACCAATCGCGCCCAGACCACGCCGACCGCGGCTCAGGGGCTGATCATCATCTTCAATACCGATTCCCGGAGCATCGAGACCTCGTTCTTTTTCGATACCGCCTCTTCCACGACCAACACCGACTCCGCTTTCGACGCCGCCGGGAACGTCTACGTAGCCAACCGCAGCAAGGAGCGGGTCCGCGTCTGGTCGCCGCCCACGGGGGCTCACAGCTTCACCACCACCTCCCCGGTATTCCGGCTGTCCGGTGCCGGGGCCGGCGGGCCGACCATCCAACAGCAGCCGGCCGGGGTGAGCATCTGCTCGAACGCCGACGCCTCGTTTACCGTGAGTGCCACCGGTGCCGGCACGCTCAAGTACCGTTGGAACAAGAACGGCACGGAGCTCCCCGGCCAGAGCGGGAACGGGTTGCCCACCCTGACGCTGGCCGGCGTGACTCCGAGCGACCACAACGCCCAGATCACCGTGAACGTCTGTGACGACAACGGCGTGACCGTCAGTCAACCGGCGGTCCTGACCCTCTTTGGGGTTCCGACCATCACCACCCAGCCGCTGGGCGCCGGGTATCACGCGGGGGATGCCATTGTTCCGCTCACCCTGGTCGCGACCAGCGGCGTGACGACGGACCCGGTGCTCACTTACCAGTGGATGCGGATCTTCGACGGGACCACAACGCCGGTGGGCACGGACTCGCCCGCCCTCGAGCTGGGGACGGCGAAGGCGGCGGACCATGGCGTCCAGTACCTGTGTGAGGTCACTGATCGGTGCGGCAACACCACGGCCAGCGACACGATCACGCTCAACATTCTGCCCAAGTTGTGCAACTTCCCGTGGGCGGATGACGACGACGATGGCGATGTCGATCAGATCGATTTCGGCGCCTTCCAGCTCTGCTACACGGGTGCCGAAGGCGGCTACGACGCCGAGGTCTGCGGCTGTTTTGATCGGGACGGGGACGGCAACATCGACCATGGCGACCTGGCCCTGTTCGTGGCCTGTGCGGACGGCAGCGGGCCGAACGTGCCCGCCGACACGGTATGCGGGGCCCACGTCCTCTACCAGGACGACTTTGACAGCGGGGCGTCGGCCGGTCGGTGGACCCTCAAGACGACCAGTGCCGACAGCACGGTCGACTTCGACTTCGACTACGGCGGGCTTGGGATTCCCTCGGCCCCGCGGAGCATGAGCGGATCCAGGAAGGGCGTGTTCATGTCGGTGAATGACGACGGCACGGGGACGACCGAGGCGGCGATCGCCTATGCCGATTCCGCCGATTTCAGCGGCGATTTCACGCTGTCGTTCGACCTGTGGCTCAACTATGGCACGGGGAACACGACCGAGTTTGCGGTGTTCGGCATCAACGGCGACGGCAGTTCGATCCTGGTGCCGACGCTGGGTGTGAACGGTCCCCCGGCAGTAGCGGGGACCGGGCCGACGTCGGCCGGGTACCTTTTCGCGGTGACCGGTGACGGGGGCACGGTGCGGGACTACCGGGCTTATGATGGGGTGACCGAGCTCATCGCCACGGCGGCCGGCTTCCGGGCGGCCAGTGGCAGCCAGGATTCCGCGGCGGCGTTGTACACGGCGATGTTTCCATCGCCGAGGTCTTTCATTGCGGGGTCGCCGGGCAATACCGGGGGCAGCGGCTGGGGTTGGGCTGGGGTGGATGTTGTTCACGCGGGGGGGGTGGTCACCTGGCGGATCAACGGCACGGTCATCGCCGCTCGGGCCGCGTCCTCGTATCCCAGCGGCAGGATTCTGATCGGGTACATGGACATGTTCACCTCCATCTCTCAGGCAGCCAGTTACGTGGTCTACGACAACGTGATCGTGACGGCCCCGTGAGGTGGACTTGGGAGCCGGTCTCTCCTATGGTAGCGGGCGCCGCGGGCGGACCCTGGTGATCTGTTTGCGGCGCCCGTTGCCTTTTCCCGATTGGAGGGACGATGTCGACAGATCCATCCGGGTCTCTGGCGATGCACCCAGAGGATATCACGGCGAGTGTTCCGCTGGAGGGAGTGTCCGGATGCTCGGCCGGGGGGCTGAAGCCGCCGGTTCCGGCGCTGGCCGCGGGCCGGTTGCCGCGGTTGCGGTCGCTGGACGCCCTTCGCGGGTTCGACATGTTCTGGATCATTGGCGGGGGGGCCCTGATCGAGGCGATCGCCGAGTACTGGTCGACGCCGGGTTTCAAGGCGGTGACCGGCCAGCTGGAGCATGTGAAGTGGCACGGCTTCCAGTTTGAGGATCTGATTTTCCCGCTGTTCCTGTTCATTTCCGGGGTGACCATGCCGTTCGCTCTGGTATCGCGGCTCGAGCGGGGTGAGGGCAAAGGTGGTCTTTACTGGCGAATTGGGCGTCGGGTTGTGCTGCTGGTGTTTCTGGGGTTGGTGGTCAACGGCCTATTCAAGTGTGATTTCGCCCATCAGCGTTACTGCAGCGTACTGGGTCGGATCGGTCTGGCTTACGGTCTGGCGGCGGTGATCGTGATCAACGCGGGGGTTCGCGTTCAGCTGTTGTCGTTCATCGGGCTGCTGGTTGCGTACTGGGCGGCCCTGAGGTACATCCCGGTGCCGGGGGTTGGTGCGGGCCGGTGGGACGACCAGTCCACCTGCCTGGCGGGGTACGTGGATCGGCTTCTGGTTCCGGGCAAGCTGTACCGGGGGGATCATGATCCCGAAGGGCTGCTGTCGACGGTTCCGGCGGTTTCGACGGCGTTGCTGGGGGCGATGGCCGGGCATTGGTTGCGGGGGGCCCGGCCCGGCGGGGTGGTCAAGGCGTTGGGTCTGGTGGTGGCGGGGCTAGTCGGGTTGTTTCTGGGTCTGGTGATCGGGGGCGGGGACCTGCCGGGGCTGACCGAGTTCTGGGGTGGCCTGTTCAACAGTCTGCCGGAGTCCTGGCGGCAGGGGATAGCCGGTCTGCCCGAGTTCTGCCGGCAGTGGAAGCCGCTGTTTCCGATCAACAAGAACCTCTGGAGCAGCTCGTTCGTTCTTTATGCCGGTGGATGGAGCCTTTTACTGCTAGGGCTCTTCTACCTGGTGATTGACGTGATCGGGCTGTGGCGGTGGTCGTTTGTGTTCATCGTCATCGGGCTGAATCCGATCACCATTTACGTGGGCCAGCGGTTCATTGATTTCCGGGCGGCGGCCGATTTCTTCTTTCAGGGGGCGGTTCATCGCTGGGCCGCGGAGGCTGCATGGCCGATGCTGAGTCAAGCCGGCGAGTTTCTGCTGGTCTGGCTGTTCCTGTACTTCCTGTATCGCAAGAAGGTCTTCCTCAAGGTTTGAGCGGGTGCGGTGTTGGGGCGGGGCCGCGGCAGGGGGAGTTGAGGCTGGGGCGTGGAGGGTGGAGAAGGGTGGCGGCCGGCGGATGCGTTCAGCCGCCGGAAGGCGGGTTTGTCGTTTCGAAGGAGAGCGGTCATGCATCGTGCGGGCTATGCCTTGTTCGCCGTGGTGGTGTTGGCCGGGATTGCGGGTCCGGTGTCGGCCGCGCCGGACGGGTGGGTTCTGGGTATTGAGGAGCTGTACCGGCTTGATCGGCTGCCGATGTTCAAGGACTCGGTCAAGGTGGCGTCGGTATCGAGCTACGACCGCAGCGGCGGCAACGACGACGGTTTCTCCGGCAAGTATTCTTTTGTGCGCAAGGAAGCGGACGGCCTGGTCCTGGCGGACCTGAAAGGGCCGGGGATTGTCTACCGCCTGTGGACGCCCACGCCCACGGACGACGTTTTCGGGTTCTACTTTGACGGTGAGGAGGCTCCGCGGATCGAGGTGAAGTTCCGGGAGATCTTCATGGGCAAGCAGGCTCCGTTTGTCTCGCCGCTGGTCGGATTCGGGGCGGGAGGGTTCTACTGCTATGTGCCCCTTCCGTACCAGAAGTCGCTCAAGGTGCTGGCCAAGGCTCAGAAGATCCAGTTTTACCAGATCAACTACGCCACCTACCCGGACGGTGCTCCGGTCAAGAGTTTTGATCCCAAGCCGTCGCCGGAGTATCTCGCCCACCAGGAGAAGGCCTGCAAGCTGTTCGGCTCGAGCGGTCTGGACATCAGCCCGTTGGGCAGTCCGGCGGGGGCGTTCCCGGCGGACCATGCCGTTTCCGCGGTGCTCAAGCCGGGAGCGAGCGCGACGCTGTTCGAGACTGACCGGGGCGGTCGGATTGTCGGTTTGCGGATCGGGCCGATGAGTCAGCTGGGCGGCAAGGCCCGCGACGTCTTGCTCAAGGTTACCTGGAACGGGACGTCGGGGCCGGCGATCCTGTGCCCGGTGGGCGATTTCTTCGGTTCCGCCTGGGGTCGGCCGGCGATGACCGGGCTGATGCTCGGCACGAGGAACGACGAGGGCTACTGTTATTTTCCCATGCCGTTCGAGAAGTCGGCGAAGGTTGAGCTGGTTTCCGAGCGGAGGGATGGCGGGGCCATTGGCGTGACCGGGCACGTGGTGGTTGCGGCCGTCCCGCGGGCGGCCGACGAGGGGCGATTCTACGCCCTGTGGCGGCGTGAGAACCCGACGACCAAGGGTGAGCCCTTTACCTTCATTGACACGCCGGGCCGGGGTCACCTGGTTGGCTGCCTGATCCAGGCCCAGGGTGAGCAGCCGGGGGGGACGTTGTTCTTCGAGGGAGACGACCAGACCTGGCTCGACGGCGAACTGACTATCCACGGGACCGGCTCGGAGGACTTTTTCAACGGCGGTTGGTATGACGTACCCGGCCGGTGGGACCAGCGGCGATCGTTTCCGTTGAGTGGTTGCCTGGACTATCTGAAGCACCTTGGTCGGACCGGGGCCTATCGTTTCATGCTCACGGACGCTTACGCCTACCGGAAGAGCCTTCGCCAGTGCATTGAGCACGGCGGGGACAAGAACAGCGAGCAGGGCGACTACGCGGGGCTGACCTTGCTCTACTCGGAGAACGCGCCAGCTGGTTGCGGAACGGTTCCGGAAGCGGGTCGGCGGGTGGTGGTGGACCCCAAGCGGATCACGTTTGCCGCGGGTTGGAACATTCCGGTGAAGGGGTTTTCCTTCGACGGGGCGACGCTGACCAAGAAGGGGGAGAAGGTGGGCGGTCACGACGTGCGGTTCACCTCGCTGCAGGCGGCCAAGGAGCACGACTGGTTTGGCCCGCCGTTTCTGTGCCTGACGGTCGACCTGCCGGCGGCGGGTCGGTACGCGGTCTCGGTCGAGGTGGTGAAAGGTCCCGCCCAGGCGAAGGTGCAGTTGTTCGGCAACGAAGCCCCGGTGGGTGAGCCGGTGGACATGTACGCGGCGAGCCGGGTCAGGAGCGAGGTGATCCCGCTGGGGGTCATGGACCTGGTTGAGGGGAACAACGACCTGATGCTGAAGCTGGTTGGCAAGAACTCCAGTTCCACGGGATTGGGGATCGATCTGGTGAGCATCGTGTGCGAGCGGAAGGACTGACGCCGAGGGGGGGGTGTGGATGGGGGGGCCGGGCGAGGTGATGTCGGGCGCCAAACGAAGCCAACGGGGGGCGTGGCCGGGGCCGGCGTGTCGGCTTTGGGAGAATGTGGGGCGCCAAACGAAGCCAACGGGGGGCGTGGCCGGGGCCAGCGTGTCGGCTTTGGGAGAATGTTGGGGCGCCAAACGAAGCCAACGGGGGGCGTACCGGCTCGCGGGTCTCGACTGCCGGGAGAAGGCTGGGCGCCAAACGAAGCCAACGGATGGCGTTCTTCCTGGCTCGTGGGGGGTGAATGAGGGGCGATCGCTGAGGTTGAGCGCGGAAGGCGCTCTTCCATCTCGACAGATCGTAAGTCATCCTCTATACTGACGTTAAAGTCGGGCTGGGTGTGGGTGGCTTGACGGTGGCGGAGGGCTCGACACCTGGGGATGGCGAGAATGGATGGCGTCATGAGAACCTTGCATACATCGCGGGTTGGACGGGAGTGGTGCGCCGTTGGCCATTCGACTGGGCGGCGGGGGCGAGCAGCGGCGAGCGTGCGGCATTGGTGGCCGCGCGTTGGCTTCACGTTGATCGAGATGATGGTCGTTGTTGGCATCCTCGCCTTATTAATCGCGATCATTGCTCCGGTGACTGCCAGTCTGCTGGAGCGCAACAAACGGAGCCAGACGTTAGCGACGATGAAGGTGCTGGAGCAGGGGATCACGGCGTTTTCGAACGCTCGGCCGCTGGCGAGGTCGGGTTACGTGCGTTTGCGTCCCACCGGGCAGCCTGCGCCCAACGACTGGAGGGCGGAGCGGCTCTCCGACGTGTTTGGCACGTTGCCCCCGACGCCGACCGGCAGGATCCTCGATCCCCGCCTGGATCCTATCGATCTCAGGGTCGTGCTTCCGGCGTGGAGCAGCTCGGACGTGTGGACGGGGGAGACGACAGGGGAGACGGCGGTCAAGTTTGGCTTTCTGCTGGGGACGGTCAAGAATGGTCCCTGGGAGCACCTGCGGCGGGATCCGACCAAGCCTGGGAGCTGGGCCTGGGTGGCCCCCGATCCCGGGAGAGACGCGGCCAGCATCGAGTGCCTGGTGTTCTGCCTCAACGAACTGTGTGCGGAATCCAGGTTGATCGTCAACCAGTTGCCGGCCGCGTCGAAGGCCAACGAGGACAAGGACATTGCCTTTGAGAACACGATCAACTGGAACGCCCATCTTCCCGACGTGTCGTATGGTGCTGGGGGAGTCATTGTTCCCGAGAAGACCGAGAAGATGGTGGATCTGACTGAGATCATTGATGCCTGGAAGCGTCCGCTGCGTTACTCGGTGAAGGAGCCGGTGGGGTGGGATCCGATCGCGGACAAGTACGCGTACCAGGCCTCGTGGGAGTTGCGGTCGGCGGGGCCCGATGGCGTATTCGCCGGTCCGTTTTCGTCCGAGGATGTCAGTGATGATGTGATCCTGAAGGGTCCGTGATGATGAAGAGTAGCTTTCAGCGGTCAGCGATCAGCGGTCAGCGGTCAGCGATGAGGGGTGGTTTCACGCTCATCGAGCTGATGGTTGTGGTCGGCATCATCGTATTGCTGGTATCGCTGACGGGTCCGGCGATTGGGCCGATGCTGTCGTCGAGCGAGGAATCGCAGGCGGTGAGCACGATCAACGGTTTGCTGACTGCCGCCCAGGCCACTGCCCAGGCCACGGGCTTGCCGGTGGCGATCCGGTTTGAGCGGGCCTACAAGGTCAACGACCACGGGCTGATGGTTGACGTGGCCGGGCAGGATCGAACGAACTCGAGCTTCCAGGGGGTGGTGTGGCTGGACTACCAGCGAGCCAGGATTCTCACCTACGCGCCGCTCAAGGATGCGGCCTTCCGGCACGATCCGCAATCGAAGGTGTTCAGCCTGCCTCGGGGATTCTGGGTTGCTCCGTCGAATGCCCTGGGTCTGGACTCGCTGGCCGGGAGCAAGCTGGGTTATGCACCGGTCGCGTCAGGGGCACCGAGCCCGCCGGTGTCCTACAATTTCATCGAGACGTTTTTCGTGGTCATCGGCTCCAACGGCGAGCTGACGCGGTTCAAGGCCAGCGACAACTCCTACGCGGACATGACCCAGCCCTACATAGAAGCAGGTACCGGCTACATCTGGGCTCGGTATGTGACTCATCCGATGGAATCGGCCCGCAGTCTGCTGCTGTACGATCGGAAGAAATGGGACAGCATTCCATCCGAGGACAGCCAGGCGCGGGTGGCGTTCCTGCGAGACAGCGCCCGGGTCCTGTTCGTCAATCGGGCGACGGGGACCCTGGTGGAGGGTGCCCAGCCATGACCAGACGCAAGGGCTTTTCGCTGCTGGAACTGATGATCGCGATCATGATCCTGGGGATCGGGATCGTGATGGTGGCGACGATCTTTCCGGTGGGCCTGGACCTGACCCGCGACACGGTGCAGATGGACATCTCGCAGGCGGTGACGGATGTCGGCATGGCGATGATGACGGTCAAGGTGCCGGGATACAAGCAGCTGGACAAGATGGCGGACACGGCTGCCGTTCCTGCCGCGGCCCGGGTTCTGGTTCCGGACATCCTCCGGACGGAGATGAGTGTCAACGGCCAGATCAGTCTGCAGCAGCAGGAGGTCATCGACTTCCTGGTGGGATCGGTTGGCTCGCTGAAGACGGACTACGGCAAGGTTCAGGTGGGGCCGCCCTATGTCTGGGCGCCGAAGAACTGGCCGGGCCTGAGCCCGGCCCAGCAGACGGTGCCGGAGTTCATTTCCAGGTGCCGGGTCTTCACCGAGCAGACCGGCTGGCCGAGCGAGCTGGCTCCCGAAGATGAAGTCTCGGTAGTTCCGGCCCAGAACCTGCCGGCCGACTACATCAAGGTCGCCCAGAAGGCTTCAGAGAAGACGATCGACGCCGTGGTCAAGACCATGGTCTTGCCGACCTTTCGCTCCGCCGGCAATCACCTGCAGCCGGTGGTGACACTGCCTCGCATCCACCTGCTCGACCAGGTGTATCCGCCGTTTCCGACGGCTGAGCTGTACGAGTTGTCCAGTTCGACGGCCTACTCCGCTTACTCGGCCTCGATGTGGCGTCCGAAGGATGTGGGCATCAACACGCTGACCAGCGTTCTTCGGGACCTGGCTTCCCGGCGGTATTCGTGGCTGGCGTTCAGCCACCGGATGTTGGCCGATCCCAAGCACGCGGAGATGCTGGTGACCGTCGTGACGCTGTATCGCGGGGATGCCAATGCGAGGTTTGCCCGGCAGAAGACCATCGCGGGGGGCAGCGGGTACAACGTGGATTTTGACTTCTCATCGAACGATGCGGATCACTTCGACGCCTGCTGGCAGCCGAAGGCCGATCCGACGGCGGACGAGGACTGGGTTTTTCCGGTTCCCTGGCTGGTGAAGCTGATGGCCGTGAATCTGGAGAGCGGCGAGGTGTACTGCGCCGCGGAGGTTGCCCGGCTGCTGCCTGCCGGATCGTATTTCATCATTGCCCAAGGGAAGGGGCAGCTTCGGGCGGGGACTTTTCAGAAGGTACTGGCCTGCGAGGTCAAGGTACTGAGTTCGCCCAAGCCAAGAAGCGCCTGGGCGCTGAACGATTGGTCGCGCCTGACGGTGGCCCGAGGCAAGGGATCGGCGCAGGATGTGCTCGCGTGGGTTATCCCGCCGGCGGTGGAGCGGAGCGGGACGGCGGTGAGCTTCCAGAGCCGCTCGCCGGTGGTGGGCGTCGCCCTGCGAAAGGTGGTGGCGCCGTGACGGAGTACCGAGCGATCAGTGGGCAGCGGTTGGCGGGTAGCGGTCGGCGGTCAGCGATCAGCCGGAGGGGATCGGCGCGTTGGGCGTTTACGCTGGTTGAGTTGATCGTGTCGGTGGCGATTCTGCTGGCGTTGATGGCCATGATCGGGATGATCTTTTCGACGGCCGGGAAGGCCAGCGGGACGGCCCAGGCGACGACGGCGCTGTATCGCCAGCTTCGCCAGATCACGGACAGTATTCGGCAGGATCTGCAGGCCGTGGTACCGACGGATGGTGTCCTGGCGATCGCGGGGGTGACGGTGAGTGCCCATTTGACCGCCGATGACCGGGCCAACGGGGTGTCGCCGGCGGCGCATCAAGCAGATGTTCTGATGCTGCTCAACAAGCAGGACTTCGACCCGTTCGTCTTCGATCCCGGTCCTTCGGGTCCGACCTTCGAGCAGTACCGGCAAGTGGTCTACGGTCATGCGAACCTTGCCCGGCTCAACCCGACCAATGGGAGCTGGCTGCCGGGTACGACGCGGATGATTGAGGGGGCGCCCTCGGCGATTCCGGCCTCGCAGTGGCATTTGGCTCGGCGGATTGTCGGCTTCACCAAGTCGGGCATCACGGGGGCCAATACCGGTGCCTGGCCTTTGACCAGTGCGGCGTTCACCGGAGAGACCGGCACCCCGGACAGCTACGCCGACGTCTACCGCGAGGCGTGGTCCGCGTTCGACAGTGGCGTGTGGCCGGGCCACTTCCACTACGATGAAGGCAATCTGGACTTTTCCTTCTTTGTCGGGAAGGCCGCGGCGGTCGAGAAGTTCCTGTGGGATCCCAACCGGTATTTCAGCCCGGGCGGATCTTTCGTCTTGGCGGGCAAGAAGTGGTATACCCGTGCCGGGAACATCTGGCGGCGAAAGGGTGCGCTGGACGCGGGGTATACGACGTATCCGCCGACGACGACGGTGTTCCCCACTTTCGGGTCTTCGGGTTCGCCGGCGTACTGGCCTCAGTGGTTCTACGTGCACGATCCGAGCCGCCCCGGTTCGAGCCGGTCGTTCATTGACCCGAATCCGCCGCTGGGCATGGAGAAGCGGCTGGCGGCCTATTTCCTGCCGGGCTGTGCCGACTTCAAGGTCGAGTACACTTACGACGATCCGCGAGAGATCGCGTTGAACCCTTCCACCAACGAACCGGACATGGCCGAATGGCTCGACCAGGACAAGGACCCGAAAATGGACGAGGCGGAGATGTACCCCAAGCCGCAGCCGATTCGCTGGCAGGCGGTTCCGAGCGGCCAGGTGGTGGTCTGGTCGAAGCTGTCGACGAGTCCGGGTGACTATCCGGAGGCGAACTCGAACGATGTTGATCTTCGCGACAAGAGCAATCCCTTCCGCTGGCCCAAGGCGGTTCGGATCACCATTCGGCTTTTCGACGCCAGCCGCCGGCTGACGGACCCGGTTGTTCAGACCATCGTGCATGCGTGGGAGTAGGCGGGTTGAGGGTGGGGAGGGAAGCGTTGAAGCGACGGTGGCGGTGAGTTTTTGGGGGGTTTCCGGCCGTCTCGGTTTTCGGTTATCATTTCTTGTTTTGGCTTGAACCGGCGAATAGGCCGGTGTTTGCCGATCGTTCGATTCCATCTGGACTTGTCCCTATCCTCTGGACTTGTCACCTGGTCCAGTCGTAAAACGGGTTGGATGCAGTAATGGAGACCTGACCATGGTGCCCCGAACAAGACGAACTGAGCGAACGCGGCGACGCGGGACAGTCATGATCCTGGTGGTCGGTGTGCTGGCGATGCTTTTCATCGTTGGCTCGACGCTGTTGATCGTATCCCGGTTTGAGCGGCAGACGGCTCGTACGGCCGAGGTGGGCAAGAGCATTGATGCGGTGGCCAAGACGATTCTGGAGCCGGCGATATCGGCGCTTCGTGAGGACGTGGTGGGCAAGGATGGGACGCCCTATAACCGCGGCTGGGGTGCTGAGACCTCGGTGATCGAGGACTACGGTGATCTGGCCGGGTTGTGGGCGCGTTCGTCGGTCACCCCTGAGACGCTGGTGCGTGAAGGCGATCTTCTGCTGAGCAGTTCGGAGCCGTATCTGGCCGGGCTGGGCAGCAACGGCAAGATCTGGGCCCTGTTTGCCTGCTCCTGGCCGGTTGACAACGTTGATGCCATGACGCTGCAGGACGCTCCCGGTTTGCGGCCCGGGGCCAACAAGATCACTGGTGTGGGGCTGACCCGGGGTCCGGTCCGGGACGCGGACGGGGATGGTCTCCAGGATTCGATGAAGACCGGGGACGTGAACTCGGTCGGGTTGTTCGGTGATTCGTACGAGGCCGATCTTCGTGTTCTTCCGCACGGAGGCATGGTTCTGCTCGACCGGCAGACCGCTCCGACGCTGCTGGATCAGGTGTTCCACGCGGAGGATGGTTTTGGTGCGAACCCGTCCGGGCTGTTTCTGGACAAGAAGGTTGTTCTCGGGGCGACGGACGAAGCCGCGCTGCGTCGGCGGTTCATGCTGCCGAAGAGCCTGGGCAAGGGCGCGAACGGTACGGATGTGACGCCCAGCCAGCTGGCGGTGACCAACGTGATTCACTGGTTGCCGGTGACTCTGGGTTATGAAGCTCCGAGTGGTGCATCGAGCGTGATCACGGGGCGGACGCCTCATTACTGGCCTCTGGACAACAGTCCGGCCGGGGGAGATCCGGCGGACAGCGACTGGTGCCAGCTGCGGCTCACGCCCTCGGATGAGGGGCGGGCGGAGAGCACTTACACGGCGAGCAAGGACACCTACGACCGGCGGCATCTGGTGACGGCGTTCAGCAGTGATGATGTCCTGCGGCCCAACCGGGATGAGCAAGGGCGATTCGAGAAGGGGGTCAGTGTTGCTGCCCCGACGTACAGGGACTTCTACCGCGGTCTTTACTACATTCTGAACCCGGATCCGGCCAATGCGGTCAACTTCCCGGCGAACGCGGTCGGGCGGGTTGGGGGTGTAGTGGACGGCGTCCCGGGCAATTCGCTGGAGTTCAATGCGGCCGGGCTCCGCACGGCCTTCAGTCTGCGGGACGTGCTGGTTCCGGTCTACAGCGGGTCCATTTTCGTTGAGACCCCGAGCTATCGTCGGGTTGAGCAGTTGATGGCCTATTACCTGGCGATGATTCAGCACACCACGGTGCCGGGTACCAACGTTGACCCGACCGAACCCCAGCTGCGGCAGCAGATTCAGCTGGCTGCTCAGCTGGCGGTGAACACGGTTGATTTCGCCGATGATGACACCGCGTTGCTGGCGGTGAGTGAGTGGGGTGCGGGTGCGACGGTTCCCTATGCTTACAAGCTTCAGGCGAGCACCTACTTTGAGTGGCCCGCGGGCGCCCCTGTGGTCAAGGTCTTCGGGTTTGAGAAGCAGCCGTACCTGACCGAGGCGTACGCCAGGGTTGTGATCACGGCGGACACGACGCAGATCCCGCTGGCCTGGAACGCGAACCGGGATGACGGCAGATCGGTCTATGCGGTTGAGATTTACAATCCGTATGACGAGGAGCTCAGTCTGAGCGGGCTCGAGCTTCAGGTCAACAACGATGTGGCCGGTGCCATCAAGCTGGTTGACGTGGTCACCACGCCGTCCAAGACGATTTCTCCGCGCAGCTACCTGGTGATCATGAGTTCGACCGGTTCGGACCAGGCTGTGAAGGTGATCAACTCGATGAACGGTGACCCGAATCTCGCCGTTCCGGCGGTTGTCAACACGAACGTGTTCCAGGCCACCGGCTTCAAGATTGGAGCGGGACAGCCGGTGCAGCTGGTTCGCAACGGGCTGCGGATTGTGGACGTTTCCGGGGTGGGCGGGAGCGGCTTGAGAGTCGTGATCGACGAGATGATGCCGACGGATCCGGGAGCGGGGGTCATTCCTGCTGGTGTTCCGCAGCTGCCGGCGACGCGATGGGCGGCGGAGTGGGATACCGGCGATGCGAAGATCAAGCCTCCGACGGCGGCCAGTGATCTGCTCGTGCTGGACACTTCGCTTCAGCGTCCGAAGGAGCCCGCGGGGGAGCCGCCGCAACACTGGTATTTCACGCTGGGGCGTCAGGTCTTGTTCCCGCTGAACTATGATGCAGACCCGCTGACCCGGCTGGGCGTGGGCGAAGGCCGCATGCAGCACAATCTACTGAATTCGCATCCCATGTCCGCCGCCGGTTTCCTGCCCAAGCTGAGCGAGCGGGACTCGCTGCCTTACAGTCCGACGCCGAAGAAGGTGGTCTGCGACAACCAGTGGCTTGCCTGGCGTGAGGCGTTGGGCATCCAGCTGGGTGAGGCGAGTGCGAGTGGTTCCCTGGCCTTCAGTCCGTTCGTCAAGCCGCCGGACAACGCGGTCAAGGTTTACCTTCCCGCGAAGGCCCCCTTGGCGCCGTTCCCGATGGTGACCTCGGATCGCGGCATCGACCCGTACACGGGCGGCTGCATCGCGTTCCCGACCACGGGCACGCTGCTGCTGGTGACTCGTTATGCCCACCAGCAGGACGTTGCCAGCGGCATTCAGGTTCCTGCCACCGTGGCGGCCACGCAGTTGCCGCCGGGTACGGGGCGTCAGGTCTTCGGCCAGCTAGTGCAGGTCGACAACGGGCATTTGCCGGTTTTTGACAGTGATCAGAGGGTTTTGGATCTGGCCGTCGAGAAAGGCCGGTTCAACGGGCCGTGGGGCCAGCTGGTGTACGACTACTTCACGGCCCTGCCCCTGGAGGAGCTGGTTCGGCCTTTGCCCAAGGCGCTGACGGGAGCTGCGGCCGACAGTATGGGGATGGTTGACTCGCTGGACTACGCCACCGCGTACGGTGGGGGATATGCGTTTGCGGCGTACGATACGACTGGTGTCTTGAGGTGCAGCTATCCGCGGGTGGAGCCGGTGGAGGATGCCGCCTCGCCGCTGGGGCCGAAGGTGAGCGGGCGGATCAATGTGAACCTGGCCCCGTGGTGGGTTCTGGACGGTCTGCCGGTTCTGCCGGACGCTGTCCCATCGTTCTCGACCTCGGTCGCTTCGGACAATGCGATTCCGAATACGAACGGTGGTCCGCTCTCGGGGCTGCCGGTGGCCGAATTGGAGAGCTGGCGGCTGGACCCGGCGAGTTTCAAGCAGCTGAAGAGCCGGCCTGGGGCAGTGTTCATGGGGGCGTTGATCGATGAGCATTACGCCGTGAAGCCGGCTGCCCCGCTGGCTTTCAAGAAGACCGGGGTCGGGCTGCCCAGTGTTTCGGCGGAATGGGCCCGGTCGATGGTCAGCTATCGCGAGAACCGGTCGGTGCAATGGAGTGACGGCAACGCCCGGACGCTGGTGGCGAACGGCAGCGGTGCGCCGGGCTTCGCGTCCGTCGGCTCGCTGTGTGATCTGATCAGCAGCATCAAGGTGGAAGTCAGCACCAAGAAGGACGGTGGGACCAACGAGACGCTGACGATGGGGGGCTTCCGTTCCTACCAGTACGAGGTCACCACCGACGATCCCACGAGCGTTCAGCGGCCGTTCACGTACCTGGGGTACCTGCAGTGGATTGGGCCTCTGGTTCGGCTTCAGGACTGGGCGACGGTGAAGAGTCATGTGTTCACGATCTACGCGGTGATCGGAGACACCTCCGCGGGCCAGCCGATCTGGCTCCGGACGCAGGTGACCGTGGACCGGACGCGGTGCCTGTACAGCAATGACTTGCCGGAGCGGATCACGGAGACGGCCCCGATCGGGTACTACAACACGGTGGACGACTGAGGGGGCGAGGGGAGGCGGTCGGCAAGCCGCTGACAGCTGGGCGTCTGCTGTGTGCTGACTGCGGATTGCCGACTGCTGACCGCCATTTCCGGTTCGTGTTCACATCTTGAGCAATGCGGTGATGAGATTGTCCTGCGGGTAGCCGTGACCGGCGTGCATGCGGAAGGCTTCGCCGGCGGGTCGGTTGATCAGCCGGCCATTGGTTGCGTCGGCGCGGCGCATCATATCCATATACTCGTCGATTCCATGGTGAGCCCGGAGCCAGTCGCGCTGGGAGGCGTGGCAGGCGAGCATTTTCTCCTTGGTGGGTTGCACAGCGGTGATATCGACGACGAAGGTGCTCTGGAACGGCTGGCCGTGGATGTCCTTGTGATCGACGGCGTCGCAGTAGTAGAGGTGAGGGACGGCCGGGATGGGCTTGGCCGGGTCGATGTCGTAGGTAAGGAAATTGGGGGCGGGGGCGGCGAAGCAAGCGGTGCGGACCAGGTGGCTGGTCATTTCGTGGTCGATGAGGTAGTCGGCCGGGGGAGCGGTGATGACGATGTCCGGTCGGGCCTTGCGGACGATCTCGGTGAAGCGGCGGATGGTGTTCTGGTCATAGACGATCAGCAGGTCGACCGATCCGGCGCAGTAGTAGTCGGCGTCGAGGATGGCGGCCGATTGTCTGGCCTCCTGGTGACGGATCCGGGCGATCTCCTGTGGTGGGTACTGGACGGAGCCGCAGTCGCCGCTGGTCGCGGTCGCGATGACGATTCGGCAGCTGGCCTCCTGTTTAAGGCGGGCGAGCGTGCCGGCGCACTTGAACTCGACGTCATCCGGATGGGCCATGAAAGCCAGGACGGTGTTGGCCATGCGATTTCACTCCCTCGAGCCAGAGCTCAAAAACCGATCTTGGTAACGGAAGGGGAGGAGAAAAGCAAGGGATCGGGAATGGGGTGTAGCGGTCGGCGGGTAGCGGGTAGCGGGTAGCGGTCCGCAATCAGAGCGATGAGCGATGCGGGCTTTGCCGGATACTGAATGCCGAGTGTTGATTGTTGATCCCTGATGGCCGCGCTTTCCTCTTTTGCCTTCAGTTCACGTTGGCCGCTACAATGGGCTCGTTCTTTCGGCCGAGGAGATGCGGGCATGTCTGCCGAGGAGAGTCAGTTTGAGCGATTGAAGTACGCGTTGCTGGTTGCCCACCAGCTGAAGGGGCCGGTGGCCACGGCGGCCATGTTGCTCAAGACGTTACTCGGCGAGTTTGTCGGCCCGCTCAATGAGCAGCAGAAGGATTTGGTGAGCAAGGCCCTGGCCCGGTGTGAGCAGGCGCTTGGGGCGGCGGAGCGCATGCTGGCCATTGCCCGGGCGAGCGACTCGCAGCTGGCGGTGACGAGCACGGCCGACCTGGCCGCCCTGATTCGGAGGGTCTGGCCGCGTCATGTCGAGGAGTCGCGCCGGGCGCACGTGAGTCTGGCCCTGGACGTTGGGGACGAGTCGGCGGTGGTGCGGGGCTACGAGCCGGCGATGACGGAGGTTCTCGACGCCCTGTTGAGCAATGCCTTCAAGTACACGCCGGAGCACGGGCGGGTGGTGGTGAGCCTGTCGCCGGAGGCGGGTGGTGGCGGGGTGCTGCTAGCGGTGTCGGATTCCGGGGTGGGGATTGCGGCCGCTGACCGGGAAAGGGTGTTTGAGCCGTTCCATCGCACGGCGAGGGCGACGGGTTCGGCCCGGTTGGGGACGGGGCTTGGCCTGGCGTTTGTGAAGTCGGCGGTGGAAGCGGCTGGTGGGAGGGTCTGGGTCGAGTCGTCGGAGTTTGGGGGGGCGCGCATTGTTCTGCGTCTGCCGCGGCCGGATCAAGCTCCGGCTGCCCAGGCGGGAGGAACGCCGATGCCTGCACGTTTACGGGTGGTCATTGTCGGCGGTTCGGTGGCTGGGCCGAAGGCGGCGTCCAAGATCATCCGCCTCATGCCCGACGCGGAGGTGACGATTGTGGAGCAGAGCCAGTTTCTGGCCTGTGCCGGGTGCGGGCTTCCGTACTACATGTCCGGGGTGGTGGGTGATCCTCGCGGGCTGCTGAGCACGCCGGCGGGCGCGGTCCGGGATCCGGTGTTTTTTCAGAGCATCAAGAACGTGCGGGTGATGAATCAGACCGAAGCGTTGGCCATTGACCCGGCCGAGCATACCGTTCGGGTGCGGGATGGCGTGTCCGGGGCCGAGTCGGCGCTGGTCTATGACAAGCTGATTCTGACCACCGGTTCGGTTCCGACGATTCCGCCCATTCCGGGCTCGAGTTTGCACAATGTGGTCACGCTGCACGGGCTGAAGAACGCGGAGCGGATCAAGTCGGCTCTGGCGGGGGGCAAGGCTCGGGACGTGGTGATTGTCGGCGGGGGCATTCTGGGCGTTGAGATCACGCAGAACCTGGTGGAGAAGGGGTGCCGGGTGACGATCGTCGAGCGTCGGCTGCAGCCGCTTCCGATCCTGGATGCCGAGATGGCCGCGCTGGTTGAGCAGCACCTGGAGTCCAAGGGTGTTCGGATGATGACCGGGACGACCGTCCAGGCGTTCAAGGGTGAAGAGAAGGTAAAGGAGGTTTTGACCGACAAAGGCATTCTCCCGGCCGATCTGGTCATTCTGGCGATCGGGTTTCGGCCGAACGTCAGGTTGGCCGAGAATGCCGGGCTGGCGATCGGGACGACGGGGGCGATCAAGGTGGACGAGATGATGCGGACGTCGGATCCGGACATTTACGCAGCCGGCGACTGCGTCGAGACGCGTGGGCTGATCACGGGCAAGGCGCGGTACGTACCATACGGTTCGGTGGCCAGCAAGCAGGGGCGGGTGGCGGCGGTGAACGTGTGTGGCGGCTCGGATCGTTTTCCGGGGGTTTTGGCGAGCGCGGTGTGCAAGGTATTCGACTACTGCGTGGCCCGGACGGGGCTTTCGGAGTACCTGGCCCGGGAATGCGGCTTTGACGTGGTCAGTGTGCTGGTTCCCGGGCCGGACCGTGAGCCGTTCATGCCCAACGCGAAGATGCTGCTGCTCAAGCTGGTGGTGGATCGGGCGACGCGGCGGCTGCTCGGGGCTCAGGCGGTGGGGCCGGGGCTGGGCGAGAAGCGGATCGATCTGGCGGCGACGGCGATTATTGCGGGGATGACCGTGGATCAGATTGCCTGCCTGGATCTCACTTACGCGCCGCCTTATTCGTCGGTCATGGACAACCTGATCACCGCGGCGAATGTGGCCCGGAACAAGCTTGACGGCCACATGGTCGGCGTGACGCCCGCCGAGGTCCGCGGGATGCTTGACGAGAAGCGGGGTTTTGTTTTTCTCGACGTGCGTACCCCGGGCGAACACGAGCAGATTCGCCTGGCGGGTTCGACGTTCATATCGTTGGGAGCGCTTCGCGGCCGCCTCGACGAGCTGCCGCGTGACCAGGAGATCGTGGTCTTCAGCAAGCTTTCGTTGCGGGCCTATGAGGCGTCGATCATTCTCCGCCATGCCGGTTTTCGCCGGGTGCGGGTCATGGACGGCGGGATCGAGATGTGGCCGTACGGCAAGGTGTGCTGAGGGGGCTCACTCGAAATACGCGGGGTAGACGCGTTGCCTGCGTTTGCGGCGCTGGTAGGCTCTGGCCAGGTCGAGGAAGATTTCCAGGTCGCGGTCGATGTGGGTGTTGACTCCGTCGAAGTAGCAGATGCGGATGGGCAGGTCCTCGTGGGCCTTGCTGATCGCGGGGTAGACCGCCTCGCAGACGATGCCGTTCATGCAAGTGAACGGGCTGATGTCGATGATGCCATCTGCGCCCTTCTTTTGGAGGTATATGGACTTGCCGACGCTGAGGACCATTTCGCCGATGCAGCCGGTGGGGGGCAGATAGGGTTCGGCCTGGCGGAGCACATCGCGGATGTCGTGAGGTTCTTCGTAGCCGCGGAGATCCTCCAGGACGGGGGCGAGGAGGATCTGCTCGTACTTATGCTGGAGGTGGGTTTTGATCTTGTGGGTGAGCATGGTGGTGTTGAGCCGGCCCCGGTTGCGCACCAGCTTGTGCTCGACGTACCAGTTGACGTACCAGACCCACTCGGCGACGTCGGAGAGCCAGCATTCGCCGCCGAATTTTTCGATTCGGCGAGCGACGTCGTCGTTGCTGAAGGTGTTGAGTCGGCAGAAGATCTCGCCGACCAGGCCGATGAGCGGGCGTCCCTTGACGTAGCTGGCGGGGACGGCGCGGAACTGGTCGCGCATTTGGGTGATGTGTTTGACCAGTTCGTTGAGCCGGGTTTTGGTTTTGAGGCCGGGGGTGGAGAGGGCCTGGGCGAAGCGGGCGATGGATTCCTGGAAGACCTGGTCGCTGGTTCCGGGCTGGGTTTCATAGGGGCGGGTTTTGAGCAGGAACTTGAGGGCCAGGTCGCCGGCGATGACGCCCATCCACAGGTTTTTGGTCAGTTCGCGGGCGTTTTCGCCGAATCCGTCGTAGCCGTTGGCGCTGGTTGGGGAGAAGACCATGACGTCCTGGAGGCCCATCTGGTCGAGCATGTGGCGCAGGTAGGGGGCGTACTGTCCGAATCGGCAGGGGCCGTGGGCGGTGGGCATCATGAAGGCGGTCTTGGCCGGCTCGAAGTCGGGTTGGCGGCAGATCTTCATGAAGTCGCCGACGGTGATCTTATGGGGGAGGCACTCCTCGCCGCTGACGTGGAGGCCGCCGAGTTCTAGGGTTTCGGCGTCGGAATCGGGTGCCGGCTGGGCGTCGATGCCGATCGATCGGAAGCAGGCGGCCACGAGCCGGCAGCCGGCGTAAGCCATTTGTGGGATGTAGAGTCGTCGGCCAACGAGGCTGTGGCCGCGATTTCGGTTTTGCACGTTCGCCACCATCGCAGGATCCCCTTGCTGTCGAGGTAGGCCTCGCAGCGTGTCATCATGCCCGCGTCGTTGGAGTGGCCGTCGAACTGGAGCGAGAGGAACGGCTTGCCTGACGCCGGGCGTACGAAAGTTTTCACAAACGAATCCGGCCCGCACTTGAAGTTGGTGATGTAGATCATGTGCAGGTTGGGGTAGTCGGCGATCAGCTTACCGGCCGCCAGGATGCGGCGGCCGTACTCCCAGTACATGTTCGCGTTCACGTCGCTGATGTCGGTGTCCAGGGGGAGTGCGTCGATCGGGATGAGGTTGACGCCGTAGAGTTCGCGGAGCTTGCGGGCGGTTGCCAGGGTGACGCCCGGGTCGTGGAGGTTGTACGGCCGGCCGACGAGCACGACGCCGTTTTCGCCGGTGTCGCGGAGGACATCGAGGGCCTCGCGGCCGGCCTCGAGGTACTTGTCGCGGAAGGTTTCGAGGGCGGCCCAGCCGGCGCTGAAGGCCTTTTCGGCGACGCGGCGGTTGACGCCCAGCGACGCAGCCGTCGCGACCATCTGTTCGTGCATCTCCGCCGGGCCGTGCTGCATTCGTACCGTGGGGCAGAGGATCCGGCCGTACCAGGCCTTGAACGCCGGTGCCTGGCGAATGATGAACGGCAGCGTCTGGCCCCAGGGGCAGATGTGCGATTCGCGGGCTGCGAACTTGGTCTGAGCGGAGAGGATATTGGGCAGCCAGATGTAATCGACCTCTTTTTCGACGAGGTCGGCCACGTGGCCGTGAGCCACGATGATCGGGAAGCACGGTTCGGCTACGACGCAATCGTAGCCCATGCGGATCGTCTGGCGGTTGGTTTCGTCGGACAGGACGAACCTGAAGCCACAGTCGCGGAAGAACCGGCGATACAGCGGGAGCAAATCGTAGGCGTACATGGCCAGGGGTACGCCGACGGTCGCGGTTGCGCCGGGTGGGTCGCCCTGGTCGTCGGCGGCCAGCAGTTCCTTGCGGAGGGCGACGAGGTCGGCGATGATCGGCTTGCGGTCGGACTTGGCCCGCTTGCGGTACCGGTCGGAGCACTTGTCGCCCCAGAAGGTCTTCTCGCCCTGGACGGTGAATTCCTGGACCGAGCAGTGGTTACCGCAGCCCTTGCAGGTGAATTCGCGGATGGCGTAGTCGACCTCGTCCAGACGGAATCCGCGGAACCGGGTTGTCTGGCCGGTGGTTGCGATTTTCTCGCGGGCGAGCAGGGCGGCGCCGATGGCTCCGAGGACGGCGTTGTGCGGCGGGACGATGATCTCCTTGCCGGTGACGGCGCTGAACGCGGCCGCGACGGCGTCGTTGTAGGCGGTGCCGCCCTGGAAGAAGACGCAGTCGCCTATGGGGCGGCCGCGGACCACGCGGTTGATGTAGTTGTAGACCACGGAGTAAGCGAGGCCGGCGATGACGTCTTCGCGCTTAGCTCCGCGCTGCATGCAAGTGTTGACGTCGCGCTCCATGAAGACGGTGCAGCGTTCGCCGAGCTTGATCGGGGCCTTGGACTTGAAGGCCTCGGCCGAGAACTCGCCCTTGATGGAGACGCCGAGCTCTTCGGCTCGCTCTTCGAGGAAGCTGCCGGTGCCTGCGGCGCATGCCTCGTTCATCGTGAAATCGACGACGATGGTGTCGCCGGAGCGATCGCCTTCGGACTCGAGGCTGATGAATTTGCTGTCTTGGCCGCCGATTTCGAAGATGGTCTCGGGCCGCTTGCCCAAGAGCCGATCGCCGACGAAGGTTGCCCCGGTCTTGTGGCAGGTGATCTCGTCGGTGATGGCGTCGGCGCCGACGAGTTCGCCGATGAGCTCGCGGCCGCTGCCGGTCGTGCCCACTGCCAGGATGCGGACCCTGGCCCCGACGGCCTGTTCGAGTTCGCGCATGTGTCGGGTGACGACCTCGATGGGTCGTCCGTCGGTGCGGGTGAAGATCGAATGGACGACGTCGCCCTGCTCGTCGATGACGACCAGCTTGGTGCCGACGGAGCCGATGTCCAGGCCGAGATAGGCGTCGATGGGGTGGCCGTTCTCCGGGATCTGGTAGGGGTTCACCTGGTTGCGGAGCAGCCTGACTCGGTCGAGGCTCAAGGGGGGCGAGGTGGCGAAGTCGCAGGCGGCGTCGCGGGGGTCGCCGGTCAGTCGGGCGAGTTGTTCGCGGACCGCTTGTGCGTCGGCTTGATCGGAGGCCACGGAGATGACGGCGGCGCCGATTGCGCCGAGGGACTCGGCCGCCTCAGGGACGGTGAGGGTGTTTTCGTCCAGGTCGAAGACGCCGCGGAGTTCGTTGACCACGGCCGAGTTGGCGGAGACGCCGCCGATGAGGATGACCGGGGTCTCGGGGGCACGGCCCTTGACGACGGCGGCCTTGTAGTTGACGGCCACGGCCTTGCACAGGCCGCGGAGGACCTCGGGGGGGGCGAAGCCCTTCTGCTGGGCGTGGATCATGTCGCTCTTGGCGAAGACGCTGCATCGCCCGGCGATCTGGGCGGCCCGCTGGGCCTGAGCGACGATGGAGCCGATGTCCTCGACGGCGAACTTGAGCCGGCCGGCCTGTTGATCGAGGAAGGCTCCGGTGCCGGCCGCGCAATCGCCGTTGGTGCTGTAGTCGATGATGCCGAGTGTGCCGCTGGCGGGGTCTGGTCCCAGGCGCAGGTACTTGCTGGTCTCGCCGCCCATCTCGAAGACGGTGCGGACTTCGGGGTGGAGCAGGTCGACCGCTCGGGCGATGGCTTGGAACTCGTTGCAGTGTCGGGCCGCGGCGGCCTTGGCGACCAGGTCGCTGCCGGATCCGGTGAGCATGAGGCCGGCGATCTGGTCGGCGGGAAGGTGTTCGAGGATGTCCTTGAGGAGTGTCTGGACGGCCTCCGAGGGTCGTCCCTTGGTTCGGCGGTAGCGGGTGACGAGGACGGTGGCATTCCGCCCGGTGGGCACCTTGACGGAGCGGAGCAGGTCCGCCGCCCCGGTGGGGCTCAGGATGTCATTTGCCGTGGTGCGGTCCGTCAGGATGGCCGCCTTGATGCCAACGGCGCCGATGTCCAAACCCAAGTGGATTCTCATCGTTCGTGGCCTTTTGTGCCGGGCTTCGGCCGGCGTTGTACGCTGAGAAGGCACGTTCCCAAGCTCTCCGGTCGTGGGAGGTGCTTAACTAGTAAACACTAACTTAGCAGGATTCTAGCGGTTAGGGACGGGTGTGTCAAGGGGCAGGTGGGATGGGACAGCGATTCCGCAAGTATCGCTCGTGGGCGTGGCTGATCAAGGATTTACATTCGGACAGGTTGTGAGGCAGGTTCGCAATGGGGTTTTCGGGTTGCGGAGGCGAGAGAGAGCGGCCTCGGG